>Ga0180007_10000002_pt1 | contig 550082 bp, 480 predicted proteins | sample MM_PC_MetaG_FD_121122 | JGI IMG/M metagenome (GOLD analysis project Ga0180007, IMG submission 121122) | Groundwater microbial communities from the Aspo Hard Rock Laboratory (HRL) deep subsurface site, Sweden - MM_PC_MetaG | ecosystem: Environmental > Aquatic > Deep subsurface > Groundwater...
AATATCTTGAACAACATAATCCTGATAATCAATGAACGTACTTCCAAGGGGTATGTTTTCAGGATGCAGGGGCATATCTTCATGTATTGTCATATTTTTCGTTTTCGATCTTTTCTTACGATGCTTTTTCTTTTTGTTATCGCTATTGCCTTTGTTTGTCTTTTTATCCAAATTTGATGGCTTTATTTTTGGTTTCGGCTTTTGACCTTTCAACCTGGCTATTTCATCTTTTAACAGTTGTATCTCCTCAGCTTGCTGCTGGATAATTTGCAATAATTCGGTTACAAGTGGAGATTTTTCATCATCTGATATTCTTTTTGTGAGCCCCGAAATGTTCATATCAGGGCTATAACACTAGCAAAGCTAGAAGTCTAGATTTATTTTCATACTACCACATATTTTTTGAGAACTTACGAAAATTGGTCAGCTAAGAGCAGAAAGGGCATCCATAGTATGCGAGATCAATCAACGAATTCTGCAGCTTGAAAATGAATATGCGCTGAATAAGAAGTTGGCTTGTGGTTTGAACAGCATTGAGAAAGTGCCCGGTAAAGATATAATGATGACGGGCAATCCAATCTTATTGAAAGTTAAAGGATTGAGAAAAGAATTGGAATTGTCCGTAAACCCTATTGATATAAAAATCGATCTCTTGAAAAAAACGCTGGAGACAATGGTGAGCCCCATTAAAATCCAGGTCGAACAACTTGAAAAAGAGCTTGAGTGGTTAAAACTTGAAGACAGCATCCGCGTCTTAAACCAAAAAAGCTCTATCGATATTTCCTTCAACATAAACCTGTTGATTTCTGCGGAAGACAAATATGTCGAACTGCAACTGGAGCAGATAAAATACGAAAACCTGATGTCAGACATCATTCACAAAATTCATGAATTATCAGGCTCAAATGCGCCTGTTCGATTCGAGACAAACAACATGATTCCAATTGATCAGATAGAAGTTTTGCTGAATGACATGAGTATCGTGTCTGAAAATGTTTACCTCAGAACCAGAGCCTACAAAAGGGATCTTGCCGGGATCAAATACGAGCTTGAAAATGATAAAAACCGGGATTATCTCAGCTATGTCCAACTATCATACGATTCGGAAGACAAGGACGAGCCAGAGAAAGCTTACTCTGTTGAATTTGGTTTCAATATGCCTTTTATCCGTTCAGACAGAGACAGCCTGAAACTAAAAAAAATAAAATATCTCCAGGATAAATTTAAATATGAAGAAGAAAAACGTGTGTTTTCTGAACAAGCTTTATCCGAATCATATTTGCTTAAAAGACTTATTCGCCAGAAATAATTTCTTCATATATGGAAATGATTAGGCGATGAAAAACTCAGAAATTATCAATTTCCAGCCCATCGAAAGATATGAATTAAAATTTATTATATCTTTTTCCCTGATTGACCCAATTTCAGAGTATGTTTCTATTTACGCTTCTCCGGATAAATACTCCTTGAAGACCAGGTCAGGGTATTACAAAGTGAATAACCTGTATCTGGATTCACCTGAGTATCTGTTTCTAAAAATGAGGCTGAACGGTTCGAAAAACCGTTTCAATATGCGGGTAAGAGCTTATGGGGATCATGCTGAACTGCCTTATTTTCTCGAAATTAAACAGAAAACCGGAAATATAGTAAAAAAATACCGTACTGAAGTCTCCGATCCCTTATGGTATAAAACCTATACAAATCCTGGGTCTATGAACATTGAAAATAGAAATTGCAAAAACAGGCAACTTTTTGAAAGACTGCTCTATTCTTATAATGCCTCTCCAAAAATATTCACCCAGTATATGAGGAAGGCCTGGATCAGTGAGGTCGATTCGTATGCGAGAATAACATTTGATTTGGATCTCAGATACATGGCCCAAAGCAATTACTGTTTTAACTATAGCGAACATGAACTTTCATCTTGTGATACAGAAACCATGTTTGATCCGGGTTGTTCAGTTATACTGGAGCTAAAATGCTTCTCCGCCTATGTGCCTTTGTGGATGATCGATATGATAAAAACCTTCAATTTGAATAGACGAAGTTTTTCGAAATACCTTACGGGCGCTGTAGAACTTTTCAGTCGTCACCGCTATGACAGGGCCAATATAGTCTCAATTTTCAATTAAAAAAAGGATAAAGACAAGATGATTGATTTACTGGCTCTCCAAACAGTTTCCTTAAATTCAACATTGATACAAATTATCTATACTGTATTTATGGCATTTTTACTTTCCGTATTAATTGGGTTCACCTATACGAAAACCTTTAAAGGGCTTTCATATTCAAATACTTATGTTCAAGCACTTATTTTAAGCCCTATTGTCTCTGCAACAATTATGCAAGCCATAGGTGACAGTTTAGGCAGAGGGCTTGGCATGATCGGCGCATTATCCATTATAAGGTTTCGAACAAATTTTAAGGATGCGAAAGACATTCTTTTCATTTTTGCATCTCTTGCGGCTGGTATCGGGTGTGGCGTAGGCGCTTATACCGTATCGGTAGTCAGGACTTTGGCATTTGTCGGAACTGCATACCTGCTCTATTTTTCATCTTTGGGACAAGTAAGCTTTTTTGACGGCATGCTTCGATTTAACATTGAAAATAGCGATCTAAACAAAAATGAACTTGAAAATATTTTAAAAACATATTGCCAGACCTTTGCGCTGATTACGCTGAGAGATATGAATCAAGGAAAACGTCTCGATTATGCCTACCATGTGAAACTAAAGAAGAATAAAAAAAATACAGACATGATAAATTGTCTTCCTGAAAAAATACCTTCCATAAAGGATGTGACACTCATGCTTCAGGAAACCACTGTCGAACTATGACTGTAATTCTATATCAAAAAATTTAAATCCCCCTTGACCAAGGGGGATTTAAAAATACTACCGACAGATCTTTGTGAATTCAAAATTAGACCACCGTGTTCACAGAGAAAAGTCCGCTGGATGAAAAAGAATTTCCATTAACACCAAACATGTCGAACATATTGTATGGCTCATTTCCCAATGCAGCCATTTTCAAATAACTTTCCATACCAAACGACGATGTTGATAATTGAAAACCATCTGATTCAGCCATCACACTTTCCGGATGGGAAGGAGTCGGTGCTTCAGGTCGATTTGCCTCCATGACGGCCTTAACCTCTTCTTCATTTAAAACACCATCTCCATCCGCATCATAAGCAGAGAAGATTTCCGTCACATCCACTTCTTCTCCTGTTGCTTCAGCGATTTTTTCGGCCAGTGTCTGAAACTCCGTTTCATCAAGGCTGCCGTCTTCATTCTCATCTGCATTACTGAACATCTGTGAAGGATCCGGACCGCCATGGCCCCCTATGCCACCAATATTACCTCCCATAGGCGGGGGTCCTTTGGGTCGATTCGCTTCCATGGCGGTCTGGGTCTCGTCCTCATTTAAAACGCCATCTCCATCCGCATCATAAGTCGTGAATAATGCTGAGATATCCACGTCTTCACCCGTTTTTTCACTGATCTTGTCAGCCAGGGTCTGAAACTCTGTTTGATCGAGTCCACCGCTACCGTCCTGATCCAACTGATTGAATATCTCCGATGGATCAGGATTTTTTTTCACGGCAGACTGCTGCATTTGACTGGGCATCTTAACAGTGGTGGCGTAATTCCGCATTGCGGACAGTTGCCCCGTGTAATACGAGCTTGAACCGATGCTGCTTATAGTCATAATAAGCCTCCTTAACATTGCCGGTTTAAATGCATCTTCACAGCCACCAGCCATTGACGACCATGAATCGGCATTTACACATTTTTAGGAATCCATTCAAAAAAACGATTTGAGATCCATTCAAACCAACGACGTCATTACCACATCGCCTGAAATATCAGATACGTTATGGTAGTGATGTGAAGAATAATTTTATATTTGAATTCAATGATTCATGAATCCTTGAAGACATATATACTATTTAAATATGAAGAAAATAGGGAGATATTGTAAAATAATTGTGTTATTCGAACAATTCTACATTTTTTTCAACAACTGATTGGAAGCTGTCAACAACGGGTCCCATACCGGGCCAAAGGGTGGTGCATAAGCAAGATCCGTTTCACTGAACTGTTGAACGGTCATTTGGCTGTGCAAAGCCACAGCAGCGGCATTTATTCTATGGGCAACCCCTTCCCGCCCGACCATCTGGACACCAATAAGACGGCCTGTTTTTTTATCCCCGGTCATATGGACCCATATGGTCGATGATCCTGGATGGGCATGGGCACGGGATCTGCTTTTGATGGTCACGCTCACCGGCTCAAACCTGGCTTTTTCCGCTTCTTTTTCTGTAAGGCCTGTTCGTGCCACATCCATATCAAATACCTTGAAAACGGCTGTTCCTGCAATGCCTGGTATTTCAGAGGGGTTACCGCAAATATTGTCCGCCACAGCCCAGCCTGAACGGTTAGCGCGCAATGCCAGAGGAATCCATGTTTTATTCCCTGTTACTACATGATAGGCATCGGCACAGTCTCCAGCCGCATATATGTTTTCATCGGATGTTTTCAAAAATTTATCTACACTGATGGCCTTCTGGATACTGGTTTCAAGACCGGCTTTTACAGCAAGCTCGCTGTTTGGCTTTATACCCATGGCGACAATGGCCATATCTGTTTCAAGCGTCAGGCCTTTACAGATTACTTTTATCCGGTCATCAACAGAAGTGATCTTTTCCACACCATATCCGGTATGTAGCGTAACATTATGTAAAGCCAATTCCTTACCGACTTCAGAGGACAGCTCTTCTGCCATCCAGGGCAGAAGCATCGGGTTTGGTTTCACCATGGACACAGATACGGATCTCTCATAAAGCGCTTCACACATTTCAAGGCCAATATATCCCATGCCGATAATAACAGCTTTTCTGACTTTTTTTTCTTTGATATATGCTTTCAGTTTCCGTCCATCATCTAAAGATTTCAAAACCTTGACACCTGGCAGATCAAAGCCGGGCAGTTCCGGAACAACCGGTGACCCACCTGTGGCAACGACCAGTTTGTCGTAGGAAAATTCAAATGATTTTCCATTTTCAAGAACGCCTGAAACATTTTTTGAAGAAGGATCGATATGCGTTGCCTTGTGACCGGTTAAAAGATTAATGCCTTGTTTTTCCCTGAAAGCAGATGCTTCTCTCACCACAAGATCCTCTATCTCTCTATCCTGATCTGCGATATTATATGGCATGCCACAGGCACTGTACGACACATCTTCTGTTTTTTCGAGTACGGTTACCTTTATTTCCGGACGATTTCGTTTGATTTTGCTTGCGGCGCTCATACCCGCAGCATCGCCACCAATAATGACTATTTCCATTTCTGACCTCCTTGATTGCTTGAAATTGTTTTATATACGCCATTCTCTTTCTTGACAAACCTTAAAATGTTAGTAATACAGTGCAACGTCTCCGAAGGGTCATGGGTTACATGAAGAATATGCGTATTCCCGCTTTCAGCTATAAAATCAACCCAATCCAGCACAAGTTGCCTGCTTGCCAAATCCAGCCCCTGACACGGCTCATCCAGAATCAGAATGCACGGATGTTTGACCATGGCCCTTAAAATGAGTGCCATGCGCTGCTGGCCAAAGGATAATTGATCAAACGGCATATCGGCATCTTCTGACAACCCTGCAAGACTCAGCCATTTTTTGGCAATCTTTATCTGTTCCGGCGATATGATGTCATAAATCCCTATGGAATCAAAAAATCCTGAAATCACCACATGCAATAAGCTGGTCCCTATCCTGTAGTTTCGATGAAAATCTCCGCTGACAATGCCCAGGTGCTTTTTAATATCCCAAATGCTCTCGCCAGTCCCTCGTTTTCTTTCGAAAATCCATAAATCCCTGCCATATGCCTTGGGGTTATCTCCTGATATCATAGACAATACGGTTGACTTTCCCGCACCATTTGGCCCGACAATAGACCAATGTTCCCCTTTTTTAAATGTCCAGGTCATATTCTCAAAAACCGTCTGGCCATTATAGCTCACAGACACATTGACCATTTTCACAAGGATGGCCGGGTCAAAAGCACTTTCGTGCTTAAAAGCGGCAGGAAGGTGGCCCGAAAATCTTATTTTTCTTTTAAAAAGCTGTTTAAAAACATCCGACTGGCAAACACATTCTCTATCTCCCTGAATGCGTACTTCACCGTTTTCAAAACAGATAACCCTGTTAATGCCTTTTGGTATTGCCTCAAAAGGAGGGACAATAAGAATGATCTGAACACCCGATAAAATCAGGCTGGTAACAGATTCCTCAAGTACCTCTCTGGATTCAATATCCAACCCTGCATATGGGTTGTCCAGAATTAAAATTTCCGGGCCTTGCATCAACGCTTTTATGATCAAAACTTTTCTTGTTTCCCCTGCGGAAAGAAATCGAAAGCCCTTATGAAGGATATGCCGGATATGAAACATCCGGCTCCATCTATCCAACTGGTCTTTTTCTCTTTGAGCAAGCTGGCCGGAAGGATAAATCATTTCCATGGCCGTCCGCCCTATGTCAAAACCGCCTTCTATAAACTCACTGTCATCATTGCGAACTTCTTCAAAAAACAGCTTTTTCTCGAGTTCCGGCGACATATACGAAATCTTCTCGTGAAACGCTCTGCTTAATACGATAAAGTCACCTGAAAAATCGACCTGGCGAGTCAATAATCTGCCGAAAACTGATTTCCCGCTTGCATTGGGGCCGGTCACCAGCCAGTTTTCCCCTTTGGCAAACGTCCAGTCCTTAATGGTCAATGTAAAATGCTCACTTATCCGTGCAACAATATTTTTTAAATGAAGTAATGCCAAGTCAATTCCTTAGGATCCGTTTCATTAAAATGCTTCTTTCAGCAGGTCAACCGAATGAATCGGTCAAAATGGGAAGCTGTGTATTCATGGCAGCATCATGGATGCAAGTCAAGCCAGTCCGACAATAACAAACGTCCTGAAAAACCCTTTTTGAACCCCAAACGCCACCAAAGAGACAATAATTTTTAACTATCTTGAATTAAAGTATATTTGCCATATAATAGCTTTGTTTTTTCACACACCTGCATGCGTAGAACCAAATTATCCTTTACAAAAAAAGCATTTTATGTGTACACATCCTCATTTATTACATAACTCAAACCTGGATTCGAGGAAGGTTATTACTATGGATGAGGAAACAGTAAAATACTTTAAAGAGTTTCTCACAAATCGATTAGCGGATCTGATTGACCAGGCAGATGACACTGTTGAAGGCATGACATCTCAGAAAGAAAATTTTCCGGATCCTACGGACAGGGCTTCTCATGAGGCCAACAGGAACTTTATGCTTCGTATTCGCGACAGGGAGCATAAATTGATTAATAAAATCAAAGATGCGCTGGACCGGATCGAGCAGGGCACTTTTGGCATTTGTGAAACGTGCGAAGAGGATATCTCCGTTGAAAGATTGAAAGCCCGACCAGTTACAACCCAGTGTATCGACTGTAAAACAAAAGAGGAAGCCCTGGAAAAAGCACTGGGGAAATAATAGCTTAAAATGCTGTAATCATGAATGAGACAAAAGACTTAGCCAATCTCGAATACCGACTGAATTACAGTTTTAAAAATATCAAACTGCTCGAAAACGCTCTGCGTCACAGTTCATTTGTTAATGAACACTCTGATTTAAGTTTAACCGATAATGAACGTCTCGAATTTTTAGGTGACGCGGTGCTGAATCTTGTCATCGGCCATCTTCTCATGAATTCTTTTCCCTCCCTGCATGAAGGTGATCTTTCAAGAATGCGGGCAAATATGGTAAACGAATCTCAACTGGCGATGATCGCAAGAGATATTGACCTTGGTTTCTATCTGAAGCTGGGGAAAGGAGAAATACAGACGAACGGTCAGGATAAAAATTCAATCCTTTCAGATGCGTTTGAAGCGGTTGTGGCAGCTGTCTATATCGATGGCGGATTCCAAAATGCCTTTGATATTGTCGCCAGACAATTTTCAGAATTCCTGCTGTCTTCCGATCCCCTCAAGCAGAGTTATGACTCAAAAAGCAGGTTGCAGGAACTTGTTCAAACATCCAAAAGACCCATGCCAGAATACCGGGTTGCACAGGAAACAGGCCCGGATCATGACAAAACGTTTATTATCCAGTTAACAATTGGTGATATCGAAACATCAGGAGCGGGAAAAAGCAAAAAAACGGCAGAGCAGGAAGCTGCTATGAAAGCCCTTGAAATATTAGAAAATCAATCTGATGTGGAAACCTGAATCTCCATTTGTCATCCCTGTTTTCATCCCGCATTCAGGCTGTCCCCATCAATGCGTGTTTTGCAACCAGGTTTCTATCACCGGTGTTTCTGCCGGGATACCCTCTTCAGAAACGATTCATAAGGAAATAAAACAGTTTCTGTCCTATCAACACAAGCATCGGCAGATGATTCAAATCGCATTTTTCGGCGGCAACTTTCTGGGCCTTTGCCCTGGTGACATCAAACGCCTGCTTACAGATGCAACAAGGTATGTCATCTCTGGCCAGGCAGACAATATCCGGTTTTCCACGAGACCGGACACCATTACCAGAGACAATCTTGATCTCATTAAACCCTTTCCGGTTACCACGATTGAAATCGGTGCCCAGTCCATGGATGACAGGGTTCTTGGCATGTCAAAAAGGGGGCACACGGCAATGGATACAACTCAAGCGGCCATGCGTCTTAAGGAAAACAGATACGAAACAGGCATTCAGATGATGACAGGCCTGCCGGGTGATACAGAAAAAATGACCATGGAATCGGCTATAAAAATAGCCGCTCTTGAACCGGACTTTGTAAGGATTTACCCAACGGTTGTGATTGCCAAAAGCCCATTGGCTGTTTCTTATAAAAAAAACGAATACACACCGCTTTCACTTGAAGAAAGCATTGCTCTGGTAAAGAAACTCTATCTCTATTTTGGAAAATACCAGATCAGGGTTATCCGCATGGGCCTTCAGGCCGATAAGGATCTTGAAAAAGAATCATCCATTCTGGCGGGCCCCTATCATCCAGCTTTTGGCCAGCTTGTCTTTTCTGCCATTTTTCTGGATATGATATCAGAACTTTTTGAGAAAAACCCTGAAATCCTGTCTGAAGGTGGTCTTGAAATCCATGTCCATCCTAAACATATTTCAACCATGAGAGGGCAGCATAATTGTAATATCAATCATTTAAAACGCACCTGCCCTTTTTCTTCCTATGCAGTCCTGCCCGATATGTCACTTGCATCTGATGAAATCAGGGTAGGCAACAACAGAATCAGAATGAGCACTTTTATAAAAACAATCCTAAATTAAGCATGTGATGTTGTCAAACGTCACCTGTGGTGACAATTCTCTTGTCATTTTGCATCATTGTATTTATAAGTATTCTAATTCATCACAGTGAGTCTCATAACTGACCGGTCATTCTATATCACCTTCACATGCCTGATAATAGGGGCATAGGAAATTGAACTGTTATGGAAGTATATGTCGCTCGCCAGCCCATACTCGATTTCAAAAAAAACCTTTATGCCTATGAACTTCTCTTCAGAGACGGCCTGACCAATTACTTTCCGGATATCAATGGGGATGAGGCAACATCACGGGTACTCTCAAGCTCCTTTTTTACAATAGGCCTTGAAAAAATAACCGGAAAAAAACTGGCTTTCATCAATTTTACGAAAAATCTGCTCCATCAGGAAGTGCCTCTTTTATTCCCTAAAAAAACAACCGTCATCGAAATCCTTGAGAACGTGAACCCTGAACAGGCCATCATAGAACGCTTAAAACAGTTTTCAAAAAAGGGATACACGATTGCCCTGGATGACTTTAAATTACGTACAGGTATGAAATCATTGATTGAGGTGTCCGATATTATCAAAATCGACTTCCGGTTAACCCCGCCTCAGCATCTTGAACCGTTGGTCATTAATCTAAAAGCCAGAGGCGTCAAACTCCTTGCAGAAAAAGTTGAAACCATGGAAGAGTTTCAAAAAGCCAGCGAACTGGGCTTTGACTATTTTCAAGGATATTTTTTCTGTAAGCCTGAAATTCTGACGGCAAGGGATGTGTCCAGCACAAACCTGAACCTTCTCACCATTATGGCAGAAGTAAACAAGGAAGATTTCGACTTTGATAAAATAGAATCGGTAATGACCCAGGATGTATCCATTTCCTATAAATTGTTACGATATATCAATTCCGCCTTTTTCAGAGTGTCTCAGGAAATTACATCCATCAAACAGGCAGCTTTATATCTGGGGCAGGATGAATTAAGACGGTTTGTATCTTTAATTGCCATGTCTAAAATTGCCTCACGCAAACCAGAGGAACTGGTAAGACATGCCTGTGTCAAGGCAAGATTTTGTGAGGCCGCCGGCAAAAAAAGCAATACCGGAGTCGATCCCAACGAATTATTTATGGTGGGGCTTTTTTCCAGTATCGACGCCATTCTGGATCAGCCCATGCCGGTCATCTTGAAAAAACTCCCCCTGTCTAAAAGAATAAAACTGACCTTAACCGGTATTAAAACCGAGCATAGCATATACCTGGATCTGATTTACCGCTATGAAAAAGGAGAATGGGGGAATGTCAGAAAACTTTCCTCCCTCCTTTCCATTCCTGAGGAGGAAATTCCGCCAATTTATCTCTATGCCTGCGAATGCGCCAATTGTCTTACCGAATAAGGGGTTGTCAGGAGAATTAATATTCAACAAACTCTTCATCAAGAGAATCTCCGCTTTCATCGTTTCCCATATTCAACAACATCCCCTTATGTTTCCGCTTCGACTCCAGAGCAGTCTCTTGCGGACTATGCCCTTTTTCATGCTGCAAAATGCTTTTTCGTTTTGCTGAAGACATACTTGGCATTAAAGTTTCCCGGCTGTCTTTACCCGTCTTGAAAAAGGCCATCACCTCCTGTAGTTGTTCGGCTTGAGCTGACAGTTCCTCGGATGTTGATGCCATCTCTTCTGAAGCGGATGCGTTATGCTGAATGACCTGCTCAAGCTGCTGAAGTGCCTGGTTTATTTGTTCGGCACCCGTGTTCTGCTCTCCTGAAGCAGCATTGACCTCCTGAACAAGCCCTGCTGTTTTTCTGATGTTGGGAACAATATCATTTAGCATTTTCCCCGCACCTTCAGCAATGCCAACACTCGTATTGGAAAGGATGCTGATTTCACCTGCCGCACCCTGGCTTCGCTCGGCAAGTTTTCTGACCGCGTCTGCGACCACGGCAAATCCCTTGCCGTGCTCTCCTGCACGGGCTGCTTCAATGGCTGCGTTTAAGGCCAGCATATTGGTCTGCCGGGCAATCTCTTCAATGATGGATATTTTCTCGGCGATCTGCTTCATTGCGTCAACTGTTTCTCCAACGGCTTTACCGCCCATTTCAGCATCATGAGCTGCCTGAACGGCAATCTTCTCGGTTTGCTGGGCATTATCGGAATTCTGTCTGATACTGGCGGCCATTTCTTCCATGGATGAAGAGGCCTCTTCAGCAGCAGCGGCCTGTTCACTCGCTCCCTGAGACAACTGCTGAGCGGCTGAACTCACTTCCTGGCTGCCGGATGAAACATTTGCAGTGGTATTTTTGATATTGGCAACGATACGGCTGAGATTTTTCACCATTATATTAAGCGCCTGCATGAGCCTGTCTTTTTCCGAACGTTCCTTCACATCAACAGTCAGATACCCTTTGGCCATTTTTTCCGCCACAGAGGTTATTTCGTTCAAGGCATCAATCAGCAGATTCAAGTTATTTTTTATTGTATGAAAGTCACCTTTATATTCATCCACAATCTTTTCCGGCATATCGCCTTTGCTGATTCTATCGATGTAACGAGCCGCTGTATTGAGAGGATTGATCACTGCGTCCAGCGTGTTATTAATTCCCTGAATGATATTCCTGAATCCGATAATATCAAATTTTTCAGGATTTCCCCTGATGCCCAATTTCCCTTCAATCGCGGCGACAACAAGCGCCTGCACATCCGCAACAGCCTGATTTTCTTCTGAAATATCAATTACATATTCGAGCCCACCGATTATTGTACCTGTATTGTCCTTGATAGGCGCCCCTGTATAACGGATCGGCAAATCTCCGGAGGGCAGTTTTGCGATTGTATCACTTGTAAAAACACCATCATTCTGCATTGCTTTTGCCACCTGGCAATTGGAAGTGTTACAATGAGCCGTGTTGAAAAGAGAGAAACACTTTTTTCCAATAACGGCATCCGGTGTTTTGCCGACTGCGGAAGCACCGGCAGGGTTCATATATTGGACGGTCATATTGGTATCAACAACCATTACCGGTGTGGGGACCTCATTTAAATAAGACACTTTTTTCTGGGCGTCATCCATCGCTTTCCGGGTATTTGTGATGTCTATCACAAACTCCAGCGCTCCTTTTACAGAACCATTTTTATCCCTGATTGGCGCACCGGTGTATTGAATGGGGATATTCACCCCGCCAGGATCGACAACGGTTTCACCCGTGACAACTTTCCCCTGGTTCATGGCCTGTGAACACCGGCATTCAGGCGTATTGCAGTGTGGGGTTTTAAACAGATCAAAGCATTTCATCCCCAGAACCTGTGACGGTATCTTTCCTGCGACCGACGCACCCGCCGGATTCATATAGGTTATGATAAAATTTCTGTCAATCGTCATGACCGGTGTGGGCAAATCGTTCAGGTAATCCTCTTTTTCCCGGGCATCATCTATGGCCTTTTTTGTCTCGGCTATATCCAGCACATATTCCAGGGCGCCAATAATATTACCGGCTTTATCTTTAAGCGCCGTAGCCGTATATCGTATCGGCAGGTTTCGTCCGTGAGGATCGGCAACCGTATCACCTGTAAACGTTCCGTCTTTTTCCATGGCCTGCAGACATCGGCATTCCGGTGTCCGGCAATGCTCAGTTTTAAAAAGCTCGTAGCATTTCCGGCCAATAACAGATGTGAGGGTTTCACCTACCAGTGTTACAGCGGCTTCATTCATATAGTGAATGTTGAAATTTTTGTCGATTACCATGACAGGCGCCGGTAGTATTTTCAAAAAACCGCTGTGTGTACCCAATTGGTCCTTGCCCCAGATACCCATTATGTTCTTAAGCATTCATCCTCCTTTATTTATTGATGTAAAGCCATTAATCATCGCTATCCTTCGTGGTGGTGTCTATTTATAAGATTTAATGCTTAGGGTTGTCCGGTTTAGACGGGCATTTTTCCGGATATTGAGGCCATCTCTCCTGAAGTGATGCAATATGCTGAAGATATAGCCAAATAGCCGAAGAAATTTTGTGAATCATATTTTAATTTTAATATGATATAAAATTATTAGCTGATTATAAATATGACAAAAATAAAAATTTTGTCAAGAATAAAGAAATAGCGGTGCCAGGACTGAATACACCTCCGGTCTTGAATTTGAATAAAGGCCTTATGAAATCACATGAACGGCAAGATTAATTCACAATATCCGTCAGTACCTCATAATGGTTAAACGGCGGCATGATGCACGCGCCCTGAAACCGGTTTTTGGCAAGTGCCAGCATTTCTTTTGCATTACCTGCACCTTCTTTTACCGGGTCAACTGATTTTGCCATGCGTTCTCTCAGCTTTTCCGGGACTGAAATACCCGCCACTTTCTGATGAAGGAATTCTGCATGCCTGGGTGTCCTAAGAGGGAGTATCCCCATGATCAGGGGGATATGAATGTGCGTTGTGGCATTTAAAATCAGTTCCGCACCTTCTTCATCGTAGACCGGTTGGGTCACGGCAAACTGTGCGCCTGCGTCCACTTTCTTTTCAAGGTGTTTGACCGCTTTTTTCAGTCCGTTTAATTCCGGATGGATATCCAACACAACGCCGGTTCTTAAATTCGACTCTCTGGCCATGCCGATTAAGGCATAGACATCCAGGTCCCTGACCGTCGTTGTTATCCCGCGATCCTTCAAGGAAACAAAATCACCTGTGCATATCATAACGGTATTGACCCCAAGCGCTTTTGCACCCCACAACTCTCCCTGAAGGCTCAAACGGTTGTGGTCCCGTGTGGTGACATGAAGCACAGATGGTTTTCCCGTATGTTTCTGGACCAATGAACAGACCGCCATGGCACTCATGCAGGGTTTTGCAACAGGATTGGTCGCCACGCTGAATCCATCAAACGGCAGATTTTCAAGGGACAGCAGGGTAGATAACAGATCTCCGGCATCACTGCCTGACGGTGGCACAACTTCTATTGAAACCGAAAATTTACCCGTGTACATGGGCCTGTATTCCATATTTTCTGAATTACTTGATAAATTGCTCATCATCTTTTCTCCGGTTATATCATTTAGACAGAATAGAGATTGATTTTACATGGAAAATCAGCACATCCTGTGATAAGAGTTCGTTTATACAGGAAACCGTTTAAAATATCAATCACGTGCATATAGAATAAACAGATAGCTAAAAAAATTGCAGAAGACATGATTCTCTCCCTCACGAATCTCACATTTCAATATCCTGATACGGAAATTCCGGTTTTCCGCACATTGAATTTTAGCCTCGATAGTCCGGGTTTCCATGCCCTTTTTGGTGCATCAGGTGTGGGCAAAACCTCCTTTGCACGCATCGTCGCCGGAGAATTGACCGGTTTTTCCGGTCAGCTTTACATCAAGGATAAAAGTATTGTACTCTATTCCTACAACCAGGAACGTCTTCCCGGATGGGGAACCATCAGGCATTTTATTGACAGCACCACGCCATCATCCATGATCGAGATGAAAAAACAGCTCATTGACATTTTCGGACTTTCCGATTGTATCAACCTTAGATTTTCCCAGCTTTCTCTGGGCCAGAAAAACAGGGTCAATCTGATACGTTATCTGCTCCAGGAGTTTGACCTGCTCATTATGGACGAGAGCCTTGCCAATGTGGATGAGCGATTGAGGGAAACCATCATCCTGAAAATCAAGGAAAGTTTCCCGGACAGATATTTTTTATATATTTCGCACAACCTGATGGAAATAACCAAATTTTCCGACACCATCCTTATATTCAGGGATATTGAAAAAATACCTCAAACGCTGACACTGAAAGGCCTCGACATCGCCTCAAGAGAAATGCCGGACAGAGACCGCCTGGAAACAACCGTGTTGGAGGTCATGAATGCTTGCTAGACGGGTGCTACAATTTTTAATCGTTTTTGCGTCAGGCCTGATCTTTCTCATGATCCTCAAATACAGCCTGACCCTGTCCGACTACGTCATTCCCTCACCTTTGGATATCTGGCATACAGGCAAAGACATTTTAACGGTTTATTTTTTTGACACCCTGAATACATTGTCTGTTGCCATCATCGGTCAGATCATATCTGTTTTTCTTGCGTTCTCCGTCGGCATCGGCGCCAGAAAAAGCACATTCGCCGGCTCCTTCATCAAAGCGGCCGCCTATAATATCCAGGCCTATCCCATTGTTGCCGTGGCACCTATTATTTTTATCCTGTTAGGAGACGGATTTATCACAAGACTGATTATTGCCGCCATGATCTGCTACTTCCCCCTGCTCCTGTCCATCATAGGGATTATGAGTGAACCTGTCACTGATATTGAACATTTTTACAATGTCACATCGCGCATGCGCTGGCAGCTCGAAGTTAAGATCCGGGCATTTGAAAATATGCATAAGCTGATTACCGTGATTTCAGGCAGCACCACGCTTGCCATGGCAGGAACCATTGTGGCTGAATTTATCGCCGCAGACAGGGGAATTGGTCACAGCATAAGGATTGCGCTTTATCAAAGTGATCTTTCACGAATCTTAACGGCACTTTTTCTCATCGGGATTTTTATCTCCGTTTATCAGGGAATGCTTGAATGGGCAGGCGAGAGAATCGGAAACAGGTGGCATGTTTCAAACTGACCGGCACGGGAATTAAAATGACACAATACCTAAAATGGCTATTTTTTTGGGGGATGGTTTTCGCCACGATAACCGTGGATATTCCTTTGGGCAATGCACAGGAAGATATCAATTATCGGCTGAAATGGCTTTTTAATACCAGTGTGGCCGGAGACCTTTACGCGCTGGATATGGGATATTTCAAAAAGGAAGGGCTTTCTGTAGCGGTCAAAGCAGGCAGCCCGGAACGGGACGCCATCCGGGAGCTTGAACTGGGACAGGCACAGTTTGGTGTGGCATCTGCAGACCAGGTCATTCTTGCGCGATCAAAGGGCTCTCCTGTGATTGTCATTGCACAGCTTTTTCAGAAAAATCCCCTTCAGTGGATCTACCGGGCTGAACCGGGAACGCTTTCAAACCTTTCCGATCTCAAAGGAAAAACCATTGGCATTACCTATGGGGGAAACGATGAAACCATCATGCGGGCGCTTTTAAAAAAAGGCGGCATTCCTGAAAAGGACGTGACACTTTTCAGTGTCCGTTATGATTACACACCGTTTTACCGGAAACGTGTGGATATCTGGCCGGTTTATATCAATTCCCAGGGAATTATCCTGAATGATAAATTGACAGAAAACGGCGAGAAAACGGGATTTTTTGATCCTTCCTCTTATGGCGTGCGATTTGTGGCCAACTCCGTTGTCACATCGTTAAAGACACTGAGAGAGCGGCCAGCTATGGTTCAGTCATTTATAAAGGCACTGCTTGAGGGCTGGAAAGAATCTCTTGCACCTGAAAATAAGCAAAAAACCCTGTCTGTGCTTAAAAAATACGACCGGGATACCCCGACAGATATCCGGGAAAAACAACTGGCCATCACCCGCACACTTATCATTCCTGAGGGCGATGCGCATTTAGGGTATATTGACAGGGAAGCCTGGCGGCAGACCGAACAGATCATGCTTGAGCAGGGTCTGATTCCAAAACCCGTTTCTGTGACGGATATTCTATTCCAGGACGGATTTGGCCCCACACAAAAAAAACAAGATTGAATGTAATCAGACGGTTTTATTTCTCCCTAAAAAATTCTGATAAAAATAGCCTGGCCAGTCTTTGCGTACAGATATTTTCAGGTGCATGATAGGGATTCTGATGGGGGTCCATATGAATGATCCGGTTTATCAATTCTTTTGCCTCTTCTTTCCTGCCCAGGTGATAGAGCATTTCAGCCTTTGCGAAATGCGTATAAAAATAGGTCGGATAAGCGAGAACCGCCAGCTCCAGTCCGGTCATGACTGTGTCCACGGTATATCCGGCAAGGCCAACGCCTTTTTCTGCAACCCATCCCCCTTTTTCAATAATGGTTGCCGTAGAAATCAGGGGACCGCAATACAAATACGTCATGTTTTCATTGGCGGTAAAAACAAGATGAGACATAATCGGTTTCAGATATCTGGCTTTGACAAGAATATTTTCGTTTTGAATGGAACGGGCCAGATTGAGTTGCCGCCAGTAATTGGCAGGCACACTATGAGGAGAAAGATCAAGGGCCTTCAATCCATAAACGTTCCCCTCCTTAAAAATCGGAAGGGCAACATCATACCTGCCCATGGATAAGTGGTAAAACCCCAGGTAATAATCACCCCGAGCCACCCATAGCTGGGCAAGCAGGTCTTTTGGGTTGTCGTCCGCGATCTTTTTAAACACAGCTACCGCTTTTTTTCCCTTATGGATGTCCTCACGCATGTCCCAGTCTATCATGGCCTCCTTAAATGCAGGGATATGATCCATTTCAGGCAGGGCACGTCCTATGGGAACAGGCAGCTTTGTCAAAAAGAGCGGTCCATATGTATTTTTGATATACGCCATATCCGCATAAGAAGAAACCGATGTAATCAGAAGTTTCATCGCAGCCATATTGTTATCATCAATAGAAATGGCTTTGGCCGCATATCTTTCTGATTGTTTCAGGTTCTCTGTCCGCCCCTTTTTATGATAGCGTGCTTTTAAATAGTAGATGCGTGCCAGCCATAAACAGGTTTCAGGGGTATCTCCATTTTGTTTCTCGAGCTGATTCAAGGTACCGATCAGGTCGTCGATATTTTTTTCATCCCAATGGTTGTCCCAGAGAATCTGCACCTCATTCCATAATGGATCACCAGCAGGCAAGGGTATTGAAAGCTCCCATTCACCTGTTGAAAATGCGTTTAAAGCGGTGAAGACCAATAATAAACAGACACACGTGAGCACTTTTACTGATTTCAAAACCATGTCGCCTCCCCAAAAACGGGTGAAAAGATCTTTTGTGTATTTCTGCCGGAATGATCATTTTATAAATAATTATGGTTTCAATTTGTCAAGGATGATTTCTTTTTGATTTTATTCAATAGATCATATATAGGAAAAATCTAAAATGAATTTTTTGCTTTGAATAAATAAGGGTGGCCAGATCATACTTGACCCAAATAATTTTTCAGTCTTGGTACGACACGAAAGTCACCCTCTTAAATATGAAGATAAATTTATGGTACAGCATTGCCGTCAAAAAACTCTGGCAAATCCCGTAAAATGTTCGGGGATTGGCGTCCACTCAGGAAGAAATGTCAACCTGACGATCAAACCGGCACCGGTTAATCATGGCATTAAATTCGAAAGAGTTGACCTGCCGGATCGTCCCAGAATTAACGCCCTTTTTAATATGGTGGTAGATACAAGCCTTGCCACAGTCATCGGAAACCAGGGAGCCATTGTCTCCACGATTGAACATCTGATGGCCAGTTTTTCGGGACTGTCGATAGATAATGCCCTGGTTGAACTGGATGCTTATGAAATGCCCATAATGGACGGCAGCGCATTCCAGTTTACCCGAATGCTTCTTGAGGGGGGAATGGTTGAACAGGAATCTCCTAAAAGTTATTTTATTGTAAAAAAACCGATTATACTTGAAGAAAACGAGAAATCGGTAAAGCTTTACCCCTCTGATATACCCAAGCTTACCTGCACGATTGAATATAATCATCCGCTCATTAAAACCCAGACCTGCTCGATCGAGCTTAATGCAGACACCTTTGAGAAGGAAATCTGTTCTGCCCGGACATTCGGTTTTGTTCAGGATATAGAAATGATGAAACGTTACGGCCTGGGAAGAGGAGGGTCTCTCGACAATGCTGTGGTCATTGACACCCAAACGGTATTGAATGATGGGGGCTTAAGGTTTCCGGATGAATTTGTCCGTCATAAATTATTAGACTGTATCGGCGACTTTTCCCTCCTGGGCATGCCGATCCTGGGTCATATTGTTGCATTCAAATCCGGGCATGCATTTAATCATGCTTTTTTGAAAGAATTTTTTGCAAGAAAAGACGCCTGGGAGACCCTTTCTTCAAAGGATTGCCAGGCTTTAAATGCCTGAAGCCCGAAACATCTTGCCATTTCATAAGGTATCCGCTATAAACTTGGGAAGTTATGATAGTGATTTATATTCCTTGATACGCATCAATTAAAAACAACAAATTAAATTCAGTTTGATGATTGCTGCCTGAACGGCAGTTTTGAAAATAATGGAAAACACATAGTCATGTTCTCATATTATAGAATTGCGGTATTTATTCTTGGTTTTTTCCTGACAGGCGCCTTTTCGCTGAACAGCAAGCCCGCATCTGCTGAAAATGCAAGACTCTCAAATGTGGTCATCACCAATACAAGGGACAATCTTCTCCTGTTTATGGAAACGCAGAACGCATTTAGTGAAAAAATTAAAACGGCGACTTTAAGCGGCGTGCCGGTATCTTTTTCGTTCTATATTACACTGGTCAAGGTGAGAAATTTCTGGATCGATAGAACCATCAGAGACAAAGAGGTGACCCATACCGTCGTCTATGATAATTTAAAAAAAGAATTCGAAATCTCCAGATCCTGGGATAAAGGAGAGCCTGTGACCACGAAGTCATTTGAAGAAGCACAGCATTTGATGACGGAAATTAAAAGTTTCAAAATCGCTCCCTTAAAAAGGCTCATCAAGGGAAATCGTTACCAGTTAAGAATACGGGCAAAGCTCAATAAACTGACACTGCCCTATTATCTGGACACGGTTTTATTTTTTATCTCCCGTTGGGATTTTGAAACAGACTGGTACACGATAGACTTTATTTATTGAATAAATATCCACTTTAAGTAACCTGATGATAAAAAACCGATTCAATCTCATCCAGACACCTCACCCGGAAGATGAAATAAAAAGACGGAAACGCGAGGGGATCATTATCATCTCCATCATTTTCACCGTTATCCTTCTTACATTTATAGAAACCCGGGTGGTTAATTTCAGCGGTGATTTTCCGGTATCAAGCACGATATTGATGTTTATTCTCATCAACATCAACCTGCTTCTGTTTCTCCTCCTCCTCTTTCTTGTTTTCAGAAACCTCGTTAAGCTCTATTATGACCGTAAACATAAAATCATGGGTGCAAAGCTCCGGACCAAACTTCTTGCCGCCTTCATCACTCTGACGCTTATGCCCACAACCGTGTTATTTTTTTTTTCCATCCATTTTATTTCAACAAGCATCGCTTTCTGGTTTAATGCACCTGTAGAACAGACCCTTGAAAACTCCCTTAAAGTCGGAAGGGAATTATACACATACATTGAAGAGAATAATAAATTTTACTTAGAAAGGGTGGCCTATCAGATAAAATCAAGACGTCTTCTTGATTCTGAGAATACAAGAGATCTGGCCAATTATCTTCAGGTCGTCCAACGGTCTTTCAATGTTCAGGCCATTGAAGTCTATACGACCAATTCCGAACGGATTTCCTTTGACATATCTCCGGCACTGGAAAAAAAATATCTGATAGAAGTATCACCGAATAAGCTTCAGAAATCCATTAAAGAGGAAGGTACCCGTACAATTACTGAAACCACGCCTGCAGGAGAACTGATAAGAACCATAGGAACCGTGCCTTTTAGTGCAACACCTGAAAATGCGAATGCCTATATCGTTATAACCGTATTGATTCCTACGGATCTTTCAAACAACATGGCATCCATATCCAGAGGATTTGGTGAATACCAGCAACGCATCCTCCTTAAAAAACCGATTCAGACAACCTATTACATTGCCCTTTCCATTGTAGCCCTCCTTGTGGTTTTCTGTGCGGTATGGTTTTCATTCTACCTTGCCAAATCGATTACCATTCCTATCATGAAACTTGCTGAAGGCACAAAAAGGGTGGCCGGCGGAGATCTCAATTTTGAGATACCGTCTGTCGCTGATGATGAAATGGGAAGCCTTGTTGATTCCTTCAACAAAATGACCCTTGATCTCCGTCATGGCAGGGAGCAGTTATCCCTTTCTGCCAGAATGCTCAAAGAGCAGAATATTGCCATTGAAGAAAGCCGGCAGTATATGGAAATCGTTTTAAAAAATATCTCCGCAGGGGTTATTTCCATTGCGCCTGAGGGCAGGATAACAACGATTAACACATCTGCGGAAAACATGCTCAACATGAATGCTGCAGACATTCAAAACAAAACCCTTGCCGAACTCCAAAAGGGTCCCCACCGGTTCCTTGCAAAAGAAATCAACGAGAAAATCATGGGTTCCGGTGATGGATTGAAATTTGCCTTGAGAACAGCCATTGAAGGCCGGCCAAAGAGTTTTGCCGTTCATGTGAATACCCTTAAAAATGACCAGGGACAACCCATAGGTCAGGTACTTGTTTTTGACGATCTGACCGAACTGGAAAAAGCCCAGCGCATGATCGCATGGAGAGAGGTTGCAAGACGAATTGCCCATGAAGTTAAAAACCCCCTGACGCCTATCACTCTGTCTGCCCAGCGGCTGAAACGAAAATATGGTGAAATGATCAACGAAAAAATTTTCGATGAATGCACGAGTATGATCATCAGTCATGTGGATCTGATTCGGAATCTGGTCAACGAATTCGCCGCATTTGCCAGATTTCCCACAGCCAATCCCGAGCCCTGTGATATTGTTGCCATCATCAAGGAAACGATAGCCCTTTACCGGGATGATCATAAGGACATTCTATTTGACCTGAATGTTCCTGACACCATCCCCTTGATAAGCCTTGACCGGCAGCAAATCAAACAGGCCATGATCAACCTCTTGAACAATGCCATTGCGGCCGTACAACAAGGTGGTGAAATCCGGTTTCACCTGGCCCATGACCCGATTTTAAAAACCATTCGCATAGAAATCACCGATACAGGAACAGGTATTTCCGATGAAGACAAAACCCGCCTCTTTGAGCCCTATTTTTCAACCAAAAAAAAGGGGATGGGGCTGGGCCTTGCGATTGTAAGTTCCATCATTTCAGATCACAATGGCATGATCAGTGTACAGGACAATCAGCCCAAGGGAGCCAAGTTTATTATCGAACTGCCGCTATAGATCAGCATAAAACAAGCATTTCTTGCTTGTATTTCAACCAAATAATCGATAAACTCCCGGATCGAAAGGTAAATAATAATAGCATGTTTTTTTCAGATGATATTTCCTTTAACCATCAAATAACTGAAGGGATAAAGTTCACATGATGTTTCCAGCTGTGTTGATCGTTGATGATGAGCCAACTATTTTGCAATCACTTGGCGGATTGTTGACAGACGAGGGGTATGACGTTTTAACGGCTTCAAATGGCTACGAAGCACTTAAGATAATTGATGCTGAATCACCGGATTTGATTCTACTGGATATCTGGATGCCGGGCATAGACGGCATCGATACCTTAAAGGAAATCAAAGCGGCAGACCCTTCTTTGCCCATCATCATCATTACAGGCCATGGCACAATCGAAACGGCAGTGAAAGCCACGAAACTAGGTGCCTTTGACTTTATCGAAAAACCACTTTCCATTGACAAGATCATCGTAGGAATCAACAATGCCCTGAATTTCAGGCGTCTTGAAGAAGAAAACAAACATTTACGAAAAAAAACCCTTGAAAAAAATTCGCTCTGCGGAAACAGCCAAACCATCACTTCATTGAAAATGGAACTGATGAATGTCGCACCAACCGAATCCTCTGTACTTATTCTGGGTGAAAACGGTACCGGTAAAGAACTTGTCGCACGCACCATTCATCAGTTGAGTAACAGGGCAGAAGAACCTCTCATCACCGTCAATTGCGCATCCATTTCAGAACAATATATTGAAACCGACCTTTTCGGGCATGAAAAAGGTGCTGTTAAAGGTGCAAAAAATAAAAAACGCGGAAAATTTGAACTGGCCACCAATGGAACCATTTTCCTGGATGAAGTGGGTGACATGAGTTCGGGCACTCAGGCAAAACTGTTAAGAGTGCTGGAAGAGAAGCAGTTCAAAAGACTTGGCGGAAGCAGGCTTTTAAGCGTGGATGTGCGCATTATTGCATCTACGAATAAAAACCTCGAAGAAGAAATCAAAAAGGGGAATTTCCGGGAAGACCTTTACTTCAGGTTAAATGTCATTCCTGTTCACGTACCGGCCCTAAGAGACAGAAAAGAGGACCTGCCGGAACTGATTGAAACGTTTCTTTCCAAATTTGCAAGCCAGTTTCACAGTCCCAGAAAACAGATATCACCAGAAGCCATGACAATCTTGAGCCAATATTCATGGCCCGGAAATGTAAGGGAACTAAAAAATCTTCTTGAGAGGCTTGCAACCATGGTCAAGGGAGACACCATCGATGTCAAGCATATCCCCGCTCCCTACAGGGGTAATGGGACATCTTTCTCAAAAACGGATAAAGCCAACTGCTTTTCAGTGGAAAAACTTGAAGATGCACAAAAAATTTTTGAGGTTGAATATGTTTTGGGAAAACTAAAATTATTTAATAATGACATCCCCAATACAGCTGAAAACATTGGCGTTACACCCGATTATTTGGAAGCTATTCTGAAAAGGTCGGATGCATAGCCCCTGAAAGGTATTCCGGGATCAATAGTGTCATGACGTTACGAATCATTGGTGGCAGGTTGAAAAGAAAAAAAATCCTGTCTGTGGAGGGGAGACAGACCCGTCCCACGTCAGATCGTGTCCGTGAATCCATATTCAATATTCTTTTCAATCAAATAGAGGGCAGATGCGTTCTTGATCTGTTTGCCGGCACGGGTGCGCTGGGTATAGAAGCGTTAAGCCGAGGCGCTTTTTCCTGCACGTTTGTTGACAACAGCAGGCCTGCGCTTTCCATACTAAAAAAAAACATCGAATCCTGTCACCTCAATGAGAAGGCCCAAATAATCAACTGGGATATCTGCAAAAATCTCTCCTTCCTTCAAACCACTCAACCGATTATCGATCTTGTTTTTATGGACCCGCCCTATCATTCTGATCTGATAGTGATCACCCTTAGGCATCTTTCAGAAACCCATGCAATGAAAGAAGAGGCGATGATTGTAATCGAACATGCAACAGATGAAACCCTTCCGGATATGATTTCAGGATATCGGAAAACCGATACAAGACGATATGGGAAAACCGCCATTACCATTTTAATGACATGAACGCATTTATGCGTTCCTGCCTGAATGAAAACATCATTAAAATAATGAAAGAATAATATTCCATCTTGCAAAGATAGGTATTAATGATATGACCATATCAATATCAGATAATGTCAGAGGATAAAAATCATATGCAAACAGTAGCCATCTACCCGGGTTCTTTTGATCCATTAACCAACGGTCATGTTGATATCATCAATAGAGCATATAAAATTTTCGATAAGATCATCGTCGCCATTCTTTATAATGTGGCAAAAAAACCGCTTTTTACGATTGAAGAACGGATTGACATGATCAAAAACTGTACCAAGGAATTTCCCAATATTGAAGTCGATCATTTTGGCGGGCTTTTGATTGAATATGCCCATAAAAAAAAGGTCACTGCCATCATCAGAGGCATGCGCGTCGTATCTGATTTTGAGAATGAATTCCAGATGGCGATGATGAACAGAAGTCTGAACAGGGATATTCAGACGATCTTTCTCATGACCGGCTTAAGATGGGTCTTTATCAGCTCTTCCACCATAAAAGAAGTGGCGAGCTTCGGCGGCGATGTTTCAAACATGGTCCCCCCATATGTCAACACGAAATTAGCTGAGAAATTTTCTCAGCAAACCGGCCAATAGTTTAAAATGAACCTGTGGCAGCTGAAAATTTTCTGTAAAACAGTCGAACTCAAAAGCTTCTCAAAAGCAGGCGAATACGTTCATCTCACCCAGCCGACCATCAGCAGTCACATCAAGGATCTGGAAGACCATTTTGGATGCCGCCTGATTAATCGCATGGGAAAAGAAGTTTCCCCGACAAAGGCTGGAGAACTTCTATATGGTTATGCTGTGAGACTCACGGCCCTATTGGATGAAGCTGAATCCGCCATGAATGAATTCCAGGGGAAAATAAAAGGGAGACTTGTCATGGGAGGAAGCACGATTCCGGGCGGTTATATTCTTCCGGATGTTATCGGCTCCTTTACCAAAGTATACCCTGATGTAAGAATTCTCCTTTCTGTTGCTGATACAGAAGAAATCATAACACGTATTCTATCAGGTGAACTGGAATTCGGAATCGTGGGAGCCAAAATTTCAGACAAGTCCATCTCCCAGGAAAAACTGATGGAAGAAGGCATGCATCTCATCGTCAAAAAAGACCACAAATGGGCAGAAAAAAAATCCGTATCCCTCAAAATGCTGACCAAAGAACCCTTCATTTTAAGAGAACCCGGCTCCGGTACATTGAAAACATTAGATGAACGAATCACATCTGCAGGATTTTCCATATATAATTTCAATATTATCGCAGAAATGGGAAGTACTGCTGCTGTGTGTCAGGGAATCAAGAGCGGTGTCGGGATATCCATTTTATCACCGGTTGCCGTAAAGGAGGAGTTATTAAATGGCAGCCTAAAATCCCTTCGAATAGAAGACGTCAATCTTAAGCGAATATTCTATTTATCAAGACATAAACACAAAAGTTTATCTCCCTTAAGCAATGCCTTTATCAAACATTTGAAAAGAGAATTGGTCCAACATGACTGAGAAACCTTCTATTTCCTGGTCTGAAGCATTTAAAAAGAGTCCTGGCCCGAATTCATTTAAAGACAGCATCATTCTTTTTATAAAAGGGCTATGCATGGGGACGGCAGATATCATCCCCGGTGTTTCAGGAGGCACCATTGCCTTGATTACCGGGATTTACGCAGATCTTCTTCTTGCCATCAAATCAGCCAATACTGAATTCCTCAAGTACCTTTTAAAACTCGATTTCAAAGGTGCCCTATCAGTCATTCATATCCGCTTTCTTGTATCGCTTTTAAGCGGTATCGGCATCGCCATCATCAGTCTCGCCCATCTCATGAACTATCTTCTCAAGAATCATCCTGTACCCACATGGGCGTTGTTCCTAGGCCTGATATCGGCTTCCATTCTTGTGATCGGAAAACAGATTCAGCACTGGCCCGGAGAAGGCGGGTTTTCTTTTATTGCCGGTGCATTTTCAGGATTCTTCATTGTTGGCATGATTCCCGTATCTACGCCCGAAGCCTTGTGGTTTATATTTTTGTCCGGCATGATCGCAATCTGCGCCATGATTTTACCTGGAATAAGCGGTGCATTTCTTCTTTTGATTCTGGGAAAATACGAATTTGTTACAGGTGCGCTCAAGAATCTTTTGGATTTCACCAACCTCAGCATTATTTTTGCCTTTCTCTGTGGGTGCCTGGTAGGCATTACCGGATTTTCACGGATTCTATCCTGGCTGCTTGAAAAGTACCATAATGCAACCATTGCCTTTTTAACCGGTCTGATGTTCGGGTCCATGAGAAAAATATGGCCCTGGAAGGAAACACTTGAAACCCAGATAATCAGGGGCAAAATTCATGTATTAACTGAAAAAAATATCCTTCCAGCCCAATTGGACGAAACGTTCTTTATTGCGCTTTTACTTGTTGCAGTGGGATTTTTACTTGTTATTTTTCTGGAAAAAAAATCAAACAGGAACACGCCATCGGCAAATGTCTAAAGAAAACGGGGGCTAATCTTTCCACCCATATTCGCCAACCAGTTTGACGAATCGGCAACCGCCCATATTTGTGATATGTACCTCACCCCGCCGGTCTTTGGTGACTTTGACAAGCTCCTGGACATTCTGGTCTCCCACAGGAATGACCAGCCGCCCACCCTCTACAAGCTGGCTGACCAGCACTTCCGGGATTTCAGGACCGCCTGCTGTGACAATGATCGCATCGAACGGGCTCTCCTCTTTCCAGCCTGTGGTGCCATCTGAATATCTTGTCACAATATTATGATATTTCAGATCATCAAACAGTTTCCGTGTTTTTAAAAAAAGCGAATGAATCCTTTCGATGGTGTACACCCTGAAAACAATCTGTGAGAGAATCGCAGCCTGGTAGCCTGAACCGGTTCCGATCTCGAGTACCCGGTCATCTTTTGAAAGCTCCAAGGCTTGCGTCATTTCTGCAACGATGTGGGGTTGCGAGATTGTCTGTTGTTCACCGATGGGCAGCGGATAGTCGCCATATGCCTGATCCATCAGTGCTTCACTGACAAAAAAATGGCGGGGAACCATTCGCATGGCATTCAAAACATTGGGGTCGTGAATGCCGCGGGATTCAAGCTGACGCTTGACCATGTCTTCCCGCATCCTAAGATATTTTCGTTCAAGTTTATCCATAGCCATTTGCTTTTAGCAATTCATGACAAATCCGTCAAGCAATAAGCCATGGGACTTTATGGCTCCACCATTTAATAGAGCCATAGCCGGAAACCACATCCCCTGATGTAACTCTAATAATTATTTAAAAAGACCAACCGACATTAATATCACCATTGGGGGAAATCTTGCTCTCTCTTGTTTTCAATGACTGACCGCCAAAGGCTCCGATTTCTATTTCTACAGTAAAGCCCTTGTTTGTTGCAAATTTATAACAGACCGCTGTACCCAATCACTGAAAACAAAAAAAAAGGGGGGAGAGACAATCGTCTCTCCCCCTTCTCAATATCAACCTCAATATCAACTTCTTAAACTTTACTTCCGGTTTGCATATTCTGCATAGCCCAGAGCAACTGTTCTGTATACAAAATGTGCCATTTTGGAAAACGGCAGGAATGCAAAAAGGTTAAACACAAAAATCAGATGAATGTAATACACCAGATAGGTCAGATATTTTGCACCACCTAACCTTGTCATTTCTGAAAGCAGACCGGTTATGCCAAGACCTGCAACCAGGGCAAGAAGGTACCAGTCTTTAAATGTACTGGTCTCTGATTTCTTGGCCATGCGATCTTTGATCAATAATGTTGCGCCTAAAATGATAAGAATTCCGGAAACATTACCTAACCATTTAACCGGATTAAGCTGGGAGTAGGGCCCGGGGATTCCAAAAATATAAAGCACGACAAAAAAGATGCCGGTGACGATTGCGCATCCAACAAATCCATAGAGAAGCATCATGTGGGATGTGGCACGGGAGTTATTTTCTCCGCATTCATTGAATTTTTTATGAAGAAGAATGGTAGGAATCACACGGATGGTGGACATAACCAGTTCTTTAAAATTCAACTCCGCTTTGTCTGTCTTTCCGTTCAGGACAGCATTTTCATGAATATCGGATACAAAGCGCTTGAGCCCCAATGCAAACACCACCAGGGAGGCGGTTAATAGGGGTACAAATGTAGCATCCACAAGCCATGATGAAATAAAATTAGCGTGAGCAATCACTTCGCCACCATGATCACCGTGATACCAATGAACACCAAAAACATTGAATATTTTTGCCATGAAATCACCCATAAAAACGGTGATAAACGCCATAAGTGCGAGCCAGATGGCAGGCACAGCAATCAGTTTTGGTAATTGGCTCCGGTCATTAACAGCCTTGGCAAGGACTTTGGGCTGGGCATATTCACTGATGGCTATTGAGCGAATCGCACCCATAACATCACCAGGCGCGGCCCCACGGGGGCATAGTGTCGTACAGTCTCCACATTCATGGCAAAGCCAGATATCAGCGTTACCGATAAGTTTATCTTTCAGTCCCCAGGATGCAGCAATCATCTCTTTTCTGGGGAAAGGACTATTTTCAGGCGCAATTGGACAGGCTACTGAACACGTTGCGCATTGAAAACATTTTTTCAGCGTATCACCGCCAAGCCCGATGACTTCATGAATGAAATCAAGATCCGGCTGAGCAAGGTATTTTTCTGACATTTTCAATACCTCCAAGATATATTATTTTTAGCAGATATTTCCATTAAAATTAATTACACACATGAATACAATTCTTTAGAATCCCTTGAACGGGTTTGGTCCGAGAGCATCGACCATCTCAACAAACTCACCAATAATTTTAGGAAGCTTGTCATACTCATCAATACCAATTTCATGCATGGCAACGCGTTCAGGTTCCAGCGCCAGACTGGAGAGTGCATCACCGATTTTCTTCATTCGGATGCTGGCAAGTTCACTTCCCTTGACAAAATGGCACTGATAGTTATCACCATGTTTACAACCCAGGAGCATTACACCATCCATACCTTGTGCAAGTGCATCCTTTATCCAGATAACGTTTACCGACCCCAGACACCGGACAGGAATAAACCTGACTTCCGGTGCGATATCCATTCGATTCATGCCTGCAATGTCCAATGCCGGATAAGCATCATTCTCACAAATGAGGCAGATAAATCGAAGTGGCGGCTCATCAAAATCATCTTCTGACGGCACTTTAATCGCCTTAACCTGGGAACCGATACTGTCAATATTGTAATCTGCAAAACCGATGATTCGTTCAGGGCAAGCGCCCATACAGGTTCCGCATCGTCGGCATCGTGTGGGATTTGGTTTGGGTGTTCCTTTTGCATCGTCATCAAGTGCGCCAAACGGACATTCTTCCGTGCAGCGTTTGCACTGGGTGCATCTCTGGAAAAAGAAATCCGGAAAGGTCATATCACCTGAACGCGGATGAACAGCAACCCCTCTGTTTGCCGATTCGATGCATTGAATCGCTTTTAAGGCAGCGCCAGTGGCATCTTCCATTGATTCTTCGATGGTCATGCTTCTTCGAATACAACCTGCTGCATAGATACCAGTTCTTTGCGTTTCATAAGGAAAGCAGATAAAGTTTGAATCTGCATACCCATCGTAAATCGCATTATCCCTGAAACCGGGTCCCTGTCTGTACGCCAGATTTACGACCGGATCATCTACAGTGACCGGAACCATACCGGTGGCGAGAACGACCATATCAGCCTTCACCTGCAGATTTTCTCCCAGAAGGGTATTTTTGGCGTCAACAAGAAGGCCTTTTCCAGATTGGGAAACGCCAACCACTTCCCCTTTGGTCATGAATACACCTGGATCCTGCTGCATGCTTTTATAAAAATTTTCCTGCAGTCCAGGGGTTTTCATGTGCTGATAAATAATATACGCCTTGCCATCTGCATAGTCCTCACGAACATATTTTGCCTGTTTCAGGGATACCATGCTCGTCACAGAACCGCAGTAATCAAAATCATTATCACTGCCATTCCCCGGACTTTGTATAAAGACAACGTTTTTTGCTTCCTTGCCATCAGAGGGCCTCACAATCTTGCCTTTGGCAGCAATCTGCTCAAACTGATCATTTGTAACGACATCCGGAATGCTGCCAACACCTAAATGGGCCAATTCGGCTGATTTCAATTCCACGGGTCGCCATCCGGCGGCAAGCACGACTGCCCCGTAAAGTTCACCATTTGGATCCAGGGTCAGGATATCTTTTTTGCCTTTGTTATATTCCTGATATTTTACGTGTTGCGCTTCATTATCAAGTTCTTTACCGTTTTCATCCACTTTCATTTCATCCGGAAGCGGAAAAGGCACGTCAAATTCAATTTTTTCACCGGGGTTTTTAAAGGTAACGGTGAATTCTCCGGGCTGACCGGCAATACGGGCAACAACAGTGCCTGTTTTTACTGTGATTTTCGGTTCAGCACTGACTTTCTGAACCAGATCATCAACCACTGTGGGTATCAGACTTTCAAACGGATCCTTTACTGGCATCTGTTTTCTTAATTTGGCCGCATATCCGCCCAAAGCAGCGCCTTTCTCAACGATGGTGACTTCAAATCCGACTTTAGCAGCATCAAGAGCTGCGGTCATGCCGGTTACGCCACCACCCATGACAAGAATTTTTCTTGAAAAAGAATCCGGTTTGTATGGCTCGGGTACCTTTACTTTTTCAAGTCTTGCAATACTCATTCTCAGGTAATCTTCGGCAGCCATCTGAATCGGATCAATAAAATCTTCCTTGCCTTTTTCTTCCTCTGTGGGGGCAGGATATTTTTCTCTGGACATGGGCCAGACCACGGACTCTCTTATGTTCACCCTGTCAACAACGCAGCCATCAAACTTGAATACATCAAAATTGACGCGCCTTGAACAACCTACAATAGAAACCGCATTGGTACCGCCCTCAACATCTTTTTTTATAATATCGACACCTTCCTGACCGCAAAAGCAGGAATGGGTTTTGAAATTTATCAGTTCTTCTTCCGGAATTTCAGAAAGCTTTTCAATATCAATGGCTTCCCCAATTCCACAACCTGTGCAGATATACACTCCTAGTTTATTTCCCATGGCTCTCTTCTACCTCCTCAAGCTTTGAATGGCCTTAAGGGCCATACCGGTCGCATTCTGGTTTGATGAAACCACGTCAGCCGGCTTGTTGGCACAACCGGCACCAAACATTCCGCCTTTTTCAAAATCATTGACAATAAACCCTTCGGCATTGAATTTCAAATCCGCCTGCGGCTTGTTGTCGGCCAATGAGGGGGCCATACCGGTGGCAAGAACGAGCATGTCCACGGTTTCTCTCTTTTTCTCCCCGGTTACCGCATCCTCTGCCACAACTGTGATGTTTCCATTAGATGCTTCTGAAACTTCGGCAACCTTCCCTTTAACAAAAAATACGTTTTTATCTTCCTTGAGCTGTTTGTAGAATTTTTCGTATTTGTAACCGGGTGTTCGCAGATCAATATAATAGATGGTAATTTTGGCATCCGGATACTGTTCTCTGATATAGGTGGCATGTTTCAGGGAGGCCATGCAACAGATATAAGAACAATAGGAAAGATGATTTTCATCTCTGGAACCAGCACATTGCGCAAAAGCAATTGTTGCAGGCGCCTTCTCATCAGAAGGTCTCATAATTTTTCCTGCTGTCGGACCATTTTTGGCTGCCATGCGCTCAAGCATCATGTTGGTAACCACATTCTGGTACTTGCCAAATCCCAGATTGTCAATTTTAGTGGCATCATAAGGTGTCCAGCCGGTTGCCCAAACAACGGCTCCCACATTTACGGTAATGATTTTGGCTTCCATTTCAAGATCAATTGCGCCATATTTACAGGCTTCAGCACATTTTTTAGCATCTTCCGGGTTGATGGACGGTGACAGGACATAACGCTGTGGAAAAGCCATATTGTTCGGCAGATATGCGGCTTTCGATTTATTCATGCCCAGATTATACTCGTTGTCAATCTCGCCTTCGCAAACTTTTTCACATTCACCGCAACATGTACAATGTTCGTTCACATATCGTGGACTGATCTTGATGGTTGCCGTGTAGTTTCCGGGAGCGCCTTCAACCTTTTCAACTTCTGCAAGCGTAAAGACTTTGATGTTTTTACTGTCTTTTAGCCGCCTGTAGTTAATTTCAAGGCCGCAAGTCGGGGGACACAGTTTCGGGAAATACTGATTCAACTGTGAGACCCTTCCTCCCAGAGATGGATTTTTTTCGACTAGGAATACTTCATACCCTACTTCGGCAGCTTCGAGGGTCGTCGTCAATCCGCTGATCCCTCCGCCAACTACCAGTATACTTCCTCCAGCAGGGGCTGCATTGTCTATTGTCATTTTATCCCTCCGTGCAAAATTCGTTTCAAATGTTTCTTAACTTCAAATACCCTTTATCTCATATTCCGTTTTCGGAATAATAAAAACTTCTGTGTCTAAATGGTTTCATTTTATGATTATTTACAAAAATAACAACCATTTAGGCACAGAATAGTTATTTTTAAATGGAAACAAAAAAGCATATCCCCCTAATTGCGTCAACACACTTTTTCACCATGAAAAGAACATGTGCTCGTTCTTATAAAAAACCTCCAGGCGCGGTTTATTGCACCTGGAGGTCATATCATCAGCTATACTTCAAACCACCACAGTCGATTAGTCCGGAATAATTTTGACGTAATCAACTTTCTTGAGTGACCACTGGTTGGATTTCTTGTCATATGTTGAGTTGACAAAGCAGAACCATTCTTTATCATTCTGTTCCGGGAAATCCGCTCTGTAGTAGAAACCGGGATAACGGGTTTCTTTACGGAACTGAATGTGTCGGAGGTGAGCTTCAACGGTGTAGATTCTGTGATAGATTTCCCAGCATCTCATCAATTCATGAAGGTCACCGGCAGCCAGTTTTTCACAATCTTCTCTCATGGTTTCGAGCATGTCCAGAACGATTTCGAGAGATTTGCCATTGGTCTGATAAAAAGTAGCTGTGCCCGCACCATATTCATGGGTGGCTTTCATCAGACGCATGGTCATGCCTTTGGGTTTGCAGTAGTTCGGGTTCACATCTGCTGCTGTGGTATATCCACTATTTTCAATGAAGGTTTTAACCGGTTTGTAAACCATGTCAGCCAATTCCTGAGCGGTTTGCGCCAATTCCGGTTTATAGCCAGCATGATTTCTGACATATTTAACCATCTGTTTGGCAACAATTCGACCTTCAGCATGTGAACCTGAAGAGAATTTGTGGCCTGAGCATCCCACGCCGTCACCAGCAGTGAAAAGACCTTTAATGGTGGTCATACGGTTGTAAACAACGCCGTCGACATCCCATTTGTAAGATGCAGGAACCCAGGATTCATCCGGACCTGAACACCAGATACCGCAGCATCCGGAGTGTGAGCCCAAGAGGTAAGGTTCGGTCGGCATAATTTCGGAATTTTTCTTTTCCGGTTCGGTGTTTGTTGCACACCAGAGGTTTGCCTGACCGCATGTCATATCAAGGAAATCTTCCCATGCTTCTGATTCGAGGTGTTTCAGTTCTTTCGGGCTCATGGATGAACCAAGAGCTGCAAGGGCTGAAACAGTGTCCATAATGATCGGGCCACGGCCTTCTTTCATTTCGAACAGCATCAGATGGTTTCTCAGGCAGGTCGGGGTAATTGCAGCGGTTCCATATGGCGCATAGCTTTCAAGCTGTTTTTTAGCACTGTCAGAAGCCACATAGTTTTCACCAAGAGCATTCTGAAGTTTGGCTTTGAAAAGAAGGAACCACGCACCAACCGGACCGTAACCGTCTTTGAAACGGGCTGGGGTGAAACGGTTTTCCATCATGGAGAGTTCAGCACCGGCTCTTAAAGCCATGGTGTAGGTAGAGCCTGCATTCCATACCGGATACCATGCACGGCCTTTTCCTTCGCCAACTGAACGGGGCTGATAAATATTAACAGCGCCGCCACAAGCAACCATCATGGTTTTACATTTAATAACATATACTTTGTTTTCACGAGTAGAGAAACCTACTGCGCCAGCGATCTTTGAAGGATCATTTTTGTCATTGAGAATTTCAACGATGAAAACTCTTTCAAGGATGTTGTCTTCGCCAAGAGCAAGTTTAGCAGCTTCAGCAACAACTCTTTTGTAGGACTCACCATTGATCATGATCTGCCATTTGCCTGTTCTTACAGGTTTGGCACCTTCCTTGAGTGTTCCTAATTTCAGGCCCTTTTTACCGTCAACATTTTTTCCGTCATCTGTTTTTTTCCAGACAGGAAGTCCCCATTCTTCAAAAAGATGTACGGAATCATCAACATGACGACCAAGGTCAAAAATAAGGTCTTCACGAACGATACCCATAAGGTCGTTACGAACCATTCTTACATAATCATCTGCTGTGTTGTCACCAACATAGGTATTGATTGCGGAAAGGCCCTGAGCAACAGCGCCACTTCTTTCCATGGCAGCTTTGTCACAGAGAAGAACGGTCTCGTCTTTGGCCCATTTAAGAATTTCAAAAGCAGTACCGCAAGCAGCCATACCACCGCCAACGATAAGAATATCGACCTCTTTTTCCACTATTTCAGGATCAACGACGGCCTTTAATTCACCTGAGGGCTTATTTGGAATTGCCATTTTATATCCTCCTTAGTAATTGGTAAATGCAAATTTAGACTAAAATCTGTTAGCTGAACATTAAACTGTTGCGATCGGCTTTTTGAGTTCAACGCCCTCGGCCTCTTCGTTAAACAGTAATTCTGAATTGAGGTCATTACCTTTGCTGTCTTTGTATGCATTGGCACTTCCTTCCGGAGTTGTACGGATGGGGAATTTGAAACGTTTTACAACGCCGTTTCTGAATTTGCAGGTCCACATAACATCTTCAGTACCCATCATTGGAACAATACTGCTTCCCATCGGTACAAAGTCTGAATAGCCACGAACTTCAATAGCCTGGGTCGGACAAATTTTTACGCATGAAAAGCATTCCCAACATGCATCTGGTTCTTGGTTGTAGGCTTTCATCGCATTTGGATCCAGCACCATCAAGTCATTGGGACAAATGTACATACAGGCTGTTTTGTCCCCGCCCTTACAACCGTCACATTTTTCTGTGATTACAAAGCTTGGCATTGATTTAGCTCCCTTATTTTGAGTTGAAATTGGAATTTTTTAGGAAAAAATTTCAACTCCGTTAAACTTTCATGGTACGCTGAGAATCAACATACCGGCCATAATTCTCTTGTCAGAAAAAATGCCTCTGACTATTTTCAATTTTACTAAAACCGTTATCCGTCGAGATAACATAAATTTTTTTATTGAAAGGCTTAAAAAATCCTACAAAAAGCAGCTTTTTAACATTCACTTATAGGCTTGTCAAGCACTTTTAGTTCATGAGAATTGATTTAATATTCAATTATTTATTCGCATATTTCAACATCTGGCATCATTGGTTTCACCTACCACTACATATAGTGATGTTGATTTTCACCAAAATATCGCGACACGAAAACCCGGGAATTCCGTGATATCAGAGCCAACTGATTTTTAATTTCACATCTTAAAAAAATCATGTTAGGGACGAACCATTCTGCCAGTCAAAATGGCTCAAATATATTGACATTAAAAAACCAGTAAAGGAAAAAATGGAAGCTTACACTGCATCAATAGGCATAGACGAACCGTTTGCCTTTTCATGTTCTCCTGTTGTCACCTGTTTCAATGAATGTTGCCGGGATTTGAATCAGTTCCTGACACCTTATGATGTCTTGCGTCTGAAAAACGCGCTTAAAATAACCTCTTCAGATTTTCTTGATCAGTATACAATGCTTCATACGGGACCGGAATCGGGGCTGCCTGTCGTTACTCTGAGACCCAAACCCGGTAAAGACATGGCGTGTCCCTTTGTTACATCTTCGGGGTGTGCCGTATATGATGACCGGCCCGCAGCCTGCCGGGCCTATCCCATTGCACGGGCAATCAAACGATCACGGGAAACAGGCGAAATCTCGGAATACTTTATGCTGATCAAAGAACCCCATTGCAAAGGCCATGAACAAAGAAAAACGCAAACTGTCAGGGAATGGCTAAAAGACCAGGGATTGAGCATCTACAATACAATGAACGACATGTTAATGGAAATCATCAGCCTCAAAAACCGGATGATGCCCGGCCAACTGGATCGTCATGCGCGTCAGCTCTTTTATTTGGCCTGTTATGACATGGATACGTTTAGAACAGACATTTTTAAAAATAACCTGCTGTCAGGTTCAATGCCGGAAAATACCCTGCTTGAACTCATTGGAAACAACGAAACCGCCCTTTTAACGTTTGGGCATGCCTGGACAAAACAAAAACTGTTTGGCATCCATATAGACTATGATCAATTATGTAAAGTGATGGAAGAGACTTGAACCTGACGCTTGAAAATAAGGTTGCCCTTGTATTGGGTGCTGTAAAAGGAATCGGAAAAGGGGTTGGCCTTGCCCTTGCCAGGGAGGGTGTAAAACTGGCGCTCACCTATTATGACTGGGAAGACAGCCTTCCCGAAATGGAAGAGAATTTCAGGTCCTCAGGAAGTGATCATGCCATTATAAAATGCAACCTTCTTCAAACAGAAAACATCCCTCGCCTTGTAGATGAGGTCATCGACCGATTCGGCAGACTTGACTTTCTCATCAACAACATTGAACGGGGGGGCTGGCCTATTGTCCATGGACCCTATATTGACTCCCAGTGGGATCTGGAACTTTCCACCACATTAAGGGCAAAAAGATGGGTATTTGAGCACACCTTACCCCACCTGATTCAATCAGGCAATGGTGCGGTGATCAATTTCTCTTCAATCGCCGGAATCGTAGGCCGTTCTGGTCCTGCCAGCCTGATATTCAACGAGGGGTATTCAGCGGCGAACCGGGGGATTTCACTTCTGACCGAGACCTGGGCAAGAATGGGAGCGCCTCATATAAGGGTTAACGAAATCATGCTTGGATTTTTTGAATCCCGCCATGCAGAACATACGCGGGGATGGGGCCTTCTCTCTGACACCCAGAAAAAAGCCATCCTGGATCACACCCTTCTTAACAGAACCGGATTGATCGAGGACGTTGTCAAGGCCGTTCTTTTTATCCTGAAAGACGCGCCATTTTTGACCGGAAGCGTCCTCAGGCTGGATGGCGGGTATGTTCTGGGAGGTGAAAAAATCGAACCTATGCCCAAAGGCGTAGTGTAGACAAAACGTGAGAGGATTGATTAAGGGATTCTATCTGTTTGAACAGATGCGTTTCCAGCTAAAAGTTCCCAATAATCGCTAAATCATTGGGGCCGGGAAGAACAATCGTGTATAAAGGTCCAAGGCATATCGATCCGTAATGCTGGCGATAAAATCACATACGGTTCTCTCTATCGAAGGATTATTCTTTTTGCAGTTGGAAAGCTCAAGCGCCTCAAGCTCTTTGTCAAGCAAGCTTCTGTTTTCTTCTTTCAGAAAAAAGCAATACAGTTCTGTGAGAATTTTGGTGGATTTGACAAATTCACCTTCCACGGGTCTTGACCGGTACACATTGTCATAGAGGAATTGACGAAGAACCGTCATGGCCTGCAAGACATCTTTACCCAGTACGAGATTCATCTCCGTACCACTTGCCCTGCTCTTAAAAATCAAATCCTGGATCATGGTTGCCGCTCTTTTGGGCTGGCTATCCCCAAGAACACTTGAGCACTCTTTCGGGACCTGCTCACGGGAAATCACACCACTTCTGATCGCATCATCCAGATCATGATTGAGGTATGCCATAATATCCGCTATTCTAACAACTCTGCCCTCAACCGTTGCAGCAGCCTCTTCCGGATCATCCGGTATAATATTGCCATACCCCTTGGAATGTTTCAATATACCATCGCGAACCTCGAAACACAGGTTAAGGCCCTCGCCTTTCCGGTCAAGAACATCCACCACACGAAGACTCTGCTCGTTATGCATAAATCCTTCAGGAAAAATCTTTCTTAAAACCATTTCACCACTATGGCCAAAGGGGGTATGCCCCAAATCATGCCCCAGGGCAATCACTTCAACCAGGTCTTCATTTAATCTCATGGCGCGGCCAATAGTCCGGGCGATCTGGGCGACTTCAAGCGTATGTGTCAACCGGGTTCTGTAATGATCCCCCAAAGGTGACAGAAATACCTGGGTTTTATATTTCAACCGTCTGAAAAAATGTGAAAAGACGATTCTGTCCCGATCTCTCTGGAATGCCGTTCGAATGGGGCATGGTTCTTCAACTTTTAACCGTCCTCTGGATGCAACACTCAAGCAACCATAGGGTGCAATAAACGTTTTTTCTCTTTTTTCAAAATCCTCACGTATCGACATAACCCTTATCTTACTTTCAGCAAGTTGAAATATTCCTCTTTGGCACCGGCTTATCTGTTCCCGTTTTTGATTGTCGCCAGAAGGAATACCATTTGTATATATGTCAAATTGACGATATAAACCTATTAAGAACTTAATGGACTGTAAAGATTTTTGTTATTAAGGAAAGTTTTTTATGGTTCCAATTGGAAAAATGATCGCACAAGCAGGACGTACCCAATGAATGGCCATCACCTCATCCTGGGAGAGCTCGTTGACTATATTACGGGCAAAACACTTAAAGATACTCATGATGAGCGTTACAGGCAAAAAATTGCCCGCCTTTTGGTGGATACGAAAGGATATTCAAAAAAAGACATCGTCACCAATCATCCGGTAACCATCGCTGCAGGTCATCAGAAAGCGGTGATCAGACTCGATTTTCTGGTCATTATTTTCGAAAAATATGCCATGCTGATACGATATGCACCCGGTTCCATTGTCACCAGGAGAAGGCCGGCAATAGCGGCATCCCGGGTTACCATGCCCTATCAGATACCTGTTGTGGTTGCAACAAACGGTGAAGATGCCGAATCACTTTCCGGTTCAACCGGTCAAATTCTTTTTAAGGGCTTGGACGCCATCCCCTCCCGGACAGAGCTTGAAACCATCATGGCAAATGACACTTTTGATCTTGTTTCTCCGGAAAAAGTTGATATGGAAGCCCGGATACTGTATGCATTTGACGTTGATGATAAATGCCCTTGTGACGATACCACGTGTGTGGAAACTTTTACAGATGAGAAGACGCCCCCTAATGAATCATGAATATTTTATGAGTCTTGCCATTAAAGAAGCGGAAAATGCCATGGCGCATGGTGAATTTCCGGTAGGCTGCGTCATTACAAATGGTGAAACGATTTTATCAACAGGTGCAAGAACAGGAACCGCAGGTTATCGTAAAAATGAAATTGATCATGCGGAAATCACGGCACTTAAAAATCTTGATATAGCTGATGGGGAAAGCAGCCCGAATCCGGCCCGAAACCTTACCTTGTACAGTACGCTCGAACCTTGCTTGATGTGTTTTGGCGCGATTCTGTTAAGCGGTATTGGTACAATTGTATATGCATACGAGGATGTCATGGGAGGGGGTACCTGCTGCGACCTGTCCCAATTACCCCCGCTTTATCAGAGCAGGCAGATAATGATTGTCAATGGCATCATGCGGAAAAAAAGCCTTGAACTTTTTAAATCATTTTTTAATAATCCGTTAAATAATTACTGGGAGGCCAGCTTGCTCTCAAGTTACACGCTTGATCAGTAAATTCATTTTCAACGGTTCAACACCCTGTACCCTGAATAACGGTCTCTATTTTTTTCTTGCATTTCTTAAGGTTATTCTGTAAGGGGTACGTTTATATAATTTTTACGTTTGTTTGAAACAAACCAAAAACAATCAGAGCCGTAAAGATAGCAAAAAAATCTGAAAAAAGGAGGTAATCGTATAGCCAGGCAAAATAAAACAAATGTAAACAAAGCAATAAGAGCAAAAGAGGTACGTGTCATTGATCCGGAAGGCAATCAGCTGGGTGTGCTTGCGCTTCATCAAGCCATTGCAACGGCCAATGATTTTGCGCTTGACCTTGTCGAAATTTCGCCAAACGCCTCTCCTCCGGTATGTAAAATTATGGATTATGGCCGGTTCAAATATGAACAGACCAAAAAGGCCCAGGAAGCGAAAAAGAAGCAGAATGTTTTTCAGATCAAGGAAATCAAATTTCGACCCAAGACTGAAGAGCATGACTTCCAGACAAAACTGAACCATATCAGGAAATTTCTTGGTAAAAAGGATAAAGTGAAAGTCACCATGCTTTTCAGGGGAAGAGAGATTATGTTATCTCAGGCAGGCAGAGAACTGCTTGAACGGGTTATCACCGAAATAGAAGATGTTGCTGTGGTTGAATTAAGACCCAAATTCGAAGGACGGACAATGGTAATGGTTCTGTCGCCCAAATAGACGCAAAATTCCAGAATCATATGTCCTGTCTATACTCTTTTGCACCATTGAAAACGTTTGGAAGTTCTTATTAACGTTTATGATTACCATACTGTGGCGTGAGTTGTTTGTTTGGTAAACTCGCGCCATATATATTTGAAAGAATTATGATCAGGCACGTATTGTGTTTCCTTTACCACACAATGCAAGACTGTTTATAAATGTATCCATAACGTATGTATGTGAGGGAATTAGAATGCCAAAAATTAAAACAAACCGGGCTGCGGCAAAGCGATTCAGAACAACAGGCACAGGTAAAATCGTTTTCAGAAAATCAAATGCCAGCCACATATTGACTAAAAAAACAAGAAAGCGAAAACGATCTTTACGCCTTGATCAAATTATCGCTCACTCAGACATGAAAGAAGTAAAACGCCTTTTGCCGAATGGATAAAAGGCCACCACTATTCTGAATGAAAAAAAATGAAACAGAAGAAATAAAAACCTTCATAGCATTCAGAATTAAGGATTAAGGAGATTTTTAATTATGCGAATAAAAAGAGGATTTAAAGCGAGACAACGCAGAAACAAGGTATTGAAACTTGCCAAAGGGTTCAGGGGCGGCCGCAGCAAACTCTTCAGGACTGCCGCGGATTCAGTTGATAAGGCCCTGATGTATGCATACAGAGACAGAAGAAGGCGCAAAAGAGACTTCCGAAGCCTCTGGATCGCAAGAATCAACGCTGCTGCCCGTATGAACGACATGTCATACAGCAAATTCATTCACGGGTTAAAAACAGCAAATATTGATCTGGATCGAAAAGTTCTTGCCGAACTGGCGATCTCTGATCCAAATGCGTTCTCACAGATTGCAGCGCAGGCAGCCCATCAAAATTAGATTTTTAGACGGATTGATTCATCAATGGCATATGCCATTTGATCCAGGGAGTGGATATTAACCTGAGAGTAGTTGAGCGCAAACTGTGGACAAAAATATCGATCAAATTCATAAGGAGGCGCTTTCAGATCTTGCAAGAGCAATTGACATTGAAAGCATTGACGCCATTTCGACCCGGTATCTTGGAAGAAAAGGCATTATTACGCAATTTTTGAGGAATGTTTCAAGCCTTCCTGTAGAAGAAAGACCACTGGCCGGAAAAAAGGCAAATGAAGTCAAACAAATTCTAAGCCAGGCACTGGCAGATGCTGAGAAAAAAATCAAGGCCCAAAACCTGATATCTGATGAAGGTGTGGATATATCCCTCCCGGGGCGGAAGCCGGAGCGGGGATCGCTTCATCCTGTGTCCAGAGTCATGCAGGAGATTTGCAATATTTTTTCCAGGATGGGATTTGATATCGCTGAAGGGCCGGAGGTTGAAACAGACTATTATAATTTTGAAGCGCTCAACTTCCCGAAAGACCATCCTGCGAGAGACATGCAAGATACCTTTTTTGTGTCTGACGACATGATTTTAAGGACGCACACGTCTCCCATGCAAATCAGGATGATGGAAAAAAAGAAGCCCCCTTTAAGACTCATCGCTCCCGGCAAAGTCTACCGATGCGATTCAGACATTACGCACACGCCGATGTTTCATCAGGTTGAAGGATTGATGGTTGATAAAAATATTTCCTTCGGAGATTTAAAAGGCATTCTCACTGTATTTGTTCACCAGATGTTTGATGACCAGACAAACCTTAGATTCCGGCCCAGCTATTTTCCGTTTACCGAACCGAGTGCGGAAGTGGACATCAGATGTGTCATCTGCAAAGGATCAGGCTGCCGCGTGTGTTCAGACAGCGGCTGGCTTGAAATACTGGGATCAGGAATGGTCCATCCCAATGTATTTGAAAATGTCGGATATGACACCAGTAAGTATACAGGATTTGCATTTGGAACAGGGGTTGAACGAATTGCCATGTTAAAATATGGCATCAACGATCTTCGAAAATTTTATGATAATGATTTAAGATTTTTAGGGCAGTTTTAGCATGAAAACTAGTCTTAGCTGGTTAAAAGAATATGTTGATGTTGAGATGGATGCGTCAAAAATCGCTGATGCACTGACCATGGCAGGCCTTGAGGTTGAAACCGTAATTGACCGTTATGCTTTTCTTGAAACGGTTGTTGTTGCACGTATTCTTGAAATCAAACCCCATAAAAATGCCGACAAATTAAGGGTCTGCACGGTTGACACCGGCAAGGACAAACTGAATATCGTTTGCGGCGCACCTAACGTCCAGGAGGGAATGCTCGTACCACTTGCCCTCCCCGGAACCGAATTGCCCGGAGGGGTCATTCTTGAAAAAGGGAAAATCCGGGGAGAAGTATCCGAGGGAATGATCTGCAGCAAAAAAGAACTGGCCATTGGAGAAGATGACGGTGGCATCATGGTTCTTGAACCTCATCTTACAATCGGTGAGCCCTTAAACAATGCCCTGAATCTCTGCGACCCGGTTATTGAAATTGATCTGACGCCTAACAGACCGGACTGCTTGGGAATTATAGGCATTGCAAGAGAGGTCGCCGCCTTTGAAAACAAAACCGTTCAAAAGCCGGAAACCAAGCTCCCGAATGCCTTAAACCACATTAAAAATTTTACATCTGTAACGATCGAGGATCCGGATTTATGCCCAAGATATGCCGCGTGCCTGTTAACGGATATCAAAGTCGGCCCCTCACCTTTCTGGCTGAAGGACAGGTTACAGTCCGTCGGGCTAAAACCCATCAATAACATTGTTGATGTCACCAACTTCGTTATGATGGAAACCGGTCAGCCGCTTCATGCCTTTGATTTTGACAATCTTGCGGAAAACAGAATCGTTGTCAAACGAGCAAAAAATAACAAAACATTTATCACGCTTGATGAAAAAGAACGCCATCTCTCAGCGGATATGCTGATGATCTGTGATGGCCAGAAACCTGTAGCTTTAGCCGGCGTGATGGGTGGACTGAATTCTGAAATCGAAGAAAAAACGACTCGTGTTCTAATTGAAAGTGCCTGCTTCAACCCGACATCCATCAGAAAAACGGCTAAACAACTTGGTCTTCATTCTGATGCATCTCACCGGTTTGAAAGAGGCGTTGACCCGGATGGCACAGTAAATGCGATCCTGAGAGCGGCACAATTAATGGCGGAAATCGGCGGTGGTCAACCCGTGGAAGGCATCATTGATGAACATCCGAAGCCGTCTTCCCCACATATCATCACGCTCGGCATTCCGGATACAAACAGACTCATTGGCACATCGCTCACGAAGGAGAAAATAGAGTCCCTCCTTAAATCCATTGGTTTCATTACTGCACCCATAGATGAAAATGCAATAGCGGTCACCGTTCCCCTGTTTCGTGTCGATGTATCAAAACCGGTTGATCTGATGGAAGAAGTCGCAAGGTGCGTTGGCTATAATCATATTCCCACATCGTTTCCCTTGATTCCGGCCAAAACAGGCGTTCACAATCCCCATATTGAAAGACGGTCAACTGTTAAAGACATTTTACTGGGTTTAGGCCTCACAGAAACGGTCAACTACAGTTTTGTTCACGAACTTTCATGTGATCGCTTGAGACTTGCCGAGAATGACCCCAAAAGAAATAGGGTAAAGATTCTGAATCCCCTTACAGAAGATCAGGCTGTCATGAGGACATCACTTCTGCCGGGACTTTTGGAAACCGCACGCCGAAACATTTCACGCCAGGTCACATCTCTTAAAATTTTCGAGACCGGCAAAATATTCATGGGCAAAGATGCCATCACCCAGCCAGATGAAATTGAAATGGTGACAGGTTTGATTACAGGCAACAGAGAAAGGATGACCTGGCACGCCGATCCGCAAACTGTCGATTTTTACGACCTCAAAGGCATCCTTGAAAGCCTATTTGAGAGCCTGCACATCGAAAATATTTACATTAAAAAATGCCTTTCTGATCAATACCCCTATACACGACCGGGTGTATCAGCAACAATCCATTTCGAAAATCAGTTTTTGGGACTTCTGGGCGAGGTTCACCCTGAAGTTCTCGCCAATTATAACCTCAAACAATCTGCTTTCATTTTTGAAATCAATCTTGATTCCCTGCTACCCCTTATTCCTGTTATCAAATCATCTGCAGATATTCCCAAGTATCCTGCGATCACACGGGACATAACCATCATTATATCCAAAAAGTCTGAAGCCGGACAGATACTTAAAACCATTGACAATCTCAATGATAAACTGGTAGAAACCGTTCAGCTGTTTGATGTCTATGAAGGAAAGCCCATTCCTGAAGGAAGACGGAGCATTTCCATCAGGATCACATACAGATCCCAGGATAAAACGCTAAAAGATAAAAATATTAACGGCATTCACCAGAAAATTACAGACACGCTGTTAAAGGAATTTGATGCGACTCTGCCTGTCTGATTAACCGTTTTGGAACCGCTAAGGGGCCAGAAATCAAAGATTATTAGACATATGATGCCCACCACCATACCAGATAAAAAATATTTCAGAATTGGTGAGGTAAGTGAAATTACTGGTTTGGAGGCTTACGTATTAAGATTCTGGGAAACCGAATTTAAAAATATCAATCCCAAAAGAACGGATTCCGGCCAGAGACTTTATTCACATAAAGATGTCCAGATGATACTCACCATAAAAAATCTGCTTTACGAAGAAAAATTTACGATTCAGGGGGCAAAAAAACACTTGAGTATTTCAGCTGTAGAGAAAAAAAACAAACCCAGCCATTTTACAATAGACCAGCTCAAGTCAGAACTGTCTGAAATAAAAAATTTGCTCAAGTAGTTCCCGATTGTTTGTCAGCAAAAACCTTTTTGTTCAATAAATATTTATCTATTGACAACAAAACCAATATATCATAAAGAACATCATTGCATTAGCCTTAGGGCATAGAGGCGGGCATAGCTCAGTTGGTAGAGTACAAGCTTCCCAAGCTTGGTGTCGCGAGTTCGAGTCTCGTTGCCCGCTCCAAACAGCTCCCTTTGCATTTAGATAAGGGGTGGGGTTTTAACACTTTGCGAGTGGAATTTTTTACGTGAGTACGTTATGAGCTGTTAGAAAAGTAGAACCTCTACAAAAGATATTACTAAATGCAATTAGGAACGGGCAAAAGCCCGTTTTTGTTTTTTTTAGAGAGGCATTATGCAGACGACAGGAAAGAATAGAGTTAAAGATATTAAGGGAAAGAAATATAAAAACAGAAGAAAATCAAAGTCACCCGGCAGGGCTGCATTAACTTCGGAACAGAAAGAAACCTTTATCAATAAAGTAAAAGGTATCGCGGAACCGCTTTGCAATGATGAAAAGGTTGTTCTGGTGAATGTTGCGTATGTTAAAGAGGGAAATAACGACATATTGCGCATTTTCATAGATAAACCCGGAGGCATAACCCTTGATGACTGTTCTCGAATCAGTATGCAGCTTGGTGATCTTCTGGATGTTAACCTTGACATTGGAACCAGTTATAGGCTGGAGGTATCATCACCTGGGATATGAAAAATATGAAACTGGCAAAGTTCCTGGAACAAATATGTATTTTAAACAAAATCAAGCCTTGTCAGCAATAACGGAGAAAACAAATGCTTATTTCTGATATGAAGCGTATTGTTGAACAGGTCAGCCGAGACCGAGGCATAGAAATAAATGTGCTGATTGAGACCCTTGAAGAGGCGCTTGGGTCTGCAGCCAGAAAAAAACTTGGGCTCAAAGCTGATGTGGAAGCAATGTACAATGAGGAAGCCGGTGAAATCGAGGTCTTTCAATTTAAGGAAGTTGTCGAGAATGTGACTGATCCCGAACTCGAACTGACGCTTAAAGAAGGCCGGAAACTGGATCCGGAATGTGAAGTTGGTGACAGTCTCGGTGTAAAACTTGACACATCGACATTTGGCAGAATTGCCGCCCAATCTGCCAAACAGGTTATCATTCAGAAGATGAAAGATGCCGAACGTAATGCTGTTTACAGCAGTTTTATAGACAGAAAAGGTGAAATTATAAACGGCATTGTTCAAAGAGTCGACAGGGGTGATATTATCGTCAACCTGGGCCAAACGGATGCTATTCTTCCGGTGAGAGAACAGATTCCAAAAGAAACATACAGGCGCGGCGACAGGATCAGGGCATATATTATAGATGTCCGGAAAGAATCCAAAGGACCACAGGTTATTTTGACACGCACCCATCCTGATTTTCTTGTGACCCTGTTTAAAACCGAAGTACCGGAAATCAGTGAAAGCATTGTAGAAATTAAAAGTGCTGTTCGTGAGCCTGGCAGCCGTGCAAAAATTGCGGTAAGCTCAATTGATCATGATATCGATCCTGTAGGGGCCTGTGTTGGCATGAAGGGAAGCCGGGTACAGAGCGTTGTTCAGGAACTGAGAGGTGAAAAAATTGATATCATTCCCTGGCATCCGGATGCTGCAAAATTTGTCTGTAACGCGCTGGCACCTGCTGAAATTTCCCGGGTTATCATCGATGATGAAAATATGTCAATGGAAGTCGTTGTACCAGATGAATTTTTATCCATAGCCATCGGGAAAAAAGGCCAAAATGTCAGATTGGCATCCAAACTGACCGGATGGCAACTTGATGTAAAAAGTGAGGCAAAATACAGCAAGGCCATGAAAGAAGGATATGATTCGTTAATGAGTCTTCCAGGGACAAACATGATGCTTGTGGATCTCCTTTATAATAACGGTATTATTTCTGCTGAAGAAATCAGCGCGGCTTCTGTGGAAGATATTATGCAAATTACGGAACTGCCCAGGCAGAAAGCGCTGGACTTGATAGAAAATGCAAAAAAACAGCTTGTCGAATTGGAAAAGTCTGTTGATGTCTCTTCAGATGCGACTTTAGACAATGCGTCTGAGGAAAGCCCGAACAGCATAGAAGAATCTGAACCCGACCCATTGGAAAATGGCGAATAACGGCATCAATGAAAAACATTTAAGCCGAATGTACGCGATAAAAGCTTAAAGCAAATAAATTGGGGGGATGGAATGGCAAAAATCAGAGTATATGAACTTGCCAAGGACCTTAACATGACCAACAAGGCACTCCTTGAAAAAATAAAAGATCTGGATATCGAGGCAAAAAGCCACATGAGTTCTCTTGAAGATGATGACGCGCAGCAGATCAAGGACAGCCTTTTTAAAAAAGAAGGTTCGGACCAAAACAAAGAGATCCGTGTTAAAGCAACGGTTATAAGACGGCGAAGAAAAAAAACAGAGTCCACAGAACTCGAAGAAATGGAGCTTGAACAGGATCAGGTGGATGAAACCGAAGCCAAATCATTATCAGATGATGAATCGGCAGCCGAGCAGGAAAATGGACAGCAAGACGTATCAGAAACAGATGATGTTCAAGAGGAAAAGATCTTCGCAGAAGAGATGACGACTGAAACAATACAGCCTGAGATTGTTGAATCACCAGAAAAAGAAATTATTATTACAACAACAGTAGCAGAAGAAACTGTTGTTTCTGAGAAAGAGACAGGCCAGGCTAAAGAAGAGTTGCCAAGCCAAACCGCCAAAGATGCACCGGTCGATGCTATTGAAGGATCAGAGGCAAGCCTCCCAATAAAACAGGACATGACTGTTGCCGAAGGCCCTGAAGAAGATGCAGCACCCAAGCATAAGAAAGCAAAACAAAAAAAGAAAAAGAAGGGGCAGCAGACAGCAGCAAAAATTATCAAGCTGCCAGACTTTTCAACGGATCTCCCACTGCCGGAGGAAATCGTTGAAGAGGCTCAATCATTAGAAGACAATTCGCCAATAATTATTGCCGATGAAAAAGAGCCTGTTCAGGAAAAAACGGAAGATTTGTCCGATAAAGCCAGGAAAAAAGGTAAAAAAAGCACAAAAATAATTGATCCGGAAAAAGATAAAAAATTCTTTAAAAAGAAAACAGCCTTCAGAAAAAAAGAAGTTATTGAAGGTGACGATTTGTACTCTGAAGCCCGTATCAGAAAAGGCAAGAAAAAAGGGTCCAAAACAAAAATACAGATCGGGCAGAAAACTCAAATCACCACACCCAAGGCCATCAAGCGACGCGTTAAAATCGATGACACCATCATCCTCTCCGAGCTTGCAAAACGAATGGGAATTAAAGCCAATGAAATGATCCAGAAACTGATGAGTTTAGGCGTGATGGCCACGGTGAACCAAACAATTGATTATGACACAGCGGTTCTTGTGGCAGGTGAATTTGAGTATGAAGTGGAAAGAGCTTCGTTTGAGGAAGAAATCATCATTGCGGCTGAAGATGACAAGGCCGAAGATATGTCCTCAAGGCCACCGGTTGTGACAATCATGGGGCATGTTGATCACGGCAAGACATCTCTTCTGGACGTTATCCGAAAAACAAGGGTGGCAGATGGTGAGGCAGGCGGTATTACCCAGCACATCGGTGCATACAATGTGACAACATCAAGAGGTCAGGTTGTCTTTCTCGATACGCCCGGCCATGAAGCATTTACCGCTATGCGTTCGCGCGGAGCCAAAATAACCGATATCGTCGTTCTGGTTGTTGCCGCAGATGATGGGGTTATGCCTCAAACCATCGAGGCGATCAATCACTCCAAAGCTGCCGGTGTGCCCATTATTGTTGCGGTCAATAAAATTGACAAGGACGGTGCAGAGCCTGACAGAATCAAACGGGAACTTTCCGATCACGGCATCCTTGCAGAAGATTGGGGAGGAAGTACCATTTTTGTAAATGTATCTGCAAAAAAGAATATCGGTATAGATAGTCTTCTCGAAATGATTCTGCTTCAGTCTGAAATGCTGGAACTCAGCGCCAATCCGAACAAACTTGCCAGAGGCCATGTGGTTGAGGCAAAGCTGGATACAGGAAGAGGCCCGGTTGCCACAGTGCTTGTACAAACCGGAACTCTAAAAAACGGTCAATCTGTCGTTTGCGGAATCCATTATGGTAAAATCCGGGCCATGCTGAATGATAAGGGCCAGCAATTGAAAGAGGCCGGACCTTCCATGCCGGTGGAAATTCTTGGTTTAACCGGTGTACCTGAAGCCGGAGATGAAATGATTTCATTGACCGATGAAAAGGCCGCAAAACAGGTCAGTGCCCATCGTATTCAGAAACAGAGATCGCTTGAACTTGCAAAGAGCAGCCGCCTGAGCCTTGAAGGACTATTTGAACAGATGAAAGAAGGCGAAGTCAAGGATCTGAATATCATTATCAGAGCAGATGTTCATGGTTCCATTGAAGCGTTAAAAGAGTCTCTCACCAAATTGAGTACGAGCGAAGTGAAAATAAATATCGTTCATGCTGCCACAGGCACCATTACCGAATCCGATATCTCTCTTGCCACAGTATCGAATGCGATTGTCATCGGGTTTAATGTCAGGCCGGGCTCAAACGTTCATGATATGGCCAACGAAGAGCATGTGGATATGCGCTTCTACTCAGTAATCTATGATGTCATTCAGGATGTAAAAGATGCCATGGTCGGCATGATGGCATCCACTTACGAAGAAAACATTTTAGGCCGGGCTGAGGTTCGCGAAGTCTTTGTCATTCCCAAAAAAGGGACTGTTGCCGGTTCCTATGTGACGGACGGAAAGGTAGAGAGGGGATGCAAAGCAAGGCTGTTGAGAGATGGCATTATTATTTTTGACGGCAATTTATCCTCTCTCAGGCGATTTAAAGATGATGCCAAAGAAGTCGCCTCCGGTTACGAGTGTGGTATTGGCATTGAAAATTTCAATGATATCAAAGTTGGCGATATCATCGAATGTTATCTGATGAAGGAGATCAAGCCTCACATGGCTTGAAACAGATATGAAACCTTTTGCACGATCAGAACGTGTTTGTGGACAGATCCAAAAAATACTGTCTGATTTATTACAAAAAAAAATTAATGACCCGCGGCTGGAAATGGCCACAGTCACCGGGGTAAAAATGTCCCGGGATTTAAAAATTGCTTATATTTACTTTACAATATCAGGAGGGAAAAAAAACCAGGAAAACGCTTTGGAAGGTTTTTCCAGTGCCACCGGGTTTTTAAAAAAAGCACTTGCAAAAAGGTTGGGGCTTCGATACATGCCGGACCTCAAATTTATTCATGATGAATCATTTGATTATGGTTCACGAATAGATTCATTGCTAAAATCAATCCAACAAGAGCAGGAGCTACCATGATCAGTCATCTGAAGAACGCGGAAACTGTTTTACTTGCTTCTCATATTCACCCAGACGGAGATGCCATCGGATCTCTGGTTGCCCTTGGTTTGGCGCTTTCACATATGGGGAAAAAGGTCACTTTGTTTAATGAGTGCCCTGTACCCAAAGTTTATCGATTTATTGAAGGGGTGGATAATATCACAATGGAGATAGATGATTTTCACACCTTTGATACTGCCATCATACTAGATTGTGCGGATCTGGTCCGTATTGGAGACAGCGCCAAAGATGTGGCTAAAATTCCTGTATTGATCAATATCGATCATCACGCCACCAACACCGGTTTTGGCAACTTTAAAAAAATTGAGACAACCGCCTGCGCCACGGCAGAAATCGTTTATGATATTTTAAAAATCCTGGATATACCTATTTCTGTTGGTATAGCTGAAGCCATTTATGTTGGCGTTTTGACAGACACAGGTTCATTCAGGTTTTCAAATACAACAAAAGAAGCGTTTGACATTTCAAAAGAAATGGTCAGTCTTGGCGCCAATCCATATAAGATAGCCGATCACATTTATGGCACCTATTCATTGGGAAGCATTAAACTGCTCCATAAAATTTTAGGTTCCATTGAAGTATCAAAAAACGGGAAGTTATCCGTCCTGTCCCTGACCCTGGACATGATTGATGAAACCGGAACTCATCCTGAAGATATCATAGGACTTGTTCATTATGCCAAGCATATTAAGGATGTCAAGGTGGCGGCGCTGATACAGGAAGCACCGGCAACAGGGAAATGCGATAATGGGACCCTTTTTCATGTCAGTCTCCGGTCTGATGGTAGTGTTGATGTCGGCGTCATTGCCAGTAACTATGGGGGGGGGGGACATCCAAATTCCGCAGGGTTCAGCACAAAGCTTAACTATCTTGATTTAAAGAAACAGATGTTTAAATATGCTGAGACCATGTAGTAAGGAATTGTCCCTGATGACAAAAACGCGGGAAGACGCGTTCAAAAATACAGATCATGGCATTATCGTTATCGATAAACCCGAAGGATTAACATCTGCCCGAGCCATTTACCACCTGAAAAAAATTCCCTGGGTTAAAAAAGTCGGGCACACAGGCACACTTGATCCATTTGCAACCGGTGTGATGATCTGTGGGATCAATCAGGGCACCAGGCTCTCCCAATTTTTTCTGAAAGGAGATAAAACCTACGTGGCCGAACTGATTCTTGGCATTGAAACAGATACCCAGGATGCAACGGGAAACATCATTGCTGAACGTTTTGAAAATGTGCACCGTCTGACAGATCAACAGATTTCAGATACAATCAAGGCGTTTGAAGGTTTCCAGGAACAGTTGCCACCTGTATATTCTGCGTTGAAACATCATGGGGTGCCGCTTTACAAACTGGCTAGAATGGGGAATCCGATTCAAAAGCCGGCTCGATCCATACATATCAAACATATTGATATTCTCAGGATTGACAAACCCTCCATATGGCTTGAAGTTTCATGCTCTGCAGGTACATACATCCGGACACTATGCGCAGACATCGGTAAAAAACTGATGTGTGGTGGACATCTGAAAACCCTGAGGCGGACGGAAAGTTGCGGCTTCACTCTGAAAGATGCCATCCCCTTGTCCATACTGAATGAACTGGATGAAGAAGAAAAACTAAAGGACAAAATGATTCCCATGTCAACAGCATTAAAAAGCATGGATGAGATGATCGTTGACGGGGAGATGGAAAAAAGAATAAAATCCGGGCAGCCTTTGGGCACCCCGGCTGATAATCCTTTACCAAAAGGACCATACATGAAAATTGTGACCCCAAACAAAGAGCTTGTGGCTGTTGTAAAATATGAAAGCGGGGCTTCTTATAAATATTGTTGTGTTTTTAACCATTGATATTTTTAAAATTAAAAGGGATAATAGAACGTTTTTAAACTCGATGGTTTAGGTTTATGTTCAATCAAATGGCACCACCTGAATGGAATATCGGATGATTTGATACTGCATAAGCCTTTTAGATAATAATAAATAGATATTTATTCCAAAAGGAGGAAGGCGTGGTTTTTTCAACGGAAAAAAAGCAAGAAATTATTGGCCAGTTCAAGCTGCATGACTCAGACACAGGATCACCTGAAGTTCAGATTGCCCTTTTGTCTGAAAGGATCACCTATCTGACCGAACATGTGAAGATCCACAAAAAGGATCATCATTCACGAAGAGGTCTTTTGATTCTTGTCGGACGCAGGAGAAGACTTTTAAATTATGTAAAGAACAAGGATGTCAACAGATACCGAACGATCATTGAAACATTGGGATTGAGAAGGTAAAACCATTACGGGCGGCATGTTCCTGGCACCAACATGCTGTCTATGATTTATAGATGAAAACAATTTCATCGGTATTAACCCAAAAGAACCTGTTGCCAAAGAAAAATTACTTAAACAGGCTCAAAAACATTATAATTTCATTTTGCGGCTTAACGCTTAACACATGTGCTTCAAACCTTTACATAAAAATAGGCGCACCTGGTATATCAAATGCACAATTCTCAATACCCAAAAAAAACATTTGATGTTTCATGTGCGCGATCATTTTTATTCTTCATAGCACGGAGTAATGTTTTCAGCCGCATTGTGACCAGGAGAAAAAATTGGAACTTATATTTACAACCGAAATTGAAGGAAAGCCACTCACCATTAAATCAGGGAAATTGGCCAAGCAGGCCTCAGGTGCTGCGGTCGTTCAATATGGTGAAACCATCATCCTCGTAACCGTAGTAGGGGCAAAGGATGCAAATGAAAATTCAGATTTTCTGCCTTTATCTGTGGAATACCAGGAAAAAATTTATGCAGCCGGTCGTATTCCCGGCAACTATTTCAGACGTGAAATCGGACGGCCCAGTGAAAAGGAAATTTTAACCTGCCGCCTGATTGATCGTCCTATTCGCCCCCTTTTCCCTAAAAATTATTTTTATGAAACTCAAATCATCGCAACAGTCCTTTCCATGGACAGGGAAAATGACGCGGATACTCTGGCTATGGTGGGTGCATCCGCAGCACTTTCCATATCCGACATCCCGTTTGAAGGTCCTATCGGGGCTGTCAGGGTCGGGCGAATTGATGGTCAGTTTAAGGCAAACCCAATGTTGCATGAATATGACAAATGCGACATTAACATTGTGGTTGCTGGCTCAAAAACAGGTGTCATCATGGTTGAAGGCGGCGCCAACGTGGTCAGCGAAGCAGATATGATTGCGGCGATCAATTTTGGTCATAAGGCGATCCAACCGATAATAGATATCCAGAAGCAGCTTGCCCAAGCCATAAACTGCCCCAAAAGAGTTCTCACTGAAAAAGAAAAGAACACGGTGCTTGAAGAAAAAATTAATACCCTGGCCAAAGAAGATATTTATCAGGCGGTTCAGGTTCCTGATAAAATTGAAAGAGGAAAGGCGGTAAGAAGTGCCAAAGAAAAACTTGTCAACGCGCTGGGCGATGAATACAAAGAGTGTAAAAGTGACATCAGCGCCATGTTCGATGACCTGAAGAAAAAAATCTGCAGGGATATTGTTCTTAAGGAAGGCAAGCGAATTGATGGCAGAAAATTTGACGAAATCCGACCGATCGCCTGTGAAGTCGGGATACTGCCCAGACCTCATGGCAGTGCACTCTTCACCAGAGGAGAGACCCAGGTCATGGGCATTCTCACTCTTGGTTCAGGCCAGGACGAGCAGCGTATTGAATCCTTGAATGGTGATGAAGTAAGACCATTCATGCTTCATTATAATTTCCCGCCTTATTCAGTCGGTGAATGCAAGCGTCCCGGCGGTCCCAGCCGCAGGGACATCGGCCATGGCACACTTGCAGGCAGAGCCATTGAAAAAGTTCTGCCGGACAAAGCTGACTTTGACTATACCATAAGACTTGTTTCTGAAGTTCTTGAATCTAACGGAAGCTCTTCCATGGGAACCGTCTGTTCGGGTATCCTGGCTTTAATGGATGGCGGTGTTCCCATTAAGGCCCCGGTATCAGGAATTGCCATGGGACTTGTATCAGATGGGGATGCCACGGTTATTCTTTCCGATATTCTTGGAGACGAAGATCACACCGGTGATATGGACTTCAAAGTCACCGGTACAAAAGATGGTATCACCGCTCTCCAGATGGATATAAAAATAAAAGAGCTTTCATCTGATATTCTTACAAATGCTCTGGAGCAGGCACGCAAAGGACGTCTTCATATTCTTGATAAAATGATGCTGGCTATCCAAACACCCAGGGACGAACTGTCTCCTTATGCTCCCAGGATTTATACCGTTCAGATCAATCCGGATAAAATCCGTGATATCATAGGCCCTGGCGGAAAAGTGATCCGGCAGATTCAGTCAGAAACCAATACCAAAATAGAAATCGATGATAAAGGTCTGATTAAAATTGCAGCTGTCAATCATGATGATGGCACAGCTGCCATGAAGCTGGTGACCGATATCGGAACAGATCCGGAGGTCGGTGGTATCTATCAAGGTCTTGTTGTCAAGACCACGGATTTCGGTGCATTTGTACAAATAAAAAGTGGAACAGACGGACTTGTTCATATCTCCGAACTTGCCAACCATCGCGTCAAGAAAGTAACGGATGTGGTAAAGGAAGGTGATACAATTAAAGTAAAGGTACTTGAAGTGACAAAAGACGGTAAAATCAGACTCAGTTATAAAGCAGCTATGGAAACTCAAGATGAATCCGACCGTCAATAAAACCGTTTTAAAAAACGGGGTTAAAATCCTTACCAAAACCATCCCCCATGTGAGATCCGTTTCCATGGGGATTTGGGTCAATGTGGGCGCCAGGGATGAACGCATCCACGAAAATGGCCTTTCCCATTTTATAGAGCATATGCTCTTTAAAGGGACAAAAAAAAGATCCGCCTACCAACTCGCCAAAGAGTTTGATGCTATTGGTGGCCAGACAAATGCGTTTACGTCCATGGAAAATACCTGCTTTCACGCGAGAGTGATGGATACGCATCTTTCCACTATGGCGGACATCCTTTCAGACATCTTTTTAAATTCCGAGTTCAGTGAGCAGGAAGTTGAAAATGAACGTCCGGTTATTCTTTCTGAAATAGGCATGATAGAAGATAACCCTGAAGAATACATCCATACGCTCCTTGAACAGAATTTATGGGGAAAGCATCCTCTGGGGCGATCCATATTGGGCAGCAGAGAAACCGTCAAGCAGTTTAAAGCAGATGCCATCAAGCAGTTCTTTCATCATTTTTATCAGCCAGACCGGATTATAATTTCAGCAGCAGGCAATGTCGAACATAACCGGCTTCTCGACCTTATAGGCCCTTCTTTTGAAACCATAAAGCCAGGCAAAAAACTTCCCGTCCGGATACCACCTTCACCGCAATCGACGGTCGCAATAACCCAGCGTGATATTGAACAGGTTCATATGTGCATTGGAACAGAAGGGATCAGCATCACCGATAAAAGACGCTTTGCCATATCTCTCATGAATACGATTCTTGGTGGAAACATGAGTTCCAGACTGTTTCAGGAAATCAGGGAAAAAAGAGGGCTCGCCTATTCTGTTTATTCCTTTACCTCTGCAGGTGTGGATACGGGAATGTTCGGTATTTACGTCGGCACTTCTCCTGAAATGGTGAACACGTCCCTTGATCTCATTCTTTCTGAGATCCGGAATCTTAAAAATGAATATGTCTCTCAAACCGAACTTCAGGATGCAAAAGAATATACCAAAGGAAACATCATGCTGTCATCGGAAAGCACGGATAACCAGATGGTACGACTTACCCAAAATGAAATCCATTTTGGACATTATATCCCCCTTTCAGAAATTATTGAAAAAATAAACGCCACCACCATTGACGATATTAAAAATCTCTGTACAGACCTGTTTGATCATATACAACCGGCAGCGGTGTTTTTAGGGCCTGTTGAGGATTCAAAACAGTTTGAAGAACAAATTCATTTTTAATACCTGTATCTTAAATTCAGATCATCTTAAAAGGTGCCTATCAATTGAAAGAAAGCCCAATTATCAAATTCAGACGTATTTCTCCTGAAAAAACAAATGATATTCCACTCCCCCGTTACATGACAGAAGAAGCCGCAGGCATGGATGTGTGCGCCGGGGTTGAAACAGATCTGATCCTCGCACCCGGCACGATTTCCCTTATCCCCACCGGATTTGCCATGGCCGTCCCCAGAGGATACGAGGCACAGATTCGTCCCCGCAGCGGCCTTGCCGTCAAGCATGGTATTGGTATTATCAACTCTCCGGGCACCATCGATTCCGATTACCGGGGAGAAGTCAAAATCGCGGTCATCAATCTGGGAAGAGAGCCGTACACGATTAAGCGTGGAGATCGCATTGCCCAGATGATCATTAAAAAGGTGTACCAGGCCAAAGTGGAAATTGTGGAAGAACTCGATGACACAGACAGAAGCACAGGCGGGTTCGGGCACACAGGTGTTTAATGACCAAAGACGATATGCTGAAAAGCCTTGAGGAAGCCCTTAAATACATTCTTAGTAAACATCTGGATGGAGAAGACAGGCTTTCCATGGAAATGAGTATCAAACAGTTTATTTCAGAAGATGTGAGCCTTCTGACAAAAGAAGAACTCCTCTCCGAATTCAATACGCCAAAACAGTCCGTGGATAAATTTATCGCTTACCTGGAGCGGATTGGCGCTCACAAGGCGGCCGGGATAACGATTCACTAGAACGTATACGTTACTTTTATCCCATACATACTCCAGTAACGGCTTAACTTATCATTTTCAGCAGGATTGAAATATAACTGTCCGTCTGTATAGGTGTATTCTAATTTTAAAATCCAGTTGTCATTGATGTCAAAACGGGTCGAAAATACAGACGATTTGGCCCATGCCAGGTAGTCGTCCAGTCCGCTTTCCTTGTAACTTGTGCCGTCTCTATCATTTATATTTTCATAATACTCAGTGTACGTATACGCGCATTCGACAAAGGCAGAAAACCGGTAAGACAAATTGATATACCAAGCCATAAGTGGACTTTTTTCGTTTTTACCATCCACCCCAAATATGGGCACGACATATGTTTCACTGTCTCTGGTAGTCGTTTTCATATCGCTTCTGAAATATTCATAGGTCAGCACCAGATCATACCACTCATACTGGCCACTGGCCACCATCCCCCACCATTCCGTTATATGACTTTGGAATTGATATTCAAAAGGGATATTATTCAAACTGCCATTAGTCCGAATTGTTGTATCCATATTATTGTTGTTGAACCCTGTGATGCCAAGCATCAGGCCATCAATAAAGGTGTACCATTTTAACACACCATTTGATGTGTATCCCGAATGGATATCTTTCGTGTCAGCATTAATTGTAAAACCTTGTAACTCGAAATTACGTTCAGCCAACAATTCTGCGGCCCTGGCAAACCCTTTGTCTTTGTCGACCGTCATCTGTCCCAATTGCATCAGGTAGGAAAGACGTCCCAATCCACCCAATGAAACCAAACCATAAGCAGCCATCCCCCTGTTACTCTGGAGTTCATCTCGAATGACCTCTGAATATACGCCCATAGGAAGAAAAATGGTCGGTCGGAGCATATCCATATCCCTGATTTCATTGTATAAGCCATGAGGGGTTTTCATGGATCCAACCCTGAATCCCAGCCACTCCTTCCACTGGTAATCGGCATAACACCATTCAACTGTGAGTTCATCATTTCCACGGTCTCCCAGATCATAGGCAAACAACTGCATACCCACCCTGAGTCCGGGCGAAAGGATGGTTGCAAAATTCAGGGCCAGTTCGTTAAACTGAAATGTGCCATCTTTTGTTTCTGCCAGAAAATTAATTTTATCTGTCTGCAGATATCCCTGAGATATAAATCCGTGAATATCAACATCCCCAAATTCGGAGGCAAATGCGTGTGCGGTAAAAAAGACAGCAGCTAAAATGGTCAATAATATGATCTTTTTCATTTGATGATACCTCCTTATCAATCCAAAACATTAATGGTTCTAACGCCAACCGGTTTCAGTTCTGACGAAATGTAACCGACAGCCCCTTCATTTGCTGCCACATACGCCATAAGCGCCTGCTCCGAATTAAATGATCTGGGGATTAATCCTTTACCGGTAAAAACCATTTGCCGCCACCAGTTTTTGAACTGGGCTGTGGTCTTGTGTACAATTTTTCTTGTAAATTGCTCATGCGCGGGCAGATCCTTCAACACAACCACTTTGATCTGAAGGTGATCATTCCATTTGACCCGGTTTCCCAGGAACACATTTTTCAATTCTTGTGCGGTCATGGATTCCACATCCACCGACGGATGGGCGATAATCACAACATCCGCCCAGGCAGCCGAGCCGGTCAAACCATTGAAAAAGACAACAAGCATGCCCCCAACTACGATCCTCATAATCAAAAAAGCAAATCTTGATTTCATGTTTTCCTCTCCCTGGATTGAGAAAATTACATAACACCCTTTAAACATAGAACCTGATCGTGAAAGAATAAGCGTCTGGCCGTAGAATACCGATACCAGATCTATGGATAAATTTGGATTTCAAAAATATTGGCAGGGCGAATAAAAACACTTACCATCTAACCATTAATTGAATGTCTGTCAAGAAATACTAAATCCTTTCAAGGTCATATTCATCCGTCCCTAAGCCCAGTCCCTTTGCATAGTCAAATTGGTAGGCCCAATTCACATGGGGATAGACTGCTTTGAACTTGTCTTCACCCGGACCTTTGTTCGCTTCGAGGCAGGTATGGGGAAGTGCATGCTCCTGGTTCACCATATCGATGGAGGCCCGATCAATGGCCACCGGATCGGTTGATGCCATGATCCCTATGTCTCTTACAATCGGTGCATCATTATACGGCATGCAATCACAGGCTGGAGAAATATCCGTGAGAAAATTCACAAACAGGGATTTCCCTTTTTTATTTTTCAGGACCCCTTCCGTATACTCCATCATGGCTTCAAGAAATACAGGCACAGAAGCACTCCACTGGATCTGAATGGCGCCTTGCGGGCAAATGAGGATGCATTCACCGCAGCCGATACACTTCTCCGAATCGATGACCGATTTTTTATCCACGAGTGAAATGGCCGTTTGTGAGCACCGGACCAGACAGTCGCCGCAACCAATGCACTTTTTCTTCTTGATAGATGGGGAAAGATCCGAATGCTGGGCCATTTTTCCTCTTCGGGAGGCACATCCCATACCGAGATTTTTCATGGTGCCGCCGAAACCCGATAACTCGTGCCCCTTGAAATGGGCAACGGATATCAGGGCATCTGCCTGATGAATCTCTGATCCGATATAGACTTCCTTAAAGCGTTTCCGGTTGATGGTGACAGCAGCTTCACTTTTCCCCCTCAAGCCATCTGCAATGACAATCGGCGCTTCCACCACGGCATAGTCAAATCCATTCTGAATAGCTGTTTTCAAATGACTGGCCGCATCACTTCTTGTGCCTGCATAGAGGGTATTGGCATCTGTCAAAAAAGGGACGCCGCCTGCAAGTTTTACGCTCTCAACAATTTTACGGATAAACACGGGCCTTATAAATGCCGTGTTTCCAAGCTCCCCGAAGTGGAGCTTGACAGCCGTCAGATCCTTTTTGGAAATAACGTCTTTTATCCCTGCGGTTTCAACCAGCCGGCCAATTTTTGCCACCAGATTTTCTTTAAAGGTGGTTCTCAAATCGATAAAATAAACTTTGCTTTTCATGGGTCACCTCTGTTCCTGATTATTGGGTCTTCAAGACATGTTTGCTCTTAAATTCTATTTGCATATCATAACATGAAAAAATCATCAGGTATTTTTTATGACTGGAATTGAAAATGAAGAAATTTTTAAGGGGCTAATAAAAAAGGGAAAAACCCTGGGTCAAAGTTTAGAAGGCACAGGGGCAATCCGAAAGACGCTATTTGCTTAATTGGTGTGGTATTTCAAATACTCGTCCGCATTTTTATATCCGGTGTCCGAGACCCACATCCACGTATTTCCTTCATCATCGGTATTGACTGAATTGAACGCCAGCATTGCCGGATGGTCTTCATCGATAACGACCGTATTTTCCGAAGGCACCATCAGAGGAACCAGGTGGGGGAAATCAGACGCGGAAATACTCAATCGGATACGATGCCCTTTTTTGAACACATTTGATGTGGGCCAGATCTCCACCACATATTGATACAGATCTCCTTCATTTATGAGCATGGGTTCCCGGTCTGCTTTGTCGTAGAACGGATCAAAGGGGACATAGTCCGGGTCAACATAATGTTCCACCGTATTCGGGTCTTCATTTGAATCATAGGGCCTGTGAGCGGCGGAGAGCCACCCGGATGTGATATTTTTGGCTCTGCCCAGCGGATAGACGTCGTTCACTTCGATCACCCACTGAACATCCTTCACATCCATCAGTATTTCAATGAAACTGTTGTCCTCTGCCAGGGGAATCTGAATCATCTTGTCATAGATATTCGCTTCCAACTTGTCGATATAGGAATGGGATACAGGCTCATCAAATTCGGACCTGGCCCAGAACGTCAGTTTGAGTGGACCTGTGATTTCCAAATCCGTTTCCAGTTTACCGGTAGTAAACGTCAGGCAGGCGATCTCGTCGGCCCGTTCATCCTCCCAGGGAAGCGAACAGTCTATATCTATATTGAAAAGAAATTTGGCCAGCTGGGTAATGTTCGCTATCCCGCCCAACAGCCATCTCTGGGTCGACCGGGACAGGGTGCCGTGGAGTTCGGCAGGATTGTGAATGAGTACCGGATCGTCGTTTTTGTAATCACGGTAGGTTGCCTCTTCGACCAGTTGATAATTTTTTCTCATGTTAAACAGGGAAAACCAGTCCAGCCAATTGATGGTAGCCTTTTTCTTTGACAGATAAAGCACTTTTTCATCCACGCGCGATTCTGCAAGCGGCCACGATTTTTCAAGCCGCCATTTTTCTTTTCCCATCACATAAATCATGGCCGGAAACTCGACCATGAAAGGATCTTCTATCCCTTTTACTTTCCAGTCGAACCATCTTGCGGAGACTTCATTGGTGAGCAGAACGGAATCAAGCCCCAGTGCGGCAGATGCGTCAATATGATACCAGGGGCCCATGATAATTGCCTTGTCCGACACATCCTGGTTTTTCAATCCGTATTGGTAGTTATTGAGTGTACCTCTTGTAAATACGTCCAGCCAGCCCCCCACAAGAAATACAGGAAGTTTCGATGACATGGTCTTTTCCGCGCCAAAACTGTCTCTCTCTTCAGAATTCTTGTCCGGCCAATAGGTCATGGGAGATCGTTCATCAAAAAAAGGTCCGTCTACGATTTTATCGGCATCTGTAAACCATTCCATATGGCCGGGGATCTGATTCCAGCTGTCCATCCAGTTTTTTCCGGCCTCTTTGATCACATCCGTATCCGGGTCCTCCCAGGTGCCATCCATTCCGTCATTTTCACCACCCCACCACAAGGTTGAGGGAAAAAGTGCCAGAGAATCGACAAACCCCAGCCAGATGGGCACGAACACCATGTTCAAATTCCCACCATGCATGATAATATCCTTATAGGCATCACTCATGGACGAAAACGGAAACAATGCCCTGAGATGCAATGGTTCACCGGTTTTCTCATCACACTTTACCTGACCGGCGGCCATCAGCTGGCAGATGGCCATGTAAGAGGGACCGATTAGCCCCACGTTTCCATCTGACCAATCATGCTTGGGGATCCAGTCGTCAATGACAAACGCCAAATCCGTGTGCTCTTCCGGCCCAAAGGAAATCCAGTCTCCACCGGCAGATCCGGTCCCTCTGGTATCGACGGCCAGAATATTGTAACCGTGAGTAAAAAGAGAAAGGCCAATGATGAAAAAGTACTCCCTTCTGTAAGGTGTGGAAATGACAATTGTCGGCCATTTCCCGTCACCCTGGTGTTTGATCAGCGTTCCCCAGAGATCCACAGGAGATAACCCCTGCTGCTCCGGTATTTTTATTCGCAAATTAAACTGAATGATCGCATCTTCAAAACCTGCCCAGTTTATGCCATCAAGAATTTTCAGAATGTGATTCTGACCGTCTTTGGTCATTTCTCCAGCATGACTGACTTGCGATAAACAAGCTGCCACAACGACAAACCCCATCGCCAAAACAAATCGTTTCATTTTTCCTCTCCTCTTAAAAGATGTTGATACCCGAACTTCCATAATATCCATGTTGTACAAAAATAGACCTGGAATCATCTATCCATGAGGATACATATCCTCTATTTCCTTTTTATACTTCGTGTTGATAATCTGTCTTTTAACTTTAAGTGTGGGTGTAAGCTCTTCTGTATCCTGGGACCATTCACGATCGATCAGTCTGAATATTTTGATCTGTTCAATACGGGAATATTTTTCCATGTTCTTTTTAATCTCCTCATTAAACAAATCCTTGACGCTTTCATTTTCTATCAGCGACTTCCGGTCGGCAAACACAATGCCTACGCTTCTGGCCCACACCTCAAGTGTATATAATTCAGGAACGACAAGTGCACTGAGATAATTTCTATTATCACCAATGATGACCACCTGATCAACAAATGGTGAATTCTTGATACTGTTCTCAAGGTTCTGAGGAGAGATGTTCTTTCCGCTGGACGTAATGATCAGCTCTTTTTTCCTACCGGTGATTCGCAAATATCCGTCACTGTCTATCAAACCAATGTCACCTGTCCGTAAAAATCCATCTTCTGTAAATGCGGCCATGGTTGCGTCTTCGTTTTTGTAGTATCCTTTCATCACCTGCGGGCCCCTTACAAGCACCTCTCCATCTGCATCTATTTTTGTGATTGAATCCTTGATTGGAGGACCGACTGTACCTATTTTTATTTTATCTATCCTGTTTATGTTTGCACCGGCTGTGGTTTCCGTCATGCCAAATCCTTCCAGAACTTTTATCCCCATTCCCAGGAAGAACTCGGCATCTGGCACAGATAACGGACCACCACCTGAAATGGCCACGGTCACTTTATCCATGCCGATATGTTTTCTGATTTTTGAGAACACCAGCCGGTCGGCCAACTTGTACTCCAGAGCGAAGAGACCGTTTCTCGGCCTGTCATTACATATATAAGGCAGATTCTTTCTCGCAACACGCATACTCCAGTCAAACATCCTTAAATGAAATCACACTTCCGGCAGATTCACCCATTTCATCAAAGACCACAATCTCCTTTAGATTTGGCAGCAGCGGTTGAACATTCAACACCTTTTGCATATAGTCTTTGGTGCCCACAAAACAGAACTTTGCATCTGAATTTTCCAGAATATATCGTGCCTGCGCCATAGAACTTGTCGGATAAATGGCGGCATTGACACCGCCACCAGAAATGATTGCCAGATCGCTGACCCACCACTCATACCGATTCTTAGAAAAAATGGCGACCTTGTCATGGGCCGCCATCGATATCTCTTCGTATTTCACCTTCTTCTCCTCCTTCAATTGTAAATTAGCTCATGCCAGATAAGTTCTATCCAAAACATATCCGTTCCGGAAAATAGCGACACCGGAATCCTTTTAATACGCAAACATATCAGCCGGTGAGTCAAAAGTGCGGGTACCTTTTCCAATCACAGATTCACTGAAAGGCTGATTGCCGTATTTCATTTATTTATATAGAGCTATCCTTTTTTAAGTTTGACTCTTAAGGATTTGCTTTTCTCTGGCTGGGAAAAAGTCCGACGAAAGTTTAAAAATGTCTGACCTGTATTAATTGACTGACAAATTAGTCAATCAATAATTCTAAATTAAATAATGTGCTCAAGCCTGTCAAGCATTTTTTTATGACTGTTAAATTTTTGTCATAAATGATGATGGAACATATTTATGAAGATTCATTCTTGACCTTATTTACCCAACCAGGTTAAAACGCTTAAAAACTGCATGATTATTAATATATTGGATAGGAAAAATGGCACGCAACAAAGAAACAAACAAGATCATGCGTTCAACCATGAAACTGCGCCTGATAGACGCTGCTGTTGATTTGATTTCGGAAAAAGGCTATTTTGCGGTTTCACCCAAAGACATTACGTCACACGCCTGTGTCTCCAGTGGTATTTTTTATCATTATTTCAAAAATAAAAAAGCACTTGTATCTATCTTTATCAATGAAATCGGCATTACTCTGGCAGAACATCTGGATAGATTTTTTACCAGCAAAGGTGATTTCGAACATCAATGTCGGCAAGGCTTCAATGCACTGTTCGACTTTATCGAACCCAATTACAAATACTTTAAAATTTTCATCATGGAATATAACAATCTTGAATTAAAATCCCTGTTTGATTCCATGCTTCATGAAAAATTAATCCCGGACTCCAACCGCCGCTTGCTGAAACAGGGAGAAGACGGATCGGTCCGGAAAGATATTGACCGTGACATCATGTCACATGTAATTTTATTTGCCTCTATCGAAGCCATACGGCTCCATATTCTTGACGGCATTGAAAAAAACAAGATCATCGACAATATGGTAAAATTGCTGGTTTCCGGTCTGGCCACGCAAAACACCTGAATCTTTGATTACTGTATATATTGTCGACAGTTGACAATTATTCATTTATCTGTTACGCCAAGCGGACATCCGAATAATTGTTTCTGTATCCATTACGTGTTTTAAAAAAGGAAACTGCCATGAAAGAGCCATTTTTAAGTCTAAAGAAAAAAAATTAATTTTTTTTCAGATGCCAGCGAAAATTACAAACAGTTAAAAAAGCATCTCAACAAACAACCTGTTGGCTATCCCTCAACGCTTACAGGTACAGAATTAAGACTTCTAAAGGCACTTTTCACTGCTCAAGAGGCAAAGGCAGCTTTATACTTAAGTTACAAGTTCGAACCATACGACGTCATCTCTGCCAAAGCCCGACAATCCGGCGATGATGTATCCATTTTACTGCCGCTTCTTGAATCCATGGAAAAAAAAGGCAGTATTTATGTTCATTTTAAAAATGGAAACGCCCATTATGCCTTGCATCCATTTGTAATCGGCATGTTTGAGATGCAGCTCAAACACATGAATACCAATTTTTTTCTGGAAACCCATAGGTATATGATCGAAAGATTTGCCGTGGAATATCTGACGACAGAAGTGCCCCAGATGCGAGTGGTTCCTATCAATAAAAGCCTGCCTATCAAACAGAATATTGCCACATACGACCAGATCAGGGAGATCGTCGATCAGACAAAAGACAGAATATGTATTACGGATTGCATCTGTAAAGTTGGCAGAGATATGATAAATGACCCTTGCAAGGTAACCGATAGAAGAGAAGTTTGCATGGGTCTCAGGGATTTTTCTGACACATATGTTCGAAATGGCTGGGGGAGAGCCATTGCCAAAGAAGAAGCCTTTGAGATACTCGATCAAAATGAAAAAGATGGCCTGGTCCTGATAGGGGCCACCATGCAGGAACCACAGTTTGTCTGCTCCTGCTGCAATTGCTGCTGTGGCATTATGGAAATGATCAACTTTATGCCAAGGCCTGTTGATTTTACGGCAAGTAATTTTTATGCTGAACTTGATGAAACGTTGTGCAATGGTTGTCAAAAATGCATGAAACGATGTCAGATGAACGCCATATCCTTTGACGAAAAAACAAAAAAAGCCCTTCCGATAAACCTGAAAAGATGCATTGGATGCGGGTTATGTGTGCCTTACTGCAAAACCGGTTCCATAAAATTGAAACCCAAAGCAAATCTATTCGTGCCGCCTAAGGACCACGACGCACTCTATGAAACCATCATGCAGCATAAAAGGGGAACTGTCCGGCAAATCGCAAAAATAACAAAATCGGCTTTAGGAATGAAAGTTTAGGTCTATCTACTTTTAACATCCAAAAGTTTAACATTCCATAACCTGTTTGCGCCAGGAACACAGATTTGATGACCTGCCTGCCCCGCTTAAAGTTTCACCATCAGTTTGCCTTTATTGCCACCTGTAAATAACAGGTTAATCCCTTCTATTGCACTTTCCAGGCCATCCAGTATATGTACCCGATATTTGATCTGGCCTTTCAACAGATAAACAGCCACTTTTTGAGACAGTTCGCTGATGTCACCCCAGTGATCGGGCATCGCAAATCCTTGAATCTTTAATCGCTTTTTAATAATTGGAATCCAGTTAGGTCCGGGTTCCGGTGTGCTTGTATTGTAATCGGAAATCATCCCACAGACCACGATACGGCCAAATGTGTTCATCCGTGCAAAGGCGGCATGCTGCACAGGACCGCCGGTGTTTTCGTAATAAAGATCAATTCCATTTGGCGTGGCATCGGCAATTTCTTGATTCAGATTTGGCGTATGGTAGTTAATGGCTTTATCAAAGTGCAACTCATGTTCCAGCCAGCGGCACTTTTCGCCTGTTCCGGCAGTGCCCACAACATGCAATCCTTCAGCTTTTGCAATTTGTCCAACAATAGAGCCCACAGAACCTGCAGCACCTGAAATCAGAATCGTTTCCCCTGCCTTAGGCTTGCCAATGTTCATCAACCCCTGGTAGGCGGTCACACCTGGCAAAGCCAGGACCGCCAAAACAGCTTCAGCAGGAATTCCGGCAGGCAGAGCTTGTAATCCTTCACCTGAGCTGATTGCATATTCGGTCCACCCCATCATACCTATCACATGTGTACCCACAGGGAAATCGCCATGTCGGGATTCCACCACTTCTGCCACGCCACTGGATCGCATGATTTCACCCAATGACACCGGTGGGATATAACTTTTTGTATCCTCACTCATCCAGCCTCGCATGGCCGGGTCAAGGGACATATGCGTTTGCCTGAGCAGGATCTGACCTTTTTTCAGCTCTGGCGTTTCCAGGGTGACCATTTTAAATATATCTGGTGTGATCTCCGCCTGGGGACGTTTTATCAATTGTATGGCTTTATATTTCATTTTTGTGATTTCCTTCTAAATTAAAAAAGGTAATGTAGATACTTTTTGCAATAACTCAATCCTTGCAAAACTCAAATAAAAAAAATACCATATCCAAAGTTTCCTTATATAAGAAAATTTTTCGCCCATCAAACTTAATAATTAAGGAGGAAAAAATGAGACTTGTAAAAGCTGTGATTGGCATTATTTTCTTGGTGTTAATGACGCTTACTGCCTATACAGATGAAAAGGATTATCAGGATATTTCTTTATCCATGCCGCGCATGCAGGGAGGAAAGCCGCTCTTTCAGGCCTTAAAAGAACGTCAGTCATCACGGGCCTTCAGTGCCAGGCAACTTCCGGATCAACTTTTGGCAGACCTCCTGTGGGCGGCATTTGGAATCAATCGGCTCGAATCTGACAAACGAACTGCCCCCTCTGCCAAAAACTGGCAGGAGATAGAAATATATGTTGTTATGGAAAAGGGCACCTATGTCTACGATCCCAAGTTAAATATACTTAAGGCACTGATAAAAGAAGATTTGCGAAAACTCACCGGACACCAGGATTTTGTGGAAACCGCTCCGGTTAACCTTGTCTACGTGGCAGATACATCAAAAATGACAGGGGCATCACCCGAAGACCAGGTTATATATTCCGCTGCCGATACCGGGTTTGTCAGTCAAAATGTTTATCTATTCTGCGCCTCTGAAGGATTGGTCACAGTCGTTAGGGGATCGGTAGACAGAAAAACGCTTTCTCAGACACTGGGTCTTCCTTCCCACAAAAAAATTATCCTTGCGCAGACCGTGGGATATCCGAAGGAAAATACAAAATAGGACTTCTATTTCCTTAAAATATTGATAGCCAAAAGATCTTTTTTCAATTAGGTGGTTGGATATGGCAAAGCTCGAATGCAATTGGCTTAAATCTAATTTTTAATTTTTCTTCAAACACCTTTTTTGTAGCTTTTGTAAAGACATCAACTTTATCTGCTGGACAAAAAACATGGCCTCGCCATTTTCTGTGTTTATATTGATCAGCCCACTGCGTAATTGAAAAGAATTTAGTTAAGTTAAACTCACAATCACCATTTTTCAATGGGCTAATCCATGTATCAAAAGCTGAATTAAAATTTGGGTCTGATGGACAGTCAACCCCAATTTCCTCATTTTCGGCAACTCTACCCGCTTCTTCCAAAATATCATCAGCAATTTCTCTATATTTCTCTTCAAATTCTTCACGGTACTTTAAAATATGATCTAAAGATTCAATTTCTTCGATTGTGTCAGCCGATATAACTACACATCTTTTTAATAATCTCCTATAAAATAAATTATGTATAAGCTTGTGCAGCTTGATATCCTCACTTCTTCTTGCTAAAATTTCAAATACTTTGTTATCATCAAAATATAAAAAATGAATCGCTCTTTCAAAAAGTGAACTTTTATCATCTGATTTAATAAAGTCATTAAATGGTATTGAAAGACTTTTTATATACTCTATAATACCTTTATACATGCAGTCACAGGCCCTAACTTTATGATGATGGTAAACAGCTGGATAAAGTGTCATTTTAGCAAACATTATCTGCTCAAGGCTTGACGTTCCTCCCCAATCAACAGTTAATCGACGATTTTCTTCCGCCATATTAATATCGATAGCATACCACAATCGATCGAGGTCAATGTTCAATGGCAATCCACTAAAATGGCCGTCCCTAAACAAATAATCTAGCTTATCCGCATCAAAAGGGCCGTTGAGAAAATCCACCTTATATCTACTATTTGGATCTGAAACATAACCAACAATAGCTTCTACCATTAGCTTTCTGTCTATTTGTTTATTGCAAGCGATACAAACTTTATTTAAAAATTCTTGGAAACTTTTGCTAAGGATAATTAATGAAGACATGGCTTCATGTGGACTTGCAGATTTAAAAGGAATATTCCTAAGAAGAGCTTCGATTTCCGGATAAAATTTATATATCTCTTCACTGGTATGTGAAAATGGACCATGCCCACAATCGTGCAAGAGGGCAGCAGTTCGAAGTGTTTGAAAATCATCAGGCAATTGGTCTTTTTCATCTTTAGAATATTGAAATTTATTCTTCAATGCAGAATATAACTTACCGACTTGAGAAGTTACGCCCAAAGAATGATCAAATCTAGTATGATGCGATGAAGGATAGGTGAAAAATGTGTAGGCTGTTTGATGGATATTTCGTAGCCTTTGCATAAGAGGAGAATTGATAAGAGAAATTTCGAAATCATTATACCTACTTGTTCCCCAAACACCGTCATGTATTACTTTTGCCCCTCTTGGACGCTTATATTCGTGATGTTGAAAAATCCATTCGGAAAAAGTATTTATTTCTTTGAATAATTGATGAAGTTGAGCGTCATCTGTTTGAGTCCAATTCCCTATCATTGATTGCTTTCAGTATAAGGTTGGTAAGGGTAAATTTTTTAATGAATAGTTTTCTTAGAATTATGAATGCTAAATTGTGATTTAAAATACGCTGCACCCTTTTTTAAAGTTTCAAGCTCATCCCTTGTAAATAAATCTTTTATTTCCGTTTCTAAAGAAAGATTCGTTGAAACCTTAAATTTATCTAACCGAGGGTTCATACAATGAAGGAGGTTTGATTTTTGCAAACGATCTATAGCGCGAGAAACGGTATTTGAGCAAGGGAAAGGTTTCGACTCGTCAAAAACGAATTGTTTCATTAAGCTGTCAAGCCCTTCAATATTTTTGCTCATATTAAAAAAAACCCTATGGATTTTAGGTATATCCGCCTCAAATTCTGCGTCACTACCCAGGAAATGAAAAATTACCTTGACAACATCAGATGGGACTCGCTGCATTATACCCCCTTATAAGACAAATAACATTTCTAATTAATTAGGATTTATTACAAAATTAATGGTCTGTAAATAAGCCAAAAGTATTATAAACTTAAATATTGATCAAAAAAGATTATTATTTATTTTTTTTCATAAATGGCGCCTATTAGTCAAGCTATTTTATAGAATCAATATAATCCTTTAACCAAATTGAGAATTTTCAAATAGACTCTGAAATATCTTTTCCACTTTGGCAACAAATATCTCTGGCTTTATTTGGAAATTCAGCTAAAAGCAAATGCAATATTAATTATTAAATTTAAACTTGCGAATCAATGAAACTCAAAGATAAACTATCTATATTGCAAGCTATTTATGATATTTATGATCGTTTGTTTAATGCGACGCCTCATGCCTGTCAAAAATTCTGTTCGTCATGCTGCACCGTTAATGTTACCATGACGAGTCTGGAAGGAATGTATATTTTACACCATATCCCTCTGGAACATAAACACTCGCTCTATGGCACGATCAAGAGCTGTTCCTCCCCAAAAAGATATCAACCGAAACTCACGCTAAATGGATTTGCCGAGTCATGTATGGCAGGGATAGATATACCTGATGAAGAGAATGACCCTTCCTGGGGGAAATGCCCCCTGCTTTTGGAACGGTCCTGCACGATCTATGATTATAGACCCATGGCATGTCGCATCATGATGTCCAAATCCATATGTGATGAACATGGCTGCGCAGATATGGATGAACTGACAATAACCCTGAATAACATATTTCTTCAATACGCGGAGCATATAGATGAAAAAGGATTTTTCGGAAATCTGACAGACATTCTCCTTTTTCTTGATCACGAAGAAAACGGTCTACGCCAGGATAACACACGCTTCTCTGTCATTAAGAACAGGGCTGCGCCTTTTCTCATGATACCGCCTGAACACCGAAAAAGGATCGTACCCATTATTGAGGAAATTCAAGGAAAAATTTGGGGATGATTGGTTTTAGGAAACAGCCATATTCAGCGCAGCCTGTGCGATGTTATCTATAGGAAGCACTTTATCCACAGCGCCTGTTTTGATGGCTTCTTTGGGCATGCCAAATACAACACAGGTTTTTTCATCCTGAGCGATGGTTTTTGCACCAGCCTCTTTCATAAACGCCATTCCAGATGCACCATCGGCGCCCATGCCTGTTAATATTACGCCAACAGCATTGCTTCCGGCAAATTTGGCAACGGACTTGAAAAGAATATCAACCGCAGGTCTTTGATGATGAACCATTGGACCTGTTTTAACTTCCACATAATACCGGGCGCCACTTCTTTTTAAAAGCATGTGAAAATTTCCCGGCGCAATCAAAACCTGGCCATTTAAAACGGAATCCCCGTCTGCGGCTTCCTTGACATGTACTTCACATAAACTGTCTAATCTTTCCGCAAAAGAAGTCGTGAATTTTGCCGGCATATGCTGGACAACCACTATGCCCGGAGAGTTTGCAGGCATCCTTGTAAGCACATTTCTCAGCGCCTCTGTGCCTCCTGTGGATGCACCAATGGCGATTATCTTATTCGTCGTTTCGGATAAAGCATTTGAAATAATTTGGGTTTGTGCCACATCATTTTTTTCAGAAGAGATTTCTTTCCTTATGGCCGAAACATTCACTGTGGCAACAGCTCTTATTTTTTCCGCCAACTGAACACTCATATCTCCTACAGAGTAAGCGGCACTTGGTTTTGATATGACCTCCAGCGCACCATATGAAAGGGCATCCAGGGCCATTTTGCTGCCGGATGTTGTAAGTGAACTCACTATAATTACTGGAATGGGATAGTACTTCATCAATTTTCTCAAGAAAGTGAGACCATCCATACGGGGCATTTCAATATCGAGCGTAATGACATCTGGTTTGAGATTAATGATTTTATCACGAGCCACATAAGGATCCGGCGCTGTTCCAATAACGTCTATATCTTTTTCTCTTGACAATTCTTCATTCAGAACCTTTCTTACAATCGCGGAATCATCAACAATCAGAACCTTTATCTTTTTTGTGTTCATTGATTTCCTATTTATCGATGGCAATTTTAAGGACTATTTCGCGTTTCCCTGTATTCACCCTGAAAAATAGCCCTTCTTCCCTATCTGAATTATAAACATCTTTTATATCTTCTTTTTTAATCAGTTCAGGAATGCCAATATTGAACTCAATTGTATCATCATAATGGCCGAAAGTATTACCGGCAACCATATTGATGACCTCCTTGATGGTTCCTTCCGTATGCTGCCATGTGATGTTTTCCGATTCTTCTCCCATAAAATCCATGGCCATTTCAACCAATAAATCTTCAGGAATAAATATTATAAATTTTCCTGAAAATGGTCCTCGAAATTTCAAAAAACACCCATATGCTTTTTGTATGTCAAAGATTTTTGATTTTTCAACTGTTTCAGATTCATCAAATTCTATCACCATAAAAAACATGGTTTCAAGAACATCAGAAATCGAGGTTATTATCGCTTTCTTCAATTCCTGTATCATCATTCGATTCTCCTAGTATTTCTACAAACTTTGCCTTAATCTCTTCCGGAGTAAAGGGTTTTTTAATATAGCCTGCCGCTCCCATTTCAATAAATTCATCAATTTTCATCCTACTGCTTTCCGTAGTAATTACCAATACTGGAATCGCTTGTATCAAATCATCCTTTTTCATCTCTTGTATAAGCTCAAGTCCATTCATTTCAGGCATATTATAATCAGTTACAACGATATCCAGCCACTCCTTCTTTAGAATTAAAAGGGCTTCCTGCCCATTCGCCGCTTCAAAAAATTCAGCACTGCCAAAACCTGATGCCTTTATAGTCTTTTTAAGAACAGATCTCATGGGCAAAGAATCATCGACAACTAAAACCTTATAAACCATTTTTGCCTCCACAGAATATCATTGCATCCGTTAATTTACGGTTATAGAAGCCAACTGGCTTTCACGTGCTGCTTAAAAGGTCCTCTATCTTCTTCATCTCATCTCCAAAGCCTGCGATAATGACCTGAAGATCATCCGGAGAGACACCCAGCTTAATCAAAACATCCTCATGAAACCTGTAGGCCAGCCCATCTTCACCCACACCGATTCCCATCATCATGCATACGTTGTCTGCAAGATAGACAATGGAAGTTTCCAGGTTGTCCTGCATAAGATCATTTAAATGGTGATTCCTGATAATCTTTACCATTTGAGAACTAAATCCCCATTTATCTGCGATGTATGCACCGATTTCAGCATGATCGACGCCTATCACTTTTTTTTCCGCTTCTCTGAAACTGAAGCCTTTCTCGTTTACAAGCTTATGAATCTTATCGATTGATCCTTCAACAAGTCTGTCCAGAATGACTTTTCCAATATCTTTTATCAAAGCTGCAGTAAAAATCATACGGCTGTTTTTAGCTTTTAACTTGACCGCAAGCCCTCGTGCAATAAGGGCACATGACACCGCGCATTTCCATAAATCACCTTCGTAAAGCCCATATCCCCTTTGATCATTGCTGAACGTTTTTGCGCCGGATTTTAAAACCACGATATCTATCACTTGATTCATTCCGAGGACAGTAATTGCATCCTGAACAGAATCAATCTTTCTTGGTAATGAATAATAGGCAGAATTGACAATCTTTAATACATTGGCCGTTAATATAGGATCAAAAATAATAATATCAGCTATTTCCGACATGGAGCATTGTGGATCTTCTGCTTTGTTCATGATCTGCCGGACGACATCAGGCATAGGCGCAAGAAGGTCAATTTCTCTCAAAAGGTCACTGATAGCCGTCATATTTTTTTCTCTCCCTCACCTGAGGTTTTTATATACACATGACCGGTTTTAATCTCTAGCCGAACAGTCCTGTTTGTATTGCCCCCTATGTTTTCATATTTGGTTATGACATTATTTTTAAAAAATATTTTTCTCAGTGACGTGTAGTTTCTTTTTCCGATATTAAAGAATCCCTTTTGATCAAGAATTTGTGCGCCACCTATTACATAAACTTCCATGTGTTGCTTTTTTGCACCATAACTGTAAGCGGTTTTAAATAAAAGTGGAATACCCCTGTCTGCGAACATGAATGGATTACGCTCTGCCTTCTCAGTATCGATACTGGATTCAGGTAACATGTAATGAAGCATGCCGCCAACTTTAATATACGGATCATAAATAACAACGCCAATACATGAACCCAGTGAATAGGTAACGAGTACAGCTTCGGGATCACTACTGACTTTCATGTCCGAAACGCCAACAATAAGGTTCATTCAGTACCTCTTCTGTATTAGCCATACGAAAAAAGTGGTCTTATAAACAATTTTCATGTCAATTTATCTCACGGCATTCAACAGCTATCTTTTATTCATCCTCTTTCAAAACAGGCTTTAAACAATCCCTCCATATCAAGGATCAAACCAATTCTGCCATCTCCCATTATAGAACCGCCTGCCAATCCCTGAATTCCTTTCAGGGATTCTCCCAGACTTTTGATTACAAACTCATCTTTTCCCAGAAGTTCATCTATCAATAAGCCTCTTTTTTCATACTTGTTTTCCACAACCACGACAATACCATCCCACGGATTTTGGGAATCTGCGCTGATCTCAAAAATCCTGTCCAGTCGGATAAGCGGTACAATCTTATCCCTGAATTTTATCATTTCACCTTTTCCCTCTACCGTAAAATAGTCCCTGGGATTTGGTTTAAATGATTCAAGAATGGCAAGCGTTGGGATAATATATTTCTCTACACCGACTCTTATCAGCATTCCCTCTATAATTGCCAGAGTCAAGGGGAGAGAAATAATAAATGTGGATCCTTTTCCTTCTGTGGATTGAATTTCAAGGCGGCCCCGTAATCCTTCTATTGTTTTTTTCACTACATCCATACCTACGCCACGACCGGAAATATCTGTTATTTTCTCTGCTGTAGAAAATCCGGGTTGCATAATAAGATCAAAAATCTCCGGGTCAGAAAGAACATCATTTTTATCGATAATGTTCTGCGAAATGGCTTTTTCCAAAATTTTCTCTTTATCAAGACCTTTTCCGTCATCTTCAAGTTCAATGACGATATTGCCGCCCTTATGGTACGCGCGCAGATGAATATAGCCGTTTCTTTTTTTCCCTTTTTTCTCTCTTTCTTCCGGCAATTCCATACCATGATCCACAGAATTCCGGATCATATGAACCATGGGTTCATATAATGCATCCACCACATTTCTATCTATTTCCGTTTCTTCACCCGACATTTTCAAATCAAGGATCCGGCCTGAATTTTTTGATAGATCACGAACCAGTCTTACCATTTTCTGAAACGTACTTCCAATTGGAATCATTCTCATTGACATGGCAGTTTTCTGAAGGCCGGAGACAATTTGCCCCAATTGATTCATGTTTTGATAAAACTTCTGATCCTGTGCTGCAAATTTATTCAAATTCTGCCTGATCATTGACTGTGCAATCACAAGTTCACCTGTTAGATCCACAAGGTTGTCCAGTTTTATGGTGTCCACTTTTACCTGGGGCGCACCCTGTTGAGAAGATTTCTGATGACGAATGGCAGAAATCACATTTTTGCTCTCAACGATATTTTCATGAATTAAAATTTCGCCCAATTTCTTTTGGGGATTTGTTTTCTGGATGTTAAGTGCCTTTTGCAACTTCTCCTCATCAAGGTTACCACTTTCGATAAGAATTTTACCAAGCGGTTTTCCCTTGGCCGCATCTGAATCGGAGACAGCCTGGTCTATTTGGGTAAGAAGCAATTTTATATTTAACGTCTCCTCAAATGAATTCTGGCCTGCATCAATGGCATTTTCAATACTGTTGAGCATTTTTCCAAGGGCATCAACAGATTCCAGAATCACATCCGTAATCATGGCATTGATGATGATTTCCCCCCGCCTGGCACTATCCAGAAGATTTTCAGTTTTATGTGCCAGAATATTGATGCGCTTCAAGTCTAGAAACCCGGAAACGCCTTTTATGGTATGAAATGGCCTGAAAATCTCGTTAATGATGTCCTTGTCCCTGGGATTCTGTTCCAGATCTATGAGCTTGATTTCTATATTTTCAAGATTATCCCTGGACTCGATAATGAAATCCTTTAAAATGGAAATATCTTCTTCATCAAACGATATTTCAGATGGCATCACATCTCCTGAAAGCTCATCATCACCACTTTTCTGGGCATCATCATGTTTGGAAGTTTCCAAAGTTGTATCACCATTAAATCTCAGGGATTGCATGACATCATCTATATCAAAAGAAAAATCATTTCCGGATGATGCAGATAGAATTATTCCGCGAAGAACCTCTGTTCCTCTGACAACCGGCAACGGATCCGTTTCTTCTTCCAATATCAACTTGCCCATATATCCCTTGATCGCAGAAACGACACTTTTAAAAGGTGTTTGTGTGCCATTCAACTCCGTTTCTTCTATATCAGAAAGGATATTCAAAATTTCTCCAAGAACCGGAATGTCTTCCACATCCAAATTTTTCACCAGTTTGGTAATTTCACCTACATCCTGTGTGATTTTCTCAATTTCATTTTTCATGGCGTGAATACTTATCGTTTAAAAAGTTATAAAATCGTTTCCTTAAATATAGGCTGTCTCATCAAAATACACTTAAGGAAATATCAAATTCATTAAAAATTTTATATGATATCAAACCTTTTGATATATTGTCGGCATGATATACTTAAAATTGTGTTCCTTTCCCATCAGCGTTTCAGAATGACCGATAAAAAGATATCCCCCTTTTTTGAGTGCATAAAAATATTTCTGTACAAGCTTTTCCTGCATGCTTTTCTGAAAATAAATCATCACATTTCTGCAAAAAATAATATCAAAGCAATTTTTATAAGGCAGCTCGTCCATCAGGTTCAGATAGCTAAATTCAACCAATCGCCTTAATATTTTCTTCACCCTTATATGCCCGCTCCATTTTTTATGCCCTTTCTGAAAATATTTTGTTTTGATCGAAGACGGAATTTGACTAACGCCTGAATCCGGATAGATGCCGGAACCTGCAGCTTCCAGAACCCTGGTTGAAATATCTGTGGCAAGAATACTTATCGTGGTGTCAGGATTTATGCCAAAAAATTCCAGGCTACAGATGGCAACTGAATACGCTTCCTCGCCTGTAGAACATCCGGCACTCCAAATCATAAGTTTTCTGTCCTTTTTTTTTTGGAAATCAGGGAAAACAATATCTGTTAAAAATTTAAAGTGCTTGGGCTCACGAAAAAAACTGGTTAAGTTGGTTGAAATTGCATTGAGCATTTCAACACGCTCATCACCTGATGGATCCTTTACCAAAAAATCATAATAATCCCCAAACCCATTTAGTCCCAAAAACCGGATACGTTTGGACAATCTCGCCCGGACAAGCTCCCTTTTCCCTTCATGAAGATTAATTCCGCATTCCTTATGCACAAATGCACTTAAATGGTGAAAATCCTTATCTGTTAATTGAAAGCCATTCATGGACGTTTAGAAGCGCCTATGGTGAAAATCATTTGATTTGAAGTCATCAGGCATGACGAAATCCTGACGCTTTCACGTTAAAATCCTGTGGAACTCTTGCCATTAAAAGGGCACATTGGAAAATAAAAACAAAGTGTCAATCAAAAATGGATCAAATTTATGGTTGCCTGATCAACAATCGTTTACAGGCTAATAGGTCATTACCGTTGAGGAATTACTAACAGGAAGGAATATAGCGCAATCACTTATATTTGTCAAACATGAATCAAAAATCGGAAGGTCATCATACTATAGTTGAGCAGCATCCTTTTTATTTTTACAGAGCCTCATAAGGCCGGGCATCACTGCATTTCTGCCATTTGCCTTGGCTTTATAGAGCATGGCATCTGCTTCATTTACAATACTGTTGATATCACTGTTACTGTTCAGCGCAGACACCCCAAAACTCGCTGTCACTGAAATCTCTTTCTTTTCTGAAATGACAATCTTATTTTCAATAATTTTTCTCAATCGCTCAGCCAATTCGATAGCTTTCTGCTTTTTTGTCTCCGGAAGGATGACAATGAACTCCTCTCCACCATATCTGGCAATAACATCCCCGCTTCTGATTTCCGCTGAAACAGCACCTGCGATCTCTTTCAACACGCTATCCCCTGCCTGATGCCCGTGATTGTCATTTATTTTTTTAAAATAGTCTATATCAAACATCAAAATAGAGAGATTGTTTTTATATCTTTTGGCATTTGCAATCTGGCCCTTCATCAGTCTGTTGAATTCCCTCCGATTTACACACTTGGTCAGAGGATCAATGGCTGCTTCTGTTTCAAGTTTTTTAATACTCATGTAGTTGGAGACCGCAATGCGGATCGTCTTTAAAATTGTCCCCATAATTTCACGATGGTAATAAAAGGTTTTTCTTTGGGGAATCAAATAAATTCTTGCGGTATATATGTCATTTTTCAGTTCATATGACACCAGATCTTCAGATTTGTATTTACATACCGGTTTTCCGGTTTGTTCTTTTTTATTGATGAGATTTACATTTATCGTTGCTTTCAGATTAAAATCTTTTCTGATCGCCGTTTCAAGAACGCCCATGTCGATATCCGGATCAATCCATGCATCCAGATTGTTCTTATCTTTAAGCACAAACGCAAAAAGCCTGTATTGTAAAATTTCCTTGAAACATTTTGATGTTTCAAGGAGGATACTCTCAAGACTGTTCGTTTGATTGATCGCCAGAATGTATCTGTTGAGGGTCTTATAATCAATCTTCCTGACAATGCCAAACAAGATTGCCATCAGCGTGATCGCATCATGTTTTATTTTTCTGATAATATGTGACATATTGGGTTCCCTCTTAAATGGTTATCTAATGCTATCTTTTGCAAGTTTAATGCCATTTTTCCAATCAGTTGATTTCCCGTCATTTTCAAAAAGCAGTACTGCGCAACCCGGCAATTTATGCCTGCCATCGTGATTCAAATGCGCCGTGATTCTTATTAAAGATCGTGCGTGTTGTCTGAAAGGCTGGATACGAACCACTCAGACGGATGACTCTAAAATATCCGGTAATCCACTGGAGGCGTCAATCATTTGACGCACGCATCCTGATTTCCACTGCATGTATATGTTGTTGACAAAATATAAAAAGGCCTTACTTTCGTTGAGGTAATTTTTATTAGTTAATACACTGAAAAAATCAGTGTCTATAATGATGGAGTAGAATAAGATGGCGCATGAAACTAAGCAGGAAATACTTGAACGACTCCTTGCCATGGAAAAACCCAAATGCCCACATTGCGATCAGAAAATGAGCTTATGGGAAGATCCCATGATTGGTTCAGGAGATGGTCTGGGCTGGGGTGTTCCTTACCTTTTTATATGTTTCAATGACGATTGTTCCATGTATAAAAGCGGCTGGGATGACCTGATGAATCAGACAGGTCATTATGCATCATACAGATGCATGAATTATCCGGGGACAGAGCAGTATGAGTGCATACCGGTTTTTGGTGAAGCTGGCGGGAAAGGGCAGATAATTGATGATCAGGCCCTGGCAGAGCAGGAAATCTTTAAAGAAAAAATGAAAACAGGATTTTCAATTCTGGCGGACTGCTATGTGAATGAAGATATTGTTAAAATGCTGACCATGCTGTCCGATGCGACAGAGCCTATTCGTGTAAGGCTTAAAGCTGCCGAAATGATTGGTGATGTGGCAGATACGGAAGCCATCGAACCCTTGAGAAATCTGAAGCTTGGGAATCAGAAGCTTGTCGACATGGTTGAAACGGCTATTCGGAAAATCCATGCAAAATATTTTACCCGGGAATGCCCTTTCTGTGCAGAGATTATAAAAAACCGGGCAAACATATGCAAACATTGCGGAAAAGAAGTGGGAGGCCTATAAACACGCCAATACCCGGATCACGAATGCCATAGAACCGGGTATTTTTTTTCCTCTATAACTTTGAAATTCAGCTATGCGTCTTTTTTTGACGCCTTTTGCAAGAAGTTCATCTTGATCCAATTCCAATTCAGGGTCACGTGCAATATGGCTGCGACAGCAAAAACAACCCCACCCCCCTCATGCAGAAATTCAAATACTTCTTTGGGCAGCAAGTCGTGCAAAAACGCCACCAGAACCTGATTTATCAGAAGAACGCCCATTATCGGATTAACTATCTTTAGCGCTGTATTCTTTTTCATAGATTCCTCTTTCATAACCTTTATAGGCTTGGGGAATTCAGGATTATTCCTGAATTGAATAAACGATACCCCCATACGACACGCCACTAAACAACAAGCGACTCACCTGTCATTTCCGATGGCTTTTCTATTTTCATCAGATGCAGAATGGTAGGCGCGATATCACCCAATTTCCCTGGTTTCAATTTCATGTTTTTTCTTCTGTCATCCACCAAAACAAGCTGCACTTCGTTCACCGTGTGTGCGGTAAACGGTTCTCCGTTTTCGTTGAGCATTTTTTCTGAATTGCCATGATCAGCGGTAATCATTGCAACACCGCCGCTGGCCATAATTTCTGTTACAATACCATTCACACACCCATCAACAATCTCACATGCTTTAATGGCCGCTTTAAGAACGCCTGTATGACCGACCATATCCATATTGGCAAAATTTAACACAATGAGATCATACGTATTCGATCTGATCCGTGTGAGGACTTCCTTTGTCACTTCAAGCGCACTCATCTCCGGTTTTAAATCATATGTGGCCACATCTCTTGGTGAGGGTACGAGGCATCGATCTTCCAGGGGAAACGGTTTTTCCTCGCCGCCGTTAAAAAAATAGGTCACGTGGGCATATTTCTCTGTTTCTGCAATCCTTAATTGTCTGAGCCCTTTCCTGCTGATCACTTCTCCCAGAATTCCCGTTAAGGAAACCGGTTGAAACGCAACGGGCAGGGTAAACGTTTCATCATAACTGGTCATACAGACATACTCACAAACAGATGGAAACGCCTTACGTTCAAAAAATGAAAAATCATTGAATGTCAAGGCCCGGGTGATTTGTCGCGCACGATCTGAACGGAAATTAAAAAATATGACACCATCTCCATCTTTAATGATTGCTACTGGTTGTCCGGCCTTATCGGTCATCGTAGCCGGTTTTACAAATTCATCGGTTTCTCCCGTATCATACGACATTTGAATCGCCGTAAGTGGATCTTCAAAACGGTTTCCTTCACCAATCGTATACAGATTATATGCCTTAAGGGTTCTCTCCCACCGGGTGTCCCTGTCCATGGCATAATATCTTCCGCATATGGATGCAATTTTACCGTGCTTGTTTTTCCTGATATGATTCTGCAATGTTTTTACATACCCGATACCACTGTCCGGCGGGGTATCCCGGCCATCCAAAATGGCATGTACATATACGTTTTCAAGTGCATGTTCTCTGGTCATATTGAGAAGGGAAAGAAGGTGATTGAGCTGACTATGCACGCCACCGTCTGATAATAGCCCCATCAAATGGAGTGATGTTCCTTTTTTCTTGACCGTTTCCATCACTGTTATAAATGCGCTGTTGTCAAAAAAAGACCCATTCTCAACAGCCATATCGATTCTTAAAAGGTCCTGATAGACAATTCTTCCGGCACCAATATTTAAATGGCCAACCTCCGAATTCCCCATGATCCCCGGGGGAAGCCCTACATCCTTGCCTGAACATTTGAGCCGGGTTATCGGATACGCCTTTTTCAATCTATCCAGGCAGGGTGTTTTTGCCTGAAAAACAGCATTCCCATAACTATCCGGATTGATGCCCCATCCGTCCAATATCATCAGAATCAGTGGTTTTTTCTTATCCATCATATATCTCCAATCTTTCAATATAATTTGCTTCTTAAAACACCTGTTACGTGCTGGCGTCAAGCTCCAGTCGTTTTGCATCCACCCAGAGCCCTTCCAGATCATAAAATTTTCTGACCTCTTCATAAAAAATGTGTATGATCACATGACCATAATCCATAAGCACCCATTGGCCTTCCCGCAGACCTTCCACGCCAATGGGCTTGATGGACTGTTTCTTAAGTTCTCTTCTTACGTGTTCGCCAATGGCGGCAACCTGTCTGCTTGAATTGCCGCTTGCGATGATAAGCACATCTGAATAGGATGTGAGTTTTCTCACATCCAGTACAACCACATCTTCTGCCTTTTTCCCTTTAACGGATTTTAGATAAGGCAATATCGATTGCTTGAAAACGTCTGTCATTTGTAAAGCCCTTTCTGTTCAATAACATCTGCCACACAATCCGGTACCAGATAACGGATGGATTTTCCGCTTTCAACCAACTGCCTGATTCGGGTTGATGAGATATCAAGTGGTGTCACATTCTGCAAAAAAACATCTTGTTTCAACGGATGAACAAACCGTGCCTGCCCATCTGAAACGTTATACATGGGTGAGATGTGCGTTTTCAGGTATTTTTCAACCGCCTCTGATGACGATATGTCTTTAGCGGTCCATTTTCCCGGACGATTCATTATAATGATCGGAATCAGCGCCAGCAGTTCTTCATGGGATTTCCAGGTATCCAACTCTAAAAAAGCGTCTATGCCCATAATAAAAAACAATTCATCAGACGCGTGAACAATACCCTTAAAATATTTTACCGTATCTATGGAATAGGACGGGCCTTTCCTCTCAATTTCCACATCAGAAACTGTAAATAAAGGCATACCTGAAACTGAAAGCTTTAGCATGGAAAGCCGCTCTGAGGCATTCACCATACCTTCCATTGCTTTATGGGGAGGACTTGCCGAAGGAATGATAACAAGTTGATCTATAAAAAAGGATTCTCTGATTTCAACCATACATCTCAAGTGACCGATATGGACCGGATTAAACGTTCCACCAAACAGGCCTATGCGCAAAGGTCTATGGACAGATGGATCATTTGAAGGTCCTTTTTTCATACACTTATCCCCTTAAATCATTTCTCCTTTCAAAAAAATCATGTTCTGATCTGGCCATCGCCCAGCACAGCAAACTTGGTTGTGGTCAGTTCTTCAAGTCCCATGGGACCAAATGCATGCAGCTTTGAGGTGCTGATACCAATCTCTGCGCCTAGCCCCAGTTGCCCGCCATCGTTAAAGCGGGTTGATGCATTCACCAGAACAACTGAAGAGTCAACTTCTTTTAAAAACCGTTTCGATCTGGCATAATCCGAGGTCACGATTGACTCTGTGTGACGGGATCCGTACTTGGCCATATGCGAAATAGCCGCATCCATACTTTCAACCACTTTTACAGCAAGAATCAAGTCCAGATATTCTTCATACCAGTCCTGTTCCACGGCTTTTTTAATATCCGGCAATATGTTAAGGGTTTTTTCACATCCCCGTAATTCCACACCGGCTTTTTTAAATTCATCAGCCACTTTCGGCAGAAATGAACCGGCAATGGATTGATGGACAAGCATGGTTTCCATGGCGTTGCAGACACCTGGCCGCTGGACTTTTGAGTTGATGCAGATGTCTACCGCCATATCCGAATCTGCGCCTTCATCCACATACACATGGCAAACGCCTTTGTAGTGTTTTAAAACGGGAATTTTCGAATGATTGACCACAAAGCGGATCAAGCTTTCACCTCCCCGTGGAATAATGAGATCAATCAGCTCTTCCTGCTCCAGCAGAAAATTCACGGCTTCTCTGTCGCGCATGGGTATCACTTGGGCGGCATGCGGCGAAAGGCCGGCTTCCTGAAGCGCTTCACTGATGATACCGGAAAGCGCCTGATTGGAATGAAAGGATTCTGAACCGCCTCTTAATATAACTGCATTTCCGGATTTCAGACAAAGCCCGGCCGCATCTATAGTTACATTCGGCCTTGATTCATAAATCATGCAGATCACGCCTAAAGGAATTCTCATGCGGGACACCTGAAGCCCGTTCGGCCGTGTCCACGTGCGGGTGATTTCCCCCACCGGATCTTTAAGGGTCACCACATAGTTCAGTCCTTCTATCATTGATGCAAGCGTAGCATCCTTTAAAGTGAGCCGGTCTATCATGGCATCGGACAACTCTTTATCCCGGGCGTACGCCAAGTCCTTTTTATTTTCGGCTTTCAGGAAATCTTTTTTTTGTTCTATCTTGGCAGCAATTTTCAACAGGGTTTGGTTTTTCTTGTCAGGCGAGCATGTGGCCATCTGAAATGCGGCGGCCCGTGCATTTTTTGAGATCTCTCTGATTTCAGCTTCAACTGTCATCTTTATTATACCCTCCTTATCAATTGACGCTTTTCTGCAAGGATTTTACGTTTATTGCCTAATCCGCCTTAAAAGTAAATGCGAGATTATCTCTGTGGATAACTTCATCATAGGGTTTTGACCCTAAGAATTGTGAAATTTTTGATGAGTTCAGGCCTTTTATCTTGTCGATATCTGCGGAACTGTAATTTACAAGCCCCACGCCAAGCCTGTTGCCACTCATATCCCAAAATTCCACAGGATCACCCACACTGAAACTGCCTGTAACACTTTTAATGCCTATAGGCAAAAGACTTTTTCCCTGCCCGGAAAGTGCCCTGGATGCACCGTCGTCAATTACAAGTTTCCCTTTGGGTTTCAAATTAAAAGCGATCCAGCATTTTCTGCTGTTCAGCCGCTCTTTTCCGGGAATAAAAAATGTCCCCAGGTCTTTGCCGTCAAAAAGATCCAGAAGTATGTTTTGTCTGGCCCCATTGGCAATAATCATGGGAATACTTGCCGCCACAGTCTTGCGGGCAGCCGTAACCTTGCTCATCATCCCTCCGGTTCCCAACACGCCCGGTAACCCTGTGGCAATGGATTCGATATTTTTATCGATCTCAGGCACTTCAGAAATCAGCTCCGCTTCCGGGTCTGTTTTGGGATTCTTTGTAAACAGCCCGTCTATATCTGTGAGATTGATCAGGATATCCGCATCAAGTAAAAGTGCGATCACTGCGGAAAGGTTATCATTATCTCCCACCTTGATTTCATCTGTGACAACTGTATCGTTTTCATTAATGATCGGTAAAACCTTCCATGACACCAGTGTATTCAGGGTATTCCTTACATTCAGATACCTCACCCGATTTGAAAGATCATTTGCCGTTAAAAGAATCTGCGCAACTTTCCGGCCAAACCGGGCAAACATTTTTTCATATTCAAGAATAAGGCCAGCCTGGCCTATGGCTGCAATCGCCTGCCTTTGGGGAATTTCATCCGGCCGCCTGGAGAATCCCATTTTTCGTAAACCCGCAGCCATTGCGCCGGACGAAACAAGAATCACTTCCATCCCCTGGTCCATCAGTTGCGAAATCTGGCTGCTGATAGATTCGACGACATTCAGGTTCAGTCCGCTATCCTTTGTAAGAACACCGCTGCCTACTTTAACAACGACACGCCTTACTCTGCTGAAATATTCTTTTCTATGGCGTTTCATGGAGCTTATCAACTGCTTTCGCAAGTCTTTCTTTCAAATGATCGATCCCTTCAGTTGTGGCCGCTGAAATAATCAATACATCATCATCTCTTTCCTTACAAAAAGCATCCTTGAATAATTCGGCTTTTTTTTGGGCCTCCAGAAGGTCGATTTTATTTAAAACGACGATTCTGGGTTTTTCAAGCAGTTTTTCGCTGTAAGAACCAAGTTCCCTGTTAATGATCCGATAATCCTTTAAAGGATCAGACTCGTCTATTGAATCGGCATCAATCACATGAACCAGTATCAGCGTGCGCTCAATATGCCTCAAAAACCGGGTTCCCAGCCCAGCGCCTTTGTGTGCGCCTTCAATCAGCCCCGGAATATCGGCAACAGCAAAAGGCTCTCCCCATGAAACTTTGACGATGCCGATGTTGGGAGTTATGGTTGTAAACGGGTATTCGGCAATTTTCGGACGCGCTGCGGATATGACACTGATCAGCGTTGATTTGCCTGCATTGGGAAGGCCGATGATGCCGACCTCTGCTATCAGTTTTAGTACAAGCTTTAAGGTGATTTGCTGGCCAGGTATTCCAGGTTGTGCGAATTTGGGTGCCCTGTGGGTAGATGTTGCAAAATTCTTGTTGCCTCGCCCACCCTGGCCACCTTTTGCGAGAACAACTGTTTCACCATCAGTTAAGAAATCCTTGATGATTTCTCCGGTATCCAGATTGCTTACCACCGTTCCCGTTGGAATTTCAATGATGACCGGAGTTCCGTTTTTTCCGTGCCGTTGCCTGCCTTCCCCACCGCCGCCATTCTTGGCCTTAAACGTTTTTTGAAAGCGGAATGGGTAAAGTGTGCGTTGCCGGGAGGACGCTCTGAGGATTACATCCCCGCCGTCCCCGCCATTGCCCCCATCAGGGCCGCCACGTTCAACAAACCGTTCACGTCTGAAACTGACGCAGCCTCTGCCGCCATTTCCTGACTGAACAGTAACAATTGCTTCATCAACAAATTTCACGCTGCATAAACGCTGACTTTTTTCTGTTTGCGGCCCTTACGTTCATAAGCGACCACACCATCGATCAAAGCAAAAAGGGTAAAGTCTCTTCCAAGCCCGACATTTTCACCAGGGTGAATTTTGGTCCCCAGTTGACGAATCAGTATATTGCCGGCCCTCACAGGTTCACCACCATATTTTTTAACGCCACGCCTTTGGCCATTGCTGTCGCGGCCATTCCTAGTACTACCACCAGCCTTTTTATGTGCCATTTCAAAACTCCTTGATATATCGAATTACGCCGCCTTGATACTGTCTATTTTAATAGCTGTAAATGACTGACGATGTCCTTGTTTTTTTCGATACCCTTTTCTTTTTTTATATTTGAATACAAGAATTTTCCTGAGCTTGCCCTGTTCCACAATCTGTCCGCTTACAGAAACCTGCTCAAGAACAGGCTGACCGATCATCACATTTTCACCATCTGAAAACATGAGAACCTTGTCAAAGGAAACTTGCTGCCCCACATCGCCATCCAGTTTTTCGACCTTTAGAATGGCGCCTTCTTCAACTTTATATTGCTTGCCGCCCGAAGCAACAACAGCATATGTCATTTTGTCCTCCTTATGTCACGCAGATATACCCTGATTTTAAAAACTGTGTATACTAAGAATTTTCATTTTTATTGTCAAGAGAAAGTTTTATCAATGCTATTTTTCTATAACCATTGTTCCGGCAATCAGGTCTCCGATTCTTTTCCCTTCATCATCTGCGAACACCCGATAGGTCTCAAGGAGCACCAGTAAGGGACCGGCAACAACAATCAAGGGGGCTATCATCCATCCTAAAACCGGCACAGCAATCATTAGATTCAGGGCAAACATCCAGTTTCTCTTGGCAGAATCTGCATAATCAAGCACACCCGCATTCGTATCCCGTTTAACAATATCAAGACCGATCAGGCGTTTGCCTGGGCTTCTGCTTTCAAGCCATTCCACAGGTAAGGCATCTCGAAACAGGAAGAACAGCCCCCCTAAAATCCCGCCAAAAACAGGGATAACACCAATCATGACCGCAATGACAGAATCGATCACGAATGCAATAACCCGTTTAACCGGGTCAGCTTTAACATAACCTTTTTGCGTTTGATCCAGGTTGGTAAATTTCTTTAAATTTATCATCTGCTACCACTTTTCATGAAAGAAAGTCCGTTAGCTGAAACAATGAAAAGAGGGGAGAGGCCATCAAACCCCCCTCCCCTCTTTTTTCAAATATCTTGAATATATGAGCGGAGCTTACGCTCTTACCTCTTCCTTGATCGATACCGCTATTTTGTATAGAATCGTCAGCACGATAAAGCCCGTTGCCCAGACACCTAATGTGATGGCAATTTCCTTTAGTGTAGGTACATATTCATTGTAATGGTGCATGGGGTTTGGCACAAATCCGCCAGCCATCATGCCCATCCCCTTGTCGATCCAGGTGCCTATAAACACCATGACACAAAGTACCGGCATCATTCTTTCATCGTTTCTGATGCTGGGAACAACCAACAGGCAAATGGAAAGGCCCATCAGAATCATCGATGCCCACATCCAGGGTACCAGTACACCATGCCCCTCATGACCCACAAAAAGATACTTGATGTGATCAATATGGCTGGGAATCCCACTGTAGAATGCGGTAAAAAGCTCACATGCAAAGAAGAACACATTGGCGATCAATGCATAGGTGATGATTTTCATCAATGTCTGCATGGCTTTGGTGCCTGGATCAAATTTTGTAAATTTTCGGACGATGAAGCACAAAATAATCAGGAATGACGGCCCGGCTGCAAAGGCAGACGCCAAAAACCGGGGTGCCAGAACCGCCGTCAGCCAGAAATGTCTTCCCGGAAGACCGCAGTAAAGATATGCCGTTACCGTATGAATACCAAACGCACAGGGGATTGAAAAATAGATAAGCAATTTCACCCATGCAGGCGGCTTGACATAATTTCGTTCCGCCTCAAGCAGTTTCCAGCCAATCACAATATTCAGGACAAGATACGTGTTTAACACGATAAAATCCCAGAAAAGCATGGAATACGGTGTGGCGTTCATGATCACGTTCATGGCCCGGATTGGCTGACCCATGTCAGCCACAATAAAAAGCAGACACATGATGATCGCACCGACTGCCAGGAATTCCCCCAGGATGGTGATTCTTCCAAACGCCTTGTAATCATGAAGATAATAGGGAAGGACCAGCATGACACCTCCTGCGGCAACACCCACAAGGAAGGTAAACTGGGCAATATAGAATCCCCATGTCACGTCTCTGCTTAAACCTGTTATGCCCAGCCCGTAGCTGAACTGGTTGAGATACACCAGAAAGCCGACACCGGCGATACCTGCAAGTACCATCAGCAACAGCCAGTAATTTTTTGTTCCTTTAATCGCATTTTCAAGCATGGTCGCCACCTCCTACGATATAATAAACCGAAGGTTCCGTGCCAAGCGCAGGCTTTCTTCTGATGGTAAAGCTTTTGGCAAGAATTGACCTGACTTCTGATTCCGGGTCCTCAAGATCACCGAAAACAATGGCCCCTTCAGACACTTCGGCACATAAAGGCATTTGGCCAACGGCCAGTCTTTCCGCGCAGAAATTACATTTTTCAACAACACCTTTCATACGTGTGGGGAATTGTGGATTCTTTGGTTTTCTGTCCTCAAGTCCGTTTCGGGGATCCTCCAGATTAAAACTTCTGGATCCGTATGGGCAGGCTGCCATACAAAAACGGCATCCGATACATCTGTGAAAATCCATGAGCACAATGCCATCATCCCGTTTAAACGTGGCCTTGGTCGGGCACGCTTTAACGCAAGGCGGATTCACACAGTGATTACAAAGTACAAGCACCGGTGAATGTTTGGCCGAATCCGGGATATAACTGTTCCTTTGATCGGTAAACGCATGCTCGAAATGCTCTTCCCATATCCACTTGATTTCATGCTTCTTGTTCTCAAGTTCCGGAACATTATGGGCGCTATGGCATGCCTCCGTTATTTTTTCATTGATATCTTCCGTCAGTTTGCTGATATCAATGACCATGGCCCAGTGTTTTCCGATAAGGGCATTTTCATGTTTCCCGGTCTGGGAAGCCGGCATAAAATACTCACCTATGGCATGGGCTTTCATGACCGGGGCCACAGAAAGGCCCACTGCTGAAGCACCGGCAACTTTCAAAAATTTTCTTCTGTTTTCTTCCATTGCTATTTCTCCTTTGGATTCACGTGGCAATCCCAGCAGTATGGGTTAACAGAAGCATAAACGTGGCATTTGTCACAAAACTCTGCTTTATTTGTGTGACATTCCAGGCAAGTGTTTGAAAGACTCATGTCAAACCGCTTGCCTTGATCGTTTACATAGACTCGCTGACCGCTACGTACCACTGAATTTCTCCAGCCATCGAGAATCTGCATATGCTTTTCCTTCATATCCGCTTTTGGCAGAACGCAATACCCTTTTGCCTGGGCCTCCGCGGCCATCTCCAGTTTTGGTGCCGGCTTGTTTTTCCCCATATTGATCCACATCGGGCAAGTAACAAGAATCACAAAAATAACCAAACCGGCGATGATTTTCGGTTTATCATTCGTCATCGTCGTCGCCCTCCGCTCCAGGTAAATCTTCCATTCGAAGATTCATTGTTCTTTCACCTTCACCATCCAGAATAAGCGCATTTCCAACCAGCTCATGAAGTCCGGTTACCCCAACACCAGGCACCCAGTAATCCATCAATGGGGGAAGCACCGCTCTGTCAATCGCACACACACAGGCAAGCATATTAACCCCATATTTTTCATGGACATGCTTAACTGCATTTGCACGGGGAAGGCCGCCTCGTAAACGCAACTCCATAATTTCTTCCGTATTCAGGCCTGATCCACTGCCACAGCAGAATGTGTTTTCCCGGATTGTATTGGGCGGCATTTCGTAAAAATAATTACATACATTCTGGAGCACATATCTTGGCTCATCCAAAAGCCCCATGGCCCGTGACGGGTTACATGAATCATGGAATGTGACTTTTAAATGATCGTTTCTGCTGGGGTCTAACTTCAGCTTGTTATGTTTGATCAGGTCTGCCGTAAACTCGGCAATATGAATCATCTTGGTGGATTTCGCATTTTCGAAAACCGTCCCTGTGATCGGTGATTTGGGAACTTCCAGAAAATCAGCCGGGCCGTTCATGGTATCCATATATTGATGAAGCACGCGCCACATATGCCCGCACTCACCGCCAATGATAAACTTGACGCCAAGCCTTCTGGCTTCGTGATACATCTTTGCGTTCAGTTTTTTCATCATATCCGAAGAGGTGAAAAGTCCGAAATTACCCCCTTCTGATGCGTAGGTGCTTAATGTATAGTCAAGGCCGATGGCCTCAAAAAGCATCAAATACCCCATGAATGAATAGGTTCCGGGATCGGCAAACGCATCGCCTGAAGGCGTAATAAAAAGGATCTCAGCCCCTTTTCTGTTAAAAGACGGCTCAATGGCCACACCGGTGATTTCTTCAATATCCTCACAGAAAAACTCGATGATCTCCTTGAAATTCTGGGGTTGAATCCCCAGGTGATTCCCGGTTCGGGTACAATTGGATACCGGGTCCATGATCCAATGGATGCTGATGCCCAGAAGATGCAGAAGCTCTCTGGCCATCATGGTGATTTCTGCGGTATCAATTCCGTAAGGGCAGAACACAGAGCATCTCCGGCACTCGGTACACTGATAAAAATAGGAGAACCATTCCTTGATAACGTCTTTGGTCAATTTTCTTGCACCAGCCAGTTTACCAAGAATTTTTCCTGCGGTGGTAAAATCATTTCTGTAAACAGATCTTAACAGTTCCGCACGAAGCACCGGCATGTTCTTGGGATCGCCGGTGCCAATGAAAAAATGGCACTTATCTGCACAGGCGCCACATCTGACACATGTATCCATGAACACCTTGAGGGAACGATACTTTCCAAGCCGTTCCTTGAATCCCTCATGAATGATTTCCTGCCAGTTGGGAGGCAGTTTCCAGTCATCATCTGCCGGAGACCATTCTCTTGGATTCGGCATGCCAAGGTATTCAAGAGCTTTCGGTTGTGAAGGGTAACAGTATCTCCCCTTTGATAAATCAGGCCGAACATCCATCCAGCTTTTCTGAGGAGGCTTGTTATCAATGTTGATCATTTCTTCGGGTTTAATATCCACGATTACGCCTCCTTGTCCACTGGCAATCCAGCCTCAATCATTTTTTCCCTGAAATCATCCTCATATGCCGCATAGGTATGAAATTTCAGTTCCGGATTCCATGGGTTAACGTGTCTTACCATTCTGTTGTTGCTTGCCATGTTTCGGGTGGGACTTAAGAAAATACCCCCTGCATGCATCAGTTTGCTGAACGGGAAATAGGCAAAAAGGACACTTACAAAAAACAGGTGAACAAAGACAATGCTGTTCACACCAGCCGGGACAGATGCCTTAAACGTCACAAGTCCCATTGTAAGTTCTTTTATGGCCACAACATCCACGCGGGCAAAATATCGCATATAGAGGCCGGTACCGGCAATACCGATAATCAAAAACAGCGGAAAGTAGTCTGCCATCAGGGAAATATAGCTGATCTGAGGCATGACAACCCTTCGGGCAAGAAGAAACAACACCGCAGCCAGAAGAACCACACCAGAGAGAAGAACGCCTGGCAAACCTACTTGGAAAAATCCGTCCAGGGTTTCTACAATCTTGATGCAGTACGGAACCGGCTCAAGAAAAAAACGCATGTGCCTTACAAGAACCGTAAGAAACGAATAATGAAACGCTAACGCGCCTACCCAAAGAAAAATTTCCCATTCATAGGTAATTTTTCCTTCCTTAATCCCGGCCTTTGTGTTTCTGAACAAGGATCTGAACAGCAAGACCTCAAAAAACATCCTTACAACAACACCCACAGTTGAAGATGGATTGTCGATCTTGTTCTGCGCGATCCAATCCAGGGATTTTCCCTGACCGCATGTGGTGGGGATTCGAAAAGGGACAGGTGACTTTGCCCAGTTCATCACTTTCATGATAGCCCCTACTATAAAAACACACACGGCCAGATAAGGTATGAAAATCCCGAATAGGGACTGCAGCCCCAGGACTTCCGTGCCCAAATAGGCCAAAAATCCTAGAACGACAACCGCTAATAAAGCGGAAATATAATGTACATTCATTACCTCACCTCACTTTTTAATCTAAACCGGCCTCTCAGACACAAAAACCCCTGACAACACTTTTCAAGCCGTGATCATGCTCATGCAAACGAAGTCCGGGAAGTTCCGTTCAGCATGTCATGACCCCTCATCAAAACGGTTGTCACACCCCCATTTTCAAGTTTTTGTATCGTCAAAACCACCATTCTTATAAACATTGTGTGGAATTATTTCGGTTCCTACTTCAGGAACTTCACACAATAAATTTGCTTTCTTAAGAAGCCTCAGTGTCCGGTCTTTCACATGGTTCGCCTTGTAGCTGTAAATCTGTTCCCGACACCCCATATAAATCTCAAACCCTGTAAACAAAAGGATATCTATCTGTGATTCAAATGCCTGAAGACCTTTCTGAATCTCATGATCTTTTGCTTTAAGCTCTTTTTTCAGGACATCCCTGACCACTCTTTTCAGATCCAGGATGAAATAAAGAGCCTGGGTTGGCGTAAACTCCTGAACCGCCCTGATTCTGATCACCGGGTCGAGGCGTTTCTTTATTTCCGCTGCAGCCATTTCATTTAAAAGGGCGTCAAACACATTTTCAAGACTTTTCAACGTGGTGCTGCCAACAGGATTGTTAAACGAATCACTCTGATTGGAAAATAATTTTTTAGCTTCAGGCGGGTAAGTGGCAACAATGGACTTAAACCAGTTATCTATAATTCCGGGTCGATATTTTTCAAGGTGCTTTCTAAAGCCCATTTTCTCTCACGCCACGTATCTCAATCGTTTCAGCATGGAAACGCCCAGTTGTGTCACCTGACATCAAGTAATCAAGAATCATGTTTAATTTTACACGCTTAAACAGATCTCTGCCCCCCCAATTAAAAAGACTTGTTTAATCATTTCGTTCATATGTTGTCAAGAATAATCCAAAAATCAACACCGGTATCTGATTTTAAAAAGGTCGAATTATTTTTAAAAAGCGGCGACTCCCCCTGAATTGACAGTGCATGAACATGTCTGAAAACCTCTCGGTAAAAAACTAGAACAACTTTAATTTTTCCAGCTCGACGATGCTTGGCCAGAGATCTTTTTCCTCATGGGGCTCAAGTGTGATAACCGGCAACCGATCTTTCATGGTCAACAGATGATCCCAAAGCGGTTGATAGTTGATTGTTCCCTGCCCGATAGCCACATGATCATCCCAGTCACCACAATTATCATGAAGATGCAGCTGGCCCAGATATTGGCCAAGGGTATTCAGCCATGACGAAACAGATGCTTTTCCAAAAGCAGCCTGATGGCCGATATCAAAACAAAACCCCACATCATGGGCGGCCAGGGATTCAAACACCACCTGAATATCTTCCGGGCCATCCTCATATACATTCTCCAGCATGAGACGGCTGCCTTCATCACTCAAACGCCCTGATAGCCAGGTCCACATGTCAATGCTGTTGGCAAGCCAGTCTTCCCTGTACCATGAAAAATGCCGCCTGTCGTATCCGGCATGGCACACCACGGTGACCGGATTGAAAACCGGAACCAGTTCAAGCATCTGTTCGAATCTTTTTTTGGCGACAGCCCTGATGTCTTTATCTCTTGAACCCGGTGAAATATCCATAAACGGCCCGTGAAAGGTTATCTTCAGGTTCCGTTCTTGAAACTTTTGCGCAACCCTTTTAAAATCGTCAATGGAAAAACCGGTCAGTGCCGGGTAATCGAGCCCGATTTCCGGATTCAACTTGTAGTCCAGAAAAATGTCGAGATATGACTCCAAAAGCATGGTAAACGGAACGTTCACATGAACATGATTGATGATATTTTCCAAAACCACCTCCATTATTATCAAGAAAAATACGTCAGTTATAATGAAACAATCTTGCCACAGCAGGATTTTTTATATATAACCCTCCCATATACAAGCAGCACATAAAATCTTTTAGCTGAATGATTCATAGCCGGATGATTCTCCTGGCCGGCCAAGCATATCACCTTCACTTTTTATCGGAAGACATATGATGACACATTTGCTGACCCGACATATCAAGGTGCGATTTTTCTTTTTGCCGATTATCTGCGTCATGTCTATCTTTTTTTCGATAAACGCATCCTCGGAATCCCAGGGCCGCATCCATGTGATTCCGGTATCAGGAGATGTGGAACCCGGTATGGCGGCATTTATAAAAAGAGCCCTTGAGGATGCATCAAAAACACCTGAGGACATCTGTATCCTCGAAATGGATACATTTGGCGGCAGGGTTGACTCCGCCCTCCAGATCGTGGAATTCATCCTGGACATTCCAAAGGGAAAAACCATCGCATTTGTCAAAACAAAAGCCATTTCAGCAGGAGCGCTGATTGCCCTTGCCTGCAATGAAATCGTCATGAAAAAAAATACGACGATAGGCGATTGCGCGCCGATTGCCTATTCCAATGAAGGCGCAACCATGCTCGGAGAAAAGTTCCAGTCTCCCCTTCGCGCCAAATTCAGAGCGCTTGCCAAACGAAACGGATACAACGAAACCCTGGCTGAGGCCATGGTCAGCTCTGAAATCGAGGTTTATCAGCTTAGGACAGATAAAGAAACCCTTTTCATGGATGCCAGGGAATATGAGGAACTTCCCCAGGATAAAAAGGACAGCTTTATTTCCAAAAAAACAGTGGTGGCAAAAGGTGAACTTTTGACCATGCACGATGAGGAAACAGTTGAACTGGGATTTGCCAGGATGAGCGTGGACAGCTTAGACCAAATGATAGAAAGGATGAATCTACAAAACTATCCGCTCATCCGAAATGATGAGAACTGGTCTGAAAGACTGGTTCGATTCCTCGTCAGAATCACTCCCATTCTTATGATGGTCGGCCTTGCCGCTTTATACACGGAATTGAAGGCGCCGGGTTTTGGGTTTCCCGGAATCATCGGCATTCTCTGCCTGGGGCTGGCGTTTGGCAGCCAATATCTGGTCGGCCTTGCGAATTACACCGAGCTACTGGTCATTCTTCTGGGAATCCTGCTTATCGGCATTGAAGTTTTCGTCCTGCCCGGTTTTGGGATAGCAGGCATTACCGGTATCCTTTTTGTCACCATGGGTATGGTCCTGTCCCTTCAGGATTTTGTGATTCCCGATCCGTCGTTTCCCTGGGAGATGGATTTGCTTGTCAAAAACCTGTCACAGGTGCTGGGCTCGTTTTTACTCGCTTTTTTTATTGCCCTTACCGTATTGCGATATGTGTTTCCAAACCTTCCCTTTGCCACCAAAGGGCCATATCTTTCAAAAACACTTAAGCATTCACGGGCAGACTCCATTGAGTCCTTTGGCGCATCTTCCGGTGATCAGGGCATAGCCCTGACTCCCTTGAGGCCCTCTGGAAAAATCAAAATCGGTCAAAACACATTTGACGCCATTACTGAAGGCGACTTTATTGAAAAAGGCACACCTGTGGCCATTTCAAAAATATCCGGAAATAAAATTATTGTATCAAGGAAAACCGTATGAATGTCTCTGTCTTTTTTATACCTGTATTGCTGCAGTTAGCCGGTGTTGTTGTGGTCATCGCTGAGATTATCATTCCTTCAGGCGGGATTCTTGCCATCCTTTCTCTGGGTATCTTTGGGTACTCCCTTTACCTCGTTTTCCAGCACGTATCCTCATCTGCCGGATTTCTGTTCCTTGGTATGGATGCCATTCTGATACCGGTGACCATCCTTCTTGGCCTGAAACTTTTGGCCAAATCACCAGCCACACTTCAAACAAAATTATCCAGCAAAAATGGGGTTACTGTCCAGTCATCTGAACTTGAATTCTACATCGGTCTTGAAGGAACAGCCATGACCGACCTTCGCCCTTCAGGCATTGCCCTGATAAACGGAAAAAGAGTTGACGTGGTTACCCGTGGAGAGTATCTTGAAAAAAATTCACCTATTACGGTTTTTACCGTTACCGGAAACCAGATCATCGTTCAAAAAAAAGAAAACGCATAAACCGAACAACATAAACAAAATCGTATTTTTTCCCTCTCTTTTAACACACGATAAGGAGGATTGATAACCATGCCTTTTCAACTTATTATCCCAGTCGCTATCGGTATTGTTTTTCTCATTCTTTTATATTTAATCGGGTCCTATCTGTCCCTTTGGCTGCAGGCACTCGTATCTGGCGCGCACGTCGGCCTTTTCAATATCATCTTCATGCGGTTTCGAAAAATCCCGGCCAAACTGATCGTTGAATCCAAAATCATGGCTGTAAAAGCAGGGATAGACATCTCTACAGACAGTTTTGAATCCCACTATCTGGCAGGCGGCAATGTATCCAGAGTCGTAAAAGCCCTGATTGCCGCTGACAAGGCAAACATCAGTCTGGAATTCAACCGGGCGGCTGCCATTGATCTTGCCGGCCGAAACGTACTTGAAGCCGTCCAGATGAGCGTCAACCCCAATGTGATTGAAACCCCGTTAATCTCTGCTGTGGCCAAAGACGGTATTCAGTTAAAAGCCCTGGCCCGCGTAACGGTTCGGGCCAACCTGGACAGGCTGGTCGGCGGCGCCGGAAAAGAAACGGTTCTTGCGCGTGTGGGGGAAGGCATTGTATCCACCATCGGATCATCCAATTCCCATAAGGACGTTCTTGAAAACCCGGACCGGATTTCGAAAACCGTGTTGGCCAAAGGACTCGATTCCGGTACGGCCTATGAAATTCTATCCATTGATATTGCAGATGTGGATGTGGGAAAAAATATCGGGGCTGACCTTGAAACCGATCGGGCGCAGGCAGACAAACAGATTGCCCAGGCCAAGGCAGAAGAAAGGCGAGCCATGGCCATGGCCGTAGAACAGGAAATGAGGGCCAAGGTCGAATCCATGCGGGCAATGGTCGTGCAGGCCGAGGCAGAAGTGCCTCTGGCCATGGCAGACGCCTTCAGGACCGGCAAAATGGGAATTATGGATTACTATAAAATGAAAAATATCATTGCAGATACCACCATGCGTGAAACCATTGGAAAGCCGGACACGGAGAAAAAGGAATAGGATGTCATGACCAAGCTGATCATTTTTCTCATCATTCTCTGGCAGATACGGACGGTCCTTAAAAAAGTATCTGAAGCGGCCACCAAATCAAAGCCGGATGCACAACCCAATAAGAAAGCCTCCTGGCAGGATAAACTGAAAGACGTGGCTGACAAAATCAAAACGGAAATGGAAAAAGCCCGGCAGCAGACAGACACAGCCGCTAAACGGACACCAGGATGGGATCAGATACTAACCGGAAAAAAAATGCCGCTGCCGATGGAAAAAAAAGAAGACGATAAACCGCCGGTCAGACCGACAGCCCCATCGCTTGAAAAAGCCGAATCCGCCCTATCTTCAAAAGAAGAACTCTGGAAACTGACAGACATCCGGAAACAAGAATCAGAGAAAACAGAACGGCCCGGTAAAAAAAAGCGCTTCCAAAGATCAAATATCAACCAGATGACAGATTTAAAAAAAGCGGTTGTATGGTCTGAAATCCTCTCTCCCCCCGTATCCATGAGAGATGAAAGCCATCCATTACGAGATTGATTTGTCATCATCGCATGCTTTTTCACAACCTGCTTTTTCCATCGAACAGTTGCCGCAGGAACCGCATTGGGAATCCTGCCTGACCGTTTTTATAAGCAAACCCGCCAGATAAACAAACGCTGCACCGGTGATGGTAATTATAATGGCTGCTTCTGTCATTTTTATATACCTTATCCCGTTACTGTATTAATTCCCAAAAAATGACCCTGCCTGAAAAACAACCACCGCCAAGGTAAATGCAAGTATTGTATTAAACACCATGGAAAAAGCCCCCCACCGCCACGAGCCTGATTCTCGGGAAATGCACACAACCGCCACAAAACAAGGGGCGTAAAAAATAGTAAAAATAATCAGGCTCAATGCGACCAGCGGTCGCCAGGAAGGGTCTTTACGCAACGTCTCAGAAAGTGATGCCACATCTTCAGGATCGACATCCCCAAGGGAGTATGCGGTTCCGAGCGTTGAGACAATCACTTCTTTTGCGGCAAAACCACCCACAAGGGCAATATTGGTTCGCCAGTCAAAACCCGCCCATGCGGTAAAGCGTTCGAGCGTAACCCCAAATCGCCCCGCGATGGAATGCCTCAACCCGGCCTCTGCTTCCTCTGCATCAATTGACATCAACGCCGCGTTCAATGATTGAGCAGCCTTAGACATTTCCGCGTCTTCAGGTACATGTGTCAACATTTCAGAAACCGTATCCGGCACCTCAGAAATAAGGGCGTGTCGTTTTTGTTCAAATTCAAGGGAAGCTGATTTGGGTAGCCCGGGAAAGGTCATCATTGCCCATAATAGAATCGAGATGCCGAGAATGACCGTGCCTGCTTTTTTAAGATACTGCCAGGTTCTCTCCCATGTATGAATCAACACGCCCTTAATAATCGGCATCCGGTAAGGGGGGAGTTCCATGACAAATGGCGTTGACTCACCCTTGACTATTGTAAGGCGAAGCAATTTAGCTGCAAGGAGCGCGCCCAGCCAGGAGATCAGCGTAATGGTCATCATGAGCATGGTTTCATTTTCAGGGAAGAATGTTGCCACCAAAAGGACAAACACAGGAAGTTTGGCACCACAATTCATAAACGGGACAGTCAATAATGTGGCCAGACGCTCTCTGGGAGATTTTAGCGTTCTCGCCGCCATGACACCGGGAACCGCGCACCCCCCGGCAATACCGCCAGATACGATAAACGCCATCACAGAGCTGCCATGAAGGCCGAACATTCTGAATATTCTATCCAGCATATAAGCCACGCGAGCCAGATATCCGGAATCTTCCAGGATAGCAATCCCAAAAAACATAAACATGATCAGCGGCGTAAAACCGAGGACGCCGCCAACACCGTCTATTATACCTGAAACCACCAGTGATTTTAAAAGCCCGTCTGAAAGGTGCTGATCCACAAAACCACCTAACCAGCCAAAAAAATTTTCCAGCCAGAAGACCGGGATTTCGCTATACGTGAAGGTAAACTTATAGAGGCCAACGAGCACCGCCATCATAATAACAGGCCCGATAAAACGGTTTGTAACGATCTGGTCAATCTGATCGGATGTCTGAAAACGGTTCCGATCCTGATGAAATTTGACAATGCCCTTCTTTAGAAGGGCATTGATGTATCCATAGCGATAATCGGCAATCATGGCTTCAGGATAGGTGTCGAGTGATTCTTTTAAATGATCTGAAACGGATTTTACAATCTGTTCGATTTTCTCTGACAGGACATGAGAGGCTCCCCGCCCCTGTTTGATTACATGGTCGTCTTTTTCCAGGTATTTTAGTGCGACCCATCGGGCAGGATATGTGTCTGTCAAAAATTTTTCCGCACCGATTCTTTTTTCAAGATCAATCAACACCGTATCGATATCGTTGCCATAAGACAGTTTGAGAGGAACGCTTTGTTCGTGATCCACCATCCTCGCAACCATTTTCATGAGTTCTTTTTTACCTTTGCCATTCCGGGCAACGGTGGGAATGATGGGAACACCCAAAACGTCGGACAGTTTTTCAATGTCTATCTCGATCCCCCGTGCTTTTGCCACATCCACCATATTCAGGGCCATGCACACCGGAATCCCCATTTCCATGAACTGCAACGTCAGATAAAGATTTCTTTCCAGATTGGATGCATCCACGATGTTGACCACCATCCGTGGCTTTTCATTGATCAGAAAATCTCTGGTCACGACTTCTTCCAGAGAATAGGCTGTGAGCGAATAGGTGCCCGGCAAATCAACAATATAGAATTTATTTTCATTGTCTGAATAAATTCCCTGTTTTTTTTCAACCGTAACACCCGGATAATTGCCCACATGCTGACGGGCGCCGGTCAGTTCGTTAAAAAGGGTTGTTTTTCCGGAATTGGGGTTTCCTGCCAGGGCAATGATGGCTTCCATCCTTATTTTACCTCCACGTCTATGTAATCGGCTTCATTGTTTCTTAACGTCAGGGTAAATCCCATGACCTTAATGGCCACCGGATCCTTTAAAGGGGCGCGTCCCTGAATGACGATATCCGCGCCAGGCACCATGCCCATGTCCCTTATTCTTCTGCCCAATGGGCCTTCCGCCTTGACAGCCATAATGGTTCCTGCCTGGTTTATTTTCATTTGACGCAAATTTATTCTCATAAACATCATCTCCTCAAATTATATTCTCATCGAAACGATAGTTAGGTATATCAAACTTATTTTGGTGTCAATATAAAAATTTGGTCTATAAAATATTTTCGGTGTTGACTTATTGAGTATGGGGCCATAGTATTGGGAACATTGGAGGCAAAATGGCGAATCAAAACAATTTTTCGGAAAACCTGGAGGATTATCTCGAAATCATTCTTGATCTGCAGCGCACGAATAAAGTGGCGCGATCAAAGGATATTGCTGAAAGAATGGGTATCCAGAGAGGCTCTGTCACCAGTATGCTGAAAAATCTTTCCACTAAAGGCCTGATTGATTATGAACCCTATGGATATGTCACCCTGACAGATCAAGGCGAGACCATTGCCGAAGAAATAGAGAGACGTCATGGTATCATCAAAGATTTTCTGAGCCGCGTACTTATGGTCGATGATGAAAAGGCAGATGGCATTGCCTGCCGGATGGAGCATGTGGTGGACAGGCAGACCATCGACAGGCTGGTCAACTTCATCCATTTTCTCGACACATGCCCCAAAATGGGCAAAGACTGGCTTCAGGCCTATGTCACATTCTGTAAAGACGGCAAGCCGGACAAAAAAACATGTGACACCTGTATGGAACAAACCCTGTCTTCCGAAAAATAGTAAATCGATCGCAGCCCGGCCAGGACGAATCATCCAGTTCAAGGGGGAGAATTAATACATACGCTTATTCGGATTGTGAGTCCACGCATCAAAAACCCGATTTCCCTGCGTCCTCAACTCCTGGACAAACCGGACCTGTCTTTTGTCCATAGGGATGACCAATTCTTTATAGATGAAATCATCATCAAACCCTGCTTTTTCAGCATCTTCTTTGGTGGATGCATAGCAGACAATCGGTATCCTTGCCCAGTATATGGCTGACAGGCACATGGGGCAGGGTTCGCAGCTTGTATAAAGCGTGCAGTCATTCAGTTCAAAACGGCCCAGTTTCCTGCAGGCCTTCCGGATGGCAACGATTTCCGCATGGGCCGTGGGGTCATTGGTCTCTACCACCTGATTCCAGCCTTCGCTGATAAGGGTGTCATTGAACGCAACCACGGCACCAAAGGGGCCGTTTTGCCCGTCTTTTGATTCCCTTGAAGCGATCTCGATCGCCCGGTTTAGAAACTGGACATTCATGAGGCTCATCCTATCTGGATACATTTTACCGGATTCATGTAATCCCTGGACCGGTCCACGTAGACCTGGGAGGCAAAATGAATCATATCCACGACATTCTCCTCAAATGTCCGCTTTACTCTTCCGGGAATGCCGGCCACCAGTGAATAAGGCGGAATGATTACGTCTTCCATGATTACTGCGCCGGCGGCCACAATACTTCCGGTGCCTATTTGGGCACCGTTCATGACAATGGCCCCCATCCCGATCAGGGAATTATCTTCTATCACACATCCATGAATGACACATCGGTGGCCGATGGTTACCTTGTTCCCGATGATGGTCGGTTTTCCGGTATCTGCATGAATCATGGTGAGATCCTGAATATTTGATTCGTCTCCAATGGTAATGGCGTCAATGTCTCCCCGGATAACCGTATTAAACCACACAGATGACTTTTTGCCGATTGTAACCCGTCCGATAACCGTGGCATTATAAGCCAAAAATACGGATGGGTCGAGGGATGGAGATATCGTGTCAATCTGAAATATGGGCATGGTTCCTCTTTCTGCACCTTATACGTAAAATAATGGTTCAAAAGCTGATTTTAAGTTTATATCCAGCTTTCATTGCCAACTGTCCGGCTTTAAAATTCAATCATTGCACGGACACCATAGTGAAATGTCGTATTTTCGGGTTCATACCCAATAAGGGCACCTCCTGTGGTTGGGTCATAAAAAATAACGGCCATTTCAGAATCTTCCATTTCCCAGTAAGATACAAATGGCTCAATGATGAATCCAATCATGTGTTCAGGCTTGATTCTGATCTGAACAGAACCTTTAAAGCCAAATCCTTTTCCAAACAATTGGTCATTATATATATCATTATAGGCATCGTCCACATCGCTCAGGTGGCTGGTGACCTTGCCGGCCAAAAACAGATCATATTCCAGAGTAAGGCCCACGGATACCGATTGAGAAATGGGACTGATGGTTTGAATGCCCAAAGGCAAATACCAATAGGCTATTTCCCGTTCATATCCTTTTACTTTCAGTTTCTCACCGTCAACCATGATGGTTTTCCCATCAATCATGTCATTCCAGTACCGGCATCCAAAACCAAAGAAAGGGGTCAGGATATGGGTGTTGAAAATAGCACAATCCATTCCTCCAATCGCCTGGAATTCTATCATATAGTCATCTGTATCGGTTTTAAAGGGTGTGCCACCCCATAAAACGCCATCATAGGCTATCTCACCAAAATCCACCTGAAAATTTGCCTGAAACATGCCATCCATATTATTCCGGTAACTGTATCTTGCACATATGCCATATAGCGCCCCTTTTTCTTCCATCAGAGACGGCTCTTCATAATTGAAATCCGAGGACACAATCCCTATGGCAAAACGATGGTTCTCAATGCCCAGTGCCTTGCGGTTTTTTTCTGTTTGATTGTATTGCAACACATTTCCTCTGGAAATCGACTCAATTTCATCAAATCCCCGTCTGAAAATTCTTCCGTCTGCTGCATAGATCATCACCCAGTTGGAATTCATTTCTTTGATATCACCGGTCAATACAGTCCCGTCATCAAAAAGAATGGTAAAGGTGTCGGTTGAGGATTCCTCGGTAGCCAGACCTGAACTTGAGATGATAAGAACGATGGCATAAATCACCGCTATCGTCATCCTGGTTTTATATTGTCTTGGCATAAGTCTCCTTTGTATCACGCGGAAATAATCAATGAATCTTTGAGAGAAGAGCAATGGTGCACTATTATCTTTTACCCTTAATCTGATACTATTTCAAATAAAAAACCATAGTTTCGATCATATAGACTGGGAAATAAAAAAAGTTTTCCGATTTTTAATTTGCGAACCATAAAAATTCGAACTATGCATACCCAAATAGATAGCCTGGGTTTGGGTAATATACAGGTAGTGATCAGAGAAAAAATTATCTTGCACAAATGAAGGACATGTCATGCAAGCAAAGGAAGGATAGCCGCATCTTGAAAAACGCATCATGGATTGCCAAAAATGAACTGAACCCCCACGCAGACTGGCAGGTTCAGATTAAAAACAGCATAACGACTGCTGAAGCACTTTCCGAATATCTGGATATCAATCAATCGGCCCTGGAAAAAACCATCCGGAAATATCCCATGCGGATCACACCCTATTACCTGTCCCTGATTCTTGAGCATGGCATGCCGCTTTTCCGCCAGGCTGTTCCAGATACAAAAGAGCTTCTGGATCATAGTCATACCGAGGACCCGTTCCGGGAAATTCCGTTTTCGCCTGTACCCAACCTGATCCACAGGTATCCGGATCGTGTTGTTCTCCTTGTGACAAACGCATGTGCCACATATTGCCGCCATTGCATGAGAAAACGGATGGTCGGATATACCAACCCGAAACCGCTTGATATGGCGGTCGCATTTCCCATGGAAAAAGCCGTTCAATATATTCAGGAGCATCCGGCTGTAAGTGATGTCATTCTCTCAGGCGGTGATCCGCTCCTGATTGAAACCCGGCAAATGGCAACCCTTATAAAAAAAATCAATGTTATCGACCATGTAAATACGATACGGATTCACACCCGAATTCCCGCTACCCTGCCCCAGCGGATCACAGACAATTTAATTGATGCGTTAACTGCCGATAAACCGATCTATATGAATATCCACTTTAACCATCCTTTGGAAATAACAGATGATGCAAGAAAAGCGTGTAAAAAACTCGCTGATGCAGGCATTCCCCTTGGTAGCCAGACAGTACTTCTAAAAGGCGTGAACGATTCCCGTTATACCTTAAAGCAATTATTTAAAGACCTCCTTGCCATTCGTGTGAAACCCTATTATCTGCATCACCCTGATCCGGTTAAAGGAACGGGCCACTTCCGGCCTTCCGTGAAAAAAGGTCTTAAAATCATGAAAGCACTAAGAGGCCATATCTCTGGCATGAGCCTGCCACATTACATGATAGACCTTCCCGGAGGAGGTGGAAAAGTGCCTCTTGTTCCGGATTATATAAAAAGCATCGGAGATAACCATTTAATTGTGGAAAATTATAAAGGGGATGTATTTTTATATCCGGACGGCCAATAACCCCTGTTAACGCAAATACCATTTGCGAATATTAAACCGAAAAAAGATTGTTTTCTGTTAACAATTCTCCTATTATCTCAATGACATTCTGGCCGATAGAAAAACCGCCAGAAAGTCTAAACATAAACATTTAATAAAATTAGACGATTATGCAATTTCATATACCTGACAGCCTCTCCGACCACATCACCGGTTATATTGAAAATAAAATCATCACGCTTGAATTAAAACCAGGCCAACGCATTCTCGAGGCCAATCTCGCGGAAGAAATGGGTGTAAGCAGAGGGCCGATAAGAGATTCTCTCCGTACGCTCGAAAAAAGCTGGCTTGTTGAAAGGCTTCCCCGAAAATGCGCTCATGTTTCAAAATTAACGGAAAATCATGTTAACAGTATTTTTGAGGTATTGATCGAGCTATATGCCATCTTTGTGCGCAGGTGAATTGAAGTATGCGATGAGGATCATCGCAAGGGATTCAAAGCTATTCTGAAAAAAATGGAAGGGTCTGCTGCACAGGGCGACGTTGATGCATTTGGTAAAGCCGTATTTGAATTTTCTGCCCATGGGCTTGCAGCCACAAATAACCCCATTCTGACAAGCATCCTTTCAGACCTTCTGCCAGCAGTCAAAAGGATTCAGCACGTGGCACTGTTACACAAAAAAAGGAATATGACTGGCAACCTGTTCTACTTCAAGACACTTATAGACTGCATCGATCAGCGAAAAGCAGCCTGCGGTGTTGATATCATCAGAGAATACATAACAAACGAACGGGATGATGCATTAGAAGCCATTAAATCCTGAAAAAGGCAAGCCTTTATCAAATATAGATCATCGGTAGTTTTGCCAGATTATCATGGTTCCCATTTATATGATTCAAATTCTTCCGGATGCGTCGCCCTGTATTCGGATTTGGCTTTCAATACCCTATCAAGTGTCTCCTGTGAATAGATCTTGCCCACCAGTTCATCCCATACCGGGCGGGTTTTCTGCTTCCATATTTTTCTTTCTTCCATAGAAGGGATATAGACAGCCATGCCCTTTTGTTGAAGGCTTTCAATCAACTTCTTGTTTCCTTCCCTTAACTCTCTGGTCAGCATGGGAGCGACTTTTTCCAGCATTTCATTGAACATCGCTGTAATCTCATCCACGTATTTAATCAGAACCTGCTGCTCGCTCTTTGTGATGTTCGAAAGAGCAGCATTGATCATATTTTCTTCTTTGTACACCAGTCCTCCTGGCGGATAAAACATATTCACCCCGGAACACCCGCCGCCCTTTTCAATAAAACTCAATATCTGGGCGCCGACCATATACATGGTTGGTGACGATTGCGACTGAATGATGTTGGTGGCGAGACTGCTCGGAAGCTCCAGCACGGTAAAAACGACTGGATTGATGCCCAGCTGTTTGATAGTGGCAATTTCCACATCGCCCATCCAGCACCCATATTTTGCCCCCAGAAGATCATCGGGCGTTTTTATTATCTTCTTCGTTGAATACACCTGAAGAAAGCCCACCTCCATCGGTGTCGGGACAAGCACAAACCCTTTTTCCCGAAACTTCTCAACAAAAACCGGCCAGGTTTTTTTGACCACATAATCTGCCTCGCCATAAGTCTCGAACAAAAAAGGCAATTCATAGACCCCTATCTCTTTTGAAATATATTTCATCCCCCAGGTCGTAATACCTGCGGCTTCAAGTGAGCCAGAGGCCATTTTCCGGACATAGTCCGGATCATTTCCAAGAGACAGGCCGATGTAGGATTCGATTCTGATAATATCGCCCATCCGCTTTCTGAAAGCTTTTGGCACTTCGCGTATATATTTGGCCCAGGGCGTACCCAAGGGCGCCATGCAGGCGAACTTGATCGTACCTGGATTTTTATTCAGTTTGACTAGGATATCGGCTTCTTTCTGAGGCATGCCCACGCCAATCTTTTTTAGCTGATAAGGGAGTTTCATGGCCATGCCACGGTCCTCTGGCGATAAAGAAAGCTTATTCAATGTCTCAACGAATCCGGGCGGATTCAAACTCTGGGCTTCTTCCGGAGATTCAACAAGTCTCACCAGGGTATCGGCTAACGATTCTGCAACTGCCTGATTTACGGATATCAACCAAATGCATAAATTGAAAAGCAAAAAAATCCGAAAAAGGCTCATTGCCCATGCGGCCATGCGTTGTAAAGAATAGATTTTTTCCATTTTCTGATCTCCTCGTCGTTTACGTTTGAGGTCGCGACTCTTGTTGGTGAACATTTTTTTAGTGACCGGGAAACCACGAGGAGGGGGGCGGGCAACCACGAGGGATTGCCCCTACAGTGTCTCCAGGTCTGGATTTTAAAACAAAAGCGCTTGGAGAGCCAGGGCGAGCCCCATATCTCCCTCCAGTTTCAGGCGCCCTGCCATAAAAAGGTTGATGGGGTTGCTTTTCTTGGCCATAATTTCTCTGAAATCCTCTATCTCCAACTTGATTGTCACGCTTGACATATCTGATGTGTTGAAGCCCACACTGAACTTGCTGATACTTTTATTATCATTTGTGACTTCGATGTTGATCGTACCATTTATGGCACTTAATTTTTCAGATGTAGCCGCCATTCTGCTTTTATCAGAGGCGCTCAGCTCCATGGGTTTCCCCAGAAACATGTAAGCATTTTTAACGACAATCAGCTCCTGAAGATCATTCATGCTGATTGAAAATTTTATCATGGCATTTTCAATGTCACCAAGACCGGTTACGAATTCAGTGCCGTTATTAATAATCAAATGATAGTATTCATCATCCATTTTAATTGAAAATGTAAACGCCGAATCCTTGTAAATTTCAGATACCTCTTTTGCCATTGGGCTGGACTTGATAATTGTTGAGGCAAGCGAGGGAATCAATTCAAATATTTCTTTCATTGAAAAGCTTAACTGAATCATCTGGTCAGACATGGGTAATCTCCTTTCATTATTGACAATATTCATCATAATACAATTACGGTATAGTAGACACTATATTTTTGTCATTATTCATTGTCAAGAAAATTTTAATCACTGCAACATCCTTGCGACGGATATATTTCCGGCTGGCAGGATATGGGAATATCTTCATCGAAATGAATCAAACCATTCGCAGACAGTCACAAACGAATCTGAAGATATCTTTGTCCGTGCAGGGGCAAACCCTTGTGGTTGCCTGCCCCCTTGGACTGCCCGTCGGTTAGAATAGTGATCGGCCAACCAAAGCAAAGATCGGCAGAACAATGAGTATAAATACCAGTGAATTCAAAACAAACAGAGAAGAGGCCAGCCGTGAATCAAGATCAAAAATAATTGACGTAACAACCGAATAGATAGCTGCCGGCATAAAAGATTGAATCATGATCACCTGCTTTACATCCTGACTCAAGGCCGATATGCATAGAAAAAGGAAAACCACACAAGGAATAAAGATAAACTTTTCAACGGCAAGCATCACATGCTCTTTTTTAAAGGGCTTAAGATCCGCCGGTTCAAAATTGATGCCCAACGTAAAATAATATAACGCCACTGAAACAATCAGAAACGTATCCATGGGGAAAAAAATATCCGGCCTTCTGATATGCATGCTTTTAATCAGCAAAGCACCCATGACCGCTAAAAGTGGCATATTTCTGACTGTCAGAATAAAATCACGTATATCGTTAGCCGCCCATTTTCTTTTTTTGTCAAACCCTGCATAGGAAAAAATAAAAAGAAAGGTAAACGGAATAAAATAAACCAGAAAAATAGACGATAAGGCCAGTCCTTTTTCACCTGAAACCAGGTAACAGAGAAAACCTCCCATGGTAAAGCCATGGTTTGCTAATGATGAGCTGATAATAAAGGTTTTACTACCCTTCTTTGAAAAATGCAAAGAAGGAGCAGCACATCTCCCAAAAATAAATCCTGCGACAACGATAAGCAGCCCAAAAAATGGCAGGACGATCATCTCTGAAGACAGAGCCAGTCCCCAGATGCTCCACAAGACAATCGGCGGTTCGATCATCGCAAGATTCAGTGTCACCATTTTTCGGGAGACATCTTTTAACCGAAGCATCACCTGTTTCAGGAAAAAACCGGAAAAAAATGGCACAACAATCACCAGCTGAAAAATGACAAATTTTATTTCCGGAGTCAACATGCTCGCCTCAATCTTTGGTAAGGAACTCTCACTATCATTGGTCTGAATGATCTAACATGTTTTCCGGTAATAGCAAGGCAGAATTATTTTAATTGGAGGGGAGAGAGAGATGCCGGGAAATCTGTTTTATTAAAACGAATTTCCCGCATCTCTCTTCTGGGGAGGAGGTGAGAAAAATGTGCTACAAGTTATCCAAACAATGATTTGAAGTGACTCTATTCAAGGCTTAAAACCCTTTTTGCCCGGAGGTGGCAGAAGAAGCGGAACCGGGGCAAGTACCGGCTTCTTCTGCCATAAACTCCAGTTACAGAGGAGGGGAAGCATAATTTGTATCGTAAGCTGCTCAATTGTGATTGTTTTTATATCATCTATATATTTTCGAATTTGATTTATCATCTGTCGTTTCATTTCCTGCCTTTTTACCATCATCTTTTTTTTGGGGAGTTCCGGGGAAAAACGGTTACATTTTTCCCCGGTATAAGCTCCCGCCGGGGTGAGGAGAACGTATGAAAAAAACACTGCTTCATGCTACTGCTGGTACATCTTTTATTTAATGACGCTTATGATCTTGAAACTGCCTTGTCCCGTGATCATCGCGATTGTTATCGTTTCACCTTTTTTAATCTTTTCCATTGCCTTGAAATAATCGTCCTTTGTCTTGATTGATTCGTGATTCACTTCTTCTATAATATCACCTGGGCTGACACCCGCCTCATCTGCTTTGCTCTGTGGTTCTACTTCGACAACCACAACGCCTTCCTTTCTGGTAAGATGTTTTCTCTCTGCCAATTCCTTCGTTAATTCGGCAATCATCACACCCAGTGAATCATCTTTGCTTTCAAAACCTGATCCGGATTTTGAAAATACCCGGTCATCATCTTTTTTTGCTATTTTTACAGTCAGGGTTTTGGGTTTGCCATCTCTTAATATTTTCACTTTCACATTGGAGCCAACTGCTATATTGGCAACTCTTGTCGTAAGATCATGGGCATTTTTCACGTCTTCACCATCAAGGGAGATGATGATATCCTTGGGTTTAATACCACCTTTATCTGCCGGATCACCGGGTACAACATCTACAATAAACACGCCTTCTTCGATCTTCAGTTGGTAGTAATCCGCCATTTCAGGCGTCACATCCTGAATATTTACGCCCAGCCAACCTCTGGTCACATTGCCATTTTCTTTCAACTGTCTAATAATCCCTTTTGCTACCTTGGAAGGAATCGCAAAACCGATACCCTGACCGCCCTGAATGATGGCTGTATTAATGCCGACCACATTGCCTTCCAGATCGAGAAGCGGCCCGCCACTGTTACCCGGATTAATGGATGTATCTGTCTGAATAAAATCATCATAGGCACTGGCGCCAATATTTCTGCCCTTGGCGCTTACAATTCCTGCAGTTACTGTGTGGTCGTATCCGAACGGGTTTCCTATAGCTACCACCCATTCGCCCACTTTTAATTTATCAGAGTCACCCAAATTCAAAACAGGGAGGCCATGGTCCGGCTTGATCTTGATTAATGCAAGATCTGTATTAACGTCTCGCCCGATAATTTCTGCGACAAATTCTTTATCGTCCTGCAAAATCACCTTGATCTGGTCTGCATTTTCAACCACATGATTATTGGTGACGATAAACCCTTCCTTGTCGATTATAAAACCGGACCCAAGGCTCCGCTGTCTGAATTCCCGCTGCCGCTCATTTCCAAAAAACTTTTCAAAGAAATCATTCATGGGATTATTCCTGTCATCAAATGGCGACCCGGGAAACTGCCTCAGAACAATACCACCCCCTTTCATTGTTTTAACCGTGCTGATATTAACAACGGCAGGCCCTGCTTTTTCAGCAAGCGTGCTGAAGCTTGCGGGTATCATTTGAATATCACCGGCAGAGGCTGCGCCTATAAAAACCACCATGTAAACTGATATAGCCATAGAAAATAAAATTTTTGCCGCTATCTTATTTTCACTGTTTCTTCTATTGGATAATAATTTCATTCTGTAACGCGACTCCTTTTATCTAATTCTCTGATCATCACCAGCCGTCTAATCCGTTGCTGAAATCTTTTAACCGGTGTCCTGGTTTTGTAGCTGAATATATCAAATCCTGTGCCAACATCTTGCCCCGACACCTTTTTAAATCATAACAATCCAATTTTATTACATTTATATAAATTTTTAACATGCCGTCCCCCAGCCTGAATTTAAAACTTGAAAATTTAATGAAAATAATGGATACTTTTTATCCACTATTGTGTTGAGTTGATATCCATGTGGATAAAAAGTATCCATGTGATCATACACAAACAAAAGATTTTCCAGATTGAGACCTTTAATATCAATATGTTGAAGGATTTCTATCCATAGGCATTAATCTTGCTGTTTAATTAGGGCTATGGCAAAAAACAAGAAAAAAAACATTGGCCTGCTTTCAGAATTTCATCCCTGGCTGATAATTGGGGCAATGATCGTCCTGTTTCCGATTTTTTCCTACATCACCATTACAAATATACACAAACACACCCAGAACAGCATAAATACGCTTCTAGAAAAGGGTTCCGCACTGATCAGGGCATTTGAAGCAGGGACGCGAACAGGATTGATTGAAGGCGTGATTGATACCCAGAGGCTTCAGAAACTGCTTTTTGAAACCGCCCAGCAACCCGACATTGAATATCTTTTTGTGGCAGACACAACCGGAAAAATTATCGCGCATAGCAATCTGGCACATACAGGCGGCCAGATTAATTTTATTGATCCGGACAAAAAGCTTGATCTGTCCAAAATTGCCAGCACCAAGAATCTGTACTGGCAAATTATAACCAATACTGATGGAAAAAAAATTCTCACGCTTTTCAGAAAATTTTCTCCTTCCGGCGGCTCCAAGTCTATCAGGCTGAACATCTTCCAGTACAGCAACAGCTCGCTTCCCGATACACTGATCAAGTTCAAAACACCGGAAAGGGTCATTTTTGTCGGTCTCGACATGAGTTCCGTTGAGGCCATGGGTAAAATCGACATTAGAGAAACCGTCATTACAGGTATCATTTTACTTGTTGCAGGTATTGCAGGCATCATTCTTCTTTTCATGATACAGGGCTACCAGAGAACACGCGCAACCCTTTCAAGAGTAAAAGCATTATCCGATACGGTTGTGGAAAATATGCCCATCGGTCTGATTGCCATTGATAAAGACAGACAAGTTCTATCCTTTAACCAGGCTGCTCAGTCCATCCTGAAACTGTCGGAAAATGAAATCAGCGGGCCGCAGGCCCATTCATTTTTTCCGGAGGATCTGGCGAAAATCATCTCGGACCTTGGCAGGAAACAGGGAATGATTGAAAAAGAAATCGATTGCCGCATGCATGATGGGAGAAATGTCCCTCTTGAGGTGATTGCTGCCCAGCTTAAGGATGAAGAAAATAATGCCATCGGATATATCTGTCTGATCAAAGACCTCAGTGAAGTCCGATCCCTTAAAAAAGAAATAGAACTCAGTCAGAGACTGGCATCTGTTGGCAAACTGGCTGCCGGCGTTGCCCATGAAATCAGAAATCCATTGAGTTCCATCAAAGGATTTGCCACCTATTTCAGTGAACGCTATAAAGATATCCCGGAGGATAAAAATATCTCTGAAATCATGATCAAGGAAACAGACCGGATGAACCGGGTGATCGGCCAGCTGCTGGAATTTGCAAGACCGGTTACTATCTGCCCCAAGCCGGTAGAGCTGACCCCCTATATTGAAAATTCGGTGAAACTCGTTGAACTGAAAGCAAAAAAATCCAATGTTCAAACGACCATTACCATCCTTAATATGCCTGCGATCATCCATTTGGATCCGGACAAAATCAGCCAGGTTCTCCTGAATCTTTATCTTAACGCCATTGAAGCCATGGAGGGCGGCGGCAGCCTTACCGTCACAGTATCGCCATCAAGCAAAGACAATATGTTCACCATGAACATAATGGACACGGGGGTTGGTATTCCTGAAAACAACCTGGCCCATATCTTTGATCCCTACTTTACAACAAAATCATCAGGGACGGGCCTGGGCCTCGCGATCTCCCATAATATTATTGCGGCACATCATGGCAATATCGTTATTAAAAGCCACGAAAATACCGGTACAATCATAACAATCCATTTACCCTTTGTTACTGAAAATGATCAAAAAAAATAATATAATTCTGGTTGTCGATGACGACCTTTCCCACAGAATGATGTTGAAAACCCTTATCTCAGGGTGGGGGTATGACATCAGCGAAGCGGATGATGGTGCGGTTGCTATTGAAAAAGTCAAAGAAAGATATTTTGATCTTATTCTTATGGATATCCGGATGATCAAAGTATCGGGACTAAAAGCCATGGAACAGATAAAGGCTATCAATCCGTCTATCCCGGTCATTATCATGACCGCGTATTCATCCATAGAAACCGCTGTGGATGCCCTGAAAAACGGTGCCTACGATTATCTGACCAAACCCCTTGATTTTGAAAAGCTGAAACTTACCATTGAAAGGGCAACAGAAAACATGCTGCTCAAAGCGGAAAACCAGCTTCTTAAAATGAGCCTTGAAGACCGTTTTGACAAGCAGAATATCATTGCCAGAAGCTCTTCCATGGTGAGACTTCTTGAAACGGTTGCCCATGTTGCACAGTCGGATGCATCTGTTTTGATAACCGGAGAATCGGGAACCGGAAAGGAGCTGATAGCCGGCGCAACGCACTATAACAGCCCCAGGCGGGCCGAACCCTTTATCAAAATCAATTGCGCGGCCATTACCGAAACGCTCCTTGAATCCGAATTGTTCGGCCATGAGAAAGGCTCCTTTACCGGTGCACAGAGAAGAAAAGACGGGAAATTCGTTCTGGCCAATGGTGGCAGTATTTTCCTGGATGAAGTCAGCGAGATGCCGCTATCCATGCAAGTGAAGCTATTGCGTGTTTTACAGGAGCGTGAAATCACGCGAGTAGGCGGTGAAGATGTCATCAAGGTCGACGTCAGGGTCATCGCAGCAACCAACCGGGATCTCAAAGACCTGGCTTTAAAAGGCGTTTTCAGGGAAGATCTCTACTACAGATTGAATGTTGTTGATCTGTACATACCGCCGTTGCGGGAAAGAAAGGAGGATATCCCTTTGATCGCCCAGCGTTTTCTTCATATTTTTTCTGAAAAAAACGGAAAAAAACTGAAAGGATTTACACCCAAAGCCATGGACAAACTCATCAATTACGACTGGCCGGGAAATGTCAGGGAACTGATCAATGCCATTGAAAGAGGCGTCGTGCTTTCCCAGTCGGAATTTCTGGATTTGAATGATTTCACAGCTGGCAATCCCATACCGGAAACCGAATTGGTCAATTCGTCCGAGGCCCTGGTGATTGATGATAACCTGACACTTGAAAAAGCGGAAAAAACCATCATTCTGAAAACACTTGAGTCTTCAAACGGTAATAAAAGCGAAGCTGCCAGAAGGCTGGGCATTACCCGAAAAACGCTTCATAAAAAATTGAAAGAATATGGCGTGATGTCCTAAAGTCGCTTAAAATACGAACCTGTATGAATTTGTATTGACTTGCCCCATAAACTGTGGATAGTTAAGGAACTTTTTAATTGAGCTGCAAAGGAAAAATGTATGAACGATTCGGATGGCGGCAGTTGTTGCCGGAGAATGAAGAAAGAAAAATCAAAGCCTAAAAATAATCCAGTTACGCAATGGAATGATACCCGCCCTGAGCTGCTGAAACTTACCTGAAAGGGGTTTTTTCGGTTCGAGACGCTTCTTTGTTCGTTGCGTCCTGAAGGAGATACCCCAGATATGAAAAATCCAATTATTGTACCGGAACTCCGTGAACTCATCCTGGCAAATAAAAATGCAGAAATAGCCAATTTTTGCAGAACCGGCCACCCTGCCATTGTTGCCGAGCTCATTTCAGCACTGTCTTCAAAAGAGGTCTGGCAGATACTCAAGAATGCCGAACGCCCCTTACGAGCCGAGATCTTCAGTCATCTGGATGTGGACCTTCAGGAAGACCTTGTGACCACGCTTAACCGCGAAGAGCTTGTTCACCTGCTGGCAGACATGGCACCGGATGACAGGGCTGACCTTTTCAAGCGAATGACCGATGAAAAACAGGAAGCGGTATTGCCGGCCCTTGCTCATGCTGAACGTGAAGATATCCGAAGGCTTTCCGCCTATGAAGAAGGTACTGCCGGATCGGTCATGACGTCAGATTATGCCATGCTGCCCGCGCAGATTACAGCTGCCCAGGCCATTGACCGGCTTCGTCGGGAAGCACCCAATAAAGAGACCATTTATTACGCGTATGTGGTGGATGAAAACCGGAAGCTGATCGGTTCTGTCTCTCTAAAGGACCTGATTTTATCCCGCCCCAATGCGACCATTGATGAAATCATGCAAAAGGAGGTTTTATTTACCAGGATACATGATGACCAGGAAGATGCGGTAAGAAAAATACAAAAATATGACCTGATTGCCCTGCCTGTGGTGAATGAAAAGGATTCTCTTGTGGGAATCATTACATATGATGATGCCATTGACGTTATTAACCAGGAAAATACCGAGGACATGGAAAAATTGATGGCCATTGGTGGATCTCATGAACATGCGGTTTACTCCAAAACATCTTCCTGGGGCCACTTTAAAAACCGTGCCGGATGGGTCGTTGTTCTTGCCATGCTGGGATTGATTTCCGGTCTGATCGTTCAGAAATTTGAAGGTCTTCTCCTGCAATTCACTATTCTGGCCACATTCATGCCGATGCTTGCTGATACCGGCGGGAATACGGGCAGCCAGTCCGCAACACTTGTCGTAAGAGCGCTTGCATTAAAAGAAATCTCCAATAAGGATGTTCTTGCCGTTCTTTTAAAGGAATTCAAGGTCGCTATTCTCTTGGGCCTGCTTCTGGGCATGATTACTTTCGGGCGGGTTCTTTTGACCGGAGGAGAAATCCTTTTGCCAGAAGGCTGCACGATAGCGATCATTGGCAGTGCCATTGCACTGGCATTATCCCTTCAGGTTGTAACAGCTACCTTGATAGGAGCCGGATTGCCCATGGTTGCATCCTTCCTGAAACTGGATCCTGCTGTGGTGGCCAGCCCGGCGCTGACAACCATTGTTGATATCACAGGTCTCTTGATCTATTTTTATACCATTAAACTCATTGTCGGTATTTGAAAACTATTAAAAAGGAGTCATTATGACACTTCGTGCAAAAGACATTATGGTAACCCAATTTGATAAAATTCATATAGAAGCTCCTGTGGAGCACGCCATCAGTATGATTCTGAACGGAAAGATCCGAAAATCCGGGCACAAAACCGTCAGCTTAATGGTGTTGGATGATTTTCAGAGACTTGTCGGTGTGATTACCATGTTTGATATCCTATACCACCTCAGGCCATCATTTCTGAATTTTGGAATTGACGGCCATGAATTATCCTGGGATGGCCAGACCAATACCTATATTAAAGAACTCAAGTCAAAAAAAATTCACCAGGTGATGAGCCGGAATATTGTTGGCACAACCTCTGATGAACATCTTATGTCCGTTCTGGACCGGATGGTGAAAAACAGATACCGCAGGCTTCCTGTGCTGGAAAATGGTAAACCTATAGGAATCGTTTATATTTCAGATATATATTACAAACTGTTTTCTTCTGAATAATCTCTTTTTATCGTGCCTTAACCCGTCGGGGAATGGGCGGTTTTGTGTTGTCGTTACATGTCCTTCATCACCTGACGGTTGATGGTATTTTTCCCGCTTTGTTTGGCTGCATACATGAGCGTGTCGGCTTTTTTTATCATGTCGTGTATGCTTTCAGGCAGGCATTCGTAGGTGGCGACCCCCATACTGACACTTGGGTGCCAGTTATGGCCAAGCTTGACATTAAATAACTTTTTTTGAATTTTTGTAGCGACAAGGAATGCGGCATCGGCGTCTGTCTGGGGAAGCAAAACGCTAAATTCATCCCCTCCCAGCCTTGCTGAGACATCAATAATTCTGATGTTGGATTGAATAATGCCAGCGATGACGCAAAGAAGCCTGTCTCCGCCTGAATGGCCAAGCACATCGTTCACGCGTTTAAAGTCATCCACATCGATATAGATAATGGATACGACGTGACCAAATCGCTTTACTTTATTAAACTCTATTTCCATATACTCTAAAAACGCCCGACGATTCAGGAGACCGGTAAGCGCATCCGTCCTTGCCAGTTGCTCCTGCGTGAAGCAGGCATTTTTCAACTCTGACACCAGATAAGCCATAAATAAAAATACGATCAAACGAAATGTCTCATTGATATAAGGCACAAGCGGTTTGGAAAATGTGTCAAGGAGAATCAAATCTGCAATCAGCCAGGAGCATGCACTTGACACCGATATGAAAAACCCTGCTGCAAAACCTGAGTGCCATGCAGCTATGGTAATGGGAAACAAATAAAATACGGATAACGCATATTCGGTTCCGGTATAGTATCTTGCAAGCCCGATAAAAACGGTCAGGCTGAAACAAAAAACAAGGAGTGCTCCTTTTTGCCAGTTATTGAACAAATCAATGATTCGCACGGCAATCCTCTTTAATTGAGCTTCATGAATATATGGGTTGCATTGGCCTGCGGCATGTTGACATGCCTCCTTTTCAATGAAATGATGCCCCATGCTTCTGTTATCAGCAAGCGGCATGCCAATAGCATTGGCCGCCTGCCCGATCATCAATAGTCTTGTTAAACCGAAGGTTCTCCATACATTTCCGGGAAATGACCACAGGGAAAGGTGTCGGTTTCTTTAACGGACTGTAAAACCACCTGTTGTCACCGGGCCCGTTGGGAAAAAGAAATACGGGGCCGGTCGCGTTTCGCCTGTCGGGCAGGCCCAATTCCGATGCAAAGGGAATATATGCAAATCACACTATATATCAAATAGTTCCATAGACAATTTTTTGTATGAAACACCCGTTAATGCCGATTCTTTTACCCATAGGCCACCATCGTTTTCCTGGTATATGATTTGCTATCCAATGGATCAGGACTTTACAAAAACGATCTATTAACCCAAGGGAGGTGTTCCATGAGTCTTAAAGTACCATTTTGGTCACGTATTTATATAACGACCCTGACGATCATCATCATTTTTTCGACCGCTTCAGCTGCCAATGCCGGAGACACACTTCAGTTCTCGTGCTCCGATCAGATCTATCAAGCCTTTGGGATCGAAATCGTGAATGAGTTTTCAAAAAAGAACAACATTGATGTAGATGTTTATCCCACCTACTCCCGATCTGCCATAGGCCGATTGATGAATGGGTTCAGTGATCTGGCAGCCATTACCCATCGATTGGATTATCAAATGAAAGAATATGGCTATGTGGAAATACCCTTTTGCCGTGACCCCATCGCTGTCATCATTAACGGAAACCTCCCGATAAGAAACCTCACAGACAAGCAGTTCAAAAGCATTTTCAACCGCCAGATCACAAACTGGCAGGAGATAGGCGGCCCGGATATGAAAATCATTCTGGTGACACCGGGGAAAAATACGGAAATGTATAAGAATTTTTATAACCTGGCTATGAACAGGCAACCCATTCAGTATGATTTTATTTCCTACAAATCCACAATGGCCATTGAGGCTGTCAAACGGTTTGAGGGGGCTATATCCTTTATTGCCAGAGGTGCCGTGATCAAACAGGACGGTGTCACCATTGTCAATATTAACGGCATTGCACCTGCTGATCTCAAATATCCTTATTTTCAGACATTTTCCTTTGTAACCAAGGGCAAACCGGAAGGGGCATCCAAAATACTCATTAACGCTGCTTTCTCAGAAAAAGGTCAGGCAATCATGAAGGAAAAGGGTATGACATTGATAACAGACCCTGCCTGTCAGGCACTTCTCAAATAGAAGGACAGAAAAAAGGGCGTTCACGAGCAACGCCCTTTTTTCTCTGAAACGTTTTTATTTTATAAGCTTTAAAAATTCCGGGCTGACCCCATCCTGGGCTTCAATCGTATCCATTATCTTCACCCGCCGATTCGGATCGACTTCCCCCATGACCCCAAGAACCAGTTCAACATAACCCAGCTTGAAACATTCTATTGTCATTTCAGCAATATAATCATCTTCAAACGACGACAGCAATTTTGCGATCAGCAACCGGTTTTTCATCTGATTGGCCACGAGAACATTCTGGCGAGGCAACATCTCTCTTGAAAGTGTTAAAAGTTTCTCCGGAGAGAGCTGGTCTGCAAGCCTTGCCATCACAGAATATTCATCTTTCAGAATGAGATGTCTGTTTACGTCAATTAAGAGTTCATCAGGCAAATCCTCGATAATGGATGTGGACTTTATGGGATCAAGATATACCGATACTTCTGCCAAAAAAATAGATTTGGGAAGGTCATCCTGGTCCATCTGCCCAAGAATGCCGAGCAACCGGCCTTTTTCCATTTCCTCAGTAACATCTGCCACAAGCGAATAATATTCACGGCGAAAACATTCTTTGATCAGCTTAATCAGATAGTCATCCGGAAAAGAAACCAGTATCTTTGCAATCACAGACCGGTTTTTCATCTGGTTGCTGATTCTGACATTTTCCTCTGGGGTCAGATTTTCAGATATTTCCCCCAGCTTGTCCGGAGACATATAATCCGCGAGGCGCGCCAAGACAATATCATCGTTATTTGCCAGCAGCCTTTTGCTCACATCCGTTACCAGTTCAAGCGGACAGCTTTCGATGATGGCAATGCCCTTCTGGGGTTTTAATTTCTTTGTCACTTCCATCAAAAATTCACGATCAAGGCCTTTGGTTATTTGCACAGCTGCCTTAACCGGCATCTTGTTTGACAATTTGGCAACGGTTTCCGGCTCCAGCATCCTGGCCGTCCTCACCAAAATAAAATTAGGGAGCATTTTTGTACCGGTGACCAGGAGCGAAACAATGATACCGCCCTCTTCATCCAGCACATAGGCAATCCGCTCTGAAAGCCTTATCTGCTCACTGTCACTGAGCTTTGACAGGAACTGCCAGTCACTTTGATTCTCAAGCTCAAGAAGATCCGTTAGTTCATTTTTGATATCGGTGTTTTTCTGTTCAATGCCGGCTTGAATCATCGTATGCCCTTTTTCAGAAGTCTCAGCAGCAGTATGGCCGGATATGATAAATAACACTCCCCAAAACACAGCAACAATGGTATACAACACTTTTTTTTGCATGCAGATATCTCCGTCTTTATTGTTTATGACAATTTTTTAGCAGTACGATATCCCTTGTTGACAATTTATAATGCGGATTATATAGTGAATACTATACCATATTGGGGGTGTCAATAAGAAAGTAGGCAATCATTTTAGGGGAATTGGCGTGAAATTATCATTACTTATGGCCGGACTTTACAGACTCTTTCAGTTTTCCGCATGCATTTCAAGTCCGTTCCGGCAGAAGCTGAACGAGAAGGAGGTCATCCTTGTGATGAAATCAAAGGATGACCGCATTTCAAGAACTTTCCGGTTTCAGGATAACCGTGTTCGAAGCAAAAGCGGTCCGTCCCAGGATGCCATCTGCAAGCTCATCTGGAAAACACCTGAAAGGGGTGCAAAAATCATGATCGATATTGGTATGGGAAAACCCCGGGCCATTGAAAAAGCGATCATGAAAGGAGACCTGATGCTTGAAGGGGATGCCGTCTCTATCAAGTGGTTTCTGGAAGTCATCGGAAAAGTGAGATCAATCTACTTTCGACGTAAATAAAAAAGGATCGCCTGCCGCTGAAATCCAGTTTCCGGTTTCTCATTATTGGGTTGCCTGGATTAAAAAAACATCGTACAAAGAATAGTGACTTTAAAACCATATTTATCATTCATTCTTCATAAATAAGGAGTGTCCCCATGATTCTTCATGGACTGAGACAGACCCGTTATAATCATCATGATGACTTTCATAAACCCCATCATCATCCCCATAAGCCAGGGCAAGAAAGCATTGAAACCAAAAAAACGGGCAGGGGCAGAGAAATAAAAATCGTCCGGCGCGTCCTGGATGTGAACGAGGCCATGGCTGCTCAGAACCGAAAACGGTTTTCCGAAAAAGGCATTTTTGTACTGAATGTGATGAGTTCCCCGGGTTCAGGCAAAACGACCACGCTTGTTAAAACATTGAATGCCATAAAAGATGATATTAAAAGTGCGGTTATCGTTGGTGATATCTGCACAACAAACGATGCGGACCGGCTTTCCGAAACCGGGGTGCCTGTTGTCCAGGTCAACACCGATGAATTTGGCGGGGACTGTCATCTGACCGCCCTTGTGATCGAAAATGCATTCTCAAGCCTTGACACGGATGACATTGACCTTCTGATTGTTGAAAATATCGGCAATCTGGTGTGCCCTGCAGAATTCGATATTGGCGAAGATGCCCGTGCCGTGATCTTGAGTGTGACCGAAGGTGAGGACAAACCATTGAAATATCCCCTCATGTTCAGGGAATCCGATATTGCCCTTTTGAATAAAATCGACCTTCTGCCCTACCTGGACTTTGACATGGACGAGGCCAGAAAAAGCATTCTGACCATTCATCCGGATATGCCCATTTTTGAGATTTCTTCCAAAACCGAAGAAGGGATGGCAAAGTGGATCAGCTGGCTAAAGGAGAGCATTCAGAAAAAAAAGGCGCTTATGGCCAGACAGTGATGCAAGACAATTATCTTTTGCATGACATCGATTATTTTTTAACAAAAAAAGCCGGTGGCTGTTAACCGCCAAGCCACCGGCCGATCTGCAATTCGTTCTCAATGCGAGCTATTTGTTTTTAATAATCCAGATATCTGTTATTTCCTTTTGATCGTTCAGATTGAACCCTATATACGCGCCTTCATGCATTTGCTTTGAAATCAATGCACCACCATCAGGTGCATGATAATTGACCTGTTTTGCAAGTTTGATCAAATGATCGTCTACAACGATTTCATCTTCACCCACTCTCAGCACATGCCCGTTATTCTGGTATCCCGGTTTTTTAGGCTGCTTGACGATGGTTTGCTTCGTTTCTTTTGCCTTTTCCTGGCATATGGCCATGGGTGCGGCCACAAACAGCGACAGGACAATGACAAGGCATTTACTGATTATGCTGACTTTTTGTTTTGATTTTCCGCGCATAATTTCTCCTTATGAAAATACATCCCCGTTTTTTTTGAAAGACACGGTCTTTCAGCTCAAAGACCGTATCTTTTAATCATTAAATTATTTTCCGAATAAACACCCTATCGGATTTCCCGCCAGTAGAACATCCCTTTTTGCTCTCCGGGCTCCCTCTTTGTGACAATGCCGCCAGAGGCTGTGCTCATGATTTTTATCTCCTGGTCACCAGCCCCTAAAAACGACGGGCCAAATGACATCGGTATATGACCTCTGGAAGGCGGGACAGGCTTATTACAACCCGGGCAGTTTGGATCATCTTCTGATTCCTGATCACAGTCCGGACAGTCGCTACGTCGCTGTGTGTCATCGCCTGTAGTAAGCTCGTCGTCATTATTCATGTCAAACCGTGGCTCATCAGGTCTTTGCCCGCTGCAGGCAATAAATTCATTCAAAACCGACTCCCCCCCAGCCAGACAGGGTGAAGAGCTGTCGGGGATGTTGGTGATGAAGATGGCATATCGGTCTCGAATAATCATATCCTGTATAAGCCTTTCCCTGGGAATGGGCAAATCAAAATACCACCCTGCATGCTGATAGGGATCGGGCTTCTGGCCATATGAAGTGTCATCAACCGTTCCCCAGCTAATCGTAGAATCGGTTGTAAATCCCCAACCAACACCATAATAAGTATCCTCTGCAAACTCGATCTGCTCAAGCAGGGATACTGTATCCGGCTGGTTCGACAAGTTGGGAATGCTTCCCCGGTTTAACGTGCCCAAGTACTCACTGTCGTCAATATCATCCCCATAATCCCATATGCCATAAATAGTCTGGGTGCTTGTATCGGAGACATCGGAATTGCCGAGATATTTTCCGGTACCGAAAAGCACCATATATCCATGCCTTGCACAATGATACATGGCATCGGGTTTGGCGGTGATGGGCTGGACCGCCCCCCCAGGGCCAGTTGCCGTAAACAGTGGCGCCGGTTTGGATGACACATCCTGATAAGCGGATGTCCAGGCAGCCGGATTGGCTGACTGAATATCGAATTTCCATAAATTCCCAAGGAGATCGCCTACGTAAACATAGTCTGCCAGCATATCGTTGTTTATATCAACCACAGCAGGGGTTGAAAGGCCGTTTGAGGGTCCTTTTTGGGTATCGATTTTTGCCAGCAGGGTACCGCCTGGCGACAATACAAACAGCACGGCGCTTTCATTGGTACTGTTATATCCGTTTCCAAAAATCACCACCCATCCGGCACTGGTATTTACGAGAACCGGTCTGCTGAAACTGTATCCCATATCCGCCACATCTGCGGATGCGGTGGCTGCATTGGGGAATTCCCACATCACCCGTGAGGCAAGGACAGCTTCTGAGGTGATCGTAAATGGATCGGTCACATTCAGGCAGAAATAGCCTTTTGCCCCCTTGCCACATCCACCTACCAGCAGATTCATACTGTTTACAGTTCTCACAAAAGGTGTCAGATCAACAAAATATTTGTGCGTATAGTTGGCATTTGCCAGCTGGTTTAAGTTTGAAAACACCAGTCCGGGCACATAGGCAAACATCTCATTTCCGCCTGTGGTTTTATTTGCATTAAACGCATGGATCATGCCGTCATTTCCCCCAATGTACAACACGCCATCATCGTACAGCGGGGCAGAATGCACAAAATCACCCAGCCTGGTTTCCCTGACTCTGAAGGAACTCCCTTCAAGGCTTCTGTCGCCCCTCAGATAATTCAGCATATTTTCAGCAACAACCGGGTCTGCATGGAGAGCTGTTTTCTGCGAAGCGCCAAGGCTTCCAAACCGGAAAGGAATACCTGATGCGCCGTTAAATGTGGCGACCACCCGGCCTGAATCCCAGTCGGCTGCTTCCAGTTGGTCAGACGCAGACCACAATTCTTCGTTTTCACCCCGTTTCACTTCACCGGTATGGGAATCAATATCATACGCCTTTACATCGCCACTCCAGTATTCCGTGGAATAACTCGACTGGAAAACAGCGGTGCCCTCGTTCAATTCTTCCGAGTTAATAGAGACTTTGGCACCGGAACCGATTCGCGCAATCACGTCATTGATAACCGCGAGAAACGCGTCTATCAATGCCTGGGGATTTGATGCATTGAGATATTGCCCCCTGCCGTTTACAGCCGCATGCCATACATCATCGATACGCATTTTGTCACTGTTGATGGGGCTTGGCCATGTGGGGTATACCCGATTTGCCGTTATGATATTATAAAGATCGTAATCCGCAGGATTAAGCGTTCCATTAACCCCAAAAGCCACTGTATAGGTGACCAGATGTTGCCATACGGCATCATCGTAGAAATTGGTCGGCACCTGGTTATTGGTGTCATCCCCGTCCAGGTCCGTCATCCAATACTTCATGGCAACATCTGCAAGGCTATTGGAATTGTTATCTGCGTAAGGTGCAGGGAATGAACCGTCTATGTTTGCAAGGCCCGGGGCCTGACCATTATAGGCGCCATCTGTAAACATAATGGCAAAGTTCTGCTGACATCCGCCGCCTGCACCGGAATCAAGCGGAGAAATGGCGAATTCCGGTTCATCCGGATGTATAGTTTCACTAGTGCTGTAATACTGACCTATTTTTTCAAGCCCCTTACGAAGCGGTGTTGACCCCTGCGGGTGGTTATAATGCCTGAAGCTGGTCAAAAGGTTTAAAAGGGTTGCGGTTTCATCAACACCACCGACTTTTACCGGAACCACTTTCTTTTGAATATATCCGTTGATGCTTCGGATACCCACATTCACGCCCTCAAGCATTTCTATGGACTGGCAGATGGCAGAAACGGCAACGCCCCATCTTTTTCTGTAGAACGAATACCAGTTGGCAAAATTCTGACGCTCCTCAGTATAGGTTCTGCTGGTGATGATATCCGCCGGCGGTGTGGCGTCTATAATCAATTCACCATCTTCAATATAGTTATCGCCATCATCATTATATTCATAATATGTGATGTTCCCGTTCAGATTGACCAGATAGGGTTTTCCTTCAGAAGCGGAATACACAAAATAGTGGGCATAAGTCACATTGATGCCTGCGGCTGATGCCTTGACGAATTTTACGGCGTCTGCATTGGTGTATGAACTCATGTCAGCATGATTTCTTCGGGCTACAGTAACTGATCCTGCCGAACCTGCGTTAAATGCATAGGTTCCCAGCAAATCCCATTGATCTCCCTTGGTGAGCTGATTGGAGTATGCTGTGGATGTGCCTCCTGCATGCACAATGGTATATTCGGCATTTTTATCATTGCCGCTGTAATACGCGTTATACACCCACACTTCGTAATCTTCAGATGTGGGAAGAGTAGGGGTCCAGGTGAATGTCTCATTAACTGTGGTTGTATAATGATCTTTTCCATCATAAGCATCTTGATCGTTCCACGTTGCCCAATTCGCAGTCATTGTAATACCACTACTGTCCCTGTCATCCTTTATCACATCTCCGGAAGGATTTGTGAGGGCAAAATAAATGGTGTTAAGATTGGTATAATTTTCATCATACATTGGATGGGATCTGGCATTATCCGGATCAGCATCCGGCATGGCCGAATGCCAGGGCTTGTAAAAGACTTTGGGATCATAGTACATCACATTATAGTCCGAATACTGGGACTTCCAGTACTTGCGTTTGTCTCCGGTGATGATGTCCGAATAAGTCCCCGATTGATAGAGATTGTCTCCCGGATCATCAAACACATATTCATAATCACTATTGCCGATGGCAAACTGCCCTTCGGATTCAGTGGTCAGTATTTCCCAGTCCATCGACCCCGAATCGTCAATACCAAACATCAGATTGGGGGCAGAAGCCTGAAGCTGCACGTCCAGAGGTGTGTCCGAGATATCTATGGGTGCCGCATGTGTCAATGTGGCATTGAACTGAAACATGCTGATCGCTGCAAGCACTATAAACGCGAAAAGCGTGCGAAAGGTAATGTCCTTGCTCTTCATTTTTAACCAGAACAGATAAAGCCGGTTTTTTGTTATTCTCATCATGTCAACTCCTAAACTAAAATGGTTTTTCGTATGTCACAACCTTTTAGAGGCAAGGGCGGCCTCAGCCATTTTTCCTTGCCTGCTTATCTGGCGCTGATGGTTTTTTAAAATACGGTATTTCCTTCCCTTTAAGAAAAGCCGATTTTTTGTTAAAGGCGGTATTCATATTGTGGTGTGCTGAGTTGTTTTTTCTGATGGTCAGATCAGCTTCAAAAACAATCTCTTCATGTTGAAATATTGAAGACTAGTGTTTCACTAAATTCGAAAAGGAGCTGTCTCAACACAAACACCGCGGCCATCTTTGCCATTCCCAACAACATGTCTGCTGAAAATCTCTCCCGCGTGTATTTAATGTTAAAACTAAAAAGATGATGGGATTTTTTCCCGGATCATCAAAATATTTTTATTGACAGTGCCTATTTTAAATAAAAACAGTATAATTATCAACAAAAATATTAGAATAACGTTTATCAGGCCAGTTATTGATAAATATAACCTGTCAAAATGACAAAACTTATTTATAAATCAACCGCTTTCAGATCAATTTACGATCAGAATCGTTATATTTTCGTCTGGTATTTTAAACGTGGTGCCAATCAATTGTTTGATGGTGCCAAGCGCCTCTTTTTCAGAGGGATTCTGGCTGGCCCAGATATCAAATCCTTCGCGCTTTAAGATAATACTTACGGACGCTTTCTGGCTCGACTTGATCTGGGATTCAAAATCCGGTGCAAAAAAATTCACATCCACATGGGTAAGCACCTTGTTGTCAAAAACGGAAGGAATCAGACTGTTCAAAAGACTGATGATCTTCTTGTTATAATCATCTTCAATACTCCGGACGAGGCTTCTTTTCCTGTCCATCAAATCCCGTGAGAGCATCTTGTCCAGAAGTTCCATCCGTTTGAGGCCAACCTCCTTATCCTCCTTGTTCACGTCAATGTTCATATCCACTCTTTTGTAGGTTGCGTCCTTGTCTTCATGACCGGTTCCGGCAAATGCTGAATGGCCGACGGCGACAAAAAATAAAAGTATCGTCAAAAAATTTCTTGCATTCATGATTCCTCCATAAGATGGCATGTTATTCAGGATGACATGTCTGTTACTTATTCGACATTAACAAAATAAATCAAGCTATTTTCTTTTAAAATATGGAAGATTGAAATTTTTCCGGTTGTTATTTCAGGCTATAAGAAAAGTGCTGTTCAGGTATGGTTATCGGGTCATATTTTGGATGGCCCTTAACACCGGTTCCTCAATATGCGTGTATTTAACAGCGGTTTCAAATTCCTTGTCCCTTAGCCGCCTGCATCGGGCAACCCGGCCCCGTATGGCTTTTATATCCGGAAACATGGGAATGTTCAAATGAAGTTCCATGAGCTGATCAACCGGATACAGTCGTTCGGTTCGGAAAAGAATACCGGATGTGCTGATATTGATCGCCTGATTGAGTATAAACCCCATATCCCTGTCATACATGGGCTTATACCTCAACATGAGGGTGCGTGGCGCACGCGTTGCCCGATTCAGGATTTTCCTTTCAGGAGGAGGCATTTTGCCATTTTTTTCCCAGAAAAACGCCACTGTTTTTCTCAACGCAGACAATGTATCCGCATCCATGTTGATAAACCTCACGGCAGAATAGTATATAACATGGGTCTTCACTTCATGGCATTTGATAATTTTCCCTCGTATATAAATGGACTGGCTGTATAACGGAAGTTTGATGTCCACATCAACAAGGGTATGGGGAGCGATCAGGGTTGCCGTTGAAAAAAGCATACCGCTTGTGCTGATGTCTTTTACCTGCGTCATCTCAAAACCGCTTTCCGGTTTATCCGGCAGGCGATAACGAACCACGATCTTTTTTTCAACCCGGCTGGGCCTGATTTTATAGACCATTCAAATTTTCCAATGTTTTGGTTGATGTTAATATTTTAATTTTAATGATATTAATATATGTTCCATATTATCTTCTCTGCATGATGTCAATACGTTTTCAATCCCAACACGCGATGACCTGCCAACCATCAATCCTCTTGAAATAATCGTTCAAATAGGGAATAATCAGCCATGAACAAAACAGATTGCGATCCTCCCATCGCAGTATATTAAAATAAAGGACATGTTCAGGTGAATCAAAATTCCTTTACCAGCACATGCGTCAGGGAAACCATTGAAGGCCTCCGTGACGGACTGTCCCATTTCTCAGGCCCGAGCAGAGCCGCAGTGATTTATGTGATCGAGCCCTTTCATCCGGTTTATGTATATGACCCTCTGAATCTGTTAAGGGGCCATGAACCCAAATTCAAGGAACTCTATCTGAGTTCGGATGAATGGCGTAAAAGCTCAATCGTTTATGACAGGAAGCAATTCAATAACATGATCGTTGAAAAAAATCTTCAGCTGGCAGGCCTGATATCCTATGGGGGGCGATCCAGTTCTGTATTCTATCAGATGTGGTTTACGGAGCACCATCCGGACATGTGCGCGATAGGCCCCACAGAGAGATGGCTGGAGCAGGCCGCGTTCAGGTTTTCACATGATATTGCCAATGAAAAGGAGTTGTATACAGGAATTTCCGGAAGCTTTTTAAAAGAATATTCCACCCATGCGGTTCGGGATTATCTGGTGGATGAAATGAACATGATTCTGGGTTGGGATACCCAGATACGTGTGTATCCGATTTTAAATGCTGTCCTGGAAATTTCAAGAACACCGGAAGAAGGTGCCTGGCCCAAGGGAAAGCTCGTTTTTGTTGAAGAAAACAAACTGTCGCGGATTCAGTTTATTGCCAAGTTTCCCCAAACAGAAAGGCCCAACCTGGAAAAAATAAAACATATACGGAAACTTCTCCTTTCTGTTGAAAATTCAGAGCGAAAACTGGTATCAAATGAGCGGACGGTTGTGGGTATCACAAGAGGCAAAATACCCGACTTTTGTATTGAAGCGGATTTCAGAGGGAGACACGGTTTTCTTGGCATTAACGGAAATCCGGCCTGCAGTTTTTCTGATGGACGGTTTAAATCCACGACCCATAAAGCCAAACTGGTTCAGGTGGAGGAAGCGTTTCTTGACTCCGACCTGAATCCTGAATCTGCAACCATCCTCTTTAAAATTGTCACATCCATTGTTCATGGGGCCGCAACGCAGAAACATGGATGCACGATAGTCATCGACTTGAACGATTCTCCGGTTAAAATTTCCGGGCAGGCACTTGAAAAACCGCTCAATCTGCAATCACCGGGATTGCTTGAATTGACCAAATCCCTTTCAAAGGTGGATGGTGCACTGCATATTGGCCGTGATATTCATCTTCACGGATTTGCCTGCCTTCTCGATGGGCCTTCGATTACTGCTGAAGACAGGGCGCGGGGCGCCCGATATAATTCTGCGCTTCGGTTTACTGCAGAACATAGGGGAATTATCGTCGTTGTGGTGTCTTCAGACCAGCCTGTTTCGGTAATTGTAGACGGTGCGGAAATAAGCGCCAAATGTAACCGGACGGCACTACCCCACTACAGCAGACCCGAGCCCCTTGAAACATGGGTGTCAAAATCCGGAATCTAAAAAAACCGGCTATTCTGCTGCCTTGAAACACCTTTCCCGGGTCACGGCACCTGGCTCATTTTTTCGAAGCCTTTTTTTCAATTTCATCCTGTTCACATACGTAAAAGGTGCTTTGGCCACCCTTGATCGGCCAGTCCTAACACCTTTTGGATCAAATAAAAGATCCAGAAGATGATTGGCCGGTATGATTCGATTCAGAAACCCGGCGCATCCGGCACAATAGGTAATAACCCGTTTTCCTGAAGCTTCTTCTTTTCTCAACATGGCCCAATTCAATGCCAGGGCCTTGTCTGTGAAGGCTACGGATCCACCTTCCCCGCAGCAAAAGGTTTTATGACCGGAATGGGACATCGGGTCAATGGGATACCCCTGGCTGGCAACAAGCTGTCTCACGGCATCATGCATGCCGGATTCCCCGCGAAGGACGCATGGATCATGAATGACCAGCGGTCCGATTCCATCCGCTCTGTGCAGGGAGACATCATTTGAATTGATAAACGGATAAGCCATTTTTACATCAAACTCCCGGCCATACAGCGAAAATACCTTATAGCAGTTCGGACATGCCGTGATGACGCCTCTGATATTATTTCCGGTCAGAAACGCTTTCATTTCAAAAAACATGTCCTCAAAATACCGCTGCCGGCCCAGGTCGTGCGAGGGCTTTGTGCAACAGTCCAAAACAATACCCAAATCCGGTATTTTCTTTTTCAGGCAGGCAAACAGTTTTTCAGTCTGATGGGGCCGTGTGCCCGGCAGGGTGCAGCCCGGAAAAAAAATCGTATGACAGCCGTCAGGAAACGAATACCATGTAAACAGCCTTGACGTGCCTCTTTTTTCATATTGGAGAATGGCCCGATACGTCTTCAAAGATATGCGATCTGTTTCATAGGCGTGTTTCCGCATGTCAAGAAACATATCTTTTGGATTTAGATGAAGTGGACAAACCGCCCCACAAAGGCCACAAAGGCTGCATTTAAACGACAGATCAACCCCATTATTTTGACCGCCTGCCAGGACATCCATGGCAATATCCCCTGGCAGGCCATAAAGCTGCAAAAATCGGCATTCAATCGCGCAGCGACCGCACCGATTGCAGGTTTTATCTATTTCAGCAATACGCGCATTCTGTTTCATTCACCTGTCCCATGAATTCCGAATCTGTCCTTTGACACCTGGAATGTTTTCTATTATAGTTAAAGCAATGCTTTTTTCTAAACCGATTTTTTATCCGCTTAAAACATCCTTGAATACCCATATCAGGCACTAAACTCAAGCGGTAACCGATACTTTAAAAAATATTTTCCCCCGGACCCCCGGTTCATTAAGGACTATTTTCGCATGAATCAATTATCTGAAACCGTTTTACTGGAAAATATCATCTCCTGCATTCAAAAAAACAACCCCAAAAAATGCCTGGCCATGCTTGATGATTTTTCAACATTTACCCCTGCGCTGCAAAATAAAATCCTTTTTGAAATCAGCATGGCGCCAGACTCTGTTTCATTGGATATGCTGAATCACATGATAAGGACCGCCGACCTTTCCAAAAAACTGAAAGAAAGAATACTGGACCTCATTCTGGAAAAAGCCCATGAAAACAGTGCATTTATAGACACGTATCTTCAGTTCAGTGGTACCAAAAGACTTACAAGGGCCGTACCGCTTCTTGCCAGCACATTGATTACCGAATCTGATCCGGCTTTGCTCTTGAAAATAATCCATTCTCTTGGCAAACTTCGCGATCCCTCATGCATAAACGTCATTGCAGACTTCATTTTTTACGAGCATGATGATTTGAAACGCGCTGCGGTCAATGCCCTTGCGGATATCGGGACGAAAAATGCCATTGATGCCTTGAAAAAAGCGGCCATGACAAGCAAGGCAGATCCTTTTTTGAATGACACGCTATCCGGTATTGAAAAACGGAGACGTTCTGCCACAAAGAACGACGCCACAATGACAGAACAACGGGCATCCCAAAAAGATACGTATGAAGCGCTTGATGATGATTCCGATCTCGCCCAGCTACTTTTAATGCTGAACGCCCCGTCTATCACGGATCAGCACCTGGCCATGGATCTCCTGGCTGAAATGGGGCCCCAAATCATACCTGCTGTATTTGGCAATATGGATGTAACCCGGCCGGAATCCATTATAAACACCCTGACGATATTGAGCCAAATGAAAAAAGCCGATGCCGTGCAGGCGATTCTAAAGATCATAAAAATCAAACATCCTGATATTCATGTAAACATTGCCGCTTACGAGGCCATCAAGCGACTGGAAGTGGAAATATCCACCGTGAGCCTGATTGAAGGTATGAAAAATGAGTCTCTGCCGGTTCGTATCGCTGCAGCAATGGCTATGGACAGCAAATTTTCTGATGTACTGATTGAAGGTTTGAAGGGGATAATCGAAACCGGTGGAAAAACATCCGGAAGAGAAGAAAGCGTCGCTGCCATAATAGACGGTTTCGCAGACAACCTTTTTATCCGGCTGCTTGAGTCTGATGCTTTTGTTTTTACGGCATCCAACTACCTGCAATCCGCACCGGTTTTAATTCGAAAACACTTTACTGACCTTTTAAAACAAAAAGGAAGCCGTTCACTTGCCCAATCTATAGAAAACAACAGCTCATTTCCTGTCATTAAACACCGGCTGACCGTTTTTGTCATTGATTCATCATCCATTATGCGCCAGATTTACTACAAATACCTTATTGACCTGGGATTTTATCCGGTTCTTTTCAGTGACCCCCAAAATGCCCTTAATGCCATCGAATCAGCACTTCCCGATATTGTCCTCACGGATTCGTTTCTTCCCCACATGAACGGATTATCATTTGCCTGTGAAATCCGGAAACGTTTCACAGCAGTAGAACTTCCCCTTATTCTTTTTATTCATGGTGATGGCGATCTGTCGTCTGTGGTGCCTTTGAATAATGGACATCCGGCAGAACTGAATCGAATTATCAAAAAGCCAATGACAGACAAGGAACTTCTGAATGTCATATCTGTTGAAATTATTAAAAGTGCATCAAAAATGCTGAAATCAAATGTTCTGGAAAACCGTTACAGAGCACTTTCCCAACTGGCAGCCAATCTCCCGGCTAGTGATCAGATCGTCAACCATCATATTTTTTCCAATGATTTGAATCTTGTTATTGATTTACTTAAAATCACCCATCAAATGGGGCTTTCAAAAATCCTGCCTCAATTAAAGAAGAAACTGGCAAAAAAAATGACCCATACTGGTATCCGGCTTGCACTGATCCTATCCTTTGACAATGAAGAACAAAAAAGCGTTTTTCCGATGATCGATTATATTTCTGACCCGGATGAACATATCCGGTTTGCGGCAATCCATGCTATTTCCAAATATCCTGCCCCAAAAGAACTGACGAGAATACGGGCCATCATGGACTCTTCCGATCCAGACAAATCAGGTATTGTATCCGCAATTTTAGACAGCAGGTCCATCACGATTTTTGAATCCCTTCTTTCTTCTGATTCTTTTATCAATCCGGCGGCTGATTATCTTTCTTTAAAAGCCAGTCCGGCTGTCAGAAAGGAATTTTCTGACTTTCTTATCAACACGGGGAGAAAAGCCCTTGCCCAGTCTATCTTGTCCAGTGCAGCGGGAAGAAAACCTGATCCTGAGAAGACCATTTTTATTGTGGATGAGCATAAAGCCCTGCGACTGTTCATGGAAAAAAAATTAGTTGAAATGAATTGTATGGCCCGCTGTTTTTCTTCTTTTGATGCCACACTTGAAGCCATTCGATCTTCAAAGCCGGATCTGCTTATCACGAGTCTTTTTGTGGCGAATGATTCCTGTTTTCCATTTATCAACAAGATTAGAGAGAAGTATTCCCAAGATGACCTGAACGTGTTGTTACTTTCTACCGGAAATGAACTGGGCGACGCCTACTTCAGGGATTCGTCAAAGAATAATGCTGTTGAAGGCATTCTCTACCTGCCATTTTCGGACAAGGCATGCCGTGACAGAATTTATGCGAAATAACTATTTACTGTCCTGCCGATTCAGGAACCCCGCATATTCAATTTCATAAATGTATACCAGCACTGTGGCCAGGCCAAAAACAAGCGGGCCATAGAGCAGTCCCAGAAGACCGAAGGCACTGATGCCCCCCAGAATGGAAAAGAAGATGAGAAGTGTGCCCATACCGGCAGAACCCTGCATGAAAAGGGGCCTGACCAGATTATCAATCATGCCCACGACAACCACACACCAGACCACCATAAAACCCCCATATCCCCAGTGGCCTGAAATAAAAAGATAAAGAGATGCCGGCACCCAGATCAAGGCGGTTCCCACCATGGGAATCAGCGAGGCAAACGCCATGACCATTCCCCAGAAAAGCCCGGGCAGACCTGAAATAAAAAAAGCAATTCCTCCGGCCGCCCCTTGCAAAAGGGCAGTGACCAATGTTCCCAGAAGCGCTGATTTTCCTACTGCTTTTATTTTGTCTACAATTTTATCTTCCTGGCTGGCACTCAATGGAATCAGGTGAAGCAATCTCTCCACGATCTTCTCATAGTCTCTTATAAAAAAGAAAAACGTGAAAATCATCAAAAAAAATTTGCCAATAAGGGCTGTAATGTTCCCCGCAATGTTCCCCCCTTGGGCCAACAGCGTTTTTCCAATTGAGGCAGACAGGTTCAAGGCCATTTTGTCAAACCGGATATTCTTCAAATCAATATCCGGAAATATCAGTTTCAAATCCGGTAAAATCCGGTTAAACCATCCTGTGCCATAAATGACAAGCGGATGATCGGAAAGCGTGGCATACTGTCCTGTTTCAAACCAGAGTCGTATACCGTTAAACGAATTCACTCCCTGCTGAATCACGGAAAAAAACATGAACACTAGTGGAAGCACAACCAGAATGGTTAAAAGAAAACACGAAAAAAAAGCCGCCGCGTTTTTTTTCCCTTTCAACAAAGACTCTAATTTCAGGTGCAGCGGATGAAAAATCGTTGATAAAAGTCCTGCCACAATAATGGTATGAATATACGGCCGGACCACATGATAACAGGCAAAAAAAACAAGAATGAGAAGAAACAGAAGAAAATAATTGGCATTCAGATATCTGGTTTCAAGTGATTGTGTTTTGTTGTTTTGCCTTGCACCGGTCATAACGTCTTTATCTCCCCTTATCAACGATAATAAATGTGGCATAGGCCCGGGCAATCAATACATCTTCCGACTTCAACGAACATTCGACCTTTGCTGTCCTGTTTCCCAAGTGAATGGTTGCCGCCTCACCGGTAATCACTTTTCCTTTTGCTGCCTTCAGGAACGAAATATTCAGGTCCATGGTCAATGGATGACGATTCTTTGCAATCCCGGACAAAACGGCTGCCCCGCACAAAGTATCGGCCATGGTGCATAGAACACCCCCATGAACCAGGCCTACCGTGTTCTGATGGTTCTCATTCACCCTTAAAATGCCCTTGCTTTGGCCATGCTTCATCTCTTCAATTTCAAGTCCCATCTGAAACGCAAAAGAATTGCCTCCTGATTTCAGGTCCATGTTATTGCTCTCTCCCTGGTATTATCCGTTGTTTGAATACGTGATAAAAATAGTCGTCAATACCATATGCCGTGTTTTTAATGTAATTCAACCCATTTTTCGAATTTTTTATCATATGCCGTTATATTCGCCGCCATTACCTGTCCGGCTGTTAAATCAGCCTTGACACCATTTGGGTATCCTGATACCATTCTTTTAACTTAATTAAAAATATCAGTACTTTACAATTTAACCATTCAGCCCGGTCTTATTTTTAGACACGGCTAACCCAGAATAGAGGAGATAAACACTATGGCCGTGATAACCATTTCCCGACAATTCGGTGCAGGTGGCAGAACCCTTGGAAGAATGATCGCAAAAGAAATGGATTATGTATATCTTGATGAAGTTATCATTAATGAAATCGCAAAAAAAGTAAATGTTTCCAAAGACTGGGTCAAGTCTATGGAAAGGAATGTGGGCGGCACGCTCTCCAAACTGTTTGCCATCATGCTGAACAAAGATTATATGAGCCGGTTAATCGGTGATACAAGAGGCTATCTGGATGAAAACGTTTACATGGATGTATTGAAGGAAATTATCGTGGAGTCTGCCGAAAAAGATAATGTCATTATTATGGGACGAGGCGGTCAATACATTTTAGCGGACCATGAAAACGCCTTTCATCTTCACCTGGTTTCAGATATGGCGCACAGGATCACATTCATGCAGCAGTTTTACAAACTGAATGAAGCAAAGGCCGAACAGGCCGTGACCATTGGCGAAAAGAAACGTGCTGCCTTCTTTGCCAAGTTCGGCAAGGCCGATTATGACAGTCCCCATCTCTATCACCTGGTGCTGAATATGAGCAAGCTGTCTTTGGAAGATGCAAAAGATATTGTATGTCTTTTGGTCAAAAAAAAAGCATCCTAAAAGCTATTCATTCTGTTTGATAAAGGAATAGTAAAGGCCGATGAATGATGGGATAGCATCGGCCTTTTTGTTTATATGGCCGAAGAGGATTCCGTCTAGAAGTTATACGTGACCTTAGCCGCATAGAGCCACCAGTAGCGTTTCAGATCTGAATGATCCCTGTTGTCTGCTGAAGTATATTCGCCAAACCCGTCGTTGTAAGCGGCCTCCAGCTTGAACAGCCAGTATTCATTGATATCAAACCGAAAAGAGAATGTGCTGGTTTTTTTCCAGGCTTCAAAATCATTACCGTAAAACTGCTTAAGCACGCCGACGGATTTAAACACGTCATTTAAATCCGTATGGGAATACCGGTCTTTTCCGTGCTTGTTGGTCTTGTCCGGATAAAAAACCGAGTACATATACTCGGCCTCAAAAAAGGAGTTGAACCGGTAGGAGAGCGCCATATACCATCCCTGACTTGTCAGCGCCTCTGCTTTCAGGTATCCCGGATCATCATAACTCCTGTCTGCATCAATAACGGATTCAATTCTGTTCTGGTTGAGTTCGGCTGTAAAAGCGACGTCCCCCAGGATATATCGCAACATCAGGAAGTACCCTTTAAAATCCATATATGTTCTTAAATAGGTCAGTTTGAGAATATCCGACACCGGGCCGCTCAAAGTCCCTTCAAGATAAAAATCCTTGTGATAATAGGCCGTTCCACCCAGTATCAATCCGGGAAGGGGTGTCTCCCACTTACAATCAAATGAATGGGACTGGCTTGACGTCATATCGGTGAGCTTAAGGCCGTAATATGACCAAAAATCCTCCTGGGCGCTGGCCAAACCGGTATCTAGGGATAAATTGGCACGCCCTGTCAGATAATCGTATGACAAATGTCCCCATGGGCCGATCATATTTCCATATAACGATATGCCTTTTATAAATGAAAAGGTATCTCTGAGGATTTCCGGATACACACACTGGGGGACAAATACATCGGTCCTCAGCATGTCAAAATCCCGAATCGCATAGTAATACCCGGCTGGAAGTTTGATCCGCCCGACTCTGAATCCCAGAAAGTCCCGCCATCTGTAATCGGCAACAACCCAGTCCAGAACCAGTTTGTCATTTCCGTCTGTGCCCAGGTCCCTGGCGAAAAACTGAAGACCAAGCCTCAGTTTGTCTGTCAAATCCGTACCAAAATTGAGGCCCAGCTCATTGAACTGGAATGACCCATCTTCGGTTTCCGCCATGTAATTGTTATGATCTGTCTTAAGATACCCTTGAGAAATAAACCCATGGATATCCACTTTTCCTTCATCTCCGGCATATGCAAATCCTGCAATCAGGCTTAATCCGGTAAAAATTAAAATGATTTTTCTCATTTTAGTCCTCCTCTAATTATCCGTCACCGTCAGGATTTTAACGGTACCGCCGATCGCCGCTTTGGAAGACACATACCCGAGCCCGCCTTCTGTCCTGGCCACATAGTCGATCACGTCCTGTTCGGATTTGAATTTAAGAGGAACTTTACCTGTGCCGGTGAACAGCCTCCGCTTCCACCAGGCCTGAAACTGGCTCTCGGTTTTCCGGATGTAGGCCCGGACAAATGTTTTATGCGTTTCCGGATCACCCAAAGTTACAAAATTCACTTTCTGTTGATCCGGCCATACAGATATGTTGCCCAGAAACATGTCCCGCAGCTCCTCTCTGGTGACCTTATCTGTTTTGACATCTTTATTTATGACAAACACAATGTCATTGGCATAGGCGGAGAATGCGGTCAGAATAAGCATCATGACTGCGGTCAAATGAAAAAAAGACAACCGTCGCTTTTGGAATTTCATCTTTTTTTTCTCCTTTATCTCCATTAACAATTTTTATGCGCCATATGATTTAACCAGGACAAGCAAATAAAAAGACGGCCCTTTTATAGCGGATATATACTGCCAGGTTAAAAATTATACGTCACCTTGGCCGCGTACAGCCACCAATACCGTTTGAGATTTTTATGGTCCCCATTATCAGCGGAAGTATAATCGCCAAATCCGTCGTTGTAGGCAGTCTCCAGTTTGAAGAGCCAGAATTCATTGATATCGAATCGGAAAGAAAAGGTGCTGGTTTTCTTCCAGGCCTCGAATTCGTTTATGAGTTGCTTTTTGACGCCATTCAAGCCGAGCACTTCACCCAGATCGTTCGCCGGGTAAAAGCCCTTGCCGTTTTTGTTGGTTTTATCCGGAAAAAATTCCGAATAGCAGTATTCCGCCTCAAATATCTCATTAAACCGGTATGACAAGCTCACATACCACCCCTGATTTGTGAGATCTACGGCTTTCAGGAACCCGGGATCATCATATGTTCTGACCGCATCAATGATTGTCTCGGTTTTATTCTCCCAAAACTCGTTCGAAAATATAGCACTGCCCATGGTATATCGCAGAAACAAAGCATAGCCGGTCATATCATTAAATTTTTTGAAATAGGTCAACTTTTTATAATCGGCATACCCGCCATCTCCACCAACCGTACCCTCTGCATACAAATTGTTGATAACGTAAAAGGTTCCCCCGATCAACACGCCGGGCAAAGGGGTTTCCCATTGACAATCAAAGGCATGGGACAGATCGACAGTCATTTCTTTTACCTGAAGATTGTAAAACAACCAGAAATCTTCCGTTGCCCCCCTGTATCCCGTATCTTTTGACACATTGGGAAGCCCTGCCAGGTAGTTATAAGAAATGCTCCCCCATGTTCCCATCGACACATATCCATAAAAAGAGACTCCCTTCATAAACGAAAAAGCATCCCGCAGCATTTCCGGATACACGCTCTGGGGGGCAAAAATACTGGTCCGAAGCATGTCAAAATCCCGAATCGCATTGTAATAGCCAAATGGCGTCTTAATCCTTCCCACACGGAAACCCAGAAAGTCCCGCCATTTGTAATCGGCAAAGGCCCAGTCCAGAACCAGGTCGTCATTTCCATCTTCGCCCAGGTCTCTGGCAAAAAACTGGAGGCCTATGCGCAATTTGTCTGATAAATCCGTGGCAAAATTCAACCCCAGCTCATTAAACTGAAATGACCCGTCTTTGGTTTCCGCCATGTAGTTATTATGATCGGTTTTCAGATACCCTTGTGAAATGAACCCATGAATGTCAACTTTGTCATCTGCATATGCAGTGCATGCACATAAAAATATAATAGCTGCTGCCGTAAGAAGAAAATTCAACGTTCGCTTTTGCAATGCCATAGACTTTACTCTCTTTCTTCAAAAAGGTTATCCTTATGGCTTAAAAATTATACGTCACCTTAGCCGCATAAAGCCACCAGTAGCGTTTCAGATCATCGGTTTGCGCGGAAGTCAACTCTCCAAAACCGTCATTGTAGGCAATCTCAAACTTGAAAAGCCAATATTCGCTTATGTCAAAACGAAATGAAAAGGTGCTGGTTTTTGTCCATGCCAAAAAATCATCATTTCGGCTTTTGAGTGTGCCATTGATGTTGAGAAGCTGATTTAAGAGCTTGTTGTCATAGACATCTTTCCCATCTTTATTGTAACGGTTTCCATAATATTCAGAGTACTTGTATTCCGCTTCAAAGTAACGGTTAAACCGGTAGGCCATTCCCGCATACCACCCCTGGGTGGTGATGCTGTCGGCATCCAGATACCCGCCTTCAAACCCATCCATATCGATACGTCTATCCATGTCATTTTGGGCAAATTCCCCCATTAAAACAAACCCCTGCCATGCGTATCTGATGGTCAGAAAAATATACGCCAGATCCGATTTTTCATGAAAACCGGTTATATGATAAACCTTTTCTGCCAAGTTGCCGCTCAGCGTACCGTCGACCTCTATATCATTGAACCACATCCGGGTAAACCCGAGCATCAATCCGTTCAGGGGGGTCTCCCATTTTAAGTCATATGTAAACGACATCCCACTTTTCAAATTTGTCACATCAAGTTCCAGAAATGCCCAATAATTTTCCCAGCCACTGGCCAGACCGGTATCCGGCCCCATATTCGGCAGCCCGTTAACAAAATCATAGGCCATACTTCCGAAGCCGCCCAATTCAATTTCGCCATAAAAAGACACTCCCTTGAATGAAGATGTGGCATCCCGAAACATCTCGGAATAGATACTCCTCGGCACAAACACGCTGGTCCGAAGCAGATCCACATCCCGAATGGCAGCATAATACCCGTAATTGTTCTTGATCTTTCCCACCCGGACTCCCAGAAAATCCTGCCATCTGTAGTCGGCAACCGCCCAGTCCAGAACCAGTTCATCATTACCGTCCGTGCCCAGATCCCTTGCAAAAAACTGCATGCCCAACCAAAGCTTGCCTGACAAGCGGGTTCCAAAATTTAGTCCCAGTTCATTAAATTGAAAAGAACCGTCTTCGGTTTCTGCCATGTAATTATTATGATCCGTTTTTAAATATCCCTGAGAAAGAAATCCATGAATGTCAACCTCACCGATTTCTCCGGCTTCAGCCATACCTGCCAGCAAACCCAGACCGATCAAAAGCAAGATTGTGTTCTTCATTTCGTCCCCTTCCCTTCATTATCGCTCACATGCAGAACCTTGACGTTATCCCCGATTTTTACATTCGAGGATATATAACCAATCCCGCCCGGTGTATTTGCCACATAAATAAGCACATCTGCCTCAGATACAAATCGGATGGGCACTGTCCCGCTTCCGGTGAACAACTTTCGCTTCCACCAGGCCCAGAACTGTTCTTCCGTCTTGTTCGCATATTTCTCTACAAATCGTTTATGCGTGTCGACTTGCTGAACAATCACAAACCGGATGGGGCTGTTGTCCGGCCACATGGATATTTTACCCAGAAAAATTTTCCGAACCTCATCTTTTGTCAAAGAGTCAACGCACACGTTCTTGTTAGCGACAAAAACGATATCATCGGCATATGCGGAAAACACAGTCAAAATAAACGCACTCATCGTGACTGCTGCCAGGTGGCAAATTCGCGTTAATGTTATTTGAAATACCATCTCTCTATTTTTCCTCTATTGCCCATTAGCGAATAGTATTTGCCGTATGGACACCATCAACTGTTTATGTCTTCGGGCCTTTCAACACAGGATAACCATTAAAAAATTATTGATTTAAAAACAGACTCGCTTTTCTACAAAGGACAGTTTGATGACAACATGAATTTTAATCCTGGTGATTTCCCCTGCACCAGTCATATCTGACAGTAAACAAAAACCGGTCAGAAGTAAAGTTGCATTTTTCATTTCGAACTGTTATGTTTTTAGCTTGTCAATAGTCTACGACTGAGTTGCAAAGAAAGCTGACGGGGTTCCTTACAGAATAATGCGTGTAAAAGAATACTGTATTCTGCTTTTTAAAAACGCCGGCAGAATGATGAAAGCCGGATAGCCTCTCTGGCGACCCTGACTGCTCTGAAATTTTCGGAATCATTCATTTTCAGTGTGATATTATAAGGACCCAGGCAATGGAGATGCCTCAGATGAGCACCCCATCATCCAGTTCCCGTTCACTGGCCGCACAGTTTAGACGGGATTATTTCATCGTATCCATTATTCCCATTTTGGTTTTGTTTGTAATCTTGATCGGGGGAACAAAGGTCACACTGGGCTATCTATCCGGTCTGATCATGAAATCCACATATGACCTGAACCTGGACACCGAAAGAAGCCTGCAGGCATTGGGCGAAAGCATCATTCAAGCCAAGTCTCAGGACATAGCCAAACAAATCGAAATCTATTTCCGGATGAACCCTTCGAAAAGTATCCAGGAGATGCGCAAGGATTCATTATTTCAGACCATTTCCCTGCAAAAAGTCGGGATCACCGGATATACAGCCATGTATGAAGCCCCCACCTGTATTTTTCGTGTCCATCCAAACCCAAATACCATTGACAAGGATATGAGTTATCTGAAAAATGACCTGCCTTCCTGGTGGGCGATTGTTGGGGCCACACTGCAAGGTGTTGAGGTATCAGGATATTACAATTGGATTGATCCTGACGGCACGTCCCGCAAAAAATACATGACGGTAACACCGGTGAAATACCCCCTGAACGGCCTGACCATGATGGTTGCCGCCACGACCTATATTGATGAATTTTCGACACCCATCAAGGATATGAAAATCAAGGCCGCTAAAATCGTATACACACACCAGAACTATGTGGCCCGAATGTGGTTTATTTTCGGCGTCATGGCGACGGCGGTGATCCTGATTGCCTGTTTCGGCATCTATCTTCTGGAAAGACGGGCCGCGTTTCGTTATATTTTCCCCATTATACAATTGGCGGATACAGCCCGGGATTTAGGAGAAGGGAAATGGAATGTGGTTGATCATGAACCGATACTGCAAAGAAAAGATGAGATCGGGACACTGGCTCTGGCCTTCAACCGCATGTCGAACCAGCTTAAGGAATTATTTATCAGACTGGAAAATCGTGTCTTTGAGCTGAAACAGGTCCAGAGCGCCCTGGCGGAAAGCGAAGAACACTACCGCAGCCTGTTTGAAGGCGTTCCTGTTGGGCTTTACCGGTCATCTCCTGAAGGGAAAGTTCTCAATGCAAACCAGACACTGGTGCAAATGTTAGGCTTTCCCGACCGGAAAACTTTTTTAGATAGCATGGCTCAAAATATCTATGTTGATCCAGGTGACCGTGAATTGTGGCAGGCCCGCATAGAACATTGCAACGGGATTCTGGCCTTTGATACGCGTGTGCGGAAATACGACGGAACAAAAATATGGATCGAAAATCATGCCCGGGCCGTAAAGGATTCCAGCGGCAAGATCCTTTACTATGAAGGCAGCCTCAAGGATACCACCGAACGCCGACATGCGGAAGATGCACTCAAGCAAAGTGAAGAACGTTTTCGGATACTATATGAAGAATCCAAGCGAGCGGAGGAGTTGTATCGATCTTTAATCCACTCTTCAGCCGATGCCATCGTCATATATGATCTGAAAGATCATGTGACATATACCAGCCCAATGTTTACCAAACTTTTCGGCTGGACATCCGGGGAACTGAAAGGAAAGCATATTCCCTTTCTACCCGAATCCGAGCGCCAATCCACCATGCAAAGGATCAAGGATGTTCTCGAACAAGGGAAGCCATGTCAGGGATTTGAAACCAAACGCACCACAAAAGACGGTCGGCTAATAGAGGTCAGCATGAGTGCCTCACGCTATGATGACCATGACGGTCAACCGGCTGGCATGCTCGTTATTCTGCGTGACATCTCCGAACGTAAGCGGCTCGAAGTGCAACTTCAGCACATCGAACGTATGGAAGCCATCGGGACCCTGGCAGGTGGCATTGCCCACGACTTCAACAATCTCCTCATGGCCATCCAGGGAAATATCACCGTAATCCGGTACAGCATGGATCCGTCTTATCCCCATTACAAGGATTTTATCAATATCGAAAGGCAGGTTGAGCGGGGCGCCACATTAACCCGCCAATTGCTCGGTTACGCCAGAAAAGGCAAATACGAAGTAAAAACCCTGAACATCAATGATATTATCCTTGAAAGCGCGGAGACCTTCCAGCGAACGAGAAAGGATATTACGATCCACTATGACCTTGCACAGGATCTTTGTGCCATTGAAGGCGATATTGCTCAGATAGAACAGGTACTGATGAACCTTTTCATCAATGCTTCCGATGCCATGCCTGATGCCGGCAATTTGTTCCTAAAAACAGGAAATGTCACATCTGATGAAATGGTGAACAAGCCTTATACCCCGAAATTGTGCGATTATATATTACTAAGGGTACAGGATACGGGACTCGGAATGGATCAAAAAACCATGGACCGGATTTTTGATCCATTTTTCACCACCAAAGAAATGGGAAGAGGCACAGGCCTTGGTCTGGCATCCGTATATGGCATTGTCAAAGGCCACGGCGGTTATGTTGATGTCGAGTCGGAGAAGGGCCGCGGGGCGACCTTCAACATTTACCTGCCTGCTTCAGACAAGGCCATTGAATCCGCCATCATACCGGAAACAGATGTTGTTGTTCAAGGCAAAGGAACGATTCTCCTAATCGATGATGAAGAAATGGTCAGAACCACCGGGGCAGACATACTGACAATTTTGGGATATACGGTTCTGACAGCTGAAAGCGGCAGAAAGGCTATGGAGATTTATCAGAAACATAAAAATCGTATTGATATGATCATTCTGGATATGATAATGCCCGATATGGGGGGGGGAATGGTTTTTGATCAACTCAGAAAAATCAATCCAGAGGCTGCTGTGCTTCTGTCCAGCGGATACAGTATTGATGGCAAGGCCTCAGATATCCTGAATCGAGGGTGCAACGGCTTTATCCAGAAACCCTATACAATAGAACAACTTTCGCAAAAAATAAAAGAGATCATTAAAAAAGAAGAGGACTTGCCTTAAGGTAAACCATCCCTTCTGTCAAACGGACTATCAATCATGACCGCCTGCAGAAAAAATGCAATCCACACGGCTGAATGGTTTAAAAACCATATCCGGACCACACCGGAAACTGCCATCATGACAGGAACCGGTCTTTCCGAATGCGCTGAAACGCTTGCGATCGAGCATGAATTTCATTATAGTGATATCCCGCATTTTCCTGTGTCCACTGTATTAAGCCATCATGGCCAACTCATTTTCGGAACCATGGGAAAGCGTCACAAAAAAGTCATGGTGCTTCAGGGAAGATTTCATCTGTATGAAGGGTATTCTCCCCTTGAGGTGACGTTTCCGGTTCGGGTGATGCAGGAGATAGGGATTAAGAATCTCATTTTAACCAATGCAGCAGGCGGCCTGAATCTGTCGTATTCGGCAGGTGACATCATGATCATCGAGGACCATATCAACCTGACAGGTGAAAACCCGCTCACCGGCCCAAATGAAGATGCCTGGGGGAAACGGTTTCCGGATATGATTGATGCCTATGACAAAGACTTGATCCATCGTGTAGAATCAACTGCAAAGGCAGAGGGCATCGCCATTCAGAAAGGTGTTTATGCGGGCTTGAAAGGGCCTTCACTTGAAACGCCTGCTGAAATGACGTTTTTAAGAACCATAGGTGCAGATGCTGTCGGTTTTTCAACGATCCAGGAAGTGATAGCCGCCGTTCATTCAGGTTTCAGGGTTTTGGGGCTATCCATCATTACCAATATGAATGACCCTGCAAAGCCTGTCCCCGCAACCCTTGAAGGTGTCATCAAAACGGCAGAAAAAGCGGCGCCATATGTTAACCGGCTGATTGATGCCATCCTGGAGATATTATGATAAAAAAAAATGCCGATATCCTGATCAAAAACGGGCTGATTATTACGATGGACGCAGATGGACGAATCATTGAAGGCGGATTGATTGCCATCAGCGGCGCTAAAATAGCAGGCGTTGATTCGAAAGAAACCCTTTCCTCATGGAAGGCGGAAGAAGAAATAGACGCCAAAGGCTGTATCGTCATGCCCGGCCTTGTCAACACGCATACCCATCTTCCCATGTCACTTTTCAGAGGACTGGCCGACGATCTTCCGCTCATGACCTGGCTGAACGACTATATATTTCCGGCTGAAGGCAAATATCTCAGCCCGGAAACCGTCAAAGCCGGCACCTGTCTCTCCTGCGCAGAAATGCTTTTGGGCGGTATCACGACTGTTTGTGACGGCTATTTTTATGAAGATCATGTGGCAGAAGCGGTTCTTGCGTCCGGGTTGCGCGCGGTCCTGGCCCAGGGAGTGATCGATTACCCGGCGCCAGGTGCACCTGATCCTCAAAAAAATATTCATGTGGCCATGGGCTATGCAGACAAGTGGAAGGAGAGATCATCCCTGATATCCCCTTCGATTTTCTGCCATTCACCGTACACCTGTTCAACAGAAACGTTAAAAAAGGCCAAACAGGCTGCCTGTGAGAGAAACCTTCTCTTTCAGATTCATGCTGCAGAAACCAATTTCGAATGGGAAACCATTCAAAAAGAACATGGCAAAACACCCATTCAGTATCTGGACAGCCTGGAACTTCTTGACGAGCATACGCTACTGGTTCATGCCGTTCATGTGGATGGCAACGACATTTCTACCATCGCCAAACGGAAATCGGCTGTCTCCCATAATCCGGAAAGCAACATGAAACTCGCATCTGGAATTTCTCCCACAAGTGACTTGCTGGCTGAGGGTATCCGTGTTGGACTGGGCACAGACAGCAGCGCCAGCAACAACGACCTTGATCTTTTTTCAGAAATGGGAAGCGCCGCAAAACTTCATAAAATCCATCAAATGGACCCCACGGCCATGAAGGCGGAAGATGTTGTCAAAATGGCAACCATTGGTGGGTCAAACGCCATCGGGCTTGGCAGTATCACCGGTTCGCTTGAAACCGGAAAGCAGGCGGATATCATCATTATTGACACCCGAAAACCCCACCTGACCCCCATGTATCATCCCTTATCCCATCTGGTCTATACAGTTAAAAGCTCTGATGTAAGAGATGTGATGGTCGCAGGCAAACTGCTTGTGCGAAGGCGTCACCTTCTTTCACTGGATATGAATGCTGTTATGGATGACGTGATGATTGTGAGGAATACAATTGTGGGGAAGGATCAGAAATAGAGACGCAGGTCATGCGCCTCTATTTCCATTACTGGCAAAAGTCTTCTGGTAACGCTTACTCGCCTTCAAAAGCCATCAGCGTGAACATCTTGTATTTCGCAATTTTTTCCCTGCCCTTAAGATCCGGAAGATCAATGATAAACGCGCACTCCACAATTTCCCCTTCGAGCTGTTCCACCAGCCGGGTAGCCGCCTGCATGGTACCGCCTGTGGCAATGAGGTCATCTATGATAATCACGCGTTCTCCCTTATTAATCGCGTCCACATGCATTTCAACCGTGTCTTCTCCATATTCCAGGGAATAAGTGGCGCTGATCGTTTTATATGGGAGTTTTCCCTTTTTTCTGACCGGTACAAATCCCACATTCAGTTTGTAAGCAAGCACGGCGCCAAAAATAAACCCACGCGCGTCAATGCCTACGATCTTGTCAATTTTCATGTTCTTGTATCGTTCGTAAAAAACATCACATGCCTCTCTAAGCGCCTGGGGATTCTGGGTAAGTGTCGTGATGTCCCTGAACATCACGCCTTTAATAGGCCAGTTGGGAACCGTTCGAATTGTCTCTTTGAGATCCATGTTGCGTTTTCCTCACTTGATTTTTACAACTGCATTTTTAATGATCTGAACCACATTGTCCGCGTTCTGGTTGAACACCTCAAGAATATCTTCCCAGGATACAGGCGCCTCATCGAATTTCCAGCAGTCATAGTCTGTGGACATGGCAATGGCGGCATAAGGAATTCCGGCCTCTTTTGCAAGAGCGGCTTCTGTTGCCACAGACATATTGATGACATCCGCACCCCACATCCTGAACATGTTGGATTCGGCCCTCGTGGAAAATCTCGGGCCTTCGATGGTGATCATGGTGCCGCCATTATGTGTTGTAAGCCCCAGTTCCACTGCAGTATCATAAAGAATCTTTCTCAAACCCTCATCAAACGGGGTGGCCATGGCTGCATGAACCGTTTCTTTCTCAAACGAATCATGAAACGTGTTGATGCGATGTTTGGTGAAATCGATAAACTGATCAATAATGACAAAGTCCCCCCTGCCGATTTCTTCTCTTAAACTGCCGCAGGCGGTTGTGGCAAGGATGTGCGTCGCGCCGATCTTTTTCAGGGCGCTGATGTTTGCCCTGTAATTCACCTGGGTCGGGTTTAACTGATGTTTTTTGCCGTGCCTGGATACCGTCACCACATCGACACCACCAATTTTTCCCACACTCAACCGGGAAGATGGTTTACCATAAGGTGTTTCCGCATCAGTTGAAATAGCTCCCTGAAGCAGCTTGGGATCATCCAGACCGGAACCGCCAATGATGCCTATTTTTACCATAAACAACTCCTTTCATGGGTAATCATTAAATAAATGTAAAAAATATTTGGGTATGTAAGGGTTCGTGAAAAAATGTAAACGTATTTTTTTCACGAACCTTATAAAAGAAAACAGATTTTCCCATTTTTCCTGTTGCGCTAGGCCTGTCTATATAATACAAGATTCGTCTGATTACAATCTGTTATTTTTTCCAATACAGGAAGGCTGTGAATCTATGAAAGTTGACGGAAAACATATTCGCCCCATCTGGCTGAATGCTGAGGACGACACAATCGTAAATGTCATCGATCAGCGCGCCCTTCCCCATAAATTCATTGTGGCAGACTTAAAAACCCTCAATGATGTTATCCATGCCATCAAGGAAATGGTGGTAAGGGGAGCACCGCTTATTGGTGCCACCGGTGCCTGTGGTGTCTATGTCATTGCCCTGAACCTTGGCAAGGATGTCATGCAAGATGACCTTCTTCAAACAGAATGTGAAGCGCTCAAAAATGCAAGGCCCACGGCGGTAAACCTTTCCTGGGCTGTGGATGCCGTCTTTAAAGAGGTTATCAGGGGATCGTCTGCTTCGGAAAGGGTTAACATCGCACGGGAAAAAGCACTTGCAATCACAGAGTGCGAAGCGGAAAACTGTAAAAAAATAGGCGAAAACGGCTTTAAACTTATTGAGGCGATCCGCAAGAAAAAAAAGGGAAAGGCCGTCAACATTCTGACCCACTGCAATGCCGGATGGCTGGCCTGTGTGGAATACGGAACAGCTACCGCCCCCATGTATACAGCATTTGACCATCATATAGATATTCATGTGTGGGTGGATGAAACACGGCCATTAAACCAGGGAGCCAGACTCACCGCATGGGAACTTGGCAAACAAGGCATCAAGCACACGGTCATTACCGATAATGCCGGTGGCCATCTCATGCAGCATGGCCTTGTGGATCTGGTCATCGTGGGAACGGACAGAACCACCTATACAGGTGATGTGGCCAATAAAATAGGCACCTACCTGAAAGCGCTTGCTGCAAAAGATAATGACATCCCGTTCTATGTGGCCCTTCCTTCAAGCACATTTGACTGGACTATGAGGGACGGCGTAAAGGAAATCCCTATTGAAGAACGTGATCCTGATGAAGTGAGATATGTTCAGGGATTATACAACAATAGAATTGCAAGTGTTCTCGTACCACCTGAATTCAGCCCGGCAGGAAATTATGCATTTGATGTGACACCTGCAAGGCTTGTTACGGGATTTATTACGGAAAGAGGCGTTTGCGGTGCTTCGGAAGCAGAAATTTTGAAACTGTTTCCGGAAAAAAGAGCGGCATTCGCATCATCAAAATGACTTGACATTTAAATAAGGCTACCCCATATAAACCCAATGCTTACAGAACTTGAAAAAAAAGTAATCGCCCTGATCCAGGGAGATATTCCCGTTACGCCAAGACCTTATCTTCAACTGGCTAAAAAAATAGGCATCACTGAAAACGAAATTCTTGAAACGCTTTGTGCCCTTAAGGAAAAAGGAATTATCAGACGATACGGGGCCACCCTTCGGCACCAGAAATCCGGATATACGGCAAACGCCATGGTTGCATGGCAGGTGGATGAGGAACGTGCAGATGAAGTTGGTGAAAAAATGGCCACATTCATAGAGGTTTCGCACTGCTACAGGAGAACGCCTGAAAAAGACTGGCCTTACAATTTATACACCATGATTCATGCCAAAAGTGAAGACGGCTGCAGGGAAACTGCAAAAAAAATAGCACAGGCTATTTCCGTTACGACCTACAATCTCCTTTTCAGCAAAAAAGAGCTTAAAAAAACATCCATGGCCTATTTTCCTTTTGACGATGACGACGAATAGCCGATTATTTCCATGAATCCGCATATTCCCCATATTCTGTTTGTCAATCCCTGGATACACGATTTTGCCGCCTATGATGTATGGGCCAAGCCCTATGGTTTGTTAAGCCTGGCCGCAATTACAAGGTGCCATGGCTACCAGGTGTCCTATATTGACTGCCTGGACCGGTTTCATCCCAGAGCCGGAAAAACGGATCCTTACATCAGAAACGGCAGAGGCCCTTTTAGAAAAAAGACCATTCAGAAACCGGGCGGGCTTTCGGATATCAACCGGACCTATTCTAGGTATGGTATCGAACCGGAGTGGTTCAGGGAGGATCTGTCAGCCATTCCCAAACCCGACCTTATTATGGTCACATCCCTTATGACCTACTGGGCGCCTGGTGTCAGGGAAACCATATCGGCAATCAAGAAAATTTTTCCAACCGTGCCGGTCTTTCTGGGTGGTATTTATGCGTCTCTCTGTTATGACCATGCATGCAAACACTCTGGTGCAGACCGTGTTCTTTCCGGCAGTACCGAAAAAACGATTCTCGATATATTTGAGACCTATTTCGGATACAGGGAGCTTTCGCTTTATAACCCGGATGATCCGGACACATACCCCTACCCGGCATTTGATCTTCAGCGGGTCATCAATTATGTGCCGATTCTTTCCTCAAGAGGGTGTCCATTTTCATGTGCGTATTGTGCTTCCGGTTATTTGAATGACGCCTTCACACAACGAAAACCGGAATTTGTGGTTGAGGAAATCAAGTATTTCAATACCCGCCACGGGGTAAGGGATTTTGCTTTTTATGATGATGCCCTTCTTGTCAATGCAAAATCCCATGCCATTCCCATGTTGGAGCAACTGGTCAACGACGACGTGAATGTGCGGTTCCATCTGCCCAATGCCCTTCATATTCGTGAAATCAATGAAGAAATAGCCAGCCTTATGTATCTTGCCGGTTTTCAGACCATTCGACTGGGCCTGGAAACCGTGGAATTTCAAGAAAAACGTCACCAACTGGACCGAAAGGTCTCCGAAAAAGAATTCTACGACGCTGTGAACGTTCTCCTTTCTGCAGGATTCGAAAAGGACCAGGTCGGCGCTTATCTTTTGTGCGGCCTTCCTGACCAGACAACCGCATCTGTTGAATCTTCAATCCGGACGGTTCTAAAAAGCGGCATCACACCGGTCCTTTCCCACTATACCCCCATACCTCACACTGCTTTATGGCCGAAGGCGGTTTTATCCTCCAGATATGATCTTGAGGCAGATCCGATATATACCAACAACGCGATTCTTCCGTGCCAGAAGGAACCCTTTTCATGGGAAAAAGTCTTATACCTGAAGAATATCATTAAAGAAGGCTCCGATAACAATAAACCTGCCATTCCTGAAATGGTTGAAGCCGGCTGTGCCTCCGAAAAATTAGGTTCTACTCATAATTAAAGTTTAATATGGAAAAAATTCACAAAGATCGCCGTTGTTGTCCGGATACATTTCTTCGGCATAGTCAGGTGATGCTTGAAAAAGTTTTTTAAGAAGCTCACATTTGTCTTCGGATGTCAGAAGTTCGTCCGCCATAATCCCGTCCCGGATACTCTCCGTTGTCACTTCTTCCGAGGACATATAAATGCCGCCATCCTGTGGTGTATCAAAAACGACGAACTTACCGGCGCCCGGGGAGGTATCATCCCATGCTTTCCATTCGACCATCTCTTTGCTGCCAGGCTTTCCGGTTCCGGGATTTCCTGTGTACGCAAATTGTGCCCAATAGGACATCATTTGATCTGAAAGCAAATCTCTTGTGGCAGAATTAAAGCCAACGTTTGCGGAATTGTATAAAAAGGGTGACAGGTGGTAAGTTTTAAAATCGCCGAATATGAAGCTTAATTCAACGCCGTGAGCCGCCCCCAGTAAAAGACTTAAATCAACAAATCCAAACAGGGCTCCCTCTTCGTCCCAATCGAACCTAAACGCATAAACGTCTGATTTGTCCGGATCCGATAGAAACCATCTTGCCGGATCATCAACCGCTCCCAGCTTTTTAATGTTGGAATCCCACATGGCATAGCTATTGTAGTAATCCTCTGTGACGCCGGAGATCAATTGGAACCAGCTTGTAAATTTCGGTTCCATGAACATGAACAATTTGCTCTCATCCCTTGTGGTACCCATAATGACAGGGACATTGTTATAATTGGTCGTGTCTTTGAGAATATCCTCCACAGACATTTCAGGCACCAGATATCCATCCTGAACAATTGTCGGCGGCCATATATATTTTCCATTGGCATCTTTATATGCCCCGAGTATCTCCTCCTTTGTTTTCGCTCTCAGATAATCTGCAATTTCTTCATTAGACATACTGTTTTGAACACGCTTGGCATCGTCTCTGTCAGTTGCCAGGCCATCTGTAACCAGAAGATTGCAGAGCACTTCTCTGCTGCTGTAATCATTTCCAGGTGAAGGATCATCCATATAATTCTCGGCTTCTTCAATCGTATATGTATCTATGCCGCCACTTTGCATGATAGCCCTGTGAAACAGACCGTCTGCCTCCTTTGAAAGAACAAGCGACATTACATTCCTGCCGCCGGCAGACTCACCGAATATGGTTACATTTTCCGGATTTCCCCCAAAGGAAGAGATATTGTCTTTTACCCAGTTAAGCGCGAGTATCATATCCGTGGTACCATAGTTTGCTGTATTGTCGAAAGTCTTCGCTGTCTCATTTCGAAAGGCTGGATGAGAGAAATAGCCAAAGGACGTAAGCCTGTAGTTGATCATTACCACAATCACATTTTGGGAAGCAGCGAGTTTGTAGCCCTTGTTTATCCCGCCATAACCGGCTCTGTTGCCACCACCGTGTATCCAGAACATAACAGGCAGTCTGTCATTTCCGGAAGGTATATGGTCTGCATCGAACCTTGGTGCCCAGATATTTAAATACAGGCAATCTTCTGAACCAAGAATGGCTTTATTCGCTTCGAAAATGGTCGCTGTGGATGCAAACGCATCCCCTACCTGTGTACACTCTGAACATAATTCCAGTGCTTTTTTTGTACCGCTCCAATTTTCAGGCGGCACAGAGGCTTTCCACCGAAGGTCGCCGACCGGCGGTTTTGCATAGGGAATCCCTAACCAGGCATGACTGTTTTCTTTATCGTTAAAACCGATCACATCACCATAAATGGTTGTTCGCAGGGTTTCCGGAAGAGCACAACGATCACAGGAGCTGAATGCTGAGGTGGAAAATATGATCAACGCAATTAAAAAGAGGATGGCATCTTTTTTCATAAAAATGTCCTTTTTGTGTTCAGGTAATCGGTTTCACCATTTTAAGGTATGTTAAGCCTACCAGTTTTTCGACTGAATTGACCATTTGGGATCAGCCAAACTTAATCCGCAATCTTCACCGACAAACTGATCTTTGTTTTCATATAGATCCTTGAGAATGAAATCCAGCCATAAAACCGCGGCCTGGGCGAACACACCACCTTTTTTCACGGCAAAGCCAGCCATATGCGCCCCAAAGAGCCCTCCCCCTTTTTTAGAATAATCGTAATTGGCCCAAACAGACGGAATATCGTCAGGAACTTCGGCGAAATCTTTTTCAGCCTGCGGATATGCGATATCTTTTGGCCCGCTGTTCACCCACATGGTTGGCGTATGAAGTTCCAAAAGATCTTCTTTGGTCGCGCCCCCCATATTGCCGGTATCAAAAATGCCGCTGTTCCATGCCACGACAGTACTTACCCTGGGGTCGCTTCCAACGTGCAGGGATTCCAATCCCCCGCATGACTGCCCCATTACCGCAACTTTTTCCGTATCGATCTTGCCGTAATACTTGCTGTCCGGCCGACTGTTTTCGGAGATGGCCCAATCGATGGCATCAACCAACATATCAGGGGTTGTAAAGCAAACCTGATCGATACCATTGCTTGCAATGACGAGATAATTATGGGCAGCAATTTCACTTAAAAATTCCGTAAAAAAAGCACCTGGTAATATGCACCCACCTTCTCCCCAGATGACAATAGGCATTTTCTCCGTGAGCGTGTCAAGAGCCGTCGGCCTATATATACTGTGCTTGGGCAGTCCGGGATCCTCTTCGAGCGTTACATCCGGATTGCTCGACGAACAACCTATGGTCAAAATTGAAAATATTAGCATGCTGAAAAGCAAAATTGTAAACAGATGGCTATTGACTTTTTTTTTCATAAAAGCACTCCTTTCAAGCGCAAAACAGTTTTATTTCATTATAGACAATGAACTTTTTTTTGGATTTGTGATTGTTTAGGTTAAAATATTTGGGAAACGCTGTTATGTCAAGGTGTTTGTCTGACAGTGGAAAGATAGAGTTTCATGAAACAAATATGCTGTTTTAAAACACACGAAAAAACTTCAGAAATCAGGGATGCTCACACGAATTGGCCCGGCCAGGGGCGGTTACTGGAAAATAATCGTGGACTAATCTGAATGAGCTGAAACGCGCGAAGAAGCAAATTGATAGATATAGAATATCACCCCGCCTGAAAAGGCACAGGCGCTGCTAAACAGGAACAGATACGCCCCCATTTTTTCAAAAAAATAGCCATTTATCAGAAAACCGACCATCATGCCAAGCCCGTATGTCACCGCATTGTTGACAGACTGGCCAAACGTTTTGGATTCATCATCTGATAGTGTATCAATAAAAAGAATACTTGAAATATGAAACACCCCATACGTGATGGCATGAAGGATTTGTGAAACAAGGATGGCTATCGGTGATACGGCAAAAAACAACACACACCAACGAAATGCGGACATAAACAATGAAAAAATGATCAGCCGCTCAAATGAAAACCATCTGAAAATCTGGCGGGAATTGAGCATGACCACGATCTCGGACAAAGAGGCGAGCGCCCAGGAAATCCCTATAAAAAAACTGCCGTAACCGAGTTTTTCCAGATGAATGGAAAAAAACCCATAATAGGTACCATGACTTAAAAGCATTAAAAATGCACACACTAGAAATACAGCCGTTCTTCCGTTAAAAAAATTTTTCCGTATCTTTGGTATTTTTTCTTTCGGGGTTTCATAATCGGGAACCAGAGGGGAAAGGAACGCCTGAATGATTGATCCTGATAAAATCAGCAGAATAATAATATCTACAGAATACTTGTCTATTATTTTTCCCAGGACAAGAACAGCCAGAATGAAACTCACAGACCCCCATACCCGGATATTTCCGTAAAGATCCCTGTCTTTTCCCAGAATCTTTACGGTCAGGGTCTCCAGAAATGAAATCAAAGGCGAATAAAAAATACTGTATACAATCATGATAATAACCATGGCGGTAAAATCAGCGGTCACCAGAAACAACGCCCAGACGCCGGCACTCAACAGATTGCATGAAATATAAAGTTTTTTTCTTATTTTTATACGATCGGCAATCGCCCCCCAGATCAGAGGGAATAAAACGCCAATAACGGTTTTTATGGCCGAGATAATACCAATCTGAAAACCGCTGAATCCCAGATGATAACAGTACAGGTTGAAGAAGGGCAAGAAAATGCCCATCACACCGAAGTACAGAAAATACTGCCCGCCCAATATCCATCTGGTTTTTAACTCATGATTCGACATATTAACATCCACATGCACCGGTTTAAATCTTTCCTGCCAGATATCATAGACACCATTAACCGTCTTTCGGCAACACCTATTTGCCACCTGTTTATTTGTCGTTATCTTTGCTTTACAAATCATCCGCACAATGGTATTTTCGCATTTGACGTTAAAAGGCTAACCACCCGCCTGCTTTTTGCAATTAACCGGAAATAAAAGGTTCACATGAGGATTCTATTTTACAGGCGATCCATCAGGCGGTCTTTAATCAGATATTGTATTTTATATGAGCCCCAAAAATCAGTATTTAAACGCAGGAGCCGAAAATGGACTACATAAAGATTAGATTCGGTAATATACTTGAACAGGATAATACAAGGACAAATGATACTGATGATACCCTGTTTCATCATACATTTAACCCCATGTTCAGTTTTTCGGAACGGCTTTGGAAACCTCACATGGACATTTTTGAAACCCCGGATGAAATCATTATTCTGGCAGAAGTGGCTGGCGTCAATACCAGTGATTTTGAAATCGAAGTATGCGAAAAAGCAGTTAAAATAAGCGGAAAACGTGCGGAAGCACCCCCAGTTCCCAACGCCACATACAGACTCGTTGAAATACAGAACGGATCGTTTGAGAGAATTCTGAAACTTCCCAGAGCGATTGATACGGAAAAAGTGTCGGCAGATTATACTAACGGATTTTTAAAAATAAACCTGGCAAAACTGGCCCGATAAATTGATATCTGGCCATCCTGTTCAACCGAAGCAAAAATACATTAACCGATTGATACTAACGTTCTACTAAACCGTTCAAAGCTGTCAATAAAGAAAGAGGTGAGAATTTGGAGGAATACATGAGCGAACAGCTGCCATCATCTAATGAAAAAAATACGGAAACCCCGGCTGAACCTTTGCCGATACTCCCCATATATGACGTGGCACTTTTTCCCAAAATGGTTCTGCCACTTGTTGTGACCAAGGATGACTCCATGGAGCTGATCGATGATGCCATGGCCAATAACCGCGTACTCGGATTTCTGGTGGCTAAAAATTCCGATATTGAATCTGGTTACACTCCGGATGACCTGTATTCTTATGGAACGATTGCCATGATCCTCAAAATGGCCAAAATGGAAGACAACAAGGCCCAGCTCATGGTTCAGGGGCTTTCCAGATTCAAGGTCGATGAATTTATTGATGGCAAGCCCTACCTCAGAGCGCAGGTAACCCTGATCAAGGAAGATGAACAGATTGACAAGGAAATACGGGCACTCATGTCCAATGCCCACGATCTTTACAGCAAGGTTGTGGAACTGTCTCCGGGTATTCCCCAGGAAATCGTATCCATGGCCAAAACCATACGGGAACCCGGAACCCTGGCAGACATGATCACGTCCACGATCGATTCCGCCCAGGACGAGAAGCAGCAGATTCTAGAAACCCTGGATGTAAAAAAACGGCTGAAAAAAGTCACCAAAATGCTCAATTACCAGCTCGAAATTCTGGAAATCGGCAGTAAAATTCAGTCCCAGGTCAAAGAAGACATGGGAAACAAGCAGCGGGAATACTATCTGCGGCAGCAGTTGAAGGCCATTCAGGACGAACTGGGAGACAAGGATGAATCCACGGCAGATATCGAGGAGTACCGGGTAAAAATCAAGGAACTGGCCCTTCCTGAAACCGCAGAAAAAGAAGCGGAAAGAGAACTGAAGCGCCTATCCAACATGCACCCGGCATCCTCCGAATATACAGTATCCCTATCCTATCTGGACTGGATTTGTTCCTTGCCCTGGAATACGGCCTCTGATGACAATCTCGATATTAAAAAAGCAAAGAAGGTCCTTGATGAAGATCATTTTGGCCTTGATAAAGCCAAAAAACGGATCCTGGAATTTCTTGCCGTACGTAAATTAAAAGCAGATTCCAAAGGACCGATCCTCTGCTTTTCCGGCCCTCCGGGAACAGGCAAAACCTCCCTTGGCAGATCCATCGCAAGGGCCATGGGTAGGGAATTCATTCGTATCGCTTTGGGCGGCATGAGAGACGAGGCTGAAATAAGAGGACACCGGCGAACGTATGTCGGCGCACTTCCCGGACAGATCATTCAGGGCATGCGCCGGGCAAAAACCAATAACCCGGTTTTTGTACTGGATGAAATAGATAAGGTCGGCGCATCTTTTCAGGGTGATCCCTCATCTGCACTTCTTGAGGTCCTTGATCCGGAGCAGAATTTTTCGTTTGCAGACAACTATCTTAACGTTCCTTTTGATCTGTCAAAAGTCATGTTTATCACAACGGCAAACGTGCTTTATACCATTCCTCCTGCCCTGCGAGACAGAATGGAGGTACTCGATCTTGTAGGATATACGGATGATGAAAAAATAAAAATCGCCAACCGTTACCTGATTCCCAGACAAAGAAAAGCTCACGGGCTTAGATCCAACAATGTCACATTTACAAAAAGCGCCATCAAAAAACTGATTTCAGGATACACCCGCGAGGCGGGTTTAAGAAACCTTGAACGGGAAATCGCAAATATATGCCGGGGAGTTGCAAGCAAAGTCGCCGAAGGTGAAACAGATTCGGTTACCATCAAAGTGATTAATTTAGCCAAATACCTTGGACCGGAACGCGTCACGCCGGAGGTCAGCTCAAAAATCAACAAGCCCGGCGTAGTTATGGGCCTTGCCTGGACACCCGCAGGCGGAGAACTCCTCTTTATTGAAGCGATTGCCATGAAAGGCAAAGGCGGTCTTATTCTAACCGGCCAACTGGGCGATGTAATGAAAGAATCGGTCAGCACTGCGCTGAGCTTTATCAGGGCCAATGCCAAAAAATTGAAAGTGGATGAAGCTTTTTTTGCCCATCATGATATTCATATTCATGTACCGGCAGGGGCCATCCCAAAAGACGGGCCTTCCGCAGGTGTAACCATGCTGACGGCACTTACGTCTCTTGCCAGCGAAAAACTTGTTATCAACAAGATGGCCATGACCGGTGAAATAACATTAAGAGGCATAGTCCTCCCTGTGGGCGGTGTCAAAGAGAAGGTACTGGCCGCCCATCGGGCAGGTATTAAAACCATCATTCTTCCGGAGTCCAACAAAAATGACCTGGATGAAATCCCCAATAAAGTTAAAAAAGCAATTCAGTTCCACTTTGTTGAAAAAATGATCAACGTGATTGAGGTTGCCCTTGAAAAATAAGGCCATACAGCTACCACCAGCAAATTGATATCCATATGGGAAATACTATTTTCCGACATATTTTTTCAATAAGCACTGCTGTATTATTATTTATATTTACCCTGGAAGGTTGCCTGCCCCGGCAACCTTTGCCGGAAAAAAGGGAACCAGCCCCATCAAACCAAAAAATATCTCCCTATAAAATAGGAAATATCTGGTATCATCCGATTCCCCATTCAAGAGGATTTCGACAAGAAGGCCTTGCTTCATGGTACGGGAAAGATTTTCATGGTAAAAAAACAGCCAATGGCGAAATCTACAACATGTATGCCATGACTGCTGCCCATAAAACCCTCCCTCTGGGTACCTGGGTACGGATTGAAAACAAAGTGAATGATAAAAAGATCACCGTAAGGATCAATGACCGTGGACCGTTTGTGGCAGGCAGAATTATTGATCTCTCGTACACGGCTGCCAAAGAACTTGACATCGTCGGTCCGGGAACCGCACCGGTTGAAGTCATTGCCCTGGGAACACCGGATCCGGATAAAGATGAAAAGACACCTCTAACATTCATCCCTGGAGATTACTACTCAGGCAATTTCGTTATTCAGATCGGCGCATTCAAGGAGCGTGAAAATGCGGAAAGACTAACCCATTCCCTTTCCGGTGAATATGAGAATGCCCATCTGGTTCCTTTTCAACTGGGCATGGAAACGTTCTACCGGGTCCGGATAGGCCATTTTTCTGATCTGTCTGAAGCCAAGGCCTTTGAAGAAGCAATCGCCTCAAAAGGATTTCCACAGGCATTTGTGGTGGCTGAATGAAAAATATCGAAAACGCCGTTGATAGCTGTACAGCTGGTTTTGACTACAGCAACTATTATTGATTAAAAATTTCCTTACCCAATCGCAAGCCCGCCAGATTAAAGGCTGGCTGGTTTGACCGACTATATACCGCCCCTGATTTCCCCGCTCACTAAAACCGGCTTTACTTTTTCATCAAATTTTGATTATCCATATGCCATGAAATCCAAAAAACCTTCACGACAAACGGTTTTTCTTGACAGAGACGGGGTCATCAACCAGGATTCACCAGACTATATCAAACGTCCTGACGAATTCGAATTTATTCCGGGAAGCCTTGAGGCCATCAAACGGTTTACGGAAAATGGACTTGACGTCATTGTCATCACCAACCAGTCCGTTATCAACAGAAAAATGGTCTCAAAGGAAGAACTTGATCTCATTTTTTCAAAAATGGTTAAAGGTGTTCTCGCAAATGGCGGTCATATCAAGGATATTTTTTATTGCCCCCATGCACCGGAAGATGACTGTGACTGCAGAAAACCCAACCCAGGCCTGATTTTCAAGGCCAGGAAAAAATATGATATCGACCTGGCCGAATCGGTTATGGTGGGGGACAGTGTAAAGGATATGGCGTGTGCAAGACATGCGGGCGTGGGAAAATCCGTTCTGGTAAAAACCGGAAACGGGATAGGTGCACTTCAAACGCTTCTTGCCCAAAACACGCCTCCGGATCATGTTGCTGAAGATCTGAACGACGCTGCAACATGGATTATCAACCAGCTTACGTTTTCTTCTTTCAAATGATTACGCTTAAGGGCCATCTCACACATATTACGTACACCAATGAAGATAACTATTACACTATCGCCAGATTTTCGACCCTTAATCCCGAGACCACGATCACTGTGGTTGGCTTTCTGGCAGGGATCAATCCCCACGAACCGCTAAAAATTCAGGGGCAATGGGAAACCCACGCCAAATACGGGCAGCAATTCAAAATTGATTCATTCGAAACGATCCTCCCTACGACCACAAGTGAAATAACCAGATATTTAAAATCCCTTGGCATCAAAGGGTTGACCCGGAAAAAAATAAAACACATCGTCAACCGGTTTGAAGAAAACACGTTTGAAACCATTGAAAAGGAGCCTGAAAAACTTAAATCCGTTTCCGGTATCGGCGATATTCTTGCCAACCGCCTGCACGACACCTGGAAAGATCATCATGCAACCCGATCCCTTATGAATTTTTTCAAGGAAAAAAACTTTCCCGTTTCATTGGTCGCACCTGTTATTAAAGCATATGGCAAGAGTGCCCTTCACGTGATCGAAAAGAATCCTTACCAGTTGCTTGCTGATATTTTTGACCTCGATTTTCATCTGATCGACAACCTGGCCAATCAGATCGGTGTACCGCGGGATGATCAGCGAAGAATTTCTGCATGCATCCATTTCACCTTGGAAGCAGGTGCCTCAGACGGACATGTGTATATGGCGCTTGAGGCGCTTGTAAAAAGGTGCGCCAGTTTTGGCATTCCCCATGAGAAAGTGAAAATCGCTATTAAGGATTTAATTGATCTGGGAGTGCTTGCAGCCGAATGCCTGAATGATGAAAAACCGGAAACAGCTGTATACCCGAAAGCCCTTTATAATGCTGAAAAAGGGATTGCCGCCAGATTATCCGCCCTTCTTTCCATGCCAGTAACAAACCGGGGTATGGACAGGGACAAAATTGTAGATGAAATCGTCACGCGCCTGGCTATCAATCCCTCAAAAGAGCAGCTGGAAGTGCTGGAAGATATTCTGTATCATCGTGCCGTGATCATCACTGGCGGTCCGGGAACAGGAAAAACCACCCTGATCCGTTCGATTCTTTCCATATTCAATCTGATCGGCAAACGGGTACTCCTTGCCGCCCCCACCGGCCGGGCAGCAAGACGGTTATCCGAGGTTACCGGCCGGAAAGCATCAACCATCCATAAACTGATTGGATTCAACCATAAGGAAGGGCAATTTGAAAAGAACAGGGATACGCCGCTAGATACAGATATTTTGATCATTGATGAAGCCTCAATGGTGGATACGATTCTTATGTATCACCTGTTTAATGCCCTTCCCTTTTCAGCGTCCATCATTATCGTAGGAGATATTTTTCAGCTCCCTTCTGTGGGTCCGGGAAATGTGCTGTCAGACATGATCCAGTCGAATAAGATCAAAACCTTTTCCCTGAAAAAAATATTCCGGCAGGCAAAAGAGAGCCCCATTATTATTAACGCCCATGCAGTGAGGCAAGGACAATTTCCGGACTTGAAGAAACAATCGAATTCCAAAAAACTTTCCGAGTTCTACTTTATTGAGACGGCTTCACCGCCAAAAGTCGTTGAGCGGATTGTTGAACTGTGCTGCCAGAGAATTCCCAAGAGCTATGGTCTTGACCCCATGAAGGATATTCAGGTTCTCACCCCCATGCACAAAGGAGATGTGGGCACCATTCATCTCAATCAGATTCTTCAGGATGCCATGAATCCTGAAAAAACACATTTTGACTATTCCGGGAGAAAATTCAAACCCGGAGACAAGGTCATGCATCTAAAAAACAATTATGAAAAAGAGGTGTTTAACGGGGATATTGGAACAATACACGCATTGGATAAAAGCGAGAACAGGCTCACCGTTAACTACGAGGACAGGCTGGTGGACTATCATCTTGAGGAACTGCATGAACTGACGCTTGCATATGCCATATCCGTTCATAAATCACAAGGCTCGGAATATCCGGCTGTGATCATTCCTCTCATGGAACAACATTTCCCCCTGCTTCAGAGAAATCTGCTTTATACGGCAATCACGCGGGGAAAAAAACTGGTCATCCTGATCGGCACGTCAAGGGCATTTGCCATTGCCTTGAACAACGACAAGCAGCGAAAAAGAAATTCCGCCCTTGATATTCGACTGATAAACCTGATGGGCCCCTTACCCCCTGTTGACCTTAAACACACCGATCTTGTCTTTTAAGGCACTTGCAAGCTTGGCAATATCCATGGTGTTTTTCTTGACCTGGGAACAATTGTTCGTCATTTCGGAGACAGCGGCATTCACAGTGGACATTTCCTCTGCTATTTCAGTTGAGGAGCCCGCGCACTGGGAAATATTTTCACTAACGCTCTGAATGCCGGTTGAAATTTGGACGATATTGCTTGCAATCTCATTGGTTGTAGCGGATTGCTCTTCTACCGATGCCGCAATGGTCGCCACAATATCATTCACCTCATTGATGACAGATGTAATGCCTTCGATGTCAGAAACAGTTGTGGATGTGGAGCTTTGAATGCCTTCAATTTTTTCCTTGATGTTCTGAGTCGCCTCGGATGTCTGCCTGGCCAACGCCTTGATTTCATTTGCGACCACGGCAAACCCCTTCCCCGCTTCACCGGCCCTTGCTGCCTCAATCGTTGCATTTAATGATAACAGGTTTGTCTGTTCTGAAATTTCAGTGATCACCTCGGTCACAGCTTCGATCTCTTTTGCGGCTGCACCCAGTTTTGCAACACCACTTGTGGCGCTTTCCACCTGGGAAACCGCATTTTCCGATATCAAACGGGCCTTTTCCGTGCTTTTGGCAATTTCATGGATGGTCGCAGTCATTTCTTCCGTCGCACTGGCGACGATATTGGCATTTTGTGTGACCTGCTCAACGGCTGAGGCAACGGAACTGATCACCGTATTGACATTGTCTGCGGACTTATTGACCGTGTTGGCTTTTTCCGAAACCTCCTCGGCCCCTTTGGCAAGAAATGCCGACAGCTCAGAAAGACCTTTGGAGGACGTATTCATTACATCAGCGTTTCCGGCAATATCTTTTATGATATCATGTAGTTTATCAATAAAGATATTGAACCAGCGGATCAGATCACCCACTTCATCTTTTCCGGCAGCTTTGAGCCTGACCGTCAGATCCCCCTCTCCTTCTGCGATGTCCTTCAACCCGTCCGACGCTCTCAATACCGGATTGGCCACGGACTGGCTGATGAACACAGCCATGGCAGCGGCTGCGATCAGGCTTAATATAATAACGCCCATCACAACAGAGACCGCGCTTCTGTATGTTTGAAGTGCCTCATCCCGGGTTGAGTGAGACAGGGAGATATTGAGCTCTGTAAGTTTGGACAACTGTACCCTCATGTCATCAAATCTTTCCCGGGCTTTCCCCAGAGTCAGATCCAGTGCTTCCCGCCGTCCGTCTCTGGTATCTTCCGTCCTGCCGTCCACCACTCTTTTGGACAATGCTTTCCAATCTTTGAAAATCGATTCAAACTCCTGTAAAATATCTGTTTCTTCCGGGGACAATACCTTTTCTTTGTAGATACGCATCTGGGATTCGGCTGTCTTCAGATTTTCCTGATATTCGTTTACAAGCTCTTTAAATATATCTGATTTTGGATTTGAAAAAATCATGGCCCGTTCTGCAGCAATCAACTGATGCAAATCCCTGTCAGTTTGAATGAGCAATTCCAGATTGGGCATCCGGTTTAACAAAATATCGTTCAGGTTGGTTTTAATTTTAATCAATCCGATATAACCGGCACCTCCGGCTATGACAATAAAGATCACCATCACCAAAAATCCTATGATCATTTTGATCCGAAGTTTAACATCCCTGAATCGAAACATCGCCTGAATGCTCCTTTTTTCAAGACATTTCAAATCTATTCCACTTTATCCACATCAATACCAAAGGTAATGGCACCGATCACGGTTTCACCATCTTTTACCGGCACGGAAACCTGCACCAGGTAGGCCTGAGAGCTGTCATCAAATTCAACATCATCTACAAACACAGCACCTTTTCCATCACTGTAGGCATTTTTAAACTTGGCTTCATCTCCCTGCCAGTAGTCAGACGTCTTGTCTGTCATGGCCACGTTTGCCCCCTTATCATCCATGACAAAAATTTCTGCATAATAAGACGCACTGGCCTGAATTTCTCTCAGCCGTTTGCCACAAGGAGACTCCATAATGGCCTTCATGTTATCTGCTATTCCCGGAGTGGCCCGCCACTTGTCATCCATCGCCTTTACGGCGGCTAGGGTTTTCCCTTTGGCGTTTTCCGCTTTTACAGCTTCCACAATGACCGGATCCGATCCCAACTGGGCCAATGTTTTGTTGGCAAGATCATAAATTTTCTGGGGGGCCTTTTCTGCTGCCAGGCCGACGTTAAGCATCAAACAAACGGCAACACTGCCAATTCCCATGAGTATCAATCGTTTCATAATAACCTCCTGTTAATTAGTTTTGTAAAAATGGTTATAGCGGTCTGATAAAAAAGCCCTATGGCTGCATTTGTCGTAAAATATATGCTATCAGGGTAAAACGTTTGGAAATTATTTTCATGAAAAACTTAGAGTCGTTTTATTAATGGCCAATAAATCGAAAAGTGACATAATCAGTGGGAAAAATTATGCAATATCAGGATCTAAAAGTCAATATGGTATTTGTACGAATCCGGATGCGATTCCTATCTCCATCATTTCAGGCATCAAAATCCTTATCTGTTTCCGGAAGCGCAGGAACCTTAATAAATTCCACCCCCTCATCCTTTAAAATCTTTTCTTCCTCGGACGTACTTACACCACGGATATTTCGAGGTTCTGAGACACCACAGTGAATTTTAAGGGCTTCTTTGGCAAAATCGGAACCCACATCGTCAAAATTCTTTTCAACAAAATCCGCAATTTGCCGGTTTAACGCCATCAGGGCTTTTTGCGGAGAATTGTTCAGGGTCATCGCACGCGAATGTCCACTTCTGTTCCCTTTCGCAATGGCAAATGTAGAAAGAGCCTTGGTAATATCTCTGCTGTCGCAGACCGGACATGAAATCATCCCTGTTTTGAGCTGATTCTGAAACGCGTCATTATCTTTAAACCACCCCTCAAAGGTGTGCCCGTTGCCGCAATTTAGATCAAATGCTATCATTTGCCCCACCCATGGAAAACCATTTTTCCCCATATCCGTCTAATACTTTGTTTATGTGAAACGGCCCGTTTAAGGCTTTCAGGACTACTATGGATCATGAAAAAACAAATTCCATTTCACAAAACACTGAATAAAGAAATATATTAAATATTTACTATCATCAATATTTTTTTGATGAAACCATTGACATACTGTAAATATTAACACAAATACATTAAGGTAAATTATTTAATTTCAAATAAGATTTGAGCACAAATAACATCCGGTGCTTTTAACTGATTTTTGATATAACCCATTATCATGGAGATGATTGATTATGAAACGCACACTATTTGCCTGTACTTTCCTGCTTCTTTTTTCAGCCACCGGTTTTGCCGAAACCATGTATATTCATGAAGTGTTAAAAATAACACTGAGAACCGGCCCGGGAACCGATCATAAAATTTTGTCCATGATCGAATCCGGCCAAAACGTCAATATTATTGAAAAAGGTGAGGAATGGAGCAAGGTAAGGCTATTATCCTCCGGTAAGGAAGGCTGGGTTTTAAACCGATTTCTGACAGATAAAATTCCAACAGCCATGCAGCTTAAAGCGCTTGAGAGCAACCACCAAAAACTCACTGAAAAATATGAATCCCTTGTTGAAAAAGCGGAAAGCTACAAAACGGAGAATACGAATCTCCAGACTGAACTTTCCGAAATCAAAAAACAGTTTGAAGAGATCTCAAATGCACATGAATCCCTGAAAAAAGGATCTGCTGATTATTTTAAACTTAAAACCAGTTATGAAAAATCCTCCAAACAACTTGTGGAACAAACCAGCACCATGGAAATTCTGAAAGAAAAACTTCAACAGAAATACTTAAGTTTCTTTGCATTTGGTGCAGGTGTTCTGCTTCTTGGTATTATTATTGGTATCATTTTTAAAAGCGGACGCAAACAATCGTCTCTTTATTAAATCAGGATGGCATTTTATATGACGTATAAAACGGATTTTCTGGTCATTGGAAGTGGGGTTGCGGGTCTGATGTTTGCGCTGAATGCGTCACGATTCGGCCATGTGACGATTGTAACCAAAAAATCACTCATGGAAAGCAACACAGCGTATGCCCAAGGGGGAATTGCTGCTGTTTTTGGACAACTCGACTCTTTTGATCTTCATATCGAAGACTCTCTGGCATCCGGGGATGGACTTTGCAACCGGGAGGTTGCTGAAATGGTAGTAAAAAACGGTCCTGAAAGAATACAGGAGCTGGTCAAGCTTGGTGTCAATTTTAACCTCAAAAAAGATGGGGATATAAATTCTGAAGAACTGGATCTGGGCCGGGAAGGCGGCCACTCCCAAAACAGAATTGTTCATGCGTTTGATACGACCGGTAAGGAGGTCATGAACGTTCTTGTGAACCGCATAAAAAAGAATAATAATATCACGTATTATGAAAACCATATTGCCATTGATTTGATTACATTTTCGACCCGGATGAAAAGCGGCCTTGTAACCACAAATCGCCAGGATCACTGCTGTGGTGCCTATGTTCTTGATAGAACGACCGATCAGATCAAAACATTTTCATCCAAAATCACCGTTCTTGCCACGGGTGGAACCGGCAAAGTCTATCAATATACGAGTAACCCGGATATTGCCACGGGTGATGGCATTGCCATGGCCTACCGGGCAGGTGCATCAGTTGCCAACCTTGAATTTGTTCAGTTTCACCCCACATGCCTCTATCACCCGGAAGCTAAAAATTTTCTGATTTCAGAAGCGGTAAGGGGCGAGGGAGGCATTCTTGTAGATAGCTCCGGCAAGCCATTCATGAAAGAATACTCTCCACAGGAAGACCTGGCATGCAGGGATGTGGTTTCGCGCGCCATCGACTCCGAGCTGAAAAAAAGCGGGGCAGATTCCGTTTTTCTCGATATTACTCATGTGGATCATTCATTTGTAAAAAAACGTTTTCCCAACATCTATCAAAAATGTCTGTCCTTAGGTATCGACATGACCAAGGAACCTATTCCTGTTGTGCCTGCCGCACACTATATGTGTGGTGGCGTGGCGACTGATCTTTTTGGCCGGACAGATATAAAACGGTTATTTGCATTGGGAGAAACTGCCTGTACAGGACTTCATGGGGCCAACCGGCTTGCCAGCAATTCTCTTCTGGAAGCACTTGTATATGCTCACCAGGCCGCAAAGCAGGCTAAAAAAGATCTCTCCGGAATAAACTTTTCCCTGACTCCCGAGCCCTTTGAGTGGGACGAGGTCGGCTCCACCCCCAGTGACGAAGTCTGCATGCTCACCCATAACTGGGATGAAATCAGACGGTTTATGTGGGAATATGTGGGAGTGGTACGATCAGACCGAAGGCTCGAACGTGCCCAAAGAAGAATTGATATCATTCAAAAGGAAATTCAGGAATATTACTGGGATTTCAATGTTACGTCAGATCTGATTGAACTCCGCAATATTGCCACGGTTTCCGAATTGATTATCCGGTGCGCCGGGCTGCGAAAGGAAAGTCGGGGACTTCACTACAACATCGAATACCCTGAAAAAAACGATAAACTTTTTCTGAAGGACACGGTCCTGAAACGGCACCTGATGTGAGGATGTCTTCATGTGACAAGATTGACAACATCAACAAATGTATTATTTTTACAAGTTAACTAAAATGAAATATGTAAAAAAATTTACGTGTTGAACAGGACTATCAGGGTATATAATGACAACCAAACGAGATTATTATGAAATTCTCGGTGTATCTCGAAATGCCGATAATAATGAACTGAAATCCCGCTATCGAAAACTCGCCCTACAATTCCATCCGGACAGAAATCCGGGTGATAAGGAAGCTGAAGAAAAATTCAAGGAAGCGGCTGAAGCCTATGATGTTTTATCCGATTCCAAAAAGCGTCAGATTTATGATCAATTTGGCCACCAGGGGCTTCAAGGCCAGGGATTTTCAGGGGCTGGCGGCTTTGAGGACATTTTTTCCAGTTTTGGGGATATTTTTGAAGATTTTTTTGGATTTGGCGGCCAAAGGCGTTCTCAAAACAGAGTCCGGCGAGGTGCAGATCTTCGTTATGACATGACGCTTGATTTTATGGAAGCTGCGTTTGGTACGGAAACTGAAATCTCAATAGAAAAAACCGAAATCTGTTCCAGATGCCAGGGAAACGGTTGTGAACCCGGAACCCATCCGGAAACATGCAGTCAGTGCCATGGTACCGGGCAATATTCTCAAAGCCAGGGTTTTTTTACAGTGAGAACCACCTGCCCGTATTGCCGGGGCAAAGGCCAGGCAATTGTCAACCCTTGCAGTTCCTGCAGAGGAACAGGACATATGGCTGTAAAGAAAAAAGTGGCTGTAAAAATTCCTGCTGGTGTTGATTCAGGTTCGAGATTAAGACTGACCGGTGAAGGTGAGGCAAGTCCCAGTGGTGGTCCCAACGGAGATCTGTACGTTTTCATCAATACAAAACCGCATAAATATTTCAAAAGAAATGAAACCAATATCATCTGCCTGGTCGACATATCCTTTATTCAGGCCATTCTGGGTGACACAATCACCATTCCAACATTAAATGGAGAGCGTGAACTCGAAATACCCAAAGGCACTCAATATGGTGATACTTTTGTCCTGAAAGGAGAAGGCATTCCCTCATTGAGAAGTGGCCTCAGGGGTGATCAGATTGTCCAGGTTGATATCAATATCCCGACCAGCATCAATAAAAAACAGGAAAAGCTGTTAAAGGAATTTTCAGCCCTGGAATCCAACAAGCTCAAAAATAAACTGAAAAACCTTCTTAAAAATCATCAATAGCATATGGAAAGAAAATAAATATTATGTTTGAATTGAAAATTGTCACTCATTTTGCTGCAGCCCACAACCTGAAAATGGTTGCCCAGAAATGCGAAAATCTCCATGGACATAACTGGAAAGTTGAAACATCTGTTATTGGCAGTCAACTGAATGCAGCAGGTGTTCTGATTGATTTTGGTGAGCTAAAGGGTTATGTCAAACAAATCATGAATGATCTCGATCATAAATACCTGAATGAACTTGATTATTTTACAGGTGGCAATCCATCCTCCGAAAATATTGCGGTTTACATCGCAAACAGACTTCAGGATCTCATCCATGAAAAGGGCGCAACGGTAAGCAAAGTCACTGTATGGGAGTCTGAAAATGCCTGTGCAACCTATATGGTGCCACCTACGACGTAATCATTGTCATTAAATCATCTCTGGTGATAATGGAAACCACATCATTTACATAGTTTTTAATATTTTCCATGCCACCTTCCTGACGGTCGATCAAGGTAACCACCTTGACCACATCGAGGCCGGTTGACCGGGCTCGATCAATGGCTTTTATTGTCGACCCCCCAGTTGTAACCACATCTTCTATGATAACAACGCGTTCTCCGGAAGCCATATCCCCTTCAACCCAATTTACAATACCATGATCTTTTTGAGTCTTCCGGATGGAAAACGCTTTCACCGGCATATGATTCAGTTCAGATGCAAAAGAAGTGGCCACAGCAATCGGGTCTGCCCCAAAAGTAAGCCCTCCCACGCCATCCGGAACCACATCTTTAATCGCTTCAAAAACAAGGTGGCCCACCAGGTACATCCCTCTGGGGTGAAGCGTGGTTGGTTTGCAGTTCACATAAAATGAACTCAAAGCCCCGGACGCAAGTTTAAAAACCGGTTTATCAGAATATTTGAACGATTTTTCACAGATCATCTTAATCAATTCCTGCCGCATCATGTCCATATTGCTCCTGTTCCTTACACGTCGTTATTTGAAAAGCTCCTGCTGAACTGGGAAATTGGAATTGCCTGTTTTAATGGCATTCAGCAGGAGCCCTGATTAAGGAAAACCTGTTAAAGCACTCCTTGAATCTGGGTAGAGATACCAGTAAAATGTATTCCGGTCAATAAAACAAGAAAGCATGACCATTGAAATAAATATGATGAAATTTCCCTGTTTTTCCTGTATATTATTTCACCATGAACGATAAGTCATCCATCATCCGCATGTTTCATGTTTATAAAAGATATCCGACTAAAAATGCCATTCTGGATCTGTCGCTCGATATAAGAAGAAACGAATTTATGATGATCAGTGGGCCATCAGGGGCTGGGAAATCAACACTTCTGAAGCTATTGTATCTTGTAGAGCCTGTATCTGAAGGCCAGATTATTATCGAAGGGATGAATCTTTCCAGAATTAATGGTAAACGCATTCCTTTTCTGAGACGAATGTTTGGAATCATTTTTCAGGATTTTAAGCTGATTCCTTCCAAAACAGTATATGAAAACATAGCCCTTGTTCTGGAGGTGTCCGGAATAAATTCTCGAATCATTCCCAAAAAAATCAACAGTGTATTAAGGACTGTTGGTATGGAGGGTAAAATAAACGCCTATCCACCAAGCCTTTCCGGAGGTGAGCAACAGCGTGTTGCCGTAGCGAGGGCGGTTGTTGGAGATCCAAAAATCATTTTGGCGGATGAACCTACAGGAAGCCTTGATCCTGATTCAGCGAACAGCATTATGGAACTTTTAAAAGGGTATCACAAACGAGGTGCAACCATTATCATCGCCACCCATGATCAGAATCTAATCAAGAGTACAACCGGAAGAGTCATCTTTCTAAAACAAGGGCAGCTTGTACATGAGCACCTTGAGGGACCCCACACACTTTTCTGAAGGTAGCATTGAATGATATTTTTTTTAAAACGTGCCATTCGGGATATACTGGATAACAAATTCCTTCATATGGTCACCATTATAACAACAGCCTTGTCCATACTCATGGTCAGTTTGTTTGGCCTTTTTTTCCTCAACATAAATGAAGTAATGAGTTCATGGAAAGATGGTGTCAGAATATTTGCCTACGTTGAAAACGATCTTGGAGATAGAGAAATAACCAATTTGAAGCAACAAATATCAAACACTTACGGTGTTAAATCGGTAACTTATATTTCCAAAGCCGACGCCTTTCAGTCTTTGAAAACCAGAATGAAACGACAAACGGCCCTGTTCGACAATCTTAAAACCAATCCGCTCCCGAATACGTTAGAAATTCGTATGATACCCGCCACTCAAAGTTGGGAAAAAATCGAAAATCTTGCTAAAAGCGTGGAACAAATACCGTTTGTTAATGATGTGGAATATGGTCAGAAATGGCTGGACAAATTTATCAACATTTTCAACCTGATTTCCATTTCCGGCATCGTCATGAGCAGTATTTTTTTTATCGTCACTGTTTTTATAATTGCAAATACAATCCGTCTGGCTCTATATTCCAGAAGAGACGAAATTGAAATCATGAGACTGGTTGGCGCCTCCGATAACTTTATAAAATTACCATTTTACATTGAAGGAATCATTCAGGGAGGCATTGGGGGAATGACAGGCCTTTTGCTGCTTTATATTCCCTACTGGGTGATTACAACCAGCCTTGAACGTAACTTTTCAACATACATGATCAATATACATTTTTTTCCTGTTTGGGCCTTTTTAAGCATATTGGCAGGAAGTATGCTAGTTGGATTAATTGGATGCCACCTATCATTAAAACAATATTTAAATACGCCATAAGTGGAATTTTACTTCTGATCCTACCATGTATATATGTCCAGGCAGCAGATCAAACAATTCCATATGGTATTGTCTCCACATTCTTTTTGAATGTCCGGTCCGGTCCCGGGCAATCCTATCCTGTTATTGACCAGTTAACCAAGGGAACGCGCGTTGACATACTCGAAGAAGACAATAAATGGCTCAAAATTGAATATGTGGGGAAAAAAGGATTTGTACGAAACAGGAACCAATACATTGTGGTCAAACACCGCCCTGTTCAGGAAACCCTCCCTGACCCACAAACACATCTTACAACTTTCAAAGAGTCCGGTATCATAACGGCGAACTGGATTCACGTCAGGACTGGCCCGGGTACGCATTATCCCTCTATTGGCCTTCTGGAAAAAAATACACAAGTGGATATTTTGAAAAATCAGGGTGAATGGCTGAACGTTTCAGTTAACGGAGACACTGGATTTATCAGGAACAGAGAAATATATATTCATATTTCACATAATGGCAGTCATATATTGACAGAAAACCCCTCAAGTGCTCCTCCCTCCCAATCTAAAGAAAAGACACCGGTCATCGGTCCTAAAATCCCTGAAAAATCTGTCCAGTTGAAAGTAAACGAAATAAGCAGAAAAATTGAGGTACATGAAGAAGAAATCAAAAATTACAGTGAAAAAGAACATTCTATCATTAATGGTTTGAATGAAATTGAAATATCGCTTAACACCGTTTTCAAAAATGCAACTGCTACCCGGAAAAAATTAAATGCAATCGAAAACAAAGTTGGCATTACGGAAAAAAATCTGGCGGATTTAAAATCATTAATGACAACTGATGAGGAATACGTTGCCAAAAGACTTGTATCATTATATAAGCTAACAAACATCGGGAATATGCCGATATTGGCATCCTCAGATTCTATGTATGAATTCTTCACGCGCAAAATTGCCCTGGACAGGATATTGTCAGAAGATGCAAAAATTTTTGAAAACCATTATAAAAATATGGATAGTCTGATCAAATTAAAAAAAGAACTTGAAATTCAGCAAAAAACAATGCTTTCTCTTAAATCTGACTATGATGATAAAATTCGCATTATTTCAAATAAAAAAGAAAAGCGTGCCACCCTACTGTCTGATATTCGCAATCAGAAGTCGTTAACCGTTGCTGCCATTGATTCACTGAAACAGGCACAATTCGACCTTGAACAGAAAATACAGTCCAGATATCGCGAAGAATCCAATAAACCCGATCCTACCCCAAACAATACAAACTGCACTTTCATTAAAGGTAATATGTTACCTCCGGTCAATGGTCAGGTAGTCACTCTTTTTGGACAGGGCATTGAAACCGATTATAATTTTAAAACATTCTTCAATGGCATTGACATCAAAACAGAACGCGGTGAGCCTATTCAAGCTGTATGTGGTGGTTTCATCATTTTTTCAGACTGGCTTAAAGGATATGGAAATCTGATTATCATTGATCATGGTAACTACTATTATACGGTCTATGCCCATGCAGAGGAATTGTTTAGGAAAAAAGGGGATTATGTCGAGCCTGGAGAAGTTATTGCTACAGTCGGTGAATCCGGCTCCGTTGCCGAACCCAAGCTTTACTTCGAAATCAGACTCCACGGGAAACCCATCGATCCCTTGACTTGGCTAAAAAAAGGATAATGAGGAGAAAATCATGATCAACCCCAACAAGCGATGTTCCATTCAACGTCAGAAAATCATTTCCGCCATCAGCTTTTTAATAATCTTGTTTTCAGGCAAGAACGAACCACTTTGTGCTGGTAATGATGAAACATATAAAGGCCTGAAAGTTTTTTCAAATGTAATAGAAGAAATTGAACAGAATTATGTTGACCCGGTAGAGCCGGAAAAGCTTATTCAAAAAGCGATTCAGGGAATGCTAACCGGTCTTGACCCCCATTCGGCCTTCCTTCCGCCAGAAGACTTTGAAGAACTGCAAGTCGATACAAAGGGAGAGTTTGGCGGTATCGGCATAGTTATTTCCATCAAAGACAATGTACTCACTGTCATATCTGCTATTGACGGTACGCCTGCCTATAAAGCAGGGATAAAAGCAGATGATAGAATTATAAAGGTCGACGATGAACCCACCCAAAACATGCAACTGTGGGAAGCAGTAAAGAAAATGAGGGGTCCCAAAGGGACTATCGTCATCATAACGGTCATTAGAAAGGGAGAACCAGAACCCCTTGACTTTGAACTTGTCCGGGATGTTATTCCCATTGAAAGCGTAAAATATGTCACGCTTAAAAATGGCTATGGTTACATATGGATAACCAATTTCCGAGATAATACGACAGAAGACCTTAAAGCTGCCCTTGTCGAACTTGAAAATGAAAGCAAGCCACTTAATGGTCTGGTTGTGGACCTTAGAGATAACCCTGGCGGACTCTTAAATCAGGCCGTAGATGTCTCGGACACGTTTCTTTCAGGGGGCGTTATCGTTTCCATAAAGGGCAGGCATGATGATCAGCAAAATGTATTTAAAGCTCATTCAGACCCTTCAGATAAAGTTTATCCCATTGTTGTTCTTATTAACGGAGGGAGTGCCAGTGCATCTGAAATCGTAGCTGGCGCCCTTCAGGATAACAAGCGTGCATTGATACTGGGAACCCCTTCTTTTGGCAAAGGTTCGGTCCAGACGGTCAAATCCCTCAGAGATGGATATGGTATTAAATATACCATTGCCAGATATTACACCCCCAATGGCACCTCCATACAAGCCCAAGGTATACAGCCTGATATTGTTCTGAAAAACCGTATTTTAAACCAGGGGCAAGATGAAACCGATTCTCCGTTTATCAAAGAGAAGGATTTAATCAATCATCTTGAGGCTGAACCAGCAAAAAGCAAAAAAAATAAATCCAAACAAAATACCATGGAAAAAAAAGCAATGAAAAAACATGGCCAGCTGGATTCTGAAGACTTACTGACTGATAATCAAATTGAAAGAGCCCTTGAAATTCTGATCAGCCATAATATTTTTAAAAACCTGACCAACAAGCCGCAAGACCAGTAATTGTTTAATACCGGTTTGAGTCATAAAAAACAAATTCGATTCTTAATGAGCCCTTGACATACTGTTCTTCTGCTGTTAATGGCCATTTTATCGGCAAAAACTGTTCTCTTTCCTGATTTTTCATAGCCTGGAATACACGTTCAGGTGGTATATATACCAATGGGATCAATCGACATGAGAATCTGAACATCAATCTGATGTGTTATTTTATACCATTTTTAAATTATGCCACCTAAAAAAAAAGCAGCAAATAAACGTGCCCCATCCAAATCTCAAACGAAAAAAAAACCGGAGATAAAACAAACATCTTCTCTTTTAAAGTCTGTCACCGCTATTTTTATTATTGTTGCCATTGCCACGACAGCTGGATTTCTTGCACATCTATTTCTTCCCCCAAAAAGACCTGCTATCATAAAAAAACCATCTTCCATAATAAAAAAAATTCCAGCTCCTCCTGTTTTTGAAATTTACACCAAAGAAGAGCCGGATTATCATCCCCCGGCCACATTGCCCGTCAAACCCAAGAATAGTCATGTATTACCCTTTGTCTCTATCATTATCGATGACCTGGGTTATGACTACCATTTAGCAACAGGCTTTCTTGAACTTAATACTGACCTGACGTTTTCTATTCTCCCCCATAGTCCACATGGGACAGAAATAGCCGAACTGGCCCATCAGAAAAATGTAGAAATTATGCTTCATCTTCCTATGGAGCCGTTCAACTACCCAAAAGCAGACCCCGGTCCAGGTACCCTCTTTGAGAGCATGTCTCCTGATAAGCTTATTGATCAACTCACTGCCAACCTTGACTCAATTCCTTATATCAAAGGCGTCAACAACCATATGGGGTCTAAAATTTCCACAAATGAGCCACAAATCCATCAGATTTTTTCCATACTAAAAAAGAGAAATCTGTTTTTTATAGACAGCCGAACGACAAATAAAACAATCTGTCAACCTGCAGCCAGACTATTCCAAATACCGTTCGCCCAACGAAATATATTTCTCGACAACAGACAGGACGCAGTTGAAGTTCAGAAACAGATATTCAAACTTGTCAAAATGGCTGAATCAAAAGGAGAGGTTGTGGGCATAGGGCACGCCTACCAGATTACTTTAGACGTTTTAAGAGAGCTATTGCCCTGGATGAAGCAGAAGGTAACGATCGTTCCAGCCTCAAAAATAGCACACTTGGTTGAAACACAAATTTAAACATTTCCACCTTGAATTCTTTTTTTCTAAGATAAAAGCACAATAGATACGATCATTTCCATTGCGCTTTTATCTTTTTATTTTGGCGATTTAACCCTATATACTTCTACCCGCATCAAAACCTTGATGAACCGCATCAAAAGCAAGAGCAACCTGTTTTGCATCTCCAACAACATCATAAGTAATTCCGCTATTTTCAACGATTTTCTGGAGAGGATTGTACGATTTTGATCCTGCCGCAAGAACAACCGTATCCGCAGGTATTTCTTTAACTTCTCCGTTAATATCAACCTTTATGCCTTGTTCCGTTATCTCCAGTGCTTTTGTCTGAGTATTTATTTCTACGCCAACACGCGACAAATCCTGCATCATGCCCCATCGGGTCGATTTTCCAATATCCTTACCCACTGTATCAAGCATCTCCACAATCATTACTTTCTTTGTGCCTTTCAGACAAAGATCATATAAATCCACCAGTGGTTCAGCATTGTTCACCATTAGAAACTTCAAGGTTTCTCCGGTAATTGTACCCTTCTCAGCGAGGAAAAGTGCTGTTTCCACACCAACGGCTCCTCCCCCGATTATAATGATCCGTCTTCCCGTAAATACTTTTTCTTCAAGTACATCCCAGGCCTGCACGACATGGGGTAGATCATGGCCTTTTATCGGTGGTTCAATTGGCACGGCACCCGTCGCCAGTATTATATGGTCAGGCTTTTCCGCTTTTATCAAATTCCCATCTACATCAATTCCTGTTTTCACGTCTATATTGCTTACGCTTACCTGGACCGATAAATTTCTTGCAAATTCTGCAAACTCTTCTCTTCCCGGAGGCGATGAAGCCAGATAAAGTTGTCCACCAAGAATTTGCTTTTTTTCAAACAAGGTAACATGGTGCCCTTTTTCAGCCGCTGAAAGCGCTGCGCTCATCCCTGCAGGCCCTCCCCCTATCACCATTACCTTTTTCCCTGTAGCGATTTTTTCAATAATTTTAGTTTTTTCAAACCCTGCCTTTGGATTACACATACACGCAACAGGTTTAAGTTTAAATAAATTATCAAAACACCCTTGGGCACATGCAATACAATGCATGATTTCCTTCTCTCTACCCGTACGCATTTTTTCCGGAAGATATGGATCTGCAATCAATCCCCTTCCTATTGCAACCATATCACACATGCCATCACCGATCATTTCTCTTGCGGTTTTAGAATCATTTATTCGATGGCTTGCGATGACCGGTACTTCCACAACATCTTTAATCCCTCGCGCAAGGTATGAAAAGGCTCCTCTCGGTACTGCTGTTACAATCTGAGGTACTCGGGCTTCATGCCATCCCACGTTTATGCAAAGGGCATCTACAGAAGCATTTTTCACTAAACTTTTTGCAAATATTTTCAACTCTTCCCGGCCTTGGCCACCTTGCATGAAATCATTGCCATTCATTCTTACGATTACCGGAAAATCACGTCCTGTAGATTTTCTGATAGATTGAACCACTTCTATGCCAAACCGCATTCTGTTCTCAAGACTTCCACCGTAGTCATCCTGTCTTTGATTTGTTAATGGAGATAGAAACTCACTAATTAAATATCCAGTGCCCGCCAGAATTTCTACAGCATCAAACCCGGCTGTTCTTATTCTGACTGCGGCCTGTGAAAAAGATTCTACAATTTGCTGAATTTCATCTATCGTTAATTCCTTGGGTACTTCGCGTGTCAGCCTGGATGCAACGGGCGAGGGTGCAACGGGTTGGCGACCTCCTATAAAAAATGAATAGTTATATCTTCCTGAATGATTTAGCTGAACAACGGCACCCGTTCCGTTTTCCTTAATTGCAGAGGCCAGCTTTTTCAATCCGGGGATAAATTCATCACTATGAGCACCTATATTTAAAGCACTGCCTGACATGTCGTCTGGGGTCGCATACCCAACGCATATCATACCAGCCCCCCCTTTTCCTCTTTCCCGGTAAAACTCGATGAGGGTGTCTGTCACCTTGTAATTATCCGCCATCCCCATATGCATGGCTGGCATATATATCCTGTTTGATGATTCAAAACGATTGATTTTTATTGGCTCAAATACCGGATCTCTCATTTTTTCCCCCTTGACATGATTATTTCTTTTTATCTCACTTAGCCCTTTGCAGAGAAATAAAATACCAAACTATTTTGTATACATATTAAAAATACCATCTTCATTCGCCTTGAATATTTATCACTTTCAGATAAATATCTTATATCATTCTAAGGCAGTACTTCTTCCAAACCTGCTAAAAAAGTGATATCCAGCAATATAATACGTTTATTTAAACCATACAATTTTTTTTGACCATTGGAAAGGCTAAATTATTCTGACCAACAATTTATTTTGCATACAAAACATATCTTCTTTTCAGCTCTATTAACTTTTCCATCAATTTTTCCTTTCGTTAAAAAATATCGAGCTCCTAAAACGGCCAACACCAAACGTTCTCGCACCTCTCCATATGGTGGAGTACCCTATTTTGAAAGCATCAATATCGTTGACCATATGGGCCTTATTTTCAATTTTAAAATATTCTCGGAATTTTGGAGTCATTTTATCGCCCTGAATCCACTACTCAATACAATTTTCAGTATCCAGCGATGTTCCCGAACCGATATAGAATGTAACAACATATGAAATAAGCGGCAATACCCATTATTATGTCTGGGATGGGTATGATTGAAAATTCAGGTTTATTGCAATCTGAAGGACATGTTAACCAACTTTCGCAAGACCACACAGCTCCATCCCCTTTCAGAATCATTCGCTATACATACAAACCCATTTTCTGTATAAAACGATATGACCTGAGCAGCCTCATCGTTTCGGATACCCGAAATAACAACAAAGGCCCCAGGAAGTGTTATTCGATAGATTGACAAACACAGAGACTGGATTGTAGGAAACCTCAAATTGGCTGTTATCAATAAGAACTTACAGTCAAACATGTCTATATTTTTATCTGAAACACAGATACGTCCACCAAAGCCATTTATTTTTGCATTTTCCATAGCTTCGTACCTGGCGTTGGTGTCCAAATCCGTTCCCTGTGAATGCTTCAAGCCCAAGGCAACTGCAACGATTGCAAGAATACCTGACCCTGTACCAATATCAACACCCAAACCATCTTCAGGAAATTGTTGTCCGGTCATGATATTATCAATGGCTCTCACACACAGGCATGTCGTTGGATGTTTCCCAGTGCCAAATGATACACCCGCCAAAAGGCTAACAACCACATCACCAGGAATAGCTATATACTTGACTTCTGGGGGTTTTATTATAACATGTTTTGAGATTCGGACAGCGCGGCTAAATGACAACTCGATAAAAGAACAACCATAATGAGATGAATACTCAAGTTCCCCCTTTTCCACCAGCAATCGTATGCGTTTCCGAACAATTCTTCGAGCTATTCCGAATTCACCAGCAATTCGCGTTTCTATCCCCTGTTGTGTGATGCGATATTCAGACTCAGCTAAAACGTGCATAATCACGCAGTCTAAACCACTTGGATAATCTAAGTGTTGCCTCATGGATCAATCTTTACCTTCAACCTCTTTTTCTTTTTCCAACATGCGATAGTACCAACACGCAAATTCAAACATCCCCTGATACTTATCATCCTTATTAATTATGCCCAAGCATAGATCAAATGCACCTTTAGCAAAAGCATTACTATAAGTCTCAATATTTCGTGTCTGCAAAAACTCGCGAATCAGCATTTGACTCGTCTTATTTGCGCCATCTCGCCTAATATCTATTGGGTCTTTGGGTTCTTCAAACGGATCCCACTGATCATAGCCCACTCTTAAGATTCTCTGCTGTCCCCGTTTCCCCATTGCATCAAACACAGCTTTTTTTCGTATAGCCACATCCTCTTTTGAAAATATCGCTACATTATTTTGACAGGTTGTCTTCTTCTCCAGTTTTTTTTGCATCACCGACCCCCAAGTATTCCTCATTAAAATCTGTAATCAAAGCCATGGATAAAGGTATTAATACTTCTGCAATTTTCGCATATCTCGATTTTATATGAATAGCCAATTCCAACGACAGATTATACAATTGATTATGAATCTTATCCATATTGACCGTGGGATATTTTCCCCCTTTTTCGAACGCAGACTTGCCACAAATGTGGCTTGCCCCACTCGTTGAAGTTGGAATACCATAGAGCCTGCAAGTTATCGGGCGCATATCATACATGTCACACTTGCTTTTTTCATTTAAAAACGGGCACCGCACACGCTCCATAGCCATATCTCCCAATATACCGATCTCATCCCGACCATGTTTCAACTGCTGAAATGCACTCTTTTTAAGTTTATGAATCTGTCTGTCTGCCCGTGCTGCTTTTTCTATCAACAACGATCGTTGATCCCCACTAAAATTCTCCTTAAAACGTCTGTTGATATACACCGCTTCGATAAAAGATAAATCGAACAAGGCATAACAGCAATCATCACAACCTGGCTTACATTTCACACAATATCCATATTCATTCCCCACCTTTTTAAATATACCGTCTATCATTTGGACATAGGTCTCATATTTATCAAGAATAGGCTTAAAATCCATACTCACGTCCCTTAACCTCCATTTTTAAAAACCAACAATGTTTCACGTGAAACATTATTTGCCAATACAAAAATTGTTAAAAATTGTATCGAGTATATCAATCGGGGTGTTGTCTCCTGTAATTTCTCCGATTTTTTCGATACAGGCCTTTATATCAATAGCTACCAGTTCAAGGGGAAAAGAGTCTGCAATAGATTTAATGGCAGCGTACAAATTGTTTTGAATAAAATCTAAAGCATTCTTCTGTCTAATTGTGGGGATAAGCTGACTTTCAGAATGCTTGATATCAAAACTAAATAGATTGGAAATAATATTTTTAAGTTCCGGGATTCCCTGATTGTTTTTAGCTGATACAAAAACATGTTGAATACCCTTTTTAAATATAGAAAAATCATAAGTGTAGGGTTCATCAACCAAATCGATTTTGTTTAAAACCAGAATCACCTGTTTATCGATGATTGACGTATATATTCGATGATTTAAAATGGGTGTGTCTTTGGAAATATCAATCACAAGGAGCACGATATCGGCGTTTTGAATATGGAGTTTTGCCTTTTCGACACCTATTCTTTCTATCAGGTCATTGGTCTGATGAATACCGGCAGTATCACTGATAACGACGTGGGTACCGTTTAAAATGATGGTATCATCAATAATATCCCTGGTCGTGCCAGGAACTGGTGTGACGATCGATTTTTCCTTTTTTAGAATACAGTTCATCAAACTGGATTTACCGACATTGGGTCCGCCGGCAATGACAATGTTAATACCATCTCGAAGGTGATGCTTTTCTGTATAATTAGCCACTAGGCGGGATATATGCTCATTGATGATACGATTTAATGTATTTATTAGTGAATCTGACGAGGGAATGTCCAAATTTTCATCTGGAAAATCTATGGAAGCTTCAATGAGAGATAAAAAATCGATTAATTCGGATTTTAGGCAATGAAAAATATGGCCAAGTTCTCCCTTAAGTAGAGCTGCTGATATTAAACCTGCTGTTTTTGTTTGGGATTCGATCAAATCAATTATGGATTCGGCCTGAATAAGATCAATACGGCCATTTAAGAAAGCCCGTTTTGTAAATTCCCCAGGCTCGGCCAGGCGTATGCCCATTGTGAGAAGCAAATCAAGTATAACGCTCATAATGATTGGACTGCTATGAAGCTGAATTTCAACAACATCTTCACATGTGTAAGAGTGAGGTGATTTCATTATAAATAGAATAGCCTCATCAAGAATCCTATTCGATTCAGGCTCAACTATATAACCGAAATAAATTTTTCTATGAAGAAATTTGGGGCTATTAAGCAAGCCGGCATTTGTTGACTTGAAGATGGTATGGGCAGCGGTGATTGACAGGGGGCCAGATATCTTAATAATACCAATCCCCCCTGTTCCTGGTGGAGTTGAAATAGCTGCTATGGTAGATGGTTCGTATTTGGTCATAATTTAATAGCTTATAGCCGTTCAGATGGTCTGTACTCAAATTATGACCCGAATCTGTTGAGAATATTTTACCATCTAAAAATGCCGATTGATTAAATGAATCAGGCTATTTGGCTTCGGGACTATCATATTTGGTATTTTTCCTGAATTTGCGCTTTTTGGGAAAAATGACCAAGCGTCTGTAATATCCTTCTCCAATACTTCTGGTTTTTACCGTATGATCGTCCTTAAGCGTTAAGTGAACTATCCTTCTGTCATGGGCGGTCATTTGACTGATGGTAGATGGTTTCCCCGTTTTCTTAGCTTTTTCTGCCAAGCGGAGCGCGAGGCTTTCAAGACTTGCTTTTCTTGTTTCAAGATATCCTTCGATATCGATCTGAATTCTAACGCGCTCATCACTTTGTTTGTTTACGATTTTATCGATGAGATACTGCATAGCATCGAGAGTTTGGCCTCTTTTTCCAATAAGTAACGCTGAGTTCCCACCTTCAATGCGGTAGATAACTCTATCGCTGTCGGTTGCAATTGAAACTGAGGCGCCATCTGTAATAGAATCAAGAACATTTTGAAGCATTTGCCTGCCGGAAATTACAGGACCTTCAGGGTAGACGTATGGGGCGGTGATGGCTGGTTCTTGTGTAGGTTCGGTTTCTTTTGGCGGATTTTTGGGTTTAGCTGGCCGTGAATAGGCCGTCTTTTTTTCCGTGCCATTAAAAGCCTCATCGACTAAAGATTTTATCCCATCACCAGGGACTTGTTTTCGGGTGCTTGCAGAAGAATCGGTTTTCAGAACAGTTTGGGGCGGCTGAAAATTTTCGATAACACGAATTTTTGCCTTTTTAGCTCCAATTAATCCAAAAATTCCGGTCGACCCGGATGATAAAATATCAAACTTTAAATTATTTTTATCACAATTAAGTTTTTTGCAGGCGTTACTAACTGCATCGTCGATGTTCTTGCCTTCAAATTCTATTTGAGGCATTGTTAATTCCTCCATGGTTAGTTATTATTTTTTGTTATATAATACTGCTGCGCTATTGATAGAATGTTGTTAATGAGCCAATACAGGACAAGTCCTGATGAAAAATTAATGAAAATAACAGTCATAAATAAAGGCATCATCATCATCATTTTAGCTTGAGAAGGATCTCCTGCAGGTGGTGACATTTTTTGCTGAATAAACATGCTTGCACCCATTATCAAAGTAAGCACGGGTATACCTGTTGGCGGCTCGAAAAAAGGTATTACGACACCAAAATTAAAGAGTCTGTCAGGAGCTGACAAATCGGTAATCCAACCAAAAAACGGGGCGTGCCTGAGTTCGATAGCGGAATATAGCATTTTGTATAATGCTAAAAAGATAGGCATTTGTACAAGCATTGGCAAACATCCCCCAAGAGGATTTACTTTGTAGGTCTTGTATAAAGCCATGACCTCTTGGTTCTTTTTTTGAGGATCGCTTTTGTATTTTTCATTAATTTCAGCCATCAGTGGTTGAAGCTTTTTCATCTCATTCATGGATTTGTATGCTTTGGTTCCTAATGGCCAAAATAATATCTTTATCAGTATGGTAAGAAAAATAATAGCAAGACCGTAGTTAGGAATAAAATCGTAAAAAACATTCATAAGCCACAAACAAGGCTTTGCAAGAAAATCAAACCATCCAAAATTGACCGCTTTGTCTAAACGGTACCCCGACCCTTTTAAAATCCGGACACTTTTGGGTCCCATATAAATATCATAGGAAAGCGTTTTTTGATTACCCGGAGAAATGGCGCCAATCATTTGAACAAGACGGGTATCTATGATATTATACGTTTCAGAGATGTTCGAACCCGATATTCGGGTGCTTTGATTCAAGTTCAGGTGCATGCTCAGATCCTGTTTCATTTCAGGAATGATGCTAGACATAAAATACCTATCCTGAACTGCGATCCACTCGAGCTCTCCGGTATAAATGTTCTTGGTTTTTATTTTCTTTGCCTTGACCTCTTCAAGATGATTGTCTATTAGCGCGCATGGGCCTTCAAATGCATACCCCCCATTTTCGGGAAAAGCGTCAACAAACGAAATTTCCAAACTATCGTCTAATGTGGCGTTTGAGTTGTTAACGATATTGACTGAATATGTAAAAATATAGCCTTCTGGTTTGAAATTAAAAGTTTTAGCAATGCTAAAACCATTAGGGTTGTGCCATCTGAATGAAACAGATACAGTATCTTTCTCAACTATTATAGAATCCGTTTTTGCATCTGTTTCAAAAAGGGCATTGTCCAGACCAGGTATACTGTTATTCAACATATCCGATCTGAGTGTCCCGCCTGAAACAGCACTTGAAATTACTTCCTTATTAATATGGCTTTTTTTAGTTTCAAAATAATCGTTAAGCGTAAAACTGGTGATAACCGCGCCTCTTTCTGAAATTTTAATGTGGTAGGCGGGTGTTGAAATGGTAATCGTTCTTGGCTCCTTCTCAACGATTGGGTTTAATTGGTCAGTTACAATACTTTCTCTTTCAGCAGAAGCGGGATCGTTAATGCCATTTTCTGAATGCGTAAGAATGGGCTTATTGGAAGGGTTGGTGTTGACCGTTTCCTGAGTTGAAGGAGGTGCTTGTGAAGCGGGTTGTTTGGGTACGAAAAAATGGTCCCACACGATAAATACGATTATAGACAGTGCGATTGCCATAAACAGGCGTGCTTGTTCCATTGGAACTCCTAACCAACTGTTTTATTTGTAGTAATTAAATATAGATTCCTGTTGTGCCATCAGCATATGCGATCTATATTTAAAACAGGGAGGGCAATGGCTATAAAAAACCAAAAGAACAAACTTAAAAGTTAGGGAACAGGATCAAAACCACCTGGGTGGAAGGGGTGACATCTTAAAACACGTTTTAGTGCAAGATATGATCCTTTTAATGCACCATACCGAATTATTGCGGTCATTGCATAAACTGAACACGTTGGGTAAAAGCGACATGCAGGTCCTATAAATGGAGATATTAACCCTTGATATAGTTTGATTAATAAAACAAGTATTGTTTTAATACTCACTTTTTCTCACAGGCTCTGTCTAAAATCGTTTTAAGAGAAGGTAAAACAATTTCAAATTGAATATTAGATGCCAGCTTTTTAACGATAATATTGATGTCTATGTGTTCAGTCAGGTGCTTCCTGTTTAAGCGATAAGCTTCTCTGATAATTCGCTTTAGTCTGTTACGATTTACTGCGCCTCCGACTTTTTTTGATACGGTTATCCCTAAGCGTGAACCAAGTAATTGATTCTTTTTATATAAAACTATGAAGTATCTGTCTTGTATCCTGTTTCCGGATTTTGATAACTCTATATAGTCTCTTCGTTTTTTTATTCTATGACTTTTAGGAAACGAATATTCACGCAAATAGCGATTACCTCTTAGAAACCCTCACATACCAAGTACTAATTCCAGCAAATTAAATAGTTAATGGTATCTGCATAGTGTATTAAGCTGATAGTTTCTTTCTTCCCCTGGCTCTTCTTCTTTTTATAACTCTTCTACCGGCTGCAGTAGCCATTCTACTTAAAAATCCATGTTTTCTTGATCGTTTGATTTTACTAGGCTGGAATGTTCTTTTCATGACTAAATTCCTTTAACGTTCTTTCAAATGCTTCTTATATATTTATACCATTAAAAGTTAATATTCTAAAAATGAATCCTGTAAGAAAACCATATTCTAAAGAGAGTGTCAAGAAAGAATCTTTCAATAATCATTTTTCAAAAGATTCTCGAATATCATATTCCTCTATGTGAAAATCATTATCCGGGATTATTTCAATTTTTTTCCCGAATTTGTTTTCAATATAAAATATCATGTTTTTTTCCTTATTTTTAAGCATATCTGACAACGGCGGACTCACTTTAATTTTGATTGTATTTCCCAGGATATCATCAGCTCCTCTCATAATTTCCCTAAAAATATCAAAACAAACAGTCTGCCTGGACAGCAATAATCCATTTCCCTCACAATAAAAACATGGCTCGCACATCATTTTAAGCAGAGATTTTGTCACACGTTTTCTCGTCATCTGGATAAGCCCCATATCAGACATGGGTAAGATGCTGGTTTTACTTTTATCCTTTTTTAAAACCTCTTTTAGCGTATTGTAAACATTTTCCTTATTAATGGTCTGCTCCATATCGATGAAATCAATAATGATAATGCCACCAATATTTCGGAGCCTAATTTGGCGGGCAATTTCATCAATCGCCTCTAGATTGATTTTTAATACGGTTTCTTCAAAATTATGCCTGCCAATGTATCTACCAGTATTCACATCAATAGCCACAAGTGCTTCCGTATGCTCAATGATGATATACCCACCAGATTTAAGCCATACTTTCTTTTGAAGCGCTCTGTTAATTTCATTTTCTATGTTAAAATAATCAAAAACCGGTTCAGGTTTATCATAATATTCAACTTTAACATTAAAATCAGGTATAATGCTTTCGATGAAAGCCAATACGGATTTGTAACCCGTGTAAGAATCAATTATTAATTTGTTGGCATCATGTATTAAATGATCCCGTATAGCTCTTAAGGTTACAATTAGATCTTTATGGAGAAGGCAAGGAGCTGTGGTCTGCCCTATTTTTTCCTTAATATTATTCCATGAATTTTCAAGTAATTTCATCTCATGAATTAATTTATCATTGGAAATACCTTCACTTGCAGTTCTTGATATATATCCATAGTTATGTTGTCTTGAATTTAGAATAAGGTCCTTAAGCCTACTTCGTTCGTCCTTATCTTCAATTCTTCGTGATATACCAACATGATTTACGGTTGGCATTAAGACAAGATAACGGCCAGGCAGTGAGATATGGGTTGTAATTCTGGGTCCTTTTGATCCAATAGGTGATTTGACAACCTGAACCATAATTTCCTGACCCTCGGTAATCAGGTCTTCTATTTTTGCATTAGGTCTTTTTGGAGGGATGGTTTCCGGATCAAAATCTTCGATAGACAAGTCGTCTGAAGATATATCATCATTACCCAGATGGTCATCACCATTATTTTTTCTCCCTACCACATCATCAACATATAAAAATGCGGCCTGATCAAGATTAATATCCACAAATGCAGCCTGCATACCTGGTAGAACGCGTTGCACTATACCCTTGTAAATATTGCCGGTGATATTTGTTTCATCACCCCGTTCAATGAAAATTTCGGCAAGGATACCATTTTCAATAAGGGCTACTCTGGTTTCATGATCTGTTACATTTACAATAAGCTCAGTATTCATAAAAAAATTCTCAAATTAAAAACAATTATAATTTTAACCCTGCCTCTTTAACAGGCTTGGTTTATGCCAAATTCATTTCCGCTTTTTTTTTTACCGGAACTTTCAGTATGCGGATAGGTTTGATTTCATTATCGGAAAAGCTGAATACGGTTTTGATTATCTCCGAAGGTCTTACCGAGAGCCCAGATTCAAATATTAGTAACATTAGTAAATTATAAGAATCAAGTAATTCAATTTTTAAAACCAACTTCTTGAGGTCAATCTCTTTTTTCTGACCCTTTTTATTTGTTTTTATAAGAATACATTTTTCCTGTAAAAAAAATATATTTAGGCAGGTTTCGTCAAAAATACAATTAGATGAATGTAGCAAATACCGAACCGGACTTGTTTGAATATGTTTTGATTGATGAACCTTCTGCCTGCAGCTATTTATTAGAATACCTTCTGGAAGGTCACTATTCAATTTTTTTTCAATGGTTTCCGGATTAATATATTCAGTCAATTCAAAATAAAAAAAGTCTTCCAGGGTTTCTATTCCCACAGGTAAAGGATCATCAAATGAAATTTTTGGTTTTGGATGAAATCCGTTTGAAAATTGCACAGGTATATCTGTTCTTTTAATCGCTCGCATTATGATATTAACCAGTTCAAGGTGGCTTAGGTATTTGGCCATACCCTGTTTTGAAAAAGAAATAAAATATTTAAAACCGGTTTGCTGGGAATTTGACGTGCTGAGTTGTAATGGATCAGTCGCGTTTACAAAGGATTGGATATTTATTTTATTGAAAAGAACCGGTTTTATTTCTTTAAAATCACATACGCCACATCCACTGCATGAACCATTTCTGCAATCTTCTGTAAATTCAGATTTTAACGCGTGGTGCCATTCATTGACTAAAAATGATTTTTTTACGCCTGAATCAATATGGTCCCACGGTAATGAATTATCAAAATCATTATATTTAAAGTTGACCCTGGTAATATCCACATTTTCTTCTTGAAAGGCTTCTTTCCAGAGATCAAAATTAAAATAATCTCGCCATCCGTCCAATTTACACCCTTTTTTATAGGCAGAAATAAGAACAGGCGTAAGTCTTCTATCACCTCTGGCCCAAATTCCCTCTAACAGGCTGACTTTCGGATCCTGCCATTTAAACTGGACACCAGGTATTTCTAGAATTTTTTTTAGTCGGAAAATTTTGGCCATCGATTCCTCAAAACCAATTTGAGCCATCCACTGAAACGGGGTATGAGCTTTGGGAATAAATGTTGTGACACTGACGTTTAAAGTAGGTTTCCTGCCTTTTGAACCTTTTAGACTTTTAAGCTTTTTGACCAGATCAACGATGCCGGTTAGGTCTTCCTCTGTTTCAGTCGGCAATCCAACCATAAAATATAACTTTATAACCTTCCATCCCAAGTTAAAGGCATTTTGAACAGTATCTATAATTTCCTTTTCTGTAAGCCCTTTATTGATGACCTTTCTTAAACGGTCTGTCCCTGCCTCAGGCGCAATTGTAAAACCGGTTTTCCTGACTCTTTTAATAAGACTCATTAACTCAGGTGTTAAAACATCAGCACGAATAGAAGGCAATGAAATTGCTGTATGGTTAAAGCAGCTATTATTACCATGTCCCCCACCCATCAATTGACTGATTAGTCCGGCAAGATCAGAATAGTCCCCCGTGCTTAAAGATAAAAGGGATATATCGTTATAACCCGTATTTTTAATGGCATTTTCAGTAATAGTTAATATTGTATCGACAGATCTTTCACGGACAGGTCTGTAAATCATGCCTGCCTGACAAAACCGGCACCCTCTGCTGCAACCCCGGGCAATTTCTATACGCAGCCTGTCATGAACCGGTTTTCCAAAGGGAACAATAGGTGACTCTGGAAAACTATTCTTGTCAATATCAGGTAAGACAGCCTTTTTAACTTTTGTGTAATGAGAATAGATGGGAACTATATCTGTAAATCCATCCAAAGGGTTGTTGTTGCAATCCCCATTATATACAGGTTTAAAAAATGAAGGTATATAGACACCCGGTAATTCTGACCACATTTCCAACAAAGTGGATTTGGAATTTGTTTTTGCCTGTTTCCATGAAATCCATTTTTCAGACATCTCGAGTATAATATTTTCCCCGTCTCCTATTACCATGGCATCAAAAATGTCGGCCACTGGTTCAGGGTTAAATGTACACGGACCACCAGCTATTATGAATGGATAAGTATTATCTCTTTCTGAAGCTAAAAAAGGTATATGGGAAAGATCGAGAATAGATATAATGTTTGTGTAATTTAGCTCGTAAAGCAGACTGAATCCAACAATATCAAATGATTGTAATGGCCGCTTGGATTCAAGTGAAAAAAGGGGAATATTGCCGGCCCTCAATATATCTTCTATATCAGCACCGGGATAAAACACCCTTTCAGCAGCGATGTCATTGTGGCTGTTTAATATACTGTATAATATCTGTATTCCGAAATGAGAGGTTCCTATTTCATAAAGATCAGGAAAAACCAGAGATATATTTAATTTTACAGAACCACTTTTTTTCTTTATTATATTGGTTTCACATCCAAGATATCTGCTTGGTTTTTCACAGAATGGCAGTATATCTTGAATCATTAAATTACCCATGCTATTTTATTCTTTCATTATGATACGTATAATTAACTAAATCTTAAAAACTTTTTAGTATAAGATAGATTACCCCTCTTTTAAAGGTAAAAATGATGAAACGGGAAAAAATTAAACAAATATTGGATAAAAACAGTCCTATGGACAGTGTTCTTGTTAAAGGCTGGGTCAGAACCAAAAGGGAATCCAAAGAATTTACTTTTTTAGAAATTAACGATGGATCCTGTTTAAAAAATATTCAGGTTGTTTCAGATCATACACTTGAAAATTATGATGACATAATAAAAATTACAACCGGTTCAGCTGTTTCCATAACAGGAAAATTGGTTGTATCCCCAGGTAAAGGTCAATCTCTTGAGATACAGGCTGAAAACGTTGACATCGTTTTTATAAACCCAGAAAATTATCCACTTCAAAAAAAAAGACATACGGATGAATTTTTAAGAACAATTGCCCATCTTCGCCCAAGAACCAATAAATACGGAGCTGTGTTCAGAATCAGATCTGAATTGTCATATGCTATTCATCAATTTTTTAAAAATATGGGATTTTTTTATATTCATACTCCTATTATTACAGGTTCGGATTGTGAAGGTGCCGGAGAATTGTTCAGGGTAACCACACTTAAAAATATATCGGATGAAAAAACGGATTTTTATAAGGACTTTTTTGGCAAAGAGGCCAGTCTGACCGTTTCCGGCCAATTGTCTGCTGAAATGTATGCCCTTTCGTTGGGAGATGTATATACTTTTGGACCAACCTTCAGGGCAGAAAATTCAAATACAAGCCGCCACGCAGCGGAATTCTGGATGATCGAGCCGGAAATGGCATTCTGTGATATTGAAGAAAATATGGGTGTTGCTGAAAAATTTATCCAGTATATAATCCAATATACGATTGATAATTGCAAACCGGATTTGGATATGTTCTGCAAATTCGTTGATAAAGAATTAATGACAACTCTTGATTCTGTTATTTCCCGTGATTTTAAACGCCTTACCTATAAAGAAGCTATAGATATCCTGATAAAATCAGGTGAAAAATTCGATTATGGCGTTTCTTTTGGCAATGATCTTCAATCAGAGCATGAAAGATATCTAACGGATATTTATTACAAAGGTCCTGTTATTGTTTATAATTACCCAAAGACAATCAAACCGTTTTATATGAGATTAAATGATGATAATAAAACCGTTGCTGCAATGGATATACTGGTTCCTAGAATCGGAGAACTTATAGGGGGCAGTCAGAGAGAAGAAAGACTTGATGTATTAAAATCAAGGATGCAAGAAAGCGGATTAAATCTCTCAGATTACTGGTGGTATCTGGAATCACGGACCTATGGGTCTGTTCCACATAGTGGTTTTGGGCTTGGATTTGAAAGACTTATTATGTTTATTACGGGAATAACAAATATAAGGGATGTTATTTCCTTTCCACGGACTCCTGGAAACATTGATTTTTAATTTGTATAACTATTTATCTATATATCGAGTGTTGTTATTTCAAGGGCGTTATTTTGTATAAAATCTCTTCTGGGTTCGACTTCTTCTCCCATAAGCAATGAAAAAATCATGTCTGCCTGTTCGGCGTCGTCTATTTTTACTTGATTTAATATTCTTTTCGACGGGTCCATGGTTGTTTCCCACAACTGATCAGGATTCATTTCTCCAAGACCTTTATATCGTTGGATAGAAATACCCTTTTTCCCTTCAATTATTAAATAATCCAACAGATTTTTCATCGTTTTTATTTCTACTGATTTTTCATCTGTTTCGGCAGTTTTGCTGTTAACCAAAAACATTGTATTATAATATTCTTTTAATTTTTCTCTGAAAACATAGGCTTGTTGATAATCTTGAGAATAAATTAGAACCCGGCCAACTTCTGCAGATTTTTTCTGGGAAATAATGACAGGATCATCCAAATCCACTTTCCCTATTGGGGTTACAACCATCCTGTATCTATTCAGATTTTCATTATAGAGAAGATTTCCAACCTGATATCCCTTTTCAATAATTTCTTTTCTTAATTCAGCCATTTTTTCTTTGTCCTGGAGAAATGTTTTATCTTTTATTTCTTTCCCCATTAAAAGCTCTAATAATTTTTCATCGTAGTTTCGCCTATCCATCTTGGCCATGACTTTGCAAAAACTGGATATATTTTCTAAAAATTGAAATAATTCATCATCTGTAAGAATTTTACCTGATTTCAATATTTTTACACTTTTTTGATCACATATTCTCTTTAGTATGTAGGTATCATATTCATCCTCATCCTTAAGATAATTCCCCTTATTTCCCTTTCCCACTTTGAAAAGAGGAGGTTGCGCAATATATAAATATCCGTTTTCAACAAGATCCAACATTTGTCTGTAAAAAAAAGTTAATAAAAGCGTTCTGATATGAGAGCCATCAACATCAGCATCTGTCATGATTATGACTTTATGATATCTTATTTTACTTATATCATATTCTTCATTACCAACACCTGTTCCAAGAACAGTTATAATATTTTTTATTTCTTCACTTTTTAATATTTTATCAAAACGAGCCTTTTCAACATTCAATATTTTCCCTTTTAAAGGTAAAATAGCTTGAAATCTTCTATCTCTGCCTTGTTTTGCAGAACCACCTGCAGAATCACCCTCCACAAGAAATAATTCTCTTTCTTTGGGATCTGTATATTGGCATTCAGCAAGCTTTCCCGGAAGAGACGAGTCTAAAAGGACTCCCGCACTTCTTGCAAGATCTCTTGCGCGTTTGGCCGCATCCCTAGCGCGTGCGGCATCTATAGCCTTGGTAATTATCTTTTTTGCTATTACAGGGTTTTCCTGAAAATAAATCGATAATTTTTCATTTACCAATGATTCAACAATTCCCTTAACTTCACTATTTCCTAATTTGGTTTTAGTCTGGCCTTCAAATTGAGGATTTACTAATTTAACACTGATTATTGCTGCAAGACCTTCTCTTACATCATCTCCGCTTATTTTTCCCTGAAGATTCTTTGGGACATTGTCTGATGTCAGATAGGTATTTATTGCACGGGTAAGCGCACCTTTGAATCCCGAAAGATGAAATCCACCCTCATGTGTGTTTATATTGTTTGCGAATGTATAGAGTTTTTCGTTGAATGTGTCATTGTACTGAATAGCAACATCAACTGAAACATCACCTTTTTCTCCTTCTATAATTATCGCATCATGAAGTGCTGTATGGGATCTGTTCAAATATTCTACATAACTTTTTAACCCGCCGTGATAACAGAATTCTTGTTTATCGTCTGTTCTTTCATCTTCTATAACTATTTTCACGCCTTTATTCAAAAACGCAAGTTCTCTTAAGCGTTTTGAAAGAATTTCATAACTGAAATTTCCTTCATTCATAATTTCAAAATCGGGTGAAAAATGAATTTTAGTTCCCCGCTGGTCAGTATCACCTATAATTTCAAGCTCACTTGTTTTTTTACCTTTTTCATAAGTTTGGCGAAAAACTTTCCCATCCTGGGAAATAGTCATTTCAAGATGAGCTGAAAGTGCGTTAACAACCGAAATTCCAACACCATGAAGCCCTCCAGATACTTTATATGTATCATGATCAAATTTTCCACCTGCGTGTAGTTTTGTCATAACGACTTCTGCAGCAGACACTTTCTCTTTTTCATGAATTCCAGTTGGAATTCCTCTGCCATTATCAATAACAATTATGCTATTATCAGTTTTAATTTTAACATTTATTAACGTGCAATATCCTGCCATAGCTTCATCAATACTGTTATCTACAACCTCGTAGACAAGATGATGCAATCCTTCAACACCTATATTTCCAACATACATGGAAGGTCTTTTTCTAACAGCTTCAAGGCCTTCGAGAATTTTTATGCTTTCAGCATTATACGCTTTATCAACCTGTGTCATATTGCTCGCTTATCTAAAACTTTTAAAATTACATTTTCATTGGCATAATAACAGACAAATATCTTGTATCGTTTTTTCCTTTTATAAAACAGGGATTTTCTTCATCCAATACATTTAGGACAATATTTTCTTCATCAATCACATTTAATGTTTCAATAAAGTATTTAGGATTAAAGGCACTTTTAAAAGACTTTCCATAATAATTAATTAAAATATCCTCTTTTGATTCACCGAGGTCCGGATTTGATGAAACAATCAAAAGTTTATCCCTGTCAAAGTAAAAAACAACATTTTTATAATTGTCTGAGTAGAAAATAGACATTCTTTTAATCATTTTTAGAAAAAGATCTTTATCCATATCTATGGAATGGTAATCCTCCTCTATGGTAAATATTTCACTGCAGTCCGGAAATTCACCTTCAAGAAGGCTGATAATAATGGTTTCATTATCCTTTTTCAAAATGAAATGATTTTCTTTTATTCCAATTTTTATAAGCCCTTCCAATTCCAAAAATTTATATACTTCACCCAATCCTTTTTTTGGGATAATAATGCCTGCTGCAAATGATATATTTGATTTATCATTAACGGTCTGGTCCACTTTTGATAGCCTTTTTGAATCTGTGGAAACCATTCTTATCAATTTATTATCATTTTCATCTATTACATAAAAACCAACACCTAATATATGTGCTCTTTTTTCTTCTGAATCAGGACTTATTATTATCATTTTTTCAATCATATCCTTAATCCAGCCTGATTCTATTTCTATAAAATCTACATCTTGAATGTGTGGAATGAGTGGAAAATCATCATAATCCATTCCAACAATTTGAAACTCTACGTTTTTATTACTAATTTTTATCCATCTGTTTTCATTTTCAGAAAAACTAATTTTTTCACTTGAAAAATTATTAACAATTTCAAATAATTTTCTGGCATTGATGGCTATAGTTCCTTCTTCTTCTATTTGAGCAGGATAAAATCCTTCAAAACCGGTTTCGAGATCTGTTGCTGCTATTGAAATTCCTTTTTCTGTGGATTTAATGAGAACATTGGCTGTAATAGCCAGACTGCTTTTTCTCCCTGTTATTCCCTGAACTTTAGCCAGAACATCTTTAATGTCGCTTTTGTTAATAGTGAATTTCATATGTTTTCCCGGTTACAATGACTTTAAAAATGATTTTTATAATAATTTTTTTATTTTACACATGGATAATGATGAATTTTAAAATAAACAACATAAACTTCCCATAGATACTCATATATAAATGAAATTACAATATAAAAATGATAGGACTCTCCATTATGAGTGTATTGTTATAGCAGGTGTTTTTATAATAGCAAAATATACAATGACTATTATTAGTTTAAATTTTAAAAAAATAACATTCATAATAATAAGGAAAGTTCATTTTGATGATAACTGTGTAACTTATTATATTTATTTTGTTAAATATTTAATTTAAGTATAAAAACCTTCTTATTAAAATTTTTATAAAATAGGGGTTTACGTCATTTTAAATAGTTTATGTTGATAATTATTTATTTATTAACAATTTATATGTTTGATATCGATAACTTCGTTGACAAAATAATAACAATTACAAAATCCATGATTTTATTTTAGGAACTTCTTTTTTTTCCCATTCAGGTGTAACTCGTAATGTTATGAATTGTTTGAAAAGATCATCCATTATTCCAAAAATTTTGCTGTATAAATAATATTTTTCTAAAATTGCACCATCAATATCTTCCTTTTCTTCCACTTTTCCTGTTTCTGGCGGTTTAAGCCCTGTAATATGAAAACTTTCCCCTTTAATATTAAATTTCCAAACATGTTCGTTCTCTTTAAAAAAAAGATGGAGTTCAATTACCACTGCTCCTTTTTTCAAGGCAAGTATACCCTCTTTAAGATCAGCATCATCACCTTTTATGGAAATAATTTCTGTTGAATCTTCATTTATTCTATTTTCAAGAACAATATGATTTCCGATTTCGAGAGAAATAGGTTGTTTTTGATGATCAATAAGTTTACTTCTATCATTTTCAATAATATACCAAATCCATGTTAAAAATTCATTTCCGATAAATTTAAATTTATTATATGATACAGCAATATCAAGCATCGTTTACTCCGTGAATTTTGTAGGTAAAAGTTTTGAAAGATTGTCTTTATGGGAATCTGACAGGTAATCTGAAAAATCAGCCAATGTATAAGGGAAAAGACGAATTAGTGTCATATGAAATGATTTTGAAAATAATGTTTCAAATTCTTCATTTGCAGATTTCTGCGTTGATAAAAACCATACTGTAGATTCTTCATAATTCCACAAAACATCATATATATTGGGTGTGGATGGAATTTTAAGTGTAAGTTGATGAATAACATTTTCTTTGATCTGTTTTTTTTCATTTCTTGAAATATAGTCCCGACCACTTTCAGAAAGTTTTTTTGAAGATTCAATAATGACCCTTTTTTTTATCAGTTTGGACGGGATTGATTTTTTATCAATTCTTAAAGAAAAAATAATATAATTTCCATAAATAAAGGATCTGTTTTCAAAGTCGGGAATGAAAGGATTTTCGAAAGTTGTCCACCCGACAGACATCTCTTGAGGCACATCGTCTATTTCAATAATTTTATTTTTTTTAAGGCCTTGAGCAACAGTATCAATGATAGATTTTTCAAATTTTTCATTGACCCTGTATCGTGTTACAGAAACGGTTGAAGATAATATTCCCATTAAATAATACCCCTTTTTTTATAAGCTGAGCTTTTTAAAAATTTTTATAGAAAACTGATCTTTATATCCTTTTTAAGAATTACCCTCAATGAATTTTTATGTATAAATATTTAATGTATTGTATAAAGGGCTTAAATATATTATATTTTTGAAACAATTATTCAAGAAATCATTAATTAATAAAGGTGTTTTTTTTAAATGAAAGAAAAATTGATAAAAGTTCATAAGCTTGATAACAATCAGGAACTTGAAATATATGATCTGTCAAGAAAAATAGCAGAAGATACGTGGGTGGTCATCGCTATTATAAGAATGAATATTAATATTAATAATTTATTTATGAAAGATGAAAAAGAATTGCCTGTCACGATCGCTGATATAAAAGATATTTTGGGGGAAAATGTTTTATTTGAGATAAAAATTGAGAAAAATTTCATACATCATTCTAATAAAAATAATGAATTAAAACAGTTAGTAGATTCATTTTTAAAAACGAATATCGGTTATATTTCCAAGCATGCTTTTCCAGGTAAGTATGTTTTAAAAGAATATTTTAAAAAAATTAAAAATGTGCATCATAATTGCAGTTAATAAAATTCTAACACATTATAAATTATTTATTTTATTTTATTAATCAGTCTTACAGTAAAATATAGGGAATATGAAACTCAAAAGTAATCTAAAAATATCAACCATAATGTCTATTTTTTTATACAGTTTTTGTTTTTTATATTTTAATAATTATGTTTCAGCAGATATATATATGTTTATTGATGGTGAAGGAGGTATTCATTTTACAAATGTTCCAACATCATCTGACTATGTTTTATTTGTCAAAGAAAGACCAGACAGTTATAATTTAAAAATTAACGAAAACAGATATGATCATATTATTAAGGAAGCCTCACAAAGATATGATGTTCCTTTTTCATTGCTTAAAGCAATTATTAAGGTGGAATCCGGCTTTAATTCAAAAGCGGTTTCAAGAAAAGGAGCTGTTGGGTTGATGCAGATTATGCCTGAAAACAACAAAAATTTGAATGTTCAGGATCCCTATAATCCATGGGAAAATATTATGGGAGGTTCATGTTATTTTAAAAAGTTATTAAGTAAATTTGAAGGGAAACTGCCGCTTGCTCTTGCCGCATATAACGCTGGACCGACAGTTGTGGATAAATATAAAACCATTCCCCCTTATGAAGAAACAGAAAATTATGTCAGAAAAGTCATGACGTATTATTATGCCTTAAAAGATTAAAAGATGGAGATTTTTTTAAATGGAGAATGATAATAAAGTATCACGGGTTGAACCGGTTCAACTTGGATTAAATAGTCGATTTATATTCGAGTGTCATCAAAAAGTAAGTTGTTTTACAAAATGTTGCCGGGGAATTGATATTATTCTTACCCCTTATGATATTTTAAAATTAAAAAATCGTCTTGGATTGTCTTCTGATGAGTTTCTTGCAATTTATACAGATCTTAAATTTCTTGAAAAAACAGATTTGCCAATTGTTACTCTGAAGCTTCTGGATGACGAACAACACTCATGCCCATTTGTAAGAGATGAAGAAGGGTGTATTATTTATAATGACAGGCCAACGACATGCCGGTATTATCCCTTGGGTATTGCTTCATTAAGTTATACAAAAGAAAGAGAGGGGGATGAATTTTTCTTTGTTGTCAGAGAATCTCATTGCAAGGGATTTGATGAAGAAAAGGAATGGACAGTAAAAAATTGGCGCAAGGATCAGGGCGTTGATATTCATGACGAAATAAATGCCGGTTGGACAGAATTGGTTGTCATGAAAAAATCATTCCCAGCAAACATAACAATAAATGAAAAAGCCAAACAGATGTTTTTTATGGCCAGCTACAATATAGATAAATTTAAAAGATTTGTTTTTGAAAGTTCTTTTATGGATAGATATGAAATAGAAGATTCACTTGTTGAAATGATAAAAAACGATGATATTGAATTGTTGAAGTTTGGTTTTAAATGGATTAAATCCGTGCTATTCCAAAGTGAAGAAACAGGAGAAATAAAGGGGTTTAAATTAAAAAAAAACAAATAACTGCTTAAAAAAAGGGTGGAGCTGACTTTTCCACCCTTCTTAAACATTTAAAAATAATAAGTTTTAATTAGAAAATAATTTAGTATTCAGGATAAATAAGAGTTTTTATAAAGGATTTATCATTTAACCTGTCTTTAATATTAACGTTAAAATAATCCTCAATTGGCCTTAAAATTTCAGGACTGTTATTATAAATTGTTTCTAATACTTCAATAACCTTTTGAATTCCATTTTCCGTCATTTTACCAAGAGGTCTTCTGCATCTTCCTGATGGCATTCCCAAGATTGTCATCAGAGTTTTTATTGCAAGCGGATTTCTTGCCCGACAGATCACTTCTCCATAAGGGGTATTTTCTTTAGTTGAAACTGTAACCAACTGAAACAACGGCTCAACCTTTTCTTTTATTTTTGTCGCTTCAATTATATTTCCTTCAGTCAAATTAGCTACCATCTGCGTCATGGCTTTAGGTGCTATGTTAGAGGCTACGGAAATAACACCAGAGGCTTTAATTAAAGGATCTGTCATCATATCGTAAACCAGTGCATCATCCCCTGAAATAATATTGAAATCCGGTCCACAACATTTGCGTGTCTGTTGCATGTTTGAAATATTTCCAGTCGCTTCTTTAACAGCACAGACATTTTTATATTTATTATAAACAATTGCCAGATCTTCAGGCATCATCTGTGCGCCTGTACGACCGGGTATAATATATGGAATAATAATAATATCAGAGTTTTCAGCTGCTATAGGTTCTATATATTCTCGTCTGATTTCTAAAGAACTGGGGCCATTATAATAAGGATCGACAAGAAGAACCGCATCAACACCTACTCGGGCAGCGTGTTTAGTTGCTTCAATGGCTTCACGAGTATTATTGCTCCCTGTACCGGCAATGCTTACACAATTATCTTTCGATTTATTTATAATTATTTCAATTGCTTTGTTATGCTCTTCCCAAGAAAGTGTTGGACTTTCACCAGTTGTACCAACAGCAAGAATTCCTGTGATACCGTTTTTAATTTGAAAATCTGCAAGTTTATCGAGCCCTTCATAATCAATGGAGTTATTAATAAAAGGTGTAATAAGGGCTGTATAACATCCTGCTTTCATGCTAAATCTCCTTAATTTGGATGATTAAAATTTTTTTTATTTTTTTTTAAAACCATAGAAACGCCCGTGCGATTAATTATACATGCAAAATCCACATATAAATTTCAATATAAAAAACAAAAATAGAGTTAAGGAGAATTTTGTTGGTTTCAATATTAAAATTAATAATGTTTTTTTAAAGAAAATTTGAAAGCATTTTTTAAAAAAAATAATCAAATAAAAACAATATATTATGTATAAAATATTGTTTTTATTTGACAAGTATTTTAAATAATTATAATTTCACAAATTTTTAGGTTAAATCTGACTTTTAGCATGAAGTTGAATAAGATGCTAAAAGAATTAGTTCAGAAATAACGAAATGGTTAGGAGTTACTTATGACCCAGGCAAATAATGCTGAAGAATATATTTCCGATTTAAGAAAAAAACTTGCATTAAATCCGGAGTGTGGCACCACTCATTATAACCTCGCAGTGGCTTTAATAGGACTTAAACAATACGAAGAAGCCGAGAAAGAGCTTTATCAGGCATTGGAAAACAGTCCCTCTATTGCAGAGGCATATGTTCAGTTAGGTGGTATTGCTCTTCAAAGAAATGATATGGAAAAATGTATTTATTACAATAAGATGTCTGTGCGTGCCCGGGCAGGTTTCTCACCGGGATATGGCAATCTCGGTTTTCTATATCTTCAAAGCGGGGATGTTGACGAAGCAATCACAAATTTAAAAAAGGCAATAGCATTTAACTCAATGTTTATTCAGGCCTATGCGAATCTGGCAAATGCCTATTTAATTAAAGGGCTTGTTGATGAAAGCATAGAGGCAAGTTTAAAAGCTCTCAAAATAGAACCTCTTTTTGCTGTTTCACATAACAATCTGGCAATTGCCTACCTTGAAAAAGAGGATTATAAAAAAGCAGCCGAACATTGTGATAAGGCTATTCAATGTGGTTATGAGGTTGCACCGGAAATTTTAAAAGAGATAAACAATAACCGGTGAAAGAATTATTTTAGGACGTCCTGAATGGAAAAAACACCCATGTTCCGTTTTTTTATTTATGATAAACTGACTCCAATTCATAATAGAAAAAAAAAATGGAAAGAATTTTTACCGCAGGATCGTAATAATGAAAAACCGCTCTTGCCTGAACAGCAGATTACTTATGGCGATTACTTAAACGCCATAAAATCCTACATTAAAAAGGATAATTTTGAAATTATTCATTATGCACTGGTTTCTATAATAAACGAAGAAATAGATATTCAGGATTTAAAAGAAATAAATATAATTTTATCCAAGCATGGTGAATTTTATCACCCATCAAAAATAGAAATAGTCTATCAGGATAAAAAATATTTTTTTGTTATGAATGTGGCCATATCGATTGCTGGAAAATCAGCCATTAAACATGAATTTGGTATATTGGATGAACTTTGCAATAAATTTTCGCAACAATATCTGCCGGAAGTTTATGGATTTGGCAAAACCTTGATCAGAAAAACCTTTCCGGTTTTAATGTTTCTTGGAAAATGGTTTGAGGGCTACCATGAGTTTCATGCATCATTGGATAAGAATGGAAAAATTAAAATCTCATTATGGGATACAGAGGATGGAAATTTATTTTTGTCTGATGAAGAAGTATTTATGGTTTACGAAAAAATTTCAACTATTCTTACAGTCTATTATCATATGGATACCTTCAGGCAGATTTTTCCATGGCACCATGCGGCAGGAGATTTTATTCTGAAGAGAGATAAAAATGGTGTTGATATAAAATTGATTACTGCCAGACAGTATGAATCCATGCTTGAAGACAGGGATAATGATGCGGACTTTAACCGTTTGGCCCTTCTTGTTTTTTTATTGAACCTCTCCATCAGAATGCGTCTTGACAGGCTGGATGGTGTCGGGGAAATGATCTGGCTGGATGATTTTCTGGTTAAAGCTACCTTAAAGGGTTTTTTTAATGGATTGACGGAACAGCAGAATAACGGAGTGATACCAGATGATTTTTCAGAATCTTTTAAAACCTATATCAAATGCAGGGATAGGGAAGAATTGATAGAAATAGCCTTATTTATTGTAAATTCATATAATGAGAAAGCACCAGAAGTGTCTTTGATAAAGACAGAAATAATGAACCATATGGCAACATGGATTGATGTTATGGAAAATGATTATTAATAAATGGTTATCATACGCTTAAACCAATGGTTTGTATTATACATCCTTGTATACAATATGGGGAAAAATTGAGATGGATGACATCAATAAAAAGGGGTATGTGTGATTTTATAAGCTGATGAATTAACTATTGCCCTAAAGTGAACCTTTTGTATTGACAATCGTTACCATTGATTTTATACATACAGCTTTAATAATTTTGTAAAGCTGGATGAAAATTATTTTTTAATTTTAAGTATATATAGTTGTACTGGAATTGTGGTGCTTGACACTCCAGAAATATGTGGAGAAAGGTTACATCCTTTTTGTCAGGCTGGTAAATTTTAAAAATGGAGGAAAGGCAATGGCAAAGCATGAAACCCCTTTGCTGGATCAGCTTGAATCTGGCCCCTGGCCAAGTTTTGTATCTGACTTGAAAGCTGAAGCAGAAGCAAGGGCGAAAAATGAAAAAGGTATTGATTATCAAATTCCTGCTGATTGTGTTGAAGATTTGCTCGGAGTTCTTGAATTATCCTACAAACATGGAAGAACTCACTGGAAACATGGCGGAATCGTTGGTGTATTCGGCTATGGTGGTGGTGTAATCGGAAGGTATTGTGACTCTCCGGATAAATTTCCCGGAGTTGAAGCATTCCATACGGTTCGTGTTGCTCAACCAGGTGGAAAATATTATAAAACCGAATATCTAAAACAATTGATGGATATCTGGGAACTTCGAGGCAGTGGTATTACCAATATGCACGGTTCAACAGGTGATATCATTTTTATTGGCACAACCACCAAACAGCTTGAAGAAATTTTTTATGAAATGACCCACAACATGAACCAGGATCTGGGTGGTTCAGGTTCTAACTTACGTACTCCTGCTGACTGTCTGGGCGAATCAAGATGTGAATACGCCTGCTATGACACCCAGGATCTTTGCTACAACCTCACCATGGAATACCAGGATGAACTTCATCGCCCGGCATTCCCCTATAAATTCAAATTCAAATTTGACGGCTGCCCGAACTGCTGTGTGGCTTCAATAGCACGTTCCGATATGTCTTTTATTGGTACCTGGAAGGATAAAATTCAGGTTGATCAGGCAGAAGTAAAACTTTATGTGGATGGACAAACTCCTCCAAATGGTGGCGCACATAAAGATGGGAATTGGGGTCCGTTTGATATTGAAAAAGAAGTCGTTAATATTTGTCCGTCCGGATGCATGGGATACAAAGGCGGAAAACTTCTCATTGATGACAAGGAATGTGTAAGATGTATGCATTGCATCAATGTTATGCCAAAAGCCCTTCATATTGGTAAAAAAAGAGGTCTATCCATTCTCGTAGGCGCAAAAGCCCCCATATTGGATGGTGCGCAGATGGGTTCTCTCCTTGTTCCTTTTATAGAAGCAAACAAGGACAATGATTATGAAGAAATTAAAGACGTTATTGAAAAAGTATGGGATTACTGGATGGAAGAAGGTAATAACCGTGAGCGCCTTGGTGAGTTGATCAAGCGTAAAGGCTTCCAGAGACTTCTTGAAAAATGTGAAATAGAAGCAGATCCCCGCCACGTTCAATTCCCGAGAGAAAACCCCTATATCTTCTGGAAAGAAGACGAAGTTGCCGGCGGATGGAATCGAGATATTAACGAATACAGAAAACATCATAAACGATAGGGAGGAATATCATGGCTTTTATATCTTCGGGTTACAATCCGGACAAACCGATGGAAGATAGGATTACCGATATCGGTCCGAGAAAATATGATGAATTTTTTCCGCCCGTTATTGCGAACAATAAAGGTAAATGGAAATATCACGAAATTTTAAGACCGGGTGTGCTTGTTCATGTAGCTGAATCCGGTGACAAGGTTTTCACAGTTCGTGTAGGTGGCGCGAGACTTATGAGTGCATCTCTTATTCGTGAAATCTGTGAAATCGCTGACAAGCATTGCGATGGTTACCTTCGTTTCACAACCAGAAATAATATTGAATTTATGGTTGATAACGAATCCAAACTACCCGCTCTTGAAAAAGATCTTTCTTCAAGAAAATTTGCCGGCGGCAGCTACAAGTTCCCGATTGGCGGAACAGGTGCGGGTATCACCAATATCGTTCATACTCAAGGGTGGATTCACTGTCATACACCGGCAACAGATGCATCTGGTACTGTTAAAGCAACTATGGATGTTCTTTTTGACGATTTTCAGAAAATGAGACTTCCTGCTCAGCTTCGTGTTTCCATGGCTTGCTGCCTTAATATGTGTGGTGCGGTTCACTGCTCAGATATCGCAATTTTGGGATATCACAGAAAACCCCCACTTTTGGATCACGAATATCTGGATAAAATGTGCGAGGTTCCGCTTGCGATTGCTGCCTGTCCGACCGCAGCTATTAAACCGACCAAGGTTGAACTTCCCAATGGCACTAAAGTAAATTCTGTTGCTGTAAATAATGAAAGATGTATGTATTGTGGTAATTGTTACACCATGTGTCCTTCTATGCCGCTTTCCGATACAGAAGGCGATGGTATTGTTCTTATGGCTGGTGGAAAAGTGTCCAACAGAATTTCAGCACCTAAATTCTCCAAGGTTGTTGTGGCATTCTTCCCCAATGAAATGCCAAGATGGCCCCAGATGACCGGTGCCATTCAGAGAATGGTAGAAGCATATGCAAAGGGCGCTAATAAATACGAACGTCTGGGTGACTGGGCAGAAAGAATTGGTTGGGAAAGATTTTTTGAGGTATGCGAACTGGGTTTTAGTCATCATCTCATCGACGATTTCCGTGATCCCGCATACTACACCTGGAGACAAACAACTCAATTTAAATTCTAATCTTTAAGAGTAGAATTTATTATTGCATTTTTTGCCGGGACTTTAATATCGATAAAAGTCCCGGCTTAAAAATTTTATTATAAGGAAGAGTTCAATGGATGCAGCAGAAGCAAAAAAAATTATCGTGGAAGAACTGGAAAAAAAGACCAAAAGTAAATCAAAATTTTATTTAAAAGACTTTTATAAATTTCTGCCGGATGAAAAACCAAGAGCTGTTAAAAATATTGTTAACGATATGGTTGCAGAAGGCATTCTTGAATACTGGTCAAGCGGCAGCACAACCATGATCGGGCTTAAGGGAAGAGGAAAGCAGGCTGCAGCTGAGGATGAAGATTAAATTTATTGCTTTGTGCAAACATGATGATTAATCGCAGTTTTTATCTATCTGATTAAAATTTGTTTTCAGAGTAATGCATGAGATCGGATAATCATGATTTTCCCGGTATTGTAATTTCCGCTTTGCGAGGGGGGTCGGGAAAGACCATATTATCCATAGGGATTATTGCTGCTTTAAAGGACGGCGGCAAGAAAGTAACTCCTTTTAAAAAGGGTCCTGATTACATTGATGCAGGCTGGCTGGGGTTGGCCGCCGGTCAGCCCTGTTACAATTTAGATACATTTCTGCTTGATATTCCTACAGTAAAACACTCCTTTTACACCCATGCTGCACAGTCTGAAATTTCGATTATTGAAGGCAATCGGGGTCTTTATGATGGCATTGATACCGAAGGGACGACAAGCACAGCAGAAACATCCAAACTCCTGAGTTTACCGGTAATCCTCTGTCTGGATTGTACCAAAACAACCCGAACAATGGCAGCTGCCGTTCTGGGATGCAAAAATTTTGATCCGGAAGTGGATATCAAAGGTGTTGTGCTGAATCGGGTAGCAGGTTCCAGGCACGAAACGATTTTACGGACCAATATAGAATATCATTGTGGCATTCCTGTAGTCGGGTCCGTTCCCAAACTTCGAAGTCATGATTTTCCGGAAAGGCATATGGGGCTGGTTCCCACTCATGAACATGAATGGGCCACAAACTCAATTAACGCAGCAGCTCAAATTGCCAAAAATCATATCGATCTGGATACAATCGTTCAAATTGCCAATCAGGCAGCGGCAAAAGTCAAACCGGATTTACATCAGATCACCCTATCGGGAAAATTACCCTTATTAAAAAATAAAAATAAAACAAGCCGGAGCAAACAGGTAAAAATCGGTATTTTCAGAGATTCGGCCTTTCAGTTTTATTATCCTGAAAATCTTGAAGCCCTTTCGGAAGCAGGTTCAGAACTTGTTTATATCAGCCCGCTTGAGGATCAACGCATGCCTGAAGACATTGACGGCGTTTATGTGGGGGGGGGCTTTCCCGAGACCCATGCCCGGGAACTTTCCCAAAATGTCACTTTCCGGGAAGGACTTAAAGCACTGGCTGAAAAAGGGTTCCCTATTTATGCGGAATGTGGCGGTTTGATGTATATGGGGAAAAAACTTATTCTGGAAGACGAGTCATATGATATGACCGGCATACTCCCCATTATTTTCGGGTTTTCAAAAAAGCCTCAGGGTCATGGATATACAATTATAGCAGTGGACAAGGAAAATCCGTTTTTTAAACCAGGAACCGAAATCAGAGGCCATGAATTCAGGTACTCCCGGGTGATTGAGTGGGAAAGCGCCAACGTAAATACGGTATTTGAAATGAAACGGGGAACCGGCATTCAAGGTAAAAGAGATGGTATCTCCTATAAGCGTGTGCTCGCCACCTACACTCACCTTCACGCTTTGGGAACGCCCGTGTGGGCTGAATCACTTATAAAAAACGCTATCAATTATCAAAAGGAAAGATAATAAAAAAGGGCAATCTTTTTAAAAGATCACCCTTTTCAAAACTTGTCACAAGGTTTTATTTTTCTTTGGGATGACAGTCGTTACATTTGGTAGGTCCTGGACCATCTGTTTTCTTTCCGGTCTTTTTCTCATTAGTAGTCTTGTGGCATTCGATGCAGTTGTCATGTATCGCATCAGCGTGATACTCTCTTTTTTCTTTATCTGTGAGCTTTTTGTCTTTTGTGGATTTCGCTTTTTCGGCTATTTTGTGGCATTCGATACAATTTTTAACATCATCGCCTGCTTTGAGATCAGTTAAGGGTTTGTTGTCCTTGTCATGATGGCAGTCACCGCAAGTGGCCTTGTATTCGTCTACATGCTTTTTGTGGGTAAATGTAGCGATTCCCTTGGTGTGTTTTTTGTACGCCGGATTTTCCATTTTAATCACGTCTTTGACTTCTGTGCCTGCATAAAGGCCGCTAGAAATAAAGGCGCCAGCAATGGCTACAATAAATAATACCATGAACAGTTTTGCATTAAAAAGTTTCATTAACCATAACCTCCTTTAGAAAAGTTGATAAAAAGTGAAAATAACCCCCAATAATTTTTGATTTTAACTTCAAATCTTAATTTTTGAAAATCGTCATTCTATTAATCAGTTTTTTTGAGATGGATCAAGTATTAAATAAAATTTAGATATCGGTTTTTTGATTTAAGAATGATATGCCTTAATTCCCTTTTTCTTCTTTATTTTCCCTATCCTGGTCAACTTCATCTGCATCTTCATCCCCAGGTTTCTTTTTTCCAAAGATAACAGCCCCTAATATACTGATTTCATAAAGCAGCATTAAGGGAATGGCCATCATGATTTGCGTGACCACATCTGGTGGCGTCAGAATGGCTGCACCCACAAAAAATATGAGTATGGCATATTTCCTGTTTTTTCTTAAAAAATCAACGGAAACGATACCCAGTCTTGCCAACCCTGTTATCAATATCGGCAGTTCAAATACAACACCAAAGGCCAAAAGCAGCTTTGAGGCAAAATTCAAGTACTCACTCACAGAGGGCATGAACCGGATGGTCTCATTGGCAAATCCCTGAAAAAAGGCGAACCCAAAGGGAAATACAACAAAATAACCAAACAGTGACCCACCAATAAAGAAAAACGCCGACAGAAAAACAATGGGGATAAGCATATGCTTTTCTTTAGGATAGAGCCCTGGTGCCACAAACATCCAGAATTCGAAAATGATCACAGGGGCAGCAAGAATCAATCCTGCAAGAAATGATACCTTCAGATAGGTGAAAAACGCTTCGGCCACACCTGTAAAAATGAACGTTTCACCTTCCGGTAATACGGAGAGCATGGGCATTCTTAAAAGATCAAAGAGTTTTTCCTTAAAGGCAAAACAGGCAATAAATCCAATACCGACCGCAATGATACAAACAATCAATCTGCTTCTTAATTCCTCCAGATGGGATGTAAAGGGAAGCTTTTCATCCTCAGTCATTTTCCGGCCCCTTTTTTTCTTCTTTAGCTTTATCTTGAGGAGGTATGGTCTCCTCTTTATGAACCGGATTCACCTCATCCTCAGCCTGAGTTGTTTGATGGGTTTCAGGCTCTTCTTCCAGGTTTTTTTTAATCGTATGCTTCACATTTTCGGTGATATCGGTTAATGGCTTTTTTAAATCCTTTACAGTATCATCAATATTAATGGCATCTTTCAGCTCATATGTGGCGCGTTTAAATTCTCCAATGGCGCGTCCAAGGGATTTAGCGAGATCAGGAAGCTTTTTAGGGCCTATCACCAGTAAGGCGATGATAAGAATAACAATGATTTCAGGCATGCCCATTCCAAACATGTTTTACTCCCCCAACCTTTTGGTGAAAAAAAATTATCTATGCATTTTCGATTTTCATTCCATAAACAGTGAATTCAGGCTCAAAAACTGGATATTATTACTTGGTTTATTTATGGGTGTCAAGGGGCAGCTCGTTTTCCCAAAAAACAGGTTTTAACGGTTTGGACCGGGTTTAAGTATGAAAAAATACATATCGCCCTCATGACGCATGTTACCTGCCGCAATTTCGGCATATTTGTCGTTTCCACAGAAAAGATCGCATCTTCCAGGTCCCTTAATGGCGCCACCGGTATCCTGGTTTAATGTGAATCGTTCAAAAGGAATCCAGGCATCAATATTTCCGTCACCATCAAGAACCGGCTTATGGGATCTGATAAACATCAGGGCTGCATCTGGAAATAGTCGCCGATCTGTTGCCGCAGAACGGCCTGGTGTCAGTTTGACCTCAAGACATCCGAATGGACCATCAACTTCGCGTTTAAAAAAAACATAACTTGGATTGGTGTTGAAAATTTTCGCCTGTTCGTCCGGGTGGTGGGTAATATAGTCTTTTATTTTCTGCATGGATATTTGGGATTGATCAATTTTACCTTCCTCTATCAGAAGTTTACCGATACTTCTGTAAGGATGACCATTGGTTGTGTGGTAGTGAACATTTATCATATCCCCGTTTTGAAGACATATCTTGCCTGATCCCTGAATCTGAAGAAAGAAAAGATCTGTTTGATCGCTGACCCAGCAAATGGGGGTGGCTGCATCACGAAACAGCGCCATGTCTTCAATCTCTTTTCGTTCGTAATAGGGTACCACAGTGTTGTCCGTAAACCTTCCAATAATTTTTTTCCCTTTGAACTCGGGAGAGAACAGGGATAGATCGATGATGGTGTGGTCACCAGGTTTTTCATATATGGGATACTGATATACGGGAGTGCGGTTGAGGCTTCCTTTGAGTACAGGTTCATAGTAACCGGTGAAAAGCACTTTTTTTTTCTTGTTACCCGTTGATTTATAAACATAGAAGCTTTTTTTAATGAATTGGTTTATTTCTGCTGCTGCCGGATGCGTGTTTATAAAGTTCATGAAACATAGAAGAGACTGTTTCATCTGCTTGGCTGTGTATACGTCTTTTCCGAACTCAAAATTTCTGTCTTCTGAAACTTTGTCAAGATAGGACAGGCTCATGAGAATGCTGCTATCAAGGCCATCAAAGGACATATCATCTGTGAATTCAGGATACTGAAATGTAAAAAGCTTCTTAAGGGAAGCTTTTCTCGATACCTCTTTTCCTGAAAATACGGCACATCCCCATGCCAAAATGAAGATAATAGCGACGAAACCTGCTAAATATAACCGTGTATATTTTTTTATCATGTGAAATATCTAACTTTCCAATAAGAGCATGAATATGATCTGTTTATTCGGTATTCAAATCTGCATTTTCGGATATGGGCAATATCATATCAGTATCATCCTGAATGTCTAACTGCCTGGCTTTTTGCATGATGGGATCGAAATCGCCAATCTTATTATTCCCTTTTAACGTTACACCAAGATTCTCGAATTTTCGCGCAGATACAAATACTCTTTTTTCAATTGATCCCACCATCTGGTTATAGGTGTGCATGCATTTTTCAATATCCTTTCCAAGCTTGTTTATATGAGAGGATACCAGAAAAAGTCTTTCATAAAGTTCATGTCCCAGCTCACTGATGGCCTGAGCATTTTCTGAAGCCAATTCCTGTCGCCATCCGTATGAAACTGCTTTGAGAAGAGAGATGAGTGTGGTTGGCGTAGCAATAATTACGCCTTTTTCAACACCCTCTTCAATCAGATTGGGCTTTTTATTAAGTGCGGCACTAAAGAAATTTTCTCCGGGAATGAAAAGGACGACAAATTCGGGTGTGGGTTTAAACTGTGTCCAATATGTTTTTTGAGCAAGTTTTTGAATATGGGACTGGACATGTCTGGCATGGGTTTCCAAAAGGAGGTTCCGGTTGGCATCCGTTTCTGTTTCTACAGCATCCAGGTAGGCAGAAAGCGGGACTTTTGCGTCAACAATAATATTTCGGCTTCCTGGAAGTCTCACAATCATATCCGGGCGCATCAGCCCGTTTTCAGATTGTGCGGTTTCCTGTTGGAAAAAATCGCATTTTTCTGTCATTCCGGCAAGTTCAGCAACCCGTTTCAGGGTAATTTCTCCCCAGCGCCCCCTGGTATGCGGCTCTTGCAAGGCCTTAACCAGTTTTCCGGTTTCTTTCTGGAGATTTTTTTGTTCTTCGGAAAGCGCAAAAATCTGTTGCGTCAATGTGCCATAGGCTTTTTCTCTTTCCAGTTCCATGATCTGAACATGTTTGTCATACCGTTCAAGGGCATCCCGGACAGGTTTTACGATTTCTTTGACCTCTATGCTTTTTACGTTCAGGTCATGCCTGGCCGCATCCATATACTTTGAAAAGGAAGAAAGGGCAAGTTCCATGAAAGACCGGTTGTTCTCTTTCAATGCGCTTGATGACAAGGCGGTGAAAGTATCCATCAGATTTTTTCTGCTTTCCGTGGCAAAAGACTCCCTGTGCAGAACCTCTTCCCTTTCCTTTTTAAAAAGGGTTTCAAGCTCTGTACATTTTTTCTGGAGATCGGAAATAATAATCTGGTTTGTGTCGATTTTTGATTGATAGCCGTCAATACCTTTTTTCAACTGTTCTATTTCTGAAGTTTTGTTGCGAATATTTTCTGTAAGCGTGGCAATTTCAGCCTTGTTTTCTGAAGCTAAAACCGAGAAACGGCCTGATAACAAAAGTTTTGCGGCAATCCATCCAAATATCAACCCGGCCAGCAACCCGAAGGGAAATCCGATAAGATCATTTACAGAGATGATAGGCATATAAAGTTAAGGCCGATTATTGTTTGATAAAGGTACCGCTCTTTCCGCCAGTTTTTTTTAATAATCGGATATCTGAAAAAAATACCCCTTTATCGTAGGACTTGACCATGTCGTAAATCGTCAGCGCAGAAACAGATACAGCGGTTAGCGCTTCCATTTCCACGCCGGTTTGGCCAACCAGGCGGGCTTCTGACTGGATGCGAATGGTATTTTTTTCTGTATCCGGAAAGAAATCAATTTTAACATAGGTCAAATTCAGAGGATGGCACATGGGAATCAGGTCTGCTGTTTTTTTAGCCCCCATAATCCCGGCAATCCTTGCTGTTTCGAGCACATTCCCCTTTTTAACCTTTTGAGATATTATTTTTTCAAGGGTTTCATGGCTTAGATGGACAAAACCTTCTGCGATTGCCGTTCGTTCGGTATGGTTTTTTTCAGTAACATCCACCATCTGAACATGCCCGTTTGAGTCGATATGCGTAAAATCAGTCATTTTTTTCTCCGGAGATTAAAGAAGTATCAATAACATGCTTTTCTGCCTTTGCCAAATCGTAAGGCGTGTTGATATTAAAAAACGAGTCCAAATTCGGATCAATTTTTCTTACATTTTCTTCTGAAATGTGGTGGACTTTAACCCGGTTAAAGAAATTCATGATTTTAGGGACGCCCTTTTTTAGATTATCTTCCACTGACGGAAGGCAAGCCTTTGAGTATACGGCGCACAGAGGTTCTATACCGTTAGCGGTTTTGGGAATGACGATCGATATATTTGACTGGATTGAATCCACAATCGTCTGAATCAGCTCTTTTTTTAAAAAAGGCATATCACAGGCAGAAAAAAAGGCATATGGTGATGTTGAGTAATAAAGGCCGCTATGGATACCTGTGAGCGAAGACCTCATCGGAAATAAATCAGTGGCAATTATGGCATCCCAATCCATGAATAATTGAGGTTCATTGGTAACGATAATGATTTCCCTGAAAATGGCCTGAAATGTCTCAAAGAGATAGTCAATGACATGTTTGTGGTTAATCTGGATGAGTGCTTTATTAATGCCAGGGAGCCTTTTATTTTGCCCACCTGCCAAGATAACGCCGGAACAGGGTATTGCAGTCATGACATGGCCTATAGGGTCATTATTAAATAATTAAAAAAACAGATCGTTCATCTTGCATTTGCTTGAGATATAGAAAAAATAGCATATTTGATCAAGGGGATTTTTATGACATGAAGCCAGGGGTAAATGAACACGCAGGGGGATACCCTTAAAAAAAGAGTCAGTTTATCCGTTAAAAACTTGATCTTGGCCAAAGTGTTGGTATATGAATAAGGCTTTTATTTCAGAAAATATTTTTGGGTGTAACGGAGATATTTCAATGAATAACGAGAAAGAGATTTTATCTGAATCCGATATTGATCGGATACTGAAGCGTATTTGTTCTGAGATTCTGGCGGCTCACAAGGATATAGAAAATCTTGTATTTATAGGCATACAAACGCGGGGGGTCTACCTTGCAAAACGCCTCCAGTCTGAAATATTAAAGTTAAAAAATGTTGAAATTCCAACAGGTATCATTGATATCACCTTATACAGGGATGACTGGACCCGGATAGATATCAACCCCGTTGTCCAGGATACCAATATAGCGTTTTCTGTTGACGGCAAACAGATTATTCTTATTGATGATGTGCTTTTTACAGGAAGAACTGTCAGGGCTGCAATGGATGCGCTGATGGATTTTGGGCGTCCGGATCGTATAGAGCTTGCGGTTTTAGTAGACAGGGATTACAGGGAGCTTCCTATTCAGGCCAATTATTCAGGAAAAACAGTGACCACAAGCTATTCAGATACCGTAAATGTCATGCTTAAAGAATATGACGGGGAAGATAAGGTTATCATCATGCAGGGAAAACCATGAGTACATCGGAACATAAAAAAATATCGCCAGATAAGGTTACTGTGGGGGTAATAACCGTATCCACCACACGAACGATCAAAACCGATAAAAGTGGCGAATGGATTGTCAAGCGCGCTGTAAAGGAAGGTCATGATGTTATTCTTCACAAGGTTGTGCCTGATGATCGGGAAAGAATAAGAGAATCGCTTTTTCAGGCTGTCTATGAGCTTAAGCTACAGGCGGTTTTATTCACCGGAGGAACGGGAATCAGTGATAAGGATGTGACCATAGAGGCAGTGAAACCATTTTTTCATAAGGAATTAACAGCTTTTGGGACGATTTTTACACAATTGAGTTATGAGGAAATAGATTCGGCAGCTATTTTGTCAAGAGCAACAGCAGGTATTATCGACAAGACGGTTGTGTTTTGCATGCCCGGAAGTCTGAAGTCCTGCAAGCTGGCCTGCAAGACAATTATTTTTCCCGAACTGGGCCATTTGGTAAAGCATATATACGAGTAAGGAGGCGTAACCATGTCAGATGATCAGAATACAATTTATACCTTCGATTATTTTATCAATTCCTGGCAGGACGCATCTCAGGAGATGAAGGATATATTTATAGAATTAAAAGAATACCTCGAGCAAATGGAAGGGGTTTCGTTCGATTTTAAAGGCCGGGCGGGCATCAGTTATTCACTCCGGGCAAAGCATGATAACCAGAAAGACAGAGAGCTTTTTGCCATGATAGATGTGATTGATGATGATCCGGAAAACAGATGGCTTTCTATTTGTTTCTATGGTGATTTGATTACAGATCCGGATGATGTGGGGGATCTTGTACCCGAGGGGCTTCTCGGGGAAGATGCCCACTGTTTCGATCTGTACGAGCCTGATGCAGGTGAGGTCAGTTATTTAAAAGAACGGCTCAAGGAAGCTTGTATTAACGCATCAAAGTGATTTGGCGATTATTTGGAAACTGGCAGGACGATTTTTCGTTTATCAGGATTTTTGTTCTGCCTGAAGATAATCGCAATATGACCCACAAGACCAGCCACCTCACATTTTTCTTTATTTTCTATGATTGCCAACATATCTTTTTTTTGCTGTTTTTCTTTATAATCGATAAACTTGATTTTGATGAGTTCGTGAGCGGAAAGAGATGCGTCAATAGATTGGAGCAGATGATCTGTGATTCCCTTCTGACCGATGATAACCACCGGTTTAAGTTTGTGGGCATTCTCTCTTAAATATTTTTTCTGAAATCCCTTTAATTTTTCCATGATCAAATCCTTTCTTTTTTTTTCAAAGAATGCGGATTTATATATGGTGTTTATCCTTTTGTCAAAAGGCATTTTAATTAAAAAGGCATGACAAAATCGATTTCAAGACCTTTTTTTAAATAAAGGCCTTGAAATCGAAAATCGGTTGAATGACTATTTGGCGTATTCTTCAATGGCCATCTGGCGAATGACCTTTTTATTCAGTTTTTGAACTTCTGTTAATGGCATCTCATCCACAAACCTGACCATTTTGGGTACAGCATATTTGGCAATTTTGCTTTTCAGGAACTCGATTACATCTTCTTCCTTAATTTTACCTTTATACTCGGGTTTGGGCTGAATGTATACAACCACCCGTTCGCTTCCTTCTCTTTCAGGATCAGGTACACCAACAGTTGCCGCATGCTCGGCTCCTGGGTAGGAATAAAGGATATCGTCAATTTCTCTTGAATACACCTTGTACCCGGAGACGTTAATCATATCTTTCGTTCGGTCAACAATATAGAAGTAGCCGTGTTCATCCACGGTAACCACATCTCCTGTTCGCACATACCCTTCATCATCCAGGCCTTTTCCAGGTTCCGGCCAGTAGCCTAACATTCGCTGCGGGCCTTTAAGGCACATCTCACCTTTTTTGCCGGCAAAGATATCATCAACAGATAGCTTTTCTCCTGTATCAATATCGATCAGCTTGACTTCTGTATCTGGAAATAAAATTCCTGTTGTTCCGCGTTTTTCATTTTTTCTGCCGGAAGAGGTTTCCTTTTTGGTTTTGTTAACAAGAAAATGAACCCCCCGTGTCATCATAAAACCAAAATTTTTACTTCCCAATTTTCTTAAGAACCAGTTGATTGATGGGGCTACACCAGGCGTACACAGAAACATGTTGTTGAATTTTACAGGTGTTCTGCCACCCAGAAGTCTCAGTAAAAATGAGGTATTTAAATGGGTGCAGGGAGACATTTCCGAAAGTCCGTATCCCTCCATAACCCCACCACCCGATTTTTCCTCAAATTTTTTCTGGGTGTTTGGTGGAAGCGGAGCCGAGCCGGATACGCCCAGAATACCAATACCGTCAAGTGATTCATCCGTGATTTTCAAAAATTGTGTGGGCACCCCCATTTGAATAACCGGATAATAGGTTCGTATCATTTCGACCATTGATTTGGTATCCCTGGCATCCGGGATCAGAATCTGGTTATAGCCGTCAACAACCATGGAGTGCATAACGAGATGCCCATAGGCATGAAAGAGCGGCAAGCCAAGGAGAACAGAAATGGCGCCTTTCATGAGTTTTCCGGCAGCACCAAATCCGTGCAGACTTTGAATCGCATTGGCATAAATGTTTCGGTGCGTAAGCATGCATCCTTTGGGAAGTCCGGTTGTGCCGCCTGTGAAAAGCAGCAGCTCCAGATCTTTTTCAACATCGTATGTATAGTGCGGTGGATTGGGTGCCGTCTTTGCAATCAGCTCAGTCAGCCAGAGGCCACCTTCAATATCTTTTACAGGAACCTTTACAGGTGGATTTGGGGAATAATCTTCAATTTCCGTAAGAATAACAGTTTCAACTGAGGTGCTTTCCATAAGCGATTTTGCAAGAGCGCTGTTTTCAGCCATACAAATGAGTACTTTGGGTGTACCCTCGTTAAATTTGTGTTCAAGAGTATCAAATGGCTCGAGAGAGCTCCCCGGAATATGAACAAGTCCTGCCTTTGAGATACCAAAATCTGCAACAATAAATTGAATTGACGTAGGAAGAAGAGTGGCGACCCGGTCCCCCTTTTTCAACCCCATTCCAGCAAGCGCAGTGGCCAGTCTATCCGCATGATCCTTAACTTCCGGATATGTCATTTTATAGTTAAACTGAATCAAACCTTGCTTTTTGTACTTTTTTGCTGCCACATCCAGGGCATGAAATACGGGTTCATCCGGGTATGGTGTTAACGTTTTAGGAATGCCAAAAACTTTGTACTCTTTTTCCCAGGGCATCTGTTTTTCAATCATGGTTTACCTGCCTGTTCATTTGGGGTTAATGTAAGAGATTGAATTTGAATCACAGAATAGTTAGTAAAATTATTAAGTTGATGTCAAATAAAAAATGAGGGTGAGCGAAATATGGGGCATCATTTCTAATACACGAGGCATGAAAATCGTATTATGGATCTTATCAGTGGATGCCAACTTTATAAAATGACAAGGTTGATTTTGTCTGAAATTGTGCGTGTAGACTGAAGCGGTGCACCATCAATATGCGTAACGGCAACAGCGCCCATTAATGAATTTGAGGCAATCACTTGGTCTGCAAGAAAGAGATCGTCTTTATATATTTTTTTTCTTTCAATCATGTAATTCCAGGATCGAAGCAGTTTGACCACCTCTTTTTCCATAACTCCGGGAAGCACATGCTCGGATAAGGGGAGTGTTACGTGTTTACCGGAAATTAAAAAAATGTTTGCGGTATGGGTTTCCGAGATACTGTTGTCCGGATTCAGTATCAGGGCCTCGTCGGCATTGTTTTGTTTTGCATAAGCACCTGCTTGTAAATAAAATAAATAGTTCAGCGATTTATGATCCGCCAGCGGTGTTTTTCTTGAATGCGGGTATGTTGAAATGGTGAGTCCCCGCTGTCCTGTTTCTTCAAGGCGATGGGTGTACGGTCTTGAGGTGACAACAAGATGATGGTTAAATGGTTTATGATGCCTGTTGCCAAAAGATGTTATTAGCTTAATGGCTGCCACTTGATCCATGAGGCCATTTTTGCGGATGACCTGGAGAATGATTTCGTCCCAGCTTAAATCCGGTGGATCAGACGGGTAAAGCTCCGCCCAGGTTCGATTGAATCTGTGAATATGTTCACCCAGAAACCGAATGTTTCCATTGACGACCCGGATGGTTTCAAAGAAGCCGTAACCGTACTGAAATCCAAGGTCAGTTATTGGAATCCTGATATTTTGAACCGGAATAAGTGCGCCATTAAACCATGCATGAACCGGTTTTAGTTTTTCTTTATCCTGATGTCCCGTGATTGTATCAATAAGTGTTTGGCCTTTATGCAGGGTTTCACTATATTCGGAAAAAGGATCTGAGTCATAGACAATACCGCCGCCAACGGAAAAAAACAGCTTGTCATTAATAATAGTCGCTGTCCGGATGGCTATGGACAGATCCATGGTCTGATGAAAACTGATATAACCGATAGAACCTGTATAGATATGTCTTCTGACGGTTTCAAGCTCATCAATAATTTCCATGGACCTGATTTTGGGACACCCTGTAATTGATCCTCCGGGAAAAGTTGCTTTTAGGAGGTCTATGGAATCGGATTTGTCATCGAGTTTCCCTTCAATAACCGATACCAGGTGATAGACATTCTGATAAGCCTCAAGGCGTTTGTGGTCGGATACGTTAACCGTTTCCGGCTGACATACTTTTCCCATATCATTTCTGATCAGATCCACAATCATGGAAAGCTCGGCATCATCTTTTTTGCTTTCAACCAGTTCTGATTTAAGTTGATGGTCTTCCTCGTCTGTTTTTCCTCTGGGTCTGGTTCCTTTGATAGGCCTGCTTTCAATAAATTCTCCATTTTGAAGGAGAAACCGCTCTGGTGATGTGGAAACGATTTGGTGGTCACCGGCATTGATAAATGCAAAGAAAGGAGCGGGGTTTTTCCGGTACAAATCCTGGAAAAGTGAAAACGGATTTCCTTGAAAGCCGATCTCAAATCGCTGACTCATATTGACCTGATAAACGTGGCCCGAGGCAATATATTCCCTGATAATACGAATGGTATCCATGTAGGATTCTTTCGTAAAATTGGAATGAAATCCGGGTCCCGTTCCTTTATATTTAATATCTTCAGAAGGTGCTTGAGCGATAATTTTCCTGTAAAGATGAATGCATTTTTCGACGGTAGCGCCTGTTAGCGTGTCTCTTTCTGGTATATAAAGCTTTGTTTGTGCTGTTTTTTTATCGTGAACTAAAAGAAGTGAGGGGATGATAAAATATATATGGGGGAGCCCAAGGTCGTCTATGGCGGTTCGAGGCAATTCTTCTATGGCACCTTTCAGATCATAGGACAGGTATCCAAAAAGCCCTGATGCTATGGGCAAGGGTAAATTCGTATTTTCAAGTGAATAGGAGGCAATCAAAGACCGCAGCACGTCAAACGGATCACCATCAAATTGAAATGTTTGATTTTCCGCAATAATCGTCATCCGCTGGTTTTTTCCTGAATAGGTCAGAAAAGGGTTGGCCGCGATGATATGGTATCTTGCACAATCAAGATTTCCGCCACTTAATAAAACAACCGTTCCCGGTAATTGAGAAAATCTGGCAGCCAGATCAACCCACGGTTCGTCCAGATGAATGCTTTCAATATGAATTCTTTTTATTTTTCCTGTGATAGCAATAATATCTTTAATTTCTGTCATGTTGATATGTCTTATTGGGGGATATCAATTTCGGGATGAATCAAACGGCCCCAGTTTTAAAAAATTCTCAATGATAATATGCCCTTTTTCTGTCAGAAAACTTTCCGGATGGAACTGAACACCATGCAGCGGATAACGGGGGTGGGATAGTCCCATAATCACACCATCCGGGCTTTTTGCCGTTACAACAAGTTCATGCCCGGCAGGACTTGTCATCAGGGAATGGTATCGGGCCGCCTTTACTGGAGATGGTAATCCTTTAAAAAGATAATTTCCGGCGTGCAAGACCTCAGATGTTTTTCCATGCACGGGAAGCGGCGCACGAACGGTTTTTCCGCCAAAAGCTTCATTGATGCATTGCATGCCAAGGCACACACCCAGAATGGGTATATCTTTGCAGAGTGTCTGGATTGTGGTGACAGAGATACCTGCATATTCAGGATTTTTAGGGCCAGGACTGATCAGAATGTAATCCGGATGACCGTTTTTGATGGTTTCGATGGATATCTTGTCACTTCGGAATACGTTAATGTCCAGTGGATATCGTTTGAACATTTGGACCAGATTATAAGTAAACGAGTCATAGTTATCGAGTACAAATAAAGAGGGTTTCATTTTTTTTCCCATAACCTTGCTTCATTCACGCGAATTTTAAGACAACCCCAATTATCTTATTGCCAAATAAAAAAAACGCCATCCAGTTGAGCCTGGGTGGCGTTTGCCTATTGCATAACTCAAAAACTTTTATTTTCCGTGTTCCGGAAACAATCCGTATATTTCCGTATAATTAGTTGGCAACATACCGTATTGCTTTGCGATGGTCAAGAATTTATCAGGCCGGTTCATTCTTTATTTTCTTGTCATTGACACATGCGTTAAGTCCGGGATAGTAGTGAAACCGAAACAAAGAGGTTTGTGGATGGCATTTTAAAGAGGCATTAGCGGTCAACTAAGGATAGGTCAATAAATTGAATATGCAAAAAAAAATATGCAGGAACCGTCAGAATGAAAAGCTGATTACTGCCCTTGTTGCGAACAGCAAAGGTGAGATTTTTGATCTTGATGGCTATGCTGCTGTGGGGATGGAAGGTTCATTTTTTCAACCCCTTACGATAAAAGATACGGTTAAACTGCCCTATGGCAGTGAGCTGATGTTTCTACCAGACAGAAAACCTGTTTTATTTAATATTAAAAAGGGCATGTTTGAGACCCTGCATGAAAATCCCTATATACCGGGAGAGATTATATACCCGGTCGCCTCATTCAATTCGCCCGGGTATATGGTTACTTATAATAGTGCTTATCAAGATGTTGAAACAAAGGCCCCCCTTCCCCTCTTTTCCTATGGGGCTGTGGGATGGGATAATGACGGTTTCAGGTCGGCAGTGTTGCTTGTGGACAAGGAAAAACGCCAGGATTTAAGATTGATGCCCCGGGAGAAGGTGGTTTCAGGCGTGAGCCGGATGCAGGAAAAAATGCCGGATAACAGACTCAGATCTCACCTTGAGAATTGTGCCCTTGTTTATGGGTGCCCGGCAGCAAAGAATTTTTTTATTGGCCGATTTGAAGCCCCACTTCCCACATCAAGACAGTGCAATGCGAGATGCATGGGATGTATATCACTTCAAAAATCCGGACGGATTTCAAATTGCCAGGACCGGATTTCTTTCACACCCACACCAGATGAAATTGCAGAGATCGCACTTGAACACATGAAAAATGTTAAAAACAGTGTTGTAAGTTTTGGCCAGGGGTGCGAAGGGGATCCCTTGATGGCCTGGGAAGTTATTTTACCTGCTATAAAGAAAATAAGGCAGGGCAATGGACAGGGAACAATCAATATGAATACAAACGGAAGCAGGCCGGATATTGTGGCCATGCTTTTTGATGAGGGGCTTGACAGCATCCGTGTCAGCATCAACTCCGTGAGAGAATCCTGTTATCAGATGTATTTCAGGCCTACAGGCTATCATTTTAGTGATGTACTAAAGACCATTGAAATGGGGATTCATAGAAAACGATTCGTTTCGGTCAACTACCTGAATTGTCCAGGGATTACAGATACGCCTGAAGAATGGGATGCGCTTCTGTCATTTTTGGATCATTACCCTATACATATGATTCAATGGCGAAACCTGAATTATGACCCATTGCGCTACCGCAAGGCTATGGAAAAGGCAGATAAACAGGGCGTGCCAATTGGCATGGAAAAATTGGTTCACAGAATAAAAAAATGGGTCCCGGATTTAATACATGGCTATTTCAACCCTCCCAGAGAAAATTTTTTAACTTCTCATGCATGAACACAATAGAATAACTGATTATAATATAAAAAAATATATTGTATTGGTGTGTTGAAAAGCCTCTACAGGTCAAGAGCATTGTTTCTAAAGTATTTTTTATGGTGTCCGATATAAACTTTAAAGGGATTTTTAATTGAGAGGAGGTCAATATGGAAATTGTTGTTGGCACAACTCCTCGTGTTGGTGGCGCAAGGACTGCGAACTATGCTGGCGGAGGGGGGATTGAAGCCAGAGTGCTTAATGTTCGGCCTTCGAGGAAAAAGAAAAGGAGTTCTTTTTCTGGGAAAAATAATCGCAGATTTGGCTCTTCTGTAAATGATCCTCAAAGAGGGCGTGTAGTGACGCTTCTTATATCTGATGAACAAAGTTTGCCAAGCGATATCACATCAGGAAACTACAGGGTTCTTGTTCGTATTATTCCTCGCAAGAGATAGGTTGGTTTCAAGCTGGTCAACATTTTGGAGTTACAAACAAAAAACCCCTGCCTGTTCGGGCAGGGGTTTTTTGTTTGTTTTAGATATGCGCTTTATTCATAGTATTATTCCCTTGCCAGTGATATCTTTAAGCAATGATTTAAATTTTTACTGTTCAGACAAATTCCAGGCCAAAGGGTTCCTTCTTGTGAAGGGTGTTCCATGAGGAGAACCAACATTTTAAGTTATAGAAAGAAGACGTTATGAAATGGATAGAAGCAAAAGTCATTTTTGAAGCCGACAATAACCAGCTTGCAGAAGAGTTAATATCCGATATTTTTTATGATTTCAGACTTCAGGGGGTGGTGATCGAGGAACCGGACCTTGAACCAGCCGAAGGATGGGGGGAGGATGCATTAGAAAGGCCTGTACATTATTCTGTCGCAGGGTATCTGCCTGACAATGAATTCAAGGCAGAGCGGCTGAAGAGACTTGAGCAGGAGCTTATCACACTCAAGGAGAAAATGAACCTGTCCTCCTATCAGGTTTCGTATTGTACGATAGATGAAGAAGACTGGGCCCATTCATGGAAAGACTATTTCTGGCCGGAAAAGATCAGTCAAAGATGTGTCGTGAAGCCCACATGGCGGGATTATAAACAATCGCCAAACGAAATCGTCATTGAAATTGACCCGGGAATGGCCTTTGGTACGGGAACTCATCCGACCACATCGCTTTGCATAAATATGATAGAAACCTGTCTTAAACCGGGTGATTCATTTCTGGACATTGGCACAGGTTCCGGCATTTTAATGGCCGCTGCTATAAAACTGGGGGCAAACTATGCTCTTGGAATAGATAATGATGAAGTCGCTGTTGAAATCGCCCAAAAGAATATGATATTAAATGGCATTCCACCAAATCAGTTTCGTGTGATTAAGGGAGATCTTGCAGGTGGCGTTGAGAAACGGTTTGATCTGGTTGTCGCCAATATTCTTGCTGATATTGTCATCTCACTCCTTGACCAGGTGGCGGGTGTGTTATCTGAAAATGGATGGTTAATCTGTTCGGGAATCGTTGATAATCAAAAAGATAGCGTCATTGAAAAAATGACAAAAACCGGATTTAACGTAATAGATGTCAGATCAAAAGACTCGTGGGTATCCATCTCAGCAAAAATTAATCAACAGGTTGCGTGATAATAATAAAAGATATTTTATGATGCACTCGTAGATGCAGAACAGGATGTACCATGTGGCAATCGTTGAGTATTTCAATAAGGATATGGCTAAGTATCAGCATTCTTGTTTTTGGCTACTTTGTGTCCATGGTGGTCGGTTATGTGCTTGGTCTTCAGACTGAATCCCGTTTGTTTAATGTTTCGGAAAGTTTGGTGCCTGCAGCGAAATACAGTCAGTTTGCTGTTGTGTCTTTTAAGGAGCAAATGAGGCTTTACCAGGATGCCGTCCTTTCAGGAGAAAAGGTTTTTGTCGATTCGGCGGTGTCCAAATCCTATGATTTTCAAAAAGCGCTTAAATTAATTGTAGCGATCAGCGGTCTGGAGGAAAGCAAGAAGGGAGATGCCGAGAAATTAATAGAAGAACATGCGCATTATACCCGGAAAGCAAATGAACTCTATTACGCCATGAGCTCCGTTTTTGAGGGAATGGAAGACAATCCGAGTTTGGCAACAGAAGAGCAGTGGAATAAAAATACCGCATCACTTATGACAGCGCGTGCAGATTCTCTTCTTGGGCAAATAACGCAGTGCGCCAATTCCTTTTCAAGAGATTTGACCATTGAACTTGCAGCAATAAGCAAGGTCACCCGGCAACAACGAATTTTAAACGCGATTGTATTTATAAGTGTTGTCATTACAGCTTTTACATTGATGGGAATTATTATTTCCAGATCCATAAGCCGTCCCCTTAAAAAAACATTCATGCTTGAAAGCGCGGTGGAACAGTCTGTGGATGGTATTGCTGTGCTGGATTTTGATGGATATGTTCAGTTCGGTAATCACGCATGGGCAGCCATGCATGATTACACGATAGATGATATCTCAGGAAAACATCTTTCTTTTTTTCTTGGGAATGACCTGACAGATAATACGTTTATGTCTATTCTTGTAGAAGTCCAAAAAAAGGGTTCTGCGAAATGTGAGCTCAATCATAGAAAAAAAGATGGTTCCGCCTTTCCCTCAACCATGACCGTTAACCTTTTGAAAGAAAAGACTGTCAAGGATAGCCTGATGGTCATTGCAAGGGATATCACCGAACAGAAAATTCATGAAATGGAACTGCGTGCCGCCAAAGAAAAGGCTGAGGAAGCCAATGAGGCCCTTCAGCAATCACTTATCATGTTAAAAAGAACCCAGGATCATCTTGTACAATCTGAAAAGATGGTTGCATTGGGAGGGCTTGTTGCAGGAGTGGCGCATGAGATAAACACGCCTGTCGGCATTGGCGTAACCGCTGCATCGTTTCTCGAAGATAGAACCATATTGTTTAAGGAAGATTTTGAAAAAGATGCATTAAGACGTTCAGATATCGAAAAATATCTGAAAATTGCCCAGGAAACATCCGCAATGATACTTTCCAATCTGTTGAGAGCCGCGGAACTCATTAAAAGTTTTAAGCAGGTCGCTGTTGATCAATCCGGTGAAGATAGGCGGATATTTAATTTAAAAGAATATTTAAACAGTGTTCTTTTGAGCCTTAACCCCAAATATAAACGCACGGGCCATAGTATCACGCTGAATTGCCGCGATAATATGGAAATCAATAATTATCCGGGTGCATTTTCACAGATCATTACCAACCTTTTAATGAACTCTCTGATTCATGGTTTTGACGGCATTGAAAAGGGCAAAATTGATATTGATATTGAGATCCGGGAAAATAACCTGATCATTTCCTATCGTGATAACGGAAAGGGCATGGAATCGGACCATCTCAAGAAAATTTTTGATCCCTTTTTTACAACAAAAAGGAGCTATGGGGGGACCGGATTAGGTATGCATATTGTTTTCAATCTTGTTACCCAGCAACTAAGGGGCAAAATTGAATGTTCCAGCAAGATCGGGGAAGGCGTTTCTTTTTTGATTAAAATTCCTGTTGATGAAGTCGTCGCAGGGGTTGTATAGTGTTTTTTTCCAATCATCGTTATACATGTGTATAACCCGTTTATTCAATCTTCAAACAGAAAGAGAGGGCTCATGAAAACTGGAAACTTGATAGGTGTATTTTTTGCTGTTCTTATGTTTGTTGTATTCAGTCAGAATACGGTCTCTGGCGATAGCAAGGACGACATACAAGCTGTTGTGACACGCGTGGAAAAAGCGGTGGCATTGATTCAGGCTGAAGGGGAAACGGCGTATCCAAAACTTGTAGATCCAAATGGAGAGTTTGTGGGTGGCTCTGATTATGTTTTTGTATTTTCGCTAAAGGAAGCGGAAAAAGGCGTACTGACCTGTCACGTGAAAGAAGGCATGGTCGGAAAAAGTCTCATGGGCTTCAAGGAACCAGGCACAAACAGAAAATTTGCTCAAGATTTTGTGATTATTGCAGAAAGTCCGGAAGGCAAGGGATGGACAGAGTATAAATGGAGCAGACCGGATATTCGTGAAATTGACACCAAGGCGACCTATATCATGAAGGTTCCGGGGAAAGAACTTGCCGTGGGCTCAGGTATTTATGGTGTAACAAAGGATGAGGCTATCGCTGCTCTCAAGTAATATAAAAGCGACAATGGCCGTAGATTAAACTTGAGCGGATTATATTTCAGCTTATGCTATCTGCGGCTATTATTTTTTCCCATCAACCGGCTTTGAATAACCAATCCTTTTTCCTTAAGGTATAAAATATGTTTTCAGGAATAAAATCCAAAATCATTCTTTTATTAACAACAGCTATTCTTTTGATGGCTATTACCGGGGCCACCGGTATTTATGTGGAACAGTCCAAAAGAATCGCCTCCAAAGTTGCATCTGCATGTATGAAGGTTGCTTTGGGGGTCAAGGAAGGTATGATGCTGGAGGAAAGCTATTTTAAACAGGCTGATGAGGATCTGTTGAAGCAGATTTTAGAAAACCGCCGGGAGATGGACGACCTGCTCCTGACTGCAAGAAAGCATTCAAAACATGCTCAAATCAATACGCTGATCGATCAAGTTGTGACAAGAGGAACAGAACGAAGAGATTTGTTTCAGCAAATTAAAAAAAATTCTGAAAAAATACAATCTCTTATGTCCAATTATGACAACACCATTCAGAAAATCAATGAAAAATGCATGGGGATTGTGGGCGTGATCAATGAAGAAGAGTCTTTTCTGATAATGGAAGGCCAGAATCTGCCAATCAATTTATCTTCAATGCGGGATCAGCTGATTTTTCTCCAAAGTATGATCGATAAAAAAACGATCAGCCTTCAAAGGCTCTATGTGCAACATCGGTTTGACCGGTTTCAGGAAGAGAAAAAAACAATTGATGAAAAGATAAATGGTGAATTCCCTGGCATGAATAATTTGATTAAACTGATCAACAAACCAGACTTCACGGAAAAATGGAATCCTGTGGGCAGTTTTTTTGAGATCATAAGAAATACAGAAGATGAGATTAAACGAGAGCTTAAGATAAACGAGGACGTCAGCAACAGTTTAAAACAAAACGGATGGCAGATGCAGGCTCACATCTCAGACATCGTAAACATTTCAGATAATGAGATTGAAAAGAAAACCAGAACAGGTGCTGCTGTCGGATTATCCATATTTATTGTTGGCATTCTTCTGCTGGTCTGTATTGGTTTGTTTACAGTTCGATCCATCTTGAAAACTTTAAGAGAGGTCGTGGAGAGCCTGAAGGATATTGCCGAGGGGGATGGTGATCTGACAAGACGTATTAAAGTTAAAAGCCGCGATGCCTTGGGTGAGCTTTCTGGATATTTCAATGGTTTTGTTGAAAAATTACAGAATATTATTCAGGAAATTGCACACAATGCAGATCAATTGAATAGCTCGTCATATAGCCTTCTTTCGCTTTCCAAAACATTATCCGAAGGGACCGACCTCACGTTTACACGTTCAAATTCCGTTGCGTCATCTTCCGAAGAGATGAGCATTGGTATTTCATCAATGGCTGCAGCCATCAGTCAGACATCCATCAATGTTAAAAGTGTTTCCGGTGCAGCTGAAACCATGACTGAAGCCATAGGCGGCGTAACGGAAAATACGGTTAAAGCATCCGGAATTACGGCGAATGCTGTTATGGAAGCAGAAAAAGCATCGTCAATGATTGGTGAGCTTGGAAAAGCAGCAGAGGAAATCGGTAAAGTTACAGAAAGCATAACAGATATTTCAGATCAGACAAATCTTTTGGCCTTGAATGCAACCATTGAGGCTGCAAGAGCAGGTGAAGCGGGAAAAGGTTTTGCGGTTGTGGCAAATGAAATAAAGGGACTTGCCAATCAAACCACCGAAGCCACCCATGAAATCAAAAAACGGATTGAGAGAATCCAGAATTCAAGCAACAAAACAGTTGCCCAAATTGAGCGGATTGCAACTGTTATTAATGAGGTTAATGAAATTGTGTCTGGCATTGCGTCATCTTTGGAAGAACAGCTTGTCGTTATAAAAGGAATTGCTGAAAATGTTTTCCAGGCATCGGAAGGAATTGGTGAGATTGATAAAAGCATATCCCAGTTTTCAACAGCCTCTCAGGAGATCGCAAAAGATATTTCAGAAGTGGAGCAAGTGTCTGGCGATATGGCAAAGAGCGGCGCAACCTTAAATAGAGATGCGGAACAGCTTCTTGACATGGCCGGCAAGCTGTCGTCGCTTGTCGGCCAGTTTTCAGTCTAACCCGGCCAAATTTGAAGTGGTCGAACAGGCCGGGTTAAGGATTGTCAGTTATTTAATAGCGAAATCGCCTGATTTACGATATTTTCAGCAGTAAAACCAAATTCCTTTAAAACCCGTCCGCCAGGTGCAGATACCCCGAACCCATTTATACCCATCATTTTCCCATGACTTCCGGTATATTTTTCCCATCCCATAGGAGAGCCTGCTTCTATGGCAATCCTGTGTTTGACAGAAGGTAGCAAGACACTGTCCTTGTAACGTTTTGATGTTTTATCAAATAATTCCCAGCTTGGCATGCTTACCACGCGGGCAGCAATATTTTTTTCAGCAAGCATTTTTTGAGCCTCAACAGCAATATGAACTTCAGAACCTGTGGCAATAAGAATAAGATCAGGTTCTTCTGCCGAATCCACCAGGACATATGCGCCTTTATTAAGAAAACTGTCTGGTTCTTCACGATTCAGAATGGGCAATTTCTGCCGGCTCAGAATAAGCGCTGTTGGCCCATCTGAGGTTTTTAACGCCTGGCGCCAGGCATCAGCTGTTTCTATGGCATCGGCCGGACGAATGACGGTGAGGCCCGGGATACATCTCAATGCGGCAAGATGTTCAACCGGTTGATGGGTTGGACCGTCTTCACCCACGGCCACACTGTCATGTGTAAAAACATAGATCAGGGGAAGTTTCATCAAGCTGGCGACTCTTATGGCGCCTCTCATGTAATCGGAAAATACGAGGAACGTTCCGCCATATGGCCTCAATCCATTATGAAGAAACATACCGGCCATGATACTACCCATGGCGTGTTCCCGGACGCCGAATCTGATATTTCGACCGTCATAGCTGTTTTTTTGAAATTCAGTTGAACCATTCATGTAGGTTTTGTTTGAAGGGGCAAGGTCAGCAGAGCCACCAATCAATACTTTAAGGTTTGGTGAAATGCTGTTCAGAACCTTTCCTGAAGCAGCACGGGTGGCTATAGGACCATCTTTAGGTAAAAAATGGGGGATATCCTTATCCCATCCGTCAGTCAGGTATCCGCTCATGGCATCAACCCATTCGTGTGCGAGTTCGGGATAGGCTTTGGTATATGTTTTGAATGTATCAAGCCAAACCTGTTCCTGTTCAAACCCTTTTGAAACACATTCCCTGAATATTTTCAATGCGTTTTCAGGAACATAAAACGATTTGTCTTCCGGCCAGCCCAGATTTTTTTTAGTCAGTCGAATTTCATCATCACCCAATGGTGAGCCGTGGGCATCACATGTTCCCTGTTTGTTCGGGCTGCCAAATGCAATTTGGGTTTTTACCAGAATGAGAGACGGTTTTTCCGTTTCATTTTTGGCATCGGTAATGGCTTGATAAATGGCGTCCACATCATTTCCGTCATTAACGTTGATGGTTTGCCAGTTATATGATTTGAAACGCATCTCAACATCTTCTGTAAACGTGATATCTGTTTTTCCTTCTATGGAAATATTGTTGTCATCGTAGATGCAAATGAGCTTGGAAAGTCCGAGATGTCCGGCCAGGGAAACGGCCTCGCTGGTTACGCCTTCCATCATATCCCCATCACCACACATCACAAATGTGTAATGGTCGACAATTTGGTGATCAGGCTTGTTGAACCTGGAAGCCAAGTGACGTTCGGCCATTGCCATGCCCACAGCATTTGCCATACCCTGGCCAAGGGGACCTGTGGTGGTCTCAACGCCAGGTGTGTGTCCAAACTCCGGGTGTCCCGGCGTTTTACTTCCCCACTGACGGAAATTTTTTAAATCATCCAGCGACAAATCGTAGCCGGTCAGAAAAAGCAGGCTATATAAAAGCGCGGATGCATGGCCCCCGGAAAGAACAAATCTGTCTCTATCAAGCCAGTCCGGATTTGAGGGATTGTGCTTTAATACTTTAGCCCAAAGGGCATATGCAGCAGCAGCAAGTCCCATCGGTGCACCTGGATGACCTGAGTTGGCTTTTTGAACAGTATCCATGGAAAGTGTCCGGATGGTGTTGATACAAAGATCGTCAAGCATCTTCTGATCGGTCTTCATAAGTCGTATCTCCTTTAGATAATTTGAAATTGGTGCTATATAGTTATCTTACAACCCTCTCAGGTGTTCCGGCTTCAGGGAAATTTTTCCGGAAAGTGCATCTTCAATCTGTTTTAGGGTTTTGTTCTTATCTTTCGGAAACTGAGCGCGTATTGGAAGATAATTGGATGCATGATTGGCATGGAAGAGTCCGTTTGAAAGATCGGTGCTGGCGATCATGATACCCAGCTCTTTCAGCATTTCGTTTGCGTCAAGCATGGGGAATTTTCCATCTATATGGTCTTTGTATAATGGTGTGCCAGGGGTCAGCATCAATGTTAATGCACCCACGTAGTCCGGGTTGATCGCTGACAAAACGCGACCGGTTTCCTGGGCGTGAACAACAGATCTTTCCCTGCCGGCAATGCCCAAAAGAACAGTAATGGAGAGTTTGATGCCCGATGCTTTTATTTTTTTTCCCATTTCGATCATGCGATTTGCGTCAGCCCCTTTGTTGATGGCTTTCAGTGTAATGTCATCCCCTGTTTCAAGCCCCATGTAAGCTATGCCAAGCCCATGGTTCCGAAGCTCCTTAAGCTCATCAACAGTCTTCATACTGATGCTTTTTGTGTTGGCATACACCCCCACTCTTTTTACCCAGGGTAACTTTTTCTTGATTTCACAGAGATATGTCACCAGTCTTTTCTGCGGAATGATCAGGGCATCCCCATCACAAATAAATAACCGGTCCAGGTATGTATAATTTTTTGCCGCATAGCCAATGTCCTTCAGGATGACATCGTCTTTTTTTATTTGAAATCGTTTGGCTTTGTACATTTCACAAAATGTACATTTATTATGTGAACAGCCGACCGAAATTTGAAGCAGAATGCTGTTGGCTTCACTTGGGGGTCTGAAAATCATCCCGTCGTAATGCATTTTTAAGCATGTCCTTATTAAATATTAAATAGTTACACATTGCACAGGGCAACCCCCGTGTGCCCAAACAGTTACCGTCTTTTATCCTAACCATTTATCAATACGCAACAAATATTGTGATTTTTTCATCGGGCATAGCGTCTAATTTTTTGAGCAGGGGTTGACATTTTGAAAAACAACCCAATTTTTATTCATAAAATTACCACAGATCGGCTACAAGAGTTTAATATTAACCAGATGAGCCATTTTCAATATGTTTCACTTTGGAAAAAGTAAGTGGAGAAATCCATTGAGAAGTGGGCGACCAGTAGCACATTAAATTTGAAACTGGCTCCAAATTTATCTGAATCGATAACAGGAGAGCATATGGGCGGGAAAAAAGAAACGCATCAATTCAAAACAGAAGTGCAACAACTCATGCACCTTATCGTTAATTCACTGTATTCCAATAAAGAGATTTTTTTAAGGGAATTGATTTCAAACGCTTCTGATGCCATTGATAAATTACGGTTTAAAGCTCAAACCAATCCGGATATTCTGGGCAAGGATTCGGAATTTTTTATCCGGATTATAACCGACACCCAAAATAAGACGCTGGCGGTCATTGATAATGGCATCGGCATGACCCATGACGAGGTGATGGACAATATCGGTACGATTGCCAAAAGTGGTACAATGGCGTTTCTTGAGACCATCAAACAATCCAAACAGGAAAATACACTTTCTCCTGAATTAATCGGCCAGTTCGGGGTGGGATTTTACAGTGCATTTATTGTGGCAAAAAAAGTAACGGTAATCACACGTTCCGCAGATTCTGACAACGGCGTAAAATGGGAATCCACAGGTGACGGGTCATACTCGATTGAAGATGTGGAGAAAGCCGAACGGGGCACAGAGATCATTCTGGAACTGAAAGAAACGGAAAAAGATGATACCGATTTTACAGAGGAATGGACCATTCGCAGGATCGTAAAACAACATTCGGATTTTGTCAGTTATCCAGTTATTATGAATGTTGAAAAAACCGAGCCGATTCCGGATAACGAACAGATCAAGGATAAAGATGGAAAACCTGTAGGAGAAACAAATCGAAAGGTTCGGGAAGATGAAACGCTAAACTCCATGAAGGCGATCTGGGCCAGGAACAAATCAGATATTACGGATGAGGAGTATGAAGAGTTTTACAAGCATATCAGCCATGACTGGAATCCGCCTCTTGAAAAAATGCATATGAAATTTGAGGGAGTTACGGAATACAATGCGCTTATTTATATTCCGTCAAAGGCGCCGTTTGACATGTTTAATCAGGATCGTAAAAATGGCATGCAGCTCTATTGCAAGCGTGTGTTTATCATGGATGACTGTAAAGAGTTGATGCCTGAGTATTTAGGTTTTATTCAGGGGGTTGTTGATGCACCGGATCTGAATCTCAATGTAAGCCGTGAAATCCTTCAGCAGGACAGGCTTGTTAATAATATCAGGAAAAACCTCGTGAAAAAGGTGTTTGAACTGCTGACTAATCTGGATAAAGATAAATTCGACACCTTTTATCAGGAGTTCGGCCAAAGCTTGAAAGCCGGTATTCCAACTGATTTTGAAAACAAGGATAAAATAGCGGATTTAATTCGCTATAAAACAACCAAATCAAATGGTCAGTCCATCTCTCTTAAAGAATATGTTGACAGGATGAAGCCGGATCAAAAAGAGATTTATTATATCACCGGCGATAATCTTGTCTCCCTGATGAACAGTCCTCATCTGGAAGCCCTTAAAGACAGGGATTACGAAGTTCTTCTGATGACCGAACCGGTTGATGAGTGGGTGGTTCAATCTATACCTGAATATAACAAGAAAAAATTGAAGAGTGCAGAAAAAGGTGATCTTGATCTGGAAAAAGTGGATGAGAAGAAAAAAGATGCATATTCGTCATTATTTGAATTTATAAAAAAATCCATGGAAGAAAAGGTGAAAGAAGTCAAACCCTCCACCCGCCTGAAGAATTCTGTTTCCTGCCTGTCAGGGGAGGATTTTGGGATGAGCGCCTATATGGAAAAAATTATGAAGGCGACAGGTCAGGATGTACCTAAACAGAAACGTGTCCTTGAACTGAACGTCGAGCATCCGGTTCTTGCAAAAATAAAAACTATTTTTGAGACCGATACAAAAAATCCTGCCCTGAAAGAATATTTTGGCCTTATTTATGATCTTGCGCTGATCAGTGAAGGTGGAAAGATTGAAAATCCTTCTAAATTTTCCCAAGCTGTCAGTGATTTGATGGCAAAAGCGATTTGATAATTCCCATTGATTAAGAACCAGACCGGCCGGTGATTGTAGAAGGGCCGGTCTGGTTTTTTATTTTTTGTGCGGCTTTGTCTTGAAATTTAAGTCGTATTCTACTATCTGTGTTCAACATACGGCCACGATCAGCTATTTTTCCGGAGGCACGATGACTATAAAATATACGATTTATACACTATTCATATCTATCTTTTTCATAATTCTGTCAGCAACTTCAGCAGATGCTGAGCGATTCAGCGTGTCTGTTCCCATCGCAAATATTCGTTCCGGGCCAGGCACGAGCCATAAGGTCTTGTGGAATGTTGAAAAATACCACCCTGTTGAAATTATAAAAAAACAAGGAGAATGGTGTCAATTTGAAGATTTTGAGCATGATAAAGGATGGGTGTTGAATTCGCTTATTGATAAAACCCCTTCTGTTATTACAATAAAAAATCAATGTAATGTCAGATCCGGGCCGGGATCGGGGTATGCGGTTGTTTTTACAGTTGAAAGGGCGGTTCCATTCAAAGTTCTGGATAAGAAAGGAAATTGGATACAAATCGAGCATGCTGATGGCGATAAAGGGTGGATTCATGCGTCCCTTGTCTGGTGAATTGGGTGGGAATCAATGTTCACCCATCGAGCACGACATAATTTTGAATAAGGAGACTGAATGAGAATTGATATTCCTGCAGGGAAAAAAAAGATTGTTGGCATTGGCGCTGCTCTTGTGGATATCCTTGCCAGAGAAACAGACGCGTTTTTAAAGGGAATCAGTGAAATTAAAGGTGGAATGACACTTGTTGATAACCCCTTTATCGAGAATGTGTCAAAGAAAATGACGGGTGAGGTCATCACGGTTTCCGGGGGGGCTGCCTGCAACACTATCGTCGGTATCGGAAAGCTCGGTGGGGACGCCAGGTTCATCGGAAAGACCGGTCGAGATTCTTTTGGAATACTTTTTGAGTCTGATTTAAAAAAAAATCATGTTGAACCGTTCTTGTTTCAGTCATCCTCCCCAAACGGAAAAGTGCTTTCGATTATTACGCCGGATGCGCAACGTTCCATGTTTACATTTTTAGGTGCAGCCTCTGAGCTTGCCGCTTCGGATATTTCCGAAGCGTGTTTTAAAGATGCGGCCATTGTTCTTGTAGAGGCCTATCTTTTATACAACTCACCGGAGCTTGTCATAAAGGCGATGAAGATGGCCAGAAATGAGGGTGCTCTGGTTGCCATGGATCTTTCCAGTTTTACTGTGGTCAATGATTTCAAGTCATTACTCCAAAATGAAGTGAACACATATGTCAATATTTTAATAGCCAATGAAGATGAGGCTTATGCCTTTACCGGGCATCGGGACGAAAAAAAGGCAATAGCGGCTTTATCTGAAGGCGTGGATGTGGCGGTTCTTAAAGTCGGAAAAAGGGGAAGTTACATCAACCATGATGGAAAGGTCACCGCTGTTGAACCATTGGGAAGCGGAGATGCAATAGATACAACAGGGGCAGGAGATTTGTGGGCATCCGGGTTTTTATTCGGTATTGTAAATGGCTGGACACTCTCAATGTGCGGAAAAATCGCATCAGCCTGCGGGTATGAGGTATGTCAGGTCATTGGCGCCAAAATTCCCGATACCGGTTGGGGGCGAATACAAAAAATGATAGAGGATAAGTAACTTGTTTTTGAAACAGGTATGCCGTTGGCAGACAATTAACAAAGAATAGTATGGGGGGCGGTATGGCACAGGTAAGTTTGGCGCGTAAAAAAGAGTTGATGGAACCGGATGAACTCGAGGTGTTTTTAAAAAGGTCTCTCGAACGGATGATCCAGCACAAGACACAATTCACTATTGGCGTTATTGTTTTTTTGGCGATAATTCTTATGGTTTCAGGGCTGTTTTATTATATGAAAAATAAGGAAATGAAAGGGTCAATGGCTTTGGCACAGCTTATTTCGCAATATGAGATGAGCAGCAAATCAGCCAATTTACCCACTGAATTTTTTGATAAGTTTAAAACGTTTATGGATACTTATTCCGGCACCCGTTCCGCGGAATTTGCGGCCCTCAGATATGCAAATATCTGTTATCAGGAGGGGAAATATGACGATGCCATTGTTTTTTATAAAAAGGCCCTCAAGCAATTTAAAAAAGATACCGCCTTGACAAGCATCATGCTTTGTAATCTGGGATATGCATACCAGGGGAAAAAGGATTATGAGACAGCCAAAACGTATTTTGAGCAGGTGGCAAACCAGAATAGTGCCCTTTTAAAGGAAGATGTGTTATTTAATTTGGGTCTTATTTATGAGCAAACAGGAGATAAGGCAAAAATGGATAAAAGCTTCAGTCAGCTTCTGTCGTTTGATAAAAGCCGAAATTATCTTGATATTGTGAAGGAAAAAATTTCAGAATAACTTGAGATAAGGATAAAGGCAGATGGAACATCTGCCATCTGCTTTTAACCGATATTTCATTTTAGGATTGATGGGCTCGATTTATAATCATCAAGAATAGCTTCTGCTTCTTTAAGAGTCGCCACAGCAATTGCCTCGTAACCGATATTCCTGCTTTGTTCATTCATTTTACTGTGCGTGAATTTGTTGAAAGACTCCTCGCCGACCACTCTCACCACTTTACTCATGCCGGAGTCTTTTAATGCACCTTGTATGATATTAATATAATCGGCCTCTTTATCGGTAAAAGTCAGTCTCAGGTTACGGATATCAACCAGGCATGAAAAGTCATTCTGGAGTTGATCTACTTCTTTGGCAATATTTTTTATTACTAAAGGAATATCTTCTTCGATCACATCGTCAAGGGTTAGGTATAATCTGTTTTTTTTCTTGTCTGCATAGATTGTATGCATATATCGATTTCCCCAGGTTTTAAATATTGTTTATTAAAAATCGAACCAGTTCTTTTTGATGGTCGTCATCATTTAAAAATTTAACGGCGATACCTTCATCCTCTGTACGGACGATTTTTGCATTAAGCTGATGGATTTTTTTTAAATGTTCCGGAGCCAGTATTCTCAATGATATTTCCTGTCCCACTTCAAATGGTTCCGATGTTTCAATAAACATACCGCCATTGCTTATATTTTTAATAGTGTTGGTGTAAACACTGTTAGAAACTGACCAATCAACAGATAACAGACAGCTTTTTCTTTCGTGTTGTCTTCTTTCTTTTGATAGCTTCATGGCATCATCTCTTTTATAGGGGGTTGATTGAGCCGGTTTTGTGCCCTGGAAATTGGCACAACGGTTTTGTCAGGCCCAAAATTACCTTGAATGAGCGAGGTTTTCAGGGCTCATCATGATCAATGCACCTTTTGAAACTTTTGGGCTAAATTTATAGAGTATTCAAAACATTGTGTCAATATGTAATCGCTTTTTGATTGGGCAGATTAAACGATTTTTCACTGAAACAACGGGCGCTATAAATATAAAAGCTACCCGGAATTACCGGATAGCTTTTAATGAAGAAAAAAATGAAAAAATTATTAGGTTGTTATCATTATAGCAATAAGTATACCATTCGGCCAAATCGTCTTGATCGGTAGGTTTAAAAATATTATTTAATATTAATTCAAGTTCTTATGAAATGTTGAGATTGTCTTGCCGAACGGGCTGGTGTGTTCGTGTGCGAGAAAAAAATGAAAAAGTTTAAAATTTTGAACCTGCGGGGTTGGCAATAATGGAATAAAAACTATTTAACATGCTGTTTTATAATGGTTATTTTTGTAAATTTCCGGAAGTTTAAAATCTTGAACATGTTGGGTGGCAAGAGCTATATATAGAATTAATGCTTTGATTTTACACAATATTTAAACGTTAAAGGATTTGAACTCGTTTGAAATCTATATACAAAATATATGGTTTCAATCTATTTGCGCTGTCTTACAATTTATATTTTTTTATTTTCTGGTTAAGCCCGCTTTTGCCAATTCCAAGAATTTTTGCTGCGTGTGACTGCACATTGTTTGAAAGGGTCAGTGCCCGTTCAATCATTTTTTTTTCAATCATGGTCAATGTTTCACCCAGTTTTGCTGTCACCGGGATTCCCTCCAAACTGATAAGTGCCGGTGCATTTTCTTGCAGGTTTTTTGGCAGGTCGGATATTTGAATCGTATCTCCAGGACAAAGAATCATTGCCCGTTCTATTACATTTTCAAGCTCTCGGACATTACCTGGCCAGTCATATTCGTAAAACAGCCGTTCGCTTTCCTGATTGATTCCAGTCACGATGATATCTGAATTTCTTTCATGGGCGTATTTGTGCATAAAGTGATCGACGAGAAGGCGAAGATCCTCCTGTCGCTGCCTCAATGGTGGCAGAATCAGATTGACCACATTCAGGCGATAATACAGGTCTTTTCTGAAATGGCCTGATGATGCCTCCTCTTTCAGGTTTTTATTCGTAGCCGCGATTAACCGGAAATCTACAGAGATGGGTTTTACACCACCCACACGCTCAAGCACTTTTTCCTGTAGCACACGCAATAATTTAATCTGAAGGTTTGGGCTCAGTTCGCCGATTTCATCCAGGAACAGGGTGCCGCCATCCGCACGTTCGAATCGTCCTTTTTTCATTGATGCCGCACCGGTGAAAGCTCCTTTTTCATGACCAAATAATTCGCTTTCCAAAAGTGTTTCTGTAAGAGCTGAACAATTAACAGCAATAAACGGCTTATTCTGTCTTGTGCTGTTAAAATGGATAGATTTTGCAACCAACTCTTTACCGGTGCCACTTTCACCTTCAATTAGAATTGTTGCGGATGTCGGCGCCACTTTTTTAATTTTTTCGAACACCTCAGCCATTTTTTTGCTTTTGCCAATGATGTTGCCAAAACTGAACCGGGCTTCAACCACGGTTCTTAATCGCCGGTTTTCCTTTACGATCTGATAGGTTAAGATGGCTTTTTTAACATAAAGGACAAGGCCCTCATTATCAAAAGGTTTTAGAATGTAAGTGTAAGCCCCCTTTTGCATTGCTTCAACAGCTTTGTCAATTGTCCCATGAGCCGTCATGATCAACACCGGCATATCCGGATCTTTACGCTTTATGTTTTCCAAAAGTTCGATACCATCCATTTCTGGCATTTTCATATCTGTTATTATCAGATCAACGTCCGAGCCTGAGAGAATATCCAGGGCCTCCCGGCCACTGTTTGCTGTCAGGGTTTCATATCCTTCTTCTTCCAGGACAGCACTTAAGATCAGAGGATAGTTTTTTTCATCATCAACAATTAGTATTGTTACCATGGTTTAGCTTTCCTGATCCTTATGGGGTAGTTTGATAGAAACCCTGACACCGCGGGGAGATATATTCATAATTTCTATCAACCCATTGTGTGACTCGATGATATTTTTTACTATTCCCAATCCCAGTCCTGTTCCTTTTTCTTTTGTTGTAAAGAACGGGTCCCATATTTTATGAATTAAGGATTCGGATATGCCTTTCCCTTCATCTTCGAAAATGATTGAAATGGAGTCGTTGTCAGAAAAAGCCCGGACGCTGATTTTGCCGCCTTCGGGCATTGCCTGCATGGCATTAATCAGAATATTTAAAAAGGCCTGGTAGAGCATATTGGGATCAGCCATAGCAGATGGCAGGTTTAAATCGAATTCTTTTGATATATGATAGCCATTTTTTTCAATTGTTGTTTGGAGAAACGTAATATTCTTTTCAAGAATTTCATTTATGCTACATCGTGTCATGGATGGTGGTTTGGGTCTCGCAAAATTCAGAAAATCGGTCACAATATGGTTTAAGCGTTCTGATTCCTCAAGTATAATATTGGGAATCATGTTTGTGGGATCTATCTTCGCAACTTTCTTTTTCAACAAGGCTGCTGAGCTGATAATAATTCCCAGGGGGTTCCTTATTTCATGTGAAATGCCGGCTGTCATTTCGCCAAGCGACGAGAGGTGCTGCGCCCGGTTAAGTTCTTCCTTAAGTTTAAATTTTTCAATGTTTTGTTTTTCAATTATATTCTCACCCCGTTTAACAACAAATAGAAGTGTGACAAAAAGAGCCCCCATGATTGCTGAGCAGGTCATGATGATCCGTTGCTGAATATTGAAAATCATATTGAAATCATCTGTTGTATTCTGCACAATTTCAACAACGCCAAGCACCCTGCCAGACAGTCCAGCCAGTGGTTTTTCAACCCTTAATGGTGCAAAGGTGATCATTTTGCTTTCCTTGGGCTTTCCAATAAGAATTTCAATGAACCGCCCTTTCTGAACAAAGTTTGAAGACGCTTTTCCGTCAACGGCATTTTTATATCCAGTGCCGCCTATATTGGGTTCACCTACCATATTGGTGCTAAAGCTGTAGGAAATAATATTATTAAGGTCGTATATATTTACATTGTCAATTTTAAAACTGTGCAATGTGCTTCGTATAACTTTATCTAGCCTTTCAAATTGTTCCGGATTTCTGAGTTGGACCTTTCCGTATTTCAACGTTACAGGAATAATAAACTGAAGGAAGACCTGGTGATTAAGATTTTCTGCCAGAAGAAGTGCGTATTCCTCATTTTTTTTAAGGAGAATGGTTTGTATAAGCTGTGAATTTACAAGTGAAAGCGCTAATGTGCCGATAAAAATAACAATCAAGCTTGATAATGTAAAATATTTAATGAGCCTGAAAGGCTTTATTTTTTCTTCGCCCGCTCCTGAAGCGGGTGGAGATTTTTGAATAATCATCTGGTATCACCTGGTGATTGACGCATGCTCGGCATTTTTTGGATGATACCGTAACAAAGGAAGATTCAGTTATCAAGGAGATTAACAGCTGGGTGTTATAAAGAATGGATGGGTGCCATGCGGATCGTATTAAATATTTAAAAGTATGTATACGATAGTATACGGTTTGCGTATTTGCAGGTTGTTTGGCTTTCGTTGTTTTTGTTTCTCAGATAACATTAAGAGAAGAAATGGCTTTGATAATCGTTACAGAAAGAGCGTATCATTTTTTTAAGCACTTGTCGGCTGCTGAAAACATTAAAGGAAATGTACCTAAAACTATATGTTGTATTTAAAATTAATTAAAGTACTTTATATTGTATGAATTATTTCTCAAAAATACATGCTTTTCTTAAAAAAACAAGGGGTTCTGGTATTACAAACGGGATAAATATGGGGCTGGTGGGATTTTTTATGCATATTTTTCTTGACATTACAGTCATTTAAAGCGATTTGATATATATCAAAATTGATGCACGGATTTATGTGGCCTTATTGAAATCGGATCTTTAATGATTCAGCTATGACGCTTTCAATATCATCAAACTTTGAATTTATCTTACTATAGTCAACTATTTTTTTTCCGTTTTTTGGCTTGCTTGAGGAGAATATCTCCGATGTGCGTGGTTCATTTGAGAAAAATAGCGGCTGTCCTCTTAATGATCGTTAATAATTTGAAAAATAAGATTTATTTTCTTTTTGGTTTGCTTTTTGCTTTTATGGTGCGTGTGACTGAATAAAGAAGATGTTTTTTTAAGTTTTCGTTAATTGATTTTCATTCAAAGAAGAGAAAATTATGTTATTTGGAAAAAGTGAACATCTGGTTGGACTAGACATTGGTTCAGGCGCTATAAAGGTCTGCGACCTGGAAATAACAAAACGGGGCTTTGTTTTAAAAAAATTTGGTACAGTAGAGCTTGTGCCTGGCGCCATTGTAGAAGGTATTATTCATAACCACGAGGCTGTTGCAAACGCGATTCGTGAACTTTTTTCCATCTATAATATTCGGGACCACAATGTTGCAATAGCTATAGGCGGATATTCTGTCATCGTGAAGACAATATCCGTTCAGCGGATGGCAGATACCGAGCTTCAGGAAACAATTCAGTTTGAAGCTGAGCAGTACATACCCTTTGATATCAGTGATGTAAATATTGATTTTCAAATTCTCGACGATATGCCTCCTGAGTCAGAACGAATGAATGTCATTCTTGTTGCTGCCAAAAAAGATATGGTAGACAATTATCTGCAGCTCACAGATATGGCAGGGCTTAACCCATGTGTGATGGATGTGGATGCCTTTGCATTGCAGAACATATATGAATTGCTTTACAGGTCAGAAACAGACCCTGATGAGCAAATCGCTTTGATTGATGTTGGAACCAGTAAAATAACCCTCAATGTTATCAAGGGAGAAAATTCCTTGTTTTTGAGAGATATATCATTTGGCTGTGGACAGATAAACAGAAGCATCGCTGACAAGGTTGGATGTTCTCTTGAAGAGGCGGAAGTCATCAAGCACAGCAAAAATTCGGATAAATTATCATTAACCGATATGAAAGAAATAATATCCGCAACGGTATCAGACTGGTGTACAGAGATAAGTCGTGCGTTTGATTTTTTTTACTCGACCAATCCGGACAGCAGAATAAAGAAGGTTGTTTTAAGCGGCGGGGGAGCTAACATCATTGAATTCAAACAGCTTCTGGCACCACAGATTTCAGCAGAGGTAGAAGTTATCAATCCGTTTAAAGGTGTGACCATTAATAATGAGCATCTGGATAGTGGCTACCTTGAACAGATGGCGCCTCAGGCTGCGATCTGTATGGGACTGGCCATCAGGAAGGTGGATGACAAATGATCAAAATTAATTTATTGCCTTTTCGTGCAGCCCGGAAAAAAGAAAATATTCGAAGACAAGTCTCCATTTATTTCTTGCTTCTGATTATGGTTGCGACAACACTTGTTTATTACAATATCAGTCTTGGTAGCAAGCAAGACACACTTAATTCGGAAGTGACTGAATTAAAAAAAGAAGTGAAATCATTCGAAGAAAAGGCAAAACAGGTTGATATCATAAGGAAAAAGCTATCCGTATTAAAGCAGAAAAATTCGGTTATTCAAAATCTTGAATTAAATCGTAAAGAACCGGTGAAGCTTCTTGATGCCATGACCCAGGTCATCATAAAAGACAGAATGTGGTTTACAGAACTGGAAGAGAAAGAAACCATACAGCCAACACAACCATCCCCGCCCGCCGCCCCGAATACCAACTCTATGAAGCCTTCCTCCACCAGTTCTATCACCATAAAAGGAATTGCACTGGACAATAAAACAGTGGCGGATTTTATGACGGGTCTTGAAAATCTGCCGATGTTTGAAAGCGTCCGGTTGGTCAATATTGAACATGAGAGTATCCGTGATGTTAAAATGAAAAAATTTGAAATCATTTGCACTAAGGCGCCGCTTAGCCAGGAACCTGAAACTGAGGCAAAACTGCAATGAAAAAAATTGAATTGAATAAAGCTGCTCTTGATCCTATTTTTAAGTCATTGGAGCAGCTCTCAAAAGCGCAACGACTTTTAATCTGCTTTGGCTCTGTCCTGCTCCTGATAGGAGTGTTTTATCTGGTGCTTTATAAGCCCAAGCTTGATCAGATAAACAAACTGAATACTGAATATGGCGGCTTGGAACAAAAGCTGATTGTTGTGAAAAATAAGGCCAGGGAACTTGACAGGTTAAGCAAGGAAATCGGGGAAAAAGAGGCTCAATTTAAACTTACCATGAATGCTCTCCCGGATAAAAAAGAGATACCCTCATTACTATCAAATGTTTCACAATCCGGCCAGGATGCCGGGCTTGAATTTATACAGTTCCAGCCAAAACCGGAAGTCAACAGGAGTTTTTTTGCTGAAATACCCGTAAAAATCAAAGTCAAAGGCGAGTATCATAATGTTGCTGTTTTCTTTGATGAAGTGTCTAATTTGAATAGAATTGTGAATATTAAAAATATAAAAATGGGAAAAGCGGGCAAGTCTGCCAATAAAAATGATCAGGTTGGAGAACTGAGCACGGAATGTACGGCTGTGACTTACAGGTTTATTGAGTCCTCGATACCAGAAACATAAAAAAAAAGAAAATAGATGATTATGGATAAAAAACCACTTTATATCAGCCTCTTTTGTTTGATGGTAATTTTTAGCGGGTGTGGCAGAAACAAGGAAGATCGTTCTGATTCACAGCAAGGGTCAAAGATAGTGACTGGGAAAATTGCCCCCTCCCCGCTATTGGCTACAGAAAAAAAAGATGACAGTCCTGTTGTTTTACCGGATGCTGAAAGGGCTGGTGTGCAAGAGGACCGACAAGCTCTTGAGCCGGTAACGACTGTTGAACATGCCGAAAGTGAAGACACACAAATTGCGGCCGCTCCGGACAACATATCACCAGTAGTTGAAGAAAAAACAGCGGTTCATTTTGACGGAAATATCGCCTTGCTGGAAAAAAAGCCCTTTAAACCTTCTTATGATCCTGTCGGTAAGGTGGATCCATTTAAGCCATTATTCACAGAACCTGCAGCGGACACCTCTGGCGCAATGACAAAAAGAAAAAAAAGAAAACCGCTTACGCCACTCGAACTGGTGGATATAAGCCAATTAAAGCTTGTTGGAATCGTTCGGTCTGCTGATAAGGATAGAGCCCTTGTAGAGGAGATAAACGGCAAAGGATATATTATAAAAGAGGGAACTTATATTGGAACAAACTCTGGAAAGGTTGTTCAAATCCTTCGGGATAGAGTTATCGTTGAAGAAGAAATTGAAAATGTATTAGGAAATATCTCTTTAAAGAAAAGGGAGCTTAAACTTCAAAAACCGCTTGGAGAAGAATGATATGGTTAATGAAAAGATGAGACCGGTACAATTCAGTATTTTGAATATTTTTCTTGCAGCACTGATTATATCACTTGTGGGATGTGCTTCAACCGGAGGGGGGAGAAAAAAAGTTCAGGTGGCGGAGGATGCGGACCAACTGAAATACATTAAGAATATAAATGTTTCAGAGCAGGGTAATGCTTCCCCATCGGTTTTAATTGAAGGAGATCGACTGCTGACTTATACTTCGATAAAGCAACCATATCCTTTGAGCGTGATACTATACTTTCCTGAAACAGATTTGGATCTTTCAGACGTTTCCTTTGAACCGGAAAGTGATATCATCGAATCCGTAAAAGCCTCTCAACTGGCGGAAAAACCCCATACGTCAAGAGTCGAGATTCTATTAAAAAAAGACACATCCTATGAAGTTGAAAGGGACGAAAACGCTTTGAGGGTGCTGTTCGATAAAGGGGAGGCAACTCCTGAAGAAACAGATGCTTTTGCTGATGAAGCGCCTGCAGAAGGCATGCAAATGCCAGCCGATGAAGCGGAGATGAATGAAGATGGACCCGCTTCCCAACTGGAGTCTGTTTATGCATCAAAATTTACGGATAATGTAAAAATTAATCTTAATGCTGATGGCCAGATCAAGGATTATAAAGTTTTTGCATTAAAGAATCCGCCGAGGATTGTTTTTGATGTTTTGAATATCGCAAGCACATTCAAAAAAGAGCAAGTGATTCAGATTGATGAAGAATGGGTAAAAAGAGTTCGCTATTTTAGTTATCCGGATCGGTTACGACTGGTTATTGATACAAAAGATGAATATCTGGAGGCGTTTTCAGCGATTCCGACTGAGAGCGGAATGACCATTCAGGTGGGGAGCGTTGATAAAGACGCCCCCCGTCCCATAATTGCCTCAGTCCAGACCGGTAACGATAATGCTGAACAAGAACCAAGTGCCACCAATAAGCCAGCTCAGGGAAATATTAGACCCGCCTGGATTAACAGAATAGAATTTACAAGCGAGGAAAAAGGGAGGTCGTCCATACTTATTGGCACGACACAGCCTGTGGAATATGAAGTGACAAAAGACAGCGACAAGAAAATCAATCTGTTGCTTAAAAATGCAAAGGTGCCCAAATACAGACAACGACCCCTTATTACAACCCGGTTTGAAAGTGCTGTAGACAGGGTCATGCCTGTTTCTGTACCTTCAGCAAAGAATGATTCAATTATCGTGATGGAATTAAGAGAGTCGGTCCCCTATTTTATTGAGCAGAAGGGAAATATTCTGACCGTCCAGTTTGAAGCATCTGCCATCGCTCCAAAACCTGAAGATGAGGCAGATTTACCATCCTGGAAAAAAGTGCTGGACGAAGCAGTCGTAACAGGTGGCCAGAAAGCTGCACACGTACCGGAAGTTACAGCAGGGGGCCAGAAAATTGAAGATATGGGGGCAAGTGAAACGCCAATAGAAGCATCCGGTGAGACTGGGCCGGAGGGAGAGGGTAAAGATAGGCTTTATACCGGGAAAAAAATTGCCCTAGATTTTTATAAAACAGATATCCAGAATGTGTTCAGAATATTAAGGGATGTCAGTGGCAAGAATTTTGCCATTGAAAAAGATGTAGCCGGAAAAGTCACCATGGCACTGGACAAGCCTGTTCCCTGGGATCAGGTTTTGGACCTGGTATTGAAAATGAACCAGTTGGGCATGGTCTATGAAGGCGACATTATTCGAATCGCAACATTGGAAACATTAAAGGCAGAAGAACAGCTCCGGCAGGAAAATTTGGTTGCACGTCAAAAGTCAAATGAGCAGGAAAAATCGCTTGAGCCACTTGTTACCGAATATATTCCGATTAATTATTCCAATGCAGAAGAAGATATAAAGGCACATCTTGAAATGATCCTTACAAAGGATCGAGGGTCTGTGAGTGTAGACAAACGAACGAACCAGATCATTATGGTAGATGTCCAGGATAAAATAGACCGGGCAAAGGAAATAGTTAAAAAACTCGATAAAGTGACCCCTCAGGTTATTATCGAAGCCCGTGTGGTTGAAGCAAGCACCAGCTTTGCAAAGGAATTGGGAACCGAGTGGCAGGTGTTAAGCGAGGATGTATATAATAGTGATTTAAAAGGGGCATATGGATTTGATATTGCGATGAATAACGCAATGGCCAGTTCGACAGGAAGTTTGGGATTTAATTTTTCAAAAATTGTAGGAACGCCATATGTATTGAACGCCAAACTGACAGCCATGGAAACCCAGGGACAGGGGAAAATTATTTCAAGCCCCAAAATAGTTACGCTTGATAATAACAAGGCAACTATCAAACAGGGTATCGAATATCCTTACCAGGTGGTGGATGATGGCGATATTGAAATTAAATTCAAACCCATAGACCTGCTTCTCGAGGTAACCCCCCATGTAACGATGGACAATCGAATTGCCATCAATATCAAGATTACAAAGAATGATATTTATCAGGAAACCAGTCCCCCTTCATTGACAACCAAAGAAGTGGAAACGGAACTTCTTATTAATGACGGGGATACAATCGTCATAGGCGGTATTATCAAAACCAATAAAAGAGATTTGGAACAAGGTTTTCCTATTCTATCTAGAATCCCCGTTCTTGGGTTCCTGTTCAAGAGCAAGGTGAATTCGGATGAAAAGGAGGAATTGTTGATTTTCCTGACCCCAACAATTGTTCAGCTGGAACAGCCACATATATAGTCACTGAAAACGTGAGGGAAACACAGTTTGCCATATTTTATAAAGGTTTTTATACCGCAGGAATATGGCCGTTTTATAACTATGATGGAAAAGGAGTTAACATGAAAAGCAACCGTATCATGACGATCATCATGATGGTGTGGATTGTTGTGTTCTCGTTACATATAATTTCTTGCGGGCAGAAGGGTGAGCGGCCTGGTGCGGCGGAGGAAACCGATAGTTCGGCAATGACTGCGCAGAGTATGTCTGTCAGCCTGTCCCAGCCAACAGTAAAGACAGACGATTCAGATAGCTGCACGATTACTGTCATGGTTCTGGATAAAGACCGCGTGGGAATACCGGATTTAGATGTTGGTTTTTCAGCAGCAGGGGGTCGCCTGAGTGCATCAACGGTTACAACAGACTCCGAGACGGCAAAAGCGGAGGTGCTTTTTTCAGCCGGTCCGGACAAGGAAAATAAAATCGTTACGGTAACGGTTTCTGTGAAGGGGTTGACATCTGTTCCCGTACCCATACAACTCGTTCAAACCACGATTACATTAGAGAGCAGCACGACCAATCTTCAGATAGGCGGCTCTGACTCGGATACCATAACACTCACATTAAAAGATGCTGGTGACGCGGCAATCAGTGATGAGGATGTAACCGTAAAAATAGACAGCTCGTCAACAGGTAACGCCACACTTTCATGCGTGGCTGGTGATGCGGATTGTTCGGTAAGCAGCAATGTACTAACGTTAACCACAGACTTCAATGGGCAGGCGGAATTTAATGTTCAGGGAACTTCCGTAGGGAATTTGACAATAATGGCAGAAGCATTGGGCGCAAAAGGGTCTGCCACATATGCGGTTGGGATCAAGGGCACTTCTTTTGGCATTTCATTCCCTACGGCGGATCCTTACAGCTTGTCGACCAATACAGCGGTGACGGTTGTTGCAGATGCTCCGGGCGTATCCTCTGTCAGGTTTGCAACCACACTGGGGACTTGGGATAATGGTGCATTGCGCGTTGTTGAAAAGGCCGTTTCCGGTGGAAGTGCCTCTGCTGTTCTGAAGTCAACAATTGCCGGTATTGCAACAGTACAAATTTTTGATGTGGCCAGTACAACTACACAGGATTCTATAAGTATTGCCATTTCCGCGCCCACTAGTGAAGCCAGCCAGGTGGATATCCAGGCCAGCCCGTCTGTCGTGGCATTGAGCCTGGGAGACCTTGACAATAAAGCCACATTAACCGCTATAGTAAAAAACAACAGCGATCAGCCGGTTGGAGGGGCACCAGTTGCCTTTTCCATAGTGAACCCCATAGGTGGTGGTGAAAAAGTGTATCCTGTGATTTCGATTACAGACAGTTATGGCATAGCCACAACCACATTTACGTCAGGTTCTCTATCCTCGGATTCAGGCGGTATTGAAATATTGGCCGAAGTGCTTGTGGGCTCCATGCCAACAAGCTCTACCTCAGTCAAAATAGGGGGGACTGCCGGATCCATTTCCATAGGCTATGGTACGACAATTGAGACAATAGATACGGATACCGCCTATAGGCTTCCCATGTCTGTGATTGTGACCGATGCAAACGGTAATCCGGTCAAGGGCACAAAGGTTTCATTAAGCGTCTGGCCATCTCAATACCGTAAAGGATACTGGGAGGAGATTGAACCGGGAAAATGTGTGCATAGATATGGTTCGGGAATTGATAACGAAGATGATTTTTACTCTGATGGCAGGAAACGAAATTTGATTCTTGACGAAGGTGAGGATCTGAATGAAGATGGCCAGCTGACACCGATGAATGCTGCGGCCGGCGAATTGCCCTCAACCGTTACAACAGACGATAGTGGCAAGGCAAGCTTTGCTTTGATTTATTTAAAGACATCTGCCGCCTGGATTGAGGTTGAAATTACAGCAAGTACGCTTGTTCTGGGCAATCAGAATATATCGGCCTATTCGTTCTGGCTGCCCTGGCTGGCTGGGGAGGAATGTCCCTTGCCTAATTCACCGTATGGAACAGATACTGGTGAAGCAGTTATTGAATAATCGTTTATGAGTGGGGGGGCGACTGGGGCTCCCCCAAGTATTTAATTGATTTTTAAATTCCAATTAAGTATATTAACAGATGTTAATCTGACAAAACGTTGTAATCTTGTTTTTTTAGGGAATGAATGGGGTGAAATTATTAGCAAGGGAGTGATGATGAAATCCGCTCGTTCAATTATTTATATTCTATTGATTTTATTTGTTTTTATTTTATCTGGCTGTGGGTCTGATGTGGGTATAACGACCGATGACGGTACGGGTGGAGATAATACTGACACCGGGAATGAAGTGCTGGTTGCCGATATTGGCATTGTGGCTGATGAATATTCGATTAATCCCGGTGCAACAACGGCAATCACAGCAACGGTTTACAGTTCAAGCGGTTCAACTGTTCCTGGGGTGACCGTTTCATTTTCTTTGGATGCACCAACCCTTGCCTCCATCACAGCTTCTGCTGTAACATCAGCTGCCGGGGCAGCCTCTGCCACGTTGCAGGCTCGATCCCTGTCCGGTGAGATTCATGTTTCTGCAACGGTGGGTTCAGTTACCAGTTCCTCGCCTGCCCAGATAGTCGTTCTTGACCAGACATCCCCCGCATCAATGGATGTGAGCGCAAATCCCACCAGTGTCCTTGTGGAAGGAACAGCCACAATCACAGCCACAGTTTGGGCAAATAGCGAAAAAACCACAGCAGTTCCAAATGGCACCTCTGTTGCATTTTCAATGGCAAATGAATTTTATGGAACGGTTTCATCTTCATCCACCACAAATAATGGGAAAGCCACAGCTACATTTGAAGCATCCGAACATGCCGGTTTTGCCACGGTGAAAGCCACAGCAGGAACAAAAGCCACAGGTTCAACCCAGATTGAAGTATTGCCGACATCGGCTGTCGCTATCTCATTTATGTCTGCAGAGCCGGATGCAATTGCATTGAAAAGTTCAGGCGGCAATGAAATTTCTACGATTAAATTTGTTGTCAAGGACAGCAATGACAATCCCGTACCTGGTATGAATGTGTCGTTTTCTTTGAAAGGTCCAAATGGAGACGAATTTATTGACGATTCGGACAGCACACCTGACCAGATTGATGTATCTACAGGACTGGACGGTGTGGCTTCGGTCAGACTGCACAGCGGCTCTGTAACAGGCCCGGTTACCATTTCGGCCACAATTGATGTGGCAGGAACAACAATGACATCGGAGTCATCCGTTGTATCAATCGGTGGTGGCGTGCCATCGGCAAAACGGTTTAGTATGGCTTCGGAGCTCTTAAACCTGCCAGGACTGTGGAAACAAAATTTAGCGACAGACATATCGGCATATCTTGCGGATCGATTTGGCAATTACAACGTCTTGGATGGCACGAGTGTCTCCTTTATCTGTGAGGAAGGTCTTTCTATTGACACCAGTAAAGTGACAGCAGATGAAACAGGGATTGCCTCTGTTAAGGCAAGAACACAAGGCGTTCCTGAGGATGTTGAGCCGGATTCATGGGAAACATCATTATATAACCATGTGCTTTCAACTTATCCGGATACCGCTTTATATTCTTGGGGCCATCCGAGGGATGGCTGGTGTAATGTGGTGGCATATACGAAAGGTGAAGAGCATTTTGATGACACAAATGCTAACGGGATGTGGGATGCCGGGGAGACTTTCATTGATACTGTAGCCGACCCCTTTATCGACTATAATGATGATGGCGTCTATACCGGAGCTGGTGCAAGTGATCCGCAGGAAATCTATATTGATTCCGGAGATACAAGTTATAATGGCGTCTGGGATGGAGATAAATATATATTTGGTAATATGACGATTTTAATTACAGGCGAACCATATATCTTGTTCAGTAGTAATACGTTCGATGTTGTAAATGGTGGGTCTACCTCTATGTACGTGCTTATTTGTGATAAGAATTTGAATCCATTACCTGTCGGAACAACTCTTTCGGTTTCTGCTAATGGAGGGGGGAAGGTGTTTGGAACAACCTCTCTTACTTTTGACGGGAAAGGGCCTATTGAGTTTTATTACACGATAGCAGATGATGATCCTGAAACGGACGAAGCTAATACGGTTGAGTTTAAAGTGAGTATTGTTTGGCAAGAGAGACCATTAGGGGTAACAATTTCAGGTACGGTCAACTAGTCTTTAGTCGTTAACCCCTCTTTTGGTTGAAAAAAGAGGGGTTTTTTTCATTTCCCCAATCTGAGTTCAAGCTTCTTCCCTATCTCCACCGCCTCTTTCGAAAGCTCACTGTCTTTTGGTGCAAGTTCAATGGTCTTTTTTATTTCATCTGATGCCTTTTTAAAATCTTTTGATGCAATATACGCTTTGGCGAGATCGGAGTGAAGCTCTGCGTAATTTGGAGCAATTTGTACGGCTTTTTCAAAGGTTGTTTTCGCTTTTTCAATCTTTCCCTGGGCAAGATATGTTTTCCCAAGACCTCTTAGCGCAATGATAAACTGGGGTTCAAGATCCAGCGCGGCAAGATATTTTTGTTCTGCAAGATCATATATCTTTTTGTTATAGTAGGCATATCCAAGATTGGACAGGGGGAAATGAGGCGTGCCGTAAAGAATATTCCGGGAGAGTTCGGTAAATATTTCAATAGCCTTGTCCCAATCTTTTGCTGCAAGATAGGCTGCTCCCAGGCTGTTAATAGCGGCTGCGTAATCCGGTTTTAACAAAATGGCCTTTTTAAAATGACTGATGGCTATATCGAGACGGTCTTTTCCCATATATGCCCTTCCCATGGCGTTTTGAAGGTAGGGGTCATTTGGGGTAAGTGTTTCCGCTTTTAACAGTTCTTTTAATGCCGCTGAATAATTCCCCTGCTGGATATAAGCCTCTCCCAGATTCCTCAACGCTTCTGCCTGCTTTTCATTTTGATGGGTTTGGGCTTGCCTGGACGCACATGATGCAAAGATCAATGATGCAAAAAAAATAAGTGATAAAGTAGATATTCGGTGCTGCATAAGCTTTTATTCCCCTTAATCAGAATTTATGAAGCGATAGCGATATGTTGTCTGCGATTATTTATAACCATGAATTATCGTAATAACTAATACAAAATCAAGCCTGAATGGAAATGATGTCTATTCCCAGGTTCTGGATGAATTGCATTATCTTTTCAGGGATTGGATTTAACAACAAGAGATATTTTCTGCTTTTATTGTGTTCGATATAATAACTGCCCTCAATTTGAATAAATATATTTTCATCTACCGTTCTTTCAGCACCTTTAAAGACTTGGGAAACCTGGTAAGAAATGTTTAATGATTTAAGAATTTTTTCTATGATTATGTCGGGTGTTTCCATTTTTTTTATGGATATGATGCTGAATCCGGAGGATTTTATTGCATCAAAGGCATCTCCATAAATATTTTCAAAATCTACGAGCAGTTCCTGACCGTCGCCTGTGGAAATAAGGCTGGCGAAAGCTTTGATTTGAATGCCGCTGTATGGAAATGAAATACTGATATTCGGTGCATAATAAAAGTCCAAAGCGATGACCAGATCATTGATAAATGATTTTTTATCCAGGCTTGATATAGAGGTGTAATTTCCTGAGATGATGCCTTTTTGAAAATATTTTGGGTATTTTGCCTGGCCCCCAATACTCTGAACGATATCCTTGATGACAATTTGCTTTTCCTTAAGATACTGGCACAAAAGCTCAGGTGTTTTTTCAGAAGAGTCTCCTATAATGAATACGCAGTTTTTATATGTTTCATTTTTGTCTTTATTTTCCGTTTCAAAAATCCATTTCGTTTTAATTGATACAGCTGCTGCCAAATCTGCAAAAGATATCGCATTTTTCAATTTTTCATTTTTTCCCGGCGTAACCAGAGAGTTCAGTATATGTTCCAGCGATTCATTTTCTGATGCAGGGGTGAGGGTGAGGTTTGGCCAGGCATTATTCAGGGCACTTTTTTGTTCAGCTGTCAGGTCAGAAGAAACAAATAAAATTTTTTCACCATCCGGCTTTTCAATCAACGGAAATTTAGAGAGATCTATCTGAATATCCTTGCCGCTTTGGGTGGGAAAGAAATAAATACCATTATCCTTTATCGTAGCGCTCAGTGCAGTTGCCGCCAGTTTATAGGGGGTTTCATCTTTTTCTATATCTGGAGAGACGTCTTCAGCTTTTTCTTCTTTGTATTCATCCATATCGATTGCACCGTCTTGTTTCAGACGTCCGGAGCTGTCAAACAATGCGGTGTAATACAATTCGTTCCTAAGGGACGCATCTGGCAAGATAAGTTTCTGGCCGATATAAATTTTATTTAAATCGGAAATATGCGGATTAAGCGTTTTGAAGATTTCAATCCCCTCTTTATAAGACTTGCTGCCATAGGGGCCATAGTGTTTTGAAATAAGCCTCGATATCACGTCATTTCTTTTGACGTTGTGAGACTGAGCGTGCCTTTTTAAGATATCCGGAATGGATGTAATGGTAATAAAAGGGATATCAACGATACCGGTTTCCTGATCAGGAAAAGAGTTGGGGGCTATTTTTTTTAAGGGAATAAGGATCTGCTGACCAGTATGAATTTTATTAACATTTATGATATTGGGGTTGATTTGTTGAAAGAGATTCAGAAATTCAGGAAAATCCTGGTGCGAAATCTCACCTTTTTGTTTGAAAAGTTTTATCACATAATCGTTCGGAGCTACAATATAGGGTTCGCAAAGAATTTCCTGGCCATTCGTATTTGCTACAATATATCTCTTATAAAGCGTTGCCGCACGAGGATAATCCACGTTAAGCAGCACAAGAAGGAAAATGATTGTTAAAAAAACACGTCCGGTTAAAAGGCATGCCTTGCTTTTTATCATCTGCGCCTTAATCCTGTATTTTTTTGAGTTTCAGTGCAAGCGCAATCTCATCAGATATTCTATTTATAAAGGCTTCAAGCTCTTTTCCTTCCAGGGGGCAACCGGGTAAGGGAACCTTTTCAAGGTCTTTGGGATGGACATGAACAGGTTTGTTTATCAAATGTTTATTGGGTAATATCTTAAAGTCATCTGGAAACGCATTCTCAAAATACATGTCCTGAAAACCGGAGAATTTCAATGCATGGGCGGTTGAATCAACAACAGCTATTTCATTTTTTCCGATCAACCCCAGGCGTTTTGCCTCAACAAGCCCTGCCAGCGTTTCTCCACCCTGAGTGCAGGCAATATGTCCATTCTGGTTGGCAAGAAGCTCCCAATCCATGATGGATTGCTCAGAAACTTCAACAAAAAAGGTCTTGTTTTGACCGGCAAGCGTGTTGTATTTTTCTACCATATGTATCACGCGAGGCATGGAAACCGGATTGCCAATCATTGCCGCTTGAGCCACGCTTGGTTTAACATTGACAGGGGAATATATTCTTTTTTGAGGATTTTTTTCAAGATAGTACTTATAGACAGGGTTTGCATGTTTGGATTGCACACCGATTATTTTTGGCAAATCCCTTATAATTCCGGTTTCAAAAAATTTGATGAATCCATTTATGATTGCAGTAATATTTCCAGCGTTTCCAATGGGAACGACAATGATTTTGTCTTTCATATCATACTCAAAGGCCTGGGCCACTTCATAAGCATACGATTCCTGTCCAAGGATTCGCCAGGCATTTTTCGAGTTTAAAAGGGCCACATCATATTTTTCAGAAAGATTTTCCACAACCTTCATGCAATCGTCAAAAACACCAGGTATTTCAAAGACAGATGCCCCGCTTCCCAGTGGTTGCGAGAGTTGTTGAGGTGTCACTTTTTTATAAGGGAGAAGAACGGCAGATTTTATACCAGGCTTTAAATAAGACGCATAAAGCGCTGCCGAAGCAGATGTGTCGCCGGTGGATGCGCAGACTGCCAAAATATTGGAAGATACACCTTTTTTAATGAGATAGTTGATATAACTTAACGCACTTGCCATTCCCCGATCTTTAAATGAGGCGCTTGGATTTTGACCATCATTTTTAAAGAAAAAGGAAACGCCAGCCTCTTCTTTCAAGTAGGCGTTTGCCTCCACAATAGGTGTATGACCTTCACCCAAATAAACAACATCATCCATCGGCAAAATAGGGCCAATGAATTCATGGAAAAGGTAAATACCTTTTAATGCGGGTATTTTAAGCATTTTTCGATAGTCGAATATTTTTCTCCAGGTTTTACCCGGAATTTTTTTCAGCTGGTCAAAATGATGATCCTCGATTAAAAGTACCTTTCCGCATTTGGGGCAGGTGTAGAGAAGTTTATCTATCTCATACGCTTCATGGCACCCAAGGCAGCTATAAAAAAGGTTTCCTTTATGATTCGGAATCAAATAGGGTCTTATGTCTTTTGGAAATTCTTCAAGCTTCACGATTCGATCCTCTCCAGTCCGTTCATGTAAGATTTCAGTGCGTCAGGAATTAAAATGGAACCATCAGCCTGCTGATAATTTTCCAGTATGGCGGCAAAGGTTCTGCCAACAGCAAGACCGGAGCCATTTAAAGTGTGTAAAAACTCAGTCCCTTTTTTGCCTTTTCGCCTGAATCGCATATTCCCTCTTCTTGCCTGAAAATTTTCAAAGTTGCTGCAGGAGGAAATTTCCCTGTATTTTGCCTGTTCAGGCATCCAGACTTCTATATCATAGGTTTTTGCCGCGGAAAACCCAATGTCACCGGTGCAGAGGGTGATAACCCGATAGGGGAGTTCCAGCCGTTTCAGAATCGTCTCAGCGTTTTCAAGAAGTTTTTCAAGTTCGTCATAAGATGATTCAGGCGTCGTAAATTTGACCAGTTCAACCTTGTTAAACTGGTGTTGTCTGATGAGGCCCCTGGTGTCTTTTCCATAAGAACCCGCCTCTGAGCGGAAGCATGGGGTACCGGCCGTGTAATAAAGAGGCAGGATCTCCTCGTCAATAACCTCATCTTGAAAAATATTGGTGACCGGCACTTCAGCCGTGGGAATCAGAAAATAATCGAGCCCTTCCAGCTTAAACAGATCTTCCTCAAACTTAGGCAGCTGACCGGTGCTGATCATGCTTTTCCGATTGACGATAAAAGGCGGCAGAATTTCCAGATAACCATGCTCCTGGGTATGGATATCCAGCATAAAATTGATTAGTGCGCGTTCGAGTCTTGCGCCATGTCCGAGATAAAGAGGAAACCTTGACCCGGTTATCACAGCAGCTTTTTCAAGATTCAGAATATTTAAATTTTGGCCAAGGCTCCAATGGGCCTGGGGTTCGAAATCGAAGTTTGGCGGCTCATTCACAACTTTTAAAAGGGTGTTTTCCGTTTCATTTTTTCCAATAGGGACTGATTCATGGGGGATGTTGGGAATGGTTAAAAGAATTTGATTCAACAAGGCATCATTCTCTGTCAACTCCTTATCCAGCGCTTTTATCCGTGAAGACACATCCCGCATTTCTAAAACAATATCATCTGCGGCTTTACCATTTTTTTTCATTTTCGCAACAGTATCAGAAACAACATTTCTTTTATGACGCAATTCCTCGATTTCCTGAAGCAAGGCGCTCCTCTTTTTATCACAGTCAATAAAGGTATCGAGGTTCGCGCTATTCCCCCGGTTTGAAAGAGCGGTTTTAACTTCAGATAAATTTTGTCTTACATACTTGATTTCCAGCATATTATTACCTATATTTCACCCTGATCTGGATGGATAGATTTACGCTTATGGTGCAAGCGGATCGCTTTTGTTGGTTTGCCAGACATGATCTAAAAGATGTTGTATGTTATACATTGGCAATTCCGATGAATAAAAAATAAAAGAGGTCTATCATGAAAAAGACAGTTTAGTCAATGATTATTGCAAGTTGACAATAACTACCTGTTCTGTATATTATCTCAAAAAAATATTAACTGAAATGGAGAATGCCTATGGAGGATGTCGGAGATAAAAAAGTCGGCATGGTAAAGCTGGTGAGAGATGCACTTGAAGGACTTGCCACAGAAGAACTTGACATCAAGCGCAGTCAGGTAGAGGAAAGACTTTTTGAATTTGCCAATTATATGGAATCCAAGATCGTTCTGTTGTACATGAAAAAAGGCATGGAGCTGAACACAAAACATATCATTGAGCGCAGTTTTGAAAAGAATAAAATTGTTGTGTTGGCTCTGCCAAGTGCTGAAAAACACAAATTTACATTGATGAAAATTTCAAATCTTGATGAAGATCTCATCGAGGGCCCAGATGGCAACATGGAGCCTGATTCTTCAAGATGCAAGGCTGTCCCTATCGATCGTATCGATATCGCCATTATACCGGGCGTCGCTTTTGATGAAAAAGGGGGACGGATCGGTACGGACGATGGGTATTATGACCGTCTGGTGTCACGGCTTCCCATAACAACCCGTAAGATTGCGGTTGCTTACGAAGAGCAGGTCGTTCAGCAGATACCTATGGATTCAAGAAATAAACATGTGGATATCATTATAACGGATCAACGAATTATCTATAAGATATAAAGAAAAAATATAAAGAACCGCTGGTCAACACTATCAGGAAAGGTTCTTTTAGTCAGGGTTGAGCGCTTTTTCAAACTGGATAAGATTATCATTCCGGCCGACGGCAATAACTGTGTCCCCTGCACGAAAAACAGACTCGTAAGACGGATTGAATATCATTGAGCCATCTGCTTTTTTTATGGCTATCAGGATCAGGTTGAACTTTTGCCGGATTCCGGAATCTTTTAGCATAATATTCGCCAGTTTGGATTTTTCACTAACAGGAATTTCTTCCATCTGAATATCTTTATTGTTTCGTGTTAATGCCAGGTCAAGAAAGTTTGTTACTGTTGGGCGAAGAATACGCTGGGCCATGCTTACTGCGCCTATGTCATAAGGGGATTCAACAATATTGGCCCCTGCTGCTTTCAGTTTTTTTTCTGATTCCTTATGAGTAGACCTGGCAATAATCAGAATATTCGGATTGATCTGCCTGGCAGTGAGAACCAGAAATACATTGTGCGTATCTGTTGCAAGAACCGCGACTAACACTTTGGCCCGTTCGATGCCTGCCTTAATCAGTATCGTTTCATCTGTGGCATCACCTGCCAGATATAAGATGCCATCCTCATCCATTGTGGAAACCAGTTCCGGATTGTTGTCTACCACAACAAGATTTATGGATTTGTAATCTCTAAGCTTGTTACAGAGAACCCTTCCAATACGTCCATATCCACAAATGATATAGTGATTTTTCAGCTGATCGATTTTTTTATCCAATCGCCTTCTCCCTAAAATTGTTCGTATACGCCCTTCAACCATGAATTGAACGATGGCACCTGCAACATAGACAAAAAAACTCCCTCCTAAAAAGATAACAAGTATGGTGTAGAGCCTGCCCACCTGGCTAATGTTATGAACCTCACCAAAACCAACTGTGGTGAGTGTAATGATCGTCATGTAAACAGAATCAAGGAGGCTCCACCCTTCAATGGTCATATATCCGAAGGTGCCGAATATAATGATCAGTGTTAATAAAATACTTGAAATGATTAAATGCCTTGTGCTGTTCAATGGGAGCCCCGGTTATATTTGAGTTTGGTTATGCTTATTATTTTCAATCAGGGTTCCTGCCATCAGTTCTTTAAGAGGATTTATGCTCCCGGAAACAGGAGGTTTGTTACGTGACTGCTTAAATCATACTGATATGTAATTTCCAATTAAAAAGCAAGAAGCTTTGCAAATATAGGATTGGCGATCAGAATTATTCGGGTCATATTTTTTTGGTTTGAATGAAAAAAGGAGATGGCATTTAGCATCTCCTTTAAAATAATTCAGTAACTATATGGAAAAAGATTTATTTGCCGGTTGCTGCAGAATGGGTCTTAATTTCAACTTTTTCTGTAAGTCCGGCATAATATTCCCGAAGAATGTCAAGAACTTCTTCACGGCCAAAATGATCGGGCAACGGTGTTCCCTCTGAGAGACCTTTTCTAAGCATGGTTCCTGAAAGGAGCACTCTGTCTGATTTGTCATGTGGGCAGGTTCGAAGAGACGCCATCCCATCACATTTAACACAGTAGAATGTCCAGTCAATTTTGAGGGGTTTACAGACAAGTGCTTTGCCTTTTTCTGCTGGCGTCGGGATTTTGTTAAATATTTCCTGAGCTTCGAACATGCCATAGAAATCGCCAACACCTGCATGGTCACGACCGATAATCATGTGGGACACGCCATAGTTCTGGCGGAAGGTTGCATGGAGAAGGCCTTCACGAGGACCAGCATAACGCATGTCAAGCGGATAACCGCCCTGAAGAACATTTTTCGCCACAAAGTATTTCTTCACAAGTGCATCGATACATTTTACACGAACCTCTGCCGGAATATCTCCGGGTTTCAGGTTGCCAACGAGAGAGTGGATAAATACGCCATCACACACTTCAACGGCAATTTTTGCAAGGTATTCATGGGATCGGTGCATGGGGTTTCTCAGCTGAAGTGCAGCTACAGTGCCCCAGCCTTTTTCCTCAAAGATTTTTCTGGCTTGGGCAGGTCTCAGATAAACATCTTTGTATTTAACCGGATATTCGCCCTCGCTCAATACTTTTACAGGACCGGCAAGGTTCACGTCTTTCTGGCCCATGACCATCTGAACACCCGGGTGGTCATCTTTGGCAATTTTCCAGAAATCAGCTGCAGTTGGTGTCCCTTCGCCCATAAAGGTTTTTTCACATTCGTATTTTTTGTCAGCTTCGGTCATTTCATATTTTTCAGTGACCTTCATGGTGGCCATGATGGTGCCTTTTTTAGTTTGTTATTCTTTTATGGGCCTCTTAACAATTTACATCTTAATGCTTATCGTTCACAAAAAGCTCAAATAATAAAGCCAAAGGAGACCTTATTATGAAAATTTCGGGGTAATGCATCTATTAAGATCCTCAAGAACCTCATCCACCGACTCGTAAAAAATCGATGCACCGTATGTAAAATGCCGAAGAATATCGTTTAAGTTATTTGGTATATATGGGTAAAGTTTTTTTAAATTCATAAATCTCCATTTATGAATAATTGAAAAATCATCTCGTTCTGCCTTGCTTATTAATTCTTGATATACCAATCCCCCCTGTTCTCTCTCTTTCAGGTTGTGAAAGCCTTTCCCGATTGAATAGAGCAGAATATTTCCAATCCCTATGAGATCAAGGCTGAATGGATTTTCAGCCAGATCATAGTCATAATCAAAGTCTATCCACACATAGTTTCCTGTGCCCTGCTCAATGATAATATGATCATTTCGCACATCTCCATGTCTGAATCCGGCCTTATGTAAAATCCGCAACGCATCAAAAGCCTTTATCAGTTTTTGCAGAATATCCGGCAGAAGTTCATGAAAATAGCGTTCGTGGTCCATCGTAATGGATTCTATGTACCGATAAAAATTTATTCCCTTGACAACATCCAATACCCTGACATTATTTCCTTTGGTATCACTATGTTGAGAGCCATGCATAAAATAGGGATGGTTTCCGACAAGGTTCAGTACAGCCCCCTCCTTTTCCGGGTTTCTGAAACACGGTATTTTGAGATCCCCGATGCTCGCTTCAAATGTCTCAAAAAAAGATAACTTTAGAATCTTCCGTTCACCAGTATCAACATCCACTGCTTTTTTAACCCAGAATTTAGGTTCATCAAGGCCAAAACGATCTTCCCGTTCGTGGCCCTTTATAAGGTAACTTTTGCCGCCAACCTGGACAATATCACCATAATCAATAGCAAAAATATTAGATGTATCCTTAAAAATTCGTCCACCCATGGACTATTCCTTTATTAATCTCTAAATTCCATCCTGAGTACTTAAAGAAAACAACAGATTTGAAAAATATGCTGAATGATTAGTTTTTGACTATAACAAAATTGTTTTTTGGGGTCAAAAAAAATAAAAAATAGGGGCTGATGTTATACCCCCTTCATAACAAAGAGCCCGTTCCTTATATAAGAAACGGGCTCTTAACTCTCAATCAGGTTGAAAAAAACCTGTCTTTATTTCTCAAGGGACTGATAGTATTTGATCAGAATGTCAGCAACTTCGGGACGTGAGAATTCTTTAGGCGGTTTGATGCCTTTTCCCAGCATTTCACGAACCTTGGTACCTGAAAGAAGAACGAAATCTTCTTTGGTGTGGCCTTCAACGCGGTTCATCATAACAACCTTGTTGAGTTTCTTTGAGTAAGCCGTGTGGTCTGCCCTGTAGATGTCGATCTGAAGATCGTTTTTTGAGATGTCGTCGAAGATGGTCTGTGCGTCGAAAGGACCGTAGTAGTCACCAACACCAGCGTGGTCACGACCAACGATCAGGTGAGTACATCCGCAGTTCTGACGGAAGCAGGCATGGAGAACAGCTTCACGAGGACCGGCATAAAGCATGTCAAAACCGTAACCGGTAACCATGACGGTGTTGGGCGGAAAGTAAACATCAACCATTTTACGGATGCAGGCGTCACGAACGTCAGCAGGAATGTCGCCTTTTTTCAGTTTACCAAGCAGCATGTGGATCAGGATGCCATCGGCTTTTTCATCTTCATAAGCCATGCGGCAGAGTTCTTCGTGGGCCAGATGCATCGGGTTACGGGTCTGGAAGGCAACAACTTTTTCCCAACCGCGTTTTTTCATTTCTTCACGGATTTCAACGGCTGTTTTGAAGGTGCCAGCGAATTCTTTCGGGAAATAAGAGAAGTTGAGTACCTGAATGGGACCGGAGATGCAGGTTTTGCCAACGCCGTTGAATGCAGCCACGCCCACGTGTTCTTTGTCATCAGTACCGTAGATGGCTTTGGTCATGGTGGCCATTTGCGCATCGGTGAATTCTTCGATAGCTTTTACATCCTGAATAGCGATAATGGGGTTCCCCGCAACATTGGGGTCTTTCAGAGCGATTCTTTTAGCGCCTTTGATGGCAGATACATCTGAAACAACGTTGATAACGGGGGTCGGCCAGAACTGACCCGAGGTAGTTTTCATGTTTTCAGCAACGCTCATGGCGTCAGCCACATTCATGTAACCTGTGAGCGGAGTAAAGTAACCGCCACCCAGCATAACGGCGTTACCGGCAGCTGCGGAGCTGATCAGGATTGAGGGAAGGCCAGCGGCTTCTTTTTTCAGTTCGGCACGTTTGGCATCGTCTGCCACGTACAAGGGCATCAATTTGTCGGAACCAAGAGGTTTAATCATAATATTCTCCTTTAAAAATTTATTTGGTGACTATTCATAAGTCTTTCATCTTAATTTGCAATAAAAAGTGAAATTTCTATCAATTGTTTCAACCTATGTCAAGATGATATTTAGCTGCTTGCAGGGTACCGCTTATAAGAGAGCTTTTATTATTGACCCAGTTTCTTATAAGCCGTTACCTTATGGTTTTACACGATAAAAAACCATTACCATGACACCCTGGAATTAATATTTGAGACTTGAGCCAAAATCGGATATAGAGACGGTTTTGATTTTAACCGTTGATTATGACCTATGGAGCTGAATTTATGATAAAAAAATATCTTGAGCATGTTGAAGCGCGTTCAAAAATGAATATCGATCCCCAACCACTGGATTCCTTTCAGGTAATGGCGCTTGCAGAGCTTTTGGTCCACCCGCCTGCGGGGGATGAGGCGTTTCTTTTAAACCTGTTTGAAAACAGAATCCCTTCGGGTGTTGATACAGCAGCAAAAATAAAGGCCGAATTTTTATCTGAGATTGTGTCCGGAAACCTGTCATCCCCTTTGATTGACAAGCAAAAGGCAACCCGGATCTTAGGGACCATGGGGGGTGGCTATAACATCGATATTTTAGTTAAGCTTCTTGATGATTTTGCGTTGGCTGATGAGGCTGCGGATGCATTGTCGCATGCCATTCTGGTATTTGATTCGGTTTTAAGGGTTTTCGAAAAGGCAAAACATAATATTTATGCAAAAAACGTTATTCATGCCTGGCGGGATGCTTTATGGTTTGAAAAAAAAGACAAGCTCCCTGAAAAGATGATGCTTTGCGTGTATAAAGTTGACGGGGAGATTAATACAGATGATTTTTCTCCGGCATCCGAAGCCTGGAGCAGGCCGGACATCCCTCTTCATGCATTGAGTATGCTTCAAAAAAGAGCTGAAGACCCCTTATCCAAATTGAATCGTTTAAAAGAAAAAGGCCTTCCCATTGCCTTTGCCGGTGATGTCGTCGGCACGGGTTCATCCCGAAAATCGGCGGCCAACTCTCTTTTATGGCATATTGGTACGGATATTCCTTTTGTACCCAATAAACGGCAGGGGGGAGTTGTTCTCGGCGGAAAAATTGCCCCGATTTTTTATAATACGCTTGAGGATGCTGGCGCGCTTCCTGTTGAATGTGATGTGAGCGGCCTCAAATCGGGGGATATTATTCAGCTTCATCCCTATGAAGGTAAGATTGTTCACCATGAAACAGGGAAAATCGTATCGAGGTTTACCTTAAAATCGAGCGTGATTTTCGATTCGGTTCAGGCTGGCGGTCGCATCCACCTGATTATTGGGCGATGTCTTACCAATACAGTTAGAAAATTATTGGGTCTCGAGCCTTCAGCGATTTTTAGAAATGCTAAAGTTCCAAAAGATACGGGAAAAGGATACACGCTTGCCCAGAAAATCGTGGGGAAAGCCTGTGGCGTAAAAGGGGTTCGGCCTGGCACATATTGTGAACCGAAAATGACAACGGTCGGTTCTCAGGATACAACAGGACCGATGACACGTGATGAGTTAAAAGAGCTTGCGTGCCTTAAGTTCTCTGCGGGCCTTGTTATGCAGTCTTTTTGCCATACAGCGGCATATCCCAAAAAGGTTGATATCAGCATGCATCAAACGCTGCCGCAATTTTTTAGAGAACGTGGCGGAGTTGCTTTAAAGCCTGGAGACGGGGTGATCCACTCATGGTTGAATCGCATGGTTTTACCCGATACTGTGGGAACAGGAGGGGATTCCCATACCCGATTCCCACTAGGTATCAGCTTTCCTGCAGGCTCCGGGCTTGTAGCATTTGGCGCAGCTCTGGGCACGATGCCCCTTGATATGCCTGAATCTGTGAGGGTTCGCTTTAAAGGTAAAAGGCAGCCCGGTGTTACTATTCGAGACTTAGTGAACGCCATACCCTATGTTGCCATTGAAAGAGGCCTTTTGACTGTGGCAAAAGAAGGCAAGAAAAATGTTTTTTCAGGCCGCATTTTAGAAATCGAAGGCCTTGAAGAACTTGAAGTGGATCAGGCATTTGAGCTTACAGATTCGTCAGCTGAGCGCTCAGCGGCCGCTGCTACGATTCGTTTAAGTAAAGAAGCTGTCATTTCCAATATCAAATCAAATCTTGCGCTTTTAAAATGGATGAGGCGTAATGGCTATAATGATCATGAAACCCTTGAAAAGCGTATTCGGGAAATGGAGCTCTGGCTGACCGCACCGGAATTGCTCGTAGCAGACCCGGACGCAAAGTATATTGAAGAAATTGAGGTCCATTTGGATCAGATTAAAGAACCGATTCTTGCCTGTCCAAATGACCCTGATGATGTGCGTTTGCTGTCTGATGTGGCTGGTACACCGGTAGATGAAGTTTTTATTGGTTCCTGCATGACCAATATTGGGCATTTCAGGGCTGCTGCAACGCTTTTAAATGGGGGAAAAAAAGTGAAAGCGGCATTGTGGATGACTCCCCCGACGCGTATGGATCAAAAACAATTGAGAGAAGAAGGGCTCTACAGTATTTTCGGAAAAGCGGGTGTGAGAATGGAAATTCCAGGCTGCTCTTTATGTATGGGGAATCAGGCGAGAGTGAATGACAAGGCCGTTGTTGTGTCAACATCGACTCGCAATTTTCCAGAAAGAATGGGCAATGGCGCAAGGGTATATCTGGCATCTGCAGAGCTGTCCGTGATGAGCGCCTTATTGGGGCATATTCCTTTTCCAGAAGAATACATGAGAATGATCGGTATGATCGAATCCAGCAAAGATCAGATTTACAGGAATTTAAAATTTGACGAGCTTGAGGACTATTGTGAGGCCTTGATATAGGGGGGCTACAGTTAAAAAAACCGCTCTGGCCCGACAAATCAGAACGGTTTATTTATTTTAATGGCGGAGAAATAGAGATTCGAACTCTAGAAGGGGGATTAGCCCTTACGCCCTTAGCAGGGGCGCGCCTTCAGCCACTCGGCCATTTCTCCTTGGATGGCGGAGGAGGTAGGATTCGAACCCACGGAGCTGTTACACTCAACGGTTTTCAAGACCGCCGCCTTCAACCACTCGGCCACTCCTCCGGTCAATTTTTACAGGTTCTTTATCACCCAAAAAGATCCCGGTCAATAAATTTGTTTGGGGGCATTATGAAAAATTCACTATAAAAGCGATGATTTTTCAAATAAATTTATTTTTATCAAGAGAGAATTGCCGGCAAATGTAAATAAGGGTTGAGGATATGATGGGTTTTCGATAGTAATGACCTGATAAAGGAAGGAATAAGAAAAGGGTTTCAAAAAAAATCAGGTTGTTGACAGAAAAATAGACATTGGAGGCACGTTGGTTTGTTCTGATCCGAAAAAAGGGCCACAGCATATTTGGGTTTTTCAGCAAAATGGCAGTGGTGAAAGAAAAATTAATGGCGTAAGAACATATGGTGGAGATTTATTTTTACTGAATACGTTTTCTATTGACTCACACCTGCCTTCAATAATAAATGATTCAAGTGAGTACCTGCCGAAGGAAATAGAGGCAGATTTGGTGCTTGATTTTTTTAAGCATCCGGATTTATCTACAGACCTTGCGAATGCATGCGAACTGAAGAAAATACCTGTTGTTGCTTCTGGAAAAAAAAACACAGGGCGGTGGGCGTTGAATCCGCCCACATGATGTGCGCTTCCCAGGCAGGTCTGCCTTGGAAGATATGGAGAGTGCTTTGGTTTGCCGGAATTTGATGTCAGGGTTTCAGAATCGAGAATAGTTCACATAAAAGTAAACCGGGGCGCACCGTGCGGTGCGACATGGCGGGCCGCAGAAAAAATTATCGGTGCCACTGTGGATGATGCGGGAACCGCCGTCGGTCTTGCTGTACAAGTATATTGCATGGCAGATCCGGCAGGATGGGATACACTGAGAGGCAAGAGCCCTGTTCATATTGCAGGAGATGTTCACCGGGCAGCCCTGAATCGTGCTGTAAAACTGTTCATGTAAACCTAATATTAACTGTGGCAATAGGGAAAATTAAGAGGGGAGACAGGACCATGAAACCAGGCTTTTTAAGAATGTTATTTGTATTTCCTTTAATGATTGTGTGTTTCAGTTCTTTGGCATTTTCAATGGAAGAAGAAAATCAAAACAATATACCCGTGTTGAGTATTGAAGAAACAGCTATCTGCCGTGATGTTGTCGACAGAGAACCGGTCGGTGTTGCAGAAGTTTTTCCCAGTGATGTGAAAAAACTTTATTGTTTTACACGAATTGCAGGTGCAGATCGGGACACGGAAATTATTCACAACTGGTATTTTGAGGAGAATCTGGTGTCTTCTATCAATTTGCATGTAAAACCAGGCAACTGGAGAACATATAGTTCGAAGACAATTATGTCGGAGTTTGTGGGGGACTGGAAGGTTGAAATCCTTTCAAGTGATGGCATATTGTTACAGAAAATATATTTTCTGATCAATAATTAAGGGGAGTCTGAAAATGGCAGAAAAAAAGACACTCGGTGAAATTCTGGTCCACAAAAATCTAGTTTCAGCAAAGGATATTGATAATGCCTTGCGGATTCAGACGGGTGGTAACAGGCGGCTCGGTTATATACTGATCAAGATGGGTCTTATTGCCGATGACCAGCTTTTTGAGGCACTTTCTGACCAACAGGGCATCCCGGTAGTTGATATTGAACGCGAATTTTCAAGTGAAGTTGAAAGAATCCTTCCCAGGTATTTATGCCGAAAGTACAGTGCCATTCCGGTGTCCATGGAGGAAAAAAATGTGCTTAACCTTGCAATGGTCAATCCATTGGATCAGGAAGCCATTTCAGATATTGATAACTTCACGGGCTTACTCGTCAAGCCGCTTCTCGCAAAAGAAAAAGATATCGCCAATGCGATCAGTACCCATATTCCTTTTCTGGCAAAAGATATTTTTAATCCTTTAATTTACAGCAAACTCGCACAGGCGGTAACAGCCCTTGCGATTGTTCTTTTGGTGGCCGTATGCTTTTATGTGTATAAGGATATTCAGATCGAAAAATATGGTTATGTCTCAACATCCGGGGAATTGACCGTATATTCAAATCATGAAACAATGGTTGGTGTCGAGGGAAATGGTGCCATTTCCCTTATAGGGCATGGCCCTTATGCAAAGGGGTTTTATTCTGTTGTTTTTGATAATTCGGAATCGCTAAAAGCGTTTATTGATAATAAAAAGAATAACTTTTCAGATGCTCAATATCAATGGCTCACATGGGTTGCAGAGAACAAGCTTCCTGCAAAAGGGAAGTAGGCGCTAAATAATAGTCTGGTTCATGTATTTGTTGGATATACTAGTTAAATTTTATTTTAACGTCTCCACGAACTTTAATATTTAAATTTTCCATTTTCATATCGTTTAAAACGGTTTTATCCATATCTACACCTGCCATCTTGGTAAAGGCCTGGGCAAATGTAATTTCTTCCATGTGGATATTCAAGTTCATCTTCTGCTCGATTCCTTCTGTAAAATCCAGGGCCAGTTTGTTGACAAAGGCTTCTTCAAAAGACGTCTGGTTGGGGTTTACTGGTGTTGCATCCATGTCGCTTTTTACAAATACCTGGTCAAAAACTTTTTTCTGAATTTCCTGATCCGCAGCGCTGGAATATGAAAATACCTGGTTAAACCCAACAATGCCCGCCTGGCCAGTGACGCTGTTCAGTTCTTTGTCTGTGAGGGCCTTCATATCTGTCACCCCAATGTGAGCTATAATAAGGAAGCATGTAATCATGGCCGGGAAAAAATATTTTCTCATATGGGAATCCCCTTTTAAATTGATGTATCCGTTTTAAGCCATATTAGAGTTAATTAGCAGGTTGACGCATTTTTTGTCGTATATTGTGTGGTTCGGTCATGTCCAAATTCGAACACCTTCCATTTACCAATCAACCTGTTTTAAAATCAATTAATATTTCTAAAGGCTTTTATATTTACATGTAAAATATTATAATTTTATAATCGAATAAACACTGTTTTCCAACAAATTAACATTAATTGGAGGTACTGTCAAGATGATCGGCTTGAAATGGGATGTTCGGAATCCAAAATGATACCATTGGATTATTTTACGGAACAGGAATATGTTATTTTTATAATTGTATTTATGGCGCACTTAAGCTTAGTATGTCCCACAATGGACAATAACAAGACATGTATCAAATCATGTGGAACTGCAATCAGCATAGTTGGTTTAAAATATGACAACAGATAACGTAAAACTGGGAATCATCGGTGCAGGAAAATTTGGAACCGCACTGGCGCACAGATTCTGTGATAACGAAAACCTTGAGGTTTCCCTTGGTGTGCGCAGGGAAACCATGCTTTATAGCAAAACAAGCCTTATCGATGCCATGCTGGAAACACGGACCAACCCCAAACACATGCCGGGGAAAAAATTATCTGACAGGTTGCGGATTGCTCCTGTTGAAGAGGTCGCTATAGATAAGGATATCCTGATTATATCTGTTCCTGTCGGATATATTAGAGATGCGGTCAAATCCTTCAAAGACATCGTTTCACCGGAGACCATCGTTTTAAGTACAATGAAGGGGATAGAGTTCGAATCATTCAAACGGCCAACAGAGATACTTGATGAAGAAATGGACCGCCTGGATCAGGACCGTTTTGCCGTTTTATCTGGCCCAACCTTCAGTTATGAGTTGTATAATGGCAACAGGCTTTCTGCCGTGATTGCCGCACGTGATAACAATGTTGCCGCCTTTTTGAAAAGCAATTTGGCTGTTCAGGACATGCTGAGCCTTCAAACGACAAGTGATGTGAGAGGTGTGGAATATGCGGGGGCTTTAAAAAATGTGATTGCTATTGGTGCAGGATTTCTTTTTACAAAAAACTATGGACATGGCCCGCTTTGGGCGTATTTGAACAACGCCGCCTTTGAAATGAAAAAGATGATATACCTCTTGGGCGGTAATCATGATACCATTCATGCCCAGTCCGGAATAGCAGATCTGTTTATGACCAGTACGTCAAGGCTCAGCCGAAACTGGAATGCAGGAAAATGTCTGGCAGAAACCGGGAGCATCAGCTACAACAATCAAGACGGTGTGGCTGAAGGGGTTTACACATCAAAAGCCCTAAGAGAATTTTTCGAAACCAACGATCTTGTGGAATTTGCCAGTGAACATTTTAAAATTTTGCTCGATCTTGGCTATATGATTCATGGAAACGATCGCACGCCTGAGGAAATTATAGAAGGTATTCTCTCCTATTATGAGACAGAAAATAAGTTCAACCTGTTTCAAAAAGCAGTAGACAGATTGAAGCTTAGCCAGGTAAAGCGAAAAATTTTAAAACGATATGAGGGATCTTGACGCCGTTTCCGTCTGTTTGCCTTGTTGTCAGTTTTTTTCTGAAAGATCTATTTCGGGCCTCCATTTCAGCCATTTTGATTTTGGATCGTTGTAAAGCTGATAAGTGTCATTTTCCCTGGCCATATGGCCCATTTCCTTATTCTCGGGAGTTGCAAAGGCGATTCCTCCGGAAACAAGAGATGTCAGGGATTCTGTCTTAATTTCCACACCGGTCAGTTTAACATTGATATCTACACCACTTACCCGCCAAAACTTCGAGTTCTGACGGACAAGAGGTGCATATAAAGGCTCAATCTGAATTTCGATACGGATTTTATCAGATGTTTTGGAGAGCGTATAATCTGCCACCTCTCCCACATGTATCTGTCTGTAATAAACAGGCGCACCCGAATACAGTGAGCCGAGTTTGTCTGAAAAAAGAATAATTTTCAGACCATCCGTATCCACATTTTCAGGTCGTTTGGATAAGCCCGTAAAGGTATACAGTGGTTCACCCGATCCGGGACAACCTTCAATATATGGGCCGGCAATCAGTGTATCAAGCCCTGAAATGCCTTTGATGCCTATCTGGGGTTTTACCAGCCAGAACTGGCTGTCCGTGCGCGCAAAATCCATATAGGTTTCAAAAAGATTTGCGTTAACCACCACACCTTTCCTGTCAGTGTTCAACACGATGGTTTTCACCTGCCCGATTATTGTTCCCTTGAATTTAATCCATGTTTGATTTTCTTTAAGTCCATTGCCGTTTTGAAAGGAGATTGTTATGGGAATCTCACCCTTCATGGCATTTTGAAAATTATCATACAATCTGAAAATAGTGCCACTTTCACATCTTTCTGCTTCAAGACAGGTTTCCGGTGTGTTAAAGGCAATGGCTCCGAATAATAGTGCTGAAAGTGGCTTGCTGGATACCTCTATCCCTGAAAGATCTGCCTTGACATCAACCCCACCGGCATTCCAGAACCGGGAGGTTTTTTTTACGAGAAAAGCATACTTTTCATAGATAAACAGATTTAAATAAACCGATTTCCCGTTTTCCTTGATTTCAAATCCTTCGATTCTGCCCACCTGGAAATCCTTATACAATACGGGATTGCCTATTTTAAATGCGTAGAGTTGTTTTGCATTAAGCACAATATGAAGTCCTGGTGCGGTTGGATCATCTGCAGGTGGTTCCTCAAGACCCGTAAACTGGAATTGCGGTTCGCCTTTGCCCTGGCGAACTTCAATATACTCTCCGGAAAGCAGTGTACTTAATCCAGAGACACCTTCAATGCTTAGTTTTGGGCGCTCGACCCAGAAATAACTGCCTTTCCGTGCCAGGTTTTCGGCAACTTTATTCAATAGCGCGTGGACGACGACGCCATCCATGGCTTCATTGAGCCTTATGCTCTTTACTTTTCCCACAACCATTCCCTGAAATTTGATCAATGTATTATTGCTTTCAAGGCCCTTGCCATCTTTAAATGAGATCGTTATCGGAATACCGCCTTCCATGGCGCTTTCATAGTCACCATATAATTGAAAGACAGTTCCGTTTTGACAGAATTCGGATGTGCCTTCTGTTTCAGGTGTTTCAAAAGCAACACCACCATCCAGAAGTGCGGCAATGGATTGGGTTTTCACCTTGATACCCGACAATCCGGCAGTTACATGGATCCCTGAGACATTCCAGAACCGGGTATTTGTTTTTACAAGCGGAGCATATTTTTCATAAATATAAAGATGAATCATCACTATTTTTTTGTCTTCCGACAATTCATGGTCATGAATTTCTCCTACCTTGATTTTTTTATAATAAACAGGAGCGCCTTCCGAAATGGACCCCAGATTGTCAGCAGTTAAAATAAGATGCAGCCCTCCGGGTGAATCCGGGTCTCCTATTGGCGGCTTTTCAAGGCCTGTAAAGGAAAAATAGGGTTCTCCCCTGCCTGGCCGAACCTCTATGTACTGACCGGAGAAAAGCGTGTTTATGCCGGAGACACCTTCAGAACTTAAACGAGGCCTGACAATCCAGAACAAGGTGCCTTCCACGGCAATTGGTGCGGCAGCCTCCTTGATCGACGTGGATACAATGACCCCCTTCAAGTCTTCGGCAATATCAATATCTGTTACCTTACCTACGACAAGCCCCTTATATTGAATATTGGTTGATCCCGGAATCAGCCCTTCGCCGGAGTTGAATCTTATTTTTACTGTAAATCCACCCTCCATGGCAGCTTCCCTGGTTTCATAGAGTTTGAATACAGCGCCGTTCTGGCATGGTTGTGTCGGTTTTTCGGTTTCCGGTGTTTCAAAGGCAATGCCACCGGCCAAAACAGATGCAAGGGACTCTGTCCGGATTTTGAGGCCTGAAATACCTCCTGTTATGGATATGCCGCTGGCATTCCAGAATTTTGTATTTTCCCGAACAAGCGATACGAATTTCTCATAGATAAATACATGAATTTGAACGTTTTTTTCATTGACGGATAGTTTATGACCATCCACGCGCCCCACTTCGATTTCACGAAAAAGAACAGGGGAACCCTCGGATAATGATCCCAGACGGTTGGATTCAAGTGTAATATGAAGGCCTGCTGCCTCCGGATCTCCAAATGGGGGCTGATCAAGTCCAATGAAATTTTTCTGTGGCTTTCCTTTGCCAGGTCGCATTTTGATATATTCACCGGTTAATAACGTATCTAGTCCGGAAACGCCTCCCAGGTTAAGTCTTGGGCGAACAACCCAGAATATGGTGCCTTCTTTTGCCAGGTCTGCCGCAGACTTGTTCAGGGTCGCTGTGACCACAACGTTTTCTTTATCCTCACTCAATTCAATATCGTCGACAACGCCGACATTTACACCGCCATATTTAATTAATGTCTCTCTTTTTACGATGCCTTCACCTGAGTTGAAAGAAATCGTTATTTCAAGGCCTTTTTGCATGTAGCTAAAGTATACCAGCCATAAGCCTATGAGTGCTGCAATAAGCGGTACAACCCAGATAATTGAAATTCTGCTGTCTTGAGAAACTTCCGTTTCAGGGAGATCTTTAAATAGATTTTTTTCATTCATGATCGTGTTCTCTGTCCCATATGAGTCTGGGGTCAAAACTCATGGATGCAAACATGGTAACGACGACAACGGCCCCAAACGCGCTTGCACCCCTGTTGGGGGTTACATTTAAAAGAAAGCCAAGTTTTACGAGTGCAGCCAAAATGGAAATCATAAAAATATCCAGCATGGACCACTTGCCAATTTTTTCAACGATTTTATAAACCAGTGTCCGCTGTCTGGGATTCCATTTCCATCTGAAATGAACAGATAAAAGCAATAATACCAACACAACGAGTTTTAAAACCGGTATAAGCACACTCGCGACAAAAATAATCACACCAATAGACCACAACCCGTTATTAAAAAGCGCAATAATACCGGAAATGATGGTATCAGGTGTTCCCCGGCCAAATTGGGTCACGGTCATGATCGGATAGACATTTGCCGGAATATATAGGATTAATCCGGAAATGACAAGCGCCCATGTCCTTGCCAGGCTTTCCGGTTTTCTGGTGTGGAGTGTTGCGCCGCAACGGGCGCATTTCTTTCTTTTTCCTTTTGCGACCGGTATGTCTCTGAAAAGTTTTCCGCAAATATGACAACTTATAAGGGAGGCTTCTCTGGCGGTCAGTCGTTTCTTTTTCATCTGCTTTCCTCCAGTTTTTCCCAGATCAGATGATGGTCAAGAGTGGCAGATGCACTCAATGATATCACAATGAGAACGATAAAGGCATACAGGCCAATACCTGTGGAAACGGTTGCGAAGTCGACTAACTTAACCATGGCTACGATAATTGCCAGCATATAGACATCAAGCATTCCCCATACATCAAGTGTGTGGTACATGCGAAAAATAAACAGCCTTCCGGGGACATTGATATTCAGCTTCAGTGATAATAAAATATACAGAAGCATGGCGAGCTTGATAAATGGGACGATTATCGTCATCATGAAAACCATCAGGGAACAATCTTTCAGGCCATAGTGGTATAAATCAATCACACCTGTTATCATTTTATTGGTTGTCTCTGCTCCCACCACTTTTAGATTGAGAAGCGGATAACAACAGGCAATCAGAAAAAACATCAGCCCTGCGATCACAAGTGCCAGGGTTCTGTCAATGGAGTTGATCTTGCTGCTATGTAAAAGAGACCCACATCTTGAACAACGGGATATATCTTCCGGTGAGTAGGGCTTCGTGACATTTAAAAGATCGCATTCCCTGCATGCGATGAGGTGTTGGTGTTGCATCATATGAATAGCTCTTAATGTTTATTCCTTCTTGCCAGACGCATATATATATGCGTGATGGTTAATATGGATGTCAGAAAACCGATACTCTGTAAAGCTCAGCCTGATTGTCAGAACAGATATGAACTGTTTCAAGACAGGCTGGGATAAATACCGACATTCCCTTTTTCAATTCCATACTCTCCATTAAATTTTTTTCCCCCCAATACAATCGTATCTTTTCGTTGGTGACAAGTAATATTTCCGGAAAATTGTTTGATAGTATCGTTTTTTTATCTCCTTGTGAGATAATCATTTTTGAAATTTGAAATTCCTCAAAAGGGGTATGATACAAGACGTCGTTTTTATGGGCAGGTGCGCCGATGATAGGGATTTTTTCAGTATTGTAGTCAAGTATCCGGAACAGGGTTTTTGTATCCTTAAATTTGGGCGTGAGGCCTGCCCGGACAACATTGTCCGAGTTGGCCATGCATTCGATGATATTTCCTTTCAGATAGGCATGGGGCAGTCCGGGAGTAATCGCTATACCCTCTCCTTTTTTCAGATGAATTCTTTTGAGCAGGAAAATCATCAGCAGGCCCACATCTGTTGTTGCGTATTTTTTTTCAAGGTTTATGAAAAGAATTTCATCTTCTGTCAATAGGTGTGTCGAGGATGTTAACCTGTCTTTGATGCGATTATTGGTATGTTCCAGACGCCCCGGATCCCTTTCGGCGGTCAGCAGCATTTCCGAATACATTGATTTTAAAAAAGTTTGTTTTTGATGGTCTGCTTCATGGGTGAAGGCATGAAGGGTGCCACATGTTTCCTTTGAGACCATATCGGATAATTCAGGACATGTTTTAAAGGTATCAAGAATTTCGTTATAATTTTTAAAACCTGCAAGTGCATCCAGTGAATCCAGGGCAATGGCAACTTCAGGTTTATGATTGTCATCCGGATAATGAAACGGATCTTCTTGATGCAGGATTTCTGCCTGTTTCTTATTCGGATGGGCCTGAATGGAAAGTGCGTCATCGGCAGACAGGATTTTTAATAAAAACGGGAATGTATCAGAAAATTTTTTTGAAGTGCCTTTTCCCAGCGTTTTTAAAGGATCATGTTTGATAAAGCGGTCAAGTGGAACAAGCGCCTCTTCAATCAAAATGGATGATGGGCCATTTTTATGGGTGCCCATCCAAAGCTCAGCATAAGGTTTGTCCGGTTCAGGTGAAATACCCAGAAAGGTTGGTATAAATGCGATATTTCCCCGTTGTCCCCAGGCATAATGCTGAATCGTATTCTTCATAAGATAGGGTCGTTTTTCTGTCTTCAATAGGGTCATTTGGGCTCCAAAAAACGAATTCTGTTTGACAAAGAGAGCATCTTTCTTCGGGAAGTTAAAAAAATGGCATAATTCAATTGAAAATGATATGAATTTTTTCGAATCTGATCATAATGAACTTGAACCTGACAGGATTCAGCCCAAAGGGACTTTCTATGAAAATTGCCTTGATGCATTATCATTTAAAGACAGGTGGCGTGACGACAGTTGTGAGACAGCAGGCGGAGGCATTAAAGAATGATGCCGATCTGCTTGTGATGACCGGTGCTGAGCCTGATACAAATACTTCTTTTGACACGATTGTCATTCCGTCAATAGGTTATGATCGCGAGGGTGTGACAGATCAGTATCCATTAAAAACAGCAGACGCTATTTTTGATGCCCTTTTATTGAAATGGCCGGATGGCTGCGATGTGCTTCATGTCCACAACCCATTGTTATCTAAAAACAGATCCTTGCTAACTGTCTTGAAAATTCTTCAGGAAAAAGGTGTCAGGCTGTTTTTACAGATTCACGATTTTGCCGAAGATGGACGACCACAATTTTATTATAAGGAGGATTATCCGTCAGATTGCCATTATGGCGTCATTAATTCCAGAGACTATGATATCCTGAAAAAAGCAGGCTTGAAGAAAGAAGGTCTTCATCAAATAGAGAACACCATTCATTTTCATGATCCAGAACCCGTAGATCAGAAATATATCCGGCATATCCTTTATCCGGTTCGGGGCATCCGGCGGAAAAATATTGGAGAAACGATTCTGTTGTCTCTTTTTTTCAAGTCAGGACTGCCTGTTGTCATTACCCTTCCACCCAATCACGAAAAGGATCTTAAAAGTTATGAGGGGTGGAAAGCCTATGTGCAGGCAAATGGATTGAACGTCCGGTTTGGCCTGGGTCAAACGCATTCTTTTGAAGCGCTCATAAGATCATCGGCGTTTATTATCACAACGAGTATTAATGAAGGATTCGGGTTTTCCTTTATCGAGCTATGGACGGCCGGAAAGCTGATTTGGGGAAGGATGATACCCGATATTTGCAGGGATTTTAAAGAAAAAGGTGTGGCATTGGATCATTTTTATGAAAACCTTTTTGTACCTGTTTCATGGATTGGGAAATCCTCCCTCCATGAAAAAATGAAAAATGCCTGGGGGAGGTCCTTAATGTATTTTAACAGGATCTACGATCCCATGGAATTTGACGTGTCTTTTAGACAGATCACTCAAAATGGCCTCATCGATTTTGGCATGCTGGATGAGGCATTTCAAAAACAGATCCTTTCCCGTGTGATATCAGACAGCACTGCAAAAACACAGTTAATCGCATTAAATCCGTTTCTTTTATCTCCCGGCAACGTTCCTTCATATGATACGCTGATTGAAAAGAACAGAAACGCTGTAAAACAATTTTTTACCAGAGACAGATACCGAAGAACCCTCCTCGATATTTACGAAAAGGTAATGCGCACACCTGTTTCACACGGCATTGATAAGGAGACGCTTCTCTCAGGTTTTTTGAATCTTGATAACATGCATTTGTTGAAATGGTATGAAGATATTTCCTAAAAAAAAGATATGGCCATATATTTCAGAGCGTTTACCGATTCCCACTTCCTTTTCATTCACCGGGGACGCGATCAACGGGCTGAAATGTGTGATGTTTGATATTTATGGAACCCTTTTTATCAGTGATTCAGGTGATCTCGGTTTGATGCGTCAACAACTTCATCATTCGGAATCATTCAGAAAGCTGATATATCATTTTGGGATCAACGAGGAGCCTATGGCCATTTTGGAAGCGTTTTTTAAAAAAATAGCAATAACGCATGATCAAATGAAAAAGGTGGGTGTAGATTTTCCTGAAGTAAAAATTGATACGATCTGGAAAGATGTGCTTGGCCTGGATATCCGCATGGCCAGAGAATTTGCCGTTTTTTTCGAAGTGATGGCAAATCCTGTTTATCCCATGCCAAACCTTGAGATGGCTTTGGCAGAGATAAAAAAAAGAAAAATACAGATGGGTATCATTTCAAACGCTCAGTTTTATACGCCTTTTCTATTTGACTGGTTTTTAGATTCGCCAATGAATACATTAGGATTTCATAAGGATCTTCTCTTCTGGTCCTATAGAGAAGGGGTTGCCAAACCCTCTCCTCATCTTTTTGAACGTGCTGCAGACACGCTGCTGAAAATGGATATCTCACCCGAAACCGTTCTTTACATCGGAAACGACATGCGAAATGATATTCTTCCCGCGCGTTTGAAAGGGTTCAAAACCGCTCTTTTTGCAGGCGACAACAGATCATTGCGGCTTCGAAAGGAATTGCCTGAACTGAAAAATATAAGGCCTGATATCGTTATGACTGATCTTTCACAGATTTCCCTGGTTATCGCGTAAGACATGTTTTAAAATAAAACCCAATTCATCCTGGTCGATTATCGAACGATCGTTCGTATATTCTTGACACGATCATGCCGCAAATGTATTCTCTGAAAATATTTGATGATTCATTCGGTTGTCATGTGAAATATCTCGCGAATTTAAAATGAGCCATACAGGGAACCTTACAAAGATGAATTACGAAGAATTTCTTACAAACATCAACATCACCATGGAGGATTTCTGCAGGGAGGCATTTTTTGAAAACAGGGAGAACATACGGGTAAAAAAAGAGTCTACGGTTGTTAAAAACCTGCAGAAGATTTTTGATGCTGTTTTTAAAATTTCCTATGAAAAAGGTTTTCAAGCCATGAGCATGAGAGATTTGAGCCGGGAAACCCGCATGAGCATGGGGGCGCTTTATGCCTATTTTTCAAGCAAGGAGGAGCTTCTTGAGATTATTCAAAGACAGGGCCGCGCCATTGTGAACAGGTCTTTGCAACTCTATCTTGAAGCCGATACCCCACCGGATGTGAAATTAAGGAATGTGATCAAAACACACCTGTTTTTAAGTGAGATTGGACGTCCCTGGTTTTATTTTACGTTCATGGAAGCAAAAAACCTGAATCCAAAGGAACTGGAAGAAGTATTGGCTATGGAGGCCTATACAGAAAATATTCTGGTGGATATCCTTGAAGAAGGCACCTCAACGGGCCTTTTTCAAAAAAGGGATCACAGCCTGACAGCCTGTATGATCAAGGCCATGCAACAGGACTGGTATCTGAAACGATGGAAATATTCAAAACGGAAAATATCCGTTGATCAGTATGCGGATTTTGTATTGGCATTTGTTGAAGCGTTTATCAAATCAAAAGAGATAGGATCAGGAGGAAGAAAATGATAGTGATTGCAAAAATAAAGAGCAAGAGCGGCAGCGAAAAGGAAATGGAAGGCGCACTTGTGGAAATGGTAAAAAAGGTGGCCGGGGAAGAAGGGACACTGCTCTACACCCTTCATCGTCTAAAAGATGATCCAAAGACGTTTTTATTGTATGAACAATATAAAGATGACCAGGCGTTTATCGATCATAGCGGCACGCCCTATTTCAAAGCGTTGTTTAAAACCTTGAAACCGCTTTTGGATGGCGCCCCCATCATCGAAATGTATGATGAAATTGCAAAGCGATAAGTTCACAAAACGGATATTCGTAATGACAGGAGGAAAAAATGGTTGATTTTTCATTAAAAGACAGAATTGCTCTGGTTACCGGGGCAAGCCGGGGAATTGGCCAGGCCATTGCCGAGGCATTTTCCGCTAATGGCGCTCATGTGATCCTGGTCAGCAGGAAGCTTGAGGGACTTGAGAAAGTTGTATCCCAAATAAAGGCAAATGGCGGATCTGCAGAGGCTATGGCCTGTCATATGGGGCAGATGGATCAGATTGACGCATTGTACCAGGCAATCAGCAAGAAATTTGGCAAACTTCATATACTGGTTAACAATGCAGCCACAAATCCGTATTTTGGTGACATGTTGGGTGTGGATGAAAAGATATGGGATAAAACCAATGAAGTAAACCTTAAAGGGCCTTTTTTTATGATTCAACGGGCCATCCCTTTAATGGCAGCCGCGGGAAAAGGATCTGTCATCAACGTATCTTCTGTAAATGGCGTATCTCCGGCACTTCTTCAAGGCGTGTATTCCATTACAAAAGCAGGTGTGATTTCAATGACAAAGGCCTTTGCCAAAGAACTTGGAAATAAAAACATTCGCGTGAATGCCATTCTTCCCGGTCTGACAGATACCAAATTTGCCGAGGCATTGATTGGCAATGAAATGATTTTGAATGCCGCGCTGCAAAGCGTTCCCATGGGCAGATATGCGAAGCCTGAAGAAATGACCGGTGCCGCGCTTTATCTGGCATCTGATGCGTCGTCATATACAACCGGTACGCTTGTGGTCTGTGATGGTGGCATGCTGGCCTAAAACCCTTTTTCGTGTCAAATGACTTTAGCGGGCAGGATATCAATGTAAACGAAGAAAAAGGGGAAAAAACGTTGGACACAGGGCACCTTGTTTTCAGGGCAGGCCAAAAAGCGTTTGCCATGATTAAGGATGGCGGACTTGAGCCTGATAATGTAAAAGTAGTTGCAGGGGCTGCAGGTGGTCCAAAATGGTTTGTATTAAGGCATCTTGACGAGGCTATTTTTTTGTCATGGATGAAACACCGAGAGGCGCCTCTTTTTCTGATAGGGTCCTCTATAGGCTCATGGCGATTTGCAGCTGTGTCACAAAATGATCCGGCAGATGCTATAGCGCTATTCGAGTATGCATATATGCATCAAAAATATACTGAAAGGCCTTCAGCAGAGGATGTATCAAGGGCCAGCCGGATTATTCTTGACAGATTTATAAATGATTCAAAAGCAGATAGTATATTAAACCATCCGTTTCTGCGACTCAATATCATGGCGGTCAGATCACGCTTTTCCGTTTCTAGTGACAGAAAGGCTTCTCTTGCCATAGGTCTTGCTGGCGCATATCTGTCAAATTTGTTCAACAGGGAATTTTTGGGGTGTTTTTTTGAGCGTGCGCTGTTTTATGATTCAAGAGAAAAACCGCCTTTCTTGAACATGAATGATTTTCCCTTACGAAAAATTCCCCTCTTAAAAGACAATCTAAAGGATGCGCTTCTTGCATCCGGGTCTATTCCTTTTGTTATGACCGGTGTAAAAGATATCAAAGGTGCCCCAAAAGGTGTTTACAGAGATGGGGGGGTTATCGATTATCATTTTGATATACCTTTTTTAAATCATGAAGAAGCAATTGTGCTTTATCCGCATTATCTCGACCGGCTTATTCCAGGGTGGATGGATAAAAAATTGCCCTGGAGAAAACCAAAATCAGATCATATGGACCATGTTCTTCTTGTATTCCCCTCTCAATCTTTTATTGAGAGCCTTCCCTATGGCAGAATTCCAGATCGAGTTGACTTTAAAGCGTTTTTCAAGCGTGATGAAGAAAGAATTTCATACTGGAAAAAAGTAGTCCATCAGAGTCGTGTTTTAGGAGATGAATTTATCGATGTTGTTGAATCCGGAAAAATTAGAGACGTTGTTTTGCCTCTTTGATGTTAAAATGCAGTTACTTGGCCATGCATAAGGACAGGCGTTGATATCTTTCATCAAACGAATATTTTCAGGATTAGGTATTTCAATCGTTGTTTTTACCCTTGCGACGATTACGATTTGGCAGTGGCCCTTTCTGACAGCCAGGCTATCTCAAACCAGGGAATTGCAAGCATTGATGGGGTTAGTGCCGATTCTGCCCTATGTGTTTTATGGTGCAGGGTCAATGATTGCGTTCCGCTATAACCAGACAGGCCTGGTTTTATCTTCGTTTTTTCTGGCATTCTCCTATTTTCTGGTGACCAGCCGGAATATCATTCCCGCAGATATGAGAATCCATATGGTTCAATATCTGGCCTTTTTATTGCCAATCAATTTTGTTTTTTTTTCATTTTTAAATAAACGGAAGGTGCTTTCGCCAAAAGGATTTTTATATATCCTGCTGATTTTAGTGGAAGTCATTTTTGTTGCACTCGTTATTGTCATTTCAAACGATAAACCGGGATGGTTCTCATCACACGTAATGGCGCCCATACCTTTGAAAAAATGGATGTATGGCATATCAACGGAATTCAATTCTGTTGTTTTTATTTTTCCGGTGTTGAAAAACTCTGTTTTGTCTTTGCCTGTGGTCATGTCATGCCTTTTTTGTTTTTTTACCTTTTTTATCCGTTTTTTGAACACCCGGTCGGTTATAGTTAATGGATTTCTTGGAATTCTTGTAACCGCATTTGCAGGAATTGTCCTCAATGGCAGGCCGCCTGCGGTGATGATTTATTTTGCAGCATCCGGTTTGATCCTTGCCATTACCACCATTGAAGTTTCATTTTCAATGGCCTACATTGACGATCTGACAGGGCTGCCAGGCCGGCGAAGCCTGAATGAAGCGTTGATCAATCTGGGAGGGGCATATGTCATCGCCATGGTTGATGTGGATCATTTTAAAAAGTTTAATGATACTTATGGTCATGAAACCGGAGATCAAGTACTTAAAATGATTGCCTCCCATTTTTCAAAACTTGCAGGAGGAGCAAAATCGTTTCGATATGGTGGTGAAGAATTTACGGCCATATTTAAAGGTAAATGCGTGGAAGATGCCATGCCCCATCTAGAAAAATTTAGAAAGGCAGTCGAATCGTTTCCATTTGCTGTAAGGGGAAAAGACAGGCCCAAACAAAAGAAAAAAGGTGTGGAAAAGCGAAAAACATCAGCATTGTCCGCGAAAACGGTTCGTGTAACAGTAAGTATCGGTGTTTCTGAACCGTCAAAAACAGACAACTCACCGGATAAAGTGATTAAAAATGCAGACAAGGCCCTTTACCGGGCAAAAAAGGCAGGGCGCAACAGAATTATGGGCTGAAAAGAGGCGTCGGTTGCCTCTATCAAATAGTAAATATGGCAAGGTGATAGAACGGGGCTTTTGGCGTTGGCTGATTTGATGAAATAATTAACGCTTTTATACTTAGTAAACCTTGCGTTAATTTGTAAGATAATGGTATAGTCACTTCAAATAGTTAAGAAATTGTACTATAGGTCAAGATATCTTTAAGTCACAAGTCGGATAGAAGCATACAAAAACGGGTTTTGATAACCAAACACAAAACCATAAAATAAAATGTTGTAATATTTATAATTTCTTGACAGTAGAGCCTCAGAAAAGGTATTTATTGGTATCCAACATTTTAAAGTTAACTACAGGAGCTGTTACATTATGGCGCTAACAAAGACAGAGTTGATTGACTCCATTCAGGAGCGTATTGGTTTCCCGCGTAACAAAAGTTCAGAGATTGTGGAGATACTTTTGGAAATTTTCAAGGAAACACTTGAAAATGGTGAGGATGTACTCATAAGTGGTTTTGGTAAATTCTGTGTGAAGGATAAATCTGCCCGCAGAGGAAGAAATCCTGCAACCGGTGGTGATATGATGCTTGATCAAAGGAGAGTGGTCACGTTTAAATGCTCCTCTGTATTGAGAAACAAGATTAATGATGGTGTGTGACTTGAGTCTGGCCAAAGGGTGGCCTGACCTGAACAATTTTTATATGTATAAGAATCGAATCCTGTCCGTTTGATGATAGGCGAACGACACCTTTATATGAAGAATTGACACGCCTTTTTGGCAGGTTATTTCTAAAACCTCCTTCTACGCCGTTGCCTTACCACGCATCATATCTATCTGGCGATCCTTTTTGATCCAGTATAAGTTTATCCACTCCTGAAAATTATTTCTGAATTCTTCATCATTCATATAATTTCCTTTCAGTTCCTCTGAAATGGGGATTACGTCAACCTCGATTTTTACCGCTTCCACTTTGCCACAAGCAAATTCCCAGAACGTTTTTACACCCTTTGGATATACAATTGTCACGTTAACAATATTGCTTATTACATCACCCATTGCCCCTAAAACAAAAGCAACACCTCCTGCTTTTGGTTTTAAAAGATTTGCATAAGGCGATTCCTGTTTTTGGTGTTTCCCTTTTGTAAAGCGCGTTCCTTCTACAAAGTTCATTATGGAGATAGGCGTAGACTTGAATTTCTCGCAAGCTTTTTTTGTATTTTCAAGGTCTTTGCCCTGCAGGTGGGGATTTTTTTCCAGGAACTCCTTTGAGTATCTTTGCATGAACGGGAAATCCAGTGCCCACCATGCGAGCCCAAGAAGCGGGACCCATATCAATTCTTTTTTAAGAAAAAATTTTAAAAAAGGTATCTTTCGGTGAAAGATTCGCTGAAGCACAACGATATCCACCCATGACTGATGATTGGATAAAACCAGGTACCATTCATCCATTTTCAGGTTGTCAAGGCCTGAAACATCCCACATGGTTTTTTGTGTAAGATTCTGGTTTAAGTTATTGCAGTAAATCCAGTTTGTTGAAATATAAATCAGAATAACATCGCATAACTTTCGCCAGGCTTTAAGCGGAATAATAAATTTGAAAAACGCTATTATAAAAAGAGGAATGCACCAGAAAATGGTATTTACAACATACAGGATCATAGAAATAGTACCTATAAGAGGAGCAGGTAAAAATTGAAGCATGGTGCCTTCCTTATTTATTAAAGATTTTTTAAGGTGTTTGTAGTTGTAGACAATATCTCATTCAATGATCAGAAGCCACTAAAAAATCACCAGATCGGGTATAGGAAACGCTGATATTTGTGTCAAGGCCTTACCAATGGCCACTTGCCTATTTACAAAAATTTTACAATTCCTACAGAATCAGGAAACAGTGATGAAAAAAAAATAGAGGGCGGATCATCAAGGGTGTGGCAAATAAAAAAAGCTAATTTTTGGCGATGTCCCATAGACTTGCCGATATTCCCAATTCCTCCAGTTTTTCTTTTACAGCGGAAATGATTTCCGGTGGAAAAGCGATATGGAATATGGCGTTATTTTGTGAGGCAAATTCAGCAAAAAGCGACCATTTTTCAGGAATGTCCGTATCTTTAATCGTTTTCAAGGTAACAATGGAGAATAGTCTCAATTTATCGTTTTTGATCGATGTAATATCGGGCGAGAAGCTTACATCATTTGATTTTTTAACCACATTTTGTGGTGTCTTGTAACCCGGAAGATTGGCACGGATGTTTTCATGATTTCTTTTTTTTAGGGTTTTGACAACATATTCCAGTTTTTTTGTTTCTTCGGATTTAAAAAAATTTTTTAGCATACCGTACCATTTTAAGTAATAGGTTATTGAATAAGTCTCATTTCATACTCAACAGGAGAATCCGGGTCTGTAACGTGTACTTCTTTGATTTGAGCTCTTCTAATCGATTCATTGACAATTCTTGACGAATGGACACCGGTTATTGTTGTTCCGGCATAAATCGTTCCAGTTGCTTTGATTATGGCAATCCCCTTTTCTTTTTTGGCATACTGAAGGATATTTTTCTTTTCAGCAGTGAGTTCCCACAATCTGGACTCAAGAGCCGCAATTCTTTTTTTATTATTTTCAATACTTTCGAGCATTCGTTCCTGCTTGTCAAAAAGGAGGTTTATTCCATTTTCAGCCATTCGAACGTTTTTTTCAAGCTCTCTGATTTGGGCTTCCAGCAAGGAAATGCCTTTGGCATCCCCTTTTTCCTGAAGGTCTTTTATCTGTTCCCGGATTTGCCTTTGTTCAATTTGGGATCGGTCTTGAATATGCGCCTGTTCGGCAATCGACATATGCGTCTGCTCTTCTTCCTTGATAAAATTTTTATTATGTTCCTGACAGTCCTTTATAGAAGCCCTGTGTCTTTCGATGGCGCTGTTAATGCCACCGATCTCCTTTGCAAGATGATCGTCCAGGCCGGCTTTAAGTTTGCATGGCCGGGACATGGAAGTCCCAATATCAACGGCTTCGATACCATATTTGGCAGAGATATCGGATGATACGATTTTACCGCCTGGGGCTTTACATGATCCGCCACATGAAATTTCAGAGTCAATGATCATTTTGCTGACGAGAATATCACCAAAGTTCGTGATATTTGATTTACTGATAAATTTTGCAGTCACATCACCCAGCGCACTGATTTTAGCGTCATTGATACCATCTGTAACCATGAGAGAACCTGTGAGTTCAAGTTCCGCACCATTAATTTCTTTGACTTTGACGTTTCCCCCTTTGACCTTGAAGCCGTTTTGAATGGCACCAGTGATCAGGATATTGCCATCAAATTCAACATGTCCGGTTTTATATCCCACATCCCCACTGATCGTCAGCTCGTCAAGAACTGAAATCCTTCCCCCAACAGACAGCTGGGGCTGGCCTTTGGTTTTTGCGAACATTTTGAGACCATCTTCGGAAAATTTAATATTTGCCCCGAATAAAAGGATCGGGTCTTCAACTTGATCCACAGGAATAGGGTCGCCATATACATCAATGCCTGGAATTCCCTGGACAGAAGGTATTTTTTCCGCCATGAGTTCTCCTTCCTTGACATGGGGGATATCGCCTCTGTCTTTGAAATCGATCTGCCCGTCTTCCTTGATTTTTCCTGCTTTTCTTGGTGTTGTATCAAAGTAGATGATAATCTGCCCTTCTTTACCGTTTTCCGGGGGCGTGCCTTCGGCAATTTTAAAAACCGGTTTGCCATTTTCACTGTTTTCAATAAGGTTTTTTATTAGGTCATTTTTTATCACGCCATAGGTTATCGCATTTTCATCAAGAATTTTTTGGACATCATAAAGTTTTATCGAATTATCGAAATCATCTGTGGCGCGGAAAAATGCATTTAACCTGTCATAGGTCACAATGATTTCAAAACCATTGCCTTCAAACAGGTGACCTTTGTTTTCTTCAATAAAGGTATCCATATCCTTTGCGTCGTTCGGCGACGCTGACATATTTTCGGTTTCAGGTTTTTTTTCATTTTGGATGTCCGGGACGTGATCAGGCAGTTGTTCTGTCGAGACGGGTTTTTCAGGTGACGCTGTGTGTTGTGATTCAGGAGAAGGCGGTACCCCTGGTGTTTCTTTGCTTCTAACCGGACGCGCTGTTTTTATTTCGTCCAGCCGATTTTGTTTTTTTAATATGGCATCCCGTTGCTGGATTGTCAGTTCGTTATTCTTGACAAGGATATCCCCGATTGGCATGATTTTCCGGGATTCCTTAAATAAAATAGCCTGCTCCTTTAATGCTGCCTTTGCTGCGTCCTGACTTGTGAACCCCGCTTTTATTGCAATCGCTGCAAACAATTTTTCAAGTTGGCGATTTTCCCATGATTTGGAGATGTCTTTGGCCAGTGCCATGCTTTCAGGTGAAAGAATCTGTCTCTCAACAAGGAAATCTTCAAATGTTTTTGATTGATGTTCCGTCTGCGTTGAATTGTATTCTTCAAGTGCCAGCTTAATGAGATCCTTTCCGGCAAGATTATAATTTAGGATGACCTGGCATATCAATGGCACTGTCGTATTTTTTTTCAGGATAGAAACAACAAAGTTCTGACCACATTTCTTACAGGCCACTTCCTTACCGACAATAGTTTCAGGAACCTGATAGAAGGCCTTGCATGACGTACAGGATGTGATTACAGTCTTGCCGTTTTCAGACATAATGAATACCTGTTTCTTTGCTGAGTATATTTAATTGAACAAATATTACAACATCACGAAATAATTGTCAAATTAATCATATTGAATCATGAACTATTATATATTCATGATAAACAGGGCAAATGAAAAAAAAATGGGTTATTGATAGATGACAGACCAGAAAAATGAAATTAATCCGGCGATAATAAAGTTTGTTTCAACCAGGAATTCAAGCTTGAAGCCTGGCAGCATATATTCTTTTTCATGAATGAAAATGATTGCTGTAAGATAAAGCGGATAAAGGGCAAGAACGCATCCCAACCCAGAAACAAGGTGGAGCATGCTTGATCCCAGCATGAGAAAGGACAGGAACAAGAGGGTGTTTTTAATCAGTCGCATGGTTTTTTCTTCGCCGATCAAAAGAGGGATTGTTTCCTTCCCGGCTATTCTGTCACCTTGCATGTCAAGAATGTTGTAAAGCGCCGTCCTGCTAAAAACAATGCCTGAGGATAACAGGAATGCGATCATCGTCGAGAGGCGAATTCTGCCGGTGACAGACAGTGCCGGAAGAATCGTTGTGACTATACCCCAGGCAACGGTTATCAGAATCGTTTTGGCACCGGGAATATCCCTTATTTTACGATATTTCCCTTTATAGATGGCGTTGGGTAAAAATGTAAAATTGTATGAGAGTCCCAATATGCTCATGACAGACAGGGTGATAAAGGACAGATGATCCAGTGTATATGCGGTGATCAGGCATGCTGCACCGGCAATGATGGCAAGGCCTGCCAGGATGGTCATGTTGTCATTATAAAAATTTGCCCTGTCCGGATCATTGTACCGGTCTTCCTTGATACCGGTCAGGTCGTTAAATATATGCATGGATAAAATGTAGAGAGACGAAAGGATAAGATGACGAGGCCCTGCAGTAAGCCCCTGAAGTTTGGCGCTTGTATAGCTGATCAAACCTGCACCAACGGCTAAGTAAAGGTTGGTTAAAAGAAGCGCGCGCTGCATGGAGAATATTTTTTTTAACCAACCATGGTTTTTTGTAATAAAATTAGCTTCAAGAAGTCTGTAAACCCGGTTAATGACCCAATTGGGTGTGGATGCACCTGCGGTGATCGCAATGGTTTGATCAGGCTCCAGTGATTTCATATCCAGTTCAGATTCATTTTCAATATGGTACGCGGGCTTACCGGTTTCTTTGGCGATTTCAGCGAGTCGCCGCGTATTGCCGCTGCTTTTTCCCCCCACGACAATGACCGCATCTACAGATTCCGAAATGGTTTTGATTTCCGCCTGTCTTTTTTCGGTGGAATCGCATATTGTATTGAAAATTTGATAGTGGGGAAGGTGTAATGCAATATATTCCCTGGCTTCCTTAAAAAAGGCTGTATTCTGCGTGGTCTGGGCAACGACGATCGCATTTTTAAATTGGGGGAGCATCTTAAGGTCGTTCATGGATTCAACCACATGCCCTTTGCCTTCAGCGTAACCCAAAAGCCCTACAACTTCAGGATGGTCCCTGTCTCCTATGATGATGGATGAAAAACCCTTTTTTGCATGAACGCGGATAATGGTCTGCACCTTTATTACCCGCGGGCAGGTGGCATCAATAATATTAAATCCCGCCTTTTTCAACCCGGATTTCACTTCAGGAGGCACGCCATGGGCCCGGATAAGTACAGAACCAGAGCCTTTTTCGGGAATTTCATTTATGACAGGAATGCCTTTTTCTTTTAGAAGATCAAGCACCTGGGGATTATGAATAAGGGGTCCGTATGTGCAGATAGGCTCATTAGAGGTATTGGCTGTATCTAAAACCAGATCGACAGCGCGTCTCACTCCCATACAGAATCCCGCTGTCTTGGCGATTTTTATTCTCATTTTAAAAATGCATTAAGATTTTATTTCTGCAAGGAATATTTTATGGTCAACCAGCGACAGGGATAAAATTTTTCCTTTAATGAATTTCTGATCACCGAAAATGCTGATAAGCTTGATGCCATCTCCCTCAGGCTCAACTTTGTCTACAGCTTCCATGATCAAGGTTTCAGAATTATTTTTTAAAAGATATGCATTGGCTTCGCACATGATATTTTCCTCACATTTATTCACATTTTTTCAAATGATTTTCCACCAGTTCGTCTATTAAGTGGGGCAATGGCATTTGAGAGACACCGGCAATTCGAATATTTTCCTGGCTCAAGGGGATTAATATTTTTTCTGCACAAGCAGATGAGATGGCGTTTGCTATATCGGGTGTGACCTCACCCATCATGGCATTTGCCATAAGAATGCTAATGGGGCCTACAATAACATCAACTGTTTTTATTGTTTGGATAATGGCGTTCTCGCCTGATGCGCCTTTGTTTGCTCTGGCTTTCAACATATTTGCCGTTGCAATTGCATTGGTGCCAAGCGCTATGATTTCAACAGATTCTCCATAAACCTCTTTTATTTTTTTTATGATGGCGCTACCTATACCACCACCCTGACCGTCAATCACGCATATTTTTTTCATAAAGTTTTGTTACCTTTAAGACTGAACAGATGCCTTTTTATGGAAAATATAATCGTCATGGCTCGCCATTTAGCATTTGAAAGAGACGGTTTAAGTCATCATCTCCATAAAAATCAATAGAAATTTTCCCTTTTTTTCCTTTCCGGGCGATATGCACTTTTGTTCCGAAACGCCGGGAAAGACCATCAGAAATGTCTTTAAAATAATTATCAGAAACAGACGGCTTTTTTTCCGGTATTATTTTTTCTGATTTTAACTGTTTGACCAAGCTTTCAGTCTTTCTGACGGAAAGGCCTTTTGCCAGTATGGTTTTCCATGCCGCATTTTGCTGAGCCGGATTTTCAGCACCCAGCAGTGCCCTGGCATGCCCCATGCTTAATGTTCCATCTGAAATGCTCGCTTTTATTGGCTCCGGGAGATGACGCAATCTCATAAAATTGGCCACGGCAGATCTGCTTTTGCCCACACGTTTGGCAACTTCTTCCTGGGTGAGTTTGAATTCATTCAGAAGGCGGTGATAGGCTTCTGCTTCTTCCATGGGGGTAAAATTTTCACGTTGAATGTTTTCAACAATGGCCATTTCAAGCAGTTCAGTATCTGAAATATTTTTTACAACAACAGGTATTTTGTCAAGACCAGCCATTTTGGCTGCCCGAAGCCTTCTTTCTCCTGCAATCAACTCATATCCTGTATCATCTGTTCTTACCAGAAGTGGCTGAATAATACCCTGCTCTTTTATGGATTCGGCCAGCTCATTCAGTTCCTGTTCGGAAAATTTCATTCGCGGCTGATAGCGATTGGGATTGATGATATTGATATCACATAGAAAATAATCACTCGATGCATTATTAAACGTATCTATGTCCGGCAACAGAGCGCCTAATCCTTTGCCTAAAGCCTTCTTGGGTTGTTTTTTATGAGAGTCTGGGTTTTTCATAGCGCCGGGTCATGATATTTTATAATTACAGGTTGTGATTTATTTATTCCGCTGAACTAATTCCTTGGCCAGGGCCATGTAACTGACTGCACCTGGTGATGAAGCATCATAAGCAAAAATTGGCTGCCCAAAGCTGGGCGCCTCACCAAGACGCACATTTCTTGGAATGATTGTTTTAAACACAAGATCTTTAAAATATTTTTCCGCATTTTCAGCAACCTGGGCAGCCAGATTGGTCCGTTTATCATACATGGTCAGGAGAATTCCTGCGATTTTAATTGCCGGATTCAAATTTTTTTTAATTTTCTTGATGGTTTGTAAAAGCTGGCCCAGGCCTTCAAGTGCATAAAATTCGCTTTGCAGGGGGATAAGAACCGTATCAGCGGCAACCATGGCATTTAATGTCAAAAGGTTCAGAGACGGCGGACAATCCAGAATAATATATTCAAATTCCCTGTTCAGTTTCAAAAGCATTTTTTTCAATATATTTTCTCTGGAAGGTGCGGACATCATTTCAACTTCAAAACCAATCAGTTCAACCCGCGAAGGAATGATTTTTAACGAATCGACATTGGTGTCAATAATCAGGTTTAACACGTCTTCTTCACCAATCAGGCCATGGTAAAGCGTTTGATTGAGAGATGTCTTGTCAATTCCCAGGCCTGTCGTGGCATTGGCTTGAGGGTCGCAATCCACCAGAAGGGTTTTGCTGGATGATAAAGCAAGAGCAGAGGCGAGATTGATCGCTGTTGTCGTTTTACCGACACCACCCTTTTGATTTGCTATGCATATTATCTGCGCCATGGAATGTATCCCTAACACACAATTTGATATTTGAAAAGCATATTAGATTGTGCCATGATGATTGTCGATAACAAACGAAAAAGAGGAGAGTATATGTGTGTTTTAAAAAAATTGGTAGGTGTTTTTATCATAATGACGATGATAACTTTCCTGCTTATCCCTTCGAATGCTTTTTCAATTACATCAAAACAGGAAGAAGAGATTTCAAAAGAATTCATGAAGATGGTTTTAAGCCATTATCATTTGGTAGATGACCCGCTGATCACAGATTACGTGAATGCTGTTGGGAAAAGGCTTGTGGCAGGTATCCCCCCTCAGTCCTTCAACTTTCAGTTCTATGTGATTGATGAAAATGAATATAATGCATTTGCCGGTCCTGGAGGGCATGTATTTATCAACAGCGGCCTGTTTATGGCCATGGAAAATGAAGAGGAGCTGGCAGGTATTCTGGGTCATGAAATTTCCCATGTATCATGCCGGCATATTTCAGAAGGTATAGAGCGGTCAGAAAAAATAAGTATAGGTACCCTGGCGGGTATTGCAGCAGGCATTTTTTTAGGCGTTGGCGGCGCATCGACTGCGGCAAGTGCCGTGACCTTTGGTTCTTTGGCAGCAGGCCAGTCCATTGCACTCAAATACAGCCGTGAAAATGAAATCCAAGCGGATCAGATCGGTCTTAATAACATTGTCAAGGCCGGATACAGCGGAGAGGGGCTTCTGTCGATATTGAAAAAAATCAGGGCCAAACAATGGTTTGGTTCTGAACAGATTCCCACATATCTGGTTACGCATCCTGCAATCGAAGACAGAATCACCTACATGACGACCATGCTTGAACAAAAGGAATATCAACCCGGTTCATCATTATCAATTGATCCCTATTATTTCGAAAGAGCCAGAACGCGCCTTGTGGGGGTTTATTCTGACGAATCGTTTGCCCTGGCAGAGTTTAAGACCGCTGTCAGTAAGTATCCTACAAATCCCATGACACATTATGGCTATGGGCTTGCTCTTGAAAGAGCAGGCAACAGAAAGGAGGCGATCCTTCATTTCAAGAAGGCGCTGGAGAAAAAAGCATTTGATCCCTACATACTTCAGGATCTGGGGAGAGTCTATTTTTTTGATTCCCAACCCAAGGAGGCATTAGGTACCTTAAAAAGTGCCATCAATATTAATCCGGAGTGCGGGCCGGAAGCCTATTTCTATCTCGGAAGAGCTTATGCAGAATTAGGAGATTATAAAAAAGCGGAGTCGATATACCTTGATCTGACAAAAAAAACGCCCTTATACAAAATGGCTTATTATTATCTGGCTGAAATTTATGGCAAACAGGGGTACATAGGTGAACCGAATTATTATTTGGGACTTTATAACAAAAACATGAACAATTATGCCAATGCTGAATTCCACCTCAAGAAAGCGATCGAAACCCTGAAAGACCCGGAAAAACTCGAACATGCCAAAGAATTGCTTAAAGAAATAAAAAAACGGGAGCGTTCAGCAGGGTCTAAAGAACAAAAGACAGGGCCAGACCCAAAATCATTTTTCAAATTGATCAAAATGGGAAAACTGCATGGTGAAAGTCCCTCTTCCCTGGGTTGCAGATCTTAAACTGGTTGAATAGCCAAACATTTTTGAAAGTGGCACAATGGCATTGATTTCCTGAATACCACTTTTGGGATTTATCGAAGATATTTTCCCCCCTCGTGCATTGAGCTCTCCAATGACGTCACCCATGAATGCATCCGGAACGAGAATTTCCACATCCATAATCGGCTCAAGAAGGAAGGGATGGGCTTTCATCATGGCTTCCTTGCATGTCATGGAGGCGCTCACATTAAATGCGAGTTCACTGCTCATGGATTCCCTGAACGCGCCCTTAATTAGAACAGCCTCAACATCCATCACCGGATAACCCATAAATGCACCACTGGCGAAAGAATCCATTACACCTCTTTCAATTGCCGGAATATACTGATCCGGAATCATATCAGACGATATTTCTGACCTGAAGGTGTTCCCTGTCCCCCGTTTCAGAGGTGACAACTTAAGCGTAACCTCTCCATAATGATGTTGCCCTGAAATATCCCTGTCAAAAACAACAGTGGCTTCAGATTCTGTTCCGATGGTTTCCCTGTAAACAACCTGTGGTTTACCGACATTGACGTTGGTGTTAAATTCACGGAGCATTCGGCTGATAATGATTTCAAGGTGAAGCTCTCCCATTCCTGATAAAATGGTCTGCCCGGTATCTTCATCTTTCCGGACTTTCAATGTGGGATCTTCAGCAATAAATTTTTTGATAACCTCCTCTATTTTCTCCTGATCCGCATGGGTTTTGGGCTCGATCGCTATAGAAATAACAGGTTCATAGAAGTCTATTTTTTCTAGAAGTACCGGATGTGTCTGATTACATAGGGTATCTCCGGTTGAGGAGTCTTTCAAGCCCACAACGCCAATGATTGCTCCTGCCCCGGCCTCATCTATCCTTTCTTTTTTATTTGCATGCATTTTTAAAAGACGGGCCAGTTTTTCCTTTTTGCCGAGAGACGGGTTGAATACCTCTTCACCGGCTTTCATTGTGCCACTGTAAATTCGTACAAAAGAAAGTTTTCTGCCTTCTATCATCGAAACTTTAAAAATGAGAGCCGCAAGCGGGCCGTTACTTTTTGTTTCGAATTCGAGAGTGTCGCCAGTTTCCGGATGAATTCCTCTAATGGGAGGCACTTCGACAGGGCTTGGCAAAAATTGGACGATAGCGTTCAAAAGGGGTTGTATGCCTTTGTTTTTAAGTGCACTTCCACATAAAACAGGAACAAGGGCAAGTTGAATGGTCGCCTTTCTGATGGCAGCAATGACCATTTTTGCTTCTATGGGTTCTTCAGCAAGGTAGGCCTCCATAATATGATCGTCGAAATCAGCCACGCCTTCTATCAACTTATCTCTGTATTCTTTTACCGATTCGAGAAGTTCAGGCGGGATGGGGCTTCTTTCATATTTGGCACCCAGAGTTTCCGTATCCCATATGATCTGTTCCATCGAAATCAGATCGACAACACCTTTAAAATTCTCCTCCGCACCTACCGGGATCTGCAGGATCAGGGGGGTTGCTCCCAGCTTTTCCTTCATCATGTCAACTGTACCGAAAAAATCAGCGCCGATACGGTCGAGTTTATTGATAAAAGCGATTCTGGGAACCTTGTATTTGTTTGCCTGCCGCCATACTGTTTCCGATTGGGGCTCTACACCGCCCACAGCACAGAATACAGCGATAGCACCGTCCAGCACCCGAAGAGATCGCTCCACTTCAATGGTGAAGTCCACATGCCCCGGTGTGTCGATTAGCTGAATGACATTGGTGTCCCACAGACAAGTCGTTACTGCGGACGTGATCGTAATGCCTCTTTCCTGTTCATCGGTCATCCAATCCATGACAGCTTCGCCATCGTGAACCTCGCCGATTTTATATGATTTTCCGGTATAATAGAGGATACGCTCTGTTACGGTTGTTTTCCCCGCATCAATATGCGCCATGATGCCTATATTTCTGATCAGGTTAATTTTTTCTTTTTTATTCATCGCACTAACAGCATGTTTGCTTTAAAAGGTAATTTAATGTCAATATGCCCGGAAAGCGTCAGGGCATCATTCCCTCCCAGTAAAAATTTAACAGCTTTTATCTGAGGGATATTGACGATTAAAGAGTTGACTATCGAAAAGACCGTGAAATATTCAAGTCGGCTACCACCGGGATGATCGGTTTTTATATTTTCTGAAAGATCGACGTATGCGGTACCATTTTTTGAAAGATAAAGTGCTCTTAAGGTCGTTTCAGAAGGGATGGTTCTCATTAAACTTCCTTTTGGGCCAGCAATTAAGGCTTCAACAATTGATTTTGCAAATTGGGCAGGATCCTCAACGTTGATAAAAGAACGCTCCTCTGCCATCAGAAAGGATGTGCTGGTATCTGTAAAGTAAAGATAGATATTGGATCGGGTAACCGGAGACACATGAAACGACAAGGGCATGCCGTCCTTGGGCACGTGAGAATGCTTTGACCAGTGTATTTTGGATAACACGGCTATAGCGGTGAAAGCCGTCACCAATATCAGTGCCAAATAAAAAGAATATTTTTTGTTACCCATGCCTGATAGTTGCCCTTTTAAAATTGGGGAAAGACGAGTCCCTTAATGTATAGCCTTAAAATTGCAAACCGTTTTTTGATCGGACCATTTCACATTTACTTGCTTTCAACACGCTCTAAGCTAATATGTGTTTCATGTCAAGAAAAGAAGAACGCATCCTTGAGACTTGGATGATTGCGGGTTTTGAAATAATTCACAACAATTCCTGTAGTAAAAGTTTTTTAATTGAATATATTGTTTTTGTCGTTTAATTATGTATACATAACCTTTTTTGGCATTCAGATCAATTATCGGAATTTAATGAATATTAAAAGCTCATGAGAAAAAATTTACTGGGACAGAAAAAATCACATCTGGTTGCTGACTGGAATGCGCTTGAAAGGGTTTTTATCCGGCCTGAAAATGAGGCCACGCGGATCACGCTTGTTAAATATATGGAGCAGATTCTTTTCGGGCTTCATGAGTTTTTAAATAAGAATGTCGGTATTACCGAGGAAATCAGTTTAAAAGAACTCTCCAAAAATTTTACTGATACGCGTATCGGTAAGCACCCGGAAAAAAAACTGGCAGATGTTATTACAGATATTGTCAAGGAAATCGCACCCCATGCCGTGAATGTGGCATCCCCTTATTTTGTAGGTCACATGACATCTGCTATCCCGTTTTTTATGGTGCATCTTAAAACCATAGTATCCGCACTGAACCAGAATGTGGTCAAGCTTGAAACATCCAAGGTTGTCTCTGTCATAGAAAAGCAGGTAATCGCAAAGATTCACCGGCTCATTTACAATATGAACGAGCTATTTTACCAGACACATGTTCAGAATACAACCACGTCCTTGGGCTGTTTTACAGAAGGCGGCACATCGGCCAATCTGACAGCACTGTGGGTGGCCAGAAATGCGGCATTTCCTCCCAAAAATGGATTTAAGGGCATTGAGATCGAGGGCCTTTCTGCTGCATTCCGGGCGTATAATATTGAAAGAGCTGTGGTTCTGGTTTCCGTGCGTGCCCACAAATCCCTTAAAAAATCCGGTGGCATTCTGGGGATCGGGAATCAGAATGTGATTGCCGTGGATGTGGATGACCGGAGCAGAATCGATATTTCGCTTTTGAAGCAGGAAATCAGGCAACTGAAAAAAGACGGGAAGACAAAAATTATCGCCATTGTGGGGATTGCCGGCAGCACGGAAACCGGGAGCATTGATCCATTAAGGGAAATGGCGGAGATTTGTAAAAAAAACGATACTTGTTTTCATGTTGATGCAGCCTGGGGCGGACCGACATTGATGTCCGAGAAATACAGGCACCTTCTAAACGGTATTGAGCTTGCCGACTCCGTAACCATTGACGGGCACAAACAATTTTATATGCCCATGAGCTGCGGTATGCTTTATTTCAAAGATCCGTCGATCATGGATCTCATGGCATATCATGCCAATTATATCAATCGCCGGGGCAGCGTCGATCTTGGTATTAAAACATTTTCCGGGTCCCGGGAGGCCAACTCCCTTATTCTCGACAGTGCACTTAAAATCATGGGAACCAGAGGTTATGCGCTTTTGATTGAGCATGGGATTGAAGTGGCTGCTGATTTTGCAGAAGAGATCGAAAGCAGGGAGAATTTTGAGCTTGTTACGAAACCGGTGTTGAATATATTGACATATCGGGTATTTCCCAAACAGCTGAAAAAAGAGCATGAAGCTGGGGATGACGATCAAAAGAAAGCGATCAATGCCCGATTAAATGAAATAAACAGGATTGTTCAACAGGTTCAGCGGGAGGCAGGAAACAGTTTTGTGTCAAGAACAGCTTTTAAAATGAAAAAAAACCCAAATGAACAGATGGTTGTTTTGAGGTGCGTCATGATGAACCCGATGACCAACATGAGTATTTTAAAGGATATTCTTGATGAGCAGGAAAAAATTTATCTTGACTGGGACGCCGGAAAACTGAAAAACAAGGGACGCAGCCGGACATATTGATCGATTCATCAAGAGGAATCCACCCACTGCAAGGTTATGACAGGTTAGGTTGAAAATGAATATACAGAAAAAAATAACGTTGGTAATTGCAACACGAAACAAGGGCAAGACAGAGGAAATCCGGTCGTTTTTGAAAGATTATCCTGTCCATATCAAAAACCTTGAAGATTTTGGTCCGATACCGGAGGTTATAGAGGATGGGGATACCTTTGATGAGAACGCTTATAAGAAAGCCAGCTTTACAGCCCGGGTTCTTGGACTCCCTGCCCTCGCAGATGACTCCGGTTTGGTAGTGGATGCATTAAATGGCGCACCCGGTGTTCACTCGGCCCGATATGCAGGCGCAGATGCCACAGATCAAGAAAGGGTGGCAAAACTTTTAAGCGAGATGAAGGGCATAAAAAACAGGAACGCCGCGTTTGAATGTGTGATTTCCCTTGCCGTTCCTCAGGGATCTGCATTGACATATGACGCAAGATGTGAAGGCCTTATCACTGAGGCCGCAAAGGGTGAAAACGGGTTTGGGTATGATCCTGTTTTCCATTGCCAGGAATTTGGGAAAACATTTGCTGAACTGACACTGGAAGAAAAAGGGCGTATCAGTCACCGGGGAAAGGCGTTCGCTCAGTTAACTCAGGAGTTTGACAAAGTTATGATATGGATTAACCAGAATATGCCGAGGTTTTCCTCCATACACGACGATGAAAATTCAGGGAAACAATAATTTTTGTAAAAAAAAGGATGGCCTTTTTAAAGACTTTATATAATGGAGTCAAGGATATTTAGGGGTAACGGGATACTATAAATTGTTAATTATTTAACGAGAAGGTAAATAATATGACACTTCAAATGAAACTAATGGATGTGGCAAGTGAAATCGGTGGGGTTACCGCATATGACGCGGCAATGCAGATTCTTGAAAAAAAAATGGATGCGGCAAATGTTGCCAAAATCAGTCAGATCAAGTGCAAACCCGTCGTTATTAAAATTGCAAATGCTGTAGTCATGTGTGATCCGGACACGGTTTTTATCAACTCCGGCTCACCGGAAGATAAAGCGTTTATAAGATCGCTTGCATTGAAAAATGGTGAAGAGTCAACACTCGCAATGGAAAATCACACCATTCATTATGATCTCAAGGAAGAGCAGGGCCGTATTACAGACCGGACATTTTATATGGCCGAGCCTGAAGAGATCGTAAGCTCCCTTGCAAACCGGATGGACCGGACAGATGCCTTTTCAGATATCAAGGAAAAGATGACAGGCATCATGAGGGGAAAAACCATGGTGGTCGGTTTTTATATGAGAGGACCGGCTGGGAGCCCTGCTTCCAATCCTGCTGTTGAAATCACAAGTTCGGCCTATGTTTCTCACAGTGCTGATATTCTTTACCGAAACTCTTTTGGCATTTTCAATCAGGAAGTGACGCGCTTGGGGCATTTTTACGGCAATATCCACTCAGAAGGAAAAAACAGGTCGGAAGATCTGCCAAATGCCAGGGTATATATGGACAGGAGCACGCAGACAACCTACAGCATCAACTGCACCTATGCGGGCAACACGCTTCTCATGAAGAAAGGAAATCATCGTTTTTCCGTGGATAAAGCGGTCTACACAAACAGGGGCAATGAACTTTCCGAGCATATGTTTATCACGGGTATCGAGGACGAGGATGGCACTATCACCTGGTTTGCCGGTGCTGCTCCCAGTGGATGCGGCAAGACAACAACCGCAATGGCGGGTGGTCATTTTGTGGGAGATGATCTGGCACAGATGTGGATTGACAAGGATGGCTTTGTCAGGTCCATCAATCCGGAAAAGGGCATATTCGGCATTGTGGAAGATGTGAACTGGGAAGGTGATCCCAAATTGATGGAACTTTTAAGAAAACCGGGTACAGAAGTCATATGGTCCAATGTGTTGATAGATGAAAACAAAGTGCCTCACTGGACAGGAAATGGCGAGCCGGAACCGGAAAAAGGGTTTAATTTTCAGGGAGACTGGAAAAAAGGGATGACAGATAAAAATGGAAAACCCATTCCCATTTCCCATCCCAATGCACGGGCTACGCTGTCATCAGATGCCCTTGACAACTATTCTGAAAAAGCAGAAGATCCCGCAGGTGTTGAAACAAAAGTAATTACATACAGTGGCCGCGACAGTGACACCATGCCGCCTGTTTGGGTCGCTAAAAATCCGGATCATGGCGTGGCGATAGGTGCCTGCATTGTTTCGGCAGCTACGGCAACAGAAGTGGGCGCAACCGGTGTTAAAAGGGCACCCTGGGCAAATGCACCGTTTATTCCGGGAGCACTCGGTGATTACATGGATGCCCAATTCAAATTTTTTGGAAGCAGCAAAACGCCTGAAGACAAGAGAGTGGTCATGGCAGGCCTCAATTATTTTCTGACCCATGAAGCACGTGGCGGTTCATCCAAAAAACTTCTGGGAGAAAAAAAAGATGTGAAAGTCTGGCTCGGGTGGCTTGCCAAACGGGCAAATAAAAAGGTTGACGTCATCCATACTCCTGTCGGTGGTATTCCGAAATATGAAGATCTCAAAGCGCTGTTTAAAAATATCATTGATAAGGATTATCCGGAACACCTTTATGTCAAACAGTTTTCACTCTATGTAGACAATATATTGAAGCGAATAGATCTTCAGACAAAAGCCTATGGTAAAGAGAAAGATATTCCTGAGACTCTTTTTAAAGTGCTTGCCGAGCAGAAAGAAGGGCTTTTGAAATTGAAAGACGCATACGGAGAAGTTGTTTTGCCTTCACAACTGATCGCAGCACAGTAACCCACATGTAACTGTTTCTATAAAAAGGGTTGCGTTGATCGCAGCCCTTTTTTTTGGGATAACCTGAAACCGGAACCGGTCTAATGTCCCGTTTGAACGATCACGCCATATTAAAAAGTATTTTCAGCCGGAGAATGATCGTTGCGCTGTTCATGGGATTTGCATCTGGTCTGCCCCTTTTTTTGACATCCGGCAGCCTCATTCAGGCATGGATGACCGAAGAAGGTGTTGACCTCTCGTTAATCGGATTAACGGCTTTTTTCGGACTGCCCTATACCCTTAAATTTTTATGGGCACCTTTTTTGGACCGGTTTATTCCTCCTTTCTTGGGAAGAAGACGAGGCTGGCTTCTTACTTTTCAAGTGTTACTGATGATTTCAATCGCAGGTTTGGGACAGACAGACCCTTCTAAAAATATTTACATGGTTGCTTTGGCAGCGTTTATTGTTACGTTCTTCAGTGCCTCTCAGGATATTGTAGCCGATGCGTACAGACGGGAAGACCTGGCTGATGAAGAACTGGGACTGGGTTCCTCAATGTTCATCAATGGTTACAGGATAGGTATTCTTTTAGCGACCGGAGGGGGACTTATCCTGGCAGATCATATGTCATATTCACGCGTATATTTTTTGATGGCAGCATGCATGATAGTGGGTATTGTCACCACAGTGCTAACTCCTGAACCTGCGCTTCCGGATGAAACACCAAAAACATTAACAGAGGCGATTATAGCGCCTTTGGTCGATTATTTCAGCAGAAATAATGCCATACTCATTCTCACGTTTATCCTGTTATATAAAATCGGAGATACCATGGCTGGTGCCATTACCATGCCTTTTTACCTGCAAATCGGTTTTAGCAAAACAGAAGTCGGTACAATTGTGAAACTTTTCGGCTTCTGGGCGACCATTTTCGGGAGCATGGCCGGTGGCATTCTGATGTTGAGAATCGGCATTACAAAAAGCCTCTGGATTTTTGGCGTTCTCCAGGCGGTTTCCACCGCAGGGTTTGCGCTTATGGCCCATATCGGCTACAGCATTTCCCTGCTTACGTGCGTGATCACATTTGAAAATTTAAGCGCCGGTATGGGCACATCTGCATATGCCGCCTATATGGCAAGCATCACCAACAAAAAATTTACAGCCACTCAATACGCCCTTTTAACCAGTCTCATGGGCGTCCCACGAATATTTGCCTCAGCACCAACCGGGTTTTTTGCCGAGTACCTGGGGTGGGAGAACTTTTTTATCTTCTGTACACTCATTGCGTTGCCAGGCATGCTGCTTCTTTTTAAAATCGCGCCATGGCGCTCTGAATAAAGACGGAAAAATTTCTACAACTGTCTCGACATATCGAGAATTTTGAATCACACCTCTAAACACTTAAAAAAATATGGTAAAGGGTAAAACCTCTTGCTTTAAGATTATGCCGGGTTTCATAAATTTCATTGGAAGATAGAATGCCTGACTTTGATAGTTTTTTAGGCGCTATGAGCTTGAGTTCTTTTATTTTGCTGTCAATATATCCTGAAACGCCTGAGCAGGCTTTTTCAATATCCCCATCAAAGATATATCCAAGCATTGCACCGGTGACCATAAGTGGTGCATATTGGCCGGTAACAAACCGCATCATGCCTTTATTGACATACTCATCATTCCCGGCGTCCATTTTTCCTTTGCCGCTGGTTGATCGCACTCTCAATCGTTTGGCTTCAATTGCAAAATAGATTTCTGAACCATATTCACAAGACACTAAAATATCAATATAGCCTTCCGGTGTGTCTATATCAGGATCAGGTGAAAGTATTTCTTGTTGAGGGTGAATACTTAAAGGACCATCTCTAAAAGGTGGCAATTGGTTTAATTTTTTGCAAAGGCGCCGGGTCAGTCGATTTTCAATTTCATTGGGTGTTTTTTTTCGAAGTGTTTTCCCAGCCTGAACAATATTGGTTAAGATAATGGGGATATGCCCTGTCGGGAAAAGATTTCCGAATTTCTTTTCCTCGTTATCCATTAAAAGACCTCATGAGATTGAACAATTTCCCCATAGATCCGTGCTGCATCGTTTAAAGCCGCTGTGCGTGTCCAGTTCAGGAGGTTGTTGGGACGAACAATATGAATGTGTTGCCCTTGAAAAATAAGAATATCACGGTGGTAAATTAATGTTCCATACTCCTTTGAAGCGTGCTGATGGAACGTATTCAAATTTTCAGCGAGTTTTTGTGAAATTTCTTTTCGTTGAAATGCCGTTTTCTTATCGGCAAGATTGACTGTAACCATGGCAAGGCCGGTTTGTTTATCAAAGCCGCCTTCTGCGCTAACCCGATAGCGCGAGCCTTCCACAGTGGCCCACTGGTTCAGTGTAAGTGTCAATGTATCTGCATATGCCGCTATGCCATTGGTTGAATAGGGTTCGATATGTGTTTTATCAACTGGATCAAGCGTAACGGTTTTGGATGAATTCCAGGTAGTCGGTGTAGAACTGGGTTCGAAAATTTGAATGGTATCTTCTACCAGCATGATTTCCTGTTCGGTCAAACCAAAATAATTATAAATCATGGGTTCGATTTCATTTTGGACGGCATCAACCTGTCGTTTCCGTTCTTTCTGCCATGTATGGCTGATGTCGGAGTCATCTTGTTTGAACAAAGAATAGCGCTTGGCATCGGGTTTTAATTTGTCAAATGTCTCTTGCAGCCGTGTTTTAAGTTGACTGATTTTTTGACCGATCTGTTTAACGATTTTTCTTGAATCAGGTGAAATAATTTCATAACCCGGCAAGGGAAAAGGTACCCTCAGCAACTCGTTGAGATGGACTTTGTCCCTCTCACTCCCCCAGTTTGAAGAAGTATGAAATAAAAAATATCTCGCAAGATTGGATCGTAAATAAGCAGATAGAAACATTAGAAGAGAGGTGTCCGTTTCCGGACCGGCTATAGATTGAAGAGAATGTTGAAAGAGTACATCCTGATCACTAAAAGCGACTTTGCCAAAACCTTGGCTGATGAGAACCATTGGCGTTTGAAATAGTTCATTAGGTGGTTGGCTGTATAACACATCCTTTCGATATTTTTTCTTTTCCAGTCTTTCTTCTATTGAAATCGTGTCAGTTGCCAATAATAGTAAATCGTTTTTCCAGGGCGATGCTTCAATAAAAGGGGTTGTTAGTGGCCACATTATTTTTTTTAGAGGACGATCTGACTTGGTTTTGGACGCTAAGAATGGTTTGATGCCTTGTCCGATAATCCATCTTTTTGTTTTTTCCTTCTTCTGTTTCCGAAGCTCACTAAGCACATCAACATGTTCTCTTAATGACGGCAAAGATTGAAGCAAATCAAGCAGCTTCTGATCCCGTTGCGTTCCCCATAACCTTCGTTTCCAAACAACCGGTGCCGGTGTGGTTTTAGATTGGGTTGCCGTAAGGATATCTGTAAGCGAAAGCCAAGTCCGGGATGACGGATTAATGGTCACAACACCTGTTCGTAAGCCATCACGGTTAAATTTGGGAGCAGTGAATTCGATTCTATGTTGCGAGAGTTTGGGAGTCGTATTTTTAAAACGTGCTATGAATGCCGGACATAATGCATTCTGAAACAGGAGAAAACTGTAATCCGCCATTTGCAAAACCATCTCCAGGCATACTTGTTTTAACCATTTTGCTTGAAAGGCATCGGTCTGGTTTTGCAGAATTTTAGTGGGCAACAGAAGGCACCCTGTCCCATCTTTTTTAAGTAATTCCGGTGCTTTTTGCATAAATTTCTGGGCGATTTGTTTGCTCCCTCTTCCCTCCCAGGGCGGATTGCCGATTATACAGTGAAAAGCCTCACCGGAAAGCGTTTCTTTTGCCAAAAAATCAGCTCTTAAAATAACCGGGATATCTGCTGAAGGCCGATCAGGTGTATCCCCATAATTCAGCAATTTGGGAAGCGGCTGCCCGGTTCGTTCCACATGTTTTTGAATGTCCGGGGGATTGAAGAAATCAAGATAGGCCAGATAAAGACTGAAACAGGCAATCCGGCAGGCTGTTTCCTCAATATCAATTCCCCTGATCTGGCAAGCAAGGATATTTCGAAGGGCATTTGCTTTTTTTGAATACGTAATTCGTCCGGTCTGTGAATGAATCCACCTATTTGCCAGGCGGTTAAACAGGATGACCAGAAAAATGCCCGAGCCACAAGCCGGATCCAGAAAGGTTCCGTCTAAAAGAGCCGGGTTGTCCTTCATGGCTATGTCCACAACCATTTCTGCTAAAAATCGCGGCGTATAAAAAGCACCTTTTCCCTTTTGTTTTTCTGGGTCTTCAGTTGTTAGAAAATCCTCGTAAATGGCACTGATTGTTTCAACAGGGATCATTTTAAAATTGTATGGCCAGAAGCCCAAATAACGCTGACCGCTTTCAACTTCATGACCACCTAAAAAAAGCTCTAATTTTTTAAGGTGAATTGGGTGAATGAGTTTTTTTTCATTTTCCAGATCCTGATCGAACATATTGCCGTTAAACTTGTTTTTAAGGTCTTTGAAGAGATCGTAAAGGAATTCTAATTGCAAACGTTTGGCAAACAACTTGGTAGGGCTGATACCACGTTCTAATGGTCCAATGGAAACAATTCCCCGATCAAGCAGATAACAAAGGAAGAGGACTCTGCCTATAAAGGCATGGGCGGCCATGGGACTTAGCCCTTCATCTCCTGCAATCAGGGCATTTCGCAAAGCCCGCAGGTTGTCTGAGAGCCAGGCATCTACGGTTTGATCTGGATCAAAAACAGGTCTGTTTTTTTCGTAATAGTGACCCGTCGCCAAATCATGGAATAATGTCTGGATGCGATGGACGTAATCGGCTCGCTTTAACGTTTCAATTAGCGCATGATCAGCGGTATCTTTATTCGCTTGATCATTTTGTGGCTTTGTCAAACCGGAATAGATAAAGACGGATGTGGGATCAGCCAGGACAAGGATATTGGCCACACCTTGATTCCAAAAAAGGTTTTGCAGACGGAGGCGATCCTTCAAAGATAAGGGGATGCCATGTTCTTTGAAATACAATACGGGGCGGCAATCAATACAGAGGACGCCGTTGAGTCTTAATTCTTCCCATGCTCGGCCAATAACCGATACATACCCTATCAGGTTGAGGTCACTTTGGATCGATTCAAGGGTGCTGTAAAACATCATCCCTGAGAGCGCCACTTCATGTGCTTTTGTAAGGTCTGATATTTTTGTGGTGGTCTTCACGTTTTATTATATCCGCCTAATAAGAGCCTTTGCCGTACCTTGTATTATGAGTTCGTTGACAGGAACCCAATCATTGTAATCAGGATTTTCAACCCTTAAATAGAAATTGTTTTCTTTTAAAGCAAGGGCTTTCAAAGTATTTTCGCCATCAATCAAAGCAACGACGACATCATTCTCATTCGGCGTGGCATCAGCATCCGCAATCACCCAATCTCCATCATATATGCCTCTGCCTATCATGGAATCCCCTTTTACTTTAAGAGCAAAAAGGCGGTGGTGTCCAATTCCGTCGAGTATTGTTGAATCGACCGAAATCGTTCCAGACTGGAATTCAATTTTTTGTTCCGGAGTGCCTGCCGGAATATCCCCAATAATCGGCACGGTAATAGTTTCCTGACCAGTTCGTTTAACCGAAGCGGTTAATTCGATACCTCTGGACCGGCCAGTATGACGACGTAAATAACCTTTTTTTTCCAGGGCTAAGACGTGATCGGCTGCCGCTTTTGTACTTTTAAATCTGAAATGATTGGCAATTTCCCTGTATGTTGGGGCCATTCTTTCTTTGCTCTGAAATTCGCAAATAAAGTTAATTACTTCTGTTTGTCGAGGTGTTAATCTATTCTCACTATACATTTGTGTAGTACAGTGGCAAGTCAAATTTAACTTGTCAATAATTTATTATTGTTTTTGATGCAATATGTAATTCAACATCAAGTCAAAATCATTGAGATTCGTACCTATAAAACTGAATATATCACCTTCTCTACCAATTTTTTTATGTATTATTATTGGTCCCGTGATAGAATGATACAAAAAAGAAAGCGGGGAGAAAAATGACAAGTGATTATCAGTTAAGAAATATTTTACGAAAAGAAAAAGAACAGCTTGCGCTTAGGCAAAAGATACTTGCCATGACTTCTGACAAGGCTTTGGCGGAAATTCTGAATTCAGATCAACCGGCAGGCCTTGTCCAGTCATTTTCCGAAGAGGATTTATATTTTTTAATCCATGAGATTGGCCTTGATGATGCCCTGCCTGTGATTTCTCTCGCGGCATCAAAACAATGGGAGTATATTCTCGATCTGGAAACCTGGCATAGAGATAAAATTGACCTCCAATCTGTTTCAAAATGGATGCACCTTTTTTTTCAGGCAGATAAAAATCGTCTTGTTCACTGGTTGATGTCAGAAAAGGTTGAATGGCTGGAATATTATCTTTTTAAACATATTGATGTCCGAATAAGACAGCATGACGAGGACCCTTCCGATTTTGATGAACACCATTTCACACTCGATGATATTTACTATATCCGGTTTTTGGGTAATTCTGAAAAAAGAGGCCAAAATGAGTCTTTTGATGATGACCAGTACTGGTTTGAAAAACAGTTCCTGGAACATCTGGCGGAGATAGATCATACCACCTATCAGAGCCTGCTGATAGAAGCGATGAGTGTCCTTTCTGCAGAATTTGAAGAAGAGAATTATCGGTTAAGAAACGTGCGGCTTGCTGAAAAAGGGTTTGTGCCATTTGATCAAGCCATAGAAATATATGCGCCCATTACGGTCGAGGCTGTGACCGGGTATGGAAAAAAGTCACTTGCCACAGGGGGTATGGATGACGACAGATCTTTTTCTCTCCCTCCGGTTGCAATGAATATGAAAAGAGATTCGGGGTATTTTTCAGATGCGCTGGCTATTATCGAAAAAGATCAGATGTTCACAAAAATTCAGATTGAGTTTGCCACTCTTTTAAATACAATCATTTCTGCAGATCAGGAACCGGTCAGGGAAAGGGAACAATTGGCTGGCGTTATCAAAAAGGCCGCCGGGTATTTAGGTATTGGTCTTGAAATTCTTACCGGTGAAAAAGAGAAAAAAATTAAGAAGGCCGCAGCCATGATTCAGCAATATCAGCTTGCACATATTTTCCGGCTGGGGTATAGCCGCTCGCTCAAATTGAAATTTCGGGCAAATAAATGGGTCAAGAAAAGCTGGTTTAAATCAAAAGGGCTTCCTCTGAGTTTCTGGGATGAAAAACTGATGGGCATTCTTGGCGGACTCCTGGTGCGCCACCCGCTTTTTTTCGATAACTATGAAACAGGTGTCCTTTACAGAGAGTTTGATACGTTATCTGACATTTCACGCACTGAGAATAGCCTGGAAGAAATCATTAACCTGGATAACCTGTTTTCATTGATGACCATAGATCTGAAGGCTTTTTCAGATCCGAGACTAAGTTATATCAAACTGATTCTGACACTCTTTGCGTCACATTTTGCTGGTGTTGAACCTGCCCGTCCAATTCACTTGGGTGAACTCAAGGTTTTTTTTCAAAAACTATGGGGAAGTGAAGAAAATCGGATTAAACAAGCAGGTAAAATCAGTGAAGGTGTAAGGACATTTTTTCTAGGCTGGCTTTCAGATCGGACAGGATTGACTTCCATTGAAATATCGGATCAGATGGGCAAAACCCTTGAGACCATTTTCCAGGAAATGGAGAGTGAATACGGGAATGTATCTTTGGATGATCTTGATCCGCGATTTATTGATCTGATTTATTTAGACATACCCTGAAAGGGGTCACTTTAATGCGTCCTCAATGACATTTATCAGGTTTTTAACTGTGGGTGCGGCTTTTCCCATGAGTGAATAATCTGTTATTGTTTCCGTAAGTGGTGTCGGTTCCGGATTGATTTCTATGATGATTGCACCTGCTCGCTTGGCAATTAAGGGAATGTGGGATGCGGGCTGAACAAGAGCGGATGTGCCTATGACCAGCATCAGGTCACATTCCGACGCTGCTTTTTGTGAGCGCCACATGGCATCCTCGGGTATCGTTTCTCCAAAAAAGACACAGTCTGGCCTGTAAATCCCGCCGCACGGACACCGGGGAGGGATTTCTTTAAGATCGATTTCGTTGCTGGCTCTTTCCGAATGGCAATCCATGCACGAGTAGGTTGCAAAATTTCCATGGAATTCTACCACATCTGTATTTCCTGCCTGTTGATGCAGGCCATCAACATTCTGGGTGATCACGGTGATGAATTTGCCCAGCTTTTCCAGCCTTGCCAGTCCGTCGTGAGCTGCATTCGGATAAGATGACTCAATGATAGCCTTCATTTCCCGGAGAAGGACATGCCAGACTTTTTCAGGATTACTGATAAAAGCCTGGATGTGGGCGTATTCCATAGGGTCGAATTTTTCCCAAAGCCCGCCTTTTCCTCTAAAGGGCGGGATGCCGCTTTCAACTGAAATACCTGCACCTGTCATGGCGACGATTTTATTTGCACGTAAAATTTCTTTTGAAACCTGTTTGATCAGATTATCCATTTGGACACTATAAGTGAATCGCCATATCCGCGGCAACCGCGAAACAGGTCAGCTTTTGACGGGTTGAATCGATGATTTTATGGCAGTCAACGACGATATTATCCATTTCCGTATCTGTTCTTTCCTGATTCAGATGGAACAGGCCCAATTGCCTGACTTCCGCTTTTAAGGCCAAAGAGAGTGTATCTGTATAGGCAGAGTGGCCCCATTCAACCGATTTTTGGTATTCTTTTGGTGTGAACTCGGCATCATGAAAAAGAAGATCGGCATCTTTTGAAAATGCACAATAATCATCTGGTAAAAGACCACCCTTATGCTTAAATGAAAGTTCATTATCGGTCAGGAAAACAAAAGTTTTGCCATCTTCAATAAATTTATATCCACAGCCACCTCCTGGATGGCTCAAGGGAACAGGGGTAATGCTCATGGAGCCGATCCTGAAAGTGTTCGGGCAACCGTCCTTATATGAAATGGTCGCTTTTAATTCTTTGTATTGAATGGGAAAATAAGGGGGCAGCAAAATCCGGGATATCATTTTTTCAACCTGGTTATTCGGGAAAGGGCATTTGTAGATATATATTCTTGAGCTTGGCATGAAAACAGGTCTGAAAAAGGGAAATCCCATGACGTGATCCCAGTGACCATGAGTGAAAATGAAATGGTATTTTTTTCTTCTTTCGGTGATCAGTTGGTTGCCCAGCCTCCGAACGCCTGTGCCAGCGTCTACAATAATAATATCATCGCTTCGGGTTCTGATTTCAAGGCATGTTGTGTCACCACCATATTTGATGAAGTCCTTGCCGGAAACCGGAATAGAACCTCTTGACCCCCAGCATTTAATGACCATTTATTCCCTTTGCATCGTATTTTTCCGAATGTATAATTTGCTAATATAAAGCAAAATAGGATAGTTGGATAAAAAAAGTCAAGTATATTCTATGCTGAACGATAGATGGGGCGCTCAGCCTGGTTGTCCAGGCCAAGCGTTTTTCCTTCCAGTTGGAGAGATTATCAGAAATCAAGAGAAAGCTGGGTGCCAAGCTCCATTGGATTATCACTGGTTCCTGTGGCTTCACCGGCGATCAGATAAGCGGCCATAACATCCAGGTTTAATCCTTTGATCACTTCATAGGAAACCGTGATATCGATCTCCGTCCCAAGGTCTCCGGGTTTCTTTTTTTGGGTAGTTTCATCCACGCCCGGTTCTGCAAGGAGGGCATACCAAATGTCTGCCTTTACAGTGATATTCTCTATGGGTTTATGAGATGCACCAAGGTTAAGGGCCATGATGTTGGCCGTAATATCAGATGGATTGTCCTCTGGGGTGCTATTATTGTAAATGCCATTGCCCAGAATTTCAGACCAGGAGTATGAAGCCCCTTTGGGAACTAAAAAATAGGCGTTGTCTTTATTTTTTGGATCTTTTCCAGCAGCATAAAAGGCTTGGCCATGAAAGCCCATATTGCCAAGATCAACGCCACCACCTGCTGCGACAAGAAATGCTTCATGCCCCCCCTTACCGTTCTTTTCCTCCCCTTTTTCATAAATCCCTGTAAACCAGGCATTTGCAGCATTTAACCGGGCATCAAAGTCTATTCCCAGAAAATAGATGTTTCCCGGATAGTCTTCAAGAAAAGCCTCACCCCCCATTTTTTTTACTATCAGTTCCGAATCTGATTTGTCATCAGTTGAGCCCGAAGGCAGGTTTTTCATTTGATACATCAGATAGGGATTCACCGAAATATCACCCAGTTTGATGGATGGTGATATAAAATAATAATCTTCTTTTGAAAACAAAAGTTCACTGGCAAGGATGGCCGATTGTGTCCCAACCCTTACATTGGTCTTGCCGATGAGAAAATCTGCATACATGTTTTTTATGAGAATTTCAGACTCACTGTTGTATGCCGGCCGTCCATTTTTGATAATGGCATCTTCCGCATACAGACCGGATGCGTTTATATTTGCATCCGGAAACATGCAAAAAACATTTTCAAAGGCATATGCCTGAAATGAGACAGCCATCCAGATCCAGATGGCTGCCGAGAAAATAGATATATGCTTCATAATAGCCTCCATAAGGTTCGTCTAAAAAAATAAATTTCTGATTTAACGAACCTTTACCCGGGAATGCAATGGTTCCCGGGTAAATACTTCAGGCATTAGAAGTTGATTTGCCATTTGGCGCCGACATATATTTTGGAACCTTCAGTCGCGCCTGTTTCATCATCCATGTTATCCACATAGCCGACTTCCGGGACCATACAGACTGCCGGGATGGGGGTATATCTGAGTTGGGCATATACGGCCAGGGTGCCATCCGGATCTTTTGCTGAATCCACATCATGCTGGACATATCCTGCACCGGCTTCAATGGCCATTTTGTCGTCAATTTTGGAGCCTATGACAAGTGCGCCTCCGAGAGAGGCGCTGTTTTCCACATCGCCATCCTTGATCTCTGCAGCATCAGCATTGCCATCAAATTTGAAACCATAATTAGCGGCATTCATCACATAAAACAGGCAGACGTTAACATAGGAATCTCCAATATTTGCCATGCAACGTGCTCCCACGATTCCGGAGTACAATTCATAATCATGCTGATTGGTGCTGCCTGTAGGCGTATATCCGACTTTATAGGCATTGAAACCGCCATAGACGGTTGCCATTACGTTATCCTGTTTGATATTGTAGGCGACTTCCAGTTTCGGGATATAAGTATCAATATCAACGGTACCGTTTTCTTCATCAACACCCAGATCGTTTGTGTTGCTGGGCGAGATTGCAGCGATCGTAAGGTCACCTATAATGACTTGAATTTGGGCCAGCCTGCCTTCATAGGGGCATCCGATGGTTAAGAATCCATCATCTTCGCCATACACCCTGTTGCTCATCATGTGACAATCAAGAGGGGTATAATTTTGGCCGACAAGAAGGGTTCCCTTGCCGAAATTCCAGGAACCGTAGAGGAGTCTGATATTGGCATTTCCACCTGATGTGCCATATTCAAACCGGCCATTCACATCTCCCGTGGTTACATTTGCGCCGATGCGGGCATTGGTCTGGAGCCATTCTGAAAAATCCACATCATCTTCTCCGCTGGCGCTTAAGTCTTCATCTTCCATGTTATACCAGGTGGCCATTCTGGCATGACCGTAGAGCCCCCATTCTGCCAGGGCTGATGATGTAAACACACATAAAAATACAAATGAACTCAAAATCACTAATAATCTTTTCATTTTCTTCTTCTCCTAATTGTAAGAACAGCTGATTCTGGTTTAACCTAATAATTTCAATTACAGTTGGCATGTGTAAAACGTGTGTTTCTTCTTACAGGTCAGTCGTTATCACCTCCTTTTTTTGTTTATGATAATTTTTGCCTGGATATGGAATATAAATAAATCGATTTTACAGGTATGATGGTCTCCGGTGTGTTTGGGAAATCATTTATGATAAAAGATAAGTTTTGGAGATACAGATATCTTAAAATTTTCAGGTTCATGATTCAATCCTGCATAGACGTTTTCAGAGACGAAAATAAGACATCTACTTTTTTTGCTACCTAACAGCCTGAAACCAAAAAGTCAAACGTTTTCAAATAAAATTTTCAAATAAATGCGGCAGGTTATATGTCAAAAAATTGGCAGCCCGTCAAGTTTTACATGTTTGTGCAGAGGAACAGTGATTGGTCCACATGACTTAAATATTGAATATTTACTTTCAAAAACAGCCAAGGTATGGCTATCTGTAAACATATCTGATAGTCATTTTCAAATGATTGCCGAAGGAAACAACGCTATTCATTTTGAAGTTATTGCATTTCAGAGGCGAGGTTTTTATGATTAAGAAAATGGTTTATGCGGGCATTTCCGGTTTTTTTCTGATGGCCTCTTTCTATGGGGGAGAGGTGCTTTCCGCACCTGTTAAAAAAATAGTGATGCTGCCATTTAATATTTTTGCGGAGACCGATCTTTCCTATCTTCAGGAAGGAATAAACCGAATGCTCAACGCAAGGCTTGAACCACTCCGCCAAACCATTCTTTTTGATATTTTGGAAAAAGAGGGAGATTCTGCCGCAAAATTGACAGATTTTTCGAATGCTGTAGAACAGGGAAGACATGTTTCCGCCGATTTTGTGCTTTGGGGAAGCATTACCGTTTTGGGTGAAAAGGTCAGCACAGATATTCAGCTGATAAACGTGAACACAGGAAAAACAGAACTACCCTTTTCCAGGCTTGGGCAGGAAAAGGGGGATATATTAGGTCATGTTGATGCCTGTGCTGAAATGCTTATTGCGTATTTTTCCGGAAATGAGCCTCATTCCCAGGTTCAACCGGCTCAACAAGAGCCTGACAAGCCATTGACAATACTGAAAAGCCAGACATTTGATTTTGCGATCGCCGGGATTTCTGCCGGAGATGTCACTGGAAATGGCCGGAATGAAGTTGTACTAACAGGAAAGGATTCCGTTTATATTTATGAAAACGTTATAAAAGATCCTGTCAGGATTTTTGAATATAAAGAAAAAAACAGTTCGAAAATTTTGGGCGTTGATGTGGCGGATATTAATGAAAACGGAAAGGCTGAAATTTATGTGACCGCAATTTACGAAAACAGCGGGAATTTAAAATCGTTTGTGCTTGAATGGCAAGACGGCACATGTAAAAAAATAACAGACCGGGAAAAATGGTTTTTAAGGGTCATTGATAATGGCAAAGAAAAAAAGATGCTCGTCGGACAGAAACGGGGAAGCCAATCAATGGTGTTCAAATCGGGTATTTATGAGCTTGGATGGAAAAACAATAGCCTTTTTGCGTTAAGACAACTGGATGCGCCTGACAGGGCTACGGTTTTCGGTTTTACAACTGGAGACGTGTTTAACACCGGGAGAAATAATGCTGTGGCAGTGAATAGGGATGGCCATGTTGTCGTCTATCAGGAGGATGGAAAAGAAGCCTGGGTGAGTCCGGTTGTTTACGGTGGCAGTGAAAATTTTGTAGAATATGACACCAGCCCTGTTGCAGATGATAATTTTCATTATTACCTTCCCCAGCGGATGTTTATTTCCGATATCACCCAAAACGGGTTGAATGAACTGGTGCTTGTTTGCAATCATGAAATGACCGACCGCATTTTTGCAAGAATGCGTCATTACGACAGTGGCTTTATCGAATGCCTGGCCTGGGATGCCATCGGTTTCAAGCACCTTTTAAAAACACAGGATATCTCAGGTTATATCAGCGATTATCAGGTGGGTGACTTAAACCGAAATGGCCATCCGGATCTGTTTTTCTCTGTGGTGTCCGGAAGCGGAAAGTTTTTTGGAGAAAAAACAAGCTATCTGGTGTTTTGGGAATACGGAACGTAAGGGCTTTAAACAATCCGGCTGAATTTTTTTTCGATATCTGTTTTTGTCCATTGAATCCATGTGGGTCTGCCATGAGGGCAATGGGACGGATTACTGCAGGCATCAAGCTGTTCCAAAAGCACACGCATTTCTTTTTCAGTCAATGGCTGTCTGGCTCTAATGACGCTGTGGCAGGCCATAATGATGAGGCACTGATCCAGTTTTTCTTCAAGTCCTTTTGAAAAATCAGCATCCAGCATTTTTTCAACCATTTCAATGACGACAGGCTTAATTTCCCGGTCTGCCAAAAGGGCTGGCACGGATTTTATGATAAAGGTGTTGCCGCCAAACGGTTCTACCTCCACCCCCAACAATTGAAGATTTGGAATCAGCTTTTCAAGCAGAGCTGCTTCCTGGTATCCAAGCTCTAAGGTTTCCGGAACAAGAAGATGTTGAACAGGTATTTGCGACAGCCCGGATTTGTGTTTCAGTTTTTCGTAATATATCCGTTCGTGAGCTGCATGCTGATCAACTAGAATCAGGCCCTCAGAAGATTCACACAGGATATACGTATTCCTGAACTGGCCGATGATATGAAGGCTTTGAAAAAAGGATTCTTCCCAAAAGGTTTTCTGTTCGTAGGCGCTCGTTTTTTTGGGAGATACAAATGCTTCAGGTGCTTTGTCTGCAAGAGGTTTGTCAGAATAATCCATGGCTTCCGGACGCGATTCCCTTATCTCGGGGCCAGGTTGATACGATACGCTGTTGTTCGCCGGCATATTCAAATAGCCGGCTTGAAGATCAAGGGGGGCCTGGTACGGTGATCGGCTGTATGGCATTTGGGCAGGGATTCCAGGAGAAGGTGAGGGTTTTGAATCTGTTTTACGTTCAATTTTTTCTTTTGGCGTGGCCCATCGGGCGCGTTCTGAATCTGAAAGAACGTTTGATACGGTTTCCTTTAGCATATGATAAATATGCGTTTTATCGGCAAATCGTACTTCGTGTTTGGTCGGGTGCACATTGACATCCACTTTATCCGGCGAAATGTCTATAAAAAGCACTGCCAATGGGAAACGGCCCTTTACAAGCCGGCCTCTGTATCCCTCGAACAGGGCATGCTGAAGTCCTCGGTCCCTGATGTATCTGCCGTTGACAAATATGTAAATTTTCTGGGAGGTGCTCCGATGGGTGTCGGGTGTGGAAATCCATCCGGACAGAGTGATTTCGCCTTCTCGATAATCAAGTTTCTTAAGATGGGTCCGGGTGTCGTTTCCAAAAATATCAACTGCCCTGATAAACGGATCTCCGGACTGTGTCCATGTTTTGACGAGTTTGCCATTATGGTTCAGCCTGAACTGAATCTCCGGCCAGCCAAGCGCCATGCTTGATATCGTATCTGCAATATGGCTCATTTCCGTGTTAACAGATTTTAAGAATTTTCTCCGGGCAGGGGTATTAAAAAAAAGCTGACTCACGGAAATCATCGTGCCAATCGGTGCACCAACTTCCGTCACATCTTTAATTTTTCCCCCATGCACGGTTATTTTTGTACCTGCGGGCGAATCCTTGTCACGGGTGATCATGGTAAACCGTGAAACAGATGCGATACTGGGCAGTGCCTCTCCCCTGAATCCTAATGTCCGAATTGAAAAAAGATCTTTGTCCGCAATGATTTTACTGGTGGCATATCGCTCTATGGAAAGCAGGGCATCATCTGCATTCATGCCTTTCCCATTGTCAGATACCTGGATAAGTGCCCGTCCGCCTTGTTCTATTTCGATATGGATACGTGTGCTATCCGCATCAATGGCGTTTTCCAGAAGTTCTTTTATTACAGAAGACGGGCGTTCAACCACTTCTCCTGCGGCAATTTTATTGGATAGTATTTCCGGAAGTATACGGATGTTCGCCATAGTTTATGATCATCCGGTTAATTTCGAATCACTTTTCAGAATCCGGGTCAGGGATTCGGCATCATTCGGAGACAGGTTATATCGCATGGATGCTTCATCAATCAGTTCCAAAAGTCTTTTTGACATGTCTTTCTGTTTTTCTTCCGAGATCCACTTGACGGCGTTTCGAATATGATCACCTTCCGGCATAATGGTTGTCATGATTTTTTTCCCGAGAGCTGTGGTTTTTTATGATGAAAATCGGTTTCCTGTTCAAAGCTGTAGGCAACCTTGAATAATTTGCCTTCTTCAAAATGCCGGCTCATGAGTTGAAGGCCTATGGGAAGCCCTTTTTTTGAAAATCCGCATGGCACGGAAATGCCGGGTATCCCTGCCAGATTGGCCGACAGCGTAAAAATGTCAAGGAGGTACATGGTCAGTGGGTCATCAATTTTTTCGCCAATAGGAAATGCGGGTGTCGGACTGACCGGTGATAAAATGACATCACAGGATTGAAACGCTTTTTTAAAATCGTCCATAATCAGTGTCCTGACCTGGGACGCTTTTCCGTAATACGCGTCATAATAGCCAGCTGAAAGCGCATATGTGCCGATGATGATTCGCCTCTTTACTTCAGGTCCGAATCCTTTTGACCGGGTGTTTTTGTACATGTCTATCAGACTGCCCGGATGATCCGCCCTGAATCCGTATTTTACACCGTCATATCTGGCAAGATTCGAACTGGCTTCTGATGGTGCAATCACATAGTAAGCGGCCACCGCGTATTTTGAATGGGGCAGGGAAATATCGACACACTCCGCACCCATCTGCTGAAGAACGGCGATTGCATTTTTAATGGCAGCCTTGACATCCGGATCAATGCCTTCTGTTTCATGGTACTCTCCGGGAATACCGATTCTTATTCCTTTTAACCCCTTTGAAAGAAAAGAAGTGAAATCCGGCACATCCTGTTTGGAAGACGTTGAGTCTCTTGCGTCAAATCCTGATATTGCATTCATTAATAGGGCATTGTCCGTAACATTTTTGGTTAAAGGGCCAATCTGATCCAGAGAAGATGCAAAGGCAACAAGGCCGTAGCGTGATACTCTGCCATAGGTGGGTTTCATGCCAACAACACCGCAGTGAGATGCAGGTTGTCTTATAGACCCCCCTGTGTCGCTACCCAGAGACCCCAGGCACATGTCAGCGGATACAGAGGCTGCTGATCCGCCACTGGAACCGCCAGGAATGCAATTTAAATCCCATGGGTTTCTGGTCACTTTTAGCCTTGAATTTTCTGTAGAGGAGCCCATGGCGAATTCATCCATATTGACTTTTCCCACAGTCACTGCACCGGCCTGACTTAACTTTTCCATGACCCCGGCATTATATACAGGAACATAATTTTCCAGAATTTTTGAGGCACATGTGGTTCTCAAGCCTTTTGTGCTGATCAAATCTTTGATGGAAATCGGGATGCCCGTTAATGGCGTGAAAGTACCTTTGGCGATTTGTTGGTCAGCCATCTCAGCCTGTTTCATGGCATGGTCATGATTCACTGTGATGTAAGCACCTATAGTCTTGTCAACAGCTTCAATTCTATCCAGCACAGCCTGCACCAGTTCTTTTGCGGATATCTCTTTGGCCCTTAGGCATTCAGAGGCTTTTTGTATAGTCATTTCATGGAGTTTCATCGCTTTTTAAATCCTTATCCGGTTGGCATGCATATTTCTTTTGTTATATTGACGATTATCCAATAACCTTGGGTACGATAAAGCACCCGTCTTCTTTGCCTGGTGCGTTTGCCAAACCTTGTTCCATGCCTATGGATTCTATTTCAATATCCTCGCGGAATGCATTTGTTGATGATGAGGCATGGGAAGTCAGGGATACATTCTTGGTGTCAATTTGATTAAGCGTGTCTACATAGTCAAGTATTTGCCCTACCTGGTTACAGAACTTATCGATGACATCCTCGTTCAGTTCAAGTCTTGCCAGGTTAGCGACATGGATAATTTCATCTTTTGTTATTTTCATGTCCTTCTCCAAAAAAAATCTTTATTTGTTGAGCAAAATGCCCTTTATTTTATCTTTTTCAAGCCGTTCAAGTACAGGCTTTGCCTGTTCGCGCTTTCCATATGCCCCTATCCGAACGCGAAACCAGATGCCCTTGTCTGTTACTTTTCCGATACTCCTGTATGCGTGATATCCTTTTGATGACAGTTTTTTTACAAGGCGGTCTGCGTCATCTGCCTGTCTGAATGCCGCTACCTGAATCGTATATCGGCCATCTTTTTCAAGGTTATCAGGAATCGTTTTTTCATTTTCGGCGGGCGGAGGCAGCTTTGTCTGTTCTGTTGAGAGAAGGCCCTTGTCTTCTTTAATTGGTGTGGTGATTTGGGTGTCCGGGGCAATGTCATTTTTATCCTCTGCGGATTCGCTTTCGGGCTGCGGTTCATAGTCTTCTTTTGAGATGGGTAACGGTGCCTGTTTGATTATTTTTATATTCAGTTCCTTGTCATCCCCATCATGTTTCAGTGCATCAAAAAATTCGAGTTCAGGTTGATCGGAGAGTTTTTCCGGCCTTGTTTCTGTGCTTTCAATGGTAAAGGTCTTTTTAAAACTGGATAGTTCCTGTTGCAGTTCATCAATGTCGAATTTCAAAGGGGCTGTACCCCTTCCCACAAGGATACCCAGAAAAAACATGCTTCCGGAAACGAGAAAAAAAACACAGATCCATCCCCAGGGATTTTTGTGGGGTAAGTTATCCAAGGTGGCCTTTTTTTTCAGTTTATGGGTCATTTTTTTTAAAGGCTTTCTTAATTTTTATCCATAACAATGAAACTTTAATTTTCACATAGAAAGAGGGGCTGATACTCCCAAAAGAACGAGACCATTTTTGATAACCTGCTGAACAGCCCTGATTAGATAAAGTCTTCCAGATGTCAGTGACGGATCATCGGTAAGAACTCTCAGTTTGTTATAGTAACCGTGGAATGCAGATGCAAGTTCCATCAGGTAAAACGTAATTCGATGGGGCTCCATATGGATCGCGCTGTATTCCACAACTTCCGGATATCTGGCAAGAATTTTGAGCATTTTTATCTCTTCCGGCGCATTTAGAACTGTGGATAGCTGATCGTTGTATGTCATATCTCCAGCGACGTTTTCTTCCTTTCCCTTTCGAATAATGCTTTCAATTCTGGCATGAACGTACTGTACATAGTAAACCGGATTATCATTTGATTTCTTTTTGGCCAGTTCCAGATCAAAATCAAGCGGACTCTCATAGTGCCTGCTCAGAAAAATAAATCTGGCCGCATCTTTCCCGACTTCATTGATCACATCGCAAAGGGCATCAAATTCTCCTGACCGTGTAGACATGGCAACTGGCTCACCTGCCCGTAAAAGATTGACGAGTTGAATCAGAATAACATGAAACTGGTCACAGTCTTTCCCGGAGGCTTCAATGGATGCCTTTAACCGTGGAATATAGCCATGATGATCTGCACCCCATACATCGACGACCTTATCAAACCCTCGCTTAAATTTATCCTGATGATAGGCAATATCAGACGCAAAATAGGTTGTCTGCCCATTGTTTCTTACAACAACCCTGTCTTTTTCGTCACCATATCGGGAGGTATTAAACCATAGAGCACCATCTTTTTCATAAATATGACCATTTCCCTTGAATTCGTTGAGTGCTGCCTCTACTTTGCCATTATCAAACAGGCTTTGTTCGCTATACCAGAGGTCAAATGTCACACCAAAAGATAACAGGTCGGATTTAATGCCTTCCAATATGTTTTGGGCGGCAAATGTCGCACAAAATGTAATTTTTTCTTGCTCATTGCAGACATCAAGATCGGTTTTATGATGTTCAAGAACGGTTCGCGCAATGTCCTTGATGTAAGCGCCCTGATAGCAATCATCCGGAAAAACGATAGATTCCCCCAAAAACTCCTGGAGCCTCAGAAAGACAGATCGACCCAGTGTCTGGATCTGTCTGCCGGAGTCGTTGATATAATATTCACGTTTGATATCATGACCGCAGAATGACAGAATATTGGCAACAGCATCGCCCACGGCTGCTCCCCTGCCATGACCTACATGTAAAGGACCGGTAGGGTTGGCGCTTACAAATTCAACCTGAACTCTTTTTCCTTTTCCTATTGATGACGATCCAAAGCGGTCACCATCATGATGAATTTTCTTTAAAACAGGGTGCCATGCAGCTTCGTTAATGAAAAAATTCATGAAACCCGGGCCAGCGATCTCAATGCGGGCCAGAATGGTATCGGGGCCCTCAATATTTTTAATGATAATCTCCGCCAGTTTTCTGGGGGGCATTTTCTGGGCAGATGCCATGACCATGGCTATATTTGATGAAAAGTCGCCGTGAGAATCTATTTTAGGCGCTTCGATTTCAGCGTCGGGACTGATGGGAACTGGCATGTCGCCATTTTGAATAGCCTTTTTAACGGCGTTCTCTACTATATTTTTTATACTTTTTTTCATGTTATCGTTCGCCCCCCTATCCCGTTTTTTTACGATCAATGTCTTTTCAAATGACTATAAATACGCTCACTTCATAAAGATTTTTACAGATCAAGTCAAGAAAGCATTATAGTCGCAAATGATTGTCACAATAAAGGGTGTGTTGAAAAACAAGAATGGTTAATGAAAGGGGTTAAAAAAAGGGTCAGGGAGAAAAAAATCCATAACCCTTCAAGGCATGATAACAGCCACTGCTTTATTTATTCGTCTTCATCACCCAAAGTGTCATCTATGGATATCTGCTCAATAGAATTATCTATAGGGTCATCTGTTTTTACATCTATCTCATCAATGAAGTCCTCATCAATCTCTTCCTCCAGAAGATTATCAATGGCGGCGGTTTCATTATCTTCTTCATCAATATTAAAGATATTTTCTCCCTCATTGGTAATATGTTCTATATCGTCAAAAAACAATTCCACGGAATCCTTGCCCTCTTCAGCGAACAATTCCATTATCGATCTGATGATTTGATGAATCATATGGTTCGGGGGAAACATATTGTTTGATCTTAACATGTCAAGGATCTGGTTCGGGGTCTCCATAGCCTTTTTTATTGCATCTGAAGCGTGCTTTTCTTCACAGATCAGGGAGTATTTTCCTGTGTCCAGCTCTGCCAGTTCTCTGATAATTAACTCGGTATGATCTTCGCTTTTTAAAAGCAAAAATTTTTGCTTCATATGTGTCTCCTGCTCCTGTATGGCATGAATGTGTTATTTTGTCCCTTATAAGGAAATCTCAAATAAAGGGCTATCATAATAACGAATAAATGATTGATGTCAATTTCAAAATTGACCGTTCTTAAAAAAGTCAGAATTCTTTTTCGAAAGACGTCCTTCTGACCGGGACATAATTTTTTAACTGTTTAATATTTTAATATATTCACCCGGATGGGACCAGGTTTTTTTTGATTTTTTATATGAATTCATCCTCATGAATGATGAAGGAAATTTTGCACGTATTTTTTAAACATTTTTTTAATTTTCAGATTTTTTTCTCTTTTATAGAGTCTTATAAAAATACCTTCAACGCTATTTCGGGAATAAGCAGTGCTTTTGAAATGTTCACCATAACCTAAAGTGGCCAGTATATATGCAAAAAGTCCAAGCAAATCGTAACCCTTTTCTTTCAGACTGAATTTTGCCTTTATGGTTGGGGACATCAATGTCCGTCCAGTCAGGGAAAAGCTGTTAATAATGGCTCGTATCCCGGAATTGGTTTTTGAAATGGTATCATAGGCCATATAGAAAGCGGCAAGAGGGCTTTTTTGAAGTGATGATGGCATTTCCCTGTTGCATTCGGTAAGATCAGCTGTTGTAAGGCCAGCCAGATATTGAAACGTCTCCTTTTTCCCATAAAGATATGTGTGGTGCTTCTGGCTCTCCTGAAAATTGATTGATCCGGGAAGATCATTCAGGCAGGCAGCCTGAATCCCAATTTTGTTTTGATGGCAGAATCGAATAATGTCTTTTCCCGAATGATCATCAAACGAGTGAAAATAATCAAATGGCAAGCCAAAAATAAAGGCGCCGATAATGGAAATGCCGTATTTTTTTATCGTTTGAATTTGCTCGGTATAGTACTCCGCAACACTCATGTTTCTTTTCTTGATTTCATTGGCAACACTTTTGCCAATAAATTCAAGGTTGTCTATGATCAGTGATTCAAAACCAATCAGAAAATGAGTGGCACCTGAGAGCCTGAGTTTTTTCAATAAATTTTTTTGTTTTGCAACATCTATACTGATCTGCGTGGCATAGTTAATTTTCAGCTTGGCAGCAATGAGTTTATCCAGAAGCTTTTCCAGATAGCTTCCTCCAAGAAGAAGATTGTCCGGTAAAAACATAAAATACCGGTTTGACAAGTTTACGCCATTTTTTTGGTGAGCAAGGATTTCATTGATGAAATCATCCGGATCTCTTGAAATAAATGTTCGCTGGTTTTTGGGTAAGGTAGATATGGAGCAGAAATTACATGAATAGGGACAACCCAGATACGGTGTGGCCATTACTGCTCTGATATTTTTTTCCAAATAAGACCCTATAAGCGGAAATTTCTTAAGAAAAGGGACTTTCGGTCTGGGAGGGGCAATGATATTTTGTCGACCCCATACACCGTTTTCAATTGTTATCCTGCCCAGGTATTCCGATTTTAAACGGTTGTTTTTAATATCATTTATGACTGAACGGATGACATGTGAGTCCCCTGGCCCCCTTACAATTGCAAAAAGGTCAGGATAAGAGAGTTGTTTTTTAATGAATATGTCAGCATCGCCTGGCCGGGCGGAAATATGTATGCCTCCCAAAATGACAGGTATTTTAGCCTGGTTCAGAATAATCGAGGATACAACCGATGCAGGGAAATTGGCGCTCAAGGTTGAGATAAAGACGGCAAACGGCCTGCTTTTTTCTTGTTTTATAATATCGCCCACGGTTTTTCTCTTGCCATCAGAGATATGCACTCTCATGCCCGGGTCAACAGCAGCAATCTGGTTGGCGATATAATACAGTGCATAAAACTCCATTCCGCTGTATTCCATTAAGCCAAGTCGTTCTTTGCTTTTGTCAAATTCAAGATAATTCAGGTAGTTATTTTGATTCAGCTGCGCAATATCTTGTGTTGAAATATATAAAAAGAGATCTGAAAAGGACAGGTCTTTTTTTTCAACCAGCGCCATTAAATCAAATATTAGGGGGGTATATACAATACAGTAATTACTGGCCATATTTATTCGAGCTTTTTTTTAAGGACATTTTCAAGCATAGCATCAAACTCAATTCTTTTTGGTTTTCAGTCGTTTTTTTGTTTAATCTTTAATATAACCGGAGAAAATCAGGGCAAATCAAATGAACTGGGTATGATAAGTATGATATGTGAAGATGGTTTGTCAATTTTTTAATATTAGAAATGTATTTAAGAACTTTTGGGACCGAAAATAGATATTGGTTTCAATATAATAAAATTTGTGATAGTGTCTGTGCATTTATTTCATAATCCTGAATAACGTTTGTTCACAATGGTATCCTCGGAATAACTGGGGAGGAGCCGGCAATGAGCGCAAAATTTATTTGTAATTGACTAAGATGAAACGACCTGTTCGTATTTCAACTAAAATATGGCTGAGTTTAAGTATTCTTGTTTTTGGTTATTTTATATCCATGATGGTTGGCTTTTTACTTGGACGCCAGACAGAATCCAGATTGCTTTATGTATCCGCCCAGTGGTTTCCTTCAGCAAAGTACAGTCAGCTTGCCGTCCTTTCCTTTAACGAGCAATTAAAACTTTACAAAAATGGCGTTCTGTTCGGTGATGAAACGCTTTTTGAGTCGGCCTATAACAAATCGGTTGAAGTCTGTAATTCCTTGGATGCTATTTTAAAGATAAGGGAATGGGATGTGCAGACAAAGACCCTGATAACAGACGTTGTTAAAAATATTAAAACATTTACCGATGGCGCACAAAAAGCCTATAGCGTTCTTAGTAATCCCTGGGAAAATATTCCGGATGATGAACTTGAGGCCATTCAGAATGAAGCTGCCCAACTGGCCAATGTATCCCGTGAACTCCAGGATGAGCTTGTTGCTATTTCCAAAATGTTTTCAGATGGCCTGAATACGGAATTATCTTCAGTAAGGACCATCAACCGGCAACAGCGATATTTGAATATGGTCATTTTTTTTGTTGTCGTTATTCTTGCATTGAGCCTTGTCTATCTCGTCGTGTCGCGGTCTATCAGCAAACCTCTTGAAAAAACCTTTATTCTTGAAAAGGCTGTCGAGCAGTCTGTCAATGGTGTTGCTGTTCTGGATCTGGATGGAAATATTATTTTAATGAACAGTTCCTGGGCCACCATGCATGGGTATGAGGAAGAAGAGGTTCGGGGCTGGAATCTTGCCCGTTTTTTCAAGCGTCCTCAGCTCAAAGAGGAACTCGCCATATTCAATGATGTTGTAAAAAATGAAAAAACCTATTCCGGTGAATCCGAACACAAGAAAAAGGATGGCGTTACTTTCCCGGTAATGAAGAGTGTCGCTCTTCTTGAACATTTTGGAAAAAAATTGATCTGTGTGATTGCAAGCGACATCACTGAAAACAGAAAAGCGCAACGCGCACTCAAAAAAGCCCACGATGAACTTGAGCAGCGCGTAGAGGAAAGAACCGCAGAGCTTTTAAAAGCAAAAGAAGCTGCGGATGCTTCTGCCAAGGCCAAAAGCGAATTCCTTGCCAATATGAGCCATGAAATCAGAACGCCCATGAATGCCATTATTGGCATGAGTGATTTGATGCTGAATACGGAAATGAACCGTAAGCAAAAAGAATACTTAAGCATCGTGAGATCATCCGGAAGATCTCTGTTGTCACTGATTAATGATATCCTGGATTTTTCAAAAATTGAAGCCGGCAAACTGGAATTTGAAAAAATCCCATTTATTATAAGGGATCTGGTGGAAGATGTCTCGGATATGTTTTTGGAAAAAGTGCAGGAAAAACAGATAGAGTTTATCGTCGATGTCTCTTCCGAGGTACCATACCAACTGATTGCCGATCCCATGCGTTTAAAACAGGTTTTGGCAAATATCACATCCAATGCCTTCAAATTCACCGAAAAAGGTGAAATTGTCATTGCGATCAAGAAATTGTTTGATAGCAAAGGGGCAATAGAGCTTCTTTTTACAGTCAAGGACTCGGGCATAGGAATCGATCCTAAAGTTCATGATAAACTGTTTGATGCTTTTTCACAGGCAGATGGATCAACAACGAGAAAATATGGGGGTACCGGGCTTGGTTTGACGATCTGCAAAAAAATTATTCAAATGATGGGCGGTGAAATCTGGGTTGAAAGTGCTATTGGAAAAGGGAGCAGTTTTTATTTTACAGCCAAATTCAAAGTTCCTCCGGAAAATTTTCCCACAGAGTATGTTGTGCCCGGTGACTTGAAAAATATAAGGGCGCTTCTTGTGGAAGATAACCGTTCCACATCCGAGGTCCTGACCCGTTTTTTAGAGTCATTCGGCTTTCTTCCGGAAGTTACAGATACAGCAGAAAAAGCATTGGACCTTTATGAAAAGTCAATTGCCGGACATCGTTTTGGCCTGATTTTAATGGATGTGAAACTTCCCGGCATGGACGGCATTACCGCATCTGAGCTAATAATGAATGAAAGGCGGGTTAAAGCGCCACCGATCATTATTGTAAGTGCGTCAAGCAGCCCGACGGAAATAGAGCGATCCCGGAAAATAGGCATACACACCTATCTTGTAAAACCTATAAAACAGTCGCACCTTTACGACAGTATCATGGAATTGTTCGGTAAAGAGATGGCGTTGACAAACAGATCTGCTTCAGCAGGCGCATTTGTTCCCAAGAAATATTCAGACCTCTCCATTCTTCTGGTCGAGGATAATATGATCAATCAGATGGTGGCCATTGAAATATTATCCACATCAGAAATTTCTGTGGATACAGCGAATAACGGACTTGAAGCCGTAAGGATGGTTCAGGAGAAAAAATACGATGCTGTTCTGATGGACCTTCAGATGCCTGAAATGGATGGCCTTGAGGCCACGGAGACCATCCGGAAAAAATTAAATATGAATGATTTGCCGATTATTGCCATGACGGCAAATGTCATGCAGGAAGATCGTGATAAATGTGCAGAAGCAGGCATGAATGACTATGTCCCAAAACCCATTGACAGCCAGGAACTATTTACTGTCCTTGAAAAAAATATCCCGTCAATTATGAAATCATCCTAATAAGGATGTCCTCGGCTTCACAATATGCATCGGTTACCGGAAAAATAGTTATAACAGAACCATCTGTTGGGGTTCCGTGATTTCAGCACGATCCACGTTCTGGTATCCTCTGGGCAATTTTTTTCCTCTTTGACCCCGTTTCCCTTTATATTCTTCAAGATTTCCCGGTTTGAGTGTCAGGGTCCTTTTGCCTGAATACAGGGTAAAATAATGGCCCAAGGGCAAGATAAATAAAATGGATACAAAATCCTCCCTTGTGGCTGCTTGCTTTGAGGGGATATGGATGATTTTGTTTCCTTTTCCCCGAGGCAGGATCGGCATCTCATTGAGGGGGAAAAGCAACATTCGGCCTTCATTTGTGATGACGGCAAGCTGGTCGGATTCCTTGTTTGTTATGACGACAGGTTGTATGATTTTCGATCCCTTGGGCAGGGTTATCAATGCTTTGCCATTCCTGTTTTTGGTGTAAAGATTGGCCAGATCTGTCATAAACCCGTAACCCGCGTCACTTCCAAGAAAAAGAAGCGTCTCAGGTTCACCCATGAGTGCTGTCACAAAAGTTTGTCCCGGGGGCAGGTTAAAATGGCCGCTTAAAGGGTCCCCTTGTCCTCTGGCCGATGGCAAGGTGTGCGTGCTTAACGAATAACTTCTGCCAGATGAATCCATAAATACAGCAGGTTGATTGCTTTTACCCTGAACAGCAATTTTGAAAGCATCTCCGGATTTATAATTTAATTTTTCACCGTCAATATCATGCCCTTTTGCAAGCCTTACCCATCCATTTTTTGACATGATAATTGTTACCGGTTCCACAGGTTTTATATCTTCCTGGCTTAATGCTTTTGCCTCGTCCCTGACCTTTATTGGAGATCTTCTGTCGTCACCGAAATTTTTAGCATCTTCCTTTAATTCTTTTCGAATCAAAGATTGCAATCTGGCGCGGGAGTTCAGGATTTTTTCCAAAGCCTCTCTTTCTTTTGAAAGATCATCAAGCTCTCCTTTAATTTTGATTTCTTCCAGTTTTGCAAGATGACGTAACTTCATTTCAAGGATGGCTTCTGCCTGACGGTCGCTTAAGACAAATCTTTCCATCAGAACAGGTTTGGGTTTGTCTTCACGACGGATAATCGCGATGACCTCATCAATATTAAGGTAGGCGATTAAAAGTCCTTCCAGGACATGAATCCTTTCCAACACCTTGTTCAGTCTGTACTGTAATCTTCTGGTAACAATATCTTTTCTGAATTCAAGCCATTCGGAAAGAAGAGATAAAAGATCGTACACCTTTGGCCGGCCACTCAGGCCAATCACATTCATGTTTACCCGGTAAGTTCTTTCGAGGTCTGTTGTGGCAAAAAGATGGGCCATCAATGCCTCTTTGTCCACACGGTTTGATTTGGGAACGATAACCAGCCGGGTGGGGTCTTCATGATCTGATTCATCTCTTAGATCCTCGATCATCGGGAGTTTCTTTTTTTGCATCTGGGCGGCAATCTGTTCCAGGACTTTTGCTCCGGAAACCTGATGGGGAAGCGCTGTAATGACAATATCACCATTTTCAGGATGATAAACGGCCCTCATTCTTAAGCTTCCTATTCCTGTTTTATACATATCAATTATATGGTCACGAGGCGTGATGATCTCAGCATCTGTGGGAAAGTCCGGCCCCTTGATAAATTCACAGAGAGTTTCAACCGTTGCATCCGGGTGATCAATCAGATGGATCAGTGCGTCAGCCACCTCACGAAGATTATGAGGGGGAATATCTGTCGCCATTCCAACGGCAATTCCTGTTGAACCGTTCAGCAAGACATTAGGGAGTCTTGCCGGGAGGATGGCGGGTTCATCTAGCGTACCGTCGAAATTGGGCACCCACGAAACCGTGCCTTGGCCCAGTTCATTTAATAAAATTTCTGAATACCGGGTGAGTTTGGATTCTGTATATCTCATGGCAGCAAATGATTTTGGGTCATCAGGCGACCCCCAGTTTCCCTGCCCATCTATCAGGTGATACCGATAGGAGAACGGTTGTGCCATGAGTACCATGGCTTCATAACAGGCAGCGTCTCCATGGGGATGAAATTTACCGATGACGTCACCCACTGTTCTGGCTGATTTTTTATATTTGGCTGTTGCTTTTAATCCCAGTTCACTCATGGCATAGATGATACGTCTTTGAACTGGTTTCAAACCATCACCGATCGTGGGAAGCGCCCGATCCAGAATGACGTACATTGAATATTCAAGATACGCCTTTTCAGAAAATATCTGAATGGGAATCTTTTCAATACCTTCTATATTAATGAAATTTTCCTGATCCATATCATCTTTCTATATGTTATTTAATGTCTCTATAAGATGCCCTTTATTTTCAAGCCATACACGCCTGTCTTTTGCCCGGTTTTTAGCAAGGAGCATGTCCATGATTTCGGTGGCGTTATTCTCATCCGGTGGGGATTGCGTGTCTCCATCCGCCGGTATGGTCAATTGAATCAATCGGCGTGTATCAGGCGCCATGGTGGTTTCGCGAAGCTGAAGGGGGTTCATCTCACCAAGCCCCTTGAACCGTTGGACATTTATTTTTATTCCATTTCTTTCTTCGGCGGTTATGCGATCAATGATACCCTTTTTTTCTGCATCATCCAGCGCATAAAACACTTTTTTCCCCGCATCGATCCGGTAAAGAGGAGGCATGGCCACATAGACATGTCCTTTCTCAACCAGCGGCCTGAAATGACGTAGAAAAAGTGCACAGATCAGGGTGGCAATATGAAGACCGTCTGAATCTGCATCTGCCAGAATACAGATTTTGCCATATCTTAGTTCATCAAGGTTAGCAGATGCGGGGTCAATGCCTATGGCCACTGAAATGTCATGTATTTCTTTTGAATTGAGAATTTCAGACGGATGGGACTCCCAGGTATTCAATATTTTTCCCCGAAGTGGCATAATCGCCTGAAATTGTCTGTCTCTGGCCTGTTTGGCCGATCCCCCTGCCGAGTCTCCTTCAACCAGAAACAATTCTGTTCTTGATGGCTCCTGTGATACGCAATCTGCGAGTTTCCCAGGTAGCGCCGGGCCACTTACGATCCGTTTGCGTTCTATCTTTTTACTGGCCCGTAGTCTTTTCTGGGCGTTATTAATAATAATTTCGGCAAGTTGCTCTCCAATATCCGTGTTCATGTTCAACCAAAGGCTGAAAGCATCTTTTACAACACCAGAAACAAATACGGCGCATTGCCTGGATGTCAATCTTTCCTTGGTCTGACCTGAAAATTGCGGGTCCTTGATTTTGACCGAGAGAACATAACAGCATTTGTCCCAAATGTCCTCAGGCGCCAGTTTTACACCTCTTGGAAGCAATTTCCTGAATTCACAGAATTCTCGTATGGATGAAAGAAGACCTGTACGGAATCCGTTTACATGTGTGCCTCCTTGTGAGGTTGGAATAAGGTTTACATAACTTTCCGTCACGGGTTCTCCGCCTTCAGGAAGCCAGGTTACTGCCCATGCAGCTATTTCATCATTTCCGGAAAAACCACCTGTGAAAGGATCATGGGGCAAGGTATCAAATTCGCACAAGCTTTCGATCAGATAATCTTTCAATCCATCCTGAAAGTGCCATTCATCCTTTTCTCCGGTGGTTTCATTTAAAAATGTTACAGTTAGCCCAGGGCAGAGGACAGCTTTCGCACGGAGCACATGCCTTAAATTCCGGACAGAGAACTTGGGATATTCAAAGTATTTGGGATCCGGCCAAAACCGGACGGTCGTACCTGTATTTTTTTTTCCTACAGCTTGAACAAATTCGAGTTCTTTTGTTTTATTACCGCTTTCAAAAACCATATGAAATTGTTTGGCTTCCCGCTTGATAAACACTTCGAGGCGAGAGGAAAGCGCATTGACCACAGAAACACCCACCCCATGCAGACCACCTGAGAACTGATAGTTTTTATCTGAAAATTTTGCACCGGCATGGAGGCGCGTCATAATCAGTTCAACACCCGAAATACCTTCATCCGGGTGGATGTCAACGGGCATACCTCTGCCATTATCTGTCACTTCAAGGGAATTATCTTTATAAAGGATGACATCAACCCTGTTTGCAAACCCTGCAATAGCTTCGTCCACACTGTTGTCAATGGCCTCCTGCCCCAGATGGTTTGGCCTAAGGGTGTCGGTGTACATTCCGGGCCGTCTTTTTACAGGATCGAGACCCTTTAAAACTTCTATAGATTCAGCATTATATACTGTTTTCATTGAAATCGTCCGTGTTACTTATTTGGGTCAAACTGCCCCTTTTACATCCTGATATATTGCCGGATTGTGAAGGGCCGCGCCATATGTTTGCTTTGCGCTTGCGTCCCGGCATCATAGCGGATATTATTATTTTTTCAAATTAATTTCAGGTGGAAAAAAATAAAGCATGGATTGGGTACAAAGGTCTCCCCCCAGTTGAATGCAGAATAACAATGAAATTACCCAAAGACCAGACCGGCATAACCCACAAAACTCTGGCCAGGGCTTTTGTCATAACTTGTTTGGTAGGTTAATAAATCTGCCTGGGTTGCCCCCATGGCCTTCGCTGCCGTAATAGCCGCTGCTGCCGCTCCTCCGCAGCAGGCATTTTGGTTTGCCAGTGATTCCTGGATAACGGCTTTTGGGTCCAATTCGATAATTTTATTAATAATATTTGCATCATTTTTATCCCGGACCCATTCCAGAGCTTTTTCACCGGTTCCAAAGGGAGTAAATCCATAATTGGGGCCATAATGGGTCAGATCTGTGGAGCCGATTACAGCTGATTTAAGTCCTGACGCATTGGCTTCTTTTATGATTGTATTTGCAATATCCAGGGATAGGGATGAGGGCGGTGCTCCCACAGGCAGGATTTTTGTTTTGCCTGAAAAATATTTGATAAATGGCAGCTGAAGTTCAATTGTGTTATCTGTGATAAAATGCCCGCCTGTTTCAACTACAAAGTCGAATTGGCCAATCAGTTTATTGGCAAGGTCACTGGCAATTTCAAGTTCACCAAAAGGTGTCTCCCAAGAGCCTTCCGCCATTATGTAAGGTTTTGAATTTTGGGACAGATGCATCCCAAAGATAACAGCAACATCTGGTTTGGAATCGGGATGAAAAATGGCTTCAATGACGTTGCAGGCTATACTTCCTGAGAAAAACCATCCGGCATGGGGCACAATTCCGCCAATAAGATTTTTCCCAGTAACTTTTTTTCCATACCCTTCTATTAAAAAGGCGGCGATTTCCTGTTCACAAGCCTTTCGGCTTCCCGGATACCAACTCCCGGAATAGATGGATTTTCGGGCATTCATTGCTGACCTCCAGAAAAATTAGATTGCTTGACGTGGAAACGGAGTCATACGATTTTTTACTCCATTTCATCGGCTTTTTCTATTTTCTTCGATTCCCTATCGGTAAGTGGATTAATACCAAGGTTTTCAAGTTTTTGTTTTACGGTATCCGGTTTAAGGGGCTTTAAAATATAATCGTTACAGCCTGATAAAATGCATTTTCTGACGATATCGATCTCATTATTTCCCGTGACCATTATAGTGATAGCCTGTTTTTTTGGGTCTAAATTTTTTTCCTGTTCCATTTTCCTGACTTCTTTCAAGATATCAAGCCCACTGATATCCTCAAGGGACAGATCCAGAACGAGAAGGTGATAGGGTTCATCGCTTTCAAACGCTTTTTTAAATAACTTCAGGGCATCATTGCCGTTTGTCACTGCTTTGCAGATACCGTATTTGCCGAATGTTTTTACCATTACTTTTCGGATGATTTCTTCATCATCCACAATAAGGATTCGTATCATATTATCCCCATAGGTCATTTAAAAAAAACAGGCATAACTCAGAACCTATGCAGGTGTCAGCCCTTCACTGAAAACATAATCATATCATTTTCCACGCCTGCACGAATCATACTGCCCTCAATAATGTTTCCCTTAAGCATTTCCATAGCAAGAGGATTTTCCAGATATTTCTGAATCGCTCTTTTAAGAGGGCGCGCACCAAAAACAGGGTCATATCCTTTTTCCCCAAGAAAATTCTTTGCATCTTCCGAGAGATTTAACTCAATATTTTTTTCAGCCAGCCTTTTACGTAACCGGTTCACCTGAATGACCACGATGCGTCCGATTTGCTCGGGTGTCAGACTTTTGAAGATAATGGTCTCATCAATTCTGTTTAAAAACTCAGGATTGAAATGTGCCTGGAGGGTTTCTTTTATCTTTTCCTCAAATTTTTCCTGTTGTGTGACACCATATTCAAGAATCCACTGACTGCCTATATTTGATGTCATCACAATTAATGTATTCCGGAAATCTACCGTCCGTCCCTGACCATCTGTCAGGCGTCCTTCATCCAGAATCTGCAGAAGCACATTAAAAACATCCCGATGGGCCTTTTCAATTTCATCAAACAGGATAACGGAATAGGGCTTTCGGCGGACAGATTCTGTCAGATACCCTCCTTCCTCATAGCCCACATATCCCGGAGGGGCACCAATAAGCCTGGATACAGAATGTTTCTCCATATATTCGGACATATCTATTCGAATCATGGCTTCATCACTATCAAACAAAAATTCTGCGAGGGCTTTTACCAGTTCGGTTTTCCCCACACCTGTGGGGCCCATGAAAATAAAGGTTCCCAATGGCCTGTTCTGATCCTGAAGCCCGGATCTCGCTCTCCTCACCGAATTTGATACGGCGGAGATAGCTTCATCCTGACCGATGACCCTTTTGCCAAGGTATGATTCCAGCCGGACAAGCTTTTCTTTTTCACCTTCCATTAATTTTGTGATCGAGATACCTGTCCATTTTGAAACAACTTCGGCAATATCTTCGCTGTCAACCTCTTCTTTAAGCATCTTTTGGCTGGATTGTATTTCCTTGAGTGTCTCTTTGGTTTCTTCAAGTTTTTTATTGAGTTCAGTTATTTTACCATATCGGATTTCAGCGACCCTGGCAAGGTTGCCTTCACGTTCGGCCTGCTGTTCTTCAAGCCCCATTTGTTCCAGTTCTTCTTTGATCTGCCTTATTTTTTGGATCAGTTCCTTTTCATTTTTCCAGTGAGCCTTCATTTCTGTGATTTTTTCATTCAGGCTGGAAAGCTTTTCATCAAGTGTGTCAAGCAAGGTTTTTGATCCTTTATCGGTTTCTTTTTTAAGGGCTTCTTTTTCAATTTCATATTTTGTGATCGTTCTCTGGATTTCATCAATCTCAGCTGGCATACTGTCAATTTCAATCCTGAGTTTTGACGCGCTCTCGTCGATAAGGTCTATGGCTTTATCTGGTAAAAAACGATCTGAAATATAGCGGTTTGAAAGTGTCGCAGCAGCCACAATGGCAGAATCCATTATTCTAACGCCATGATGAACTTCATATTTTTCCTTTAGCCCCCTTAGTATGGAAATCGTATCTTCCACAGTGGGTTCCTGAACCTGAACAGGCTGAAACCGTCTTTCAAGGGCAGCGTCTTTTTCAATATATTTTTTATATTCGCTGAGCGTGGTCGCACCGATGCAGCGAAGCGTGCCTCTTGCCAGGGCAGGTTTCAGCATATTGGAGGCATCCATGGCGCCTTCTGTTGCCCCTGCGCCGATTAATATATGAAGCTCGTCAATAAACAGGATAATTTCACCGTGGGCATTTTCAACTTCTTTTAACACAGCCTTGAGTCTGTCTTCAAATTCACCCCTGTATTTTGCGCCAGCCACAAGTGCACCAAGATCAAGGGCTACAAGTCTCTTGTTCATGAGGGTTTCTGTGATGTCCCCGTCGATGATTCTTTGGGCCAACCCTTCTACTATGGCTGTTTTCCCAACACCCGGTTCACCGATGAGTACGGGGTTGTTTTTCTTTCTGCGGGACAGAACCTGCACAATCCTCCGGACTTCATCATCCCTTCCGATCACCGGATCGATTTTGCCGAGCCGGGCGAGGTCAGTGAGATTATTGCTGAATTTGTCAAGGGCCTGGTATTTATCTTCCGGGTTCTGGTCTGTGATGGTTTCGTTGCCGCGAATTTCAGAAAGAACTTTCAATATTTTTTCTCTTGTAATGCCATGATTTTGCAGCATTTTTGACACATCCCCCTTTTTTTCATCGCAAAGGGCCAGAAAGATATGCTCAATGCTGACATATTTGTCCTTTATTTTTTGTGCTTCTGAAAATGCGGCATCAAGTATACGATTTGTTCGTCCGGAAATGGTCGTTTCACTAAAACCGCTGCCACTGACCCTGGGAATCTTGTCGAGTATCAGTTTAAGGTCTTGATAAATGGTCCCATAAGACACCCCAAGCTTCATGAGTATGGATCTCGCAAGGCCATCTGTATCGTTAAGCATAGCCTGAAGCATATGCTCCGGCTCAATTTGCTGATGCTGATTTTCCGCAGCAACTTCCTGGGCACTCTGAATGAGTTCCTGGGATTTCAGGGTCAATTTGTCAAAACGCATAAAACCTCCTGTCATATGGTTACGTCAAAAACGGAAGACGTTAAATCGTATCAAATCTAATAACTTATATCGGTTGATAAAAGTTAAGTCTGATTTGATTTTTATCAAGTCATTGATGGATATAAATTGCAGGATCGAACGGGGTGGTATTAAGGAAAGACTGGGATGTATGTTATACGCCCTTACCCGTGGGTTAAGGCGTATATGGAAAAAAGAGTGATTATATATTAAACCAGGCTGAGCCTCCAGGTGACCTGTTTTCTGTAATACTGATGGTAGATCGATACCTTTTTGATGTAAGTCCTGGTGGATTTGAAAGGGGGTATACCATTGTACCGTTTTACATTTTTTAACCCTGCGTTGTATGCGGCAAGGGCCAGTTCCACATTCCCATTGTATCTATTTAATAGATATCTGAGGTATTTGGCACCCGCATCAATGTTATGACTCGGATCATATATATCCTTCACGCCTAGCGATTTTGCGGTACCTGGCATAAGCTGCATCAGTCCCTTGGCGCCCACTTTTGACACAGCCTTGGGGTTGTAGCTCGATTCGGCCATGATAACTGCTTTGATGAGAGCAGGCTCAATTTGATATTTTTTAGAGGCCTTAAGGATTAACTCCCAGTACTCCTTTTCCTTTCGAAGCTGGGCAAGGGATTCTTTTTTTGAGGCGGTTGCCGGATGCTGCTCTGGAAAAAAAGTTTCAGTATAATTGGTTGGTTTTGTTATTTCGGGAATTTCAATTTTGCGTGGTGCCTGGTTTTGCATGAGATCAGGTGAAAACATACAACCCATGCAGGCCATCCAGATAAAAACGATCAACTTCTTCATACTTCTCATAATCCTTTTTCTCAGGCAGCCTGGCTATCTTTTTGATCCTTGGCTTTCCGCACTCATTTGTTACGAGTTTGGCTTTTTCTAAGAAATATTATGGTTAACAATGTTTTTTTTAATTATTTTATGTAATAATAAGCAATAAATGTGCCTAAATGTTTAACTTTGCCATAATACCGAATAAATCAAGATACTAATTTCTTTTGGCCGTTATATCGCAAAAAAATAATTATATCCTTTACGCCATAATATATATGTAATTTCCTTTATGAATGTGGTATTGCTTTTCACAGCTCCCATGGATTAAAAGGATGGACATAAATTAAAATTAGAATCTTCACAAGAGATTTTTTTGTATTTTTAACGGATATTCCAGTCGGTTACCTGATAGAAAACCATTTCCTGACTTTTTTGTGCATGAAAACGAGAGATGTCAACGGGTTGACCGTTACGGGTGAGGCTTAGAAATGAAACACGCATATCTGGCATTTTTGACGGTGTCTTTTATGATAGTCACGATGGCAAATTCATCAGATTTTTCCCAAATAACCGTTCTGGGTTTGAAGTTAGGAATGACCATGGATGAGGTAAAAGAAAAATACCCGTCTATACAAACCAGCATTGTCAAACACTGGGGGACAGATGATGTATTATATTATACGGCAACAATTCCCCCTGAAAAAATCAATAACTGGACTGTGGTGAGTATGCTTTTCAGCTCTTTCAGGCAAGGCAAAAAGCTGTATAAGTTTCAGGTGGAACAGTTTGTTGGTGATAATGTATTTGGGGAGCTGGAAAAAAAAGTCATAGATAAATTCGGCGTCCCTGATTGCTCGGCAGGCTATCTTACCGGAAAAGAATTGACATGGGGTGTCTGCTCAGGCAATGAAAAATTCCAGGGTGAAAACCCAAAAGGGCAATATCTTTCTTTCATTTACCATGATGCACAGATGATCTTTGTAATGGAGGACAGGGATTTGAAAGCGCATATGAAAAAACAGGTATTGCAATACGATGAGAAAACGCGCCTTAAAGAGGTTTTGGAGCTTGATTTTTAGTCAGCTATCAGGGAGCAGGATCTGTATTTATACAATAACGGAAATATTGCCACCTGCCATCAGGCTGTTACCCGGAATGGTTAAGGACCGGGTGTATTGGGTGGCATCTTCCTCTGTTTCAAGTTCATTTGCGGTTTTTAATAACTGGTCTGATGCGCCGCCTTCAATTCTGGGAACACGGCTTACAGGGGATAATTGGGGCAAGTAAAATGTTAAAGGCGAACTGCCTATGGGGCTTATGCTCATTCTCGCACCTCAATGGATGATGAAAATCGAATAATCCTTAGACGATAATTTGATTATCGGAATGTATCATAATAAACTGAAGAAAAATATAAAAAACAGATCCTGACCGTATAACGATTCAGTCAGAATCTGTTCTGTTTTGATAAAATGAAGGGCAAAAATATGCAATGGAAATGATGCTTTGATCACTCTTCCTGATTTTTCAGTTCATTCAGATAGTCCATCAGGTGATCGATTTCTATGTTTGTTTCTTCTTCAGAGGTCATGCCAAAGGGCGTAATAATGGCGCTTCCGCTCACTCCATAAGATTCATCCACAAATCCTTTTGTTGCCAGGTTTCGGATATCAAAAGATACCATGGCTTCATCAAAAGCAATCAGGGTGCCTTCGAGTTCACCACTATCTATTGAAATAGGTGATCCATGGGTTGTATTGACAATAATGTCCAATGTGCTTAAAAACAGATTTTTAAAGCCACATACAATAACAGCCTCTGCATTCCCGCTCACAATTGTTTTGTCTGGAAGCATAAATGCGTCGAAAGTGTATTTGAATTTTAGACCCGGCTCCGTATAGCTCCAATTAACGCCCATTTCAACTTGAATCCCCCGATTGTCACTATCGATTATCGTCATATATCCAGTCTCAAGAAGCTGATTCAGATTCCCTTTAAAGCTGCTGTCAGGAAGATTGGCTATGATGGCGGCGAGCATTTGTGCACCCAATGCCTGTTCAGTGTCAGATAGTCCGGCGTTGCTTTCTGGAGGTGTTTCCGGCCTCACACCCATGGCATATGAAGTGCTTGTAATTAGTATGATAATGATTACAGTAACTGCGTTTGAGATAGTTTTTTGCATGATTTTTTGTCTCCTTCAGTGTTCGTTTTTCAGGTCCGGGATCACTTATTTTGAAAGTGAAATGGTCTGTTTCGCTAATTTTTTTCTGCCAAGCCGTGCGATTCCTATCATACTCAAACCGACAGAAAGCATTGCGTGAACTTCAGAGACGGAAGCAATGTCCAACCCCATAAAGGTACCTTCTATAAGGGTAAGGGCTGATGCACTGCCTATAAGTAATATGAGGATCGGTAAAACAAGGATAGAAACAGAATAGATTTTTTTCATTGAACGCAAGTCCTATTTCAAGGTAACTCGGCCGTCTCGTGGAGACCCGAAGCTTTCCGTACTTGCTTCGCAGCAAGCTTGGCTTTTTCTTGAGACTATTCCCTGTGAACAGTCACTAAAAACAACAGCAATATCTATGCCATATGGATGGCAAGTAAATGATATCTTTCGTTATTACAGTATATTGCAGCCATTTATTAAAAATGGATAGGGCAAAAGCAAAAAAAGTCGGGTGTTTTAGGAAAGAAAATACATGGTTTTGGATAATAAATTATTTAATATTGGGAAGTATTGTGCAATAAAATGCAGATTGATTTTGCCCTTGTGCCATGTTCACCGGAGCGATTAATTTAAAAAGGACGACTTTTAAGGGTTCCCTCAAATGATGCTGGTTGCTGATAACATGCAGGTTATTAATGCCACGGTCTCGAAGGCCATGGAAGACATGAATTCCGGGCCGATACGTGCATTGGCAGCTAAATGTTCTGCAAGAGGTGCTCATGCTATTGATGTCAATTCCGGCCCATTGGGAAAAGGGGCAAAACAAAAAATGGCATTTCTCATCGAATCGGTTCAAGAAGTGACCGCATTACCTATTCTTATAGACACGGCCAACCCAGTGGCCATGGAAGCAGGACTCGCTGTGTCAAGAAATCCGGTCATTATCAACGGGTTTTCACTTGAACCTGTGAAAATGGCCGGTATTTTACCTCTGGCAAAAAAATATAACGCCGATATTATTGGTTATCTTCTGAATTCTGACAGCAGCGTGCCTTTGGACTCAGGTGAACGGCTAACTATAGCCTCTCAATTACTGGCCGCCATTGAAGAAGAAGGCATTTCGCCGGAAAGATTGATCATTGACCCTGTTATTGTACCGCTTTCATGGGAACAGGGAACATTCCAGGCAATGGAGGTGCTTTCAACTTTGAAACTGTTGCCAGAGGTTTTGGGTTACCCGGTAAGAACCATTGCCGGTCTTTCCAATCTGACCAGCGGTTCAAAATGTTATAAAAAGAGCATTTGGATGGAAAATATCTATTTGCCCATGCTAGCAACTGCAAATCTGTCGATGGTGCTTTTGAATATATTTCATGATGAAACAGTGGCTGTTGCAAAAACCTGTCGAATTTTAGAAGAAGGTAAAATTTTTTCCTGGGAGTCAATATAATATTTTCAAGGTATCGATAACTTGATATGTCTTCCGACAAACATCATCAGAGATGTTATTACGAGAATGGCAATAAAAAAATATGACGTTTTATCAGTTTGACAATTACAGTATCACCCTTGATAAAAAAGGGGTGAACATATATACAAAAGCAAGCTATCCCATACGTTACGGTCAGTATTCAGAAATAAAAACCAAAGAGTTTGTATATCATTTTAATCAAAACGGGGAAATCAGATTTATTCAGGGCAGAGGCAATGGCTGGCCAAACCCTGTTGAATGGTTGAAGCGTACGCTTGGAAATGACTGGATCTATTATTCTGCGGGTGGGTATGCGGGTGTATTTGAATGCATGGGCGAATATTATGTGCCCTGTCTGCCATATGGCAACACATCTCTTTTGGATGCCAAACCTTTTAAAAACAAAATGATAGAAAATGCCATAGAGATATGGCCTCGTGTGGTTTCATCGATTGCCTGCCTTTTGGATGGTGAAACCCATATTGATCTTTCACATTATATTTCGAATGTAATAAAAAATGATTCTGCCCGGCTTCAACAGAAAGCCCAATTATTTCACAGGTTGATTGGGGGCCAAATATCTGTTTTACCGCCGGATACAAGACATGTTGATTATGATGTCATCCCCGTTATTATTGCTGATGGTTGTCTTTACAATTGCGGATTTTGTCGTGTAAAATCAGGAAACCGGTTTGAATCGCGCTCAAAAGAAGACATCTTAAATCAGATAAGACAATTGAAAGGTTTTTTGGGTAGAGATATAATAAACTACAATGCCGTTTTTCTGGGACAGCACGATGCACTGAACGCACCTGCTGAATTGATCAATTTTGCGGCTCAAAATGCCTACGACATATTTGAATTGAAGTTATCGAATATGAAAGGGGCGAACTTGTTTTTATTTGGCAGCGTGAAATCTTTTCTTGACAAGGAGCCCTCATTTTTTCAGGATTTAAACCGACTGCCCTATAAGACGTATATCAATATAGGGGTTGAATCTGCAGACCCAGCCACGCTGAAATATTTAAAAAAACCTATTGAACTTAAAGATATTATACACACGTTCGAGCGAATGATGGCAATTAACCATCATTTTGAGAATATCGAAATAACGCTGAATTTCGTCATCGGGGAAATGTTGCCGGAAAACCATGTGCCGTCTATTTTGTCCCTGATACGGGACAGGCTTGATCGGCCATATCCAAAAGGTTCTGTATATTTATCGCCATTATATGACTATGAAAAAAAACGATATCTGAGGGACATCCTGCATCGGATAAAAATACAAAGCAAACTCCCTGTGTTTTTTTATCTTATTCAAAGATTGTAATTTTTTAAGGGGTTATAAAAAAGAAAGGATTTTTGAAAAAATTTAAACTAACAAATGATTTACAATTTTAGCAAATTTTAGTAAAGTATCCGATCAAGTCACAAAGCATAAAAGAACATCGTTGGCTTCACTGTTCGCATACAGCACCAATCTATTTGTTTATGTTTAAAAATTAGCATTTTTTTCTCACGATAAAACATAATTTTTGCCTGGTCTACCTTATATTCCCCACGGAAATGCCAGATGGCATGACGTATTCGATTATTTATTTTGAATTTGAAGTGATACATGGAGTCTATATGAGTAGCGTCAACATTTTAATTATAGACAACAGCGAGGAAAATATTTCAGAGTTGAGCCGTATTTTGGGTCATCTGCCGTGCCATATTATTGCTTCAACATCCGGAAGGGACGCATTAAACCACATTTTGGAGAAAGAATTTGCATTGATTCTCTTGAATGTCATGATGCCCGAATCGCATGGATATGAACTGGTTCATCGCATTAAAAAAGTCAAAAACGGGTTTCATGCCCCCATCATTTTATTTTCTTCTGAATTCAGGGAGAAAGAAGATATTCTAGAAGGATACAGGACTGGTGCGGTGGATTATATTTTGATGCCGGTTGAACTTCTTATTCTTGTAAATAAAGTCAATGTATTTATTGAATTGTTTAAACAAAAAAAAGTCGCTGAAAACGCCATCCAAAAAATCAAATCCTCAGAACAAAAGTACAGAAGTCTTTTTGATACAAGCAGAGATGGTATCGCATTTATAAGTATGGAAGGGTATATCGAGGACGCAAACCCTGCATTTTGTGAGATGGTTGGCTGGGGTATAAGCGAGCTTCGTTTTTTAAATTATAGAAATTATACACCTGAAAAAGGAGTCCATTTTTATGACGAAATAATTGAAAGTCAGGTATTGGTCAGAGGGTATTCGGATGAGTTTAAGAACGAGCTTTTAAAAAAAGATAATACGAGAATTCCTGTTGTTGTCAGGCTTTGGCTTGTCAGAGATGACAAGGGGGCACCGTTGAGGATGCTTAAGATACTGAGAGACATTACACGTCAAACCCAGCTTGAAGCCCAGTTAAGGCAATCCCAAAAAATGGAATCCATTGGCACACTTGCAGGTGGTATTGCTCATGATTTCAATAATATTCTGGGCGCAATCATGGGGTATGTCCAGCTTGCGCAGCTTAATGTCAAGGATGAAAGCGCCACCAGGCACAACCTTGATAATGTATTGATTGCCTGCAACAGGGCAAAAGATCTTGTTGCTCATATTCTGACGTTCAGCAGGCAATCAGAAACCGTTCGAAAACCTGTCCGGATCCATCGGGTTGTGACCGAAGCCCTGAAGCTCATTCGCGCATCTTTACCAAGTACAATAGAAATTCATCAGGAAATTGAAAAGGACAGCACGCTCGTCAACACGGATCCTACAGAAATTCATCAAATCATTATGAATTTTTGCACCAATGCGCTTCATGCCATGGAAGGAAAAGGAGGCATATTATCGGTTAGCCTGAAACCGGTTGAAATTGATCAGATCAGCGCGATGACAATAAAAGATATTGTGCCCGGACCTTATTTGAAGCTGACCGTAAGCGATACGGGGTGCGGTATTGAGAAGAATGCGCTGGAGCGGATTTTTGATCCTTATTATACGACAAAAAAAATGGATGAAGGAACGGGGTTGGGACTTGCCGTCGTTCATGGCATTGTTAAGGCGCATGACGGATTTATTAATGTTCAAAGTGATTTGGGCAGGGGCACGACGTTTGAGGTATTTTTCCCACGGATTAAAGCCGAGGATACGCTGGTTGAAATTCGAAAAACGGAAATCCAAAAAGGGACAGAACGGATTTTATTTGTAGATGACGAACAAGCACTTGTTGATCTTGAAAAAGTCATGCTGCAGAGACTCGGTTACCATGTGGTATCTGAATCAAGCAGTGTAATGGCGCTTAAATTGTTTGAAGAAACGCCAGATGCATTTGATCTTGTGATCACTGACATGACCATGCCGAAAATGACGGGTGACGAATTATCACGGAGAATCCTATCGATAAGGCAGGATATCCCGATTATTTTGTGCACAGGTTACAGCCATCAGATATCCCCTGAAAAAGCCCGTGATGTTGGCATCAGGGAACTGCTCTACAAACCCATCGAAATAAGAGAGCTGGCATCTGCCATCAGACGAGTCCTTGCCGGAACCTGATGGGCTTCGTTTTTGCCAGGGTTTTTCCAGACGGTTTGATTTCATCTTTTCTGATAGACATTCAGGCCACTATTGCTCGAATGTTGCAGCTGCTTTTTTTCCTTCCATGTGAGGTCTGTATATTTTTATTGCCTTGAAATTCAGAAAAATATAGTGTTATGGACTTTTGTTTTATCCGGATGCTGTATCTGCTCGATTAATTTTGGACAGATATCGAGAATCCTTGTATTTTAAAAAATGATTCCGGGTTGATGAAAATAGAAAGCTATTTTTTCAACAAACCGGTAACCAACCAGGAGTTGATATTGAATGGAATCAGACACCAATAGTAATGTTCATAAATTGATCTTTAACGACAAGGAGATCCTCCTTATAGGAACCGCACATGTGTCAAAGGAAAGTGCGGAATTGGTCGGCATCGTGATAAAAGAGGAAAAGCCGGACACGGTCAGTGTGGAATTATGCCCTTCCCGGTATCAAGCCATTCGACAGAAAGATAAATGGCGGGAAATGGATATTGTAAAGGTCATTAAGGAAAAAAAGGCGTTTCTTCTCCTGATGAATCTTTTGCTGGGATCTTTTCAGAAACGAATAGCCGAAAAGCTTGACATCAAACCTGGTGAAGAAATGATTAAGGCGATCGAGGAAGGGGAAAATGTCAAGGCTGAAATTCATCTTGCAGACAGGGAGATTCATGTAACGCTTTCCCGCATATGGCGTATCATGGGGCTTTGGGAAAAGATAAAATTCCTGTTTCAATTTATTCTGTCCTTAGGCGATGTTGATGAAATTGGCGAAGAGGAAATTGAAAAGATGAAAACCCAGGATGTGCTTCAGACCCTTCTTGCTGACGTGGAGAAGTCTCATCCTGTTTTAAAGGAAATTCTGATTACAGAAAGAGATCAGTACCTTGCGGAAAAAATTAGAACGGCTCCAGGTAAAAAAATCGTTGCGGTTGTTGGTGCCGGGCACGTTCCAGGCATCAAAAAGTTCTGGAACGAAGAAATTGATATCGACTCACTGAACGTTCTGCCTCCTAAAGGCAGGATGTCAGGATTTTTTAAATGGGTATTGCCCATTGCAATTCTTGCCTTGTTTGTTTTTGGTTTTTTCCATGGCGGGCAGGCCAAGGGCGCATCCATGATTGGCTGGTGGGTGGCAGCAAATGGCATTCTGGCAGGACTTGGAGCCTTAATGGCATTTGCCCATCCTTTTACGATCATCTCGTCTATGATTGCGGCGCCGTTAACATCCTTAAACCCTATGATTGCGGCCGGATGGGTCGCGGGTCTTGTGGAGGCCTTTTCAAGAAAACCAAAAGTGATGGATTTCGAAAACCTTCCGGAAGATATTCTGTCTGCCAAAGGTTTCTGGCGAAACAAGGTTACAAGAATTCTTCTGGTAGTTGTTTTTACAAATATCGGAAGTTCTCTGGGAACATTCGTGGCGATCCCATTGATGGTAAACGTTATGCATGCCGGATGATTTAATCGGGAAGAATTTTGACAATGCGTTTTTTTGATACGGTTTTATGTCTTTCATCCATGGGTATATCGACGACTTGAAGGCGGCCTTCTGAGAATAATTGAATGCATTGAGGGTATAGCTCCCATTCGAGCTTCAGCCCTTTTTCCTTTACACGGTCAATCGTGTCTGACGGTTCAATAGGAAATGTGCTTTGTCCGATGATAGGTCCGGAATCCTCTCCGTAATCAATGAAATGAACCGTGCAGCCGCCAACTTTGCATCCATATCTGAATGTTTCACCATACCCGCCGCTGCCGGGGAAAGCTGGCAGGATGGCCGGATGAATATTCATGATTCTCGGGCTTTCAGGGGGGATATTTATTGTGTCAATAAAATAGGGGGTAAGTGTTCTCATGAATCCGGCAAGCACAAGCAGGTCAAAGGGATATCGTGACATTTTTTGTATGAGATCCGCTTCAGCCAATGCACGGGAACAAAGAAAAGTCTTAATTTTCTCCGGATTATCATCCGGTTTGAATAGGCGTTGTCTTGATAAGACCTTTTCCAGGTTAAAGTCCGGTGGCAGAGAGATTTTTTTGCGATTTCTCTTATAGTTATTTAATATAGCAGAATAGTCAGTTATAAATGCGGGGATGCCGATTTTTTCGGCTCGTAAAAGTCCTTTTGCTGAAGGGTTGTCCGTACCTACAAATACAAGTTCAGCATTGATACGTGACGATAAAGACGCATCTATAATTGCCTGAAGATTTGTTCCGCCACCTGAAATTAATGCACCCACGCGTATTTTTGTCTGCCCCATGATTCTCTCCGTATATGAAAGTAGTTTAAAAGTATCCGATTTGGTAACAGAACGGTATTGCCATGTCAATTATGCTGTGGCTTGAAGTTTTATTTTATGTCATTTTACTTTGGTAATGTGAAGGTTGACAATGATTTGACTCGGCATTATAGTCTAATCTCATTTTTTTAAGGAATAACCTATTAAAAAAAGGATCATGTCATATGGGAAACGGGATTATTGAAATAGATGATGGCAGTTTTGAAAAGGAAGTATTAAAGTCTGACAAACCGGTATTGATTGATTTCTGGGCGCCATGGTGCGGCCCCTGCCGTGCGATTACTCCGATAATTGAAGAAATTGCAAAAGAATATGGGGATAAAATTAAAATTACAAAATGTAATGTTGATGATAATCCAATTACGCCGGGGAAATATGGCGTACGTGCAATCCCAACCCTGATTGTTTTTAATAATGGTGAAATCGTTGATCAGATCACCGGAATGGTTGCCAAGGCAAAACTGATAGACAGCATTAAAAAAGCAATTTAAAATCCGGAACAGGATGGTCAGTGATGAAACAAACAGATCATGATCTTGTGATTATTGGCGGAGGCCCTGCAGGCTTGACAGCAGGACTTTATGCTGCCCGTTCGCGATTAAACGTAATTCTAGTAGAAAAAATTGTACCAGGCGGTCAGGTGCTTATTACAGACTGGATTGAAAATTATCCTGGCTTTACAGGGATAAGCGGGCCGGATCTTATTGAGAAAATGGTTGAACAGACAAAACAGTTTGACCTTGCCATAGAGTCTAACGAAGTCCTGTCCATGGATCTCACAGGTGATAGTAAAAAATTACAATTATATGACAGGGAGATTACCACAAAATCCATTGTTATCGCAACAGGTGCCTCGCCGAGAGCATTAGATATCGGTGAAGACCGGTTTGTCGGCCGAGGCCTTTCATACTGCGCCACATGTGATGCCCCTTTTTTCAAAGACAAGGTGGTTGTTGCTGTTGGTGGTGGGGACACTGCCATTCAGGAGAGCATTTATCTGACCAAGTTTGTCAAAAAAGTCTATGTTGTTCACCGGCGGGATGAGTTGAGGGCTGCCAAAATATTGCAGGAACGGGCATTTGAAAATGATAAAATTGAATTTGTATGGAATTCTGTTTTAACAAGTATCGATGGCGAAAGTGGTGTCGAAAGCGTTCGCATTAAAAACGTGAAAACAGGTGAAGAAAAAAATATGGCCAGCGACGGATGTTTTATCTGGATTGGCATTTTGCCAAATATCGGATTTGTCGGTGCAGGCCTTGCGCTTGATGATGCAGGATTTATTGTTACTGACGATCACATGCAGACATCCGTACCCGGTGTTTTTGCTGCTGGTGATATCAGAAATACACCTCTAAGACAGATTGCAACTGCTGTCGGTGATGGCGCAATAGCCGCCATGTCGGCTGAACACTATATTGAAAATATAAAAAAATGAAACGACTAATCACACTTTGCCTTATCGGTTTCCTTTTAAGCTCAGGTTGTTCCTTGTGGGGCAAAAAAAAGGAAAAATCAGCTGAAGAACTTGCAACTGACGGGATAAAATCATTTGACGGCAGAAACTACAAGGATTCCATAGCTGAATTTACAAATTTGAAAAACTGGTATCCTTTCAGTAAATACGCTATTCTTGCAGATTTGAAAATCGCAGACGCCCATTATCATTTAAAGGAATATGACGAGGCGATTATCGCCTACAGCGACTTTGAAAACCTTCATCCCAGAAATGACGCTGTCCCTGAAGTGATATACAAAACCGGGCTTTGCTACTATGATCGTATTGATACCATAGACCGGGATCAGTCAAATACGTTGAAGGCACTAAATACTTTTGAACGGATTATCCGCCAGTTCCCTGACAGCGAGTATGCGGAAAAATGCAGGGAAAATATCAATACCTGTCTTGAAACCATCGCCGGCCATGAAATGTATGTTGGGAAATTTTATTTCAAATCAGAGCATTATAAAGCTGCAAAGGCCCGTTTTGAAACTGTCATTTTTTCATATCCGAAAACCCATGTATATCAGGAGGCACTTCAATATCTTGAAAAGTGTAAAACTGCCCTGAACCAAAGCCAGGTGCCGGATAATTAGGAACGTCATCAAAATCCATTTTTGGTGTAAAATAAATCACTTTACACATCATCATTTTTGGTGTAATAGCCCATAACTGTTTTACTAAGTTTAGATAAATACCGATAGTTTTCAGAAAAAAGGAGTTATCGTATGGCAAGGGAATGTGGAATTTGTGGGAAAAAATCAATGGTAGGCAATAACGTGAGCCACGCGCATAATGTGACCAAACGTCGATTTAAACCGAACCTGCAGAATGTAAAAACAATTTACAAAGGGAGCGTCAAAAAAATGACCGTATGTACATCCTGCATTAAATCGGGTTTTGTTGTTAAAGCCCCATGAAATACGCTCATACAATTAGCTGTTAGTAATGGTAGCACAAGAGGAGAGCCGGGGCGCATACGTATTGTCCGGTTGCCAGAAAGAACGATGGAACACGCCTCCGTTATCATTATTAACAGTTAATTTCTCTCAATTATTGCCTGTCTACCCGTTTAACCGACTGAACCAATTTTATCTTTTTAATTGAAGAGATGACCTTGTGCAACTGCTCCTTATCTTCTACAGATATGGTGAATTTTGCATCAACCGTTTTGTTGTCCATGCTTTTCGTGTTGGCATTAACAATATTTGCGCCACACTTGCTGATGGTTGCGGTGATGTCCGCAAGAAGCCCGAACCGGTCATAGGAATGCACAAGAATTCTGACGGGGAAGGTCTCTCCAACCTCCTTATTCCAATTAACGTCTATTTGCCGGTCAGGATTCATCTTCAAGGCATGGATACAGTTAATCCGGTGTACGGTAACCCCCCTTCCCTGTGTAATATATCCGGTAATCGGATCCCCAGGCACGGGTTGGCAACACTTGCCGAATTTTACCAGAATATCCTCAAGGCCTTTTACGACAATTCCTTCTGACGGTTTGATTTTTTTGGGACGGCTGATCAGTTTGGTAAAGAGAGATGTTTTGCTCTGGTCTGTTTTTGGTTCAAATTTTTTAATAATTTGAAGAGAGGTTATTTTCCCATACCCGACATTTGCAATCAGATCATCAGCGGTTTTCAATCCAAATGAAGCCACGATGTCTTCTGCTTCTTTGGATTTCATCAGCTGGTTGAAATTGAGCTTATATTTCCTGAAAGCTTTTTCACAAATCTCTCTGCCCAAAGAAACACTTCTGTCTTTTTCCTGCGTTTTTATCCATTGCCGTATTTTCGATCGCGCCTTGACCGTTTTTACGAAATTTAACCAGTCTTTGCTGGGGGTGTGGCCTTTTGTGGTAATAATTTCAACGGTATCCCCTGTTTTAAGCATATAGGACAGCGGCACCATTCGACCGTTGACTCTTGACCCTGTGCATTCGTTTCCTATTTCCGAATGGATCATATAGGCAAAATCAACAGGTGTGGCACCCTTAGGAAGAGCCTTTATTTCTCCGAGGGGTGAAAACACATATACTTCATCAGGGAAAAGATCAATTCGCACATTTTCAAGAAACTCATCCGGATCTTTAACATTTTTCTGGTTTTCCACGAGATTCTGGATCCATGCATAAGCCTTGTTGACCTTTTCATCAATCACCTTGCCTTCTTTATAACTCCAGTGTGCGGCAATACCGGATTTGGCTACCTGATCCATTTCATGGGTTCTGATCTGTATCTCGATCCGTTCACCTTTTGGCCCAATGACGGTTGTGTGAAGCGACTGATACATATTGGGCTTGGGTACACCAATGTAGTCCTTGAATTTTTTAGCAATGGGCTGCCATAACGCATGAATATGCCCCAGAGCTTCATAGCACTGGGGAATGGTATTTAATATAATCCTGAATGCGATAATATCGTATAATTCATTATATTCAAGGCCTTGGGTGACCATTTTATTATAAATGCTGTAATATTGCTTATATCGGCCCAGAACCTCACATTTTAATCCAACGCTATCCATTTTATTTTTGAGAAGCTGTTTGACCTCTTCAACAAACCCTTCCCGCCCTTCCCTGCTTTTATCGACCAATGAACTTATTTTTTCAAATTCATCAGGTAAAATATATTTAAACGCAATGTTCTCAAGCTCATTTTTTATCCAGTATATACCGAGCCTGGCCGCGAGCGGTACATAAATATCAAAGGTTTCCTGGGCGATCTTGATCTGCTTTTCCTGTTTTTTGTGATATTGAAGCGTTCGCATATTATGGATACGGTCCGCCAGTTTGATCAGGATGACCCGGATATCATCTGCCATGGCCAGAATCATTTTCCGGATACTTTCGGCTTCCCGGGCCTGTGCCGTGTGAAATGTGAGCTTGGACAGTTTTGTGACCCCTGACACAATATGGCAGACACTCGGGCCAAAGATGGATTTGATTTCGTCTTCCGTAGAGTGCGTGTCTTCAATAACATCATGAAGAAGGCCTGCGGCAACACTTTCAACATCCAGCATCATATCGGAGAGAATATAGGCCACTTCCAATGGGTGAGACAGATAAGGCTCTCCTGAAAGCCTGACCTGGCCATCATGAACCCTTGCGGAAAAAATATAGGCACGTTCCACAATATCCAGGTCAGCTTCAGGGTTTACTTCGATGAGTCTTTCAAGTATATCGTTTATCCGGATCATATATAACTCAACCCGATCATCAGTATGATTTTGCGAATACTACCCGGTGGCCGCTTGGTTTTCCGCAACATAGGCACTTCCCGGCTTCTTTTTTGCTGTCAATGGGAATGCACCTGATGGTAACACTCAAATCATTTTTAATTTTTTCTTCACACTCACTGTCCCCACACCAGTGTGACATGGCAAATCCGCCGTGTATTTCAGGTTTGTCCAAATTTTCAGGGGTGAAATACCTGTAAAATTCATCTTTTTCATTTATAGGCGTGGTATGTTGCTTTCTGTAAGAAAGCGCCTTTTCATAAATATTTTTTTGTATATCATCGAGCATTTCCGGGACCAGTTGGATAAACGCATCTCTTTTTACAGATGTTTTGTCCCGGTGGCTTTTGTCCCGTCTTCCCACAAAAACAGAATTGTCAGCCAAATCCCTTGGGCCGATTTCTACCCGCAGCGGAATGCCCTTTTTAATCCAGTCCCAGCCTCGACTGCCGACATCCCGATTATCAATTTCAACGCTTATTTTCATGCCATGATAGTCGGTTTCTCTCAATTCCCTGGCGAGGCTTTCAGTGAATTCCAGTATTTTCGAGGTGTCATCCACTTTTTTGATAATAGGCATGAGGACAACATGGGATGGTGCCAGGCGGGGTGGCACGATAATGCCATCATCGTCACCATGGGTCATGATCAACCCGCCTATCAACCGTGTTGACACCCCCCAGGATGTGGTCCAGGCATATGATTCCTTTTCATCAGCCGTTTGAAATTTGATGTCCGACCCTTTAGCAAAATTTTGACCCAGAAAATGGGAGGTGCCTGCCTGAAGCGCTTTTCTGTCCTGCATCATGGCTTCGATACACATGGTGTCTTCCGCGCCTGGAAAACGCTCTGCCGTTGATTTTCTGCCTTTGATTACAGGGAGAGCCAGATAGTCTTCTGCAAATCTGGCATACACATCCAGCATCATTTTTGTTCGCTCGATGGCTTCTTCTCTTGTGGCATGTGCCGTATGCCCTTCCTGCCACAAGAATTCACTGGTTCTTAAAAATAGCCGGGTTCTCATTTCCCACCGGACCACGTTGGCCCATTGATTAATCAGTACCGGAAGATCCCTGTAGCTCTGGATCCACTTTGAAAAAGAATCACCAATGATTGTTTCTGATGTTGGACGCACAATCAGAGGTTCCGCAAGTTGGCCTGCAGGAACAAGACCGCCTTCAGGGCCTTTTTCGAGTTTGTGATGGGTTACAACCGCACACTCTTTGGCAAATCCTTCAACGTGTTCTGCTTCTTTTTCAAGAAAGCTTAAAGGGATAAAAAGGGGAAAATAGGCATTTTTAACCCCTGTTTCTTTAAACAGATGATCTAGATTTCTTACAATGTTTTCCCAAATCGCATATCCCCAGGGCTTGATCACCATGCAACCCCGGACCGGGGAATTTTCAGCCAGGTCTGCAGCTTTTATGACCTGCTGATACCATTGGGGATAGTCCTCTTCCCTTGTCGGTGTAATTGCATATTTTTCCTGTTTGGCCATGTTTTTCCTCTTTTACAGCGATATGATAAGATTATGTTATATCTTCTATTTTTGTGATTTCTTCTTTTAGAATATCCACCAGCCTGTCTTGAGGGAATTTTTTGACCACAACTCCCTTTTTGAAAAGGATGCCGAAACCGTTTCCTCCGGCTATACCAATATCCGCCTCTTTTGCTTCCCCTGGTCCATTAACCACACACCCCATGATGGCGACTTTAATCGGAGTTTTCTTTTTCTGCAAGAATTGTTCTACCTTTTCGACAATATCAAACAGGTCAATGTTGCAGCGGCCGCAGGTGGGGCAGGAAATAAGTTCCGGTCCGTGCCGCCGGAGGCCTAAAGCTTTTAAAATCTCATATCCCACCCGGATTTCATTCACAGGATCACTGGTGAGAGAAATCCTTATGGTATCCCCGATACCTTCTGAGAGAAGCATGCCCACACCCAGAGCGGATTTTACAATGCCCGGAAAAATGGTTCCGGCTTCCGTGACACCCAGATGAAGCGGAAAATCTATTTGCTGTGACAGCAACCTGTAGGCCTCGATTGTCCGTGGCACATCTGATGCCTTTAGGGATACCTTGATATTTTCAAACTGGTGAGACGTTAATAAATCAATGTGTCTCAATGCACTTTCTACCATAGCCGGAGCGGTCACGCCGTGGTGCCGGTCCAGAATATCCTGTTCGAGAGAGCCTGCGTTCACGCCTATCCGGATGGGAATCTGATAATCGTTTGCGCAGTCGATCACCGCTTTTATTTTTTTTTCGTTTCCAATGTTTCCGGGATTGATTCGAAGTCCATCTGCGCCAGCCTTGGCAGATAAAATCGCCAGACGGTAGTCAAAATGGATATCTGCAATAAGCGGAATGGAAATGTCTTTTTTTATGGCTGAAATGGCAGAAGCCGCGTCTTCATCCGGCACAGCCACACGAATGATCTCACATCCGGCCTCTTCAAGTGTTTTGATTTGATGAACGGTTTTTTGAACATCCTGGGTGTGGGTGCTGGTCATGGATTGAACGGCAACAGGCGAAAAGCCGCCAATTTTTACATCCCCGACAGTTATCTGCCGTGTTTTTTTTCTGTTTTCTGCAAATGACAATGCCATCGGATTTCTGTTCTATCTATTTTCAGGTTTACGATTTCTTTCTTGATAGTCCTGCAATAAATTTATTAAACTAACAAACCGTTGATATTTGTTCAAGCAAATAGAGATGTGTCAACAGGAAAAAAAGTGTTGGCAATGACTAACTTTAAAGGAGTATTTATTCATGTCGTTCACAGACAAAGCTGGTAAGAAGAACTCTCACTTAAAATTTGATAAAAAAACAGAAGATTTGATTTTAAAGGCCGTGAAAGATGGCAAGCTGTCCTGCGCGAAATGTTTCAGTCTTTCTGATGAACTGGATATCTCAGCCCGGGAGATTGGCCAGTTTGCCGATACCCACCATATCCGCCTGGTCAAATGTCAGCTCGGCCTTTTTGGGACAGGACCGGGTCAGCAAAAAGGGGTTTTGAAAATCAATCCAGTGCCAGAGGAACTCAAAAAGCGGGTTTTTAATCATCTGGACGATGGCAAGCTGGATTGCAAGATTGCGTGGAAAGTGGCGTTAGAGATGAACATTACCAAAATGAATGTCAGTGGAGCCTGCGAAACATTGGGGGTCCGGATTAAAAACTGTCAGATCGGGGCATTTTAAATAAAAAAGCCGTGGAATAAATCCACGGCCTTTTATCATCATTTGGCTGAGGGACAGGGATTTGAACCCCGATTGGCGGAATCAGAATCCGCAGTCCTACCCTTGGACGATCCCCCATTGATCTGAAGGGTCTTATAGAAAAAGACAGAGGGAGTCAAGAAAAAATTGAAAGGAAACCCTCTAATTTCAAGGGGCCTGTCTGTTTCAGGATTTTACCCTATTTTTAATATACGATTCTGCCTGTCTTAACCGGCTAACCGTCTTTTTCTTTCCAAGAGCGGCAATCATTTCAAATATGCCTGGGCTCACGGTTCCACCGGTTAAGGCCACGCGAACGGGCTGGGCAATCTTGCCGAATTTGACACCCGTGATATCCATGACCTCCTTGAATGGATTTTCAAGATTTTTTTCGCTGAAATCGGTCAGCTTTTCAATACGTTCGACAAGAGGAACCAATATGTCCAGAAATTCAGTTGATAGAAATTTTTGGGCTGCCTTTTCGTCGTATTCGACCGGTTCTTTAAAGTAGAACAAGGCGCCATCTGCCATTTCGATCAGGGTTTTGCTTCTCTGATTCAGCGTCTTTATGATGGCCTCAAGGTCGTCTGTCTGTTCCGGATGGCAATTTTTTTGAGTGAGAAACGGCATCAACCGGGGAGTAATCTTCCGGGGTTCCGCAGTCTGGATATGATTGGCATTCAGTGCCATCAGTTTATTCACATCAAACACACCAGCCGATCGTCCGATATTTTCAATGTTGAATTTTTGGATCAGTTCATCCCGGGTGAAAAATTCCTGATCGCCGTGTGACCATCCCAGACGAACCAGATAATTGATCACTGCGTCCGGAAGATAACCCATATCCCTGTATTCAGTGACGGACATGGCCCCGTGCCGTTTGCTCAGGCGGGTTCTGTCACTGCCAAGCACCATCGGAACATGGCCATACCGGGGCAATTCATGCTTCAGTGCCTTGTAGATCAGAATCTGTTTTGGCGTATTATTCACATGGTCATCGCCTCTTATAACCGTATTGATATTCATCGTCATATCATCAATGGCTACAGCAAGATTATACGTCGGTGTGCCATCGCTTCTTGCAATAATAAAGTCATCCAGTTCGGTGTTCTGGAACACAATGTTTCCCTTGATGATATCCGGAAGAACTGTTGTGCCACTTAATGGCACTTTAAATCGAATGGCGGCATTTTTTGTTGTTTTCATATTTTTTTCTCTGCAGGTGCCGTCATATTTGGGTTTTCCACCGCTTTCCATGGCTTTTTTGCGCATGGCCTCAATGTCTTCAGGTGAGCAGGTGCAATAATAGGCATGGCCCGAGTCAACCAGTTTCTGTATATATTCTTTATAAATATCGAACCGTTGGGATTGAAAAAACGGGCCTTCATCCCAGTCAATTTCAAGCCATTCAAGAGAGGACAGAATCGCATCCACAGATTCTTTTGTGGAGCGTTCTGTATCAGTGTCCTCGATTCTTAATATGAATTTACCTCCCTGGTTGCGGGCGTAAAGCCAGTTGAAAAGTGCCGTGCGTGCGCCACCCACATGAAGGTATCCTGTCGGGCTTGGCGGAAATCGGGTAATGATCTGGTCCATTATTTTTTCACCTTATATATATGTATGTTCAAACCTGTTGACCCCAATCAGTCAATCAGTTAACGTCTGCCATTATGGCTGCCTCAGATATCATAAACGTGGGTTGAGTACAAAAACAAAATGATGGGGTTTGAAAATTCTTGACAATGTGCTGGAATTAAAATACATAAAAGCGTTTAGTATTCGAATGAATATATGAAAGAATTGTTAACAATTATAAATAGTTAGGAGATTTCCATGGCGGTACCAAAGCGTAGGACGTCCAAATCAAAAGGGGCCAAAAGGCGTACACATCAAAAAACTTCAGCTCCGAATTTATCCAAATGCCCACAATGCGGCGAAGCCAAACTGCCTCACAATGCGTGTCCTGAATGTGGTACGTACAAAGGAAGAAATGTGCTGAACCGTGAGGATGACTAAACCGGATAAGGCCTTTTTTACAATTTGCCGAAAGGGTTTGATATGCCGGACCAGATTAAACGGACAGTTGTGGTTACCGGAGGTTCGAGAGGGATCGGACGTGCCATATGTCTGGTATTTGCAAATCCGGATACACGAATTTTTTTCAATTACTCCAGATCGGAAGAGGATGCCAGGCAAACGGAAGAAGTGGTTTCCCAGGCTGGCGGATATGCATCGGGGCTTCAGATTGATGTGTCCTCTTTGACAGATGTGGCGCGTTTTTTTAAAACGATTCTGGATGAAACTGGCCGTGTGGATATCCTTGTAAATAATGCCGGAATAGCAAGGGATGCTCTAATTGTAAGGATGTCAGAGGCTGACTGGGATGCTGTTTTAAATACCAATTTGAAAGGGACATTCAATTGTACAAAACTGGCTGCCAAAGCGATGTTGAAACAACGGTATGGCAGAATTATAAACATCACATCGGTCGTAGGTGTTTCCGGAAATCCTGGTCAGGCCAATTATGTGGCTTCAAAAGCTGGTATTATCGGTTTGACAAAATCAGTTGCCCGGGAACTGGCCACAAGAAACATAACGGTTAATGCCGTTGCACCCGGATATATAGAAACGGAAATGACAAATAAACTTTCGGATAAGGCAAAATCGGAGATGGTGGGTCTGGTCCCTGCCGGTCGAGCAGGCAAGCCTTCCGAGGTTGCTGATGTCGTCGAATTTCTTGCATCTGAAAAAGCATCTTATATCACCGGTCAGGTTATTCATGTCAGTGGTGGAATGTATATATGATGAAAGGAGATTTAACTATGTCCATTGAAGATAAGGTAATCAAGATTATAGCTGAAAAACTTGATGTTGATCCTGTTGAAATTGTACCGGGCGCATCCTTGATAGATGATCTGGGTGCTGATTCCCTTGATCTGGTTGAGCTTGTCATGACCATGGAAGAAGAGTTCGATATTGAAATATCTGATGATGATACCAAGGACCTTGTAACCGTTAAAAATGCAATTGATTATATAATCGGGCATTTATAAGAAATTTGGAAAATTATTTCATTGTCCCACCACCGATGAATCATTGAATCCATCGACCGGCTGTTTCCATTTTTATATTTCCAGGCAAGATGCATGGCAAGCCTCAAAAATTTATCAATTCGCTTTAAATAATTGATTTTTGGGCTTGATAAATGTTGATTGGCTTTATAACAGATATTATCTGTTTTTTTAAAGAATGTGAAAGGGTATTGTAACAGGAAAAAAACGTGCATACAGGAATAAATAAAGATGGATGAATCAGCAGACTGGACAGTGGCCCCGATTATTATTGGCAGTGATCATGCGGCTTTTCCCTTAAAGGAAATCGTAAAGGAATTTATTCGGGACAGAGGAATTGATGTAACGGATATTGGAACCAATGGAGACGCTTCTGTGAATTACGCCGAGTTTGGCATGAAGCTTTCCGAAGCTGTATCGACAGGGAATTATAAAAGAGGCATTTTGCTTTGCGGGACAGGTCTTGGCATGTCGATGGTGGCCAACAGGTTTCCCCATGTCCGGGCCGCACTATGTAATGATCTTTTTTCCGCAAGAATGAGCAGGTGCCATAATGACGCCAATATCCTTGTGATGGGAGGACGTGTGATCGGCGAGACACTGGCGCTGGAAATTGTAAAGGCATGGCTGGAAACGCCTTTTGAAGGCGGCCGCCATCAGGAGCGATTAGATACATTTGATGTGATTCCGTGCCGTCGGCCTAAGACAACAGCTTAAATTTAATTTTCATAAAGGGGATAATCGTTGGATTTAAAACTTATTAGCGCTATAGACCCTGATATTGCACGTGCTGTGAAAGAAGAACTCCTTCGGCAGCAATATACACTTGAGTTGATTGCTTCTGAAAATATTGTCAGTCAGGCAGTTTTGGCTGCACAGGGAAGTATTCTAACCAATAAATATGCGGAAGGGTATCCGGGCAAACGGTATTATGGCGGCTGTGAACATGCGGATATGATAGAAGAAACGGCTGTTTTAAGGGCCAAAGAAATTTTTCAGGCAGACTATGCGAATGTTCAGCCCCATTCCGGTTCCCAGGCGAACATGGCTGTCTATTTCAGCCTGCTTGAACCCGGGGATACCATTCTGGGGATGGATCTGGCCCATGGTGGGCACCTGACACACGGGAGCCCAGCCAGTTTTTCAGGCAGATTCTATAAATTTGTGCATTATGGTGTGGACCAGAAAACAGGGATGATCGATTATGATGTCCTCAGGCGCCTTGCGCAAGAGGCTAAACCCAAAATGATTGTGGCCGGTGCGAGTGCCTATCCTAGGACCCTTGATTTCGAGGCGTTTTCAGCCATAGCAAAATCGGTTGGGGCGATTTTGATGGTAGATATGGCTCACATTGCAGGACTGGTAGCCGGCGGTGTTCACCCCTCACCGGTTCCCCATGCAGATGTGGTGACATCAACCACGCATAAAACATTACGTGGCCCTAGAGGCGGTTTGATTCTTTCCCGAGAACAGTATGCCAGAAAACTGAACAAGGAAATTTTTCCTGGTATCCAGGGTGGACCGCTGATGCATGTGATTGCCGCCAAAGCAGTCGCGTTCAAGGAGGCGCTGACAGACGAATTTAAAAGTTATCAAAAACAGGTGATTAAAAACGCACGCGTATTTTCTGAAAACCTTTTACAGGAAGGAATCAATCTTGTTTCAGGTGGTACAGATAATCATTTGATGCTCATTGATTTGACGAACATCGGCATCACCGGAAAAGATGCAGAAATTGCTCTGGAGAATGCGGGCATCACCACAAATAAAAATACGATTCCTTTTGATCAAAGAAGTCCCAATGTTACAAGTGGCATACGGTTGGGCACCCCTGCGGTGACATCACGAGGGATGAAGGAAGACGAGATGAAACAAATCGCCGCATATATGGTCAATGTGCTGAAAAATACAAAAAATACTAAAATCATAGAAGATACAAGGCAGAATGTGCGTGAACTCTGTCAAGCGTTCCCGATTTATACTAACCTGTAGAAGAAGGAATGATGCCGGTGGATGATAAAAGGCCTTCATGGAAGAGTTATTTTATGGATATTGCAGAACTGGTTGCCAAAAGATCCACTTGCACCCGGCGCGCAGTTGGTGCAGTTGTTGTGAAAGATAAACGGATTTTATCGACCGGGTATAACGGGGCGCCCACGGGTGTAAAGCATTGTGTCGAAACAGGTTGCCTTCGTGCCAAGCTTGAAATCCCCTCAGGAGAGAGGCACGAATTATGCCGGGGTATCCATGCAGAGCAGAATGCCATTATCCAGGCTGCTTATTATGGTATTTCCATTAAAGACGCATCTTTGTATTGCACCCATCTGCCCTGCTCCATCTGCGCAAAAATGATTATCAATGCCGGTATCAAAACCATTTACTTCATGTCAGGATATGCGGATGCCTTGTCAGAAGACATGCTCAATGAAGCGGGGGTTCAAGTCATCCGGTATGATTCTGCCGCTAAGGAGAATCATACATGAAATGCCCATTCTGCGGAGACACAGACAATAAAGTGATAGACTCAAGATTAAGCAAGGATGGTAACGTCATCAGAAGGCGAAGAGAATGCCTTGCCTGTGAAAGACGGTTTACCACTTATGAGCATATCGAGGAAATCCCTGTGATGATCGTAAAAAAAGATGGGCGCCGGGAAGTCTTTAACCGGAACAAGGTGCGATCAGGTCTGCAGAAGGCATGTGAAAAAAGAGATATAAGCATTAATGTGATAGAGGATATGATTGATAACCTTGAGCGGGATTTAAGAGAGACCGGTGAAAAAGAAATTCAATCCCGGGTTATCGGGGAAAAACTGATGAACAGGCTTCACAAGCTTGATGATATTGCCTATGTGAGATTTGCATCTGTATACAGAGAGTTCAAGGATGTGAATGATTTTATGGAGGAGCTGAAAACGCTCTTGAGTTCAAATCAGTGAAAGTACGACTGCGCTTTATAAGCGGATATCACATGGTGCAGGCTGATTTTAATTTTTAAGGAGTCTGATGGACGATTCATATTTTATGGCGATTGCCCTTGCGCTTGCTGAAAATGGGTGTGGGTTTACTTCTCCCAATCCCATGGTCGGGTGCGTGGTGGTAAAAGATGGCCTTGTTGTTGGCAAAGGATGGCATGAAAAAGCAGGACAACCTCATGCTGAAGTTAATGCCATCAATGATGCCGGAGAAAATGCCAATGAAGCAACCTTGTATGTCACGCTTGAACCCTGTAACCACACCGGGAGAACGCCGCCTTGCACGGAAAAAATTCTTTCAGCCGGCATCAAACGCGTTGTTATTGCCATGGAAGATCCGAATCCGGATGTCAAAGGCGGGGGTATTGCCAGACTTAAGGAAGCGGGGCTTTCAATCTCTTCAGGTATTCTGAAAGACAAAGCTCTAAAACTGAACGAAAGTTTTGTCAAATATGTTCTTACAAAAAAGCCTTTTGTTACATTAAAATGCGCGGCTACGCTGGATGGGCAGATTGCTACCCGATCCGGAGATTCCAAATGGGTCACAGGCCCTGAATCCAGAAACCATGTCCATGAGCTCAGGCACATGGCGGACGCCATTCTCGTAGGTATTCAAACCGTTATAACGGACAACCCAAGCCTCACCACCCGGCGCGAAGGATTAAAAGGAAAAAATCCGGCAAGAATTATTCTGGACTCGCGCCTTTCCATTCCAGAAGACGCAAAGGTATTGCAGCCTGATACCGAATCTGGTACCATAATTTTTTCCGGTATTCTGGCGGAAATAGATGCCAGCCTTTTGGAAAAGAAAGCACAGCTTGAAAAAAATGGTGCACGGGTCATTGAAACCCCGTTAAATAATGATTTGATTGATTTCAATATTGTGCTTGATCGGCTGGGTGGGCTTGGCATAACCAGTCTTTTGATAGAAGGCGGTGGTCGAGTCATCTCTTCTGCTTTATCGGCAGGTATTGTCGACAAGATCGTGATGTTTTATGCGCCCAAATTCTTGGGCGGAAATGACGGTGTGCCCGTATGCAGAGGTATTGGGCCGGAAAAGATGGATGATTGTATCCAAATGGAGAATATTACCCTGAAAAGATTCGGGGATGATGTGATGATCGAAGGCTATGTGAAGAAAAGATAGGCTACTTGGAGCGGTACATGCAAAGAGGATAGTGGCGGATGTTTACGGGAATTATTGAGGGACTTGGCACGATAAAACAAATCCGGCCTTCGGGACAGGGAAGGCGTATCGGCGTTGAGACGGATTTCCCGCTTGATAAAACAAAAATCGGTGACAGTATTGCCGTAAATGGTGCCTGCCTGACAGCTATATCCCTATCCGGACATCGATTTGAGGCAGACCTGTCGCCTGAAACATTGTCCATTTCAACAATGGGAAAAATAAAAGTCGGCGAGAGAGTGAATATCGAACGGGCGCTTCGGTTTTCAGACAGGCTGGACGGCCATATTGTTTCAGGGCATATTGACGGATCGGGGCGTATCACCTCAAGGGTGCAGGCAAGCAATGCCATCTTGATAACGATAGACGCACCGGAATCCTTGACACGATATATGATCAAAAAAGGTTCTGTTGCGGTTGATGGTGTGAGCCTTACGATCAATAACGTAGGAAACAGAAATTTCAGCGTCAGTATTATACCGCATACGGCAAAACTGACGACGGTTGGGTTTAAAAAAACCGGAGAATTGGTAAATATTGAAACCGATTTAATCGGTAAATATGTTGAGAGATTTATTATAAAAGATTCACATCAAAATGACGCAGAAGATAAAACTCGAAAACCTTCAATAGATATGCAATCATTGGCCCGGACCGGTTTTTTGAATAAAAATATGGGTTAAGCGTGGATCGGGTGCGGGCGTAAAAACCGCCTGGCATCCAAACTTTAAGGAGTATCAGAAGAAATGCCAGTAATAACTATTGAAGAAGCCATACAGGACATCAAAGCAGGTAAGATGGTGATTCTTGTGGATGACGAGGATCGTGAAAATGAAGGAGACCTTGTGATAGCCGCTGAAAAGGTCTGCCCGGAGTCTATCAATTTCATGGCAAAATACGGCCGGGGCCTGGTTTGCCTTGCGTTGACCCGGGAGAAGTGTGAAGCCTTGAATCTGCCGATGATGGTGCAGAATAACACCTCGCCTTTTGAAACGGGTTTTACCGTCTCCATTGAGGCCAAGCATGGCGTGACAACCGGTATTTCGGCTGCTGACCGCGCGACAACTGTTCTGACAGCTGTTGCCGATAATGCCAAACCATCGGATCTTGTGAAACCCGGCCATATCTTTCCTTTAAGAGCCAGAACCGGCGGCGTAATGGTGCGGGTGGGTCAGACAGAAGGGTCTGTGGATCTGGCCAGATTGGCAGGGCTTAAGCCTTCTGCCGTGATTTGTGAAATTATGGATGATGACGGCACGATGGCCAGAATGCCTTCTCTTGAAAAGTTCAGTCAGGAACATGGCATGGGCATATGCACCATCGCTGATCTTGTAGAATATCGGACACGGACGGAAACCTTTGTTCACAGAGCAGCTGAGACCACTATCCCTACCATTTATGGCGGAGATTTTAAAATCATTGCCTATCAGAATGATATTGATGACCTGACCCATGTTGCTATGGTCAAGGGAGATATTGATCCGGATAGGCCGATTCTTGTTCGCGTGCACTCAGAATGCCTTACAGGTGATATTTTTGGTTCCATGCGGTGTGACTGTGGTGACCAAATGCATAAAGCCATGAACATGATGGATAAAGAAGGAAATGGCGTTCTCCTTTATCTCAGGCAGGAAGGAAGGGGAATTGGATTGATCAATAAACTCAAGGCTTATGATCTTCAACAGAATCACGGACTGGATACGGTCGAGGCAAACAATAAGCTGGGTTTCAAGGATGACCTTAGGGATTATGGTATCGGCGCCCAGATTCTTGTCGATCTTGGGGTAAAAAAAATGCGGTTGATAACCAATAACCCCAAAAAAATGATCGGTCTGGACGGCTATGGCTTACGCATTGTTGAACAGGTCCCCATTGAGATCCCCCCAAATGAATATAACAGGGGATACCTTGAATGCAAAAAATTGAAGATGGGGCATATTCTCAAGCACTTGGAGAAAGAAAACTGACATTTTTTAAGAGCGATAAAACGATTAAAAATATATGAATAGCCGGGAGGGAGACTATGCCAAAAATTATCGAAGGGGAATTACTTGCCAAAGGAAAACGGTTTGCCATCATTGCCAGCCGGTTTAATGATTTCATTACAGACAGGCTTGTGGGCGGTGCTATGGATGCCCTGGTGCGGAGCGGTGCCAAAGATCAGGATATCACTATCGTAAAGGTGCCAGGTGCTTTTGAAATTCCTTTGATAGCAAAAAAAATGGCAGAAAAAAAAGGATTTGATGCCATTATCTGTCTGGGTGCTGTAATTCGAGGTGCGACCAACCATTATGACTATGTCTGTGCAGAAGTATCCAAAGGGATTGCCCACGTCAGTCTTGAAGCGACCATGCCGGTAATCTTTGGTATCCTTACAACAGATACCATCGAGCAGGCAATAGAACGCGCAGGAACCAAGGCCGGTAATAAAGGATGGAGTGCGGCGATCTCCGCTGTTGAAATGGCAAATTTAATGAGTGCGGTAGACCGGGCCTGATATGGGGTTTAGACGAAAATCAAGGGAGCTTGCCATGCAGGCGCTCTTTTATATAGATACAGAAGTGGATTGTTCCTCAGAAGAGGCACTGGCACTTTTTTGTCAGAATTTCAGTCCGGCAGATGATGTTCAGCCTTTTTTTGAAAAACTCGTAAAGGGCGTTATTGCACATCAATCTGAAATTGATACAGTCATTTCAAAAAATTCGAAAAACTGGAAGCTCAACAGAATGCCTTCAGTAGACAGAAATATTATGAGAATTGCCGTATTTGAACTTTTTTATTGTAGAGATATTCCGGCTAAAGTATCGATCAATGAAGCCATTGATATCGGTAAAAAATTTGGCACGCCAGAGTCAGGTTCCTTTATCAACGGGATACTGGATAGTGTTTATCTGAATGATATTGAAAAAAAAGAAGGTATGAATAGTTAAGCTTTAGAACTGTTTTAACATTTTTTTAAACCATTTTTAAGGAGGGTGCTATGGGTCCCAAAAAAATTTTGCTGACAGAAGATCAAATGCCAAGACAATGGTATAACATATTGGCAGACATTAAATTGAATCCTCCATTGGGGCCGGATGGAAATCCCATAGGGCCGGAATCCCTTGCACCTGTTTTCCCCATGAATATCATTGAGCAGGAAGTCAGCACAGAAAGATGGATTGATATTCCGGAAGAAGTTCTCGGCATTTATAAAATCTGGCGACCCACACCGCTTGTCCGCGCGACTGCACTTGAAAAAGTCCTGAAAACACCTGCCAGAATTTATTTTAAATATGAAGGTGCCAGCCCTCCCGGAAGCCACAAGCCGAATACGGCTGTTCCGCAGGCATATTATAACAAGGAATTCGGTATTAAAAAGATAACCACCGAAACCGGTGCTGGCCAATGGGGTAGTGCACTGTCATTTGCATGTGCCCAGTTTGGTCTTGAGTGCGAGATTTATATGGTGAGAATCAGCTTTGACCAGAAACCCTACCGGAAAAATATGATGGAAGCCTGGGGAGGAAAATGCATACCAAGCCCCAGTCCGGCAACCAAAGTGGGTCGGGAAATTTTGGAAAAAGACCCTAATACACCTGGCAGCCTGGGAATTGCCATCAGTGAAGCTATTGAGGCGGCGGTTACGGATCCCAGTGGCAAGACACGATACTCCTTGGGCAGTGTGCTAAATCACGTGATGATGCACCAGACCGTGATAGGCCTTGAGGCCAAAAAACAGCTTGAGGCTATTAACGAATATCCGGATATCATCATTGGGTGTGCCGGTGGCGGAAGTAATTTTGCCGGTATTTCCTTTCCGTTTGTTCTGGATAAAATCAACGGCAAACAGATTGAAATTTATCCTGTGGAACCAGCCGCATGCCCAACATTGACCAAAGGGCCATTTGTTTACGATCATGGAGATATTGCGCGCATGACACCACTTCTTCCCATGCACAGTCTCGGACATGCCTTTGTTCCGCCCCCCATGCATGCCGGCGGCTTGAGATACCATGGCATGTCTCCTACGGTAAGCCAGCTTGTTTCAGAAGGTCTAATTGAAGCAAAGTCTGTAACCCAGTTGGCCTCTTATAAAGCAGGCGTTCTTCTCGCAAGAACAGAAGGAATTATTCCGGCGCCGGAAACGAATCATACTTTGGCATGTGTGATCGATGAAGCCAATAAAGCCAGAGAAGAAGGCAAGGAAAAAGTGATTCTGTTCAACTGGAGCGGGCATGGCCTTCTTGACCTTGCGGCGTATGGTAAATATTTCCAGGGTGAATTGAAAGATTTTGAATTGTCTGATGCCGAAATGGAAAAGTCCGAACAGGTTTTTGCCAATTTTCCCAAGCCCAAACTGTTAAAAAGTAGATGATGTGTAGAAGGAGGTGGAAAACACCTCCTTCATAGAAAAGCAGCAAGGAAAAAGGATATGGCGAATAGCAGGGACCATCTTGAAAAACGGTGTCCAAAACTGGGTAGCGTGATTGCGTTTTCCTATTGCCGCACATGTGGAGAAGATGCGTCACCGTGTGGCAAAATTTTTGACTGTTGGTGGGAAGATTTTGACATTACGACATATTTAAAAGAAACACTCACTGAGCATGCATTTAATAAATTGGCCGACTCACGCCCCAAACCCAAATTGGCCAGCATTCTCGAATTGATTGAAGAAGCCAAAAAACGCATGAATGAGCAGAATGGGTAATCATTATCCTTTCAGCCAGAAACATTTAACCTAAATTTTTTGGGGGTTCGTTTGATTATAAAAAAACTGGAAGTCGGCCCGGTCATGGCAAACTGCTATATTTTAGGATGTGAAAAAACAAAAGAGGCAGTTGTTATTGATCCTGGTGATGAGACAGCACGCATTCTTCTTTCTCTTGCGGATTCCAAGCTTAAGCTGAAGTATATTTTAAACACCCATGGCCACTTCGATCATGTGGGAGGGAATAAGGCCATGAAGGACGCCACAGGTGCAGATATCATGATTCATCCTCTGGATGCGCCGATGCTTCAGCAGCTTTCCATGACGTCTGCTGTTTTTGGCCTTCATGTGGAAAATTCCCCCCCTGCGGACCGATTGATAAAAGATGGTGATGACATTTCCTTTGGTATATTTACCATAAAGGTGATTCACACTCCCGGTCATACACCAGGTGGTGTGACTTTTAATATCGAAAAACGATTGTTTGCCGGAGATACGCTTTTTGCAGGGTCGATAGGCAGAACCGATCTGCCGGGCGGACATTTTAATACGCTTATTTCAAGTATTAAGGATAAACTTTTTAAATTTGATGATGATACGGAAGTCTTTACCGGTCATGGGCCTGAAACGACAATCGGTAACGAAAAGCGGTTTAACCCTTTTTTGTAGGTGCAGGCTTCAACCCGAAAATGAGTGTGCCGCAAAAGGCCTGAACACGTGACCGGAAGCTGAAAAAATTTATTTTTCTGCCTTATTTTGTCTCATTTAAAGGCCGTTTGCTTTAAATGTTTCCTTTTTGATGTTGTATTGTTTCATTTTGCTATATAACCCTCTGGGATGAATCCCTGAAATCTTTGCGGCCTCTCCCACCTTACCCTTGGTTTTTTTTAACATAATGGTGAGATATAATCGTTCAATATGTTCCATGACTTCATTTTTTACTTCTTGAAGCATTTTCCCTTCCCAATTTGTTTCAAGTTCAGATAAATTGCCAGGAAGACCATCCCGGATGGTAATGATATCTTCAATCAAGGAGTGGTCGGTATGAAAGAAAATGCTTGGTAAATCATTTAAGGTAATCTCATCTGTTTTGGAGATGAGCATTGCCCGTTCAATTACATTTATCAGTTCCCGGACATTTCCCGGCCAGTTATATCGGCATAACGCGTCAATGGCAGACGGCGCAATCCGGTTTATTTCTTTTCCGATTCTGTTTTTATAATAATTGATAAAATGATGGGCCATGGCTGGAATATCTTCACGTCTTTTCCGAAGTGGCGGAATAGTAAGTGTTATAACGCTCAATCGGTAATAGAGGTCCTGGCGGAAGTTTCCGTTTGTCACTTCCATTTCAAGATTTTTATTGGTTGCTGCAATAACGCGCACATCTACCCATATCGGAGCTTCCCCTCCAACAGGTTGAACTTCATAATCCTGAAGAACTCTCAGCAGTTTGGTTTGAAGATGAAGCGGCATATCGCCAATCTCATCAAGAAAAATGGTGCCGCCGTGGGCGAGTTCAAATGAGCCGCGTCTTGACCGGATGGCTCCTGTAAATGCCCCCTGTTCATGTCCGAAAAGTTCGGATTCAAGGAGTTGTTCGGGAAGGGCTGCAGTATTGACGGTAATGAAAGGGCCTGAGGAGCGAGTGCTTTCTGCATGAATGGCTTTTGCCAGATGCTCCTTTCCCACACCCGTTTCACCCAGGATGAGAATAAGTGAATTCCCCGGAATGACCTGGGCGACTTCATCCATAAAAATGTGCATTTCTTCGCTGAAAGACACAAAATCACTGATTTTGGGTTTCACACGCCCCTGCCTGTCGAAGCGGTCCATCAGGTTCAGCTGGCGGCGGGATTCGATGGTTGTTTCTATTGCCTCTGTGATACTTGTACTGGTGATTCCCGAGTACAACACCACATCTGCGCCAGCAGCAACAAGGTGGGCATGTTCTTCGGAGGAGTCACTGTCATGGATGACAACAATGGTCGGCTTTTCGGGCAAACTGTTGAGCGTCGAGAGTTCGGAATCAATAGGCTTGGGAATGGTGGATTTGCTGATGACAACAATATCTCCACAGCTTCGAATCAATTTTTGCCATGAGGCAGGAGTTCCGCCATATGATTTTATTTGCACATCAGAATTATAAAGACTTTCTTCCAGTTGGTGTTGCAATTTGTTGTTTTTTATGGCCAGTGCGACCCGGATAATCATTTGAGGCCTCCTTTAAATCGGTAAATTATTACCAGTCTCGTAATTACATGTAACTACATAAAATTAAAAATAAAATATAGCTATTAATGCCAAAGCATATCTATAAAATTAGGGATTTAATGCCCAATATTTCTAAAAACAGTAAAATAATACTAAAAAAAATATAAATAAGCAATAGTTTACCGAAAAAAGGAATTGTTAGTTTAAATTCAAAAGTTGTCATTTGTAAATACTCTTTAATTTCAATATGTTAAAAATATTTATTTAATGGCACGCAACATGCTTGAGGATTATCTTAAATATAATTTGGAATCGGCCCGAAAGATCAAAATGGATATAAAAACCGTAAGACAATGAGCACAAAATCAGAGAATAGAAAAAATAAACCGGAAGACCCGCAAGATGACAATGAGGATAGGGGAAACTTTATTGATGATTTAGATGATGAAGATGACTGGAAGCCAAGAAAAAAGAAAGATGTTGGCAGGAGATTTCATCGGAAAAGAACCATAAAGGATGACTTTTGGGAAAAATATTAAAGGCTGATGAAGAAAAGACAGGCTAAAGGCGAACGGGTGGTGATGGTGAGATTCATGAATTCACCGCATGGCATCGTTCATCACATGTTAATAATTCAGTAAGGTGGAAAAAGGGACATTACGGATGAAAAGAATGACGATGATTAGTGCCCAAGCCGTTTTGAAAGAGCAAACAGAAACTGATGTATGGGGTATAGCTTCAGCAATCGATATTTATGATTGCAACCCTGTCAAAATCAGAGATGCCGAAACAATTAAAACATTTGTTGTGGAATTATGTGAGCTGATTCAAATGAAACGATTCGGGCCGACACAGGTAGTCCATTTTGGGGAAGATGAGAAGGTCGCCGGTTTTTCAATGGTTCAATTGATCGAGACATCTCTCATTTCAGCTCATTTTGCCAATCTGACCAACACCACTTATCTGGATGTTTTCAGTTGCAAAACCTATGACCCGGAAGTCGTCAGACGGTTTGCCCAGAACTATTTCGGGGGTGAGAGCAGCCATTTGAATGTAACGATGCGTTATTAAGCAAATGGTAAACGTCCGATTGATTGATGACCTGACTGAATGCCGGCATATTTGGGAGAAAATATGGCCGGTCGAAAATGTGTTTGATTTATGGGATGTGAGAGCGTGCTTTCTTAAATCATATAATCGGCCGTTTTGTTTTATTGTTGCTGAAGAGAATGATAAAGTGTGTGGGCTTTTGGCTTTAAGCTGGGTGGATGAAGTGAATCGGTTTTGCCATTTCCCGGGAGAAATATGGAAAGGCAAAACCTGGCTGGAGCAGAATAAAATTATTTCAACAAGCCTGTATGTTACAGAAAAGTTGATAGATAATATTCCCGGGCCCGCACATGTGAGATATCTTATCGGCAATAACGCTCATATAGAAAAATCTCTTCTGCAGGAAGATGAAGTCGGATACCTTTTTCATCCTGAACAATACCAGTTTTCATTTCAAAATTATTACCAGTCATTTCCCGGAAAGAAACGAAAGAAGCTGACCCGGGAATTGTCAAAACTGGAAGAAATGGGCATTTCCTACAGCTACGATGATTCAAATACCTATACGGAGCATCTGTTTCAAATGAATATGGAAAGATATGGCGATTATTCATACTTTCAGGATAATCGTTTTTTGAATGCATTTAAAAATCTAATTGAATTGCTGAAAAATAATGGCTGGCTGAGGGTGACGACCGTTCTCATCGGTGGAGAAATCGCTGCAATCGACGTAGGTGCGGTTCTTGAAAACCATTACACAGTGCTGGCCGGAGGAACCAATTCCCTTTTTCCGGGCGTTGCCAAGCTTATCAATTTCCATCATTTGAAATATGCGTGCGAAAAGCATTTTGAACAAGTCGATTTTCTCTGTGGTGATTTTGGGTGGAAGGAACGATTTCTTTTAACACCTCGCCCTCTTTATGAATTCATAAAATCATGATATCACCAAAACCAACAGATCCTTTGGAAGGCAAGAATACGTTGCTTTCAAAAGTATTGATTGTCGGGACAACCGAAGATTATGTTGAATGGATCAGGCAGGCGTCTCCTGATCGGGCTGTTTTTCTTGTTGACAGGGAGGATAGACAGAGAAGATGTTTATCTTGCCCATCCTCTCCAGACGAGGTTATCACCGATCTCGATCAGATGGATGCTGTTCGGAAGGAATTGACGCTTTATCTTCAGGCAGGGAAGGTGACCATCGACGGCATTGTCTGCTTTGACTGTGAATATATGGCCCTTGCTGCAGGACTTGCTGATATCTTTCATTTGCCTTATCCTTCCCTTGCTGCCATAGAACACTGCCGGAATAAATATCTGTCAAAAATAATATGGGAAAAACATGGCGTGAATTGCCCGGGCGTCCGTTTAATCCGGTCTTTAAAAGATGCTTTCCTGTTTTTTAATGAAATGAATCTCCCTTGTGTTCTAAAGCCTGTTTCCGGAAGTGGCAGTGAACTGGTTTTTATCTGCAGGAATGCTGGAGATATCCGTCATGCCTATGAAAGAATAGAATCCGGACTTGAAAAACGAGCCGATTTGGCCATGTACAGAAATGAAAAGTCCTCTTCCATAGTCATGGAAACATTTGCAGATGGCAGTGAATACAGCTGTGATTTTGTAATTGAAGATAAGCATGTGGCCATTTTGCGCCTTACCAGAAAAATGTATTACCCCTTTGGGCCTTTTGGAACGACCTGGGCCTATATCCTGACTTCACGGTCTGCCATTCAAACAGGTGAAAAAGATCTCGAGGAATTGCTGGCTGACGCAGCCGGATCACTGGGCATTGATCGGTCGATCTGCATGGTCGATTTTATCATTCAGGGAGATGATGTGGTTTTCCTTGAAATGACGCCGCGACCGGGTGGTGATTGTCTGCCCCATCTTTTAAAAACGGTTAGAGGGTTTGATATGCTTCAATTCGCCATGGATTTTTCATCCGGGAAACCCGTTGTCCTGCCTTCATCAATTCATCATGAAGAGCCTATGATGGGGGTCAGGATTTTTGCAGGGGCAAACGGGATTTTAAAAACAATCCATACGGAAAACGTGAGAAAAGACAAAAGGATACTTGATGTTTACCTGAAATACCCTTCAGGTCATCAGGTGACGATGCCACCGGAAGATTATGATTCGTGGATATTGGGCCATGTTGTTTATAAACCGGAACCGGCAAGGAATCTGGAATTGCAGCTGGAAGAATTGAAACAGAAAATAATTGTGGAAATCGAATAATGACGAACGAGAAACTGAAGAAGTCCATACTGAATAAGGCTTCAGCTATCCTTGAAAATCCTTGCGACGCTTTGCCGGAAGAAAATTTGGTGAAATTTGTATCCCATTTCTTTCGTAGAAAAGACATCTACCTGGAGATGGTAAGAAAAAATGGGTCACCCTTGTACCTCATAGAAAAAAATATTCTGAAAGACCGCGCCATGGCATTCAGGGAGGCTTTTCAATCCGTACTACCGGAAGTATCGTTTTACTACGCCGTCAAAAGCAACAATCACCCGGAAATTTCAAGAACGCTTATAGAAAATGGGTTCGGACTGGATGTCTCAAGCGGCCTGGAACTTGAGCTGGCAATCTCGATTGGCGCAACGGATATCGTTTTCAGCGGGCCTGGAAAAACAGATGCGGAGTTATCCCTGGCAGTTGATCATTCCGCCCATGTGGCGGTTCTGATGGACAGCCCTTTTGAACTTTCAAGGCTTGAGCGCATCGCAGAAAAGGAAGGAAAAACAATCCGTGCAGGCGTGAGACTCACGACCAATGAAAAGGGGTTATGGCGGAAGTTTGGCATTCCGATGTCATCCATTAAGGATTTTCTCGAAAAATCGTTGGAATGCCCCCATGTAGCAGTCAATGGTTTCCAGTTTCACACGAGCTGGAATCTCAACCCGGACCAGCAGATACAATTTATTGAAAGACTGGGACGCACGATACAGACGCTTCCCGCTCAATTGAAAGACATGATCTCGTTTATCGATATCGGCGGCGGTTACTGGCCAACCATGGGCGAATGGCTTCAAGTCCAGGGCACACCCGCAGGATCACTATTAAAGCACCTGCAAATAGATTCCGGAAATGATCTGGCACATTTTTATATGCCGTCTGAAACGATTTCCAATTTTTCTGAGAAATTGGGTGCAGCCATAAGGCAGCATATTTTTGTTCATAAACCGTGCCGGATTTGTTTTGAACCCGGACGATGGATCGTAAATGATGCCATGCATCTGTTGTTTTCCGTTGTTGATAAAAAGGATGTCGATTTTGTCATCACAGATGCCGGCACCAATGCCGTTGGGTGGGAGCGATATGAAACCGATTACTTTCCGGTTTTAAATTTATCACGACCTGCCCTTATAGAAAAGCCCTGCATGGTATCGGGCTCTCTTTGCACACCGCACGATATCTGGGGATATGGGTATTGGGGCGAGGACATCTCTGCTGGTGATATCCTCATGATTCCCACACAGGGTGCGTATACCTACAGCCTGCGCCAGCATTTTATCAAGTCGCTCCCGGAAGTGGTGATTATCGGGTAACATGATCGGCCTTGGGTGCGATCTTTGCCCAGGTATCCCTTAACGTGGCTGTACGGTTGAATACCACTTTATCAGTCGTCGTATCTTTGGTATCCATACAGAAATACCCTTGCCTTTCAAATTGAAAGGTGGTTCCCGGTTGTTTTCCGATGATACTTCTTTCAATTTTACAGGCAGATAATTTTACAAGAGAATCCGGATTAATGAAATCCGTAAAATCGGTGCCTTCTTTTTCACCACTCGGGTTGGGCACGGTAAATAACCGGTCATACAAACGGACGTCCACATCAAGCCCATGGGCGGCAGATACCCAGTGAAGCGTGGCTTTTACTTTCCGGCCATCCGGAGAGGAGCCGCCTTTGGTCAATGGATCATATGTGCAGCGAAGTTCTTTGATTTTTCCTGTCTGGTCGTCTTTTATCACTTCATTGCATGTGATGTAATACGCACTCCTCAGTCTCACTTCCCTGCCAGGTGCAAGTCTGAAAAATTTTTTCGGAGGGTCTTCCAGAAAATCATCCTTTTCTATGAAAATTTCCCTTGAGAAGGGAACTTCCCGCGTTCCCATATCCGGATTCTGGGGATGGTTGGGAATGTCAAGTTCTTCAGTTTTTCCTTCAGGATAGTTGGTGATGATTACTTTTAAGGGATCAAGCACACACATGACCCGAGGCGCATGTTGGTTTAACTCATCCCGGACACAGTCTTCGAGCATTTCAAATTCAATCCGGCTGTCTTTTTTGCTGACACCTATCCTGTCACAGAAGTTTCTGATCGCAGACGACGGATAGCCTCTTCGGCGCAATCCGATGAGCGTCGGAAGCCTGGGATCGTCCCATCCTTCAACAATCTTCTCTTTGACAAGTTCTATCAGTTTTCGTTTGCTCAATTCCGTATATTGCAGGTTCAACCGGGCAAATTCGATTTGCTGGGGGTGGCATGTCACACCCAGTTCGTCAAGAATCCAGTCGTAAAGCGGCCTGTGGTCTTCAAATTCCAGCGTACAAATGGAGTGCGTAATCCCTTCAATCGAATCGGACAATCCGTGTGCAAAATCATACATGGGGTACATGCACCATTTATCTCCGGTTCGATGATGGCTCACTTTTTTTATTCTGTATATGGCCGGATCTCTCATATTGAGATTGGGGGATGCCATATCGATTTTGGCGCGAAGTACGTGTTCGCCTTCTTCAAATTCTCCGTTTCGCATTTTTTGGAACAGATCAAGGTTCTCCTGAACAGTGCGGTCCCGAAACGGGCTGTTTTTACCCGGTTCTTTCAGCGTTCCCCGATATTCTCTGATTTCGTCAGCATTCAGGCTGCACACATAGGCTTTGCCAAGCTTGATCAGTTGAACCGCGTAGTCATATAATTGTTCAAAATAATCAGAGGCATGAAAGAGATTGTTTCCCCATTCAAACCCAAGCCATTTGACATCTTCAATAATGGCGTCCATATATTCGACATCTTCCTTGCTGGGATTGGTGTCATCAAAACGCAAATGGCATTTTCCCCCTTCATAATCATTTGCAATGCCGAAATTCAGACAAATTGATTTGGCATGACCGATATGAAGATACCCGTTTGGTTCCGGTGGAAAACGGGTTACGACATGGCCATTGTTTTTATTATTTTTTACATCTTCACTGATGATGTTTCTGATAAAGTTTGTTGGAGAGGTATTGGCTTCGTTCATGATGAATATCCTGTATCCTTTTTTCCGTGTTGTTTCAGGAATACCTGATTGCTTTCAGTTAAGATAGATGTGTATCATAAAGTCATTCTTCCTGCCAGCTGAAAAGAATCAAGGTTTTTTGATTGCCTAAGTGAATGATTTTGGCTATAATTGCAAGAAAATATGAACTTAAAGAGGGTGGCACTATGTCTAAATTTACATTAGCAGGTCTTCTTTCATGGCTTGGCGGTTTTCTTCTGCTTGGTTTTCAGTCCATTTCCACATTAATGAGCGTGGAAGGCAAATGGAAAAGCATGAATTTGAAGGATGTGGTTGACGCGCAATACCTGACGTGGGTCGATGGAATTACGTGGGACATGCTGACCAAAATGGTGGATTATGTTCTGACCATGCCTCTTTTTGTGCTTCTTTTTTGTGTGGGCACGATCCTTTTTATCGTAAATGCATTTTTTGAATAATACTGATCAAAGATGCCCGATGCTGTGATTTTATTTTTTGTATTACCAGAAAACATATAAAAAAAGCAGGCCCTTGACTGAATGGCCTGCTTTTTTTCTTGTCATCCATTCTGTATCTTATTCTCTGGACTTTCCTTCCGGATATCTAAATGCCATGGCCACATTAAACATATGGGATTTTTTCTCATTTTCTGTGAGATCCGGGTAGTTCTTGAATACCATGATAATGCCAATCAGGGAACACAGGGCAGCCTGCACACGCATTGGAACGTTGTCTGTGAAACCCGCTTCTCTGAAAGCATCTTCAAAGAGGTGAAGAATGTATTGTTCAATAGCCCGATATCCTTTAATGACTTTATCATTCATGCCTTCTGCAAGCATGCAGTGGCACATCATCTGGAATTTGGGTGCATTTTCCATGACATACTCAATAATGCCGCCGATAAGCGTCTCGTAATTCCCTTTTCCCTCTGCCAGTCTCTTTTGGATTCGGGGTTCTATTTCAGCCAAATCCTGGGTTAATACTTCGGCAAACAGTTCGTCCCGTGTGGGAAAATATCTGTATATACTTGCCGGGGAAATACCGGCTGCTTCAGCGATATCTCTCATGCCAATTTCATGAAACGGCTTTTTATCAAATAGTTTTAAGGAGGCTTCCATGATCAGTTGCCTTCTGGTTTCCCGTTCTTCTTCTCTCAATTGTTTAAATGACGATTTTGGTGACATAATTCGCTACCTCCGCTTGATCTTATCTTTATTCGTCTATATGATAAGATTAAAATGTATAAAATATAATAAGTTATCTTTAACCTTCTGTCAATTTGAGCTATGCATCACCTGATGAGTCCTGAATTGACACCCGGTTTTTTCAAATGGTTATCTGTTTCAACATTGAGGGGTTATCTATATAAAGGGTATTAAATCGATTTACGACTTTATCCGCAGTCAATCCCCATTTTTGGGAAACAGGATAGATCGGAACCACCCTGAAAAAGTGTTCCCTTCGAGCATGGATTTGTCTAAAATTCGAAATTGCCTTGCCAATTTAACCGGGTCAGCAAACCAGTCGGCTCTTGTGATAAATTTCATGTCCGGGTCCAGTTTCTTTACGACCTTTGCCGGATTTCCTGCTGCGACACTATTGGATGGAATATCTTTAACAACAACAGCACCCGCCCCAATTATACTATTTTGTCCTATGGTTACTCCTTTTGTAATAATCACACTGTCTCCTACCCAGACGTTGTTTTCAAGCTTTATCGGGCTTGTTTTCCCCACTGGGTAGCTTCTGTCATAAATGCCGTGGGCATCGGAATCCGATAAATACGCACCATTGGCAATCATACAATTATCACCAATTGTTATTGAGGTTGCTGCGCTTATTCTCGTTCCCGGGCAAATCAGACAATAGTTGCCTATGTTTATGCCCTCTATATTCGCCTCATTGGACCAGATTGTCAACCTTACTTTATTGTCCGGTGTCGCGATGACAGTCGTAAAGTCACCGATATGAATGGGGGCACCGAAAATTTCCACATTCCATGGTTTCATGAATACAAAATGTTTACCTAGAGATTCAAGCTGGGGGCGGATGAACCGGTTCACATAGAATTTTTGAAATTTCTGGTATGCTTTTTTGATAATATAAGGTCTGTGGTCTTTTCGCAATAGGTTACCTTTGAAATAATAATGATATCTCCCAGCAGTTTAATATTTCAATGGGTGATTAATTCAGTGCACCTGTTCTTTGGTTATCTGTCCAATACCATTTGATAGTTGTACCGTCATGTTTATATTGTAAATATTTAATATCATGAAGAGATTTTACAACCTGCTCAACGGCAAAAAGATCTTTTCCGATATGATTCGAAATCATGGTGGCGAAAATCAGCGACTGATTGTTTTCCGTACCTTCGGTTTGATAAGCCCCCAAGGTTTCGATAATATCTTCTGAAAGGATTTTAAAAATGATTTCCATTCTTCTGGTGCCTGCAACTTTAAAATAATCCTCATCTGAACATTTGCCGCTTTGGTATCTTTTTTCTGCCTCCTGAAATTCTTCCTGGATCGTCTGGTTGAATTCATCCACAAACCGGGTTGTTTCCTCGGCAGAAAGTGAGGATGTTCTTACGATGGCATGGTCGGCATCGTAAAGATTCCAGTCATCAGAAAGGATTTCCAGGTCATAATTTTGTATATCTTCTCTTATAGCCGTGCCCGGGAATGGTGCGAGAAGATGGTATCCAAAGGGGATATTCAGTTCTTTGGCAAATTGAAGGGTCTCTTCCATGGAATCGGGTGTCTCACCGGGCAGTCCCAGAATAAAGGAGGCATGGGCAATCATGCCGGCTTCCTTGCAAGACTGGATTGCGTTTCTCGCCTGATCAGGTGTGATTCCCTTTTGAACTGTTTTCAATATATTCAGGTTCCCGGACTCAATCCCGAAGCTTACCGCATCGCAGCCCGCCTTTTTCATCATTTCTAGCATTTCTTTGCTAACCGAGTCGACACGTGCAAATGCACTCCAGTCAAACTTGATCCCTCGTTTAAGAATTTCTTCGCAGAATGCCGTCACTCTGTTTTTATTCGCTGTAAAGAAATCATCTGCAATATTGATTCTGGACAGGCCAAACGAAAGAAGATATTCTATTTCATCCAGAATTTTATCTGCTGACCGATATCTGACTTTCATGCCGACCATTCGTCTTCCCAGACAGAAAATGCATTTGTTGGGGCATCCCCGGCTTGTAATGATACTCACCGGAAATCCAAGCGCCATATATTTGGCCATGGGCAAGAGATCCCTTGTGGGCATGGGCAGGTCATCCAGATTCTGGATAAATTCGCGCTGGGGCGTTTTAACGATTTTTTGATCATCCATGAAAGCAATTCCCTGAATATCATGCCAGCAAGCCCTGTCTTTTATGACTGGCAAGAGTTCCTTAAGGGTCAGCTCTCCTTCACCGGTGACGATTACATCCACTTCAGGATACTGGTTCAATACATTTTCATAATCAAACGATACATGAGGGCCACCCATCATGGTCGTCATTTCAGGCCGATGGTTTTTTGCTGTTTTCATTATTTCTGCAGCCATCGGAAAGTTCATGGTTACAGATGTGGCACCCAAAATATCCGGTTGAAACACGTCAAGTGCTGCCTTCAATTTTTCTTTTGTATATTGACTGACAATATAATCGAAAATTTTAACTTCATGGCCAGCCTCTTTGCACGCGGATGCCACGTAACAGATCCCTAATGGTGGCGACGGCGCCTGCTCAAGTGGATAAGGGGGGGCAATCAACGCTATTTTCATTCAATTTAACTCCTTGTTTAATCGTATATATGGTGACCATATGTCATCAATCCCGTCCCTGGAATATCAGAAAATAGGTACTACTCTTTTCTTGTATAAAATACAACACTTTTCCCTATCAGGGGATTAAGAAGCCTGTCCAGGAAATGGGAAATCCTTGGTTGCTGCAAGGTATCCCAGTCCAGAAACCGCTTGTACAAGTTGACCAGCTTCACATCGTTGCGGGTAGGCCCGGAAAGACATCTAAGCCACCAGTAGGGGGTGTGGATGCTGTGGGCATAATGCGATGCCCATGTTCTCACACCTGCGTTTTCAAGAAGCGCCTGCATTGCTTTTTTCTTGTAAATCCTTATGTGTCCCTGATTAACCAGAAAATAATCATCTGAGAGTGACCAGCATATTTTTTCAGGCAGATATCGGGGAACGCTTACCACAAGCTTCCCGCCTTTTTTTAATACCCGGACCAGTTCGGAGGCTGCTTTTTTATCGTCCGGGATATGTTCTAAAACCTCGGAGCATATGACAATATCAAAAAAATGATCCTTAAATGGTAAATGGGTGATGTCAGAGACAGATAATCCCCATTGGCCCTCATCATATTCACCGGCGTATTTATGAAACATGAGCCTGTCTCTGGCTTTACACAGATCAGAAAAGTTCAGATCAGCCCCCATGACAAATGCACGCTTATACCGGAAGGCAGATGCCGTGTGCCGCCCCTGGCCACAGCCGATATCAAGAATCTTATAACCCGGTTTTATGCCCAGTTTTTTAAAATCGACGGTTACCACGAATGACCTCTCTGTATATATCCGCTGTTTTTTGGGCTGCCATGTCCCATGAAAACAGGTGATGTACTCTTTTATATCCTGCTGCCCCAATTTTTTCAGCTTGTTCAGGATTATCAAGCAGGTAGGAAATGGCTTTTGACAGTGCACCGGAATCAGCTGGTGGTACCAGAACGGCTGCGTTCCCCGCTACTTCCGGAAGTGCGCCGCCAGTCGTGCAGATAACAGGCACTTTGCATGCCATGGCCTCTCCGACTGGAAGCCCAAAACCTTCATATAGGGAAGGAACAACCGCAATGGATGATTTGGCATAGTGTTGAATGAATGCATCATTTGAGATTCTTCCTGTAAAGGTTATTAAGTTTTGGATGTTGAGGTTTTGAATCAGCTTTTCAACACCACCATTTTTTTTAGGCGTACCAATCACCGTTAACCGGATGTCCCTTTTCAAGGAAAGATCATGTATGGCATGAAGCAGGTAATAGAGCCCCTTAAGTGCGCTGTCTGCACTATTTGTGACAATCAGATGATTCTTTTCTCTTTTGATATCCGGCATCGGGCGGAAAAGGGTCGTATCTATCCCGTTGGGAACAACCCGAATACGATCTTCAGGAATCGAAAAATCCTTTGCGATATCTTTCCGGGAACATTCGGATACGGTAATGATTGTTTTAAGTCTTCGTGCCACGCGTTTCTGCATATGGAGAAAAGAATACCATCTCATATACTGCATTTTTTTCCAGGTTGCTGTCACGCTGTTAACGGCGATTTCCCGGTCTTTTGTTATGGGATGATGGATGGTTACAATTGTCGGAAGATGTTTGTTCATATTCAGAAGCCCATAGGACAGGCTCTGATTGTCATGAATGATATCGTAATGGTGAAATTTGTTTTTCAGGTACCTGTAAGCCCGGATACCAAAAATAAACGGTTCAGGATAACCCATTGAGGATGTGCTGAGCCATTCCATCAGGTTCACCGGATCCCAGAGTTTTTTAAATGGCGGCATCTGGTACATATTGGAAGGATTATAAAGGTCAAGTCCTTTTAACATGAACAGTGGGATATTTGCATCCAGTTCAGGTGCGGGTGGCCCTGCCACCACATCTACCTCATGGCCAAGCTGTTTTAACGCATGGCTCAGATTTTTTATATAAACCCCTTGTCCACCACAGTGAGGATTGCTTCTGTAGCTTAGCAAACATATCTTCAATGGTTTTGCATCAATTGGTTTCATCCGTTTTTATTTTTGCATCCATTCAAGATAAAAAGGTCATGCGCCCTTAAAATAGGAATGAGCTTTTTAGAGAGGTTTTCTCCGATCTGGATCATTCCATTGTCGCCCAGATGAATAAAATCAGGGCAAAGACCTCCGGCTGCATCTGGCATCAGCTCTGGCCCTTCTATTAGGTAAACATTGTCATGGGGAGATGACGCCACCGCTTCCCGGAGGAGATTTCGATATAAATTGGGGCTTTTGCTTTCCAGATAATCCCCATAATAGGGTTTAATCGTGATGCAGACGACCGGTCGTTTTGCATCACTTTGTGCGATTCTGTTTATCATATATGCGATTCGATCTGAAAATTCTTCCGGAGAAAACAATTCGACCATGTTGACGGAAAGCGCCAGTGTGGCAAAGTCCCAGTCATCCCGGCTGGCAATATAATCGGCCAGTTCAGGCTCGCAATATGCCGAACAGCTCGTTCCAAGATTAATAACATCTGCTCCCAATCGATATCCAACCTGACTTGCATAGCTTAAGTGAGGACCTGAGGCAAACGCGCCTTGCGTTATAGAAGACCCATAGGCCATATATCTGAGTTTTGGCAGTTCTTCCGGTTTGGGTGGTCTGATATTTCCTTCTGTTTCAATGCTGTGAAATCTGATGGGCGCTCCCATGGTTGTTCCCCATAATCTGATTCTGCATACATGGGGAGAAAAGGATGCGTCTGGGGATACTTTTTTTGCCATATCCATAAATCCATAAGGCATTGTAATTTCAATGGTTGTTTTTTGCCGCGTAATGGTAAATCGCTGACGTGATTGAACGGTGCCAAAGAATATGTAAACTTCTGTATGGTCATCAACCATCCGGTCTATGATTTTGTCTACAGACAGCGTCATTTTAACCGGATATGTTTCACTGACAAAACGTATTTCAACACCCGAAGGGCAGATCATCATCATCTGCGCAGCCTGGCTCAGACTGTTTCCCACCTCTTCCGGAATACGTTGAAGAAGCCCGCCTTCTATACCCTTGTGATGGTATATTTTTTCTATATTATGGAATTCCACTGCATTGAAAATCATGATTCCAATCAATCTGAATAAACGGCTATATCTCCTGACAGATGATTAACCTTGTTAAACGGATACGCAGGTTTGTTTTTATGAGTCAGCAATGCTTCCCTATAATAAAGCCATCCGCCAATTAAAAATCCAATGCCGTTAAGGCTGATGCATAAAAATAAAATGATATACACTCTTAAATATTTCAATATTTTTTTCCCTTTATGCATAAACCTTACCTTTCGCTCAAACAAATAATGACCGCTTGACCAAGCGGCCATTATTTGTTTATTGCTTGATTATTATAACATCATACTTTTTCAATCAAAACGCCAGCGCCATTTCCAAATCCACCGCAGAGTGTTGCGATACCGTATTTTTCTTTTGGAAATTCTGTTTTCATGACATTGAGAAGGGTGACGATAATTCTTGCACCGGATTCTCCCAAAGGATGACCAAGAGCAAGCGCACCACCCCAAACGTTTACTTTGTCAAATGGTGCATTGTCTTTGTCAATGCCGGTTTCTCTGATGCAGGCAATGGACTGGGCGGCAAAAGCCTCATTGATCTCATATGCGCCAATATCCTTAGGCGTCAGGCCTGTCTTTTTAAAGATTTTTTTAATGGCAAGTTCCGGCCCCATACCCATGATGGTCGGATCATTTCCTTCCTGAACGCCCAGTTTGTATTTATATGTGTAAGATAATCCAAGTGCGTCTGCTTTTTCACGGCTCATCATGAGAAGAGCTGCAGCTCCTGCGGTAAGTGGGGACGACGTGGCTGCGGTCACTCTTCCATCGGCCTGGAAAGGGGTTTTCATGGTAGCCATTTTTTCCGGATCAAGTGTATCTCTGACCCATTGATCTTTGTCTACGAGGAATTCCGAGCCGTCTTCCTTATGTCCCATGATCGGAACGATTTCATTTTTGAACTTGCCTTCTACTGTTGCGGCATGAGCTTTTTTATGGGAATACATGGCCATGTTTTCCATGTCTTTCCTGGAAATATCATAAATCTTGGCTACTTTTTCAGCTGTATTTCCCATGGGAATTTCCAGCATGTTATATCGGTTAAAGAAATTATCAGGGAAGGCCATGTTTGCGCCCATAGGTACTTTTTCCATATCTTCAGCACCTGCAGCGATCATGATGTCTTCTTCACCGGATAAAATAGCCCGGGCGGCATCAATGGTTGCGGCCATGCCGGAAGGGCATTGATTCTGAACTGTTTGAGTCGGCACTCTTTCTGGAAAGCCATGAGAAAGCCAGGTCAGGCGGGCAATATCATTCTGATAGCCGGATGCATTGGCCGTGCCTACGAAAAACGCACCGATATCTTCCGGTTTGACTTTTGGATTTCTTTCAAAAAGCGCTTTTAACACAGCACCCAGTGTCTGGTCAGGTTTAACATTTTTAAACCAGCCTTTTTCTGCATGGGCTCTTGCGTTCGCTGTTCTTACGCCATCAATAAATACACACTCTTTCATCTGCATTGTTGGTTCTCCTTTATTTTTCAATTAAGCCGGATATTAATAATGATATTCACCTGAAAGATTGACAACAGGACCTATCATGTTTTTTAAAACGCCCCAATAAGCGCTATGACCTTATTCCCCTTTGAACACAGGTGTTCTTTTTTCGAAAAATGCTGTAAATCCTTCAACGGCATCTGCTGAATTCATTACCATTTTTGTACCTTCAAGTTCTACTTTCAGCCCTTCATCAATTCCTTTTTCATTACCGGCAAGCATGGCCCTTAATACGCATTTGACTGCTAACGGGGGACGTCCTGAAAGGAAGTTGGCCATCTCCATGACGTCATTCATCAGTGTTTCAGGTGTTGAGAGTTTATCCACAAGGCCTGCTTCAAAAGCCTCTGATGCGGAGAGTTTTTTGCTGAAAAGGATCATTTCCATGGCTTTCTTTTTTCCCAGCACCTGCATCATTCGCTGGGTACCGCCCCAACCGGGTATGATACCCAGGTTAAGTTCGGTAAGACCAATTTTTGCCTTGGGGGTATCCACCATGACCCTGAAATGGCATGCCAGCGCAAGCTCGCATCCGCCGCCAAGTGCAAATCCGTTTAATGCTGCAATAACAGGGATGGACAGCCGGGATACCCTTGTCCATGTTTCCTGGCCCAGAACACCGCATTTTTCTCCGTTTGCCGCGTCACTCACATCGAATCCCGCGCAAAAGCCCTTTTCTCCTTTTCCGGTTACCACAAGGACGCGTACGTTGGTATTTTTTTCAATTTCATCCAGTGCGCTGTTGAAATCGTTCAGCGTTGCCAGGTTAACAGCATTGGCCGGAGGATGATTAATGGCGAGAACGGCAACATGATCTTTTATTTCAAGTTCTACATTTTCATAACCCATATTGGAATCTCCTGAAAAATAAGTATCTCCTGATTAAAATCAGGAGATTATATTTAGTATTAATTTCAAACAAAATATCAATAATCGGCTATTTATTGAAATTTTTATAAGACCCGTCAATAATTTCAGGTTCTGGTTTGAAAATTTCCAGATTGAATCTTTCACTCAATTTGTTCAGTGTGTCCGTAAGAATTTTCGGATCCTGACCGGCACACAAGCCAAATGGCCCCATAAATGCATTCATGCCAAATACGAGTGAATTGTCAATATCGTTTGTTGATGTTGAGACTTCTTCTTTATATACCTTGACCGCTTCGTTCAACTGAACGGCAAGAAGTTCCATTGGGGTGATGGTCGTGCTTTTTTTGGAAAGGTCGATAACGGCTTTGCCAGCTGACCAGTCATAAATACCCTTACCGGTCTTCATGCCCAGTTCGTTGTTTTTCAGCTTTTCTGAAAGCAATTTTCCAGGTGTATAGTCTTTGGAAAGGGTTTTTGAATAGTAGGAAAGTGTGTGACAGAACACATCCAGACCCACATAGTCTGCCAGTTCAAATGGCCCCATTGGCATGCCGGTTTCTTTCATGCCGGCGTCGATTTCACAGGGTTTTTCTTTGCCTTCGTCCAGAATGGCGCTGAAAAGCGCCTGGTTGGGGGCATTGATCCGGTTTACAATGAAACCCGGGGAATCTTTTAACACTTTGATCGGTTTTTTATTGATTTTTTCAGTGACGGCAACGAGAAGGTCCGCTGTTTCATCGGTTGTCTTGTTTCCATATATCACTTCAACAAGTTTCATCCGGTTTACAGGGTTGAAAAAATGCATGCCCACGAAACGTTCGGGACGATCTACCACAGCACCTATTTCAGAAATGCTCATGGTGGAGGTGTTTGTTGCAAGTATGGTATCTTTGGCTGCAAGTCCTGAAATTTCTTTGAAAACGGATTTTTTCAGGTCAAGAATTTCAGGAACAGCCTCGATAACGATCTGTGCATCAGCCACAGCTGTTTTGGTGTCAAGAGTTGTTGTGAGCAGGTTGTTCATGACATTGTCCAGCGTCTTCTGGGGAATTTTCCCCTTGCCCACAAGAAAAGTCAGGCTCTCTTTTACCTTGGATACTGCATTATCGAGAAATTCCTGCTTGATATCCTTGATGACAACATTGATTCCTGCAACAGCACATACCTGAGCGATTCCATGCCCCATTGCACCTGATCCGATAATCGCTATTTTTTTGACATCTTCAAGTTTCATAAATCCTCCAAAATCAAAATGTTCATCATATGGCCTGAAACTCGCCATGCATGATGTAATTTAGGAATCCAAATCTATTTGAATTCTCAGTAAAAATTATTCTTTTTTCAAACCTGTGTTCACCCAATTGGGATAGCTTAAAAAAGCAATGATATTAAAAAAAAGGTTAATCTAACTTAAAACTTTTAATTTTTCAACAAATTTTCTTACAACTGTAAAAAAATTAGGATGAAATTTTAATATTCTGATATGATGGGGTTTTTTAAAAAATATGATTAACGGGACTACGCGACTGGTGCCCAAAACCTGATTTTGATTACAGGCGGTTCCTGCTAAAAGAGAAAGATTCATGTTTGACAATAAAAAAATTTAGGGCTAAGTGTATAGCGGTTTTTCAAAGAAAACCGAAAAGAGTTCCTGTCGTATTGAAAATCCTTAATTAGCCATGAAGATCGAAGGCCATCTTTATCGCTAATGGAATGGTATGAACTGGCAAATATTTTAAACTAATCATTAATTTAAAGGAGACAGACATGAAAAAAGTTTCAGTAATTGCAGGTATCATTGGGTTTGTGATTATTCTCGCAGTGGTTGGTTGTGGCGAAAAGGCGATGTCACCTGAAGATGTGGCTAAAACGTATATAGACGCAAAGTTCAAAGATGTCGCATCTGACCTGGATGACCTTGATTACAAATTGGTTGAAGAAGAAGACGGTGCTGTTAAAGTCAGGATTAAAGGAAAAATCAAATATGAGGAAGTGCTTTCAATGGTTCAACAGGATGGCAAATGGGTCATGGGGAGCAAAGCCGAAAAAGCGGAAGATGTGAAAGAGGGGCATGCACCTTCAGAAGATGCTGGTACGCATAATGCCGTGCAGGAAAAAGCCCATCATTAATCCATGAGATGAATATTTTGTTCTCTCTAAACGCAGGAGTTGGTTATGAAAAAAATTTTTCTGGCGTTAATCACAATCAGTTTTGTTTGTGTTTCTTGCAGTCAGACGTCTGAAGTTAAAAAAAATACGATAACAAAGGATTCTTTACAAACTGAAATCGATAAACTCAGTTATGCCATTGGATTAAATATTGGTAAAAGGCTTAAAACAGATAGTATGAATATCGATGCTGATGTTTTCAGCAAAGGTGTGGCCGATGGTATAAGCGAGCAGAATGTGTTGATGACGGACGAGGAAGTCAAGGATGTCATCCTTGCATTTCAGAAGAAAAAGGTTGATGAAAAAAGAGTAGAAGCCAACGAAAATAAAAAAATCGGAGATGAATTCCTCGCTGGAAAGAAAAATGAAGAGGGTGTGATCGCTCTGGAGAGCGGCCTTCTCTATAAGGTGATTCAGCAAGGCAGTGGTAACACACCAGGGGGCCAGGATACGGTGAAAGTAAATTACAGAGGCATGACCGTTGATGGCAAAGAGTTCGACAGCTCCTATGCGCGAAACAAACCGGCCACGTTTAAAGTGAACCGTGTCGTCAAAGGATGGACAGAAGCGTTACAGCTTATGAAAGAAGGCGATAAGTGGGAGTTGTATATTCCTTCAGACCTTGCCTATGGCCCTAGAGGAAACAGAAATATCCCTCCGAACTCCGCATTGATTTTTGAAATTGAGCTATTGAATATTGAGCCAAAAAAAGACAACGATACCGGGAAAAAAGATAAGGATGCTGAAAAGGAATCAGCTTCTTTAAAGTAAAATGGTATTGATACGCTTTGAATTACAGGCCGGGTATGGCCATCAATAACAAAACGCCAGCAGGGATATGAACTTCCTGCCGGCGTTTCTATTTTTCAGGAAAGAATCGTTTCAATTTTTGTAATTAAGGCTTGTTCTTTGGCGGTTATTTTTTCCTCTGTCCCGACCATTTCTTTTGCAATTTCTATAGCCTTCTTTCTGTCCGACTTTTTTGTAAGAAGCAGGGGAAGGGCTTCCAGCGCTTTTTCCTGATTGGTCTGGAGAATACGGGCCTGTTCTTTGACCATGACTTTCAGATCAGCCCGCTTGATATGATAAAGACGTTTATTGGACAGGACGATTTTTTCTGCCCGAAGCATTTCCGCCTCTTCAATAATTTTATCTGAAGTCATCGTGGCAACGATAATGCGAATGACGCCCTCTGAGTATCCCCCCTTTTCAATGGCATCCAGCCAGAATTGTTTGTCAGCTTTGTTTTCCGCCTTCTTCTGCTTGATGGTTTCCGGTGTATCTGACACAGGCAATGTCTCACTGAAAAATCTGAAAAATTGTTCTGACAGGGAATTATCATATAAATTCTGAAAAACAGTTTCCTGGGCATGGTCTCTCACATCTCTGTAGTAGTTCCAGGCATTGGTCATCATTTGAGAGAAATTTTTTTCCATTTTGACAAACGGATTGTCTTCATCCGTCTTGATACGATTTTCACGAATCTGTGGAGAAATGAGTTTTACAGGGATTAAAAGCGGGTTCAGGTCTGATATCATGTATCGTTCCAGGCGCAAGGGATGGAGTTGTTTCAGAAACGCTGCTGTCCATTCATTTGAAAGCAGTTTAATCCATTGTCCGACATAAGTCTGATATAGTTTGTCATTTTTTTCTGAAACCATGGCTACGATTTTAAACGGTTTTTCGTCATTTTGACTGTCATCAAGGTCATTAATATCCTTCATGGTTCTTTCTTCAAAACTTACGGTATAATCATTCATCCATTCTTTGCTTGGGCCTTTTTGAATAACCATTTCATAAAGTCCAGGGGCCAGATAATCGATCATTTCCACACTGCCTATAATTTCCCGTTGCTCTTTTTTGGCAATTGATGAAGACACAAAAATACCAAGATGGCCGATTTCCGGGTGCACGATATACACAATAACCTGTTGATGCCTTTTGATTTCATCAACGGATTTATAGACAATGGGAATCCAGTTCAAGGCTTGCTGGGGAGGCGTGATGTTGTCCCCTTTTGAGGCAAAGACAACAACAGGATCATTGAATTTTTTCAGATCGATGGGGTTTCCCTCTTCAAATTCCAGTTTCCCCTGAACCAGCTTGTTCCCCACAAAAAGATCATTGACAATCTGGTGGATTTCGCTTTTGGTCAGGATAAAAAAGCCGCCCCACCATTTCTCGAAGTTTAAGAATCGTTGTTCTTCAGTATCTATTTTGTCATAGAGATTGTGCAATTTGTTCCAATAGGAGTTTGCCGGGTTGAGTAATTCAAAGTTGAGTACGAGATTGGCGCCGTCAAAATAGCCATTATTAAGATCGCTTAAAAAGGAATTCATCCATACACCACCTAAAAGTCCCCCTTTGTAACGCAGCGGATCCTGGCCTTCGACACCAGACCAGTATGACATGGGAGACCCATTAAGCAGCAAGGGGCCGACCAGATCCGGCCTGTCCGCACCGACGATGGCAGATGCCCACCCTCCCTGGCAATTTCCTATGACAGCAGGTCGGGGTGCCTTGGGGTGCCTTTTTTGGACTTCCTCGAAAAAGCGGGTCATTGCATTTTTCACATCACCCAAGGTCTGGCCCGGTTCCGGTTCTGTGCTGAAAATAAGAAAGTAGACCGTATGCCCCTGATTCATTGCCATGCCGATTTCGGAGTCTTCTTTTGAACCACCGATTCCAGGGCCATGACCGGCTCTGGGATCAACAATAATAATGGGTCTTAAATTCAGGTCGGGGATCGTTTCCTTAAGGGGCTGGGAATCCCTCCTTTCAACCGGAACGTTTTCTTTGGGGGGGGCGCTTCTCCTTCGATCCTGAATTTTTGCTAATGAATAGTTGACCGGTCTTTCCAGTTTTTTCCCATCGAGAATAACCTTATAGTTGTAAATCAAGGCAGGTGGCTGGCCATTTTCAATGTGTTTTAGATAGGTGTTGCCCCGTTTTCTGAGAGCGTCTGCGAACAAAATGGATTTCTGGAAGCTATCCAGGAGATATGTGCAGGCATTTAAATAATGCGTTGTGCCAAATGAAGTAAAAGAGTTTGTTTCGGTTGGTGCCATGGTGTTGACCTCCAAATAAATATCGTTATTAAAATACAGTATAAAACGCAGGCTTGTAATGTGAGAAGAAAAAATATAAAAAAAGGCTTTAACATGAAAATCAAACAGTGGTTTGAAAAATCATTACAATTACGCACATTATCATTTATTAAATTGGGTTTCAATATATATTCTGATGTGGTCACATATTTCAACATAAGGATGTTTTTATTGATTTTTTATCTGATAACAGCAGGAAAACAGATATGTTGCGAATAAACAGAAAAATATCACTCATTACGGGTCTTCTGATTTTATTCGTCATATTGTCTGTCAATATCATTTCAGGAATTATCGGTTTTGAAAGCATAAGAGAAAAGATTGAGAAAAGGATATCAGAAATGATAGGAGGAGAAGTGACCTATCAGGATGCCCGTCTGGCTATTTTCCCAATTCCCCATATTATATTCTCTGAAGTTGGTGTTTCCATTCCCGGTTATATCCGTCTTGAAGTGGATTCAATCAAAATCTATCCGGAAATTTTGCCTGTTTTGAAAGGAAATATCCGCCCATACCGGGTGAGCCTGATTAAACCGGATTTGCATGTCGTTATATCCTTGGAAAAGGATGGAAATAGAGATGAGAAAGAAGTGGCTTATGGGTATCCCGATCTCAGACCAAAATTTGAAATGCTAAGAGACCTGATGGCATCATATCATCTTGATCTGGAGGTGATCGTGGAAAAGGGTTTCTTAAGTCTCCCTGCTGAATCCAATGTTTTTTTTAAGTTTAATCATATTAACGCAAAAACCCGTTTATCTTCTGACCGGTTTGACATTGATGCCAGCTGCAGTTCCAATATCTGGAATAAAATTGAATTCAGGAGTGTGTTTAACTTAATTACCATGAATGGCAGTGGTAAAGTTGATTTTTTTGATCTTGAGCCCCAAAAGATTTTAGTTGATTTTCTCCATATAGAAAACGTTCAGACAGATGATACCCGAATCAATCTCAATATCGATTTCATTATTAGAAATTTGACAGACCTATATGCGACCATAAAAAGTTCACTTCCAAGTATTATTCTTAAACAGGATAATAGGAAAATAGAGATCAACAGTAAATATCTTGACGGTTACCTGAAAATTGATAATGGAACAATCAAAGTGGTCCTGAATTCATTGGAGCTTGATTATCCAAAACTGTCTCTTTCGGGTAAATTGTTTATCGATCCCTTTTCTCCTGAAATATCATTTGAAATAAAAGGCAAAAATGTTGATGTGGCTTCTACACGGCATACAGCGCTTTTATTATTTGGCCAAAACAGAATTGCTCAGCTTATTTTTGAAATTCTTCAAAATGGTGCTGTGCCTGAAATCACCGTAAGTTCATCTGCCAAATCATTAAAAACGCTTGGCAGGCTTTCCAATTTAAAAATAAAGGGCATATTATCAGATGGGGACATCCATGTCCCGAAAGTTGATCTTGACCTTTCAAAAGTGAGTGGTGAAGTATTCATTTCAGAAGGCATTTTATATGGAAAGAATCTTGAAGGGTGGTTGGATAATTCCAAGGGGTGTGATGGCAGTTTAAAATTAGGTCTTTTCAAGGGAGAAAACATTCCATTTCATCTTGATGTCGGCATAACAGCGGATCTTTCAGAACTTTCCCCTGTTTTGCGGCGACTGGTAAAGTATGGAAAATTAAAGCGTGAAATAGAAAATATCAGTATGCTTCAGGGGAAGGCAACAGGAAGGCTCATCCTGGGAGAATATTTACATAGCATCATGCCAACGATAAACGTTACCAGTTTGTATGTAATGGAAGCATTTTATAACCGGGTGCCGTTCCCCATGCATGTTTCTCATGGCCGGGTCTTCTATGATGGCACACATATTAATGTTTTGGGCATCCAGGGCCGTGTAGGCAACTCGTTTTTTTCAGATCTCTCTTTCAGTGTAGATTGGGAGGATGAAAAATTACTTCATGTGATTTCCAAGTCTGCGGATGTGAATATGGAAGAATTGTATCCCTGGCTTGTTTCATTCCATCCGATTTACAATGTCTGTCATCGTTTAAAATACCTTAAGGGGAATTTTTGTTTCCAGGCTTTAGAGATGAATGGCCCGATTTTTAAACCCCAACAATGGGAGTTCGACATTTCAGGGACTCCGCTGCATCTTTCGACAGACGCAGACTTCCTGGGGGGACCTGTAATGGTATCACAGGGAATGGTTGAAGTGGATCAATACGATATTATTTTTGAGGATGTGATGCTAAATTCCCTTGAGTCAAAAGTTAACGCCAACGGTTCGGTTTATGATTATCTAAAAGGTGTGGAAAGTTTCTCAACAGATTTTACCGGGCACTTGGGGGAAGATAATTTTTTATGGCTTGCAGGCATTTCAAACATTCCGGAAATACTCAGACCAAAAGGACCTTTTGATATTTTAAAAGGGAGGATGGTCTGGCAGAGGCATGGGCCATTTTCACTATTTGCAGATGTTGATATCCAGGCAGGGACAAATGTGAAGATTGATCTCATGGCCAAAAAAAATGCACTTTCGATAAAAACGCTTTCTGTGAAAGACATGGAATCTGATGCCATTTTTTCTTATGACAGCTGCGACGATGAAGTGGGGGTATCCTTCTCGGGCAAACTTACAGGGGGAACACTCGACACGGTTCTTGAAAACAACCCGTTTCTTGACGGAGATATATATGGTGATTTTTATGGTGATTTTTACGGCGATATGGCTCAAAAATCTTATACCAGAGGAAATGTGAAGGGCTCTCGATTAAAAATTCCATTACCGGGTTTTAGCAGCGTGACACTTAATCAGTTTTCAATTGCAGCAGAAGAGAATGGAATATGCCTGGAGAATGTTGATGTAAATTATCAGGAAAGTCAGGCCATGGTACAAGGGACATTGAATTTTTCAGAAGAGGGGTTTATTGCCGATTTTAATCTGGCGTCCGGATTTCTTGATTTGAAAAAAATAACTGAATTATTCAATACCGAGAGTAAAAACCCGGACAGAAACGAAAAAGAAAATCCTTCATGGCCTGTTTCAGGCAGGATTGATATTAAAGGCGAAGAAGTTGTTTATGGAAACAGGACGTTTACGGATCTCCATTCCCTCGTTTTATTCAAAAAGGACGAAATAACGGCTTCCATAATAGATGCCGAGTTATGCGGAATTGCCGTCAAAGGAACCATTGAGGCATTTCCCGAACGGGTTTCTTTCAATATTATCCCTTATGTATCAGATGGAAATTTAAATAAAACGTTGAATTGTTTATCTGAAAAAAAAGTTCAGCTTGACGGGGAGTTTAATCTTAATGGTGAGATCGAGGGCATGGGTGGGGGAAAGGAAGGGCCGGACATCACCCATGGCAGGTTGGAATTTAAATCAGTGAATGGGCGAATTTATAATTTTGTTATACTTGCTAAAACATTGTCCATTTTAAACGTTGCGGATATGTTACGAGGTGATTTCCCGGATCTCAGAAACGAGGGTTTCCCTTATAGATCGATAAAAATAAAAGGGTATTTTGAGTCAGGAAAATTTATACTCGAAGAGGCCGTTATTGACAATTCTTCTATGGGAATTACAGCTAAAGGAGAGATTGCCCTGAAGGATATGACGTTGAATCTGACAATACTGGTCGCCCCACTTAAGACAGTTGATTTGGTCATCCGGCATATTCCAATTGTGAATGAAATTCTAGATGGCACTCTTGTTTCAATTCCTGTGAAGGTTACTGGCAGCTATTCTTCACCCAAAACAGTATTTCTGGAGCCTTCAGCCGTGGAATCCGAGTTGGTCGGGATCATGGAGAGAACTCTGAAGCTTCCGTTTACCATCATAAAGCCTATTTTTTCAGATGATAAAAAGGCAGATGAATAAGAACAGCCAATGAAAAGGGAATAAAAAATACAAAAGGCTGGTATCCCCACATAGTTGAGGATTCAGCCTTTTGTATTATAAATATTTATCGATGTATGGGGGTTGATTTATGCTTTTCCGTAAACACCTTTGCCAAGGCTTTTGACGACACCCTTCTTTTTTGCTTTATAGAGAAGATTTGATATCTGTTTGTCTGAAAAAGCGGTTTTCTTTTTTATTGAAGCAATATCAATTCCGTTTTTGCTTTTTTTGATAAGGCTTACAACCGTATCAATGGCAGTGACATCACTTTGAGCCTTTTTTACAGCTTTTTTGGGTTTGGCGGCTTTGGCAACAACTTTTTTAGCTGTTTTTTTCTTGGCTGTTTTTTTTGCAGCTGCTTTTTTTGCAGGCGCTTTGCCCATTGCTTTTTCAATTTTTTCAATTTTGGCAGAAAGCGCTTTCAGTTGTTTTTTGGCAGCCTGCAGGTCTTTTTTGGCAGTTTTCATAAAGATCTCCTTTTTAATTTAAATAATTCATGGTTTTGTTTTTTGACGACAAACGGCGATGACAATCCGATTTCTTCATATTAATCCGTTTTGTCTTTATTACGCCAATAAGGTATCCGAAACTGTTGAAACCGAATGCGTTGAATTTTTTTCTCCATTTGCAACTGCAGTTATTATTTTGTGCAGTATCTGAAAAATCACTTCGGTTTTTTAAGCACTCTCTCCTTTATTCCTGCAGAATAAAATAGGATTCACGATAATACTTCTCTACTTTCTACTGATAAGTATCTCTTCTGTCAAGTAAAATGTTCAAATTTTTTAAATATTTATCATTTTTTATGATTCTATCATACAAAATTTCAAACTTGCCATATCAATTCCGCATGGTTTGAAACGGATTTCAAGGGTATATTATAAGATAGAATATCGCTATAAACATAGAATTGATAAAGGTTTTATGGAAGGATATAATTTAAGATAGAGGTTCAAAATGATCAGCCTTACTTCTTGAATAGAAATTTTTTTATTGAAGGTTATAAATGAGTGCTTCCTTAAAAAAAGCATGCTTTCCGGTCCTCCTTCGAAGCTTGACGAATATTCTTTTGTGTCAGCGAATGAAAAAACCGCAAAAAGTGACCATATCTGCTCGGAGGTAACGGATTTTCCCCTATTCTGCCAGAAAATTTTTTCCGCCGAATCTTGATTTTTTTCCTGAAACAGTTAAAGTGAATTGAATCCGGCAAATTTGAACCGGAACAGGTTCGTGCTTTTTCGATGGTTTGCTTGTATTGTTAAAGGTGGGTATGCTGATAATCTTCATGCTGTTTCTCATAAATCCCATAGATGAAAAAACAGGTATCAGACACGTAAGGAAATAAAATGATAATTCACAAAATTGAAGCAAGAGATCTTCCGGATTTATGGTTCCAGGCTGTACATGATATCCTTGATATCGGCAGAAGTTTTACAATCGACAGAGGCTCATTTGAGGGACAAACGCGCCTTGAATACGATTACTTTATCGGTCATGTGAAATATCCTGGCACAAAACCCCTTCTGCCGGATATCCCTCCAGCGCTGAACATCCCGAATCCTGTTGAAGAAGCATATATTTATGGAGGAGAGGGATACGACCGGTCGTACATCGAATATATCATGAGCGGCCGGAAAGAACCTGGCGAGTCATACACATATGGCGAACGACTGGTGCGGGCGCCTGTTATAGGAGACAAAATGTCCTGGTGGGTTGAAGGAAAAACGGATATTATTGATAAGCGGGACATTGACAATAAAATTGTATATGAGGACGATGGCCAGCTCTACATCAACCAGATAGAATGGATTATAGATACCTATAAGAAACATGGTGGCAGAAATAACCAAATGGTCCTTCAGATCGCTCACCCAACAGACATGACCCTCATAGACCCGCCGTGTCTCAGATCCATTGACACCCGAATTCAGGATGGCACGCTTCATTTCTTTGTTTATTTCCGGTCATGGGACCTCTGGGGAGGACTTCCAGCCAACCTTGCCGGTATTCAGCACCTGAAAGAATATATGGCCTCTGAAATTGGTGTAAAGGATGGGGAAATGATTGTTGAAAGCAAGGGACTTCACCTTTATGGTTATGCTGAGGAACTTGCCAAGATCAGATGCATGAAAACAGCATAGAAAAGATGGTATTTTTAGATGATGTTTAGCCGAAAAGGTGTTTGACCAGAAAATCGGTCTCCAGCGTTACGATTTTTTCAAAAAATTCTCCTGCATAGGGCGAAAAATGACCACATGGCAAAGTGACGAGTTCACCTTTCGGCATTTTGTGGGCGGCCTTGTCAGCCGCATTTTTTGCAAACAGGGCATCATGTTCTCCTTTTATGACCAATGCCGGACATTTGACCTTTGAAGCATAGTGAACCGGCCTGTAAAATCCAAGCATCAATGTTATCCTGGCCGGACATTTATTTTCGTATTCTATACCTTTGGGTATAAGAATTTCCAGAGCTTCAGGTGCATCTGGAGTGTTTAATACAGCAAATGTATCAGGTCCGGAAAGAATAGGAACAAAGAAAGGGTCCCTAAATGATATTTTTCGGATCAGGTCTCTTACCCCTGCAATCAATCCATCTTTAATGTTGCGAAGCCGTGTGTTTATAATCGTCGATATGCCGTCCGTAAAAGGGACCTGTGAGACGATGGCGGAGATGTCAGGATCAGCTGCCGCCACAACAATGACATGGCCACCGCTGAAGGATGTGCCCCAAAGTCCAATTTTCTCTGTATTAACTTCTTTCAGAGTCCGGACATATGCCACAGCTGATTTCCAGTCTTCGATGTGCATAAATGGATTGACAAGGTTTCGGGGTAGCCCTTCACTTTCCCCAAAATGTCTGTAATCAAACATAAAAACAGCCATTCCGTATTTTAAAAACCGTTCGGCAAATGGAAGAAGACCAAAGTTCATCTGAGCACCAAAACCGTGAGCCATGATAACGACGGGAGGTATTTGAATTTCTCTTGGCAGGTAGAGATGGGCGCCACATTTTGTTCCATGACTGTTGAAGAATGTTTTATGGACCAGGTAGGTTTTCGAAGGATCTGATGAATCGTGCATGTCTTTTTCCTTATAATAATAGAGAGGTCACAATACTATATGCCGCTATATATTTGCCCTATATCCTTATTCAGTTGACGTCTTGCAGAACTGTTGCTGAAGATAATATCAAATTGGTCGTATGTCAATCAATAGCAGTCAGGATAAAGGAAAGGGAGTAGGATATTCAACATTGTGATCATGCATGAAAGAAAAGGAGGCATATGAAAAAATGATGCGCCAGAGTTATTGTTGTTGTGCTTTGGCGCATCATGTGAGTTCAGCTTTTACTGTTCTTTTGTTGTACGAATAGCAGAAAGAGCAATAAGTATACCCATTATGCCTATGAAAGAAATCATAAAAAATCCCCGGTTGGCTTTACAAACAGATACAAAGCATATCTTGTCATCATCATCCTTTGAGGAGGACTTGGATGAGGACACTGCCAATACACCAGGATCAAGTATACTGCCATTTGCAATACCATCCGAGTCGGTAATGGAATCTCCATCCGTAAGTGTCAGCGTGATGATATTATCGCCGTCATTACTGCCAAAGGAAATTTCACGCCATCCGGCACTGTCGATTTTATAATATTTGGCCGTTGTGGGAACATTATCGGGAAAGATGATAGAAATGGTGGTGGTTTCTCCTGATGAAAGCCCTGTGATCTGAAACTGGGTGACGCCATAGGGGAATGTCATATCCGGTTTGCTGGTCTGAGGCAGAGAGGCGTCTGTGTCATTTATAGATTTTATGCCAGTGAGTTGGCCCGCCGATGAACATAGAAGAAGATTGGCGCCGCCTGTGACCGGTGTGAACCCGGCGGTATCGACATCCCTGTAGTCCGGAATGCCATCATTGTCAAAATCGCTGGTTTTATCCACACATTCTTCTGTATCAAGAATGCCGTTCCCATTGGAGTCCGTGCCGTTTATGGCGCCATATATAATGATTTTTCCCTGATCCACATAGTTCCAGCCATCTTCATAAACATCCAGATCCGTGGTTCCTTCAGGAAGGGGTTCCACCCTGATGATAGTTACAGACCGGGTACAGGCACCTGCATTATGATCCCAGTCCGAATTGTAAGGCCAGGTGACATCCTGGTCGCTGGATTTGCTGGATTGATCAGGCGCATTGGGGTTTTTTTGAGGTACGACGATTCTGAAAGGGCCGTCTCCGTCAAGCTTGTTTTCATCTGTCAGTGCGCCTGTTTCCAGGCAGACGCCGTCCACTTTAACGGCAAGTATGGCTTTAAGCCCCTCCTCCACCGGAATGGGATCGTTGTGGTTTCGGCCTGCGCAGTATGCAGAAGAATAATCGCACCAGCTCTCAGCTTCTTCAACATAATAATAGGAAGATGGCGGATATTGATACGTCTGGCCCGGATAATCACCATAAACATGATATAGCTCTGCATCTGCATCATAATTAAGCGGGTGATACTGTGACCAGCCATCCGGAGCAAATACAGTGATGCCGGTGGCCGATGAGAGAATTCCCGAAGAATCGAGCAGATCTTTTAGCGGGACACCTTCATATTGTGCATAAAAGTCACCGGATCTTGCCGTATTCATCAACATGAACTGGGTATGCTGATCCATGGCTTCAATCTGTTCTCTGGTGTAGATTCTGTATGGCGGGTCTGTTTTAGACGGATCATCTCCTGCATCGCCGGGAAAGCGCTCAGCTTCGATTTCCTGAGCATTGGTATATCCGTCCTTATCCGAATCTTCACTGTTAATAGCAGTAATTGCCTCTACATCGCGACCATTTATAAAATAATCTTTACCAAAGGCATTCAACGTATCTACAATATTTCCGGATCCGTCATAACCATAGGAATAGTGGCACCACTGGCAACTGCCCAGAGTAACCGTACCGGAAGATTTTTCATATGAGCCGCCTGCGTGACATAGCGCACAATGATCAAGCTTTGAGTTTTTTTTGTTTGGATAGATTTCCAGAAATTTGTCTGCATCCTGTTCCCCTTCATGGTGATAGGCGGCATATGCCGGCAGTGCCATTATTAGGACTGCCAAGCCTATCAAGAATCGTTTCAACGTTGCTTTCATTCTTTATTTCCTCCTTTTGTTAAATTAAAAATCCATACTGAATCGTGCGGTAAATACATTTTCCCTTTTTATATAATTGACGGTGCCATCAGGCAGCACTCTTGACCTTAAAAGATCTGAAAAATTCGTATGGGTATAGTCCAGTATAAAGCGATGCATAGGGTAGAGAATCCAGTTTAACGCCATGCTGATGGCCTTGGCATGCCGAACCGATGTAAACGCATCCGCCACTATCCAGTCTGGATCACCGGAGAAGCCCTCAACCCTCAGGCCCAGACAGAAAGCTCCCCATGTTTTTTCTGAGGGATTGAAAAATCGATTCGGGTAGACCGGATTTAATACGCTTTTTGAAAGCACAGCCTCTTCTCCTGTAAGAAAAAAAAGCATGCTGACATACCATGAAGAGAAATCGGCATTTTTGAAAGATGAACCGGACGGTTTGAGATCGGTATACGAAAAATGAATATATTCTCCGCTAAGGGCAAATGGACCATTCCCCCAGAAACTTTCAAAAGCGTATCGGGTTCTGCTCCTGCTGTCGTTCAGCACACCGAATTTTGTGTTACTGCCAAGTAGATACAGACTCCTGTTTGTTCCTGCCATTCCTGTGGATCTAACCTGGAGATCAACGTTTGCCAGATCGATATCGGAGAAAGTAAAAGAACCGCCTATCTGAAAATAATTTAACCAGCGGCGGGTTGTGTTCTTAAATGGGCTGAAGACAATTCGGGTGGCAACCTCTGGTGAATCGTGAACACTTCCTGAAGATGACCCGTCAACCCCGTCTCCGTTAAACAGGCCTATGGCATAATTAAATGTATCTGTAAAAAAAGTCCCATGAAGCATAAGTCCGATATCCCGTTTGGGGGTCAGATAATACCCCATGGATCGCTCGGCAAAATAAAGCGATTTGTCCCGGCATTGCCATTCCAGGCTGAACGGTTCTTTGAACTGGCCAAAACGCAAACCATGCATGGGATAAAATGTCATTTCACCATAAGCATCCACCAGATTTTTGGTTTCATTGCCCTGGAACTCGTATTCCATGCCAAAAAGAAAATACCGGGTCAGACGACCCCGGAAAACCAGCCTCCCTCTCCGGATGTCAAAGCGGTTATCGGCTCTCTGTTTTTCCGTATAATATCGATAATCTGTCTGAAACGCCCCGCCCAGGCGAACTTCCATGCCGCCCTCCTCTTCGGATTTCAGATAAAATCCGCCATTGTAACCGGCAAAAAATATTCTTTCGGCAAAGGCCGGGGGGATGGCGACTGTTTCCAGGCTGATAAAAAAAAGAGGTATAAAATAAAATTTATATAGTATTTTTGTGTACTTATGCATAATCTCACTCTGGATTGTCTGGCAGATGCATCCAGCAGCTTCCATTCAAACCTATAAGGTTGTTTGTAAAAGTAATTTGTATTTCATTTCAAGTCGTTATTGTCAATATATAGCAAATTATATTATTATAAATTGCTTATAATAACTCAAAATTACCAATTATTACTAACATAACAGAAAAATGTATGATTGAACGACGTGGATTAACTCTGAAGGATATGGGTTGAATTCCTTTACACAACCTGTCAATATTGTCCTCAAAAAAAATTCAGGATAATTCTTTTCGAAATCAAACGAATAAGGGTCAGCAAAATCAGGAGGTTTGGAATGAGAGTGACGGTCTTATGTGAAAATACAGTAGGCGTGCCTTTTCCCTGGGGACTTATAGGTGAACATGGCCAGGCACTTTTGATAGAAGGGGAACGGACAACACTTTATGATACCGGGCAAGGTGTGGGATTGATCAATAATATGACCATCATGAGTAAGCAGGCTCATGCGATTGATCGCATCATCATCAGTCACGGCCACTTTGACCATACAGGCGGATTAATAAAGGTTCTGGAAAACCGGGACAAGCCTTTACCTGTATATGTGCATGAGGAGGCGTTTCAAAAAAAAATTGCATTAATTGAAACGCAATCAGACAATATCGAAGTCCCTATCGGGTTTCCGCTAAGTAAAGAATCATATCAGGAAAAAGGGGCAGACTTTCGATACATCCATTCTTTTGCAAAAATCGACGACGAGATTTGTGCAATATCGGATATTGCAAGGCCGGATGACTGGCAGACATGGGACACCCGTTTGAAATACAAAGACGGCGATACCATATATTCTGATCCATTCAATGATGATTTGTCCCTTCTTCTTGAAACCGGTTCCGGCCCGGTGGTCCTTCTGGGGTGTGCCCATGCCGGTCTGGTTGAAATATTAAATGATTTAAGCGACAAAACAGGCCATAAGACGTTTCATGCAGTAATAGGTGGCACACATCTTGGCACGGCTTCCGACCAATATATTCAGAAATCAATAGATATTTTAAAGCATTACAAAGTAAAGCTCATTGGCACAAGTCATTGTACCGGCTCTCATGCGGCATCTGAAATAAAATCGCATTTCAAAAAGGAGTTTGTCATGGCTTCTGTGGGAAGTGTGTTTAATTTTTAACGTGGCTTGATAATCATCTTCTGATATAATGGATACAATGTTTTCTTGAGATTAATGAAAAGGTATGCCGATTCGTCGTTTCATACCATAACAATCATTTGCTGTTCACAGGAGATGGCCAGTCTTTCATGGATATCAAGGTTATTCGTAAAAACAGAAGAAAAAAGGATCGTCGTAAAAAGAAAGGTCCATATAACGGCCCTGAACGGCGAAGTGGAAAAGATAGAAGAAAGCTGGATGAAAAACTTCATCTGCTGATTGAGGAAAATGAAAAAAAGCAGGCAATTCAAGATAGGATAAAATCCCAATCCGGAGCTGGCAGTATTATTCGCAGACGGAAAAACGGACAGAATGAACGGGTTAAGGCATGCAATGATAGCGAAGGTCAATAAAGGGGGGAGATCATCTTCGTGAAGGATAATATCGTTACAAAGACAAAAGAAAGATACATGGAATATGAAAAACGTCATCAGGATATCCTTGATGCAGCGATTACATTGTTCAATAAAAGAGGGTATACTGCCACAACCACTGCCAGAATTGCAAAAGATGCAGGCGTCACTGAAAAGACGATGTACCGTCATTTCAGTAATAAAAAAGATCTGTTCAATGAATGCATCAATTCGGTGGTCACGCTTCTTTCCGCCACATGGCAGGAGGAGATGGATAAAGATAGTAACGACCCGGTAATTTATCTTAAGGCACTCATATATTCATATGTCCGTTTTGTTATAGATCACCCTGATAAATCGATGTTTCTCGTTCATTTATATAGTGCCAGGGACACGGAAGAACTGGATGGACGGTTTTCCAAAATTTTGAACATGATGATCGACGAAATGGAAAAAGCCATTGCTGAAATGAGAAAAAAAGGAACGTTACGAAAAGGGATATTTCCCGATATTCATCCCAGAATGTTAGCCGGGCTTCTGATCAGCCAATATTTTTCAATGATTTTTTTAAATGAATTCATGTCTCCTGACCTGTTCAATGCGGAAACCGCTATTCATCTTGTCAAGGAAATGATGGGGATTGATTGATTCCCCCCTCACCTGTCCATTTGATTCCAATCCGATTCAGGCAAGAGGGGATTTCTATTATTGCGTAACGACTCTCAAAGAGAGTTCATTAAGCTGTTCCGGAGTTGCTTTTGAGGGTGCATCCGTTAAAAGGCATCCTGCGCGCTGGGTTTTCGGGAAAGCAATGACATCCCGAATGGAAGGCTGCCCGCAAAGAAGCATGACCAGTCTGTCAAATCCAAATGCCATGCCGCCATGGGGCGGCGCGCCTGATTCAAGTGCGGATAAAAGGAACCCGAATTTGTTCTCATATTCTGCCTTATCCATTTTTAAAACGGAAAATATTTTTTCCTGAATCTCCCGGTCATGAATACGAATACTGCCTCCGCCTATTTCAGAACCGTTTAACACCAGATCATATGCACGGGATTTTACAGCAAGAGGATTGTCCGAAAGGTTCTGATAATCGTCTTCCATGGGGGCTGTAAAAGGATGATGGACAGATGTATAGCGTTGTTCTGCCTCATCATACTCAAAGAGCGGAAAATGAGTGACCCAGACAAAGTTGAATTCGTTTCTGTCAATCAGATTTTTTTTCTCTGCAATCAGATTTCTGAGGTTTCCCAGTGCTTCATTAACAATCTGGGGCCGGTCCGCTACAAAGAGGACAAGGTCATCCTTTTCCATGTTAATTTTTTTTGCCATCATTTCCTTTTCATCATCTGAAAAGAATTTGGCAATTGGCGACTGCCACTCGTTTTCTTTTACCTTTATCCAGGCCAGGCCTTTTGCTTTATAGATCGCCACAAACGTTGTGAAATCATCAATTTCTTTTCTTGAAAAATCCGCACATCCTTTTGCATTCAGCGCCTTTACCATTCCCCCTTTTTTTACCACATCCGCAAACACTTTGAACCCCGTATTTTTGACAATATCAGAAATGTCTGTGAGTTCGAGGCCAAAGCGAAGGTCGGGTTTGTCAAGGCCGTACTTGTCCATTGCCACGTCATATGTCAGCCTGTTGAAAGGAATTTTTACGTCCTTCCCCAGCACCTCTTTGAAAACGATTTCCATCATGCCTTCAGCAATGGCCATGATGTCTTCTTCGCCCACAAATGACATTTCAAGATCTATCTGGGTAAATTCGGGTTGTCTGTCTGCTCTTAAATCCTCATCCCTGAAACAACGGACGATCTGATAATATCGATCAAAACCACCAATCATGAGCAGCTGTTTAAAAAGCTGGGGAGACTGGGGGAGTGCAAAAAAGCATCCTTCATTGACCCGGCTTGGGACCAAGTAGTCTCTGGCGCCTTCAGGTGTGCTTTTTGTCAGAAAAGGGGTTTCAATATCGAGGAAGCCATGTTTATTTAAATAATTTCGAACAGTCAAAGATGTTTTGTGTCTAGTAATGATATTTTCTGATAACTTGGGCCGTCTCAAATCGATATGACGGTTTTGGAGCCGTATGGTTTCGGAAACCTCTATGCCATCTTCTATCTGAAACGGAGGGGTCTGGGCAGTATTTAAAATTTTCAGTTCCGTTACCATCACTTCTATCATGCCGGTTTTCATTTTGGGATTGATCATCCCTTCCGGTCGTTTTCTGATGATACCTCTCACGCCCAGCACAAATTCACTTCGGATGACATGTGCCTTTTCGTGCACCGCTTGATTTTCTTCAGGATTGAAAACGATTTGCGTCAATCCTTCCCTGTCTCTGAAGTCAACAAAGATAACACCGCCATGATCACGTCTTCGTTGTACCCAGCCCATCAGAATGACTTCTTTCCCGACATCTTCTATGCCTAACTCCCCACAATTGTGGGTTTTTCGCATATTTCCAAGTATATCCGCCACTTTTTTAACTCCTTTATCTGATAATTCTTGATTTGATATTTTCTGCGATACCTGCCGCGGGAATGGAAATCTGATCTTTTGTATTCATGTTTCTCAGGGTGACATTCCCGCTCTTCAGCGCCTCGTCATCTGCGATGACAACAAACGAAGCATTCAGTTTGTCTGCCCGTTTCATGAGACTTTTAAGGCTTCTATCCCCATAGTCCATATCTGCTGTAATTCCCTGTACATTGAGTTTGCAGATCGATTCAAACGATACTTTTTTGGATTCATCGCCCGTTGCAATAAAGAAGACGTCAACCGGCTTTACTGAAATGGGGCTGTTTTGGGATAAGATTTCACAAAGCCTGTCAAATCCGATGGCAAACCCGATGGCTGGCTGGCTTGGCCCATCCAGAGCTTCCACAAGGCCGTCATAGCGGCCACCGCCTGCAACGGCATTTTGTGCGCCCAGAGCCGTTGTCTGGATTTCAAAAATAGTTCGTGTATAATAATCGAGTCCTCTTACAAGGCTTTTGTCAATTTCGTATTTGACCCCAAGGTGTTTCAATGTTTTTTTAACCTCTGAAAAATGGCTTTCACAACCGTTACAGAGAAAATCGGAAATGGATGGCGCATCTTTTACTGCGTCCCTGCAGGATGGCACTTTGCAGTCAAGCACTCTTAACGGGTTTTTTGAAAGCCGTCGGTTGCAGTTTTCACATAGCAACTCTTTTTTCGATCCGAGCATGGAAAGGAGGCTTTCCTTGAATCGGGGCCTGCATGCAGGGCATCCCAGCGAGTTTATCAAAACCGTTATATCTGACACATTCAGACGGGAAAAAAGCGTCATCAGCATGAAGATCATCTGGGCGTCCATAAGGGGGGACTCGATGCCGAACACTTCCGCATCGATCTGGTAAAATTGTCTGTATCTTCCTTTCTGGGGACGCTCTTTTCTGAACATGGGGCCAATGGTATAAAGTTTCTGGATCGGGTCGTTTGCATAGAGCCGTTGCTGAATATAAGACCGGACCACGGATGCCGTAGCTTCCGGGCGAAGAGTGACCAGCCCTCGCTTGCCATCTTCAAATGCATACATTTCTTTTTCGACAATATCTGTCGTGTCACCAATGCTTCTCGCGAACAACTCCGCTTTTTCAAGAATGGGCAGGCGGATTTCCCGGTATCCAAAATCTTCAAAAATCGTTCTCGCAAGTGTTTCGACCTGCTGCCAGAGAGTAATTTCCTCCGGGAGTATATCTTTAAAACCTTTTATCAGTTGAATCATTTTTTTTTACCTTATATAATAACCGCTCCGATCATCAAACCGGATCATTTTAAAATATCATTGTCGTCATTTTATATTTACGATATACAATGATAAAAAGAAATAATCCGGATTGTCTGTCATTCAATTCATCATGGCAAACAAACACGCAGCATGGCCTGCCACAATTTATTTTGAATAATTTCGCTTATGTACCTATTGGAGATCATTTAGTCAATATTAATGTTGGTATCCGGAAAAAAGGAGCGAGGATATGATGAAACCAACCATAGCGATTGCGGGATGTGGAAAAGTCGGCACGACATTCGGAAACCATCTGTCAGGCAAGGGGTATGCCATCAAAGGGATTTCCTGCCGTACGCTCCCCTCAGCCCAGGCTGCTGCCCGGCTGCTGAACACCGCAAATTTCAGTGTAACCCCCTGGGAAATAACCGGTGACGCAGATGTGGTATTCATTGCAACGCCTGATGGTAAAATTCAGGAAAACTGTGAGGAAATTGCAAAACACCATGGATTTAAAAAAGGAGCGATTGTCTTTCATTGCAGCGGCTCCCAGCCATCGACGATTCTTGCTTCTGCAGAAAAAGAAGGTGCTATTACAGGATCCCTTCATCCGCTTCAAAGTTTCGCTTCGGTCAAACTCACAGACAATCCGTTTAAAGGGATCATCATGGCGGCAGAGGGGGCGCCTTTGGCCATGGGAATTGCCCGAAACATAGCTGCTGAACTGGAATCCGTGTTTATCGAAATCAGGACCGATGCCAAAACCCTTTACCATGCCTCAGCTGTCGTGGCATCAAACTACCTTGTGGCGCTGATCGGGTTTTCTTTTGACCTGATTAATGAGGCAGGCATTTCTGAAAAGGATGCCATGAGTGTTTTAAGGCCCCTTATCAAAGGGACACTGGATAATATTGAAAAAGTAGGTGTGGTAAACGCCCTCACCGGCCCTATTGTCAGGGGGGATGTGAGCACCGTTACCCGTCATCTCGATCAAATAAGGGAAAGACAGCCCGGACTTGTGGACATGTATAAAATACTCGGCCGGTACGCGGTCGGTCTGACAAAAAAAAGAAACGAGCTCGATCCCCAAAAGATCAATGAATTGGTTGACCTGCTGAAATAACCGGATGATGAAATCCGGTTATTTATATGGCATTCAGCGTGAGTCGCACATCTTCATCAAGTTTTTGGTTGGCTTCTTCCAGTTTATCCTTTCCTGAAATCACGGCAACAGACGCCCTCATGGTTTCCGGATTGAAATATTTTTCTGCTGTCTCAAGGATATCTTTTTTGGATAGTCCAAGCAGACCTTCTTTATAGGCCTTCCGGGTGTCATCGGAGAGCCCCACCATTTTACGGAAAAACGCTTTTCTGGCGGCAAATCCGGGTGTTTCCGGTTTGTCTATTTCCGAACATACCTGGAGAATGGCTTCCTTGATGTCTTCATCACTATAGTTTCCCTGCCGAATAAAATCACAGGCGCCATGGAATGCGTTTAATGTCGCCACAATATGCGGGTCTCTATAGGATGCAAATGAAAACAGGCCGTCTTCGGCGTTATACATGGCAAGTCCGCCATACGCACCGCCTTTTTCACGAATTTCCCTGTGAAGGTAAAGAGATTTCAGGATTTTACTGATAAGCGACAGGGACGGGGCATCCCCATGGCCCAACTTGACCACTTCAAAGCTTTTTGCCACAAATGACACTGCAGACTGGGTATACCACCCTTCATGGATGATGTCACCTTGAACCGGTGCGTCGATAATGTCCGGGGGATTTCCGTTTCTTTTGGGAAGCTTGTTTTGAAGTTCGCCGGCTTTTTCTGAACCATGCGCCATACTTTCTGCTTCACCCACAATGGCGATCTTATAATTATCACGATTAAACAGTATCTCTCCGATTTGATATAAATTTTTAGCGAAGGCATCCAATTTTTCATCTGTCAAGTCCTGGTTTATCTGTTTGATAAACTGAAGCTGACGCACACCATGCCATGTTTCGCTCAGATCACTGGCTTTAGAAAATTTTCTGCACGAAAGTGAAATGGCCAGGCGGTGGCCATTCTGAATCAGCGCCGATTCTATGGCGGCCTGATACTCCCTTAAAAGGTTATTTAATCGTTTATGATCTTCAAAGCTGAACGCCAGAAGCAGTTCGTCAAGAATGCCGACCATGGCTGCTATATTCCGGTTCAGGCATTTTCCGGAAAAGGAGATAAACGGCATGCAAGCCTCTGACCCGTCATAACGGGTTCTGACATGGGTTGACAGGCCGATGCCCCCTGTTTTGGCATCGATCATCCGTGCCAGTTCCACATAAGAATGTTTTTTCGTGCCTGTCTTTGAAAACGATGTGGCAAAAAAAGGTGCCATTTCAATCAATTTGTCCGGGAGCATTCCGGTTTCGGCAATTGAGGAATAGTAAAAAATGCCTGATGTGGACTGGTGATAACAGAATAAAGGCGGTTCACTGACTTCGCGTGTGGCATCAACGGTTTTTATTTGGGGAGGAATTTCATCAAGCCCCAATGTGGGCAGGCAGGACAGATCCTCTTTTGTCTCCTGCAACAGGGTAAGCTTTTGGGAGTCTTCCCTGATTTTTTCAAGATCAGACGGCTGAAGCCCGGATTTTATTTTTTCAAGTTTTTCCGAGATTTTCCGGTTGTCCCGTTCAGTCATTTCCTTGTCAGGGATGAGCGTCATTTTTATACAATGGGTATTTTCGATAAAATATTTTTGAATCTGATTTTCAAGAAAGGGGCCTTTTTTCAGTTCCAGGCTTAACCGTTCCAGGTCTTTGTCAATCAGAAGCGCGTTTGCCGGATCACCGCCATGCATCCAGATACCCACAATCCACATCATGATTTTGATACCATAGGGATAAGGGGAGTTGGTGATCTCTTTTTTGTGAAACTCTATCTGGTGGATTGCCGATTCAATCAGGCTTTTGTCGATGCCTTCTTTGGCAAGATGATTCAGAATATCAAAAATAATTGTCTCAATATCAGACGCGGATTCCGGGGAAACGTTTTTGAGGCCGCAGGCAAACATTGTGTCTCTGTTTTCAGAATCAAAGCCTGTTCCGTCACTCAGTGAAGATCCTAATTCCGAATCGATTAAAGCCTTTCGTAAGGGGGATGCGGGGTTTCCCAGTAAAATATGCTCAAGAACAATCAGGGAAAGAACCTCAAAGGATGAGGTTGTATCCGCCATCAACCAGGCCAGACAGAATTGCGCTTTTTTTTCATCACTTTCATGGGCCCCGATGGGGTAGGTATAGGTCTTTTCTTTTGGTTTTTTCCATCTTTTCTGGTGCGGCACATCTGTATCCGGATCAATTTTCGAGAAATGGGTGAGCACCGACTGCTCAATAAGGGCAAGGTGGTTTTCCAATGGCATGTCACCGTAGGTATAGAAAAACGCATTGCTGGGATGGTAGTGTACCTCGTGAAATTTCTTCAGCTGCTCATAGGTCAGATCCGGAATGACCAGCGGGTCTCCTCCGGAGTTGTTGCTGTATGTTGTATCCGGGTAGAGAGCGTTTAAAAGCGATCTGACCATGACCTGGCTGGGGGAAGACATCGCGCCTTTCATTTCATTGTAGACAATCCCTTTCAAGGCAAGCGTAATATTCCCATTTTCTTCTTCGTTTTCTATCTCTATCCGGTGCCCCTCCTGTTTGAAGCTTAACTCGTCAATCAGGGGAAAAAAGGTGGCGTCCAGGTAGATACCTAAGAGATTGTAAAAATCGGTACGGTTTTCTGTTGAGAACGGATACATGGTCCAGTCAGAAGACGTAAATGCATTCATAAACGTGTTCAGGCTTCTTTTGATCATCGAAAAAAACGGATCCCTCACCGGATATTTTTTTGACCCGCAAAGAACTGTATGCTCAAGGATATGCGCAACGCCTGTTGCGTCTTTAGGGATGGTTTTAAACGCAACCGCAAAGGCATTTTCCGTATCTTTCCGGCTGATATGGATATGCCTTGCCCCTGTTTTTTTATGGGCCAGTTCATAAAGATACGCATTGATTTCCTTCAGCCGTTTTTTTTGGATCACTTGATACCCAAGGATGTTGCCGTTTTCCGAAAGATGTGGATTGTTCGGGTCTGTCATGGTGTCATTTTTCTGTTTCATATCAATTTACCATTAATAAAAAAATGTGGAATCGGGTTTGGCCGTAACTTGACTATTTTGCATAAAAAGGTCGTTAGCATGTTAAGTCATACGTATGCAAGTTTCTTTTTAATTCAGCCCAATAGGAATGTTCAAACGGAGGGCAGAAAAGTGGCTGTTGACATTCTGCGCCTTTTAAAAGGCATATGATTGTATTTTTAATTAAAGGTGTGTCCTTAACGGGTCAGTTGATAGCTATATAGGTGCCTCTGTTTTTCCGCGTAATTTTGCCTATTTTATTTAAACGGAAAATGATGTTTCGAATCTTTTTTTCGTCAAAACCCGTTTTATCCTGGATGGTTTTAAAATCTGCGCCTTTTTTGGAGCCGGAAATGACATCCAGTACCATGGAAGATGCTGTTGCTGTTGATTTTCCGGTTGTTTTTTCTCTCAGATGGCCAGAGCCTTTTGACAAGCTGGCTTTTCCGGAAAGGGTCAAGGACGAATTCGTTTTCCGGATCAGTTTTTCAAGGCGATCCATTTGATCGGTAAATTTGTCAATGTCTTTTTTGGTAGGAAGATTGTAATGTTTAATAAATGACTTCAATACTGCATCAAAACTGACTGATTTCTGAATTTTTTTAGGCATGAGACCTCCTTGGCTGGACATTTAATGACGATTTCTTTGATGGGATAATTACTGATGCATATTTCTTGGCAGGATACAACATTACTATATAAAAAGTCAAGTAGCTATCTGATAACATTGAAATTATTTTTAATGTTGAAAACGGAACTAACTAATCGGTTATAAACGTTTGGCCATCGCCGCTTTCGCGCGTGTTTGCCTGGAATACTAATGCGGTTTTTCCGGTGCTGATATAATGCCTTACTTGCGTGAATGAGAAAAAATGTGATCATTTATTATCTGGATTGCCATACTGTTTCCTAAGGCAATTTTCTATACGTTGGTGTGTTTAACCCGTTTTCAGTTGTAATTTGAGTTGATTTGGCATAATACTGTCGGCCTGTTTGCTTTTATATAATGAACAATGAGAATGATGCAGGGCGCATGGGGGGGGGGCATTTAAAAAAAATGAAAAGAACGGCGGTTTGGCAAAGAAAGAGAACATAAAATATGCGGTAACCCTAAATCCGAAAAAGAAAGTTCAACGCTTTGTTGAACAGGTGAAGGGACTTCAGGGCGACCCCCATTATGTGGCAACCGGAATAGCTATTGGCATATTTATCAGTTTTACGCCGACCATACCTTTTCATACAGTGATTGCTTTGCTGCTGTCTTTTATCTTCAGGGGAAGCAAGCCCGCCGCAATTATCGGCACCTGGTTCAGCAATCCGTTGACCATACCTGTTTTATATATTGGCGGTTATGAAGTCGGCCGGCTGATTTTGGGCAACGCATCCTTAGATTCACATATGATACTAACACTGATGCATACACTGGAGAGCACGTCCTCTTTTACAGCCAAAAGTCGTGTCCTCATGGAATTTTTGAAAGAAGAACAGGGTGTGTTTTATATAATGATGGCAGGTGGATCGATTCTGGGAGTCATTTCCGGTATCATCGCTTATTTTGCAACCTATAAAATTGTAAAAAGAATCAGGTTTCAGGAAAACAGATCATGACCTATCCGGGAATACTATTAAAAGCCTGGCAGCTTGGACCTAAAAAACAGCTGGGCCAGAATTTTTTAACAGATCCTTCTGTTTCTGAAATGATTGTGAGAAAATCCGGAATTACAGATCAGGATCATGTTGTGGAAATTGGCCCGGGTCTTGGCGCATTGACGATCCCGCTCCTGAAAAAGGCAAAAAAAGTCTATGCCATTGAAAAGGATACTTCGTTGATCCCTGTTCTAAGGGCAGAAGTGCTTGCGGAGAATATTCCGATAGAAAAACTTGACATCCAGAACCGGAATGTACTGGATGTGAATTTCTTTGAATTTGAGGGGGGGGCTTCCGGGAAAATCGTGATTATAGGGAATCTTCCTTATAATATATCATCCCAGATTCTCATAAAATTGATGCAGTCCAGGCAAACCGTTCGAAAAGCGATTTTCATGTTTCAGAAAGAGCTGGCGCAGCGGATTGTTGCCGCACCGGGCGGAAAGGATTATGGCCGTCTTTCGGTTGCCTTGCAATATTGTTCAGTTATTCGAAAGATTGCAGAGGTAAGGGCAAATCTGTTTTTTCCCAAACCAAAAGTTGATTCGGAAGTTATTGAAATTGTTTTTAAGGACGCACCAGAAGATCTTGTCAACAATGAAGATTTTTTTCTCAAAGTGATTAAGGCAGGTTTTGGCAGACGGCGGAAGACCTTGAGAAATTCTCTTCTGGGAAGCGAGCTTGATATCAGTTCTGACAAAGCCATCCGTGCACTTGAGAAATCAGGTATCGATCCGGTAAGAAGGGCGGAGACATTGACTGTGAAGGAATTTGTCATGTTAAGCAATTTTCTTGAGGAAGAATTAACAGGTATCAGTGATGGTCTGTTAAAAACTTAAAGAGTCATCGAATGGTCCTCCTTAAAAAAAGAGGCATAGCGCATGTTATTTCCGGAATCAGGCGTCACAATTAATCCCCTTATCCCGTTTGGCGTTGCTTTTATCATTTCTTTTTTCACTTCCATGGGGGGGGTATCTGGCGCGTTTCTTTTATTGCCCTTTCAGGTGAGTTTCCTTGGGTATACATCGCCTTCAGTGAGCGCAACGAACCATGTGTTTAATGTCATTGCCATTCCCAGTGGCGTTTATCGTTATATAAGAGAAAAACGCATGCTTTGGCCCCTGACATGGGCGGTTGTTATTGGAACGTTGCCAGGGGTTTTTATAGGTGCATGGATACGTATCGTGTATTTGCCAAATCCAAGAAATTTTAAATTTTTTGTGGGTGTTGTTCTCTCTTATATCGGGTGGCGCCTGCTTTCAGATGTGATGAGAGAAAAATTCAACATGCCTGTCAGTAGTATTAAAACAGCCATCAATCCTGCACCAACTGCTCGTTTAATTATATTGGAATCCTCCATTCGAAAAGTATCTTTTGAATTTGATAATGAAGCCTTTCAATTTTCACCACCTATTGTGTATATGATTTGTTTTCTCGTGGGAATTGCCGGTGGTATTTATGGAATAGGCGGCGGCTCAATTGTTGCACCATTTTTTGTTGCCATTGTTGGACTCCCCGTCTATGCGGTTGCCGGAGCTTCATTGATGGGTACATTTGTCACTTCGATCGCGGGTGTGATATTCTATCATATTTTGTCACGGTTCTACCCTGCCATGTCCGTATCTCCGGATTGGCTGCTGGGCATTGTGTTTGGCGCAGGCGGAATGCTTGGTATGTATATGGGTGCACGAACTCAGAAATTTGTGCCGGTAAAAATAATTAAGGCCATTTTGACAGTTTCTGTGTTGTTTGTCGCGGGAAAATATATTTGGGGGTTCTTTTTGTAAAATTCTGCTATTGGATTTATCACTAGAATTCAAAGGCTACCCCCAAATCACTTTATCGGGATCAAACGATACCCAGACCGTCCGGCCCGGATACAGGTGATTTGTCTTCACTGTATCAAGAGGCAGTTTTGAAGTGATCTGAATATCCCCTATTTGAACAGATATGAGAATCTGTCTGCCTGGTTTTTCAAGCAGGAGTTTTGATATGATGCCTTTGATCGATGCCAATCCGGGAAGGGCGCTTTCCATTAAATCCAGTTTCACCAATTCAGATGGCAAAATGGCTATTGAAGACAGATTCGCAATTGGTTTTTTTAAAATAAGGTGTTGGCCATCGGGGAGTTTTTTTTCAAATAATCCATCCTCCCTACTGTTAAAAGGTCCCACGAAGAAATTCCCCAGGCCGGAGCGGATCAGTTTCCCTTGATACAAGTGAAGCACATGATCTGAAACATCATAGAGCCATTCCCGATCATGGCTGGCAATCACAAGGGTGGTGCCCCATTCTTCCCTTGCTTTTAAGGCTGCCTTTCTGATGAGCTGGCTGCTTTCGGTGTCTACATTGGCAGTGGGTTCATCCATGAGAAGTACCTCCGGCTTTAAGACCAGCCTGGCAGCAAGGGCCACACGTTGGGTTTCACCTCCTGACAGTTCATACCATTTCCTGCTGAAAAAATCCTTACCTGAAAGACCGACCCAGTTCAATGCTTCATTAATTTTCGCATCAATGTCGCCGGCCACGTTTCTGATTTTTAGGCCATATAAAATATTATGGTAAACCGAACGCTTCATCAGATAAGGCTCCTGAGTCAGAAGCGAGACTTTGAATCTGGTGGCCGCCGAAAAGGGCACTGCTGGCTCACCCTTAAAACGGATCTCTCCCTTTTTCGGTTTTTCCACAAAGGACAAAAGTTTCAAAAGCGTGCTTTTCCCACTTCCATTGGGTCCGATAAGCCCTGTGATGGCGTTTGTATGAATGGTCAGTTCGTCTACGGAAAGTATGGTTTCCTCCCCGTAATCGTGGTGAAGATTTTTGATATGATAGACCGGATAATCCATAAGTGTTCGCAACCTGCTAAACCAGTTTTTTTTTAAAAAATGAGACCATGATGTTTACGGAAAACGCGATCAGCAGGAGAACAAGGCCAAGGGCAATACCTGTTGCGAACATACCTTTTCCGGTTTCAAGGGCAATGGCGGTCGTAATCGTTCGGGTGTGCCATTTGATGTTTCCGCCAACCATCATTGAGATGCCCACTTCGGTCATGACACGTCCATAAGCGGTAAGCCCTGCAGCAAAAATACCATGCCGGATTTCCCAGAGGCTGCTTAAGAGAATCTGCATGCGATTTGCGCCCAGGGAAATAAGCGTGGTTCTCAGTTTGTAATCCATGGCTTCGACAGCTGTGGCGCTTAAAGCGATAACGATGGGCAGCGCAAGAATGGTCTGGCCGATCGCAATCCCCGGGAGTGTAAATAAAAGCCCCATGTGGCCCAAAGGTCCTCTGTTGGAGAGAAATGCATACATCATGAGGCCAATAAACACCGTGGGAAGAGATAACAATGTATCTACAACCAACCGCACCTGGTGCTTCCCCATGAAGTTTACATATCCCAGGAGGAATCCTGAAGGAATGCCCAGGACAAGGCTTGCCGTCATGGAATAAAAGGAAACCTTAAGGGTGGCATAGATAGCTGAAAATGTCTCTGCATCTCCGTGGAGAAGAAGTAGAATGGCCTTCAGAAAACCGTTTCCGATATATTCCATGTGGATGTTTTCCTATTTTGCATTGGGAATAAACAACTGCTTGTTGAGAAGCTTGAAATCGCCTATCCACTTTTGCGCCTTCTCGCCTGCAATCCAGTTTGCAAAGACCTTTGCCTGCTCAGATCTGGTCTTTGGGCAATTGACGGGGTTGATTTCAATCACACTGTACTGATTCTTGAGCATGTCATCCCCTTCAACCAGGATTTTTAATTGTGGATTCCCGCCCATTTTATCTTCATATTTGATGTAGGTTCCTCTGTCTGTCAAAGTATACCCTTTTTTTTCTTCAGCAATGGTTAAGGTCGCCATCATGCCCTGGCCGGTCTGAATGTAAAAATTCTCTTTTTCAGGTGTATTGAGGCCGGAGAGTTTCCAGAGGCTTTGTTCCATTTTATGCGTGCCGGAGTTGTCCCCTCTGCTTACAAAAGGATGTGCCCCTTTTTGAACCCGTTTCAGGGTTTCCAAAACCGATTTTCCTTTGATCGCTGCAGGATCTGCTGATGGGCCGATAATGACAAAATCATTATACATGATTTCCCGTCTGTTCACGCCGAATCCTTCTGCCACATATTGTTTTTCCGCATCCGGTGCATGAACGAGAAGAACATCCACGTCACAGTTTTTGCCCAGTTCCAGTGCTTTTCCTGTCCCTACAGCCGTCCATTTCAGATCAATCCCGGTGTCCTTTGTGAACAAAGGCGCCAGATAGTCTAACAGGCCAGTGTTGTCGGTGCTGGTCGTTGTGGCCATCATAAGCGTTTGGGGTTCACTATAAGCTGATGAAAAAAATCCAGCAGCCAACAAACATATCAGTAATACGCGTACAAAAAAATTTCGATTCATAACAATCTCCTTTTTTACTTTAGTGCTCATATTTCAAATTTTATCTGTCTCTCTTTGCGGTGTCTCTTTCTGAAAAACCATCTTTCCGCTTTTCTGAATGTCATAACCGCCATATCCTTCTGCTGCTTTTTTGAATTCACTATCATGAAGGATGCTCAAGAACCGCTGGATATCTTCACTAAAAAAGTGATCTTTTTTTATTATAAGATCATACCTCTCCCACCGGACAGGAATAAAATCAAGATTAAGGAGGGAGGCCACAGGCCGTATTGCAAGCCCGGCATCTACGCGTCCGGACAGAATTTCAAGGCCCACATCCATATGTCTTGTCACTTCAGTGTGATATCCATTTATCTTTTCTCCGGTAACGCCTGCTTTTTTTAACTCCTTGTCAAATAACAACCGGGTTCCTGTTCCCACAGGACGGTTAATGATTTTTACTGAAGGAGAAAGCAGGTCTTTAATGCCGGCGATATTCCGGGGATTTCCCTTTGGAACAAGAATGCCCTGCTCCCGCTTGCAGAAATTGACAACAACCGGCATTTTGTCGAGTTCCTGACCGGCAAAATAAAAATTATATTCATCCTGGTCATCCTGAAGCAGATGGCTCGACGCGATGTGGCATAAATTTTGTCTTAATGCCTTTAACCCGCCCATACTCCCCAGATTGCCGAAGACAGTTATTCGGCCCGTTATGTCTGTATTGTATAATGAAATGGCTTTTTCAAGGAGAATGTCATTGCTTCCGGCAATGACAAGAACACCGTCATCAAGTGTCTGATGGACACCTTTTTCAGGATAATTGATCGTATTGATTTCGATCCACTGCTCAACCAGATGTTTGGGAAAGAGCCATTTGCCGGTAACTTTTGATGCGGGCATATTTTTTTCCGATACAAGGGTGTAGATCATTTTTTCGTTAACTTTCAAGAATTCTGCGACTTCCCGTGTTGAAAGAAATGTGGTCATGTTTTCCTCCCTTATTTGAGCTGGGACAGGGTTTTTATAATCCGTGAATAATGGACGAATTTATAAAAAACGGTTATTCATTGTCAATATCAAGTATATAAAATGATAATATTTACCAAAATGGACTAAAAATAACAATCCTATCTTTTTTTATCGGAAAATAGTGATTTGGTATGATGGGGGTTTTCAAAATGGAGCGGGTGGTGTAAAAGATAAGAAAGGTTTCTGACAATTTTATGGAAAACCCCATAACCACTATCAATCAAATCAGGTTATAATGAATATTCTATTAACAAATGATGATGGTATTCTGGCACCCGGGCTGAATGCACTGTATCAGATTTTTTCAAAAGATCATCAGGTGACGGTTGTGGCCCCGGACAGGGAAAAAAGCGCTGTGGGTCATGGGATCACATTGAATCACCCTATTCGGGTCAGCCAGGTGAAACTTCCTGACGGGAAAACAGGATATGCGGTGGCCGGAACACCGGTTGACTGTGTTAAGCTGGCATTTTTGGAACTTCTGGCGGTCAAGCCGGATATCGTTATTTCAGGTATAAACCGGGGGGCAAATCTGGGTGTGAATCTGAACTATTCCGGAACAGTCGCTGCAGCAAGAGAAGCGTCCCTCTACCAGATTCCTTCCATTGCCGCTTCGGTTCAGGGACAAAAAGGGGGGGATTTTCCTGGTGCGGCACGGTATATTTATCATCTTTCCCAGGAAACCCTGAAAAAGGGATTGCAGCAGCATACATTTTTAAACGTCAATTTTCCGGCCCTTCCTTTTTCTGAGATAACCGGTGTAAGAATATGCAGGCTCGGCCTATCATTTCCTGATGAATATCTGGACAGGAGAAAGGATCCCAGAGACAGGACCTATTACTGGCATGGGTGTGAGTTCAGGACAAAAGATACCGATCCATCAATTGACGGCGCGGCTGTGGACAGGAACTATATTTCAATCACTCCTGTCAAATGTGATATGACGGATTATGATGCGATGCCGTCCATAGAGGCCTGGGAAACCGTTAATCTGCCCGCCACACTTGATAATTGATTTTATTAGTGCGCGTCCTGTCAGAGGTTACAAATAATGCCGGAATAAAACTGCCAGAAAAGGAGCAATTGTTTGAATATTTTTAAGACAAGAATGTTTAAGACGGTTTTGCTGAATACATTGAAATGGCTGGCATTATTTTTAACGATAGAAATCTGGCGACTCCAGACCAGGAATCTTCCCCCGCTTAAAGCCAGAATGATCAGGCTCTTGAGAACGGTTTTATTAAGTGTCAAGCGGTTCTCAGATGACAATTGTCAGCTTCATGCGTCTGCGCTGACCTTTTTTTCACTGATCTCTATTGTGCCGGTTCTGGCCATGACGTTTGGTATTGCTCAGGGGTTTGGTTTTGAAAAGATGCTGGAGAACCTGCTTTATGAAAAATTCCCGGGGCAGGAGGGCGTTCTATCCCAGGGTATTGAATTTGCGCATAATCTACTTGAAAATACCCGGGGAGGAGCCTTGGCAGGTATCGGTCTTGTCGGCCTGGTCTGGTCGGTTATAAAAGTCCTGGGAAACATTGAATCCTCTTTTAACGATATATGGAATGTTCAAAAATCCCGGCCTCTCATCAGGAAATTTACCGATTATCTGTCGATCATGCTGATCTGTCCGATTCTTTTTATTTTATCCAACAGCCTGACTATCTTTATTAAAACGGAAATTGACATTATTGTTCATAAATTTACCGTGCTTGGATTTTTCAGCCCGATATTTTCAGGTACATTGAAACTGGCTCCCTTTTTCCTCATATGGATGCTTTTTACAGCCCTTTACATGTTTATGACCAATACCAGGGTGAATTTTAAATCCGCCTTTCTTGCAGGCATTATTGCCGGAACAGCTTTTCAGCTCTTACAATGGGGGCTGATCGCATTTCAAGTCGGTGTAGCTCGTAATAACGCCATTTATGGCAGTTTCGCGGCTGTACCGATTTTTTTGATCTGGCTTCAGATGAGCTGGTTGATTTTACTGGCGGGTTCAGAAGTGGCCTTTGCCCATCAGCATATTCATGAATATGAGTTTGAACCGGACACGAGGCGTATCAGCAGAGGATTCAGGGATAAGCTGACAATTCTTATAACCCATTTTATTTCAGAAAAATTTAAAAATGGGGAAACACCTTTGGGTGCAAGCACAATATCTTCAAGAACCGGTATTCCCATTCGCCTGACGCAGCGTATCCTGGACCAGCTCGTATATGGCGGAATTCTTACAAAAACACGTGAAGATAATCAAGGGGAACTTGTTTATCAACCGGCTCGTGACATCAGTCAGTTTACGATAAAGTTCGTTTTGGATGCCATCAGCAATCATGGCACCGATGCCATTCCGATTCCTGAAACCAGGGAACTCAAGGCCATTTCAAATTATTTGGATAAAATCAGTGATCTTGTTGAAACATCTGATGCCAATCGACTGTTAAACGATATTTAACACTATCGCATTAAAAAGGGCTTTGCTGCTTTTTCCTGAAAGATATTGCCTGCAATTTCAATCCACCTTTGTCGATAAATTCATTTCTGTTACATTTGACAAATTCCGCCATAGGATGTAGGTAATACGATATCTCTTATCTGAAACAAGCGGAATATCAATTTTACACTGAACAAAAGGGAGGCATGTAAATGGGTTCGTTTAAAAAACTTATGGGAAAAATGAAAATACCGGCTTTGAGTCTGATTGCCGTTTTCTGCCTGACGGCGTTGATAAGCTTTGGATGTAGCAGCAGCAGCGGTGGCGGCGGTGGCGATGATGAAGGTGATGGTGGGTCAACCAATTCGATTGTCGGTGTTTGGGAACTGAAATCCGTGACAGAAGATTGCGGGAGCGGGGATGTGGTTCCGACTGAATTACCATATGATACTGGTTTTGGCATAATTGGCGGGTATGTTAAGTTAACAGCTAGCACCCAACTTTACTATATCAGTCTGTCCAATGTAACCCCACTTTTAGGTGAAGATGGTATTTATTATTGTGCGGAGAGTGAAGAATCCTATACCATGAGTGGCAATACCATAACAGGTTCGGATGGCAGCACAGGCACATTTGAGATATCTGGAGACACATTGACACTTGTTACACAAGATGTGGATGAAGAGGGATGCACCTCCACACTTGTTCTCAAAAAAGCCAGCGAGTCGGATATTTCAGGAGCGAAAGCGGACTGCGACTTGTTTGAGCAGTATGGTTTATTGAGTATTTAAAGCGCAGCTTTATTAAATTCCGCAGGAAAATCGATAGCTTTATGTTCGATTTTCCTGCGTTTTTTTGCTTGCATTAAAAAAGCCCCAAAGGATGTTTCAGCCCGGCTAATCTTCAAGCAGATTTTTCTTTAGATGACTTAAAGTTTCTTTTGTTAATCCACATCTGTTGAGAAGATACTTTTCCGCATGCCCATACGTGTTTTCTATATGTGAAAGAAGGGCATTTATTCCTTTCAAGGGTGCAATAAAATAAGGTTCCACCTGTTTGGGATCAAGCCCGTATGATTTCACGCGTTCAAAAATAAACGGCAGCATGTCAGCAATGTATACATTCGAAAGCTGGTGGTCGTGAATAATGGTTTCAGAAGGAACCCCAAGAGAGAGGAGGAGGAGTGTCGCCAGTGTACCGGTCCGGTCCTTGCCGCCTGTGCAGTGAAACACCAACGGATGATTCCCTTTGGCGGCCATTTTCTTCAGAGCAGTTCCCCATGTACTGGCATATGTTTCAAGGCTGTTGATGTATCCTTTCACCATATAGGCTTCGCTCAGCCAGCCTGCATCGCCGTTTTTCAAACGTTTCATGGCATGAACAAAATTGAATTCGCCGTGTTTTACAGGCAGATGATCGTATGCAATTGACATATCTGATGGCAGTTTATCCGGTGATGTGCCCACCTCGTCTTCGGTTCGTAAGTCAATAACATACCTAATACCAACATTTTTAAATTGTCTGATGCCTCTGTCAGATAAGTTTGACAGGCCATCAGACCGGAAAATACATCCCCATTTTGTCTTGAGGCCATCACGGGTCTCATAGCCGCCCATGTCCCTGAAGTTAAACGTCCCTTCACAGGAGACTTTTCGTTCGCTTACAATTATTTCCTTAAATCCGTTTGAAACTATCTTAAAATAATATCTCTGGTCCGGATCAAGACCGGTAATATCCACATGGGGTTTCCCGTCACTTTTTTCTGCAGCCGTTATTGTTTCGATTCCATCGGGTGAGGTGCTTTTATAAATGGTAAGATCTTTAAGCAATTCTTTTTTGTTCTGCCATGAAATTCGTATCGTGGCATTATCCGTTCGTTCTGCATGAACGTCTTGGCGTATTTTATTTTTCATTATGAATCATCCCTTTCAAAAACACCGGAAAATATATCTGATTATTTGTCAGGACTTCTTCAAAGTCAAGACTGTTCACGGCATAGGTGAGGACAATCGATGCGCCGTCGAGTTCCGGGTGGGATTTGGCCGCATAGGTGATAATACCGGGATGGTTCGTTTTGACTGTCTGGAAAAAAGGCCTGAAAGAAGACCAGGGACCGGTCAGTTTTTCTGCTACTCTCATGCCTATTGCGGTATTCCCGAACCCTTCAGACTGGATCAGCATATATTTTTTCAGGAAAGGGTGCCATTCAACCGTAAATTCCATTTGACCGCCTGACAGGATGGGAGATACCCCATCGGCTTTACTGTCAGGTCTTTGCCACTTATGGGTTTTTTCAGACCACCAGGCGAGTTTCATCAGATTTCCATCGCAGAAATCATTGATCTGCCATCTTCCAAGATAGATATCGTGGGTTTTTGTATGCGTGAAAAAACCATAGATATATTTTTTTTCCACCAGGAAAGTGGATAAAACAAGAGGCAGTCCTGAAGGCGGTTCCGGCATATTTAGATAAGAAATCACCCATCTTTCAGGAAAAATGGCGTGGTCTTCGACCGATACGCATTGCCAGTTTTTGATTTCAAAACCAAGTGCATTCCGCCCTTTATTTATGATCATCAGGGCAATAAAAAGTTTGCCACGGATGACGATGCCATCGGCCGGCCATACATACTCGTTTTCATCACATGGAAAAAAAGGCGATGGTTTGTTGTTTTTATGATGCCAGTAAAAATGAATCGTCGCGTGCACCGGGTCATAGCCTTCCTGAATGGCGATGCTGTTCCGGATCATCACCGACTGATGTCTGTCTCTATGTTCGCCTGTACCAATAAAACTGTCACCAAAGAGCCAGAGCACTTTTCCGTTTCCTATATCAACAGAGGATGCACCATCGCCACCCAGCCAGTATTTGTCCTTTCTGAAAAGGCGGTCTGCCTCCTCATACGGGCTAATCCCAATACGCTGGAGGGCTTCTTCAGGTAAGTGTCCAACAGGTTTCTTCGTACAGCCTGAAAAAATAATCAGGATCAGAAGAAAAAGAAATAAAAAGGAACGGTGGGCCTTTCGGGAAAAAGAAAAAGGATCTGCCTGTATCTGACAGATCCTTATATTTATGGGATTACCGGTACAAATCATCCGGTGATATCACTACTTCTGAAGCCAGAAGTTCTGACTCTTGGCAAAGGCCGACTTCAGTTCGTCCTTTTCCGGCATATCAATCACCTGGGCCTGTTTTTGCGGTGTTTCATCTTTGGGGAGCCAGAATTCCTTGCTTTTTGCCAAAGCATCTTTAAGCGCATCTGTATTATCTGAAGTTAACTCTTCAGGCATGCCAAGTTCTTCATCTGACGGCAGTTCAAGATCCTCAAACAGGTCAGCATCATCAAGGTCCGGTTCATTGAATTCGGCTTTTGTTTCCATGTCAATTTTTTGAGGTATGCCTATCTCCGCATCAGCCCCAAGAGAGGCCAGAATGTCATCGGCTTCTTTGTGAAAAGCGTCTATATCCGTAAGTTCTTTTTCAATATCAGCAATTGCTTCATCTGAAATATCATCTTCGTTAAACTCAATAACAGCACTTTCCTCCGGTTCCATAATTTCAGGTGCACTTTCCCTTATGGGTTCTTTTTCCGGGACGGAAGACCCATTTGCAGGAATGATATTTCCTTCCCTGTCAAACAGGACGCTGAAGCCGATCTTTATTTCAAAATCCATTTTATAGGCGACTTTATTTTCATGGACAACAATGTCGCCGTTTTTACATTCCAGATTCCCAGGATTTAACTTTTCCCTGTTCAGGCCTTCAATGATTTCCCAGTCCAGTTTCTCCCTGATTGCATTCATTAAATCCTGTTCGCCTCTTTTGATAATATCGGGGTCTGTTATCTTCATGGGGTAAGCCCTTCCTGCCCGTGGTTTTACATGGTCAGGCAAATAAACGTTTAAATGGTCAAAAGTGATCAGTTCAACATATTCATATTTATTTATTATTTATCGGTAATGTTTCACCTGATACTTTAGTTTTTTTTATGGTTTGCATGCCTCCTTGGCGAATCTCAAGTCAACAAATTTTTCAAGATCGATAATTTTGCCGATACCCATTTCATCATGCATATATCTTTGAATTTTATCAAGGTCCTCAAGGACGGGATACAGGTCGTCCATTCGGATGCCCTTGGGCTCACTCAACACTTTATAAAGAACCGCTGTTGTGAGCCCTATCGTTTTTTCCGGATCGAGAAAATTGACGGCGATTTCAGATGCCTTTTCCTTGTCTTCAGAAATCATTTTACCAGCTTCAACAATCAAGGATGAAAATTCATATACGGCATCTGTGTATTCATTGATAAATTCTTCTCTGAAAGCCGCCACGCAACAGGGGTGATTATCCCACAGAGATGATGAGGCAAACTCCATCTGACCGATTCCCTTGGCAATGGCATTGGTGCATATCGGCTCTGCGACCATGAATCCTGCCACATCTTCATTTTCTTTCATGATAGAAGGCATTTTGATAGGGGGCACAACTTCAAATCTCACATCAATGGCTTTCTTGCCAGGGACGCCGGGTTTAAGTCCCAGGTCTTTCAGAAATTTATAAGCCAGCATGTTATGAACGGACATTTTATGCGGAATATCCACGACCTTATATTTATAGAAACTTTTCAGGGAATCATAAACGGTTTTATCGTAATTCATGCTTCTGACAAACCCGCTTCCATTTTTATGGGCAAGCATGACGAGTTTGATCGGCACATCAAAGGCGAACAGATCCATGGCAATCGGTGCCAAAACAAAAGCGCCATCAATATTCCCTTTTTCGAGATGATCCTGAATCGGATTCCATCCGGGCATGCGCATGGTCTCAAGCTCAAAATACTTGGGCGTGATTTCACCGGTTTGAATTTTATGTTTTAATACACCCAGGGCCAGATGATCGGTGATCTGAATGTGCCCGATTCGCATCACAACCTTGCCATTAACGAATTTACGTTCCACAGTTTCTTCGTCTGAGGCCTGCTTGATGCCAAAGATCTCTTCAATTTTTTTCTTGATCTGGTCAGAGTCAAACGGTTTGGCAATGTGACCGTTACCCTTTTCTGTTTTTACGAGTTCCTGCTGGGCCTTGTCCCCTTGAGCAGTTGCCATCAGAAAAGGGATATTTTTACATTTTTCATCCTGGCGGACCCATTTTAATAACTCAAGACCGTCCATATTAGGCATATTCCAGTCACTAATAATCAGGTCTATCTGATTTTCCGAAAGCTTCTGAATGGCATCCTCACCGTCAACAGCCATGACAAAATTTTCAAAACCGGCTTTGGTCATATATTGTTTAAACATCATGCGCATGGTTCCGGAATCATCAACAATCAGAATGTTCATCTTCATGTTCAGCGACATCTTGGCCTCCTTGGGATCATATAAAACAAAAGTGATATCTGTTCATGTGCTATAGGTTATTTTGCTCCAGCGGCTTTTGCAAACTGGGTGTCGACGAACGTGTTCATATCGATTTTTTTATCAATAATTTTCATATATTGTTGCATATAGTTCTGCATCATTTCAAGCTCCTGGACAGTTGGAAACAGTTTGTCGGTTGTTATCCTGTCCGGGGGGTCCGTTAGAACCCTTTTTATGACAGCCTCTTCCTGGCCAAGGAATTCGGCACCGATCCCAGCCGCTCTTCCCGGATCTTCTTCAATGGTCATGCCGGACCTGACAAGGCTGTTGGTCAGTTCCTGAACCGCATCCGGGTGTTTCCCGATAACATCATCTCTCATGACAAAGACACAACAGGGATGGCCCGGCCATAGATCTTTTGAAAGGCAAACTTCTTCACCATATCCTTCGGCGATGACCTGCGACCCGATGGGTTCGGCCACAATGAAGCCGCCGATTTCACCTTCTTCATCGTATTTCACAGCATCCAGCATGGTGCCGGGGGCCATAACTTCAAGAATGACATCTGCTTCCGGATCACTGCTGATGCCTGGTTTAAGGCCCAGATCCGCCAATAATTTATGAAACAGCATATTATGGACGGAAAGCTGGTAAGGGATCAATACGACTTTGCCCTTGAAATCCTCCATTTTTTTTATGTTTGCCGCTTTGCTTTTTACAAGGATACTGCCGGACCTGTGAGTGAAAAGAATAAGTTTCAGCTTCACGCCGGATTTGAACAGATCCATTGCGGTGGGGGCAAGGATGAATGCACCATCCAGACTCCCGTCTGTTAATGCATCCGCCACCTGATTCCAGCCATTCATAAGGACAGGTGCAAGCCTTAAGCTTTTAAAGGACTCTTCTGTTTTGATAAGCTTATCTTTGGTTACGCCAAGGATAAGATGATCCGTAATTTTAAGATGTCCGATCTTTAAAATAGGTTTTTCCGCCATATAAAAAATCCCCCTTTGCTAATCGATCAATGGTTTTTTGTTATGCAATTGGCTCTGGAAATTATTCATCATGTCAAATATGAAGAAACATCTTGAATTTTATTTTTTGCCTCATTTAGTAACGGAAATCATCGGCCGGTCATAACCGAAATACGTCTCAAACTCTGTCTGGGGCCCGACCCGATCATATATCCCGGAGCGGGTAAAATAAGTTACAGAAGAGAAAATAGTCACCTTTTTATTTATCAAAAACCATTTGTAAAAGCAATAGCCGGTTTTATATTTTGCTCGTCTGCAATGAGGATGGCGTGAAATGCCCGGAAAACAATTCTTTCCGGGCATCTGTTAAATTTAGACTATTTGGTTCCGAAGGAGGCTTCATCCATGTCCACAACCGCTGTATTCAGGGCATTTATGGATGCAAGTTTTCCTAAAGTAACAGGTAGGAGAGAGCTTACGAAAAATTCGCATGTTTTTATCTGGCCTTCATAAAACGGGACATCTTTTGCCTTGGGTTTGTTTTTAAGCGCGTCTGCCGCTGTTTTGGCTCTCCAGAGCAGCATCCAGGCCATAACCATATCTCCTGTTGTGTCAAGAAGCGGGGTGGCCTGAATAAAGGCTTTCATGACCTCAGACATGGCTGTTTTCCCCAGGAGCATGACCGTTTCGCTGTATTTGTCCAATACATTGCCGGCCATTTCTGCCAGAGTTCCGAGTTCAGGAACGGTTTTGGCCGCATGGATCGTTTTTCTGATTTCATCCAGGAATGCCATAAACGGCTTACCGCTGTTCATACCGATTTTCCGGCCCAGCAGGTCCATTGCCTGGATACCGTTTGTGCCTTCGTAGATTTGGAAAATTTTACAGTCTCTCAGCAGTTGCTCTGCCGGATAGTCCCTGCAATATCCATATCCGCCATGCACCTGAACCCCCAGACTGCAAACATCCATGGTCCTGTCTGTGCCGTACCCTTTGATGATCGGCGTTAAAATGGCCAGCATGTCTTCACAGAACTTTTTTTCATCGGCTGTTTCGGCGACTGCCATTCTGTCGTGAAGCGTACCTGAATAATAAATGAGGCTTCTTATTCCCTCAACATAGGATTTCATGATCAGGAGGTTTCTTCGAACATCTGGATGCTGAATGATCGGAACACCGCCTTCTTTGGGTTTCTGAAGATGCGAGCCCTGAATTCTTTCCCGGGAATAATTCAATGCATGGATATAGGCAGTGGTGGCAACCGAGAATCCCTGGAGGCCTACAAGCTGGCGGGCGTCATTCATCATGATAAACATGGACCGCATGCCTTTGCTTCGCTCACCCAAGAGCGTGCCCACACATTTTCCGCTTCCGCCCAGTGTAAGGGAGCAGGTGGCGCTGCCATTCAGCCCCATTTTGTGTTCAATGCCCGTGCAGACCACGTCGTTCCATTCCCCAAGGCTGCCATCTGCCTTTACCTTGTATTTGGGAACGAGAAACAATGAAATGCCCTTGGTGCCCGGTGCATCGCCCTCAACTCTTGCAAGTACCGGATGGATAATGTTTTCCGCCAGATCGTGGTCACCACCGGAAATAAAAATTTTGTTTCCGGTAATCGTGTATGTGCCGTCATCATTGGGGATCGCTTTGGTTGTCAGTGCACCCACATCAGAACCGGCTTCAGGTTCGGTCAGCAGCATAGTGCCTGCCCATTTGCCTGAATAGAGGTTTTTACAGAACATGTTTTTTTGCTCTTCCGTTCCGATTTCTTCGATCATTCTTGCCGCACCATGTGTCAATCCGTGATACAGCATAAAAGAAACGTTTGCCCCGATAAAGTATTCATTAACGGCAAGAGAGACGGTCTTGGGCATCCCGCCACCGCCGTATTCGGGATTGTCTGCCATGGCAAGCCATTCCCCTTCGAGAAAAAGTTCGTTTACACGGTGAAATGATTCCGGAACCTTTACCTGGCCGTTTTCAAATGTACATCCGGCATCTGAAAGCGGCTGTGTGGGATAAATTTCCTTGATTGCCAATGTTCGTGCTTCTGAAACAATCATATCAATGGTTTTTTTATTGAAATCACCAAATTTTTCATATTTGCTGAAGTCGGAAACATTTAGTTGCTCATGTAGAACAAAGTCTACATCCCTTCTGTCTGCGATAAGTTGTGCCATAATTATTTTCCTTTCCTGAATATAAATTTGCTAAAATCTATTTTTGCAGTCAGCATCATATGCTTGAACGTCCATGGTCCTGACTGGTCATTTCCCGTTTGTTTTTTTACCATCGTTAAACTAATTGCTGGTAAATATTAAACTAATTCATATAAAGTACGTACCCTTGAAAGTCAATATGATATGAGGCTTTGAAAATGTTGAAAAAAGGGATGAAGGGCCTATGCAAATAGGGTGAAGGGAATAATGGAAAGGTGCCCTGCCTTTCATTATGGACGTTGTGGTCAGTTCATCAATCGGCTGAAATCTGGTTGAAATCGTTGGCCGGATTATATTTGATCCGTTCCTGCTTGATCAGTGAATCCGGATGTGCATGAATGTCAAAAGTCTGGTCCTTGGAAATATCCTCTTTTTTCTCAGTTACCGGCGCTTTTCCGATAACGGTATTTTTTATTTTTTCAGACACCCATGAAATAAGGGGTACCACCTGATCATAGCTCACTTTTTCTTTATTGAAATCAACAGGTTCTGTCTTATTTTCAATTTCCATCAGTTTCATTTGCAGGTGAAGCATACCCGCATCGTCTGTAACGGTGCTCCAGAGAATGTATTTGGCGTGAAGCGCCTCACCTGTTTTCCGAAGCGTGTCTGAATTATATATTTTCCCGGCATTTTCAAAAGCAATGGTGCAGTCTTCCTGACCAATAACTTCAATATGGTCTTTAACAGAAAGCCTTGAGATCAGCATACTTGCGATTCCTTTTTCAAGATATGTCAGGTCGTTTTGGGAAACCATCTGGATTGGCGCAATTGCAACCCGAACAGCAGGTTGGGTTGCAATACATATGCCTGTTGTTGAGGTCAGAACAATCAGGCTGATAATAGAAATGACATGTTTGATAGAAATGTTATGTTTCACGGGGTTCATATCCTTAATAATATTAAAAATCCGTTTAAGCCTGATTGAGTTTCTCGGACAGGATCTGGTTGACAATCTTGGGATTGGCCTTGCCTTTTGTTTCCCGCATGACCTGCCCTACAAAAAAACTCATCAGTTTGGTTTTGCCGCCTCTAAAATCCTCGACCTCTTTCGGGTTCGATGCAATGATATTTAAAACAATATTTTCAAGAGCTGAATGATCTGTCACCTGAACCAGACTTTTTTCTTCTACAATTTTCTCCGGATTCTTTCCGCTGCGGGCCATTTCATCGAAAACCGTTTTGGCAATTTTATCACTGATCACATCTTTATCAATTAATTTGACCAGGGTTCCCAGATTTTCAGGGGTTACCGGTGACTGAAGAACGGTTTTTCCTTCAGTATTCAACAGTCCCAGAAGGGAACCCATGACCCAGTTGCTGACCAGTTTCGGATTTTTATGGGTCTTCAGGCACCTTTCAAAATAATCGGCCAGCTCACGGGAGGATGTCAATACATCGGCATCATATACCGGAAGCTTATAATCATCTATAAATCGCTGTTTTTTCTGATCCGGAAGTTCCGGAAGGCTTTTTCCTACAGATGTGATCCAGTCTGCCTCAATCACCAGAGGCAATAAATCGGGTTCGGGGAAATACCGGTAGTCATGGGCATCTTCTTTCCCCCGCATGGATGTGGTTCTGTTTTTATTGGCGTTGTACAGACGGGTTTCCTGAATCACCTTGCCGCCTTCTTCAACGATGCCGATCTGCCGGTTAATTTCTATCTGAATGGCTTTTTCAACATTTTTAAAGGAATTGAGATTTTTAAGTTCCGTTCGTGTACCAAATGGTTCTGATCCTTTCGGGCGGATCGAAACATTGGCATCGCACCTGAAACTGCCTTCTTCCATGTTGCCGTCACACACATCGATGTACCTCAATATGGCGTGGAGCTTCCGCAAGTAGGCGCCTGCTTCTTCAGGTGACCTGATATCGGGTTCGCTTACGATTTCAATCAGCGGTACCCCTGCCCTGTTCAGATCCACCATGCTCAACGGGCGATTGTCATCGTGGCTGGATTTCCCGGCATCTTCTTCCATATGAATACGGGTGATACCGATTCTTTTGATGTTTCCATCCACGTCGATGTCCAGATATCCATGTTCGGCCACGGGGAGTTCATACTGGGATATTTGGTAACCTTTGGGCAGATCCGGGTAAAAATAATTTTTCCTGTCAAACCGGCTTATTCTTGCGACCGTGCAGTGGGTTGAAAGGGCTGCGCGGATAGCAAATTCCACGGCTTTTTTGTTCAAAACCGGCAGAACACCGGGCATACCCAGGCAAACCGGGCATGTGTTGGCATTGGGTGGGGCACCGAAAGCGGTTTTGCACCCACAGAATATTTTTGTGGTTGTTTTCAACTGGGCATGAACTTCAAGTCCGATGACAGGTTCAAATTTCATTTGTTGGGCTACCTCTACTGTTTAACCATTGTTTCCAAATTTTTAAGCTGACACTAAAACATGTTTGCAGACAAATCTCAACATCTATAGCCAGTATTTTGTTAAAAATTGATGCTTAAAACAATTTTTTGCCGGGTGATTAAAGTCATGGTATGGACAGTCTCGTTTCCTTTTATTTTGACAAACCCTCTGATGGAATATTATAACCATCGCTTTTATAGAGGATGGGTGGTACAAAATGAAATTTTTTATTTGTGTGGTTGGCATGGTAATGATTATTGAAGGGCTTCCCTACTTTGCCTTTCCGGAAAAGATGAAAGCCTGGATTGAAAAAGTGGTGGACATGCCCGACGAATCCCTCCGTCGCTTTGGGCTTTTTATGATGGTTGTGGGACTTTCGCTTGTATACTATGCAAGAATTTGATCCGGAGAACGGAAAAGACAAGGTTTAAGGGTTTTGATTATATGTACGAACTGTCTGACTACAACTATGATCTTCCGGTAGATCTGATTGCCGAAAGACCAACATCTGCCAGGGATTCATCACGACTGCTTTGTCTGAACCGGCAAACCGGCCAAATATCCCACCAGACATTTTCAGACATCTCATCCATTCTGATGCCTTCCGATCTTCTGGTGCTCAATAATACGGAAGTGATCCCTGCGAGACTTTTTGGCAGAAAAGATACTGGTGGAAAAGTGGAAGTGCTGATCCTCGATTATACCGGTGGCAGCGAGCGGCTTTCTCAAACCGGTTGTTTTGAAAGCACCTGCCTGATGAGGGCTTCCAAAGCGCCCAGAGTCGGTTCAGTCATTCATTTTGACCAAGGGTTGACCGCAACGGTTTTATCTTTTCAAAATGGCATCTATTTGCTTCGTTTCGAAACCGGAGACGGTTTTGAGGACATCCTTTACCGCATAGGGGAAATGCCGCTTCCACCCTATATCAGGCGTGACGAGGAAGATTCTTCCTGTGACGACCGGATATCCTATCAGACAGTTTATGCGAACTGTAAAGGCGCTGTGGCTGCACCCACTGCAGGACTTCATTTTACCCGGACACTTTTGGAAGCGCTTAAAACTAAAGGTATCGATATTACGTTTCTGACACTTCATGTGGGGTATGGTACGTTTCTCCCTGTCCGGGTGACGGATATCAGAGAGCACGTTATTCATAAGGAAAAGTATTCTATTTCAGAAGAGACCGCCGCATTGATCAACCGGAAAAAAACGGAAGGGAAAAAAATCGTGGCTGTGGGCACAACTTCTGTCAGAACCCTGGAATATGCCGCAGATGATTCCGGGCGCATCAGAAGCGGCAAGGGCGATTGCGATCTGTTCATTTATCCGGGCTACCGGTTTAAGGTTGTGGATAAAATGATCACCAACTTTCATCTGCCCAAATCAACCCTTTTAATGCTTGTGTCGGCGTTTGCCGGGCATGCGAACATATTAAATGCCTATCGGTCCGCCATAGAAAACCAATACCGGTTTTACAGCTATGGTGATGCCATGCTGATTGCCTGAGAAGAGAAGAAAACAGATGCCCCTTTCATTTCATATCACCGCTCAATCGACAGAATCAAACGCACGGGCCGGAACCATCGAAACGGAAAGAGGCTCGATTGAAACCCCGATCTTTATGCCTGTAGGCACACTGGGAAGCGTGAAATCCCTGTCGCCGGAAGATGTGCTTTCCTGTGGTGCCAGGATTATTCTGGGAAATACATATCATTTATATTTACGGCCCGGAATTGATGTGATCAATGAGTTTCAGGGGCTTCACCGGTTTATCCGGTGGGATAGGCCGATTCTGACCGACAGCGGCGGGTTTCAGTTTTTTTCCCTTGCAAAGCTTGCAAAAACAACTGAAGAGGGTGTGGCCTTTCAATCCCACATTGATGGATCAAGGCATACCTTCAGCCCGGAAAAGGCAATTGAAATACAACTCGCACTCGACGCGGATATCATGATGTGCCTGGATCAGTGTACGCCTTATCCCGCAGATTATGGTGCGGCAAGGGATTCTCTTGCTCTGACCACCCGCTGGGCCGAAAGGTGCAAGGCCACCTGGCGGCACATGTCCCGGAACAGGCATTCCCTGTTCGGTATTGTTCAGGGAAGCATGTTCAAGGATCTGAGAAAGGCCTCTGCAGAGGGGCTGACAGACCTGGACCTCCCAGGTTACGCCATCGGCGGGTTGAGCGTGGGAGAACCCAAAGATATCATGCTTGATATGGCTGAATACACTCTTCCCCTGCTTCCGGTCCTGAAGCCCAGATATGTCATGGGTGTGGGTACGCCTGAAGACATTGTTGAAATGGTATCTTTTGGCGCGGATATGTTCGACTGTGTCATGCCCACCCGGAATGCCAGGAACGGTCAGCTGTTTACGGAAAACGGCACCATCAATATCTCAAACGCCCACTTCAGATACGATAAACGGCCGGTGGACGAATCCTGCACGTGCTATACATGCTCGAATTATTCGCGGGCTTACCTGAGGCATCTTTACAAATCCAGGGAACTGTTCGCCTACAGGTTAAACACGATTCACAACGTGGCGTATTATTTGAATTTGACAAAAATGATTCGGGAAGCAATTATAGGCGATTATTTCCATGACTTTAAAAAATCGTTCTATGCAAAAAGAAAATCATCTTGAAACACTATATAAAGGAGACGCGCATGAAAATTCTTAAGATCGATCATCTCGGCATTGCGGTTAAAAGCATAGACCAGGGAAAAAATTTCTGGACAGATGTTCTGGGACTCCATATGGAAGGCACAGAAACGGTAGAGGCACAAAAGGTCACCACGGCTTTTCTGCCCGTAGGCGAAAGTGAAGTGGAACTTCTGGAGTCCACGGCACCGGATGGTCCTGTGGCCAAATATATCGAAAAAAAGGGCGAAGGCATTCAGCATGTTGCATTTCGCGTGGAAAACATTGAGGAAGCGCTTGCCGAACTTAAAGAAAAAGGCATTCAGCTGATCGATCAGCAGCCGAGGATGGGTGCGGGCGGGGCAAAAATTGCATTCCTCCATCCCAAGGCGACAAATGGCGTTCTGGTGGAATTGTGTGAACGGTAATTTCTGAAAAGTTGAAATCCATATGATTGAGACAGACCCTCAATACTACATCAAGGGTGTTCTGGAAAATAACAAGCGTATTCTTGCCAAAACCATTACCCTCATCGAAAGTTCCCATCCGGATCATCAGAAGCTGGGCAGGCAAATCATCGAAGGCATTCTCCCTCATACGGGTAAATCCGTCCGGCTGGGGATTACAGGTGTTCCCGGTGCCGGCAAAAGCACATTTATTGAAAGCCTGGGTACATTTTTGATCAGGAAGGGACAACGAACGGCTGTTCTGGCGGTTGATCCGTCAAGCTCCAGAAGCGGGGGAAGTGTTCTGGCAGACAAAACCCGCATGGAAAAATTGTCTGCAGATGAAAGCGCCTTTATCCGTCCATCCCCATCAGGCGGCACTTTGGGCGGTGTGGCGAAAAAAACAAGAGAAACCATGCTGGTGTGTGAAGCCGCGGGCTTTGATGTGATCATCGTTGAAACCGTTGGCGTGGGGCAGTCTGAAACCACTGTTGCGTCCATGGTCGATTTTTTTCTCGTGATCCTGATTGCCGGCGGAGGGGATGAACTTCAGGGGATCAAAAAAGGCATCCTTGAGCTTGCAGACGCTCTGGTCATCAATAAGGCGGATGGGGACAATGTCTCCCGGGCCGCCAAAGCGAGAAAGGAGTATGAAACAGCCCTTCATCTGATTGCGCCGTCATCCGCCACATGGTCTCCCCCGGTGATGACGGCGAGCGCCCTTGAAATGACAGGCATCGAAACCATCTGGGAGACGGTTCTTGATCATCGGGACCGGTTTATCAAAACCGGCGAATTCGAATTGAACAGAAGGAAACAGGCAGTGGACTGGATGTGGGCGTTGATAGAAAACGGTTTAAAAGAGCGGTTCAGAACAAATAAAAATATTCAGCGTTTGCTGCCTAAACTCACTAAGGATGTGGAAAAAGGGCACCTCGGACCAACGGCTGCTGCAGACCAATTACTCTTTTTCCTTGACAATAACAAATCTATGTAGAATTCTGAGGATTGCAATTTTTTTGGATGATATAAAAATCGATTGAAATGATAATCGCGGATGATGCATTTACCTGTTTTAGGTGGAACAATCAGGGTAAAGGAAAGGATTGATCTGATGGGTACAGTTGCTGATAAAATAAATCAATTAAAAGAGTTTGAAAAAAAAGTAGCACAACTGGGTGGTGAAAAAGCTGTCGAAAAACATAAATCAGACGGCAAGCTGACTGCCCGGGAAAGGCTGAATCAATTTTTTGATCCAGGCACCTTCAGGGAAATTGACATGTTTGTCAGTCACCGCTGTGTCAATTTCGGTATGGATAAAGTGGACATTCCTTCGGATGGCGTCATTACCGGCCATGGCATGGTTAACGGTCGTCCGGTATTTGCCTTTGCCCAGGATTTTACATCACGGGCCGGAAGCCTCGGAGAAATGCATGCAAAGAAGATTTGCAAGGTCATGGACATGGCTTTAAAAGCCGGTGTGCCGGTGGTGGGCATGAACGATTCCGGCGGAGCAAGAATCCAGGAGGGCGTGGATGCCCTTTTCGGATACGGAAATATCTTTTTCAGAAATTCAAACGCCTCAGGCGTGATCCCCCAGATTTCAGCCATCATGGGGCCAACCGCAGGTGGGGCCGTGTATTCTCCGGCCATGACCGATTTTGTTTTCATGGTCAAAAACACCAGCTACATGTTTATCACCGGGCCGGAAGTCATCAAGTCCGTCACAGGCGAGACGATCACTTTTGAAGCATTGGGCGGCGCCATGGCACACAATGAGAAAAGCGGCGTGGCCCATTTCGCCTGTGAAAATGACAAGGATGCCATCACGCAGATTAAAAAACTTCTCTCCTATCTGCCGTCAAACAACATGGAGGATGCGCCTCTTGTAGATACCGGTGATGACCCGAGAAGAAAAGCGTCAAACCTGGATTCGATTATTCCGGACAGTCCCAATGAGTCCTATGACATGCGGACCGTCATCGAGTCCATTGTGGATAATGGTGAATTTTTTCAGCCCCATGAGCATTATGCCAAAAATATTCTGGTCGGCTTTGCCCGGTTGAACGGCAGAAGTATCGGTATTATTGCCAACCAGCCCAAGGTTATGGCCGGATGTCTTGATGTGGATGCATCAGACAAGGCCAGCCGGTTTATCCGGTTCTGCGATGCCTTCAACATTCCGATTTTAACCATCGCGGATGTTCCGGGATATCTCCCGGGCAGCCAGCAGGAATGGGGTGGCATCATCCGGCATGGCGCCAAACTCTTATGGTCATATTCAGAAGCAACGGTTCCGAAATTGCTTTTGATTACCCGTAAAGATTATGGCGGGGCCTATATTGCCATGTCTTCAAGGCATCTGGGTGCAGATATGGCCTTTGCCTGGCCGACATCCGAAATTGCTGTCATGGGTGCCGCCGGTGCGGCAAACATTATTCACCGGAAGGAAATCAAGGACGCGTCCAATTCGGAATTGAAACGGAAGGAGAAGATCGAGGAATACAATGAGCTGTTCTCAAATCCATACAATGCGGCGAACAGAGGGTATATCGATGCGGTGATTGTTCCTTCCGAAACCCGGTCACGGTTGATCGATGCCCTTGAAATCATGAGCGGTAAACGGGAAATGAAACCAGCGAAAAAACACGGAAACATTCCTTTATAATCCGGCAGATGGATTCGCGATGGGAGTATGATAATGGAAAACAAAAAAAAATGGCGACTGTCCTGGCCGCAGTCACCGCATATATTAAAACCGAGGAGGAAATGGCTGCAGGTATTGGCGTGATAGAAGCGCCCCCTGTCACATATACACACACCGGTGTTTGGGGTGCGAGTGGTCGGCAGGCTCAGATGCAGTTGCGTAATCTGATGCAGTTAAGAACGTTTCATGGTTCCAGACTACGGTAATAGGGATTTAAGAAAGAGTTAATCATTAACGGCAGAGCCTGTTAAAACGTTTCAGGACAAAAAGCCGACAAACGGTTGATAGCAGGTTCAAGATAAAGATTTAGACGCCTTTTCTGCTGAAAAAGACAGACCCATATGGAAAAAGGCAAAAAATTACTGACCAGAAGGAGAACCTTAAGATGAGTGATCACGATCAAGTCAAAATGACCAAAATGGACTATCGTCCAGACAGGCCAAAAGCGGAAAATCCGGTCAAAATAATGGATTTAACTTTGCGTGACGGTCATCAGTCGCTATTTGCAACGAGGGGGCGTACTGAAGACATGATCCCTGTGGCCGAACAGATGGATGCAATCGGTTTCTGGGCAACAGAAACATGGGGCGGCGCAACCTTTGATTCCACCCACCGGTTTTTAAACGAAGATCCCTGGGAGAGAATCAGGACCCTTAAACGGTATTTCAAGAAAACCCCTTTCTCCATGTTGTTAAGGGCTCAGAATCTTGTGGGATACAGGAACTACGCAGATGACCTTGCAAAGGCATTTATGTATCGTTCCGTTGAAAACGGCATGGATATCTTCAGAACGTTTGACGCATTGAACGACTACAGAAATTTTGAAACGGTCGTGCCTATCATCAAGGAATGCGGAAAGCACTTCCAGGGATGTATCTGTTATACCCTGACAGAACCCCGGCTCGGTGGAGACGTGTATAACCTCGAGTATTATGTGAAAAAGGCAAAAGAACTTGAAAAAATGGGCGCAGACACCATTTGTATCAAAGATATGGCCGGTCTGATCGCACCTTATGACGCTTACAATCTCATCAAAGCGCTCAAAGAAGCTGTAAGTGTCCCCATCCATCTGCACAGTCACTTTACATCCGGACTGGCGCCCATGAGTCATTTAAAAGCCATTGAAGCGGGTGTGGATATTATCGATACCTGTATGTCTCCCTACGCATACAGAACCTCCCATCCGGCTGTGGAACCGCTGGTCATGGCCCTCATCGGCACCAACAGAGACACCGGGTTTGATATTAAAAAACTGGCGGAAATCAATGAAGTGCTTGAAAACGAAATTATGCCCAAATACAGGCATCTTCTTGCAGACAACAAGGTCTCCATTATCGATATCAACGTACTTCTCCATCAGACCCCGGGCGGCATGCTATCCAACCTGATCAACCAGCTAAAAGACATGGATGCCCTGGATAAAATCGATGAAGTTTATAAGGAACTGCCACGAGTCAGAAAGGATCTGGGCCAGATTCCCCTTGTTACGCCAACCAGCCAGATCGTGGGCACACAAACAGTGAATAACGTGCTGTTTGACAAGGATGGTGAGCGTTATTCCATGATCACCGCACAGGTGAAAGATCTTTGCTATGGGCTTTATGGAAAAACAGCTGTCCCCATCAATCCAGACGTTCAGAAGAAAGCGCTCAAAGGCTACTCAAGGGGTGAAACGCCCATTACCTGCAGACCGGCTGAAGTCATTGAGCCCGAGCTCGACAAGGCAAGAGAGGAGATCAAGGATCTGGCCGTGGATGAAGATGATGTGGTGCTTTATGCCCTGTATCCGGTTACCGGCCGAAAATTCTTGAAATGGAAGTACGGCAAGGAAGAACCGCCCAAGGATGTGCTGCCCAAATCTCTTGAACAGGCCAAGGCGGAACTGGCGTTGATTGAAAAAGCCAAAAAGGGCTTGGTGGTTGAAAAATCAAAACTTGAAAAAATGCCCGAAAAAACCGAGAACAAAAGAACATTCAACGTCTTTGTCGAAGATGAATGCTATAAGGTGGACGTGGATGAAGTGGGCGGACCGCCGGTTATCCGTTATGCTCAGCCCCTTCAGCAGCAAGTCGCTATGGTGCCTGCCGCCGCCGCGCCTGCGCCTCCGTCCGCTCCGGTTGCAGCACCCGGAGCACCTTCAGCGCCTGCAGCACCATCTGCGCCTGTCGTGAAGAAAAAAGCGGCTCCCGCAAAGGCTCCGGCCGCGGATACTTCCGGAGAAGAGATCAAAGCGCCTATGCCCGGAATGATCGTCAGCTACCCGAAGAAAGTCGGCGATTCGGTTGACGTCGGTGAGACAGTGGTCATCCTGGAAGCCATGAAAATGGAAAATGCCCTTGCCGCACCTGTAAAAGGTACAATCAAGGCTATTAATTACTCAAGTGGTGATTCTGTTCCGAAAGACGCCGTTCTTCTCGTGATCGGATAATAAAGCTCTCTCCTTTTAGAAGTTTCTATATACATTCCCTTTTCCCTCAAGCAGGGGAAAGGGAATGCTCCCTTTTTTCAGGTGTCATTTTTTCATGGGAAAATTACCTGCAAACGTGCATTCAGAAGTTTCGAATATTTCACCTTCATTTTATTGCTTAAAAAACTGCCGTAGATCAGTTCCTTGCAAACAGGTATGGATGACTGAATCTGAGCCAATACCGATTGAATCGTCCGGTCTGTCAGCCCCATCACTTCTTTTGCAAAATAATCGATCATGATCTGCCGGTTTAAATCTTTTTTCTTTCCCATTATTGGCAGGGAAATCTCATCATCTGGCTTGTCGAATGCAATCGTCGTGTTCAGCAAACCATAGGCAGGCGTAAGTTCGATTTTGTCATTTTGTGTGATGATGGAGAACTGCTTCAGGTGCATATTCTGATTGCCTATGAAAAAATTGAAAATGGTCCGTTGGAACAGTTTCATTTTTTCTATGGCAGGAAAGGTGCAGCACGCTTCAATTACCTTTGCCATGCTTTCCATTGAGAGATTATTTCGCGCTACTCCTGAAAGGTTTGATAGCTGTTCAAAATCCTCTACGTGCATTTTCGTCTTTCTGTCAATTCGGTCGACCCGCTTCATGAAATATATGAACGAATTAACAGCAAATTATTATGTTGCTAAAAAAGCGGCGGTTACTGATAAAAAGAATAATTTACTTCTATCGCGGTAATATTTAGGTTTTCAGTATGGTACACGAACATTTTTTCGCGTTCAAGGACGTCTGTTTTATCGACATTCAGCGGTATGCCGACTTTCACGCCACAGTCATTAGATGTTGCATTTTTAGAGAAATCATCATAGCGTTTGGGCTCAGCAAAGGATTCATAACAAAAGGGACTTTTAAAATGCATGAAATGGGAATCGCTCTTCAGATCATAGACATCGCCGTGTCCGCCATTCCAAAGGATATTACTGGCACACCTGTTGAAAAGGTAAACCTTCGTATTGGTAAGTTGTCCGCAATTGTGCCCAAAAGCCTGACGTTTTGTTTTGAAATTGCGTCAAAGGACACGCCCCTTGAGGGTGCCACGTTGCATATCGAAGAAGTTCCTGTGGAAGCCCGGTGCAAGGAATGCGGACACAACTGGACAATCACAGGCGCATCGTTTACCTGCACCGAATGCCAGTCAGGGGCCATTGATATCCTTTCCGGAAGAGAGCTTGATATTGTTTCCATTGAGCTGAAGGAAACTTCATAAAAACTGTTTTTTTCCATGAAGACAGAAGACAAAAAGCTTCAAAAAATGCGAACGGATGCCATTGCCATATTTGCAAAAGGCATAGAAGCGGTGGAGCCTTTTTCCACGGTCAAAAATGCCTGCCGGACAGAGGCTGGGCGTCTGGTCATCTGCGGCAAATCGTTCAATCTTTCCCGTTTTAATCGAATTTATATGATCGGTTTTGGAAAAGCCACCGCCCCCATGGCATCGGCCATGGAAGACCTCTTAAAAGAGCATCTGACAGCAGGCATCATCATCGTAAAATATGGGCATGGTATTCATATGAACAGAACCCGAATCATTGAAGCCGGTCATCCCATACCCGATGAAAAAGGGGTGTCAGGCACAACAGATATTTTGGAGCTGGCAAGACAGGCGGGAAAGAACGATCTGGTCATCTGTCTGGTTTCAGGAGGCGGATCTTCGCTTCTGGTTCATCCTGCGGCAGGCATTACGTTAGAGGACAAGCAGGAGATTTCCCGCATTCTCATTGAGTGCGGAGCCACCATCCAGGAAATCAATACCATTCGGAAGCACCTATCCGCGGTAAAGGGCGGTCAGCTTGCGTCCCTGGTTTATCCGGCCACACTTGTCACCCTGATGATGTCAGATGTGGTCGGCGATGATCCGGGCATCATCGCATCCGGCCCCACGGTTCCAGATAAAAGCACATTTAAAGATTGCCTTGATGTGATGGGCAAATACAATCTCGGAAACCGGTTGCCTTCGCGTGTAAAGACGCACCTTGAGAACGGATTGAATGGTTTGGTAAATGAGACGCCTGCGAGCAATCATGAGGCATTCAAAACATCCTGGCACTGGGTTATCGGAAACAACATGACCGCCATCCTTTCAGCCCAAAAAGAAGCTGAACGGCTGACATACAATACGGTGATTCTGTCCTCCATGATCGAAGGGGAAAACCGGCATGTGGCAGCCGTGCACACGGCTATCGTAAGAGAAATCATGAAAACCGGTCATCCCATCAATGTCCCGGCATGCATTCTTTCCGGAGGGGAGACAACGGTCACGGTTACCGGTAAGGGCAAAGGTGGCAGAAATCAGGAATTCGCCCTTGCCTGTGTAAAAAATATCCACGATTTGGGCCAGGTGGTTATCCTCTCCACAGGCACGGACGGGACAGACGGCCCAACCGATGCAGCTGGAGCAATAGTCGATTCACATACATTTTCTCGTTCCCGATCGCTTTGTCTTGACCCGGAAGCGTATTTAAGAAACAGTGATTCCTATGAATTCTTTAAAAAGCTGGATGATCTTTTCATCACAGGCCCCACACATACAAATGTGATGGATTTAAGGATTCTTCTGGTGGACGTTTGAAAAAGGAACCGTTTTTGCAAGCATATAGCGACTGACAGAAACTGATAGGGCATCAAAAGGAAATAAAGACAGAAAAACATGATAATGCGCATCCCAGGAGTATTTGTTATCGTATTGATATTCTGTTCCGGTTGTCATCCCGTGGGCCCCAACTATCAACCCCCGTCTCCGGATTTGCCTGCTTCATGGCATAACAGCCTTCCTTCGGACAAAACGGGTGCAGGTGAAAAAAAGGTGGAACGGACGGACTGGTGGATGCTTTTTGATGATCCGCTGCTGACCGGGTTGATTCAAAAGGCCTGTAATGATAACTTGAGTGTAAAGGAAGCGGTTTTCAAGCTTCAGGAAGCCAGGGCCCAGCGGGGGATTGGCCAGGCGAATCTGCATCCCACACTCGATGCATCCTATGGCTCCACTGTAAGCAGGAGTTATGGCGAAACCGGTGGCGGGAATGAGAACAAGTTGTTCAGAGCCGGTCTGGACGCAGGCTGGGAAATCGACCTTTTCGGCGGAAATCGCAAGACCGTTGAAAAACTGACAGCCAACCTGGACGCATCTGAAGAAAATTTGAATGACGCCCGCATCTCGATTGCGGCCGAAGTGGCGCTCAATTATATTGATGTGCGCGTGGGTCAGGAGCGGCTGGCTGTGGCCATGGAAAATCTGGCGATCCAGGAGGAAACCTGGGAGTTGAATCAGGCCCGGTATCAGGCAGGCCTTTCCGACGAACTTTCCGTGTATCAGGCCAGTTACAACCTTGAAGGCACCCGTGCCAGAATTCCTGCGTTAAACGTTTCCCTCGAGGCATCGTTAAACCGCATGGCCGTTCTCACCGGTAATTATCCTGGCTCACTTCATGAAAAACTGGCCACAACGTCGCCGATCCCGATTTTGCCTGAATCCATCGCCATAGGTATCCCTTCAGATACGGTGAGAGCGAGGCCGGATATCAGAGTGGCGGAGAGAAATCTGGCAGCTCGAACAGCAGCCGTGGGTGAAGCAACGGCAGACCGTTACCCGAAACTGACCTTGAGCGGTTCTTTGGGCCTGTCGTCCCTTACCTTTGGAAATCTTTTTGATCTGGATAACAGGAACTACAGTTATGGCCCGCATATCTCCATACCTATTTTCAATGCAGGTGCCATAAGGAAAAATATCGCCGTGCAGACGGCTGTACAGGAACAGGCGCTTGTGCAATACGAAACAGCTGTGTTAAATGCCATAGAGGAAGTGGAAAATGCCGTCAAAGCTTATGAAAAAGAAAACGAGCGTTTTCTGATTCTCACCAAAGCCACTTCTGCCGCCAGGCAGGCGGCCAAGCTGTCTCAAAAAAAATATGAGAGCGGGTTGATTGATTTCAGTGTGGTACTCGATTCCCAGCGATCCCTTCTGACTTTTCAGGACCAGATGGTGGAGAGCAGAGGGGACGTGGCCGCAAATCTCGTCCGTCTCTACAAGGCCATGGGGGGAGGTTCGGTATTCATGGAGAATATGAACCAGAGTGACGCACACCAATAAAAGAAGGAATCTGTCATGTCCATGAAACAAATAGATCAGGCAGAAGACATTAAGAGCATGATCGGTGCGAATAGAGAAGAAAACAAGAAAAAGCATAGGGTCAGATGGATCGTCATTTCCGTGATTCTTTTAATGGTCGTTTTGGGGGGTATCTATGGGCTGGGGAGAAAGGGATCGGAAAAAATCGACTATGTCACCCAGGAAGTTGAAAAGGGCGATCTGACGATCACGGTAACCGCTTCCGGCACCCTGAAACCGACCAATCAGGTGGATATCAGCAGTGAACTTTCCGGGACGGTCAGGGCCGTTCTTGTCGATTACAACGATAAGGTCAAGTCCGGTCAGATTCTGGCCAAACTGGACAGCACGGCTCTTGACGCTAAAGTGATGCAGGCAAAAGCAGCCCTTGCCACCGCAGAAGCAAAGCTCGATGAAGCGGAAGTGACGGTTGAGGAAAATACCATGTCCCTGAACCGGCTGAAGCAGCTTCGGAAACTGTCTGATAACAGGGCCATGAGCGAAAATGACATTGAAACCGCCGAAGCCAATCTGGCACGCGCAAAAGCCCAGCTCGCCATGGCGAACGCCCAGATTATCGAGGCTAAGGCCAGCCTCAGGTTGACAGAAACCGATCTGAAAAAAACAGATATCTATTCACCCATAGATGGTATCGTGCTGTCGAGAGCTCTTGAAATAGGCCAGACTGTAGCGGCGTCCCTTCAGGCACCTGTCCTGTTTACCCTGGCCGAAGATTTAAAAAATATGGAGCTTCATGTGGATGTGGATGAAGCAGATGTGGGTACCGTAAAAGAAGGCCAGCATGCGGTTTTCACGGTCGATGCCTATGCGGGAAAGAATTTCCCGGCGCATATCTCCCAGGTGCGATATGCGGCCCAAACCGTGGGAGGCGTCGTGACGTACGAAACGATTCTGACAGTGGATAATTCAGAACTTTTTCTCAGGCCCGGCATGACGGCAACCGCAGACATTGTCGTAAAAGAGGCCAAAGACGCCATTCTTGTGCCAAATGCGGCACTTCGTTTCAGTCCGGATGATGGAAATGATACGGCTGGTATGCAGGGCGGATTGTTCCGTGCATTGATGCCCCGGCTGTCAAGAAGAGGCCAGGACCACACAAAATCGAAGGACAAGGAAAAAGCAAAAACCCGCATATGGATTCTGAAAAATGAGGCACTGGTGCCGGTATTTATCAAAATTGGCGAGACAGACGGCCGCATGACCGAAGTGCTGGAAGGTGATGTCAAACCGGGTATGGCTGTCGTGACCGATACAAAAACGATTTCAAAATAACCGCAACATGGAAAAGACAAACACGCTAAAAACGCCCGTGATTGAAATGAAGGGCGTCGTAAAAGAGTACGGCAAAGGGCAGTCTGCCATGAAGGCCCTAAGGGGAATCGACCTTTCGATCGATAGCGGAGATTTCGTCGCCGTCATGGGGCCAAGCGGATCAGGCAAATCCACCTGCATGAATATTCTGGGATGCCTTGATACACCCACAAGCGGTGAATATCTTTTTGAAGGTGTGGATGTGGGGAAGTTATCCAGGGATCAGCGCGCACTGATCAGGCGGTATTATCTGGGGTTTATTTTTCAGGGATTCAATCTGCTGAACCGGACATCTGCTCTGGAAAATGTGGAGCTGCCATTGATATACCGGGGCATACCCGTTCGCGAGAGACATCTGCGAGCCAAAGACGCATTGAAATCGGTGGGCCTCGAAGGATGGGAAAAACATACGCCAGGAGAACTCTCCGGCGGCCAGCAGCAGCGGGTCGCCATTGCACGGGCGATTGTGACCCAACCATCTATCCTTCTTGCAGATGAGCCCACGGGAAATTTGGATTCCGCACGTAGCAGGGAGATCATGGATCTTCTTACCCAATTTAACAGGGAAAGGGGAATCACTATTCTCATGGTCACCCATGATCCACATATGGCAGGTTTTGCCAGCAGTACCGTTCAGTTTTTAGACGGTATGATCGAAACAGAAGAGAAGAAAGGAAACCATCACTGATGCTCTGGGAAACGTTTCTCCTGGCCGGAAGGGAAATCCGCAGAAATGTGATGAGATCCTCCCTGACCATGCTGGGAATTGTCATCGGCGTTGCTGCCGTTATTACCATGGTCACCCTGGGAAGCGGCGCAACAGAGCAGGTAACATCCGATATTTCAAAGCTGGGCAGCAATCTTCTACAGGTGAGGCCGGGAAGAGACATGCACCGGCCAGGCGGCGCCCGTGATGCAGGCACGCCTTTTGAACTGGCTGACAGCCAGGCCATTTCCAGGGAAATAAGCGGATTAAAGGCCGTGGCACCAACGGCCGGAACTTCGATACAGGTCATTGCCGGAAATGAGAATGTGTCGACCACGGTAACCGGTACCACCAGCGAATTTTTAATTGCCAGGGACTGGGTGCTTTCAGCCGGAAGAGCCTTCACCGCAAGTGAGGTCAAATCCGGCAAGTCCGTTTGCATTCTCGGTTCCACCGTGAAAAAAACGCTTTTCGATAATCAGAATCCTGTGGGAGAAATGATCAGGCTCCAGAAAATTCCTTTCAGAATTATCGGTGTCCTGGAAGAAAAAGGCCAGACCGGTTTTGGCATGGATCAGGATGATTTTGTGATCATCCCCTTGAGGGCATTTCAGAGAAGAATTGCCGGGAATACGGAAATTTCCACGATTTTCGTTTCCGCAAAAGACGGTGCCGATACCGCAAAAATTCAGCGCGACATCGAACGTCTGATGCGGGACCGTCGGCGAATCCTTCCCGGACGTGAAGATGATTTCCGTGTAAGGGACATGAAAGAAATCATCAGTACACTCACGAGCACGACCAAAGTGTTGACCGCGCTTTTAGGAGCCGTGGCTGGCGTGAGCCTTCTTGTGGGCGGCATCGGCATCATGAACATCATGCTCGTATCAGTCACCGAGCGCACTCGGGAAATCGGCACAAGGCTCGCCATCGGCGCACTTGAAAGAGACGTGCTGACCCAGTTTCTGGTAGAATCCGTGGTACTCTCTTCCCTGGGAGGTGTGATCGGCATTATCCTGGGCTTGTCAGCCGCCTATGGCCTTGCCGGATTTCTTGGCGTCCCTTTTATTTTGAATATCGGCATTGTGGTCATCGCCTTCCTGTTTTCAGGTGCGGTGGGCATTATTTTCGGCTATTTCCCTGCCAGAAAAGCCGCCCAGCTGGACCCCATTGAAGCATTGAGGCATGAGTGATCAATTGAAAAGCTGGATTTCAGAGAGGAGAATCCCATGTCAAAAAAAAATCTGTTCGTTATCATCTTGATATTTCTTTTTGGCTGTAGCCACCAGGATAGCCATGAATGGAATCCCATTTTCGAAGAAACCAGCTTTGACTATTTGACCACAAACATTGAAAGGTCATTGTCATCAATGGAGGAGGCCTATTCGGAAGCGAACATAACCAACCCGGAATCGATAAAAGAAAATCTTGATCAGGCTAAGAAAAGGCTGCTTGAAATAAAAGACTACTACGTGCCGCTCACAGTCATCCGGCAAAAAATATACGATGCGGAAAGATTTTATAAACTCAATAATGTCAAAAAATCTGAAAAATTGCTCAATGACTCAAAGGCAATCCTGCACTCATTGGACCTAACCACAAAAAGCGAGAATTTTGACAAGTTAATCGTTGACTTAAACGCAATGATCAATGGGGTCATTTTATCGTTCAACAAAAATTCAGAACTTTACACCTACAATAAAATGAAGACACTGGGCGAACATGTGAACCTGATGCTATTCAAAGGTGATATTGTGCTCTCAGGAATAGAGTTTGAAAAATAATTGTATGCGTTTTTGAATAAACTGAACAAATCGGATTGGCAAGATATAGCGGATAGTTCAAATCTTGAAGGCCATCCACAGGCCAATACCGGTTGTACGTTGATTCAACAACGACACCTCCGAAATCCATAAGGGTTAAAAGTTATGCTACTCTGGTTCATCTCAACGACAATAACATGGCTCTGCTCTTTTTGATTTATCAGGAATTCAAGGATATTTCTCTAAAGCAACCCCATAACCGTTAATCCCTGTATTTGCCAAACCGTGTCCACGATTCAGACGGCAAGTAAATGTAGTCGACTCTTCCCTTGACATCGGAAAGGGGCACCGGACCAAAAAGTCTGCTGTCCACGCTGTTATTTCTGTTGTCTCCCAGAACAAAGCAATGGCCGTTTGGAATTGTCGTCTTTTCCAAGTCTATCGCGTTTTCAGTGCCGGTTGATAGCATAATTTTATATTGAGACGTTCTGTTGACCTCAATCAGAACCTCACCGGATATTTGTTTTTCAATGCGTTTGATGTCTTTAGGGTTTGCAGCCTTATACATAAGCGGCGTGTCGTTTATGTAAACCACATTGTCAATCATTTCGATGGTGTCTCCCGGCATGGCAACGATCCTCTTTATATAGTCCAGATGCCGCTGATTGGGATTGACAAACACCACAATATCGCCAATTTCCGGAGATTTCTTTCGGTAAACCGCCTTGTTGATAAGCACGTAGTCCTTTTTTAATATGCTGGGTGTCATGTTCTCCCCGGCTATTTTATAGGCCTGCATAATATGGTCCCGAATGGTATTGGCAAGAGTGGTCGGGTAGGTTATGGACACGACAATGAATGTCAGATAAATATACCAGCGGTTGTATTCCTTTAAAAAATACGAGGGAGTCATTCTTCTTGCGATGATGATGGCATCAATGATGGCATAGAAAAAGACAAACACAAGGAGAAAAACAGAACAGATTACCGCAAAAAGAGAGATGCCAGATGATCCGGTCGTGATGACCGAAGCAATGATAGGGGCAAAAACAAAACTGATAAAAAAAAGAACCAGACCCTTTTCAATCTTACCACAATAGATATGCCCGAGGCCGGTGGCTGCAACGGATAGAACGCCAGCCCATAAGGCGCGTCTTGGTTTTTCTTCACCCTGGATTTGAATTTCCATGTTATACCCTCCTTGCTAAGGCATTAAAAGATGATAAGGCACGTATGCCAGACGAAACAGTCCCAGAAGGAATATGCCTATGGCCAGGCCTGCTCTTATCATCCAGCTTTCAAGTCCTGTCCAATCTGTCATTTCGGCAATAACCCTTTTTGGGGGCGCACTCACCTCATATGACTTTATCTGTGCCATGGTCTTCGCGGCAAAATGGTTTTGCGGTTCTGTCCGTGCTCTCGATTTTATCCATTTTTGATATGATTCTTCATCCGTCATTAACGCCACCTCATTTTTTTCTTAAAACAGCAAATAATTTTTCCCGGGTCCTTGACAGCCTGGATTTGACTGTGCCGATTTTCAAGTTTTCGATTCGTGCAATCTCCTGATACGAAAGGCCTTCGAATTCCGCCAGGATAAATATGGACCGGTCTTCAAATGACAAATTGTTCAATGCTGTATTCAACGCTTGAAATGCTTCCTTTTTCAACAAGTCGCCAGCAGGCGTTTCGCGTCCGGGCATATCGGGAAAATCAGGTTCCGGGACTTCCTTTTTCCTTTTCAATTCATTCAGGCACCGGTTTCTGGTGATGCGATAGAGCCAGGTTGAAAATTTTCCCAAAAACCGGTTGTAGGTCGGCAAATGCATGTAGGCAGACAAAAAAACATCCTGAAGGATATCTTCTGCTGTTTCTTTATGTTGAACGATATTGACAATATATACGTATAACGGTTTCTCATATATTAAAACAATATCTTCAAATGCATCCGGATTTCCCTTTTTTATGTTGTTTATGATGTCAATATCCGCTTTCTGACTCATCAATATTTCCCGGCTTGTCATTTTTTCAAATCAACACGTTTTTTATTTATACAAATGAAAAAAGATTTTGTTCCATCTTTTTTCACTTTTTATTCATACCGAAGCGCCGCAATGGGATTAAGGTGGGCTGCTTTTTTCGCCGGAAGATAGCCCAAAAATATACCCACAGCACCGGAAAAAAAGAAAAGCCGAAGCCAAAATACCAGGGTTGGAAATAAAAGGTACACCGATAATTTGAGAACCAATGCCTGTTGCCGGATGAAAAGAAATTTTCTGAAGAAAGGGGCTCCAGGCCAATTCAAACACGGTCGAATTATTGCTGATCGGTTTCGGTTTCATCTTCCGGCACATTCCGATGGCGCCTGGCGTGGGCCTCTTCTCTGGTGATATAGCCGTCACCATCTGTATCCAACATGCTGAAATGGTCTTCTGGTCCCACAAACTCTTCAATGGAAATCAGGCTGTCACCATTCTGATCAAACCGATTTATAAGCGGCAGGTCGTCTGTCTCCGTTTTGCTTTTCTCAGCCCACACAATCGTCGTACTTGACAAAATAACCATGGCAATTAATGTCATTTTCCGAAAAATATGATACGTTTAAAAGTCTTCATTGATCCTCCTTGATTTCGTGTTGTTCACTGTCATTCTTGCATCCTTGACGATATGTATATCAACGAATTATGAAGGAAATAGGGAGATATTGTTAGAAAATTGTGTTAATCAAACTCAAGGGGGAGTCTTGAAGTGATATTGAAAAAAGAAGAACTTGTTCCTGTTGTCTGCCTGATTCTATCCATGCTGATTTGGGGAGGGTCGTTTATTGCGATTAAAATCGCATTCCGCACTTACGACCCGATGGTGGTGATGTTTGGGAGAATGGCGGTTGCCTGCCTCCTTTTTCTTTGTTTCTTCAGGCAATTTCTTCGCATGACCTGTAACAAGGCCGACTGGAAATTTTTCATTCTCATGGGCCTTTTTGAACCATGCCTGTATTTTACATTTGAAGCAAAAGCCCTTTCCAACACCAGTGCTTCCCAGGCAGGTGTGATAACAGCCATGTTGCCTGTGCTTGTGGCCTTGGCAGCATGGATGTTTCTGAACGAACAGCTTAAATGGAAAACCCTATCCGGATTCATGCTTGCCGTGGCCGGAGCTTACCTGTTAAGCATCAGTGGGGAAATTACCAGAGACGCACCCAACCCTTCTCTGGGTAATTTTTTGGAATTTTTAGCCATGGCTTCTGCAACAGGGTATGCCATTATTTTAAAAAAATTAAGCCGCGCCTATTCGGCATTACTTCTCACAGCCATCCAGGTCTTTATGGGCGCCATCTATTTTACATTCATTCTCTTCCTGCCATCCACAGTTATTCCGGATCGGATTGATCCGCAAGGGATTGCCGCGATTCTTTTTCTGGGTGCTGTGGTGACATTCGGCGCCTATTTCCTCTATAATTATGGTGTAAGCAAAATGACTGTCAGCAGGGCTACGGCTTTTGTCAGCCTTATTCCGATTTTTGCCGTCTTTATGGGATGGCTTATCCTCAACGAAACCCTTACCCCCATACAGTTTTTTTCTTCCGGCCTCATACTGATCGGTGTATTTTTAAGTCAGACCTGATTCAGCGCCATCACAATGTGACAAGGCATTTTTCCACCTGGCTGAATATCACTTATGCAGTTGGCCTGCTGGACCGATCGGCCATCCTTGGCTTTTGGGGTGAAAACCAGGCAAAAGCCCCTTTTGCGGACCTGCGATTTGGTTTGCGCCCGGTCGTCGGAGGCGTCTGCCTGTCTTTGGGCTGTTTTTCCACACTGCCTTGTTTACGGGGCGGAGTAGGTGTTTCCGTGGGAGCATGATAATTAAAATCCGCCAGGGTGCGTTGTTCTACAGGCATTCCAATGGCACCATGAATGGCCTTTACCATCTGCTTGTCTTCAGCAGTTATCAGGGTAAACGCTTCACCGGTACGCTGGACCCTGCCGGTTCTTCCGATACGATGGATATATGTTTCGGGCGTTGATGGCATATCATAATTGATGACATGGGAAACATTCGATACGTCAATGCCACGGGCAGCGATGTCTGTTGCCACCAGCACCTTGTATTTGCCGGATTTGAAGCCGTTCATGGCATCCTGACGGCGAGCCTGGGAAAGATTTCCCTGCAGTGAGGTTGATTGATATCCGGCTTTGGATAGTTTTTCTCCCAACTGCCTGGCGCGATGCTTGGTACGTGTGAAAATAAGAACAGCCTTGGTACTCGTATTTTTAAGCAATTGGAGCAAAAGCGCTGTTTTTAAATGGCGGGCAACAGGATAAAAGGCGTGGCTGACTGTATCAGCCGGGGCTTCATTACCGACCTGCACCCTGACGCTGTTGTTTAAAATATCATCTGCCAGAGACCGTATTTGACTGGGCATTGTGGCTGAAAACAACAAGGTTTGACGATTTGATTGGGGCAAGTGTTTTAATATCCGCCGAATATCCGGTAAAAAACCCATATCAAACATCTGGTCGGCTTCGTCTAGAACCAGTACTTCCAGTTTTGAGAGATCCACAGTTTTCCTGTTGATATGATCAAGGAGCCGCCCGGGGCATGCGACAACAATGTCTGCATTTTTTAGCTGCTGAATCTGCGGATGAATGCCAACACCGCCATAAGCCGTAACGCTTCGCAAACCTGTTTTAGACCCTAAAACTTCAATGGTCTGATGAATCTGTTCGGCCAACTCTCGGGTGGGGGCAATGATAAGGGCGCGCACATTTCTGCGCTGTCCTTTTAATAGTCGATGTAGAATCGGCAATACAAAAACAGCGGTTTTTCCGGTGCCGGTCTGGGCCAAGCCCATTAAATCCGAGCCTTGCATGACTTTTGGAATGGCTTTGGTTTGAATAGGGGTTGGGGTTTTATATCCAGCGGCTGTAATCCCTGCCGCAATCTGGGGGTGAAATTTAAATGCTTCAAAATTCAAATGATGAGGTTCCTTATACAATTAGGATTGTTTTTTATTTCAATAACTCCTTCGACGAGAGGAGCGTTTGTTACGTCGATTTCCGCCCGAATCTGCGGGCTTTACTTTAATATTACTGCCGTCTATGGGATTTCCGTTTAACGCCTTGATTGCCTTATCTGCTTCAGAGTTGCTTGGCATTTCAATGAAACCGAATCCCTTTGGCCTGCCTGATAGTCTGTCCTTGATCAATTTAACACTTTCAACATTTCCAAACTCGGCAAACAAGGATTTCAAAGTGTTTTCCGTAGTGTTATCAGATAAATTGCCGATGTAGATATTCATTTAAAATACCTTTCACCTTTCAATTAAAAAATTAAAGGGCACCCCCATTAGCTTGGAGACATGCCCTTTTGTTTACAGGTATTAAAAATTTAGCTTACTTTAACATTTGCCGCAGCAGGACCTTTTTGTCCTTGCTCAATGTCAAATGTAACTCGGTCGCCTTCGCTGAGGCTTTTGAAACCGCTTGCATTTATTGCTGAATGGTGAACAAATACATCTGGTCCGTTTTCCTGCTCTATAAAGCCGAACCCTTTTTGATCATTAAACCATTTAACTATTCCGTTGGCCATAGTGACTCCTCCTTTCTAAAAGTACTCAAAATTTTAAACTGGAGGACCTGACACTAAGAAATGATTTGTTCCCTCAGAAAAAAATCGCACCGTAAACATCACACCGGTACCATGTTGATTGGGATACAATAACACTTTCTATTGCAAAAGCAAGTTATTTATTTATTTTAAGATATTTTCCTTAAATCCAGCCACCTTTAAATTAGAATTAAAAAACACTTGAAATATGCCTCCGCGTCTGTTAACCGTGTCACGAGTTCATTCAAAATACAATGTGACAACATATTTAATGTATTAAACAGACATGAAGCGGTTTATCTCTTTTTACTGTGGATAACGTCATTCCTGACGACAAGCTATGATTCTATATGGATAGCTCCAACTTCCATGCTGACAATGATCATCACCTTTAAGGCTATTAACTGGATACAAAATGACTCTCTGTCTTCAATCAAAAAACAAAACGATGACTTTTTTGAACAAACGTTTTTCGCTTCTACCGATAAAAAAATGCCCTGCTGATTTTTATGGTATGGCTATTTTTTTTATTTCATTTTTTTCCATCTGGCTTTATTTTCCCGCAAATGCAAGCGCCACAAGCATCAGGTTGACATGGGACAAGAATATCACTGAAACGGTTGCGGGCTACCGGATTTACTATAAAGCGGAAAGCGAAAAATCATTTACACTGATTTGGGATGGTGCGGGCGTAATTGATGGCAAACAGGTCATGCACACGTTTACAGGCCTTTCATTCCTCCCTGGCCGAACCTACATCTTCGTTGTTTCTGCCTATAATTATACGGGGTGTGAGAGCGAATTTTCAGATCCTGTTTTCTATTATTCCCCGCAGGAAGCAAGTGTGGCTGCCACCTCGGAAACAACTGGCGACAGTACTGAAAACACGTCGGCCACAATTGTGCCCTCAGATAATACATCCACAGATGACTATTCAAAAGATACCACAAGCACAGCGGACTCCCAGAGCACTGAAGAGATCGCATCAGATACAAATTCTTCAAATTCCGTCACAAGTGCGGCAAGTTCAACTCACCCACCTGATCAGCCCGCATATATTTCACCCATAAACAACAACCTCGTTAATGCAACGATTCTGGTATTGGAAACAAGCGCCTTTTCGGACCCGGACACCAGTGACACGCACGCCCTGACACAATGGCAAATCAGTACAGACAGCCATTTTGAGTCACTGACATTGGATACAATTACCAGTGAATTTAAAACACTTTTTAAGGTACCTGATAATCTTCTCGAAATGGAGTCCCGCTATTTCTGGAGAGTCCGCTATTTTGATAACTGCGGCGTCATATCCAAATGGAGCAATGAATCCCTGTCGAGTGATGCGTTTTCCTTTTCAACCGGGAATGACAAAGCCAGTTCTGACAGCAATCAAGTTAACCAGGAAATATCAACAGCTGACGCTTCTTCAGACACTGACGGGGTAGTAAATGATCCGGCCAGCTCAGTCAGTGAGCCGACTGAACAAACAACCCGGCCTGAAAGGGATCGACTGACCGTAACCAGAAGCGTTGTTAGCTTCAATATCGGCAAAAAGACATATGGTTCACCACCCGATTCACCGGTTCCCCTTTCCCCATCATATGGTGAGAGTATTGAATGCCTGAATCCGTTGCTCCAGACGAGTTTTTTCAATGACCCGGATAGTGACTATCATGAAAAAACGGAATGGCAGATAAGCAGGAATCAAGACTTTTCCACTTTGATTTTCAATGCCACGAGTACATCCTGTCTAACGGGTCTTAATGTTCCTTTATGCGTCCTCATAGACGATGCAAAATATTTCTGGAGAAACCGTTATTATGACAATACAGGGTATGTTTCCTCCTGGAGCAGTGAATCGAATCCGGATGACCCGTCTTTTTTCACTGCAGTTTTCAGAACATTTGTAGATTCAAATGATAATGGCCTGATAGATGACCGGGAAGTGGATGGCTCAATTGATTTAAATGAAGACGGTATTCCGGATAATCAGCAGGCAACCATGCACACAATCAACGCCGATGTTTACAACCTCCGGATCGGTATTGAAACCGAAAACAATAGCCACCTGAATATGCTGATGGTTATCGATGAGAGTGAAATTGAACTGGAAGATAATATGCCAACAGACATTCCTTTTGGCCTGGTTTGCTTTAACTTAGGTGTCGAACCTGTCGGTGCATCAACCACGGTCACCATATACTTTTCCGAAAGCGCACCAGATGACGCCATCTGGTATAAATTTGATCCGGTGAAGGGATGGTTTGACTTCTCTGAACATGCTTTTTTCAGTGAGGACAAGAAATCCGTCACGCTTGAACTTCAGGATGGTGGTTACGGTGACACCGATGGCACTGCAAACGGAATTATTGTGGATCCATCCGGAATCGGGACAGGGCCACTCAGAAATCCGGCATCATCAATAGATAACAGCAGCAGCGGTGGCGGGTGTTTCATCAAATCAGCCTTTCTATAGGACAATGATATAAGCATATCCCGAGCTTTATTAAAATACGCCTGGGTAAACGGGCATTTACCTGGGCGAACGATCAAACGGCATTCCGGTTCAAACATCCGAGCATGAAAATTTCCTGATGCGCTTACCCTGTTCCTGTCCAAAAAGTCATGCCATATTGACAATCCTTTATGTTTGGCTTAATGATGAAACATCATCCGATACGTATGGTAAATTTGATTATAGAGCCACTTTTTCAGACATCATGTGGTCTGTGATTGGCCAAAAAGTGCGATGTGCGTTTTCTCATGATTTATTAACCTGTAAAATAAGGATCTGGCTGCTTTCATATGGAAATTATCAAAACTGTAAAAGACATGCAGACGCGCTCAAATAAAAAGAGACGTCTTGACAGGATCATTTCTTTTGTTCCTACAATGGGATTTTTGCATGAAGGCCATTTAACACTTTTACGGGAAGGCAAAAAAAGAGGGGATGACCTGGTGTTGAGTATTTTCGTAAACCCTGCCCAGTTCGGCCCCAATGAAGATCTTGACGCCTACCCGCGTAATCTTGAAAAGGATTTGAAACTTGCTGAGAATGAAGGTGTCGATGTGGTTTTCACCCCCACAAAAGAGCAACTTTACGGTGACAGATATCAGACTTACGTAAAACTCGAAAACCTCCCTGATCATCTGTGTGGCCTGTCACGCCCTGTTCACTTCAGAGGGGTTGCCACGGTAGTGACTAAACTTTTTAATATTGTCAAACCCCATGTGGCCTTATTCGGCGAAAAAGATTTTCAACAGCTTGCTGTAATCCGTCAGATGGTTAAGGATCTGAATTTTGATATAGACATCGTAGGTGTCGCTACCGTCAGGGAAAAGGATGGCCTTGCCATGAGTTCCAGAAACACCTATCTGTCATCTGAGGAACGATCCTCGGCATTGAGTCTTTCAAAAGCACTTCAGATGGCTCAGGAACGGGTCTTGAAAGGCGATAGGGACACTTCAATGATCCTTAATGATATAAGACAGTTTATTGAATCTCATCCAGGAACGACTATTGACTATGCAACCATCTGTGATCCGGGCAGCCTGGAGGACATGACCGTTATTGACACCCCTGCTCTTTTTGCTCTGGCTGTCATGGTTGGAAAAACCCGTCTGATTGACAATAAAATATTAAATATAAACGCATAAGAGCAGTTTTTTCTTGAAATAAGGAATTATTTTTATTTAAATGAGTAGCTTTTAAAATTATTTTAATTCATGAAAATGTTTTTAAGACATACTGAAATGAGGTACTAAAGGAGCAATAAATGAGTAAAGACAACTATTTTTTTACTTCTGAATCTGTAACAGAGGGGCATCCGGATAAAGTTGCAGATGCGATATCAGATTCTGTGCTGGATGCAATTATGACCGAAGACAAACACTGCCGGGTTGCCTGTGAGACTCTGGTTACAACTGGCCTTGCGTTTATCGCAGGTGAAATTACAACAACCTGCTATGTTCACATGCCGGAAATCGTCAGAAATACCATTCGGGAAATTGGTTATGATTCTTCAGATATGGGGTTTGACTGGCAGACATGCTCTGTTATCACAAGCATTGACAAACAATCACCGGACATTGCTCAGGGCGTGAATAAAGGCGAAGGCCATTATCAGGACCAGGGCGCTGGAGATCAGGGCCTGATGTTCGGTTTCGCATGCGATGAAACAGAAGAACTGATGCCAATGACCACAATTTTCGCACACCGCATCACCAGGCAGCTTGCCAAAGTCAGAAAAGAAAAAATACTGAAGTTCTTAAGGCCAGACGGCAAATCCCAGGTTACCATTGAATACGAGAACGGTGAGCCCAGGCGCGTTGATACCATCGTCGTGTCCACACAGCATTCTCCGGATGTGGCCTATGACAAACTGAAGGAAGCTGTCATAAAAGAAGTTATCCAGCAAGTCATTCCTTCCGAAATGATGGATGATAACACAAAATTTTTCATTAACCCCACAGGGAAATTTGTCATCGGTGGTCCCATGGGTGACTGTGGTCTTACCGGCCGAAAAATTATTGTGGACACTTACGGTGGCCGTGGCAGTCATGGCGGCGGATGTTTTTCCGGCAAGGATCCCTCAAAAGTGGATCGAAGTGCGTCCTACATGGGACGGTATATTGCCAAAAATATCGTTGCCGCAGGTATTGCCAAACAATGCGAAATACAGATCGCCTATGCCATTGGCGTGGCCCAACCGGTTTCTGTTCTTGTAGATACAATGGGAACAGGTGTTATCGGGCATAAAAAAATTGCCGAGATTGTCAAAGAAGTGTTCGATTTACGACCCGCCATGATCATCGAACAACTCAATCTTTTAAGACCCATTTACCGGCAGACATCTGCTTATGGTCACTTTGGTAGAAATGAGCCAGGCTTTACCTGGGAAAAAACAGACAAGGTGGACATTCTGAAACAAAAAGCAGGTCTATAATAATTTTCATTCATAGTAAAAATAAACGCGCTATAGAGTCTCTCTTGGCGCGTTTATGGTTTTATATAAGGAATGAATATGAATATCCAAAAATTGCGTAGCGCAACAATGTTAATTTTACTATCGGCGTTTGTCGCAACTTTATGTGATAAAATCCACGTTGTTACAAACACGCTTGTCTATCCCCTTCCTAACTATGACGGTCAAGGCTGGTGGGTATTTCCTGCTTTTTGTGATGGTCTATGGGTTGAGTGGATTTGCCAGCCCATATCCCCTGTTTTTAAATGGTCTGTTTTATGCGACTTTTTTTGATTCGCTTATCCGTGACAAAAGATCGCATGTTTATAACCATTTTGAGTTGTTTGCTTGCAATTGGCGGCAGTCTTGTTGAAGGATTTCTCATATTAGTCAACTTGACAATAGAATATCCCCTTTCTGAATGGAACGTCTGGTCAGACGGTCTGAGGCGATTGTTTTTGGTGAAGCACAGCAAGCTTCCCCTTGAGAAAGAGGTTCTTGTAGTGCTGCCGACGTGGCTTGCCGCTAGATGTCTTCTCAAGACTCCGGGGTTCTACAAATACCACGGTTCGCACTGAGAGACCATGCCCTGTGGATACTGCACCTTGGACAGTCTTTACGGCCGAGGCCCAGAAAGTATCTATAGATTTCGCTCCCGGACCTTCGGACTGAACACCGGCAGGAATCTGGCGATCATCTACCTCGGCAATAATAACAATTTCTTCAGCACCGTTTTCAGACATTGAGATGGCTGCGCAGGCCCCCAGGCGAACCGGAGCGCCGGATTGTTGCACGCTGAGTTCAATGTCGCTCGGGTAGTGGTTTCGTCCGGCGATAATAATCAGGTCCTTCAAGCGGCCGGTTAAGTATGTTTCACCATCTGCAACGAAACCCAGGTCCCCGTTACGGAGAAAGGGGCCCTCATTTGTGCCGGCAAGACGCCCATCAAATGTGACTGAGGATTCTTCCGGAAGTCCCCAGTAGCCGCTGGGTACACTGGGGCCTTTCACCCACAGCTCGCCAACCTGGTTAGCGTTGCACGGGGTGAGGGTGACGGGGTCTATGGCTATCACTTGGTGGTTGGCCCCTGGTTTTCCACAACTTACGACTTTGTGCCCGCTCGGTTCATTGTCGGCCAGGACGCTTACAGTGTGTCGTTCAAGGTCTGCTGGATTCAGAGTGAGTACCTTGGGCGGCTGGGATAGTGACTTCAGCCCGCTTACAAAGAGCACGGACTCAGCCATACCATAGGTGGGCATGAAGGCCTGTGGCCGAAACCCGTAAGGCCCGAATTTTTTGATAAACTTTTCCATCGTCTGGGGTAGCACTGGCTCCCCTCCATTTCCTGCTACTATCCAATGGCTCAAGTCGAGCCCTTCACAGTCTTCAGGTTTGATCCGCCGCACTGCATACTCGTAACCGAAGTTCGGACAGGCAGTGTTGGCAATCTTGTAGTGACTCATCGCGCGCAGCCACCGCACAGGTTTTGAAACAAACTCCAACGGAGACATCAGGGTAGACTCATATCCGTAATATACCGGGCCTAGTATGTGTCCGACCAGGCACAGGTCGTGGTAGTGAGGCGCCCAAACTATCGCTGGTTTCGTCGAGTCTAAGCGTAGCATCTGACCCATCACGCGAAGGTTGGAAACAGCGTTGAAGTGGCTGATAGACACTCCCTTGGGGTGACCGGTTGAGCCTGACGTGAACTGTAAATAGGCAATTTCGTCCATTTCAGCCCTGGGGCCGGTAAAATTGGTTCCGGTATGGTCGGTCACCGGCCTTAAGTGAACAGGCAGTTCGCTCACCATTGTCGCGACCATTTCTGCCAACTGTTTATTGGTCAAGACAGTCGAAGCCCCGCAGGACGCGGCAGTGTTCAGGATCCTCCCAAGAGGGTTCTTGCTTCGGGGATTGGGCAGCGGGACAGGAACTGCGCGTGCTCCCGCGAGGAGACAGCCGTAGAATGCCTTCACGAAGTCTAATCCCGGTGGAAAGGCGAGCAAAATGCTTGAACCGGTAAGACTCTGTTCAATCAGGTCTTCAGCCACTCCGGCGCTTTGGTGGTAGAGTTCAGAGAAGGTCCATTCTGTGATCGGCCCGTCCAGTTCACCGTTATCCATAAACCGGAAAGCTATGTCCTTTGCGTTTCTGGAAGCGCGATCCCTCAAAAGGTCGATAATTGTCATGTTAACCATAAAAACTCCTTACCTCTTTATCACTGCGGCGATAAATAATATTTTATAGGTTCCAAAGCCTATAATTTGTGGGATTTTATAAGAACTGATAGCTCATGAAGTATAGACGTGTCAATTGGAAAAGTAAGGGGAATTTGGGGAACATTAACAAAAGAGAGGTGCTCGATAGTCTGGATTCACACGGAACACTGCATTCTGTATTTATCTGGGGAATTAAAAACGATAAATTGTTGGGGTGGCACCAACAGGGAAAACTCTGTATGCCGGATAAATTATAAAAGACTGATCAGGGTGGTAACCATCAGAAATCACTCACGCTGAATGCCCCATCGATCAATGATGGTTCTTCTGACCCGATTACGATCGTAGGCGCATGATCAACTGCTAAAACAAAATCATCAGCCACGGCATCAAGGCCGGTCGTATTAATATTGGCGTCTATTATTTTCAGCATAGTGTCACTGGGCTTAAACCAAAGTCGGCCCCTTTGGGGTATGATTTTTACTGTAAAACGGCAGCAGGGTTTGTTGATTCAAATCCCATCGCGACTACCAAAGAAATAAAATAGTTACAAGATTTGGTCTTGAGACGATTTTTTGAAAACAGGATAACTTCCATCTATTTAATTTTTATCGAATTGACATATTTAGAATCAGATGACTATGGAATAAGTATTTGCCATAATCCATATCTTCCCGTAAAATTGGACATTGAAAAAGGTACCGGGAGTTTGATTGTTGTCACAAGGTGGCACCCTAAAGGAATTGCAAATGAAGGTGATTGCCAGGCAAAATGAAGAAGCTGTAAAAGACTATTTCCCCGCGTATGAAGTGGATGCTGTCGTTTTTTATGGTGATCCCACTCGGATTTACAGGGCTCGCAGAAGATCCGACAGCAAGACATTCATGCTCAAGACCTTGCGTGATGAGCGGACCGCCAGAGAGGCGGCCGCCTTGCTCAAGCATGAATACGATGTGACAAGACGTCTGAATGTACCAGGCGTGATTCAGGTTTTCTCCCTTGAACGACACAATAACCTTCCGGTAATCGAATTGGAGGATTTCGGAGGGGATTCACTGGACAATATTGCGAGGCAACGACGCATTTCCATTGAAGAAGTCCTGCAGATCGCCGTTCAAGTGTCCCAAGGCCTAAATGATATTCATAAGGCCAACATCATGCATAAAGATATCAATCCTTCAAATATTGTGTTTAATCCGTTTACCGGCGTAGCTAAAATTATTGATTTCGGTATTTCCACGACCTTTACAAGGGAACAGGCGGCCTTGACCAGTCCCCAGACATTTGAGGGCAGCTTGCCGTATATTTCTCCGGAGCAAACCGGACGAATGAACCGATCCATCGATTACAGGACGGATTTCTATTCTTTTGGTGTCACGCTTTATGAATTACTTACCCGACAACCGGTATTTATTGTAAGTGAACCCATAGAGTGGCTCCATTGCCATATTGCCAAGCAACCTGTGCCGCCAGATCAAATTGATCCGTCCATTCCCCGGCAGCTATCTGTTATCGTGATGAAGCTTCTATCCAAAACAGCCGAAGACCGGTACCAGAGTGCCCGGGGAATCACGTTTGATTTGAAACGGTGTCTCAAAGAATTTCAAACGACCGGAACCATACCACCGTTTCCGTTGGCTCAACAGGATATCTCGGACCGGTTTCAGATTCCTCAGCGTCTTTATGGACGTGAAAACGAGGTCGCACAATTGATGGTCAGTTTTGACCAGGTCAGGCGCGGAAAATGCAAAATGATCCTGGTATCAGGTTATTCGGGTATAGGTAAAACCTGTCTGATCAAAGAAATCTACAAACCTGTCACCGAACGAAAAGGGCATTTTGTAACCGGCAAATTTGATCAGTTGAAAAGAAATATTCCATACAGCGCATTGTCTGCAGCTTTGCGAGATTTGGTCCGTCAGCTCCTTACCGAACCGGAGGAGCGGCTGGCGGTATTTAGAAACAGAATCCAGCACGCCCTCGGCCAAAATGGGCAGTTGATGATTGATATCATTCATGAACTGGCGTTGATCATCGGCCCGCAACCGAAAACACCGGACGTGCCTTCCCTTGAGGCGGAGCAACGTTTTCACAGGGTTTTTCAGCATTTTATTCAGGTATTTTGCGGGCCGGACCATCCTCTGGTGATTTTTTTGGATGACCTGCAATGGGCAGACAATGCCAGTATGAAGCTGATTGACCTTCTTATCGGCAACGACGCTGTTGCCACCCACCTGCTTTTGATCGGGGCATATAGGGACAATGAACTTACATCCTCACATCCTGTGACACTTTGGCTCAAGGAACTTGGTTCCGGCAATGTTTTTTATGAAGATATCCGCTTGCGCCCGTTAAGTTTGGAGCACTTGACGAACCTGCTTTCCGACACACTGTCGGTGGACAGGAGAACAGCCGCGCCCCTGGCTGAAATCGTTGAAAGGAAAACAGCCGGCAATCCTTTTTTCACTGAAGAATTCCTGAAAAATCTTTACCATGAAGGATTGATCGTTTTCTCAGGAGAAGAACAGCGCTGGACATGGGACATCGATTGCATCCAAAACCGTCAGATGACCGAAAATGTTGTTGATCTGATGACCTGCAATTTAAAAAAGATGCCGGAGGATTCCCTTGGTCTGATTGAGTTGGGTGCCTGTATCGGTTTCCGTTTCGCCTTGATGGAATTATCACTGGTATCTGAAAAATTCCTGGCAGTTGTTGCGGAATGCCTCCGTCCGGCTATTCAGGAAGGACTGATCGCTCCCTTGGGAGACGCCTATCAATTGCTTGAATTGGAACAGGACCCGAGTATAAAAGACGTAACCGTGGAATTCGCGTTCGCCCATGACCGGATTCATCAGGCCGCCTACGCGCTTCTGGATGACACCCGGAAACGTCAGGCCCATCTCAATATCGGCCGATTGCTTCAAAATCATCTTCATCCTGGCCAGCAAAAGGAAAAGCTGTTCGATATATCCTATCATTTGAATATGGGATCGACGCTGATCGGTGATGCTGAAGAGCGTGCCATGCTTTGCCGGTTGAATCTTGATGTGGGAAAACAGGCCAAACGATCCAATGCCTATCAGCCTGCCTTCAGTTATTTCAAAAAAGCCATCGCCCTTTTGAGCGATGATGCCTGGGACACCAGATATCATTTTACTCTGGAACTGTATACAGAGGCCGCCGAAGCCGCCTACCTTACGGTGGATTACGAGTCCATGGACCAATTACTCGAAACGTCTTTTGTCAGGGCTGAAAATCTTTTGGATAAGGTTAAGCTCTATCTGGTGAAAATTTCAGCCTGTATGGCCAGGGGACAACTGCTGGAAGCGATCAATATCGCCAAATCGGCCCTTTCTCAATTGGGAATCCGCTATCCGGCCAACCCCACCAAACGCCATGTGGTTATGGAGCTGTTAAAACTCAAATGGCGTTTGAGGAACACTACCCTGGAGGATTGGCGAAAACGCCCTGAAATGACAGATGCCAAACACCTGGCGATTATGAAAATTGGTGGACACATCGGCGGGGCAGCCATGTTCGCCCAGCCGAATCTGCTTCCGCTATTGATTCTGAAAGCCGTGAAAATATCCTTTAAGTACGGTCATGCGCCCCAATCTTTAGTCGCTTATGCGGGTCTTGGCATGATTTTGGCCGATGCGCTTGGAGATGTGGAACGTGGTGATGGGTATGGGAAACTGGCCCTTGAAATCATGGAGCGGCTTCAGGTCAAAACCATTGAGGGACGGATCCGCCATGTCTACAATGCCATGGTTCGCCATTGGAGGGAGCCTATTCGGAACACACTGGAACCCCTGCATCAGGCTTATCTTTTGTGCCTTGAGCATGGCGATTTTGAATATGCGGCGCATGCTGTCGCTGTCCGTACGTTAATTGCCTTTGAAGCCGGACGTGATCTCAAACACCTTTTCACGGATTTCACGGAAATCCATGCGATGATGAAACCGCTCAAACAAGGCCCGAGAATTCATTATACGGAAAACAGCATTCAGAAAATCGATAATCTGATCGGAAACGTTGCAGAACCATCCATACTGAAAGGACGGTATTATGACATAGACAAGATGTTTGAGATTCATAAGGAGACAGGGGATAAAAGTCTGATGTTCATCGACTGTATATCCCAGGTATTTCTAAGCTACATGTTCGGAAAATATGAAGAGGCTCTCGGATATTCGGATATCGCACAGGCCGGGGCTGACGAGGGACTTCAGGGCATGTATTTTCAAGTTCCTTATTTGTTGATGGACTCCCTTGTCCGGCTGGCCAATATGGCGGGGGCGGATGTTTTGACAAGGCGGCGGTTAATGCATCAGGTCAGTAAAAATATATCGCGATTCAAACGCTGGGTTAAAACCAATCCTACCAATACGCTGAACAAGCTTCGACTGATTCAGGCTGACCGGCTGCGGGTGCTGGGCAAAGATCTGGAGGCCAATGCCCTGTTTGAAGAGTCTGGCCGGTTTGCCATGGCGCAGGGATTTGTCCATGAAGAAGCCTTGGCCTATGAGCTGTGCGGTAAAATGCATGTCCGATCTGGCCGGCTCACTCTGGGGCTGCCTTACCTGGGAAAGGCGCGAGATCTCTATCGTCTCTGGGGAGCCCAGGCCAAAGTGGACGATCTTCACACGCACTTTCCCCAACTTGTTATCGAAGAAGAGCGAAAAACAGGAACAGCAACGTTCGGCGCCCCCTTATCGGCTGTGGATATCGGGTCGTTGATGAAAGCACTGAAGACCATCGCGGAGGAAACCGTACACAGCAGCATGGTGGAGAAAATTATAGCCATCGCCATTGAGTTTGCAGGCGCACAAAAAGGTATGCTCATGCTCCGTAATGCTGAGGGGGTATTGCACATTGAAGCAGAGGCAGATGTGGACGGAGGCGATCTGCGTATCTTGCAATCCATTCCCGTAGACAAAGGGGACGTACCTCAGGGTGTGATCAATTATGTCGCACGAACGGGATCAAGTATCGTTATTCATGACGCACAGAAAGCCGGTGAACAGATTCCGGGTCTTGAGACAGATCCTTACATCCGGGAGAAAACGGTCCGGTCATTACTCTGCCTGCCCATTCTTACGGGTGACAAACAGAAAAGAGAACTGATCGGAATGCTCTACCTGGAAAACAACAGGGCTTCCGGCTCGTTCACTCAGGAACGTTTTGACACCCTTGAAATTATTTGCCTGTCAGCTGCAGGCCGGTTGGAATTGTCCTGGAAAGCTGCAATTGACGGTCTTACGGGTTTGTTCAATCACGATTACTTTCAGAATATCCTGAAGCGGGAATTTGAATTGGCTCGTCGGCATGGTCATCATTTGTCACTTATTCTCATGGATATAGATCACTTCAAGCGCTTCAACGACACCTGGGGGCACCAGGTCGGAGATCTGGTGCTTAAGGAAGTGTCTCAAATCATAAAAGCATCCTGCCGTGGCGGTGATGTGGTCGCCAGATACGGAGGAGAGGAGATGGTTGCCATTTTACCGATGACTTCCGTTGAAGACGCTGAAATCGTGGCTGAACGCATTCGAAAGCAGATTGAGGCACACCGGGTGACCCATAAGAATGAGCAGTTAAATGTCACAATCAGTCTTGGACTGGCCTGTATGAACAGCACGACAACTGACAAGGACAACCTCATTCGCCGGTCTGATTCAGCTCTTTACCGCTCCAAAGCCGGTGGCCGCAACAGGCTAACTGTGGCCTGACAGAAAAATAGATGCATGGCGATTGTGCTCGTCATATGCCGTAAGGACGCTACATCGTTTGCAGCGAAGATAAAAAAAGCGGATGTTTTTACTGCCCCATAGAACCATTCACCGTAACGCAAAAATCACAATGGGTGCTTGAAAAGTTAGCGTAAATTTTTGAGATTAATTACCTCAGGGGGTTAAACAAATACTCAAGACCGTTTAGTTTAATTTCATAAACCGTTTGCAGCATTCCCCCGAGTTTGCCTTTTGGAAACCCCTGACGTGAAAACCAGACCAAATAGGGTTCCGGAAGATCGATCAAAAGCCTGTCTTTGTATTTACCAAAAGGCATGCGCATTTTTGAGAGTTCAATTAATGCTTCTTTCTCCGGCCTTGTATTTTCATTCATAATGACCCAATTATTGATTTTTATATCGAACGAAATGTCATCACATAATTATATTTACCAATATCCGTGACTTTACTTTTCTCAAATCCATATCCAGTGACAAGTTTTTCAACCTCATTTTCAGACAACCGGATATGAATCGGTGGGCCAGGAGGTCCTTCCATTTTTTTAAATTCTATAATGGCGAGGCATCCATTTGGTTTTAGCAAGCGTTTCACTTCTTTTAAAACAGCTTCTGTCTGGTTTGCTTCTTTAAAATCATGCAGAACGGTGGCCATCATGCATATGTCGATGCTGTAGTCATCAATATCAATTTGTTCAGGAATAGTGGCATCCACATGTAGGGGCAGGATATTGGTTATGTTTTGTTCCTCGATTTGTTTATCTAATTGCAAAAGACCTTCGTCCCATAAATCCATTGCGTAAATCAATCCTTCATCACCAACGATTTCAGACATATGTAACGAGTAAGCCCCTCTGCCACAGGCTAAATCAAGAATTACCAAGCCTTTTTTCAATGGTAGATTGTCTGCCAATTTATTGGCATCAATGAGTTCAAAACTGCTTTTTCCCGCACCTTTGGGTTTTGTGTTGGTCGTATCATTCATGTCGTAAGAACCTCCATTTTAGTCGAGAGAGGTGAGTTTAAATCTATTTGTAATCGAGACCGCATGATCAGCCATTGAGTTTTATCCCAACCTTGTTTTTTTTTGGGGTGATTGTCAAGATTTGATCCATTTATCGTTCAATATCAATTTTTGTTTTTTATGCAAACCCTAATCAATTTATCCGGAGTTGAAATAGATTTGATTATAAAATTAGGGTTGAAAAAAATGCCCGCAGCGTTTAGAGCATAAAACTATCCCTTTTCTTTAAAAGGTTTCGTATTAAAGGAGCTTGGATTCAACAGCACATTTATGATGGCTCCGGGTAATGACTTCATTAAAAAAAGATAAATCACAGAGGAACCCCATCATGGAACCGAACACCGATGAAAATGAAGGAAGACCCTTTGATCTGATTGATGGTGCGACCGGTCAGATTGATCAGATTTCAAAAGAGACAGGTCTTCAGGGTGAGGTGGCCGCAGATATCACCCTGCCTTTGGAGCAGCGCCTTGAGGCATACGAAGAGATTATTGATGCGGAAGTGGGGGACACCACGCTTTTGAGAGCGCGAAACATCGAGCGTGAAATGGGATTAAGGCAGATTTTTTTGAAATTTGAAGGGGGAAATCCCACAGGGACGCAAAAAGACAGGATCGCCTTTGCTCAGGCCATGGATGCCATCAGGCGCGGGTTTGATACTATTACCGTCGCCACCTGCGGCAATTATGGGGTTGCCCAGGCACTCGCGTCCTGGCTGGCTGGCCTTCGGTGTGTTATTTTCATTCCAGATACCTATCACACCAATCGTATCAAGGAAATGGAGCAGCTGGGCGCTGAAATTATCCGGGCGCCGGGTGATTATGAGCGGGCGGTGGCGGCATCCGGCCGGATGGCATCGGAAAAAGACTGGTATGATGGCAATCCCGGGGGCAAAAATACCACAATTCAGCTGAAAGCCTATGGTGAAATCTCTTATGAGATTTACGATGAACTGAGGGATGCGCCCTATGCCATTTCCGTTCCGGTGTCAAACGGCACCACATTTGCGGGTATTTACAAGGGTTTTTTAAGCCTTTACAAACGGGGAAAAACATCCCGGATACCCCGGATGATTGCAGGGTCTTCCTTTCAGAAAAATCCGATTATTACAGCCTTTTTAAAAAACAGGCCGACCTGTGAAGACCTTGTTCCCGATAAAATCAAGGAAACACGTGTAAATGAACCATTGATCAACTGGCATTCCATTGATGGCGATTATGCCCTTTATGCCATCCGGGAGACAAAAGGCTGGGCAGGTGACGCATCGGATAAAAAAATGCGGTTGTTTTCCCGGCTGATCCGCGAGCGAGAGGGGTTGGATGTTCTGCCAGCCTCCACAGCCGGTTTGATCGCTTTGGTCGAACAGCATAAAAAAGACCCTTTACCCAACGACAGGTACGTGGTCGTATTAACCGGGAGGAAAGCATGAGGAAAAAAGACGGCCGTGCCATTGTTTATTGTGCCGGCGCATTTAATACGCCCAATGGGAAGACGGCCCATGGGTTGGTTCGGTTCACCCGTCGTTACAATGTTGTCTCCGTTGTGGATCCAACATATGCAGGACAGGATGCCGGATTCGTGCTGGATGGTGAAAACAAGGACATACCCGTGGCCGCGTCAATTGAAGAGGCTATCGATATTTCTGAAAAAAAAGGGACAAAGGCCACACACCTGGTCATCGGGCTTGCCCCGGATGGCGGCCGGTTGAGTGATTCTGCCCGGGAAGACGTGAAAAAGGCGATAGCCATGAAACTCCATGTGGATTGCGGCCTTCATGATTTTATTTCAGAAGATGCGGAGATGGTTGCCCTTTCCGAAAAAAAAGGGGTGATGCTTCGTGATATCAGGAAACCGCCTGAACGGAAGCATCTTCATTTTTTCAGTGGAAAAATTGAAGAAGTTACCATTCCGAAAATAGCTGTACTGGGGACAGATTCCGCTGTGGGAAAACGGACCACGGCCTGGCTACTGGTTCACGCCTTTGAAAAGAAGGGCTTTGGCGTTGAAATGATCGGAACCGGACAGACCGCTTGGATGCAGGGGGCAAAACATAGTATCCTCATGGATTCCCTGGTGAATGATTTTGTTTCAGGCGAGATCGAACATGCCGTATATCAGGCATGGCAGGAAGAAAAACCGGATGTGATTGTCATCGAAGGGCAGGGAAGCCTGATGAACCCGGCGTACCCTGGAGGATTTGAAATTCTTGCTGCAGGCCGCCCGGATATGGTGGTCCTCCAGCATGCGCCGGCCCGCATGGATTACGATGGGTTCCCGGGATATCCGATTCATCCACTTGCCCGTCAGATTCAGGCTATAGAAATGATATCCGGTCGTCCGGTTGTTGCAATTACAATCAACCATGAGGATATGTTTAAGGAAGAGATTCCCATGGTGTGTGATGCAATCAAAAAAATTACCGGGCTTCCCGCATTTGATCCGCTTTTACATGGTGGAATGGATTTGGCTGATACTTTGATTCCGTTTTTTAAAAAAAATAAATAAATAAAGTGAATATATGTCTGTTAATGGTCATTCGGAAAAAGATAAGCCAGATACTTCGGAACATGAGTCATTAAACGCACTCATGGTTTTCGACGCCCTTGATGTTGGGCCGGTAAGACTGGAAAAGAAGAGATTGATTGCCCCTTATTGCCTGTCTTATGAGGGCAAGGTCGATCAAATCGACTTAATTTATACCTATGAAGAAAATGTGTTTGACCCGGCAGAGCCTGAATCCCAGAATCTGGCAGATATGATTGCATCGCAGATTGCGCTTAATTACGGCCTTTTTTGCAAGGTGATCCGGTTTAACGGGCTGTTTGATGATACGGATCGCAGATTTTTGAGGGATATGGCGGAAAATACCGCGAGAGAAATCTATGTCAAAAAGTTTCTTGAGCCCAATCCCTATCTGCAGGGGGTTGCGGCCAAGCTCCCGTACCTGAAATTGAAAAAGTATTTAAGGGCCAGGATTGAGTTTCCGAAATCCCGGCCAGGTTACCGGTCGAGTGAATGGAAAAACTGGGGCTCAAGCCCTGAAAGGCATTGCATCCTTTCAAGCGGCGGCAAGGAAAGCCTGTTGAGCTTTGGTCTGGTTGAAGAACTGGGTAAGGAAGCACACCCTATTTTTGTGAACGAATCCGGTCGTCACTGGTTCACGGCATTGAATGCCTACCGCCATTTCAGAGACAATATCCCCAATACAGCCAGGGTTTGGGTCAATTCAGACCGCGTGTTTTCATGGATGCTTAGGCATATGCCGTTTATTCGGAAAGATTTTACAGAAATACGGGCAGATGAATATCCGGTGCGTTTATGGACCGTCTCTGTTTTTATATTCGGTGTCTTACCCCTCATTCGAAAAAGGGGGATCGGCCGCCTGTTGATCGGTGACGAATTTGACACATCCAGACGAAAAATTCATGAAGGTATTTCTCATTATGACGGACTTTACGATCAGAGCATCTGGTTTGACAATGCCCTGTCCCGATATTTTTTAAAAAAAGGGTGGCAGATTTTTCAGTTTTCAATCCTTCGACCCCTTTCAGAGCTCCTTATCGAAACCATTCTCACAAAACGGTATGCCCATCTTCAGGAACACCAAACATCCTGTCATGCGGCCCACAAGGACAGCGATCGCATCCGGCCTTGTGGCAAATGTGAAAAGTGCCGCCGTATTGTCGGCATGCTGGAAGCCATAGGTGAAGACCCCGGAAGATGTGGCTACAGTGAGACTCAGATCAAGGAGTGCCTGTCTTCTCTGGTTAAAGACGGAGCCTACACCCAGGAAAAAGCCGAAGGTGCCCAGTTGTTTTTTATGCTCGGAGAACGCGGCAAAATAAATCTCCCCGCTGAAAGGCAGGTCTTGCCCCACATAGAAATCATGAACGTGAGGTTTGATGACAGGGTCGCCCCGGTATCCGGGATTCCTCTGGATTTACGAGAAGGGCTTTACAGGGTTTATCTCACCTATGCCATGGGTGTCATGAAACGTATAGGCGCCCAATGGCGGGAAATGGATCTTTTTAACGATCCGGAGATGCATGTGCCCTATGTGTATGAAGCGGGAAGTGGGCTTTCAGAAGAAAAATTCCCAAAAGAGGATCTGCCCCCCCAAACCCATTTCTGGGGAGAGCTTTGCTGGCCGGATGCGGTGATCCGATTTAAAAAGGTGGATACGGTATTATTGCCCGTTGGTGCCATTGAACAGCATGGACCGCATCTGCCCTTGGATACAGACACATTTGATGCGGAATATCTGGCAAAGCAGGTCGCAGGTGCCTGCAGTCACCCCAAACCACTGGTGCTCCCTGTTGTTCCTTATGGTGTGTCCTATCATCATGAGGATTTTAAAGGAACAGTGAGTGTGGAAAACGATACGCTCTCGAGAATGATTTATGATATTGGGATGAGCGTCGCGAGAAACGGGTTTAAAAAACTGGTTATCATCAACGGGCATGGCGGTAATGCGCCGGCCCTTCATTTTGCGGCTCAGCGAATTAATCAGGATGCCCGGATTTTTGTCTGTGTGGACACAGGTGAAACCAGCGATGTGGGCATGGAGCAGATTGTTGAAACACCCAATGATGTCCATGCCGGTGAAATCGAGACCAGTACGAGTCTCGCCATACGCCCGAACCTTGTAAGAATGGACCGGTTTCAGGCTGAAATCCCCGAGTTTTCAAGCAGGTATTTGAATTTCACATCAAGGCGAGGTGTGACTTGGTATGCCTATACCCAAAAAATTTCATCAAGTGGCGTGATGGGTGATCCAACCAAGGCAAGTGAAGAAAAAGGTAAAAAGATCTGGGATGTCATGATCCGTCATTTGGTGACTTTTGTTGAACAATTGAAAACCATGACGCTGGAAGAGATTTATCAGAAAAAATATTGATCCCCTGCCTGCAAAAGGCCGATGAAAAATCACGTTAAATGAAGGTGAACGCCTGGATCATACCATGAAAATTATCAATTGCAATATATGGGCGGTTACGATGACCCTTTCGGAACCCTATGCGATTGCCTACGAGACTGTGAGTAAAACAACCAATGTGTTTATAAGGGTTGAAACGTCAAAGGGGATCGTCGGTTTTGGATGCGCAGCACCGGATCTTCAGGTCACCGGTGAAACACCTGAGAGCGTTAAGGAAGATTTCAACCGTGTCATTTTGCCCGCACTGATGGGTTCTGACCCATTGCGGCGCGCCTTGTTGATGGAAAAAATGCAGACCAGCCTGACCGGAAAACCATCCGCTCTGGCACTCGTGGATATGGCGCTTTTTGATATTCTGGGCAAAGTTTCAGGTCTGCCGCTCTATCGGATATTAGGCGGTTTCAGGACACGAATGAAAACCAGCATCACCATCAGTATTCTACCGGTTCCTGATACGGTTAAAAAGGCTTTGACATTTGTGGAAAAGGGGTTTCAGGCCATCAAGATCAAAGGCGGGATAGACGTCGAAAAAGATATCGAACGTATTCTTTCCGTCCGGGCAGCAGTGGGAGATAAAATAGCATTACGGTTTGATGCCAATCAGGGGTATTCCGAAGATGAAATCTTTCATTTTGTCAGGGCCACCCGTTCTGCCAATCTGGAACTGATCGAACAACCCACTCCCCGAAAGAAGGAAAAACTTCTGGGCCGGGTTACCAGACAAGTGCATCTGCCCATAATGGCGGACGAAAGCCTGATGGATTTGAGAGATGCCTTCAGGTTGGCCAGAAAAAACTTGATCGATATGGTGAACATCAAGTTAATGAAAGTCGGCGGTATCGATCAGGCGTTGAAGATTAATGCGGTTGCCAGAGCCGCCGGGCTTGATGTGATGGTGGGATGTATGGATGAGGCAGCCCTTTCCATTGCTGCGGGCCTTCATTTTGCGCTGTCTTGTCCGAATGTGGCATATGCGGACCTTGATGGGCATTTTGATTTATTGGATGATCCCACCGAAGGCGCGGTGATCCTGAAAAAAGGCGTCCTTCATCCCACTGAAAAGCCGGGTCTGGGGTTTGACCTGCCCTTTTAAAACAAATACGGGAAGGTCGGCCTTTTCAATAGTCTGTTTTTTTAATAAATTTTTATTATTTTCCATGTGGTCAAATTTTTTGGTCGACAGGAAAGGATTTTTATGATTTATACACTAATTTCCATTTTTAGCGCATTTTAAAAGGGAGTACTGTTTATTATTTTATGCCACAGGAGACTGTATAGATGCTTCGCGAAATTGAGATACTGAAATCCATGGCGCTTTTCAGCACCCTGGATCCTGACGAACTTGAAAAGATAGCCGGGCTTCTCCACCCATTGAAGATAAATAAAGGGCAAGTCCTCACAGAAGAAGGTGACGTGGCAAGGGATTTTTTCATCATCCTTTCAGGAAAATATAAAATTTCATCAAAGACGGGTCATGAAATTATCTTACGTCATACAGGCGATTTTATCGGGTGGGCGACGATTATCGCTGGGCCAAAATACCTGGGGACCGGTGTGGCATTGGCCCAGGGAGAGGTTTTAAAATTATCCGGGCAGGATTTTATGCGGCTTCTTCAGAGTGATGCGGATTTGGGAAATAAAATCATGAAAAAAGGGAGTGATCTGGCTTCTTCAGGGAAGCCCTTTGTGAACGAGAGCGCATGATAATAAATAAAAAATGGTTATCTGATGAATAACCAGAATATTTTAATACCCTGGCTTTAAGGAGGTCAAAATTGTACGGATTCCAAGCAATCAGCGCCAACAACGGGTGGTCGATGGCCATCGCCGGTGCATCTATCGATTTTTTATGTCTGATTTTTTTATCAGTCGTGATCTCCCAGTTGCACAAGCTTCTGGCTTTCTGGGACTCTAGAAAAAAATCACCTGAACAGGCAAATGCGGATGAGGCAAGTGTCAAAGCAAACGTTGTCAGGAAAATACCAACCCCGGCTCGTTTTCCTGAGGATATCGAGGAGGCTGCCCAATTATATGAGCCGTTGCTTGAACTGTTGGACCATCCATTTCAACTGGTTGATTTGTATAAGGTGGCACGGGAAAATGATTATCCGCACCCGCATCTGACCATTTCCTCTTTCAGGCAGGCAGGCATTTTGTCAGCAGTTGAAGAGGGATTGTTCAGCTGGAATCATTGATAACAATTGAAGTTAATATAGATACGTTGGAGTCGATTCATGTTAGAAAATATATTACATATGTTAAATCAATTTTTTATTAATACAGGGTTTTATCTGGCAGATTACCGTCAGATCATCATGATATTTGCCGGATGCACGTTTATTTACCTGGGTATTGCCAAAGGATATGAACCGTTGCTTTTAATCCCCATCGGATTTGGGATTCTGGTGGGTAATATTCCGTTCTTTAAAGGGTTTGGGCTGGGGCTTTATGAAAAAGGCAGCGTATTGAATTATTTATACTTTGGCGTCACAACAGGTATATATCCATCCCTTGTTTTTCTTGGCCTGGGCGCCATGACGGATTTTTCATCTCTTCTCGCCCGGCCCAACCTGATGCTTTTGGGTGCTGCTGCCCAGATGGGGGTCTTTTTCACCCTGTTAGGTGCACTTGCGCTGGGATTCCTGCCAAAGGAAGCTGCATCGATTGCGATCATCGGGGGTGCAGATGGCCCCACATCCATATTTCTTACCGCAAAACTGGCCCCGCACCTGATTGGCCCCATTGCCATTGCCGCATACTCTTACATGGCCCTCATTCCGGTTATTCAACCGCCTATCATGAGACTCCTCACTACGAAAAAGGAGCGATTGATTAGAATGTCAACCCCCAGAGATGTATCCAAAAGAGAAAGGATTATCTTTCCTATCGTGGGACTGCTTCTCTGTTGTTTTGTAGCCCCGACAGCCCTTCCGCTTCTGGGCATGCTGTTTTTGGGTAATCTTCTGAAAGAATGTGGTGAAACCGATCGTCTTGCAGAAACAGCCAGAAATGCAATCATTGACACCGCTACCATTATTTTGGGATTAACGGTTGGCGCCAGTACCCAGGGCGATGTTTTTTTAACGCCCAAATCGGTAGGCATCTTTTTACTGGGCGCATGTGCCTTCAGTATTGCCACGGCATCAGGTGTGATTTTTGCGAAGATCATGAATCTTTTTTTAAAGGAAAAAATCAATCCGCTTCTGGGCGCCGCCGGTGTTTCCGCTGTACCGGGTTCTGCCCGTGAAGTTCATCTGATGGGACGCGAGGCAGATCCTTCGAATTTTCTTTTGATGCATGCTATGGCCTGTAACTCTTCAGGAGTTATCGGATCTGCGATTGCCGCAGGTATATTATGGAGCTTCATGACCTGATACCCGGGAACGGTGGTTCGATTCAGGGGAATATTTCAGCGTGTCGGGTAAAAACGGAGATCTTCCATCGTCGTTGAGGGGTCTGACGGGTTAAAGCGAATATCGTTGAGAACACCCATTTTGTGCAGGCTTGTGGCGACCTGATCGATCCCCTTTACCCTGATGGCAGCCATACCTGTTTTTCTGGCACTATCCACATTCTGCTGAATATCATCTATGAAAAGAATACGTTCGGGCCGACAGGAAAGAGTCTGGATTACATTGATAAATGCCTCTTTGTCCGGTTTGATATATCCTGTTTCATGGGAGGGGAAATTGTAATGAAACAGGTCCGGCAGCTTGAGATCCTCACAGAAATATTCCCAGTGAATAAAATTGGTATTTGAAAGGCTTGCCAGGGTATAGTTGGCAGACAACGTGTTGAGGAGCGTCCTGGTGCCCGGGTAAAGCGTGTTTGACCATTCTGCAAATTCTTCCAGAAACTGTAAGGGGTCAATGATTAGGCCAAATTCATCTACCATGGCCATTGCAAATTCTTTTGAAGAGGACTTGCCGGATTCAAAGTTCTTTACACTCGGTGAATCAAGCCATTTTGTCCACAATTCATCAATGGAAAGTGTTTCTCTTGTCAAAGCCATCATGCGAGGAGCACCGCTCAGTTTGACAAAAATGCCGCCCAGGTCAAACAGAAGTACGTCAAACGGTTTTTCATTGTCAGGTTGCGTCATACTCCTCTTTATATGTCCCATAACGGTAAACCTGTGGCTTCATCAAACCCTCTGTTGAGGGATTCACCAATAAATTCCTGAACAGTGAATTCACATGCAAAAATAAGGGTTCCCGGCGCCAGATGCCCCCCAAATGCCATGCCGTTTTCATCTGACAGTGTAACATGAGCATGCACCATGGGTTTGTTATCCTTTATAGAAATATTTCCGATGAGAGAAAGAATTTCAAGAGGTTTTTCATATTCCAGGAATTTATATTCACGGGATTCGTGATCATAAAACCCAATGGTCGCTCTTTTAACCGCACCAATGGCATCAATACGGCCAAGCCGAATATTTTTAGACAAACAAAAGGCATTTACCTCCTCAAGAAAGTCGCTGCCATAAGAGATTTTTCCCATATATGTTCTGCCAGGCAAGATTTCAATAATAGCCGTCATATTTATCTCCTTGATGATATCCGATGGATGATTCTATATTCCGATTGTGTTGACATTGGGTAGCCATATTTAATCTTCGGCCGGGGGGGCTGGTTTGCCTTTTGGGTTGCGGCCGGCCGGTTTTGGTCTCTGTTTTAAAGGAGACTTTGACCGGCTATTATATTTTTTTTTGGGATTAGTGTTTTGTTTTTCAGTCCTTTTTGGATAAGATTTCTTTCCGGGTTTTCGGGAGCTGTTTGGGCTGCTTTTGGATGAGGATGAAACAGGGTGGACTGGCATTGGCGGCGTTTCAAGCAGCTCAGGTTCAGGATACTCACATTTCAACTCATTTCCAAGCACTTTTTCAATGGCAGGAATATAGAATGAATCTTCCTCACAGGCAAAACTGATGGATATGCCTGTGGCGCCAGCCCTTCCCGTACGGCCAATGCGATGGACATAATGCTCCGGATCATTCGGGAAATTATAGTTGATCACATGACTGATATTATCAATATGAATACCACGGGATGCAACATCTGTGGCAACCAGTACCCTGATTTTTCCTTCTCTGAAATTTTCCAGGGCCTTGATCCGTTTTTTCTGGTCAAGGTCTCCTGAAATGAGGGCGTTTGAAACAGTGTTTCCGGTCAAATGATCGGAGAGTGTTCTTGCCTGGTCTCGTCGGTTTGTAAAAATAATGACCCGCTCCAGGTTTTGTTTGGTAATCAGATTATAAAGGAGTGGATATTTCTCATCTGTTGTTACCAGATAAACAATTTGATTGATGCTGTCTGATGCGATATGCTCGGGTTGAATTTCAACGCCAAAAGAATCCCGTGTCCATTGCTGGGCCAGTCTGTTTACGTCTTCATTCAGGGTTGCACTGAAAAACATGGTCTGGCGGCTGGATTTTGGGGGTGTGCTGTTTACGATTTTTCGTATATCAGGGATAAATCCCATATCCAGCATTCTGTCTGCCTCGTCAATGACCAGACACTCTACTTTATTCAGGTTGATGATATGCTGGCTTTTGAAATCGAGCAATCTGCCCGGTGTGGCAACCACGATATCGATAATGTTATTTTTAAGTGTGTTTTTCTGATAGTCATATCCTAAACCGCCATAAACCGATAGGATCTTTAAACGGGTATATTTACTGAGGGCTACAGCATCTTTTTCAATCTGGAGAGCAAGTTCGCGTGTTGGGGAGAGGATGAGGGCTCTTGGTGTGCCTCTGGGTCTTCTGCCTTTTAAAGGTGTTTTTAAAAATTGAGTGAAAATGGCAATCAGAAAAGCGGCACTTTTTCCGGTACCGGTTTGGGCCTGGCCAATTGCATCCTGACGTTTCAGTGCCTTGGGGAGTATTTCCGCCTGGATAGCCGTACAATACTTGAAACCAAGATCGAAAATGCCATGCATGATGGGTACAGGCAATTCAAGGTCATGGAACCGGGTGTAGCCATCTTTAGGAGGAACATCAAATGTGCTAATGTCCCATTTGTTTTCAGCCTCCAAAACATTACCGGAGATCGGACCCTTTTTTTCGGGTTTGCGAGTATCCGGTCTCCTTCGTCCCTTTCTGATAAAGGTTTTGTCAGATTCTGTTTGTACAGAAAGATCTGTTTTGCCTTCTTCTTGGGCGCCAGTTATTTTTGTTTTGAGGAAATCGTCTTGCTGTTTATCCTGGTCTTCAGATTTTTTTGTGAACCAGGGGAAAATTTTTTTTAATACGCGTTTTATCAAAAGTTTGCCTTATTTAATTTCGCAATGAAAAATACCCCATTTCACCTGCTGTGATTGACCTGTCATGATTGGTGTGCGTGTGACTCATCTTTTAGCATTTCAAGGGCTTCTTTTGCAGTTAGATTGTCATGGACAATGGCGCAGGCCGCTTTGACAAACAGGGTCGGATTTTTATGCTGAAATACATTTCTTCCAATTGAAAGACCACTTGCCCCGGCCAGCATGGCATCTTCTATGGTTTTAAACATTTCTTCCGTACTTGCTTTGCTGCCGCCGGCAATAAGAACAGGTGCAGGACATCCTTCAACGACTTTTGCGAAAGAATCCAGATCACCCGTGTAATTGGTTTTAACGAAGTCAGCACCTAATTCTGCCCCGATTCGGGCCGCAATTTTTACGGCGTCTAAAGACTTTTCATCATCAATTTTAGGGCCCCGGGGATACATCATTGCGATGAGAGGCAGGCCCCAGTATGTACATTCCACTGCAATTCTTCCAAAATCGGCAAGCATTTCCGCCTCGTTTTCATCACCCACATTCACGTGAATGGAAACACCGTCAGCGCCCAAGCGAAGAGCGTTTTCAACGGTATTTACAAGGACTTTTTTATTGGGCTTGGGAGAAAGCACGGATGAAGCGGAAAGGTGGAGAATCAATCCGATGTCTTTTCCATGGTGCCTGTGACCATATCTAGGTAGCCCCACATGTCCGATAACGGCATTTGCCCCACCTTCTGCAACCATGTTAACAGCCTGGGAAAGATTGATTAAGCCATCAATGGGGCCGACTGTTGCACCGTGATCCATGGGAACAACGACAACTTTCTTTGTATTTCTATTCATGATTCTTTCCATACGAATAGATTTCCCAATATTTATCATGCCACACTCCTTCAGTTAGACATCTATATATTGTAACCAGATTAATCGCTATGCACAATATATTGACAAAATGTCAATATATTGTGCGAGAGAATAACGTGAAATAAATATTCGTTTTAATTGAAAATTTAATGAATATCAACAGAAATCAGACTTACATGGCAGGTTTTGAAGAAGGTGCCCATGTTTTGTCGGGTTTATGGTTTGCGTAAAATAAGGCTGCCAGCAGAATAACCGGCTCCAAAAGAACAGATCATTCCGATATCACCGGATGTCAGCTTTTGATGATGAAGGTGAAAGGCGATTATCGATCCTGCAGATGCCGTATTTGCAAACTGATCGAGAACGATAGGCGCCTTTTCCTGCAAAACGTCCTTTTGAAAAAGCTGTTTGATGACCATCCGGTTCATATTGATATTGGCCTGATGCAGAAAGAAGAGCGCGACTGCTTCGGGTTCAATATCATGGTATGCCAGATGATCCTTGATATGGCTGACTGTCATTCCGCTCAATTCTTCAAAAACACGTTTGCCAGCCTGATGAAATAATTTGTCAGGCCCAAAAGGGTCCACATTGGCAGCCTGGGACAAATATCCAAAATTGGAGCGAATACTACTGGAATAGCGGGTCATGGACCGTGTGCTTAAAATATCAACGCGATTGTTGGAGGTGCAGGTTTCAGCTGTTTCCATAATAACGGCCGTGCTGACATCGCCAAAAATGAAATGACTCTGGCGGTCACGATAATTGACCTGGGGGGTTAGAATTTCAGGATTGATGATGAGGACACATCTGGCTGATCCGGCAGACAGGCAATCATAGGCGCGATTCAGGCCGAAGGTGGCAGCGGAGCACGCCATGAGCATATCAAATCCAAAGCCTTGTATGCCGAGATTCTGCTGAACCTCAATGGCGATGGCCGGATAGGCTCTTTGGGTATAGGTACATGATACGATCACCGCATCAATATCTTCAGGTGTTTTTCCGGCGGCTGCCATTGCTTTTTGGGCAGCATGTATGGCAATCTCTGCCTGATTGCTCAGTTCTTCTTCTTTTCTTTCTTGAATATCCGGGCATAACCGATCGATGTCCAGAATGCCTTTCTTGGTATAGGCATATCTCGATTTTATTCCAGATGCCTTTTCAATGAACTTTTCGCTGGATAGTGGTTTTTCTTCCATTGTTCCCGCAGCGATTTCAAGCATATGCATGATGTTGAATTTTTCTGCATATAAATTGTAGCTGGAGACAAGCTCCTCGTTTGTGATTGTATATTCAGGCACCCAGATACCTGTGCCGCTGATGACGATCTGTTTAGAATGTGTATATGTCATTTGGGAAAATCCTTGTAAATTTGATTTGAACATCATTCATCTGTTTACATAAAATGCATAGGCAACGAATCTGCCATCATGGCTTAAGCTTAGGTCAACAGGTGTTTTTAAATTGTTTAAAAAAACTTCAGGATAAAAAATACCGTTGGCCTGCCTGTTTTGTGTTATGGAGATTTCATCCTCTTTCCAGGAAAGATGGCTTTCCAGGCGTTTTTGAGCCATTTCTCTTACATACCTGGATTCGCGCTCGGAAGACCTGTCAAAGTCCGGTTCAGCCGAGCAATCTAATGTATGCACGCCATAAATAATTTCATGATCAGGGTTTGCCTCACCGGTAATGCCAATACAATGAACGAAGTCATTGTGAGTGTAAATGGCGACGGCTACATCACATACAGGCGTTTTAACAATTCCCGATAATTTTTTTCTACTATTCGTTTTATCGATGGAACAATTGTATCTCACAGGGATAGATGTAACAAAAGGGTTTAGCTTGCTGACAGCTTTATAGGCAGTTTCTTTGGCCGCCCAGAACGCCCATAATATTTTGTCCGGTTTGACAGACCGATAAACAACGTCTTGTTCTTCTGATGTCAAAATGCGTTTGACATAGCGTCTATCTTTACTCTTTCCTTGGGTATGAGGTGATGAAAGATCGATAATATCATTGCCGGCATGTTTCAAAATACGATTTCTCCATGGCAGCGAGTTTTCCTATGATTTGTTGAGCATAGTCTCTTTGCGCCTTAAGTCCTTTCGATTTAATTTCTATGTCTACGGTGTCAACAAACATAGAAAAGCATTCTTGAAATTGGGGGATATTGCTATATGAATTTTGCCGGTCACCACGAAGGTATAGGCAAAGGATCCGGCAATCAGGATTACAGCTCACAAGTCTGCCTACCCCATAAGAAACATTATCTGGTGCAATGCGACCGGTTCTTGAGCGTGTCCCTTCGGGAAAAATCATCAGGTTTTCGCCTTTTTCAAGAACATAGGAACATTTTGAAAAGAAGGACCGGATGGATTCTCGATTCCCCCCCCGAATCACAGGTATACATTTTAAAAGATAGCAGAGAAGAGTGAGCAGGATGTTTCGATTAAAATTCAGTTTTTCAGGCACATTCCAGGGTACCAGATTGTATTGCAAAATGAAACGGTAAATCGGAAACATGCCGTAGGACAGAATAAATGAATCCACCATTGTCAGGTGGTTTGCACATATAATCCAGGGGCCCGGATGTTCTTGGAAAACGTTTCCGATTTTTTTTCTAACGTCTTCTATATTCTTGATTCGATACCCCATAAGTTTGAACAGCATGGCCAACAAAGGGGCGGTTAAAAAAATGGAAAACCGCCCAACATAATGCTGAAATTGAATTCGAAACACTTCCCCTTGTGTCATGATCAGGCTTCGACCTCGCTGGTCTTTCGAATAACTACCCGAACCGCATCGCCGATGGTCTTTATAGAATCCGCATCATCGTCGTCTATTTCAATATCAAAGGCGTCTTCAGCTTTGATGATAATATCAACGAGGCGAGCAGAATTGACTTTCAGATCTTTGATGATGTTTGTTTCCGGCCGGGCTGTTTTAAGAAGCGAATTGTCTTTTACAAACTCTTCAATAATTCGGATGATTTCATTGAAAATTTCTTTTTCTTCCATGGTTTTTCTCCTTTACGGTGTTTGATAAAAAATAAATTTTAGCGCTGCCATTTTTTTAGAATCAGGCAGCTGTTGACATCGCCAAAACCAAAACTGGCTTTGGCGATGATATTGAGTTCAGGGTAAATGAAACATGATTGAACAATACTTTTTGAAAAAGGCGTGATGTCAGAATGCAAATCCTCACAATTGATGGAAGGATGCAAAAATCCCTTATTAATTTCGATCACCGCAGCTATGGTTTCTATGGCACCTGCCGCTCCCAGACAATGACCGATCATCGATTTTGTTGAGTTTATAAAAGGGAAATCAGAAGGGCCTCTTGACAAAGCCTCAGACCAGTTTGTAATTTCATATGGGTCTGCAAATGTGGCTGTCAAATGGCCGTTTATGGCGTCTATTTCATGAGAGGATATGTTGGCATCATGAATGGCAGATTGAATACAGCGCTGAACACCCGAAGGGCTTGGTGCAGTCATTGAACCACCGTTTCTGTGGCCACCGCAGTTTACGTGAATGCCAATAATTTCGGCCCAAATAGGTGCCTGTCTTTCTAAAGCAGTCTCAAGATCTTCCAGCACAATAACGCCTGCACCAGATCCGGGCACAAAACCGCATGCAGAAGCACTCATCGGCCGGGAACCGTTTTCAGGTGTATGATTAAATTTACTTGAAAGGACACGCATGGAATCGAATCCTCCCCAAGTATAGGGAGATGCACCTTCCGAACCCCCTGCAAGCATGCGTTTGGCAAGTCCTGAACGAATCCTTTGGGTTGCGTCAATAATCGCTTCCGTACCGGTGCTGCATGCGGATGAATTGGAGGTAACCTGATTGCCCAGCCCGAATATACCTGCAATTCTGGCGCTGATGCCGCTGTTCATCACTTGCTCGACGATACGACTTCCCATGCGCCGTGCTTTTCCCGCATTCACCATGGGAACGACTCTTTCAGCAATCGTTTCCATATCACCCACCCCGCAACCGATTATCGCGCCGGTATCCCAATCGGTTTCATCCTCATTTATCGATAAACCGGCATTTTGCCAGGCTTCCATGGCTGCTACACAGGCATATCCGATATTAAGGCTGGTATTCATCAATTCTTTGCTGGAAAAAAAAGTTTGAAGAATCGTATCAAAGTCTTTGGGTATACCGCCTATCCTGCAGGAAAAATTCAGTTCTTCCAGACGAGGAATGAAACGAATGCCTGAAAGCCCGGTTTTCAAGGCTTCTTCAAAATTGGAAATCCCGTTTGCGTTTGGGCTGATAACACCCAATCCGGTAATAACGACTCTCTTACTCATAATGATTTATCCCCGAACCTGTTAAAATACCCCGACAGATTAATGTCTCATCCAGATGGTGAATGCATACACTTGATCGCAATGTACCTTTTCTGAAAAAGAGTGTTTCGCCGGTGACCAAAACGGTTTGACCCGGTTTGACAATATCAAAGAACTCCACATCGTCAGCCAGAGAAAAGAGTGTTGTAATTTGATTGATGGCTTCTTTTTGCAGACCTTTTTTCAAAAGCAGAAAAATTCCCTGGGCTACAACACCGGATTGAGCCATGGTTTCAATTAAAATGACTCCGGGTGTAATTGGATTTCCCGGGAAATGGCCTTTGTAGAAATATTCATCTTCCTTGAATGTGTAGGATGAAATAATTTTTTTATCATCGACAAAAATAATATCATCAATAAACCGAAAAGGTGGTTTTTGGGGAATAAGCGACATGATCTCCGATAGTATTTTGTTCTCATCCACCATAAATGCCCCCATTCACATGAACAATACTGCCATGAATATAACTTCCCTTTGTGGCCAGAAAGGCCACGACTTCAGATACTTCTGAAGGATTCCCGATTCGCCCCAAAGGAATGGTTTCAATTATTTTTTGCTTAACGGAATCGGGCAAGTCACACGTCATTTTCGTATCGATAAATCCGGGCGCCACAGAATTGACCAATATATTCCGGCCGGCCACTTCACGAGCCAGCGATTTGGTCATCGCGTCTATCGAAGCCTTTTCCATGGTGTACGGTATCTGACCGGCATTACCGGTATGTGCGGTCACACTCGAGATGTTAATAATGCGCCCTGAGGGCTGACGGAGCATAAAAAGCCTTAAAATTCGCTTTGTAAGAAACCACGCACCTCTCATCACTGCTCGCTGATGATCGAAATCATCTATGGTCATGGCAATCATCATCTTATTCAGTGAATATCCGGCATTGTTGACGAGAACATCAACTCGGCCCGTCGTTTGTTTGATTATACTCAGCATGCCTTCGATCTGATCGATATCTGTGATATCAGCAGGAATCAAAAATCCCTTATTGTCTATTTCTGAAAGTATTTCTTGCGCTTTGGCTTCATCTTTTCTGTAGTTGATGCCGACAATAAATCCTTCTTCAGCCAAACTTTTGCAGCATGCTTCTCCAATACCACCCGTTCCTCCTGTAATAATGGCCACAGGACAGTTTTGAAATTTATTAAGCGGATCATTCATGTGTCAGAAGATTCCTTCTTCTATAAATAAATACAGTCGTTTTAAGCGGATCGTTGAATAATTCCGCCAATGGAGTTAACACTTCTCAATGGATAGTCGCTGTAGGATATATCGCGGAATAAACCGACTCTGGCATTCTTGACAGTAATGACATTCTCTCCATCAATATCTACACTTCCATTACCTATTGCAAGATAAGAACCTGAATTTTTCAGTTCACTATACCGGATAACATCTATTTCAAATCGGGCAACCTGATTAAAAGGTCTTATCTGCCCATTAAATGAGACACTATCGCAACCCAATGCTCTTCCTGAACCAAGTCCGCCCCTCCAGACACTGTAAAAACCCAGCAGTTGCCAAATGGCATCGAGCCCAAGGCATCCGGGTTGCACAGGATCTCCTGGAAAATGACACTGGAAGTACCATGCGTCCATACGAATATTCAATTCTGCTGTCATTTTTCCCCTATGGCCGCTTTTTTGCATGGATAATATCTTGTCAACCATAAGAAAGGGTGGAGAAGGCAGTTTTGCTTCAAAACCATCCGGAGGGTCACAGATAAGCCTTCCATATGAAAAAGCGATCAAGTCCTCTTTGTTAAATTCAGTTTGATTGACAAAGTCAGTATATTTCATCAGGAGTCCACTTTAAAATGTGTTCATTTAAGTTTCTATGATAAATCGAGAATACGCAGTAAATATACCACGGGTCACTATCCAATTCTCTCTCCCCCATCCACACAAATAAGAGATCCGTTTACCCATGCGGATTCGTCCATACAGAGAAGATAAATAACATTGGCGACATCTTCAGGGGTGGTTAACCGGCCGCATGGGTTCCTCAATCTGGCATTTGCCCGGATATGTGTGCTTCCGGGAATTGCCCGCAGGGCTGCGGTATCAGTCACACCTGCTTGGATTACGTTGGTTCTCACGCCATATGGCGCGTATTCGACAGCCATGCTTCTTGAAACTGATTCGAGAACAGCTTTTGCGGCTGAAACAGCAGCATAACTTCTCCATGCAATATGGTTGCCTTCGCTGGTCAAGCTCAATACTCTTGAATTTTCGGAAAATAAAGATTTCTGATGGATGTCTCTCACCCATTCGATAATATTATATCCCATGGCATGCAACGTTCTCGAAAAATCACTCTCATCCAGAAGCATATCATTTGCGTATTCTGGTTTACGAGACAATGTATAAAGTGGATCATGGCCCTCATCGAAAAGATTTTGTATCGTGTCGGCCAATGCGTTTTCATCTATATTGAGCGTTTCAGCCATTTTCTTTATTATGATTTCAGAAGCATCCGGCCGAACAAACGGTGCCATCAGTTTGAGGTTTCCAAAAGCAAGTGAGTGCAGAACCAGTCGGACCTTTCCATTGTCGGAAAGTTTGGCAGAAAGCGTGTCCAGTACTTGGTTCCTTCCTTCTGAAGAAAGGGCATCCAGGTTGAAAGTCAATACCGCGACACCGGTTTTTCGAAGAACTTCGAAGGACGGTTCTATATGCCTCATGCTGGCGCGACGATCTCTGTGAACAATGCAGATATTCATGCCATGATTTGCAAGTTTGTGTGCGGTTGCCAGGCCGAATCCACTAGAGCCGCCGATGATCAATGCCCAGTAGTTTTTATCAAATGAATACATGTGTTGCCTTATCTAAGAAATGGTTATCCGTTTGTGTGATGCCTTCAACAGATTTGAATCAGGTTTTACCGGAGTCAAAAGCCCTCATTGCATGAGACGCAGAAGTTATAGAAACACACGATATTCCTATTGTCTTGAAAAAGTTTCTCAATGGCCTGTTAGGGCCAATTTCATAGAAGACCTTTGCTTTTCCGGAAAGTAATTTCATATTGTCTCGCCAGTTGACAGTACCACTGATTTGCATGACAAGGTTTTTTATGATTTCCTCGCAATTGCCTGAATGAAATTGTCCTGTAAAATTGCATGTCACTTTGACAGCTTTATTTGATATCATTTTTTCCTTAGCACTGCGCAATACATCTAAAAATGACTCTTTTATCGTTGCCATAAATCGGCTATGAAATGGCGCACTGACATTTAAATTGACAAAGCGCACGTCATCTTTCTGTTCAAATAGTTCTGTAATATTTGTTATTGCCTCATTCATGTATTCAGTTTTTCCGCTGATCACAATCTGGTCGATCGAATTCACATTGGCGATATCCACAGGAAGCATTTGGATAGCGCGGCTGATCGATTTGAGATCAAGGTTATCTCCTATAACGGCAACCATCGCGCCGGTTTTTTCAGGAGAAGCATATTGCATGAGCTTTCCTCTGTGGTGAACAATCTTTAAAGTGTCAGAAAAAGGTAATACCCCTGCGGCAACCATAGCCGCATATTCACCCAGGCTATGGCCTCCAAAATAATCAGGCGTGAAATCGAACCTTTTCTGAATACCTGTAAACATTGCAATTTCTGTCGCTACAATTAAGGGCTGGGCGTATTCAGTGAGGTTCATTCTTTCATCTTCACTGAAACACATGTTTGACACATCCCATCCAAGCGCATCCGATGCTTCTTCATAAACAAGGCGGCTTTCCGGAAAATGGTCGTAAAAGTCACGACCCATGCCGGGACGCTGTGACCCCTGACCTGGAAAGATGACGGCCGATGCTTGTTTGCTCATGTGATTTCCTCCTTCTCATTTTAAAGTTTTTCTATACTTCAAAAGACATGCCACAACCAATAATAATAATTAATATATTGATTTTATAAGTTAAAAAAATATATTTCTTTTCTGTTTGACTTGCGAATAAAAAAACGGCTATCAAAGAATGTACGATCAGCATACAAAACATGTACATGACGTTCCATTCAATGCACCACAAAAGATCAGGCCATGATATCAAAAGAAAAACTTAATCATGAAGAAAGACAATTTTTTTCACTGGTAAGAGAAGCAACGGTCACCAATCCTTTTAGTGGCAGAAGGGATGAACTTGACCAATTACTATCGGAAAAGCCTCATTCTGATAATAGGGACATTACAATTAAAAACGTCATTAGCGAGATTAAACGCCGTATCAATATTCTCGATAACAGTGGTCGGGGAAATATAAACTGTTTTGATGGGACGGATAAAAGTCTTGCAGAAGCACTATTTTCGTTTGATTTTTTTTATACTTACAGAAAGGCATTCGATCAACTGATTGTTGACCAGATAAACACAGGAGACAAAACATTCAGGTTGCCATTTGCAAATGAGGCAAGAGAATTCCAAATTAAAAGAGGATTCAGTGAGGATGCCATCAAACTGCTTATCGAGGAATCTTATCAGTTCAGGAGATCATTTTATTTTATTGATCGAATGCTGGTGGGTAAAAGCAAGACCATGCAAAAATTACGGTTTGATATCTGGAATAATATATTTACCCACAATTTTCAACTTTACAGGGATTACCTGCGTAATCGCATGGAAGACTTTTCAACGTTGATTCTGGGAGAAACAGGTACCGGTAAGGGGGCTGTGGCATCTGCCATAGGCAGATCAGGGTACATTCCCTATGATATTAAAAAGAATCGATTTACAGAAAGTTTCACCAGTTCCTTTGTTTCAATCAATATTTCTCAGTTTCCTGAATCCTTGATCGAATCAGAGCTTTTTGGACACAAAAAAGGTGCATTTACAGGTGCGATTGAAAATTACGATGGTGTTTTTTCCCGTTGCATGCCCCATGGATCCATTTTATTGGATGAAATCGGAGAAATTTCACCCCATCTGCAAATAAAATTACTTCAGATTCTTCAGGAACGAATTTTTTACCCCGTGGGCAGCAGAAAAAAAGAACGATTTTCCGGACGTGTCATCGCTGCGACAAACCGATCCCTTAACGAACTCAGGAACAAAGGCATTTTCAGGGATGATTTCTATTATCGCTTAAGCTCGGATGTGATCATGGTTCCATCACTCAGGCAGCGTATTTGCGAAGATACCGGAGAACTTGATCATCTGATTCAGTTTATCATAAAAAGAATGGTTGGACGGGATTCTCCGGAGCTTGTGCAAATGGTTCGTCAGGTGATTGACAAACAATTGGGGCTGGACTACCCATGGCATGGCAACGTCAGAGAACTTGAACAGTGCGCAAGAAGGGTTCTTTTGAAACAGGAGTATATGGGCGATCAGAAAATCTATGGTTATGATCTCATGTCTCAACTGTTTTCAGGTATCGATAATGGCAATATTCCTGCCAATAAACTTCTTTCCGGCTACTGCCGTCTTCTTCATGATCGATACGCAACCATTGAGGAAGTGGCCAGACGCACCAAACTCGATCGCAGGACAGTTAACAAATATATAAAGGAATGGGAAAGTGGTGATGAGGAAGATTAAAAACAATCACTACAGGTGGAGAGAAAAAACTTACAGGGTTTCCCTGTCAAGGCTTCGATATTGAATAGCTTCGGATATATGTTCCGGAGAAATATCTGTTTTACCATCAAGGTCTGCAATCGTTCTTGATATTTTTAATATCCGGTTATACGCCCGGGCAGACAGACCCAACCGTTCCATGGCAGATAAAAGCAGATTTTGGCTGGTTGTATCAAGTTCGCAATATTTTTTAATATGTCTGTTGCTCATGCGGGAATTACAAATAACTTTTGACCGGTTGAATCGTTTCAACTGTATTTGCCGGGATGCCATAACCCGTTTTCTGATTTCAGCAGATGATTCCTCTTTGGACTGGTTCATTAACTTGTTATAGGGGACGGCAGGCACTTCCACATGAATATCTATCCGGTCAAGAAGGGGGCCGGATAGCTTGGCACGATACCTTTTGATTTGCGAAAGAGAGCAGGTGCATTCTTTGAAAGGCGATAGCATAAACCCGCAGGGACAGGGATTCATGGCCCCAACCAGCATGAAACTGGACGGGTAGGAAAGGGTTGTGGCCGCACGTGATATGGTCACATGGTGGTCTTCAAGCGGTTGTCTCAGTGCTTCCAGAACATTTTTTCTGAACTCGGGGAATTCATCAAGAAACAGAACACCATTATGGGCAAGACTGACTTCTCCCGGTTTAGGGATATGGCCACCTCCAATTAGCCCGGCATCTGATATGGTATGATGCGGTGCCCTAAATGGCCTTTGCGTTACCAGGGCTTCGTTTATGCCAAGTTTTCCAGAAACAGAAAATATCTTTGTTGTATCCATGGCTTCATCGATTATCATGGGTGGCATGATTGAAGAGAGACGCCTGGCAAGCATTGTTTTTCCAGTGCCTGGCGGTCCGATCATCAGGAGATTGTGAAAGCCGCTTACGGCAATTTCCAACGCACGTTTCACATGCTCCTGGCCAACGACATCTGAGAAATCAAGGGGGTCTTCAGATGATTTTTTAAATAGTTCCGATATATCTGTTTTTAAGGTTTCGATCGGATTCAGGCCTCTTAAGAAATCCACCACTTCTGAAAGGTGGCCTGCCGGATATACGGAAATATCCTGCACAACAGATGCTTCAGCCCCATTATCCCGAGGGACGATAATGCCAGTGCAATTTTTATTTTTTGCCATGATGGCAGCAGGGAGAGAGCCTCTTATGGGTTTTATAGTTCCATCAAGTGATAATTCTCCTATTATCAGATGCGTTTTAAAATAATCCGCAGGTACAGCACCTGTGGCTGCAAGAACGCCTATGGCAATGGGAAGATCAAATCCGGTACCTTCCTTCTTGATATCTGCAGGCGCAAGGTTTACCGTAATTCTATCCATAGGAAAGGAATAACCGGAATTTTTTATGGCAGACTTGACCCGCTCTTTGCTCTCTTTGACTGAAGTCTCAGGAAGTCCCACAATATTAAAGACCGGTAACCCGGATGACACATCTACTTCCACATCTATTTTGTGGGCATCCACACCGATAACTGAACTGCTAAGAACTTTTGCCAGCAAATTGTCACTCCTGGTTTTTTTACCCTGATGTCAGAAAAAGTTGAGTGCGCCGTAATATCAGAATCATCAGGCTGTCATTATCACCGTTACATTTCCAGCTTAAAAAACTGGGCTGAGTCGTTGATTGCATCGGGTTTCTGCGTATATTCCGTTGGTATGGTTCCTTCCTTGAAACATTCGAATATCGTTTTTTGGGATTCCGGAATAGGCAGGAGGCCGGTTTCTGCATCAATTTTTGAGAAAACAACACCTTCGGGTACTTGAAAGACTCTGACAGGCTTGTCTTTTAATATTTCTTTCATAAATTCAATCCATATAGGACTGGCGGCTCTGGAACCGGTTTCGCCTTTGCCCAAAGGCCCCTCTTCATCAAATCCAACCCAGGTCCCTGTGACATAACGAGGCGTGTATCCAACAAACCAGGCATCATGCAGATTATTAGTGGTTCCGGTTTTTCCGGCCACCGGCCTGTTGAGTTCCTTTGCACGATGTCCGGTGCCTTGTTTAACCACACTTTCCAAAAGGCTTGTCATGATATAGGCGGTATTTTTTTCAATGACTTTTTCTTTTTTTTGTATGTTCTCTTCAAGAATATTACCATCCCGGTCCAGAATTTTTGTTATAAAAATCGGTTCAACAAGGTACCCCAGATTATCGAAAACAGAATAGGCTCTCACAATTTCAAGAAGAGACATGCCCGAAGACCCCAGGGCAATGGAAAGATCCCGGCTGATAGTTGATGTGATGCCGAGTTTTCTCGCATAATCGATCACATAATCGATGCCAATATCCATCAGAATTTTAATGGTGACGACATTTCTTGATTTGGCCATCGCTTCCCTCATTAAGGTGGGGCCATAAAACTGGTTGGCATAATTTTTCGGTTTCCAGATAAAATCTCTTTCAGCATCCTCAAAGATGACCGGCGAATCGATAATTACGGTTGCGGGCGTATATCCTTTGTCAAGCGCAGCGGCATATACAATGGGTTTGAAAGCCGATCCGGGCTGCCTGCGTGCTTGAATGGCCCGGTTAAATTCACTGTCTTTAAAATCTTTTCCGCCTACCATTGCTTTAACATATCCGGTTTCCGCTTCCATCATGAGCAGTGCAGCTTGAACGGCTGGTTCCTGTTCGAGTGAAAGCACCCAGAGATCTTCATCTTCCATTTTGCTCAGGATTTTAACCTGGATGACATCATCGACATGAAGGGCGTCCCCGGGCTTTGAAATCTTGAATTCCCACGGGGCGACCTCCGGGTTTGGTTTTCGGGCCCATTTCATGGTATCAAACATGATTTTGCCATAAGCACTTCCCATTCTTACCAGCGTATATTTTTCCGCATCATTCACTTCAATAACAACACCCTCAATAACCCGCCCTTCTTCAAGCGGTGTTTCGTCGATAGCCTCCTGAACGGTTTTTGAAAAGGTTTCCATGTCTTCGGGTTGGATTGTTTTTAGCGGGCCTCTGTACCCCTGACGTTTATCAACCGCATGCAATCCATCTAAAACGGCCTCAAGACCAATTTTCTGAATTTCAATATTGACTGCCGTAAATATCTGAAGGCCTCCGGTATAAAGCATTTCCGCACCATATTTTTTTTCCACATATCTCCTGGCATGTTCGGTATAGTAAGGTACTTTTTCAATGAACCAGTTCTTTCTGGGTTTTATATCGAGGGGCGTGTTGATCGCTTCTGTGGCTTGAAGATTGGTGATATATTCTTCTTCTTCCATACGGATCAATACATAAATCTGACGTTGTTTGGCCCTTTCCGGATGCCTAAAAGGAGAATACCTGCTGGGTGCCTGGGGAAGTCCTGCAAGCATGGCACACTCTGCCAGGTTGATCTCCTTTACTGTTTTACCGAAATAGTTTTCAGCCGCGGCTTCTATGCCATAGGCGCCATGACCCAGATAAATCTGATTCAGGTAAAGGTAGAGAATTTCTTCCTTGGAGAATGTTTTATCCAGTCTGTATGCCAAAATAGCTTCTTTCAGTTTTCTTTCATAGCTTCTCTCAGGCGTCAGGAAAAATGATTTGGTGACCTGCTGGGTTATGGTGCTTCCTCCCTGAACAACTGTGCCAGCTTCGATATTTTTGAAAAATGCTCTGAATATACTTAAAAAGTCGATCCCCTTGTGCTGAAAAAATCTTGAATCTTCAGCTGCGATAAATGCCTCGATAAGCATTTCAGGCATTTCACCCAGAGGCACAACAATGCGACGTTCCTTGTAAAATTCTGCGATTTTTCTTTCGTCATCTGAATATACGGTTGTTATGGTTGGGGGGCGGTAGTCCTTAAGTGTGGATATTTTGGGGAGTTCCTTACTTACGTATAAATAAATACACGAGAAGCCTACGATTGCGGAAATGGCAGCCAGAATAATCAACCAGCCAAAAAGTTTTAATATTCTGGACAAGATGCCCCCATTTTTTCGTCTGGCCCGTTTTTTTAGGACCTGGGACTTGCTTTTCTGTTTTGGCATATGAATTACCTGGAACGCAGTTGGTATTTAAGGTTTCTTTTTGGTTAATACAATAAAACAGCCTAAATTTATTTAAAAATCTATGTATCAGACATTGTGTTTTAAGGCAAGGAGCTAAATGCCGGAATTTAGACACGCACTAATATTTCGGCCATTTTAAGCATTGTATTTAAAAAAAAATTGACTTTGCATTATTGAGTGAATATTATTTAAGGTTTAGTTTTGTAATTCAGTATAATGCCTGAAAGGTTTTTATTGAGTAACCCATAATGATGATACGGTTTTTTAGCGGTGGATAGATGACGATAAAACTAGATTTTTCAAAATTCGATGGTTTATTACCTGTTGTGACCCAGGATTTTTCATCCAATGAAGTCCTGATGGTCGCTTTTATGAATGAAGATGCCTGGGAAATGACACTGGCTTCCGGAAAAGCGACATATTTCAGCCGGTCAAGAAAAAAATTGTGGGTCAAAGGTGGGACCTCGGGACATGAGCAGATCGTAAAGGAAATCCGAATCGATTGCGACAACGATACGGTCCTTTTAAAGGTTGTGCAAAAAGGGGATGCTGCCTGCCATGAAGGCTACCGGAGTTGTTTTTACAGAAAAGTGGAAAATGGCAAAGCAGAAATCGTTGAAACACCGGTTTTTGATCCAAGGGAGGTATATAAAAAATGACTAGCAAATTGAGATTGGGAATTCCAAAAGGAAGTCTTCAGAATGCAACGATTGATCTTTTCAAGAAATCCGGCTGGAAAATTTCCGTAAGCGGCAGAAGCTATTTCCCCCAGATCAATGACGATTCAATAGAATGTGCCCTTTGCCGGGCTCAGGAAATGGCGCTGAATGTGGAAACCGGAACACTTGATGTGGGACTGACCGGTATGGACTGGATTGCAGAGCACCAGTCCAATGTGCATGTCGTAACCGATCTGGTTTACTCTAAAGTAAGCGCCAAACCGGCCAGATGGGTTTTAGCTGTGGCCTATGATTCCCCTGTCAAGAAACTGGCGGATCTGGAAGGAAAAACCATTTCCACCGAACTCGTCAATTTTACAAAACGGTATTTCGATAACCTTGGAATCAACGTCAAGGTCAAGTTTTCATGGGGAGCTACAGAAGCAAAAGTCGTCTCCGGCCTTGCAGACGCAATCGTTGAAATTACAGAAACGGAAAGCACGATAAAAGCTCACGGATTGCGTGTGATTCACGAGTTGATGAAGACCAATACGCAATTGATCGCCAATCACGACGCCTGGAAAAATCCTGCAAAAAGAGACAAGATAGAGCAGATTGCCCTGCTTTTGAAAGGGGCGCTTTTGGCTGGTAAAATGGTTGGCCTTAAAATGAATGTTAAACAGAAGGATCTTGAAAAAATTGTATCTGGCCTGCCATGCCTTAATGCACCGACCGTAGCCAATTTATATCAGTCAGACTGGGTGTCTGTGGAGACGATTGTTGATCAGGACGTTGTAAGAGATCTGATCCCTGACCTTATCAAACGGGGTGCTGAAGGAATTATCGAGTATTCTTTGAATAAAGTCATCTGATAAGGCCAGACAAAAAAGGATGCCTATAAAATTTGAATTATTCATGCCAGGATGAAATTATGGTTACCAAGCGTGCATCTGAAATAAAACCATTTATCGTGATGGAGGTTCTTGAAAAAGCCAATGCCATGGAAAGAGAAGGCATTAACGTCATCCACATGGAAGTGGGAGAACCGGATTTTGATACACCGCAGTGTATTAAGGATGCCGTAAAAAAAGCCGTAGAAGATGGATACACCCATTACACGCACAGCCTGGGTGATTTCGAACTGAGGAAGGCGATTTCAAATCATTACAAAACCACATATCATGCAATGTGCAGTCCGGATCGGATCGTGGTTACATCCGGAACGTCTCCAGCCATGTTTTTGCTGTTTTCCGCATTGATTGAAGAAGATGATGAAGTGATTCTTTCCGACCCTCACTATGCATGCTATCCGAATTTCATCAATTACATGGGGGGGAAGCCGGTTAAGGTAACGGTGCATGCGGAAGATGGATTCCAACTCGACCTTGATGCCGTCAAAAAAAAGATTACAAAAAAGACAAAAGCGATCCTGGTTAACTCTCCTTCCAATCCAACCGGAAATCATTTATCAAAAGAGAGATTGAAAGCGATCGCGGAGCTGGCGGAAGCGGCTCACCTGCATGTGATTTCAGATGAAATATACCACGGCCTGACCTATGAAGGGCAGGATCACTCCATTCTCGAGTTTACAGATAGAGCATTTGTCCTGAACGGGTTTTCGAAATTATATGCAATGACAGGTTTACGGCTGGGGTATCTGATGGCGCCGACGGAATTTATTCGGCCCATGCAGAAACTTCACCAGAATTTTTTTATTTCAGCCAATTCGGCTGTCCAGATTGCCGGTATTACGGCATTGGAAAAAGCAGGTGATGATATCTTAAGAATGAGAGGCATCTACAACGAAAGGCGGTTGTTTCTTATTCAACGTCTGAAGGAACTCGGGTTTAAAATTCCCAAAGAGCCTACAGGCGCATTTTACGTGTTTGCAAACGCAAAACATCTGTCAGGAAACTCTCTGAAACTCGCCTTTGATATTCTTGAAAAGGCCCATTTGGGCGTTACACCGGGGATTGATTTTGGGGATAATGGAGAAGGTTACCTTCGTTTTTCATATGCTAACTCCATCGAGAATTTAAGAGAAGGAATGAACAGATTGGAGGCATACCTTAAAAATGAATATCATATCGGCTGATTTCATTACAAGTGCTGTAAATCCCACTCAGTACCCTTTACCTGAATTGCCGGAAATCGCATTTGCCGGCAGATCAAATGTGGGAAAATCATCTCTCATCAATACGCTTGTCAACAGAAAACATCTTGTCAAGACAGGTTCGACTCCCGGAAAAACACAGCTTATCAATTTCTTCCAGATTAACCATTCTTATTCTTTTGTAGATCTGCCGGGATTCGGTTATGCGAAAGTCCCTAAAAGCGTAAAAAAAAATTGGGCCTTGATGATAGAGACCTATCTTTCAAAAAGAGAACAGTTAAAAGGTGTTGTGCTGCTTGTGGATATAAGAAGGGAATCTCCAAGCCAGGCGGAAAAAGATCTTGTTAACTGGCTGGATCAGTGCCGTATTCCCAGAATTGTCGTATTGACAAAGGCAGACAAGTTTTCCACAAACAAAAGAGTACATCATCATCATAATTTTGCAAAAGCCTTTGAAATGAACCCCTCAGATGTGGTGGTGTTTTCGTCAAAAACAAAAATGGGAAGGGACCGATTGTGGGAAGAGATAATAAAACTCTGCCAGGTTCCGGAAGATGAATTCCAGGGAGGAAGCTGTGACTGACAAGATATCGGGAAAATCAGTTTTCAAATCGGGATTTGTGGGGATTGTTGGTGCGCCTAATGCCGGGAAGTCAACGCTTTTAAACAAAATACTCGGGGAAAAGATATCAATTACATCTCAAAAGCCCCAGACAACCCGAAATCGTATTTTAGGGGTTGTGCATCGCGCTTCCGCTCAAATCGTTTTTATTGATACGCCTGGAATCCATAAGGCAGGTGGCCTCCTGAATGAAAAAATGGTTGAGACTGCGATTTCCACCATTTCAGATGTGGATCTGATCCTTTTCATGATTGATGCTGCAGCGCCTCAGGAAAAATCAGAAACCTTGATTCTAAAAACATTGAAAAGCCAAAGCAAACCGGTCATTCTCGCTATAAACAAGACCGATCTGATTAAAAAACATCTTCTTCTGCCCTTAATTGACAAATGGGCGGATCAATATGAATTTGAAAGCATTCTGCCTATTTCAGCCAGACATGGTGATCAGGTAGACATTCTTTTTGAAAAAATGGAACAGTGTCTTCCAGAAGGGCCTCCTTTTTATCCGGAAGATACGATGACCGATCTGACGGAGCGATTTATCGTTGCTGAAATGATACGGGAGAAAGTATTCAGGCTGACTGGCCAGGAAATACCCTATGCAATTGCTGTGACCATAGAGTCATTTTCTGTGAAAAATAGAAGAACAGATATTCATGCATGCATTCATGTGGAAAGAGACTCTCAAAAGGGCATCATTATTGGAAAAGGTGGTGCAAAGCTCAAACAGATTGGACAGGATGCCAGGCTTGAAATAGAGAGATTCTTAGACTCCAAAGTATTTTTAAAGCTGTTCGTCAGGGTCCAGAAGAATTGGAGCCAGGATACACGCGCTTTGCAGAAATTCGGGTATTGATTCAGATGAAATCATTTGATCTATACGGAGAAGAAGATTTAAAAAAAGAGAAGGGAAAAGCCAGAGAGCTTCGCCATTCCCAATGGTGGAAAAGGAAGTGTTCAAAAGGTGTTTGCCATTATTGCGGTCAGCCTGCGAAACCCAGCGAACTGACCATGGACCACATTGTACCGCTTGCAAAAGGTGGGAAAAGCACCAAGGGAAATGTGGTACCTGCCTGTAAAACCTGTAATACCCGGAAAAAATCACTGCTTCCCATGGAATGGGACCAATACCTGAATCGTGCCGGATATCAGGAATACTGATGCCTGCATGAATACAAGGTAATGGCACTCAAACATGATTTTATTCGGTAAGACTCATGGATTCAATTCTCTGGCAAAGTCTGTGAACAGTCTGTGCATGCCATTCTCCCTTGCCGGAAAAGGTGGGGAATTCTTCTTTGGCCAGAAACTGGGCTATTGTATGATACGTTTCGCCTTCATTTCTCATTTTTTCAATAATTTCAAGCATCATTTTTCTGTCTGAGGCATTTGGTTTTTTTGATGTGCTGATCTTGAAATTTGATGACTCAACTGGTTGTGTGACAACATATGAAGGGAAGGTGCTCGCGTCTCTGGAAATGCCTGAGGTCATTTTTTCGAGAAAAGAGGCCATTTGCCCGAGAACTGCCGCTTTTTTCTCTATGGCGCTAACTTTTCTCTCCTGGGCATAAATTGTCTGCTGTTGATTTTCGCTGATATCTTCTAGAAGATTCTTTATGGACTCAAGTGTTTCGGATATTTGAGCATTTGGTTTTTTATATGATCTGGTTCGCCTGTCTGAGCCGGTTCTTTTTTCAAGAGTTGGAAATGAGTTGTTTTCGTGATAGTTACGACGGGGTTTGTGGAATTTTTTATCCATGCTGTTGTTTCGGATTGTGTGAAGAAAATCGCTCATTTAATCTCCTTGAAAAAATCGGTTGGATAATGATTATCCAACCGGTTATTTGAGACTGGTTAAAATCGTTTTGATTTGACTTTATTTTTCCTGTAAAATAGCAAAAGAGAAAATTGATTATCAGACATCCGCCAGATTGTCAAACGTAAAAGGCCTGCGAATTGGAATTTGGCACAATCATTGGTGCTCGTGGTATGGTCAATTTTTTTTGGAAACCGGCAATTCCAAAAATATTTTAAAAGTGGCAATCAGGGATTGATCCTGTATGGAAACAGTTATATGACCTATTTACGAAAGTTAATAGGGATATGATTTTAATAAGTGTTTAAAATTTTTTAAATTTTTAAAGCGCCTGCCAGACGGCCGCATGGCGCTGTTCGATCTGAACGACAGGGGAGCAGTTGTGTTTAGTATAGCAAAATGGATTCAATGTGGAGCCGTTTTTATGGCGGCTCTGATACTTGGGAAATGGTTTGACAGTGAGCGGAAAAAGCTGATGGCCCAGAGAAAACCATGGTATGCCCCATGGCTTTCCATTCCGGGAATATTGATTATTCTCATTATTTGTATGTTTTTAGCAATCAGACAGTTTTTCTCGGTTGGCATGTAAAATTGACATTGGTATAAAATCTTTAATGAAGGAAAAAGATATGTCAGCAATAAAAAATGATAATGTGCCCTATACGATTGATCGTCCGGAGGCAGTTAAAGCGGATGTACTTGAAACGATTGACTATCAGTATCACGGGAAAAGAAGTATTGACATTACGATTGAGCAGCCTGAATACACATCCGTATGTCCGATGACAGGACTTCCGGATGTGGGCAGTATCATTATCACCTACAGACCTGATTTGAAAATCGTGGAATTGAAATCATTAAAATACTATCTGCTTCAATACCGGAGTGTGGGCATTTTTTATGAACATGTTGTGAATAAAATTCTTGAGGATCTGACAGCGGTCCTTGAACCTTTAAAGCTTGAAGTAACCGGGAGCTTTAGGGCAAGAGGCGGCATCACATCTGTTGTGAAAGCTGCCTACGAAAGACAATTCTGATGGTTTGATGAAAAATGAATGCGTGTAGGCGTTCTCTTGTTCTGGTGCGCAATTTTTTTCAGACGTCATGGAAGCTTCCAGCGTTTGAGATAGTCTGCAACTTCTGGGAACTATATGTTCCCAGGGGTTTGTTTTCCATGAAAAATTTCTCCCTTGGCATGCCTCTTATGTTCACTAGAAGTACCATATAAAGGGATCAAGTTAAGAACCAAAGCCGGCGGTCGTAATAAAGCAGCCTCCTCCACCGCCATCGTCCGATTTATTGCCACCTGGCTCGGTGAGGTTGAAGGTCGCGGTGCAGGTTGTATCCGCATCCATGGTCAGGGAATCGCCGGAGCAGTCTCCGCTCCAACCGGCAAAAGAAGAACCTGAATCAGCTGTTGCCGTCAGGGTCACCGTTGTCCCGGAAATGTACAGTTCCGTGCAATCTTCACCGCAGTCTATTCCTGTCGGAGAACTGGTTACCGTTCCGGCGCCGGTACCGTCCCTTGTCATGCTGAGGGTGCGCCCGTAAGCCATGTCCTTTAGCGTGCTCAGCGAATCGTCCGCTGCATCGATCTCTTCTTCAGTGCTGGTCAAGATCGTCACCTTATCCTCATCGTAAGGGATTATTCCAGTCTCTCCTGCACTCACAGATCCGATACCCGAGGTGTCCCCTTCCAGATATATATCAACCTCCCCCTCGCGTGTGGTGATGAAGGTTTGGCCGGCATTATCCGTAAAAATTCGTACTGCGGAATTTAATCGCATGAATTTTGTTCTCTGATAGGTGTTGGCCGTCCCGATGATTTCCACAACTTCCTTGACCGCCATTGCAGGGCCCAGGACAGGTATGGCTTTTTCAACGGCTTTTTCAACGGACTGTCCCTTGATCCATTCTGTGAGATTTCTCCAGTAGGTCCAGCCTGTAAAGCTTTCACTGCCGCGTTTACCGATTTCAATTGAATACGTGCCGGGAGAATCTGAACTCAAACCTACGGAACCGATAACGCCATCTAAAAAATTGGCACTGATAACCAACCAGTATGGTTCCAGTGTCTTGTCGGCCCGATAGGCATCTTCACATGACGAACACTGCACGGGACTGAAGTCACGTGCATCCAGATTGATTTTTGTGCCACCCGTCAACCGGAGATCATCAACCCCGTGTAAAAGAGTGACATCGTAATTGCCTAACCAGCGGCTGGCATCTTCTAAAGTCACCCTTTTGGTAAAATCGTTTGCCGCGGTCCTGTATTCCGAATACGGCTGCGTTCTATCACTTGCATGGGGCAGCAGGGCATTGACCGCGGTGCAGTCTATAGTACCGGGCTTGCAGCCGGGACGTTCAACGACATGAATTGATCTCAGGTTGGCGATACGGTCCAGAGAGACGTCGAGTTTGGCATTCACTGCAAAGGGTGTGTCTGTTTCAATTCTGATCGGCAGAATGATCGGAGCGCCAGGCGTGGGCCAGTATTGAACAGCTAGATTTGAAGCCATCTTGCCGAAATTCAAAAAGAAATCCGCTTTCAGCCTGCCATCCCGGTCGGTGGCACATTCGATGAGCGTCGTTCCCTGGTACTCTTTTGCTTCCTGATTTTCTCGGTAATAATGATTTAACAGGATGTCAAAGGGGTTACTCTGCAGTTTCGTTCCATTACCGATTGTGAATCCCTGCTGTGCTGCATCCATATAGACTTTTACATCTTTTGTTGAGAGTGCGGGTTCTTGGGAAGGGAACAGGTCGGTGAAGCGGTAACTGATCTTGATTCCGGCATCAAGATCATAGCTGCAAGATACTTTGACCCTCTCCGAAACGGTGAAAAGATAAGTTTGGGTGTCAGTTCCACCTTTGCCGTCCTCCATGCTGATCTTGACGGAGTAGCTTCCCGGAGGCAGCGGAGAGAGGGTGCAACTTGAACCACTGCAGAGAGCAAGCCTGCTGCTGATGTCTCCTGTAGGTCCGGACAGTTCTGACCAGGTGTAGGAAAGCGAGTCCCCGTCGGAATCAGTGGCATTGACTGTGATCGTGATGTCATCAGCGTTATTTGGCTCTTTTGGCTCGTTGGTCACCTTTGTTATTGATGGGGAGGTGTTACCGCCTGAGGCGTTCACATTGAAGGCACCCAGATCCGAGTATGCGCTTGACACACCGCCCTCGTGCCAGGCAACAGCCACCATGGCGTTATCGCTTTTTGCAGACAGGCTGAGGCAGATACTGGCAATGCCTGTATCCGTATTTACATAACTGGTTTGAATTGTGCCGGAGATGTCGCCGGAGACGAACTGGTAGTATCCACTCGCGCGGCCAGTGATAGTAAGGCAGAAGGAGTCTTTGTCAACCTGGACGGCCGAGTCAGGATCAGTTATGCATTGTCCTTCTATTTCTATCTGTATGGGGTTTGAATATGTTCCGAAATTCCAGCAGGCTTCCGCACCTGTGTGCATGAAGGCCGACATTAGACATATAACTGCCAAAAGTGCACTTGTTTTAAACATTTCATGTATCTCCTATGATAAATTAATTTATCATACACCTCCGCCAATTGGCAACAGGTATTCTCCATGGCGAGCCGGTATTATCTCAAAGAAGGTGTTCAATCCAATTAAGAGAACTCCAAAAACTCATGACAGGTTAGCCCTGAATGTTTCAATCAGGTTTTTCGCCTCGTCCAACGTTGAAAGGGTTGTCAGGGACTTTCTGAATTCACTGCACCCGGGAAGACCTTTGACAAACCACGACAGGCGGCTTCTCATCATTTTACATCCGGTGATCTCTCCAATATACGAAATGGAAGCTTCAAGATAACGGTTCATGATGGCGAATCGGGTATCGAGATCCGGTTCGCTAAAATTCTCGCCATGTACAAGAGAATTGATGCCATTGAAAATCATGGGATTCCCGATGGCAGATCTTCCTACCATCACACCGTCGCAGCCGGTTTGGCGGATCATGTCAAGAGCCGTTTCCGGCGTTGTAATATCGCCATTTCCGATCACCGGTATGCGGCTTAATTTCTTTATTTTTGAAATCATGGACCAGTCCGCTTGCCCCCGAAATCCCTGGGTGGCGGTTCTCGGGTGAATCGTGATGGCATCTACACCCGTATCTTCCGCAATTTTAAGAAGTTGAACGGCCTGATCCCCGCTTGAATCCCACCCGGTCCGGATTTTGATAGTCAACGGAATTTGAATCGCCTTACGAACCTCTTTTAAAATATTCAAGGCCAGGTCCGGCGTCCTCATCAGAGCTACGCCTGCACCTGTTTTCGTGACCTTCCTGACAGAGCAGCCAAAGTTGATATCCAGAATATCCGCACCTGATGATTCAATCATCCTTGCGGCCTCTGCCATAATGGACGGTTTTGACCCGAATATCTGAACCGAAAGTGGTTTTTCGTCAGGCAGGCTGTCCAGGAGATGGAGGGTTTTGGGCGACTTGTAGACAAGGCCGTTTGCACTGATCATTTCCGAGCAAACAAGTGCACAACCTGCTTCTTTTGCAATGAGCCGGAAAGGCAGATTGGTAATGCCCGCAAGGGGCGCCATTACTGTTTGTCCATTTAGGGATACAGAACCGATTTCTAACATATATTTCATCCATCCAACTATTGTTTGCATTGCCGAAATCAAAGGCTGCATGTTATATCGATTTATGATGATGCCAGTCAACATGAATTTCGTCAAGGTGTGTAACCCTGAGGTAAAAAGTGGCTGATCAACCCAAAATCATATCTGCAAGCAGAAGAACCGATATCCCTGCGTTTTATGCAAGCTGGTTCATGAACCGGATACGGGAAGGCTTTGCCATTTATCCCAATCCCATGTTTCCTTATAAAAAACACCAGGTTGATTTACGCCCTTCTGCAGTTAACGGCATCGTGTTCTGGACCCGTTATCCCGCACCCATGCTGCCTTATCTTGCCGAACTCGATGCCCGGGGGTATTCGTATTATTTTTTGGTCAGCATCCTGAATTATCCAAGAGATATTGAACCCCATACCCCTTCAATAAAAAAAACAATCGACGCGGTGAGAATGCTTTCGGAAAAAATTGGAAAGCATCGTGTGATCTGGCGGTATGATCCTTTAATTTTAACCCAAGGCAAAATAGATGATAACTGGCATATCCACAATTTCTCCTGGCTACTTGGAAATCTTTGGGATGTGACCGAAAAGGTGATCATAAGCATCATCGACCCTTATCAAAAAACAGTTGAAGATTTGGGTGACGGGGCCAAGGGGATTTCCTATCAACCTTCTGATTATCATAAACTGTTAATGGACATGTCAAAACTGACCCAAAAAGCGGGAATACGCATTCAAAGCTGTGCAGAGTTCGATATGGGTGTTCCTGGAATCATAGCGGGAGGATGTGTGGATGCCGGGTTAATTGAAACGATATCCGGATTGAAGACTTCGAAACAAAAGCACGTGCAGCGGAAAGGCTGCCTCTGCCAGAAAAGTGTCGATATCGGTGTGAACAATACGTGCCTATTCGGCTGCAGGTATTGTTATGCCACATCTTCTTATCAGACAGCCCAATACAACCAAAAGCGTCATGACCCCAAGGCACCGTCCATCGCTGACAATCCCGGATTTAACCAGTACAGAAAGCATAAAGGATTCTCTCAAAAATGACGTCTCATTTTTGAGAGAATACCGACAGGTAAATAACTTGACAAAATTTATCGTAAATGATTATAGTTGATCATTCTAAACATAGATCATAATTAAAAACATATTATTTGTTTTGGAACTGAAATTCGGTGAGTCACCAGCCTGACGGTCAGGCAGTGCCTTAACCTTTATGCTTTGGAGGAGAGAGGTCATGAATAAAACCGATAAGAGCCGTTTGGGATTCATTGTCATTTGTATTATCTCGATCTTTATAACTGCAGGATGTGATATGTTTAACAAACCTGCGTCTCCTGTGCCTGAGGCATTAAAAGAAAGGGCACCTCTCGATTTTAGTCAGGAAGACGTAGACAATCTGGTGATGATGTCACAGGAGTCTGTTTATTTACAAGCGCCCCGCGATAATGGCGAACCGCCCGAAGTCTGCGATTATGTGAAATTTTTACGATTTAAATTAAGGAGTTCCACTTATGACCCTGCCGATGAAAGCACATATGAAGAAACTGATGCCTTTTTTCTGATGGTCCCAGGCGTTATCGAAGGGGCGAATGCATTTGAGTATATGGCGAGGAATCTGGTTTATATGGCAAAAACCAATAATAATCTGAACGTTGAAGTCTGGGCCATGGACAGAAGAGCGAACTGCCTTGAAGATACATCTCCCGAACCTTTCCTGGACCAGATTTTTTATGATGGTCAGTTTGAAGGCAAAACGTATGAAACACTTCAGGAAAAACATGATGCCTGTGTGGATCTTCTTCTGGGATATTACTATTATGACCATCCCCTGCCGGATGGTAACAAATTTCACGGATTCTTGAAAAACAAAGAAGTCCCCTTTCTGTCGGATTTTGGCCTGAAAATGAATACGGAAAGCATGTTTAAAATTATTCAGGAAATGGTACCGGATATTGCCATAAGACAGAAAAAGGTGTTTGTAGGCGGACACTCTCTGGGAGGCATTCATACGTCTGTATTCGCAGGTTGGGATCTGGATGGGAACCCGGATACTTTGGATGATGCGGGCTATATGAATTGCGCCGGTATCTTTGCTCTTGACTCCATTGTCACACCCACATCTGAAATTTTTGAAAACGTCATGGCTGATTCGGTTCCTCTTGATATTCTGGCACTGACGGAAGATCTGACTGAAACCGCTTACGTGGGTATCGTCGATATGCTCAGAAAAGAATGGATACCACCGATTTTGCCAGCGCCTTTTTTTGATGCAGAGGTGATGGCCATCACGGAAATTTTAGGGAAACTTGCCGCCTGGTTTCCGGATATGGAAGCAACGGCGATAAAAGACATTCCCATGAGCACAAATTTGCGTGCGACCACCCAATTGATGCATTCCAGAACCCTTCGTCAGTTTTTGAACTATCACCCGGATATCAGACATTTCAGGTATACGTATGAAGCCCTTCTGGGCGTATTTTTTGATGATAACTTTTCACCTGTAACGATTATTCAAACCAGTATGGGAAATCTTACAGGCGGCCCGGTTGTGGTAAAGGAATTCCCCATTCCCGAGGATATTCGGGCCATAGAAGAATACAGATTCGCTTTGAATATGCTGGGATCTGCCACGCCGTTATTCATACCTGCAGATGATGCCATGGTGGATGAGGAAGGAAATGGCCCATTATATTCGTGGGCGGATTTTGATGAAATCGGAAATGCAGATGACCCATTATATGAAGATACAAAAGGAGAAGTCCTCTACAGCAAAATGGAAAGTGAGCTTTCAGATATCAAAGACTTCGCCAGAGCCTCTCATATCGGCCCCTCAAATCTGACCGAGTGGTACTTCCCCACACGTCCGGTCATTGATATTATGGCGGCCACTTTTTCTTATGGCCCCAAGTACGGCATCAATTTTATTCATAAAGACATGGTCGGCATCCTGCCAAAAATAGAATTCGTAGGCAGCGAAGGTGCGTTCCCGGCAGATATCATCGATTGGGCTGCGCCCAATGACGATTCCCGGCATGTCGTTACGGGCATGAACCACATGGACCCCATGTTCATGTCTGCCAATACCTCTTTACGAAGAGAAAATGAAATCATTCAGCCTCTGATCGACTTTGCCAGGGAAACGATAGCAGATCAGGATTGAGTGGGACAGATTGGAAAACGAACGGATCAGTTTTTTTTCAGGAAATAGTTGATTCGTTCGTTTTTTAAAACAGAGTATATGGAAAGAGATCGGAATCTGATTATTGTCGTTATCATTTCAAATGGTATTAGTTTCTTTTCAAAATTAAAAACGTCACATCATCGGTACAGGTGAAATTATCAAGCGCTTTAAGTATTTCCGATTTGGTGGTTTCTGTGGACTGCGCCCCTGTATCTAATAAAATGGCTTCAAGTCTGTCTTCTCCGAAGGCGACTTCATTATTTTTTCTTCTGGCCTCTGTCAGTCCGTCTGTAAAAAGGAGCATTGTGTCGCCGGATTGCAGGGTCAGGTGATCATCCTTTATCATTCCGTCGATGTCATCCATCAGACCTATCCACATGCCTCTGGTATTAATAAGATCTATTCTTTTCGTATTTGCGCGGTATACCATCATATCCTGGTGCAGTCCGGAAAAATGGATGTTGCCATTCTGCCCACAGGCCAATACGGTAATCGTCATATATTTGTCTTCTCCCATTTTTTTTATATTGAAAGAGATCACCCGGTTTATGGCAATCAGCAACTCAGAAGGGGAGAAATCCGGATGCATAGTAAGGCACAAATGGACGGCTGTTTGTACCATCATCATGACAAGTCCTGCCGGAACACCATGGCCTGACACATCACCTATGGCAATCCAGTCATAACTGCCGGAATGGATAATATCGTAATAGTCGCCGCCGACCTCATCTGCAGGATTCATATAGGCGGTGACTTCATAATTCGAAATTTCCGGTTTTCCGGGCAGAAGGATGGTCTGAATTTTTTTGGCAAGTTGCATTTCGCCCCACAAGGCATCGTGCGCCTGAATCAGTTGGGCGTTTATGATTTCAAGTTCGTCAATTGCCGTTTTTAGTTCTTCTGTCCGTTCGTACACCTTGACTTCCAGGGTTTGACTCAATTCCTTGTTCTTCTGAGCTTCATCTTCAGCCAGTTTGATGGATAACGTGGCTTTGTCAAGAGCGCGTTGATTGATAGAAAAGACAAGATAAGAAGTCACACCCACCATGACCATGCCAAAGAGGCTGTCAACAATGTACTCAACAAGAAGATCATCTGAAAATTTGGTCTGGGTTTTAATATAGAACGTGCAGAGCAGAAATGCGATGATACTGCTGCCAATATAAAGGAAAAATGCAGATGTCCGCCGGGTGATAACCAGCGCTGTAAAAGATAAAAATCCGATGGCCATGGCTACGGTGTCCAGACGTTCGACAATCCCTCCCTTTTCGAAGATCATGACCGCCCAGATGGCGCCAAGGGCCGTTACCGGAAGAATATGGGCAACCTTTGAGAAATGACCTTTCCGGATACCGGTAAGAATCAAAAGCACAATGATGCCACCCCCTAAAGTGATCAGGATCGGTATGGTAATTCTGGAGCCATCAATCATGATTTGGCTAAAAAGGAGCACAAGGACGGAGGGGATTGTAGTCAGACATATGCCGGTCATTACACGGACTTTCTGTTGTATCACAAAGTCCTTGCCGCGATATGGTTCTGCGAAATAAGCGTTTATTTTTTTCAGCATGGCAGACTCCAGGGGAAAAGCTTGGGGGCAACTATTATCAGTGACAGGAATAAATGAATTTGGCTGGGCGTTTATATTCAACCTGTATTTCGTTGTAATTTATTTTAATAATGAATGGATGTCAAGGTGTATAAATCAGCATTGGTAAACGGAATATTTTCTTTTCCCTTTTCACAAGCGTGTTTTAGAGCTATGAAATGGTGTCGGTTTTGAAATTCTGCCTGTATGGAAAAAAATGTGAGAATATGAAACAAATACCATCAACAATAAAGCGTGCGACCAATTTTACACGGTTTTTTGGCGCCTTAAATTGAGGGCTGGCGACTTTAAAAGGATTGCAGGATGCAATCATAGATAAGGATGGCAGCATTTTAAAGTCAGCGACCGGTATGGAGGGCGGATGCGTTGCGCAAGGGTCCACATGTGGCGTTGTGACTGGTGGTGCCCTGGGCATTGCCAGAATGTATCAGCAGCAATTGAATCCTGGCGAAGCACTGTCTCAGGTTGCCGTCATGCGCTCGGTAAGGTATTATGTGGACTGGTTTTCTGAAAGATATGGCTCGACAAGGTGTTTTGACAGAAGTGGCGTCGATTTTAATACCCTTTCAGGACAATTGAGATATTTGGTTTCCATCCCCAAGCTTTTCAGATGTGCGTCACAAGTGGGTCATGCTGTTAATTATCTGACCCTGAATTCAAATGATATCATTTCCGGGAAAACTTTTGAACGTGACAGCTTTCCATACGAAAACAGCCCCCATTGCGCCCAGAAGGTTCTGGTGTCGATTCGTGATAAGACCGGCTTCGGATATTCACCTCTGGAACAGATCGCTTTTGTGTTTGATGGTGGAGTGGGGGCGAGCGGTGGACTATGCGGAGCCATAGCAGGTGCAGTTATGGCGCTCAATCTGCATCATGGAACTGATCTTCGGCAATCCAGTTATCTAAGAAATGCCCATGCTTTTTTTAAAGGGCATGCCAATTTGCTTGTGAAGAAACCCTTTGGCAGGAAAGATACATTTTTCCTTGGGAAAAGGCTGATAAGGGAAATTCAAAGAGAGGCCGGAAGCACACTTGAATGTTCCGGTATAACCGGGGAAACTTTTAAAAGTCTGGACGATTTTTCCACATATATCCAAACATCAGATGGGTGTGGCAAACGCATCCGAAGCATTTCGGAAATTGCTTCCAAAGTGATTCTTGAATCCATGTAGTGGAAAAGCTATAGCTTATGCTTGCAATCCGGGCATATCCCATGGGTGAATTCAGACTGGCTGTGGTTCATGATATACGCTTCGATGCGTACCCATTCCCCGTCTTTTTTTCTGACGTTTTTGCACCAGGCGCAAATGGGGATCAATGCTTCAAGACCGTCAATGCGGGAAATCAGATTGGCGATATCCGTGCTTTGCTGATAGGCGCTTTCAAGGGCAAGGGAATATAAAATAAAATCCTGTCTGGAAAGATTCTCCTGGGCAAAATCAATCAATTTTTGAATATGGTCATGATATGTGGTTTCAGGTGTTTTTTGTTTGATTTGCGTCTTGACAGACCGGAATAAAATGGTAAATGCCGGATTTAAGAGAAGTGCTTCCAAGACAATCGCATGCTTGATATGGTTTTCGGTGGTTTTCAGTTTTACGGCTGTCTTTTTGATGTGTTTGACCCGCTCTAAAAGGGTAGTTGTCTGTGAAATGGTTTTTTCAATCTCGTAGAACGGATTTTTCAGCGGTTTTTTTTCACCTGCTTTTCGGAGCTTTTCCCAGAAAGCGATATGGGCAGTTTCATCCTTGGATATGTCTGCCCAGAATTGGCGATGAATGTCATTGTCGGATTGTCTTTTAAAAATGGTATAGATTTCACGTGATTTTTTTTCAATCTCTTTTAAAAGACCAATCAGCTTTAAAAGTTCCATATCCATGGGAGTTATGCCTTGAATTTAATTTTAGCAAGCTGTCTGGTGACATTCATCATTATCCAGTCTACCAGACGGGTGGGCGTCAGGTTGGAAAAATAAGTCAAGATCCATGCTTCCAGTCCCACCAGATAGCGGATTTTGGGAGTTTTGGCAGTCAGCGCATGAACCACGGCCCCTGTCACTTTTCTCATGGGAATGGCCATTTTATTAACCAGTTTTGAGGTGTTGAAAATGGTCTTTAGTTCCTTTTCGTACAGGGTTTTTGCCTGTTCCGGCATCGATTCGACAAGGGTGTCCGTATTTTGAGAAACTTTTTCCCATATAGCGGTCTTGATACTGCCGGGCTCGATCAAGGACACTTTGATACCGGAAGACAGAAGTTCCATTCGAAATGCATTCCCAATCGCTTCAAGGGCGAATTTGGAGGCAGAATAAGGGCCTGCCATGGGAAGCGTGACCCGTCCGCTTTCGGAGCTCATAAAAACAATTCGTCCTCTTGCAATTCGGATCAGGGGCAAAAAGGCCTGGGTAACGGCAAGATGGCCATGGACATTCACTTTTATCTGTTTTTCAAAAAGATCCATGGGAATAAATTCCAGAGGACCCTGAACAGAAATGCCTGCGTTATTGACCAGGGCATCAAGGCCTCTGCCAGCCAGTTTTGCCTGAACCGTTTCAAAGGCTTGTCCGACACTGTCATAATCCGTAATATCCACAATGACAGGGATGATTTTTTCTGCGTCATTTGTGAGTTTTAACGCGTCTTCCTCTTTTCGCACACCGGCAAATACCTGCCAGCCCAATTTGTCAAGTTCAATGGCGCACGCTTGCCCGATACCCGTGGATGCGCCGGTAATAAATACTGTTTTTCCAGATGCCAGATTTTCGCTCATTTTAAAATTTCCTGTGCATGGTTGGTGTTGTTTCCCATGCCTGTTTAAGGCTGTTGATTAATTGGATTTAGAATTTACTCTTTTTTAAGATTTTTAAAGGAAATGACGTTCCCCTTTTTGCCCTGGCTTGAGGGATCTGTTTTTTTGTCATCTTCTGTTGGCTCTGTCGGAGAGAGGGGAGGACACATCACCAGTTCCAGGCGCATTCGATTGCCTTGCATGGTAAATTCGTCGCCATCAATGTAATTGTTTTTCAGTATCCAGCTAACCACCTGCAGTGGAATCTGAAGCATCAACAGTGTGACATGATACCAGTTTTTCTTATGGTCTGCCTGAATATCTTCAATTCTTGCAAAGGAAACGGGTTTATCTTCCAGATAAATGAGAACAATGTCTTTTTCCTGGGCCATGATCAATCCCTACATCTTTTTTCTGCATTGATAATAACCTTGGACCAAAATGGTCCTGGCATACCAGGAATTTTATTCCAGACACGCTGAAAAACCGGATGGCGTCCAGCTTTTATGGTTAAAAATCTGACCGGCTGGTGTCAGGTTATACAATGCATCTGCAGCCATCAAAATAACGGCATTTGTCCATGTCAGCTTGTCTTCTGGCCAGATAACCATATCAGGAAAGGTGAATCCGCACCAGTAGGATCCGTCTTCATACCTACGGTCATGGATCCAGTTGAAAATGATCCGGGCCAGGTTCTGGTTCCCCATGGCAGAAAGGGTCAGGATAAATTCTGCGGTTTCAGCCACAGTTACCCAGGGTTCATCTGCCACACACCGGATGCCCTGGTCTTCAACAACATATTTTTTCCAGTATTTATCAATTCTTTTTTGCGCCTTATCCCCTTTGATGGCACCGGAGAGGATGGGATAAAACCAGTCCATGGAAAACCTTGATTTTGAAATGTTGTATGCATGGGATCTGTTTAAAAGCGAGTTACCCAGTTTGTGAAATCCGGTTTCCCAGTGGGGCATGGTGTGGTTAAGCCGCCTTGCCATTTCCATTGCGCATTTAAGGCTCATGTAAACCGAACTCGATCCGGTAAGAAGGGACATGGGGTCGACCTTTCCTTCAGGGCTTTTTGCCCAGTATATTTCCCCGCCTTCAGCCTGCAGGTTCATCGCAAAATCGATACCGGCACGCACAGTTGACCACATATTTTCCAGGAATGACATGTCATTGGTGATCAGGTAATGGTGAAACACACCCACCGCAATATAGGATGACATGTTGGTATCATGGGTTTTATCTTGCGGCACACCGTTTTTGTAGGCTGAATACCAACTTCCATCCTCATGCTGATTACTTTTAAGCCAGTCAAATCCGTTTCTGGCCTCGTCAATATAACCGCCAATCGTTAATCCCATGATCGCCTCAACCATATCCCAGGGATCGGTTTTGCCGCCATCATGCCAGGGGATTTCCCCACTTTCAAATTGGCTTTTGACAATGGAAGATGCAATGGCATCTATATTAATTGGAAGATCAAGCTTTCTGCTCAGAATCTTCTGATTCATGGGTTCACCTATTACACTGAAAAAACTGAAAAAAATTATAGTCCCGAAGGGATGATCCTATTTTCCCCCTCAAAATTTATTGTCGCAAAAAAGGGTAATAGAACAGAAAATTTTTTATTTGGCAAGAACTATTATCGCTTTTGAAGATGGAATCGCTTGATATATTGGTGGGTTTAAGTTATTTGCTAAAATGGTTAACACTTGGTTTTTAACTGAGTATTTAATTGAAAATGGGACAACATGATCCCTTGGGACCTGAAAAAAGAAAAGATAAAAAAAGGCAAAACATATGAATATTTTTAAATACCCGGGAGAGGATGCAGAAAACAAGGTTTTGGCGATTATTAACCGGGGACTTGATTTTCCCCAAAAAGCCTATCAGGATGTGACAGATATCCTTGATGACGTCCGAAAAAATGGTGACAAGGCACTGATCAACTACACCCGTAAGTTTGATTCCCAAAATGTTACGGAACGTAATCTGGTGGTATCAGAAGGGGAAATAGATGCCGCATTTCAGTCTGTTGAAAAAGAATGCCTGTCTGCACTTGATCTGGCCATATTTCAGATAGAATCATTTCATAAAAAGCAGCTGACCCATTCCTGGTTTGATACAACAAGGCCGGGTGTGTTTCTGGGCCAGATGGTTAATCCGGTTGATGCGGCAGGTATTTATGTACCCGGTGCGCAAGGCGGAAAAACACCATTGGTGTCGTCAGTATTGATGAACAGTATCCCGGCAAAGATAGCGGGTGTTGGAAAAATTGTCATGGTGACCCCGCCCATGGCCGATGGCTGCATCAGCCCGTATCTGCTGGTTGCTGCAAAAAAAGTGGGTGTTGATCTGATCGTCAAGGCCGGTTCGGCCTGGGCAATTGCCGCCCTTGCCTATGGAACCAAACAGGTTCCCAAAGTGGACGTGATCACAGGTCCGGGAAATATGTATGTCACTCTTGCAAAAAAGATCGTCGCAGGCACGGTGGGCATAGATATGATTGCAGGGCCGAGTGAAATTCTCGTCATTGCAGACGAAACGGCGAATCCTTCCTATATGGCGGCAGACCTTTTATCCCAGGCAGAGCATGATGCTCTGGCTTCTGCCATCCTGGTCACAACATCCCGTGAAATCGCGGATCAGGTGTCAGATGCGGTTGATAACCAGTTGAAATCGCTCTCACGAAAAAACGTGGCTGAAAAATCCCTTGCCGATTATGGGGTGATTCTCGTTGTTCCGGATATGGAAACGGCCATTTCACTTGCAAACAAGATTGCGCCTGAACATCTTGAACTCCAGGTGGCTGATCCTTTTGCCTGTTTTGGAAGGCTTAAAAATGCAGGCGCCATATTTATGGGCCAGCACACACCCGAGCCGGTAGGCGATTATATTGCAGGCCCCAATCATGTTCTGCCTACAGCAGGAACAGCACGATTTTCATCTGCCCTTTCTGTGGATAATTTTTTAAAGAAAACAAGTGTAATTCATTATTCGGAAGACGCTTTCAGGAAAGAGGCGGGTTATATTATCCGACTGGCAGATATCGAAGGGCTTTCCGCACATGCCAACTCCGTTAAAATCAGGTTGGCATAATGGATATCGGAGAACGGCACGCAAAAAAGGAGATTCCCAAAGAGGAATCCCATATGGTAACCAATAAGGACTGTATTGTATTTCTTCTGGCAAAGGGGAATCAGAAAGCCCAGCATAATCTCAAAAAACGCTTGAAGCCCTATGGGTTGACCACTGTGCAGGGGTTGATCTTGGGAACACTCTTTGAAGAGGACGGCCTCACCTCTGGTGAGATCGGAAAGCGGTTGGTACTGGATAATGCAACGGTTTCAGGTGTGCTTGACAGACTTTCCGAGGCAGGGTGGATAGAGAAAAAAACAGACGAAGATGACAGGCGAATTCAACGGATTTATCTGTCTCAGGATAAAAACAGGGAAGCGGATATGGAATTTGTCATCAAGCTTTATCAGGCCCGGCAGGAGGCCAACGAAGAAACACTAAGAAATCTGACAACCGAGGAGCGGATTCTTTTAAAACGCCTGCTGAAGGATCTGGTCTGACGTATTCAAATTCAGACTTTCTGATCTTTTGATAATCCATACTTTTTGCCATCGATGGCTTCCCTTACAGCAATGGCCAGTTCTTTTCTGTTAAGGGGTTTTTCGATATACCGCCGGATACCGATTTGGGTTGCGCGCTCGTCATTTATCCTGTCACTGAAACCGGTTGACAGAATAATAGGTGTAGAAGGGGAGATGGCAATGATTTCTTCTGCCAGGCGGTCACCTGTCAGTTGGGGCATGGTCATGTCCGTAATCACCAGATGGTATTTTTTTGGGGTTTTTCTAAAAAGGGATAGCGCCTCTTCAGGGTTTGTCATGGCTTTGACGTGGTATCCCAGCCGTTCAAGGATCTGCTTTCCTACTGCAGAAATGGATGGTTCATCATCGATAAAGAGAATGGTTTCATGCCCTGAAGGGACATCTTCTGGTTCTTTCTGGTCTGAAAGATGTGCATCCTTGGTGACCGGTAAAAATACGTTTGCACAGGTTCCTTTTCCCGGTTCACTGTAAATGGAGATGGCGCCATGATGATTTTTTACGATGCCATGGACAATCGATAATCCCATGCCCGTTCCTTTGCCCAAAGGCCGGGTGGTGAAGTAAGGATCAAAGACGCGTCCTTTGATTTCCGGTTCAATCCCCAATCCATTATCCATAATTGAGAGTTTGATGTATCTTCCGGGGGGCAATTCGTGCAGCTCCGTGGTTTTTTCTTTTGCAAGATCTATGGTGTCAAGCCTGACGTCAAGGGTGCCGCCCTTTTCTTCCATGGCATGGGCTGCATTGGTGCAGAGGTTTAAAAGTATCTGGTGGATTTGAATGGGATCAGCCATGATCGTATCAGAATCGTTGGGAATGGCCTTTCTGATATCGACAGTGACCGGTATGGAAGCCCGCAAGAGTTTCAGGGATTCCTGCACAATGGCATGTATCTTTACGGGCTTCTTTTTCTGTTCGGTCTGACGGCTGAAACTTAACAGCTGCTTTACGACCTCTTTGGCACGGAAACTGGCGGTTTTGATTTCCTGCAAATTTAAAAATGCGGGATTCCATTCCGGAACGTCATCCAGCGCCAGTTCGGTATTCCCCATGATGATTCCCAGGATATTATTGAAATCATGGGCAATACCTCCTGCCAGTGTACCGATAGCCTCCATTTTATGAGATTGCTGGAGCTGGTTTTCAAGCTTTTTTCTTTCGGTGATATCGATAATGAATCCTTCGATGCCGATGACTTCTTCCATTTTTATCACAGGCCTTGCGGAAAAGCTGTGGTATCCGACACGTCCATCATTGCATTTCCGGCTGAATTCACCGGAAAGGAATCGGGTGTCTCCGTTCATGATACTATCCACAAAAACTTTCGCCTGTTCAACATCATCGGCTTTCTGAATAACCGTAAAATGCCTACCGATAATTTCATCTGCTGACGCATACTGGTACATTCTGACCCATGAGTGATTGACGTCTCTGATGATGCCTTCTTTATCGATGAAAAAATATCCGGCATCGGTATTTTCGATAATCGATCGGAAGCGGTTTTCACTTTCCTTTAAAACCAACTCGGCTTTTTTTCTTTCGGTGATGTCATGGGCCACCGCATAGGTGATGCCTTTTTCCGGAACCGGGTGAGATACCCAGGAGAGCCATCGGTAAGAGCCATCTTTACATATGTAGCGGTTTTCAAAGTTGATGGCATTTTGACCTTTTTTAAGATTTTTTTCTATGACCTGAATGGTTGGGGAAAGATCGTCCGGATGGGTGAAATCGAGGAACGGTTTTTCGAGAAGCTCCGCTTCCGAAAACCCCAACGTTCTTGTAAATGCCGGATTCACCTTTATAAACGTGGCGGTGTTTATATCCGCGATACAGATCATATCAAGTGACAAGGTGAATAGTTTTTCAAGCTCTTCCTCTGCTTTTTTCCGTGCGGTGATATCAAAAAAGATCGTAGCAAACTGGTTTTTGCCAGGAGAGAATACGGAAATGGAGAAATGCTTGTCCATGGGTGGAAAATAGGTGTCAAAAAATACAGGTTCGCCTGTTCGTGCCACATCTGCATAAAGATCTATGTATGGTGGTTCATCGGCACCGTAAAGTTCTGACGCCAGTCTACCCTCCGCATCCTGCCTTTTTATCGATGTAATGCTTTCATAGGCGGGGTTGATATCGAGGATTTTATAGTCAATGGCTTTGCCGTTCTCGTCATAAATGATTTCGTGAATGCAGACGCCTTCAACCATGGACGCATAGAGCGAATCAAAGGCATGCAGGCGAAATCTTAAAGTTTCGTTTTCACGTGTTAATTCCTGAACCTTATTTGCAAGCTCGTCATAGGTTGGTTTTGCATTCATGCATGGATTCCTTGTTGTGGGAGCCAGAGGTTGTTTGAAGGTAAAAGAGCGTTATCTTCAATCCGGCAAAATGGTCTCTTTTAATAGGCAGCATGCGATCTTGTAAACGGGTTTGCCGGGTTCCCTGTATTTTATGTTCCGGGGCTGGATCAGCTTGTTCATCACGCAACCTTCAGGAATGTCCAACTGAAACAGATCATTTTCATTGATCTTCTCTGTGGGGACCAGTCGATCACCCCTGAACGCGAGACTGTGCAGGGGAAAATCCTCACACAACGGGCATCTGTAAACCCTGCCGTTGGGGAAAATAAAATAATTGTCCGCCACAAGACCTGCGCATTCGAACGGTTCGTCAAGGTCCAGAAAAACCTTCGGGTACGTGACCATGATTCCTGATTGAGCGACCTTTTCTGCCACGGTTGGAATCCGTCTGTCCCATTCATCCCGGGTGAGCTGAAGCGGATTTTCTAATTCCTCAGATGATTTTTCGGCAGCCGGATTCCCTCGGATGCCTATTACCTGAATGAAAAACCGATTGATCCCCAGTTTGCGGATAAACGGTACCATCATGTCGAGCTCATGGATATTCAACCGGCTTGCCGTGAATATCAGGCTCGTGCTGAAGCCCCTTTCAACCGCTTTTTGAATTCCTGCAACGCATGTGTCGAAACATCCCTCACCCCGGATAAAATCGTTGGTTTTTCGAGTAGCCCCGTCCAGGCTGAAGCTCAGGAAATCGACATCCGAAGGAGAAATGGCAGATAAAAAATCGTGAAACAGGTATCCGTTGGTGTCGACCGTAACAGACTGGTAATGAAGAGATCTTGCCTTTCTGATGGCCTGAGCCAGGTCTGGATGAAGCGTGGGTTCACCGCCCAGGAAAATCACGTTTGCCTCTCTGTTTTTATGGGCGAAACAGGTCAGCCAGGTTTCTATGGTGTCTATGGGGAGTGTTGATGTCCCATGTTCACGTTTATTGATATAGCAATGACGGCATTTCAGATTGCACGATGTCAGAATATGGAAAAAGATGTTTGTTGCGCGTTTGGAAAACGATACGGTTTTTTTCATTATAGGTCATACAGAAACTTAAGGTACTTGTTTTTTAAGCTCGTCAATTTCATGGAATGCCTTGGCGAGCTTTTCGCTGGTCAGACGAAGTCGCACAGACATGTATTCTGCAAAAATTCTGTAAAGAAGAAGAATAAAATCAATTCGTTCATCGCGTTTGTCATCTGAAGCCAGCTTATCCTTTGCAGATGTATCCACGGCCAGGCAAATCGTTGTTCCAATCGCATACACGGATGCGGACCGGCTCATGCTGTCTATAATACGCATTTCACCGAAAATTTCACCGATTTTGCCGATGACATTGATCTGGACGCCTTCCTTGACAACCTTGATCTTTCCTGAAAGAAGAAAATAGAGCCAGGGATCCACATCACCCTCCCGGATAATGATTTCACCATCTTCATATTCTCTGACTTTGCTCAACTTGAGCAGTTTTCCCAGATTCTGTGCCTCAAAATTTTTCAAGGCAGGAATCGTCATGAGTTTCTGAATATTTTCAATATTGTCTTTCAGGTATTTTGTTTCGATCATTTGGCCACCTCAAGGTAATGTATAGCCAGAACGTTAATAAAAACAAACGGATGGAAGATTCAGCCCAAGCTATAATGAAAAAGACTATTTAATATACTGATTATTTCCCAAAAAGTCTAACCATTTTCAAGACAGTCTTTGGTAAAACACTCATCATAGGCTACGGGATATTTGCCGTCAAAGCATGCTTTGCAGAAATTGTTTTCCGGATCATCAACACCTGTGGATCTTAATAGACCATCAAGGCTCAGATAATGAAGGGTATCCAGGCCCAGATATTCCCGTAGTTCCTCAATCGATTTTTTCGCGGCGATCAGTTCACCCTTGCTTGAAAAGTCGATGCCATAAAAGCACGGATGCCTGTGAGGTGGGCAACTGATTCTCATGTGGACTTTTTGGACGCCCAGTTTACGCAGTTCTTTTACCCTGGTTTTGGCTGTTGTGCCTCGAATGATGGAGTCCTCGATGATAATGATGTCTTTTCCCTTCAGCAGTTCCTTGACCGGATTCAACTTGACGCGGACACCAAAATCACGCATGGACTGAGTGGGCTGGATAAATGTCCTTCCCACATAATGGTTTCGGATCATTCCCATTTCAAATGGAATGCCGGATTCTTCAGAATACCCGATGGCGGCATAGTTGCCCGAATCCGGGAACGGCATCACAAGATCGGCATCCACATGGGCTTCCCTTGCAAGCTCCTTCCCGTGCTCTTTTCGGACCAGATAGACGTTTTTACCGAAAAATGTGCTGTCCGGCCTTGCAAAATAGATATATTCAAATATGCAGAACGTGCGCCTGGTCTTTTTTTCAGGCTTGATGCTGGTTAATCCGTTTTCTCCGATGATGACGATTTCACCTGGGTCCAGTTCACGAATAAATTCCGCCTGTACCAGATCAAGGGCGCAGGTTTCTGATGCCAGCACATATTTTTCATTCAATTTGCCAAGGCATAATGGTCTGAATCCATTTGGATCTTTAATGCCGACCACTTCTCCTTTACCGGTTAAAACAATAAAGGAAAAGGCGCCTTTGAGTTTGGCGACGGTTCTTTGCAACGCTTCTGTAAATCCGTACTGCAGGTTTTTGATAAAGATATGAATGGCAATTTCACTGTCCATGGTGGTCTGAAATATGGAGCCTTCTTCCTCAAGCTCTTTTTTCAGACTATTTGCATTGACCAGGTTGCCGTTGTGGGCAACAGCGTAGGTTTTACCTTTGTGGCGGGCAAAAAAGGGCTGGGCGTTCCTTAAAACCGAACTGCCTGTGGTTGAATATCGGACATGACCGATGGCACTTTGCCCCTCAAGCTGACGCATGTCGTCCATATCAAAAATATCAGGTACGAGGCCCATGCCTTTATGAACAAAAATATTTTTATCTCTGGCAACAGCAATGCCGGCACTTTCCTGCCCGCGGTGCTGAAGGGCATAAAGACCAAAATAGGTTATTTTTGCTGCTTCGGGATGATCGAAAATACCGAAAATACCGCATTCGTCCCGGGGTCTTTCTGGTTTGTTCATGATCTGCTGTGATACTCCTGAATGGTTTGAACCGTCAGTTCTTTTTTCTTAAGAGCTGTGACAGCCTTGCAGATGGCATGTGCCCCTGCAATGGTTGTGGCATAAGGAATGTTGAATCTCAGCGCACTTCTTCTGATTTTATAACCGTCCATCTTGGTTTCCGTGTTTGAGGCCGTGTTGATGACAAGCTGAATTTCATTGTTCTTGATCGCGTCCACAACATGAGGCCTTCCTATGGACACTTTGTTTACTTTCTTGTTTTTGATGCCATGGTCTTCAAAATAGGCAGAAGTCCCGTCCGTGGCCATAATCGTAAATCCCAGCTCCACAAATTTGATGGCAATATTGAGGGACGCCTTTTTATCACTGTCCTTTACACTGATAAAAACCGTACCGGCCGTGGTCAGGTTCTGCCTGGCACCCAGTTGTGCCTTGGCAAAAGCAGAGCCGAAATCATCGTCAATGCCCATGACCTCACCCGTGGATTTCATTTCCGGACCTAGAAGGGTGTCGACCTTTGGGAACCGGTCAAAGGGAAGGACCGCTTCTTTCACAGAGAAATGACGGGGTGTTTTTTCCGTTTTAATCCCCAGTTCATCAAGGGTTTTGCCCACCATGACCTTGGTGGCGATTTTGGCAAAAGGTATGCCAGTGGCTTTGCTGACAAAAGGAACGGTCCTGGATGCCCTGGGGTTGACTTCGATGACATATACCTTTTCATCCTTGATGGCATACTGAACGTTCATGAGGCCCACAACATTCAGTTCCTTTGCCATTTTTTTGGTGGCATCTGAAATTTCATCCAGAAGGTTCTTTTTGATCGAGTAAGGGGGCAACACACATGCCGAGTCACCGGAATGAATGCCTGCTTCCTCAATGTGCTCCATAATTCCTGCGATAATTGTTTTCTTGCCGTCTGAAATGGCATCCACATCGAGTTCAACAGCATCCATCAGGAATTTATCGATCAGAATCGGATGACCTGGTGAGGCCGCAATGGCCAGTTTGACGAAATTTTCAAGATCTTCCGGTTCATAGATGATTTTCATGGCTCGTCCCCCCAGAACAAAAGACGGACGTACAATTACCGGATAGCCGATTTTTTCGGCAATGGATTTGGCTTCCTTGTAACTTTTGGCAATGCCGTTTGCAGGCTGAACAAGATTTAATTTTTTAAGCATGGCCTGGAACAAATCTCTGTCTTCTGCCCGGCTGATGCTTTCCGGCTGGGTGCCGATAATATTCACCCCTTCTTTATAAAGGCTTTCTGAAAGATTCAACGGGGTCTGGCCACCGAACTGGACAATAACACCATCTGGTTTTTCCGTTTCTACGATATGAAGCACATCTTCCTTGGTCAAGGGTTCGAAATAGAGTTTGTCCGATGTATCGTAATCCGTGCTCACGGTTTCCGGATTGCTGTTGACCATGATGCTTTCGATTCCCTCTTCCCTGAGGGCAAAGGACGCATGGACACAGCAGTAGTCAAATTCGATTCCCTGGCCGATCCGGTTGGGACCGCCACCAAGAATCATGATTTTTTTACGGTTGGAGACTCTTGCTTCATTTTCCGTTTCATAGGTGGAATAATAGTAAGGGGTTGAGGCTTTGAATTCCGCCGCACATGTATCCACGAGTTTGTAGACCGGCATCAGGTTCTGCTGTTTCCGAAGTGACTTGATGGCAGGCTCATCCATACCGGTCAGAAAACCAAGCTGGATATCTGAAAACCCCCAGGCTTTGGTTTTTTTAAGAAGTTCAGGAGAAATGTTTTTCCCTACTTCCCTGATCGCCTGTTCAAGATCGGTAATCTGTTTGAACTGGTTTAAAAACCAGGGATCGATGCCGGTTCTTTCATAGATGGTATCGATTGAAAAACCATTCAGAAGCGCATATCTGATATAAAATATTCGCTGAGAATTGGGTGTGGTGAGCTTTTGTTCGATTTCACTTGCCGTTGGTTCCCGGCCTTCTACTTCCATGAGATCTCTGCCATCTGCCCCAAACCCGTGGCGGCCGATTTCAAGTGAGCGGAGTGCTTTTTGAAAAGCTTCCTTGAATGTCCGGCCAATGGACATGGTCTCGCCCACAGATTTCATGGATGTGGTTAACACATCTTCTGTTTCCGGAAATTTTTCAAATGTCCATCTGGGGATTTTAATTACGCAATAATCAAGGGTCGGTTCGAACGATGCCAGGGTTTCACCGGTAATGTCATTGGGGATTTCATCCAGCGTATACCCGACAGCCAGCTTTGCGGCAATTTTTGCAATGGGAAATCCTGTGGCTTTGGAGGCGAGCGCTGAACTCCTGGATACCCTTGGGTTCATTTCAACCACAACCATCTCCCCATCTTTGGGGTTGATGGCAAACTGGACGTTTGATCCGCCGGTATCCACACCGATTTCCCTCATGATGGCGATAGAGGCATCCCTCATTAACTGGTATTCTTTGTCTGAAAGTGTCTGTTGAGGGGCAACGGTGATGCTGTCGCCAGTATGTACCCCCATGGGGTCAATATTTTCAATGGAACAGATGATGACGACATTGTCTTTTCTATCCCGAACCACTTCAAGCTCGTATTCTTTCCAGCCAAGCACGGATTCTTCGATCATGACCTGGGTAATCAGGCTGGCATCCAGGCCGGACTTGACCAGTTCTTCAAGATCATCCTGGTTGTAAGCCACACCACCACCGGTGCCACCCAGAGTGAAACTGGGCCGAACAATCACCGGATAGCCTATGTTTTGACCGATTTCTCGGGCTTCTTCTATATTTGAGGCAAACCCGCTCCGGGGAATCCGTAAGCCGATTTTATGCATGGCGTTTCGGAAAAGTTCCCGGTCTTCTGCTTTTTTGATGGACTCTATAGACGCCCCGATCATTTCCACATTGTATTTTTCAAGTACGCCCATCTGGGCGACTTTAATCGCTGTATTGAGGCCGGTCTGGCCGCCAATGGTCGGCAATATGGCGTCGGGTCGTTCTCTTTTAATTATTTTTTCAACAACTTCCGGTGTAATGGGTTCAACATACGTCCGATCTGCCATCTCCGGGTCTGTCATGATGGTCGCCGGATTGCTGTTTATCAGTACAACGTCATACCCTTCTTCTTTCAAGGCTTTGCATGCCTGGGTACCGGAATAGTCAAATTCACACGCCTGGCTGATGATAATCGGCCCGGCACCAATGATCAGAATTTTCTTGATATCAGTACGTTTTGGCATTTTTTATTTTTTATGTTCTTTCATTAGGTTTACAAATTCATCAAAAAGATATGAAGCATCATGGGGTCCTGGAGACGCTTCCGGATGATATTGAACGGCAAAAATGGGATAATCTTTGTGCCTGAATCCTTCTACGGTGTTGTCGTTCAGATTCACATGAACCAGCTCCAGTGATTTGCCTGTCATGCTGTCCAGGTCAACCGCAAACCCGTGGTTTTGCGAGGTGATTTCCACTTTTGAGGACATCAGGTTTTTGGCAGGCTGATTCCCGCCCCGGTGACCGAATTTCAGTTTGTAGGTTTTTCCGCCAAGGGCAATGCTTAAAAGCTGATGGCCCAGGCAGATGCCGAACATGGGGCGGAACCCCACGAGTTTTTTAAGGGTGTCAATGGCATAGGTAACCGGTTCCGGGTCACCAGGGCCGTTCGACAGAAAGATACCGTCCGGTTTCATGGATTTGATGTCCGCTGCCGATGTGGTTGCCGGAACAACAATGACCTCACAGCCCACTTTTTCCAGGCACCTGATAATATTGTACTTGATCCCATAATCCAATGCGACCACAGACAATTTGTCGGCCTTGTGTTTCCAGATATCTGATGAAAGCATGGTGGTTTCCATGTTGCATAGCGAGGGTTTGTTGTCCACCCAGCGATACGGGGTGTCGGTTGTGACCAGTTTTACCAAATCCTGCCCCGCCATGTCAGGGATATTTTTTGCTTTTCCAACAAGTATTTCAGGTGCCACATCTTCCGTTGAGATCACCGCACGCATGGAGCCCGCGTTTCTGATATGCCGGGTCAGCGCTCGGGTATCCAGGTCTTCAATCCCTATGATGCCTTCTTTTTTCAGATAGTCGGCAAGCGTGCCACGGGATCTGAAGTTTGAGGGGAAATCCTGATATTCTTTGACAATAAAGGCTGACACCTGAATCCTGTCTGACTCGACATCTTCAGGATTGACCCCGTAATTGCCAATCAGGGGATAGGTCATGGTGACCATCTGCCCGCGGTACGAAGGATCGGTCAGTATTTCCTGATAACCGGTCATGCTGGTATTGAAGACAACTTCTCCCGTTGCCTCGCCAGGCCCGGTAAAAGACCTGCAGGGAAATATTCTGCCACTTTCTAATGCTAATATTGCTTTCATATTTATATATCGTTATTCATTAATAAAAACAGTTTAAAATCCATTTTAATGTCCCCACTTACCATATTCAGTCAGCAAATCAATATAAATCTATGTTACAGCGGGTCGTTTTGATGGGGGCAGGGGGTGAGAGTCTCTTCCTGAATGGTTGGGTTGCTTGTGTTCATTGGGTTGTTTGCGTTCATGGAACGCTGTCATAACATCAAAAAAATCAAATTATGATTTATATACAATAGGTTATTCAGCTTTTGGCCTAAAAGAATTTATCATGGTTCAAAGAAAGCATGGTATCAATGCAATTTTTAAAGCAAGATTCGCCCTATATATAAAGATGACCTGAATTTATTTTTTGTAAAAAATCTGTGCTTGTGGCTATATAAACAAAACGAGACAGAAAAAGAGATCGGAGAAACGCATGCGTATGAAATTTTATTTTAAATATTTATTATGGATTTTCTTTTTTTTGTTAATGCTGCCTTTTATTGGTTATGCTGAAAAAGTAAAACCATTAAATCCCGATTGTGAAGTTTGTCCTGTTGTTATTTCTTATGAAGGTGATGAAGCAAAAAACATTTTAGGACCAGATGTAATGAATCAGATAAAAAGACTGGAAAAAATCGAACAAAAAACGATAAAAATAGATTTGAATGGCATAAAGAAAGTTGGTTCTGATAAAGATGCAGATGAGGAGTATGAGTTAATTGTAAATGTCAATAGAAATAGTATTGCGATTAATTCCATCCGGGATTCTTCGACAATCAAAATCAAAACGGATTATAGCAATTTAGCCATGAACGCCTGGACTATAGATAAATGGAATCCGGAAATTCAATTATCACCATCCATAAGCCTGCATAAAACAGATGATCTTGAATTAGCCTGGGACAACATGAAAGCCAGTCGGATTTATGGGTATGTAAATAACAGCATAGATCATAGGGAATGGAACAATAAAATCAGAGAATTCATCATAAACATATTAACACTGGTAAGTGGCAGTAATTGAAATTTTTTCTTCCCATGTGAGGGAGGCATCACTCCAACGGAATTTTTGAAGATTGCAACATGCTATGGCGGCCATTGGTCATATTCGTGTCCCCTTATTGAGTTTTACCGCTATCGGTTCGGCTCTTGGAGCGATCGCAGGGGCCTGGCTGATGACCGAAAAACTGAAACAGAACCAGGTTAAGCTTATTATTGGTTTTGTGTTGATCGGTATTGCCGCTAAAATGATCTGGAGTTTGCTAGTATAAAAAATACAACAATACACGACAGGCTCATACCAGCAAAGCGCAACTATAAAACCCAACACCGAAAAATTGGCTCTGATTGACATGGATTTTTCCTTATTGTTGCTATGTACCGTTTACCAATAATTTACCAAAATCCCTGCCAGTCGGATTTTGAAATATGCGAAGGTCAAATTCCGGAAGAACCGCCAGTATATGATCGAATATATCCGCCTGTATGGCTTCATAATTTGCCCAGACCGTGTCATTTGAAAAAACATAAATTTCTATAGGTAAGCCATCTGCGCCAGGCGGCATCTGGCGAACAAGAAATGTCATTTCTTTGTGAATATTTTTTTGATTCCGAAGATACGCCTCAATATATGCCCTGAACGTACCGACATTTGTCAATCTCCGGCCGTTAACCCGGTTGCTGGTATCGATACCAAGCCTTTTGTTGTGTTGCTCAATATCTTCCCTTTTGTGTTTCATATAGTCGGATATTAATTGATATCGGCTGAATTTTTCGATCATTTTTTCATCACAGAACCTGATGCTTGTCATATCAATATAAACCGATCTCTTTATACGTCTGCCGCCGCTGAGTTTCATTCCACGCCAGTTCTTAAAAGTCTCCTCTATCACCTTATGTGTGGGTACAACCGTCAATGTTTTGTCCCAATTCTGAATGGTCACTGTGTGCAGGGCGATATCGATAACATCTCCGTCTGCGCCGTATTTCGGAATCTCGATCCAATCGCCAACACGAACAAGATCATTTGTCGTGATCTGAAGGCTTGCGATAAAGGATAAAATTGTATCCCGGAAAACCAGAAGGAGCACAGCGGTCATGGCACCAAATCCGCTTAATAAAATGAGCGGTGAACGTTCAAGGAGAAAGCTTAATATGATAATGCCGCCTGCGATGTATATCAAAAGCTTCAGAATCTGCACATATCCCTTTAAGGGTCTTCCCTTTGACATTTCCGGTGTCAAATAAATATCATTGAAGCCGGTCAGAATGGCACCGATATTCAGAAGTACAAATACGGATATAAGGGCAAAGGACGCCTTTTGAATAATCGCTTCGGCAAATGGAACCACATGGGCAAAGCTGAATATAATGATTAAGGGCACAATATATGATAATCTGCGGATAACCGTATCCTGCATCAGAATATCATCCAGCTTTGTTTTTGTTTTCCCTGCCAGCATTGTAAGCCATTTAAGCACGAAAAGCTTGGCTATAAAATAAAAAATAAAACTGAGAGCTGCCACACCACCGACTTTGATCAGCTGCACGAAAAATGGATATTTTTCAACCCATACGATTACGGTTTCAAGTGACATTGTTCGCCCCCCTATAAAATACTTGATTTAAAAAAATATTTCATCGTACTATGCAGTGAAAAACTTTACGACCATTTTGTTTCCAGCGCCCAGATTTCAGAAATGCCTGTTTTTTCTGCTGCAATAGGGGCTGGAATGGCGTAATTACATTAAACGACTATTCAAATTTAAATCCGAGGCATGGCGATCTTCAAAAATCCAGCTGATTTACTTAAAGCACTCATTCGGTTTGATACGTCAAATCCACCGGGCAATGAAAAAGAGTGCATTTTATTCATCAAGAAGATTTTCGATAAAAATGGTTTTGAAACATCACTTTATGCACAGAATGAAAGACGGCCAAATCTCATCGCCAGGTTAAAGGGTAGGGGAAGTGCTCCTCCATTTCTGATGTACGGCCATGTCGATGTTGTTCCGGCAAAAGATGATGGCTGGAAATATCCGCCTTTTGAAGGAGCGCTGGCAGACGATTATCTATGGGGGCGAGGGGCGCTGGATATGAAGGGAGGCATCGCCATGATGATTTCCGCGCTTCTGCGAACCAAAGAAGAAGGCGTTAAGCCGTCAGGTGATATCATTTTTAGCGCATTGAGCGATGAGGAGTCCGGTGGGAATGCTGGCGCAAAATATCTTGTTGAAAACCATCCCGGTCAATTTGAACATGTCAAGTACGCCATAGGAGAATTCGGCGGTTTTCCTGTTTTTGTTGGGAAAAAAAGGCTTTATCTTATTCAGATCGGAGAAAAGCAAATTTGCTGGATAAAGGGAAAAGTGACGGGACGCAGTGGGCATGCTGCCCATCGGATAAAGGATAGTGCAGCGGCTAAACTGGGCAGAATGCTTTCAACCCTCGGAAAAAAACGACTGTCTGTCCATATTCCCAAAATCACGAGAGACATGGTCACTGCGATGGCCGATAATCTGCCGCTTCATCAGGCCTTTTTTTTAAAATTTCTTTTGAATCCACTGTTTACAAATTTGTGTATTGATATGCTGGGGGAAAGAGGAGACCTTTTCGATCCGCTTTTTCATCATAATGCAAATGTCACGATCATCAATGGTGGTGAAAAGATTAATGTTGTCCCTTCTGAAATTCATTTTCAGATTGATGGACGGATACTTCCCGGTTATCAACCGGATGATTTGATCTCTGAAATAAAACACCTGACAAAAGTCGACATGGATTTGGAGGTTGCCCGTTATGAACCGTGCTCTTCAGAAATTGATCTAACCCATTTTGAAATGCTTGCTGATATCCTTCGGGAAAAGGATCCCGGATGTATACCAATCCCCTTTTTAATGCCTGCAATGACAGGTGCGAGATTTTTTTCAAGATTAGGTATCCAGACCTATGGCTTTACACCAATGAATTTACCGAAAGGGTTTGAGTTCGCCAAACTGGTTCATTCCGAAAACGAGCGGATTCCTGTGAGATGCCTGGAATTCGGTACTCAGGCCATTTTCAGCCTGATTCAAAGATTGAATGGTTGATAACCCTTCGCTGATTGAGAATCCTGTTCCCTCAGGGCGAAATATGAACGGGGATGATGTAAACGTATTTCATATGGAACCCGGTCATACAGATGGCGATGCAGTGATTTTTTTTAAAAAGGCCAATATGATTCATATGGGCGATTAAAGGTGATGGCTTTTATTATTGGTTTGTCTTTCAGGTACAGGCTGTTTTAGCGCTTCCGCCACTTTTGCAGTCAGCTGACTGATGGTAAACGGTTTTTGGATGAAATCCAGCGCCCCGCCATCCAAAAGGGATTGGGCCTGACCGTCTATACTGTAGCCTGAGGATAACAGAACTTTGGATAGGGGATTTATTCTGCGCAGTGCGGCAAAGGTTTCAGCGCCACTGATACCAGGCATCACCAGGTCGAGAATGACCAGGTGGATTCGTTCCCAGTCCTTCTGGTAGGTGGCCACAGCCTCATTCCCGTCTTTACACGTTATCACTTCATATCCCAGAGCATGGAGGATTTCGCCTGCCAGCATCCGTATCATCTCTTCATCATCCACAACAAGGATAAGAGCTGTATTGCCATTGGATTCACTGGTCCGGGGCGCCGGTTTTTCAAGTACAGCGGTTTCCTCGATTATCGGCAGATAGACATAGAAGGTGCTGCCCTGCCCTGGTTTGCTGTTTACCGTTATGGCGCCTTTATGATTTTTGATTGTACCATAAACTGCAGCCAGACCCATTCCCGTGCCTTTCCCTATTTCCTTTGTGGTGAAGAAGGGTTCATAAATATGTCTCTGAATTTCATCTTCCATCCCCTTGCCGGTATCTGTGACGGCTATCTGCAGGTAATGGCCGGGTTCGATATCAAATGTGGCATTTCGGCAAAAGGCGTCATCCAGGAACATATCGGACGTAGAAAATATCAATTCTCCGCCATCAGGCATGGCATCCCGGCCGTTGATAGCCAGATTGAGAAATGCATTTTGAATTTGGTTGGGATCACCCATTGTGGTGGCTGGATCAGCTGAAAAGATTTGTTTGATGGTGATGCGTTTGTCGATGCTGCGGTTTAGCAAAGCAACCACCTCCGCGATAATAATGTGGATATCCACCGGTTCTGCCTGATATTTCCCTTTGTGGGCAAAGGCCAGTAATTGCCGTGTCAGGTCGGCGGAACGTGTTGCCGCGCGGGCAATCATTTCCGCGTAGTATCGCAGATCTTCATTGTCAATGGCGGCCACCAGCATTTCAGCAAACCCCAGAATGGCTGACAGCTGGTTGTTGAAGTCATGAGCAATGCCGCCGGCCAGTTGACCCAGTGCCTGCATTTTTTCCGCCTGTTTCCGGCGGGATATATCAATCCCCATGCCGACAAGACAAGGTGCGCCCCCGATATGTGACAATAGCCCTGTGAAGTAATGGGGAATTTTATCTCCATTTTTGGTGATGAGATTGGCTTCTGCATCAGATGATCCTTTTTCAAAGGCCAAAAGGATTCTTTCCTGAATATGGGTTTTGTCTTCTCCTTGAAACAGATCTAAGGGCGAGATCTGTTTCATTTCTTCTGATGAGTATCCGGAAATCGTTTCGAAGTTCCGGTTCCACCTTAGAAACCGTCCGGTTTGATCAAACATATAAAAAATGCCAGGCAGGCTGTTCAATGCCGTTTCTGAAAAATCCCGTTCCTGCAGAATGGCTTCTTCGTATTTTTTACGCTCGGAAATATCCCGGAAAATACCGATTTGGCATTTCCGGCCATCAATGATCAATGGGCCAGAGCTTATATCCGCATAGAAAATGTCACCGTTTTTCCGTTTGACCGGCAAGCTGGGTGCAATATAAACTTCACCCCTGATTTGGCGGTCAAAATATGCATTCACCTCTTTCAGGGAACCCTGAGGATGGATGTTGGCAACATCCATATTCAGGATTTCATTTTCAGTGTATCCCAGCATATCCAGAATCGATTCATTGGCCAGACAGAACTTTTGAGTCCGGCTGTCTGCGACCAGCATGCCATCCCTGGCACCGTTAAAAATAGCTTTAAAGCGGGATTCCGATTCCAGCAGAGCCTTCTGTGTCTGTTTTGATTCTGTTAAATCATCAAAAATTGCCAGTGTGCAATTCGAAATCAATGTTGCCTTGATCTCCACATTTCGGATTGAGCCATCCTTGCAGGTGATGTCGGCCACGTCGGACCCCATTTCTCCTCCTGTCCGGTGTGCTTGTTCAAGTGCAGCAAGCCATTTTAACAGAATGAACTCCCGGTATTCAGGGTCGGGATATGCCAGCCTTAACCAGTCCTGAAGCGTAGGGACCTCGTTCATGGTGTATCCGAACAGCTCAACGAATTTTCGGTTGGTAAATTCGACAATGCCATCGATATCTGCCCATGCCACGGCAATGGGAATTGCCTCCAGGATGGCTCGCAATTTATCCTTGTCTAAACCGTTGCCCGATTCGTTCTGATTATTGCGGTGGGATAATGGGCTTTGTTTCAGAGCAGCCAGCTCTGATCGTAAACGTTCATTTTCGTGCATCAATCGTGCAATCGTATCGTTCGGGATGGACATATGGGCGTCACCTTTTTAACGAGTTCGAAGGTCTTTGCTCATTTTTTCTGTACGGTTCAATATGGTTAAAATCATAAGAAAAGTCAATTCAAATACTTGCTGTTATTTATGCTGTCCATACCAGCCGTTTTTTTTCTTGAAATATCGGTGCATTTTTTGATTTTCATATAAATCGGATTGTAATATACAAAAAAAACGACTATTTATTTGTAAGTAACACAAACAGCCCAAAAAAACATTATTCAACTGGATTGAAAATGACATCTGTTTTCGAATTGCCTGAAGAACTGGAGAGGGATGCCTTAAAAAGGCAGGAAGATTTTGTTCATGCCCTTAAAGAAAAAAAGATCCGTATTCCGGAGAATTTAATGCCTCACGGTGAAATTTTGAAGACTTTCGCCCTGAGTGATTTCATTGCAAGGATTTGCATCAATCATCCGGAACTTTTAGATGATTTGTTAAAAACCGGTGACCTGAAACGGCCTTACATTGAAGGCGAGTATGATGGACGAGTACATGCTGTTATAAAAGGCTCTAAAAATGATGAGATGCTTGGTAAAGCGCTAAGGCGGTTGAGGCAGCGGGAAATGATGAGAATTGCCTGGCGGGATCTGGGCGAATATTCGGATCTTTCCGAGACGATGAGAGAACTCTCCGCGTTTGCAGATGCCTGTGTATTACATAGTGTAAACCGGCTTTACAAGTGGTCCGTTGAAAAATCAGGTGTCCCAAAAGGGCCGGATGGCGCGGACCAGAAATTTATCGTTGTGGCCATGGGGAAATTGGGTGCGTGTGAGTTGAATTTCTCTTCGGATATAGACCTGATTTTTTTATATCCGGATGCGGGGTTTACAGAAACACCGTTGCCCAAAAAAAAAGGAAATGCGCAATCGCCAGTTACAAATGAAGCGTTTTTTACAGATCTTGCCAGGCGGGTTTTGAAAATTTTCAGTGAAAACTCTGAGGACGGTATCCTTTTCAGGGTGGATTTAAGGCTGAGGCCTTATGGTAACTCAGGGCCGATTGTGATGAGCCTGGGATCTTTTGAGGACTACCTTTTGATACAGGGAAGAGAATGGGAACGATATGCATTTATCAAGGCACGGATGATTACAGGTGATCCAAAAGACCAGAAAAGGCTTGCGGATATTTTAAAATCATTTGTGTACAGACGGTATTTTGACTATGCCAGCTTTGATTCTTTACGGGAGATGAAGCAGAATATCGTCAATGAGGTGAAACGAAAAGGCCTTAAAAACAATATCAAATTGGGTGCAGGGGGCATCCGGGAAATCGAGTTTTTCGGTCAGATTTTTCAATTGATTCGGGGCGGTGTGGAGCCGGCCTTGAGGAAACAGGAGATCGTGGAGATACTTCGGATCCTTGCCCGCAAAGAGCATATCCCGCAAAATGTTAAAGATGAACTGATCAATGCCTATATTTTTTTAAGATATACAGAACATCGCCTTCAGGAATACGCAGATGGACAGACCCATGATCTGCCGGCAAATCATAAAGACAGAGTCCGTCTCGCTTTTTCAATGGGATTTGATTCATGGCCGTTTTTCGAACATAATCTGAAAAAGCATATGAACCATGTGCGCCACCACTTCAGCCAGCTTCTTGTGGGAACCGAAAAGGACGCCGCGGCTGACAGTGATGATAACCTGTTAAAAAACGTCTGGCTGAACATTTCCACAGGCGAACAGGCCATGGCTGATTTGAAAAAAGCCGGATTTGGAGACGCCGGCGATATTATAAGGATGCTTGATTATTTGAGGAATGACGTCAATACGAGATCTCTCAGTCGTGGCGGACGGGATCGCCTGAACAAGCTGATGCCTGCCATTCTTAAAAAAATAAAAAGTCAAAGTGATGCCTGCCTGATTTTGACAAGAATTGTGGATTTAATCAAAACCATTGAAAGGCGGACATGCTATATTGCACTTCTTGTTGAAAATCCTTCTGCCATGGATCATTTGATAAGGCTTGCCAGTGAAAGCCCGTGGATCATATCTTATCTCTCCCGTCATCCGGTTCTTTTGGATGAGCTTCTGGATACCCGGACACTCCATGTGCCAAGGGAGAGAAAGACGATGGAAAAAGAGCTTGCAGAAAGGATGAGCAAATATCCCATGGAAGACCTTGAGTACCAGATCGAGGAGATGTGCGTATTCAAGCAGGTCAATGTTCTTCGTGTGGCAGTATCGGATATCAGTGGCGCTTTTCCGTTGATGAAAGTGAGCGATTATCTGACAGACATTGCAGAATCGATTCTCTCAAAGGTAATGACCCTTTATTTTCAAGATCTTGTCCGGAAATATGGCAAACCGGGTTTTTCACCAGGGAATGACAAATATGATACCGGATTTGCCATCATCGGGTTTGGGAAGCTGGGGGGCATTGAACTCGGGTATGCATCTGACCTTGACCTCGTATTTTTGCATGCTGCGGAAAAGGGGAGCACCAGTGGCAGGCAAGCGATGGACAACACCCAGTTTTTTTATCGTTTGGGTCAGAAGATCATACATGCGTTAACTGCAAGGACATCAACAGGTGTTTTATATGATGTGGATATGCGGCTTCGTCCCAGCGGGAGTGCCGGAGTAATCGTCAGCCATATTGATTCCTTTGCCGAATATTACAGGGATTCTGCATGGACATTTGAACATCAGGCTCTGGTGAGAGCCCGCCCTATTTGCGGGGACAAGGCCCTGTTTGCCCTGTTCGATGCCATGCGGAAAGAGATTTTATGTAAAAAAAGAGACCCGGGCAAGCTGAAGGAAGAAATCAGAAGCATGCGAGAGCGCATGCGACAAACCCATAAACCCTCAGGTGGCGACTGGTTCGATCTGAAACAGGATAAGGGGGGTATCGTGGACATCGAGTTTCTGGTGCAATACCTGGTGTTGTTAAAAGCAAGTGAGTTTGAAGAAATTGCAACATGGACAGATAACGTGAGACTTCTTCAGGTGATGGCGGAAAAAGGCGTCATTGAAAACGAAACAGAAGCTGTTTTGAAGAAAGCGTATCTTGAATACAGATCCCGGGTTCATAAAATGAATCTGCAGGAAAAGGAATCCCGGGTTTTTGCGAAAGAGTTTCAGCAATTAAGAGAAAAAGTGATTGCTTTGTGGGATGATTACATTGAATCATAGCACTATTTCTGTTATAAAATGCCTTTTATTTTAAAATAAGGAAGGAAATGAAAAACAGTCACCCTGCCAAAGTATTGAACAACCATCGCAAGCAAATGATTTCCCAGTTGATTAAAGGGAAGGCCCCTTCTTTTTTAACCCGGCATGCAGAACTTTTTGATACTTATTTTCATGCCTGTTTTGAAATAAGCCAGGTCGGGCCGAAAATGGATTTGAATAAGAATCCTTACGCAATTGTGGCATTGGGTGGATATGGCCGTTGTGAACAGTGCGTGCATTCGGATATAGATCTTCTTATTCTATTTGAAAATCACGTGTCTGATGAGGCAGAAGAACTGGTAAGAGAACTCATTTATCCCCTTTGGGATATCGGTATTCAAGTCAGCTATGCCACAGTGTCACTTGAAGAAAGCGTCCATCTTTGCCGCAGCAGCCTGGATGCGCTGACCTCTGTTCTCGATGCCCGATTTATCAGCGGCTTATCACCTGTTTATTCAAAACTTGTTTTAAAAGTAATGGATGAATATATCCTGCCTGATGTGGATCATATTTCTGAAATACTTATCAAGCGAAGCGAAGAAAGGCATATTAAATTCGGCGATTCCACATTTTTGCTTGAACCTGATCTCAAAGATGGTCAGGGAGGGTTGCGGGACTACCATACCATGCTATGGCTTGCACGGGTCAAGGCAAAGTTAAGACACCCAAGGGATCTGGAATATTCAGGCTATCTGTCATATAGTGAGTATGGTGCTCTCAAGGAGTCCCTGGAGTTCATCTGGAGTGTCAGAAACAGACTTCATTATCTGGTAGGCAGAAAATATGATCAGCTTCGTTTCGAATATCAGACCCAGTTTGCGGATATTTTTAAATTCAAATCAAAGTTCGGTCAAAGTCCGGTGGAGCGTTTTTTAGGAGAACTTCATGGAAAAATGGAATTTGTAAAACAACATCACCTGATGTTTATTGAAATTTTTGGAAATAAAAGGCGATTCAGGAAAAGAGGGAGCGTCCAAAAGGAAAGCAAGACCCGGGGAATAGAAATCAGAAACAACATGCTCTACTTCAGGTCAAGTGAACGGGTGGTGAAATCACCGGTCCTCCTGATCAAAATTTTCAGGGAAAGCGCCCGGATGAAATTGCCATTGAGTGCTGAATCCAAAAGAATCGTAGCCGAATTTGGATATCTCGCAGACGGGTTTTGTTCCAATAAAGATGTGATCAAGGATTTTGAAACCATACTGATTTCCGCACCCATGACGTTTAATGTTTTAAATGAAATGCTGAATACCGGCCTTTTATCCAGGATCATTCCGGAATTCAAACGTCTGAAAAACAGAATCCAGTATAATCAGTATCATATTTACCCTGTTGACAAGCATACCCTTCATACCGTCCGAACCATCAAACAATTTGCCGGCACGAAAAATGCTGCAGACAAGCCGCTTCTTTCAGATCTTTACAAGAATATGAAAAGCCGAAAGACGTTGCTTTGGGCAGCGCTTCTCCATGATATTGGAAAAGGAGTAGAATCGGACAGTCATAGTGAAACGGGTGCAGAGATTGCAAAAGAAATCATGGCGCGGGCAGGGTATGAACCTAAAGTGGTCGATGCTGTTCGGTTCCTCGTTAAAGAGCATCTGTTTTTGGTGAACATTGCCAAAAGAAGAGACTTGAATGATGAGGAGACCGCGATTTCCTGCGCCCGCCGAATCAAGGATGTCGCCCGATTGAAAATGCTCTACCTCCTTACGGTGGGGGATTCCATGTCTACCGGCACAAAAGCATGGAACGACTGGGTGGCCATGCTTTTAAGGGATTTGTTTCTCAAGGTTTTAAAAATTCTCGAAAAAGGTGAACTGGCCGGGCGTAAAGCCGATAAGGCGCTTGCTGAAAAGAAGGAAAAAATCCTATCTTTAAAGGCGTCTGCATATAGCCAGGAAGAGCTGGAAATATATTTTAAAATCATGCCTCAGCGTTATTTTCTTTATATGTCGGCAGAGGACATTTTTTCGCACACCATCATGCACCGCAATATGGAGAACAGGAATTTTTCATGGACTGTTTCAAAACATGCAGATACGGACACACGGACGGTAACCATTCTGGGAAAAGACAGGCCAGGCCTGTTTGCTACCCTTGCAGGTGTTTTTTCCCTGAACAAAATTGATATTTTTAATGTGGAGACCTATGTATGGGGAGATGGAACCGCCCTGGATATATTTACGGTAGGGCCACCTGTTGATCGTCTTCGTGAAGATGAAAAGTGGGAGGCAATTGAACAGGGTATGCAACATGCCATGCAATCTGAAACAGACCTTCTGGATGATTTTGAAAAAAAAATACCCACATATACGCTTCCAAAAAATTTGCCCTTTCCCGAAGAAAACAGGGTCGTCGTTGACAATGACAGCTCCAGTTTTTTTACGATTATTGAGGTGTTTACATATGATTCTTCAGGACTTCTGTTCCGGATTACAAAAGGCCTTTTCAGGTTGGGGCTTGACATCAGGGTCGCGAAAGTGTCAACAGATGTGGATCAGGTTGTCGATGTATTTTATGTGTGTAATCTGGGTGGAGAAAAGGTGATTGAAAAAGAAGAAATTGAAAGGATCAGGCATGCTGTTTTAAGTGTGCTTCCGGATGTATCGGTCTGATCATTTGGCGAATAGCAATTTAAAAGATATCTGCTTTTTTTGAAAGGAATTGAAAAATGGATGAAATGGTGAATGTGATTGATGGATTGTCGAAGGAAATCGTTAAAAATATTAAGGACCTGTCAAAATGTAAGGATCTGGATCAGAAGAAAAAACTCGCTGAAATCATAAATCTCCTTTGCGAATCCATGGGCGTATTTTTTAATGCCATGGAAATGGCGGACTTAGGTATGTATGAAGATTTTGACACGGATTACTCTAATGATATTGTTGATTTCAAGTCGCTAAAGAAAAGCAAAAAAAAGAAAGACAAAGACAAGGATGATATCCCTTTTTGATGACTAGTATAATGTAACGTTGGGTGATCTTTACCTGTAATGTCTGTAGTCAATTTTGAATCTGGAGGCCTTGTAAGCCAGCTTGCGGATGGTTGTCTGAAGAATTTCAGATGCCCGGGTCATATTGCCTCTTGAATTTTTAAGGGCATCTATAATCATTTCCTTTTCAAGCTTGGCTACAGCATCTTCAAGCGACATGGATGGCAGGGTTCCTGATTCATGACCTGTCTGGAGTGTGGGTGGGAGGTGGTAGCTGTGAATGACACCGCCATCGCAAAGAAGAACGGCTCTTTCGATACAGTTTTCAAGTTCCCTGACATTCCCCGGCCAGTGATAATCCATCAGCATGTCGATGGCCGGTGTGGAAAGCCTTTTGATCTCCTTGTTGTTTTCCCGTGCATATTGTTCGAGAAAATAATCTGCGAGAAGGAGAATATCTGTTTTTCGTTCCCGTAACGGGGGAAGAAATATGGGAAACACATTCAATCTGTAATACAGGTCTCCACGGAATGTTTCATTTTTAATGGCTTTTTCCAGATCCTTATTGGTTGCAGTGATCACTCTTGCGTCTATTTTGATGGTGTTATGGCCGCCGACACGGTCAAATTCCTTTTCCTGAAGTACGCGAAGTAGCTTCACCTGTACGTCCAGATTGATGGAACCGATTTCATCAAGAAAAATGGTCCCTTTGTCCGCCATTTCAAATTTGCCTATTTTTTTGTTTATGGCACCGGTAAATGCCCCTTTTTCATGGCCAAACAATTCGCTTTCGATCAGGTTTTCAGGAATGGCCGCACAGTTGATCTTGATAAACCGCTGTTTGGATCTGAGGCTGTTGTAATGAATGGAACTGGCGATAAGCTCTTTTCCCGTGCCGCTTTCCCCCCTGACCAGAACCGTTGTGTTGCTTCGGGAAACTTGTGAGATCATCTGGTAGACGTCCCGCATTTTATTGCTGTTTCCGACGATATTGGTAAAACTGAAACGGTTCTCCAGTTCACCCTGGAGTCTTGTGTTTTCATCTTTCAGTTTTTCTTTTTCAAGGCGTATGGTTTCAAGGTTTTTCACCTGCGTTGCGATCATGATGGCAATGACGGTCATGAGCTGGGTTCCCTTCTGCAGGGAAAAGGATTCCTCGTAATGCTTATCCGCACTTAATGCGCCGATAACCTTGTTCCCTTTGTTAATGGGAACGCAGATAAAAGAGATTTCCTGATCGTCTTTATTTTTTCTTGAAATCGTCCGGTTCAGAAAAAGGGGTTCTTCACTGATTTTGGGAATGGCCACAGCTTTCCCGGTTTGTATGACACGCCCTGTGATGCCTTCTCCCAATTTGTACCGGCCCCGCTTCATGGCGGTTTTGGAAAGACCATGAGCCACTTCTATGTTGATTTCATTGCTGACAGGATTCAGAATGGTGATGGTCCCTCTGACCAGGCCCATGCCGTCAGCCAGAATATCAAGGACCTCATACAACGATTTTTTAAGATCCATATGTTCATTCAGGGCTTTGCTGATTTCGTAAAAAAGGGTGATTTCTTCAAGTTGCTTCATGGTTTTTCAGGTGTCCTTAAATTTGTCAGAAAAAAATTTCTTCTTGCAAAAATGTAATAAAATATCGTCATATGTGTAAATGTATCACCGGGTAAAAGCAACAAATTTGTAAAATAATTTTTTTGGCCAACGTATTTTCCAAGGCATATATTCATACTGAAAAAATCAGGTGAGTCCAATGATAGTACATATAGACATGGATGCTTTTTTTGCTTCTGTGGAGCAGCTTGATCATCCGGGGCTTCGAGGCAAATGCGTGATTGTCGGAAGGGATTCCGGACGGGGGGTGGTTGCTGCGGCCAGTTATGAAGCCCGGAAAAAAGGCGTTCATTCCGCCATGCCGATTTTTAAATCAAAACTGCTATGCCCCGAAGGGATTATCGTTCCCCCGCGAATGGATCGATATAAGGAATTGTCTTTAAAAATTATGGCCATTCTCGAAAAAATATCACCTGTTGTGGAACCGGTTTCTATTGATGAAGCCTATGTGGACATCACCGGCTGCGAAAGACTCTGGGGCTCTCCGGTCCAGATCGCCATGAAGATCAAACAAATGGTCCGGGAAGAGGTTCACCTGACATGTTCAGCAGGCGTGGCCCCTTTAAAATTCCTTGCAAAAATTGCATCTGACTATAACAAACCCGATGGCATAAAAGTGATTATGCCTGAAGACGTGGACGGTTTTATTCGAACGCTTCCCATTTCAAAAGTACCAGGCGTGGGAAAAATGACCTTGCCTCAGCTTGAAATGCTGTCCGTGTATTATTTGGGTGATGTTAAAAACGTTCCCGACCCTGTTCTGATGGCCCGGTTTGGCAAGTATGGAAAGCGCTTGAGGGAACTGGCCATGGGTATTGATAAAAATCCGGTTGTAACGACCTATGAACACAAGTCGATCAGCACGGAAACCACCCTTTCTGAAGATACGACGGATAAGGCTTTTTTAAAAATACATCTGTTAAGTCAGTCAGATGATGTTGCAAGGCAGTTGAGGTTTCACAAACTCAAGGCAAAAACCGTATTCATCAAGGTGACATATTCGGATTTTCGAAAGCTGACAAGAAGTTCAACACTGGACACCCCTTCCCAGACATCAAAAAAAATATATCAGGAGGGAATGGTTCTTCTTGAAAAATTGATACTTGAGCGGAAAGTGAGGCTGATCGGGCTTGGCACATCCCAGCTTGTTCCGGAAACCATTCCCGTTCAGAAAGACCTTTTTAATCAAACGAAGGATGATAACGGCCGATGGGGCCAGGTGGACAAGGCCCTGGATGATATTTACCAGAAATTCGGTACAAATAGTGTTTTAAAGGCCACTGCAAAAGACAAAAAAACCTGATTTTGTCATTGGTAACGAGTGTTGACTTCTTTTTATCCATCGCCTATATTGACCGCATTAAAGTAAACACACACAGGGATCAGACCTTTTTAAATCGAATTCTAAATGGTAATATTTCCTTGAGCAGGATAGTGTCAATATGGCCTTTTTTAGTCATAACCGTATCAGGTTCAATTCCTTGTTGATTTCCATGGGGCTGATTATCGCAGGTCTTCTTCTTTATTATTACCGGCTGATTCCATTTCTTGATTTTGTCGAGCTGAAGACGATTGATATCCGTTTTCTTTCAAGGGGCGAACAAGCTCCGGGTTCACAGGTGGCGATTGCCGTCATTGATGAAAAAAGCCTTGCAGCAGAAGGAAAGTGGCCCTGGTCCAGGCTGAAAATGGCCGGTCTGATAAATAAATTGTCAGATGCGGGTGCAAGCGTCATTGCCCTTGATGTGGGTTTTTTCGAACCGGACAGGCAGGATGCCGTGGCGGTCATCAATGAAATCAGACAGAATAAAGACCTGCTTGCTGTGAACACAGAGGCGCTTACAACATTTCTTGATGAAGAAGAGGGCAAAAGAAATTATGATAAACGTCTGGCAGATGACATCAAACAATCAAAAGCAAAAGTGGTTCTGGGGTATTATTTCAACCAGGATATCATGATTCCAACCGGTACAGACAAGGACGCCTTCACAAATCATACCCGGAACATCCGCAGCTCAAAGTATATGTTCGACAGATACATTCCGGTGAATCCAAATAAATTGAAGCCTGACACCATTCCGTTTAAGGAGTATGGCTTTCCAGAATCCAATATCCGGATAATATCAGACAGCACTAAATATTCAGGCTTTTTTAACGCAGAGCCGGATATAGACGGTAACTTAAGATGGATTCCTGCAGTGATGGGTTTCGATGGCAAAAGATATGCCCCGTTATCCCTGATGGCTCTTTGTGCCTATTTTGAAACCCATGCATCTGTGGTCTGGACAGATTATGGTGTGAGAGAGATCAAGTTGGGGGATATTGAGATTCCTGTTTCAAGTGATGGAAAAATCATGATCAATTTCAGAGGGGGACAAGGCACCTTTCCCTATTATGCCATCACCGACATACTGAACGACAAAATTCCCAAGGACCGGTTGAAAGGAAAAATTATTGTTGTGGGTGCATCTGCCATTGGGCTTCATGATATCAAGACAACCCCCTTTGACCGCATGCCTGGCCCTGAAATTCATGCAACCCTGATAGACAATATTCTTTCAGGAACTTTTCTTTATTATCCGTCAGGGTATGAGCTTTTCAGCTGTCTGGCGATTATTGCCGCAGGCCTTTTGATGGGTCTTGTATTGTCTTTTGTCGGCAGTACGGCCGGGCTGGCAGTATTTTTAATCTTTTTTTCCGGATACTGGTTTATCGCAAGAACACTTTTCAATGAAATGGGGCTCATACTGAATCTGGTTTATCCGCTTTTTGTCTTGTCCTGCACGTATATTGCCATAGCCGGTTATCAATACTTTGCCGTTGAGGGAAAGAGACGGTTCATCCAGAGTGCATTTTCAACCTACCTGGCCCCCACGGTTGTGGATGAGCTGATCAAATCTCCGGAAAAACTGAATCTGGGGGGAGAACAGATCAATATCACGGCCTTTTTTTCAGATGTAAAAGGGTTTTCGACCATATCCGAAAAACTTTCACCTGGCGAACTCGTTGAACTGCTGAATGAATACCTGACAGAAATGGAAGAAATCATTCAGACCCATCTGGGCATTGTGGACAAATATGAGGGGGATGCGATTATCGCCATTTTCGGCGCCCCCTTAAAGGTGCCGAATCATGCTGAAAACGCCTGTCTGGCAAGCATTGACATGCAGGACAGGCTTGCACAGTTGAGAGAAAAATGGCGGGCAGTGAACAAACCGGCATTGGAAATGCGGATAGGCATTGCAACCGGCCTTGCCATTGTGGGGAATATGGGGTCTAAAAAAAGAATGGATTATACCATGATGGGTGATACGGTGAATACTGCAGCGAGGCTTGAGGGCGTCAATAAGGTATATGGCACGTATTCCATGATCAGTGATACAACCTATGCAGCTGCAAAGGATAAAATTGCCGCAAGGGAGATTGATGCGGTAAATGTTGTTGGAAAGAAACGACCGGTAACGATATATCAGGTCATGGGCAGGAAGACGGCTTCTGGAAGTCATGTGGATGAAATTATTAGGCAATATGAAATCGCCCTTTCAGCTTACAGGGAAATGGACTGGGAAAAAGCCACCCGTCTTTTTAAAGATGTGCTGAAACTCGACCCTGAAGATGGCCCGAGTCAGGTGATGATCGAAAGATGTCTGTTGTATCAGAAGACGCCGCCGCCGACAGACTGGAACAGGGCGTTTTCCATGGTTTCAAAATAGAGATTTTTAAATTAGCATATGGCGCATTATTCAAGATGAAAAAATATCTGCAGTTTTCATGTTTTATTGGGGTTTACCTTGCGGTTCTGGCTTATGGCGCAGATCATATTGCTCTGGATGACGAGAAAGCGTTTCAAAAGGCGGCAGACCTCCTTAACCAGGGCATGTATCTCGAAGCCATTGGTGCTTACAGGGAGATTGCCGATTATTCTGAAAATAAGAATATGAAGGCAAGAGCACTTCTTTTTATCGGGACCACCTATAGTCTTTACCTGAACTACAGTGATGATGCGATCGGTATTTTCAACTACGTTCTTGAGACTTACCCTGACTGTCAGGCAGCGTCTGATGCCCTGTTTAACAGGGGGATGGTGCATTATGAAAAAAAAGACTTCAAGGCCGCCTACAATGCGTTTACAAAGTATCTGGATCTGTATCCGAACGGGATGCGACGGCAATCTGTGGATGTGTGGGCAGAGAGTGCCCTGGAACAGATGGGCGCGCCAGAGCTCCAAAAACAAATGCCGGAAAGGCCTGTCATCAAAGATGCCATGATTCGGGTGCTTCTTTTAAAAGACAGCGAAAGCGCTACCCTAGGAGCGGACAGCCGCATTAAAATTGCCGGTCTGGTATCGGGTAAGACCGTGTATGAGGGAACACGCCCTGTCATGATTACAGGTAACAACAAAACATTTGCGATCAATCGAATCCCTGTTTCGGAGCCTTCGCTCACCATTGTTTCAGAAGGGGTTGCGGTTTCTCTGGGGAATGTTCGCTACAGGGGCGAACTGGTGATATCCGCCGATGAAAAAGGTATTACTGTCGTTAATCATGTGCCGCTTGAAGAATACCTCTATGGGGTTGTACCCCGGGAAATGCCGGATGCCTGGGAAATTCAGGCATTAATGGCGCAGGCGATAGCGGCAAGAACTTATGTTCTGTATATCAAGGAAAAAACAGCAGATAAACCCTTTGATGTCGAGGCCACCACGTCTTCACAGGTTTATGGGGGGTATGATGCGGAAAGGAAAAAAACCAATCTGGCTGTGAATGCCACCCGGGGGCAGGTCGTGTCATACCAGGGACAGCTGATTGTGGCTTATTTCCATTCAAACAGCGGCGGTCATACAGAAGATGCCTCCAATGTATGGGGTGCAGAACTTCCTTACCTTAAAGGCGTGCCGGATGAGTTCAGTAAAAATGCACCTGACGGATCATGGGAATGTTTTCTTCCTTATGAAGATGTTGAAAAAAGTTTAATCCAGTCCGGGTTGAATGTGGGCGCGATTAAAAAAATGAATCCTGAAAAAAAATCCCAATCCGGCCGGACAACAGAGTTAACGCTTGCATCTGACAAAGGCACATCCAAAATAACAGGGAATAATTTCAGGATCAGGGTTGGGGCTGAAAAATTGAAGAGCACGCTTTTTGATGCAGAGCCTAAAAGAAATGGCGTTCTGTTCAAGGGAAAAGGGTATGGTCACGGGGTGGGTTTAAGCCAGTGTGGCGCCCAGAAAATGGCACGAAGCGGATATACCTGTATGGATATTTTAAAGCACTACTATAAAAATGTCAGTATCGTCTCTATTGAAAATGATTGAGAAAAGACGGATGAATGATTTTGGACGAAGACAGTTTATCAGGGTATTGGGCAGAAGTCTTTTGGCCTCTGTTGGCATGAGCATGTTCCCGTGCGTGGGCTTTGGGGAAGATGCGCTTGATTATGCCTTGAAGGGCCAGGCTTTTATTGAGCAAAAAAAATATCTTGAAGCCATTCAGGCATTGAAGAAGGCCGTTGAAATTAATCCGGGAAGTGACTGGGCCTATGGGCTGTTAGGCAGGGCCTGTCATCATTCAGGCAAAATGGCAGAAGCAGTGGCCGCATTCAGAGAGGCTGCCCGGTTGAATCCTGAAGACACATATTCACGAATGATGGTCGATATCATCACCCAGAAACCTCTTCCTGTCATTCGTCGGGAAAAACCTCGGGAGCTGACACCTCTTGAAAAAGAGGCCCTTAAGGAAGAGTCGGAAATGCTCAGTCAGTTTGGCAGCGATAAGGGGCTTTCCTACAGGGTCAGGCGGATTGTAATCGATCCGGGCCATGGCGGGTTTGATTCCGGTGCGGTTGGTAAAAGCGGACTGATGGAAAAGGATGTCACCCTTGATATCGCGTTAAAACTGTACGATCGATTCAAAAAAGAAGGGACAATGATCCCCTTTCTCACCCGGACCGATGATTATTTCGTTCCTTTGGCAGAGCGGGCGGTTTCCGCCAACCAGTTTCAGGCCGATCTGTTTTTAAGCCTTCATATCAATGCCAATGAAAAAAGTGCCCCTCAGGGTTCGGAAACCTATTTCTGCTCAGAAAAAGCCTCCAGTCGTGAAGCCATGAAGGTCGCCGAATTCGAAAATTCAGTGTTGAAATATGATGACATGATCCGGAACGAGAAAAATTTTCTTGATTTTGAAGGGATTCTCAGAGGCATTGAGCAGAAGATTTACTGGCGTGAGAGTGAACGGTTTGCCAACCAGTTTCAGGGGAAGATCAGGGAATCTCTGCCGTTTACAAGCAGGGGGATCAATTCAGCAAATTTTTATGTGTTGAGAAAAGCCAATATGCCGGCCATCCTGCTTGAACTGGGCTTTATTTCAAATGAAAATGACGAGGCAAAATTGAAAAAACCGTCATTCAGGGACCAGATCGCCGAATCGATTTCAAGAGGCATCCTGTGAACAGCAGAAAACAATATATCCGCGTGTTTCAAATGAGGGGGATTCCATTTCTCATTGGTTTGATAATCATAGGACAATCATGCATATCCTGGCCAGCCGATGTGGATGCAATTGTTTTTGAAGCTTCCGATCTTCATTTCAGGGGAGAAATTGACCAGGCGATGAAAAAGTTTGAGAAGGCGCTTTTGCTTTCTCCGGAAAATGAATACGCCCATAATCAATTGGGAATACTTTACGCAAAAAAAGACCGGTTTGAGGAGGCGTATAAAGAATTTGCAAGAGCGGCAAGTCTTGACGGAAAAAACACATTCGCATTAAAGTGGATGGGCATTCTTGAACTTAAACGTGAAAATGTGGAAAAAGCATTTGAAATTTTTGAGAGAATTATTAATATTGATCCACAAAATGCCGATGCGTATTATTTGCTCGGCACGGTTTATAACTTCAGGCATCATCCATCCATGGCGATTGAGTATCTGAAAAAGGCAAGGGATGTTGATTCGGAAGAGGCAATAACACATTTCAGGCTGGGCAAGGCGTTTCACAGCCTCGGAATGACAAAAAATGCCCTTCTGGAGTATCAGCGGGCGATAATTATACAGCCCTCCTATGTTCAGGCAATGAATGAAATCGGCTGGATTTATTATAATGAGGGGGAGACATCAAAAGCCGTTGACCAGTGGCATCAGTCCTTGACAGTAGATAAAAATAACAGGGAGGCGTCCTTAAATCTGGCACGGACATATAACGAGATGGCCTTTCATGCGTATAAATCAGGTAATGTGAAAGAGGCCACACGCTGCTGGCAGAAAACATTATCGGTCAATCCGGGGAACAAGGCCGCCAAATATTATCTGGATCGTTCTGGCGGTAAATAATACATCGTTTTTGTAACATAAAGCTTAAAAGGAGATATTATGAAAAAATTATCGCTGTGTATTCTGGTCCTCTCAATTTTTATGGTGCCGTTTTACGGATTTAGTGCAGAGTCCTATGAAATGATTCAAAATCTGGAACATGGCCATATCAACTGGACCACCGGTGTGGTTGTGGCCAAAGGCATTGGCGCCCCGCCTGACAATTCAAAGGCCGCCCGGCCCATGGCTATTCAGGCAGCCAAGCTGGTTGCCTACAGAAACCTGCTCGAGCTCATCAAATATGTCAGAATTGATTCAACGACAACGGTTGAAAATTTCATTGTTAAAAGTGATGTCATCACCAGCCGGGTAGAAGGCATTATCCATAACGCCCAGGTTATTAAAACAGATTACATGTCTGATGGAACCGTTGAGGTAATCGTTCAGATGGATATGAGGGGAAGTTTTTCTCAATTATTGCTTCCCCAGGAGATTCAACAGGTCGAATCTATTAAACCGATTCCCCAGGATAACATGGCCACACCGCCTTCAGGGGTTTATACAGGGCTGATTGTTGATGGAAGAGGCCTTAAGGTAAAACCGGCCATGTCTCCCCGGATACTTGATGAAAACGGCCAGGAAGTCTATGGCTCTGCATATGTGAGTCGGGAATTTGCCGTGCAGCAGGGTATGAGCGGCTATGCCAAAGACATTGACGCTGCAGCCAAAAATGAGCGGGTGACAGATCGGCCATTGCTTGTCAAGGGACTGAAAACAAGTGGCGCAGGAAACTCCGACATCGTGATCAGCAACGCTGATTCTGCGGTGATTCGAAACACATCTGAAAACCTGTCTTTTTTAAAACAATGTCGGGTCATGATTGTTGTGGATTAACCGGTAGAACGATTGTGTCATGGAAAAAAGGAGATATTATGACTATCAGAAAAATAATAACTGTATTTGCAGTGATCTGTTTGATTGGCGTTATTGGATGTGGCAAAAAACCGGTTCCGCCCCAGGCCGAACTCGATACACCGGAACATCATGTTTCAAATGGACATAAGTTGTTGACTTCAGGGAATACAGACGATGCATTAAGAGAATTTGAAAGAGCAAGAGATCTTGATCCGGAATATGCGCCAGCCTATATTGGTATAGGCATCACACTTGGGACAAAAGGCGATTATGAAAAAGGGCATGAGGCCATGGAAAAAGCCGAAAAACTGGCAAAAGGAAACACCCAGGAAACATCCGTTCATGTAGGATTTATGCGCCTGTATACATTGTGCCGGGAAAAGGTGGGCGAAAAATGGCTGAAAAAGGTCAAGGATCATTTCCGTCAGGCAGTAAAACTTTCTCCCGATGTTTCAGAATCATATTATTATATGGGAATGGCCTACAAACTCAACAAGAGCTATGATCTGGCCAAGGCCCAGTTTGCAAGGGTTCTTGAAATTCAGGATGGTTTTGTAGCACAGGCTGACCAGGAATTTGAAATCATACAGAGAATCGAGAGAGCCATCCCCGGTGCCAAAATCGCAGAAATTGCACTCCTTGAAAAAATTTCAAGGGCGGATGTGGCAGCTCTTTTTATTGAAGAACTGAAAGTGGATGAATTGTTCAGGAACAGAGCCCCCAAACAGTTTGATGCGTCCTACAAAGTACCATCAAATGATTTTAAAACAGGAGAGTTTGTTGAAGTCCCCAGGGCGACGGATATCACCAATCATGTTTTAAAGGCAGATATAGAGGCTGTGATGGATGTCGGTATCAAGGGGCTTCAGCCTTACCCGGATCACACGTTCCAGCCGGATAAAATGATTACCCGTGCTGAATTTGCGATCATGGTTGAAGATATTCTGGAAAAGATGTCTGCAGAAAAAAACATGGCCACACGTAACTTTGGGGGCAGCTCGCCTTTTCCGGATTTAAGGAATGATCAGTACTACTTCAATGCCGTTATGACTTGCACCACACGCGGAATCATGAAGGCAAAAGATATTGCCACAGGGCAATTCGATCCCATGGGGACCATATCCGGTGCGGAAGCCATGAACAGCATCCGGGAGCTTAAAATTCAGCTTGAGAAATTCTGAATCCTGACCGGTGTGTTTTTATGAAAACCCATTTAAACCGGAGTATAGAAAATGACTGGCTTGATAAAGAGAGCAATATTCGTTATTTCATGTATAGCTTTGATATGGCCGTACCATGTTTTTGCTGCAGATGATGCTGTAAAAGTAAAAAGCAAGGGAGGAAATGCCCTGGTAACGAGACTTGAAGGAACGGCATTTCTGTTAAAGAAGAATACCTCAGAACTATCCCGCATTCTCCGGGGAGAATCCCTGACAGATGGAGACCAGGTAACAACAGATGCTGATTCTCGTATAGAAATCAAATTACCGGATAACAGTACTATCCGGTTTGACGAAGAAACCACCTTTGCGTTAACGTCCCTTGCGGTGAACGAAAAAGAAAAAAAACGGGATGTCAATGTGAATGTCGTCATCGGAAAAACCTGGGCCAATGTAACAAGCTTTTTAGGAAACCGGGGCGGGTTTGCGATTACCACCAAAACAGCAGTGGCGGGCGTTCGGGGCACGGTTTATCGCGTTAATGTCAACAAGGATAATTCTGCTGTTGTAAAAGTCTACTGGGGAGAAGTTGTCGTGAGTCATCGCCCTCTGACATCCACATACGATGCGTCCGGAAAACTCGCCCAGCCATTGAAAGTTCCGGCTCCTCATCCTGTCTCAGGCCCTTATCCTGTGAGCATGGAGGAATGGACATTTATTGTCAAAACCATGAATCAGATCACCATCAAACAGGACGGCACAGCCACAGAACCTGAGCAGTTCAAGCCTGAAGACGACACCAATGACTGGGTTGTGTGGAATCAGACGCTTGATAAGGAAATTGCAAGATAAAACGACAAAGCCCCGAAGGATCATCCTTCAGGGCTTTGCGTAAACTAACAGTCATCTAATTCCGATGAAATTTTTTTGCCCGGTGCCCCTTTCCGATATCAAGGGAAGGGGCGACTATATTTACTTGCCGTCTGAATCGTGGACACGGTTTGGAAAAGACAGGGATTAACGGTTATGGGGCTGCTTTAGAGGAATATCCTTGAATTCCTGGCAAATCAAAAAGAGCAGAGCCATGTTATTGCCCTATATATATGGGTTTTGATCACTTTCAGTATAAATTTCCTGATCTTCTATATCTTTTGGGTGATTCATCAATTGCGCTTTATCATGGTGTATCCCATGAATCAGGGAAGAAAGTTCATCAACCATCTTTTTCATCTGCCTTGCCTGACTGCGCATTTCTTCAGATGCGCCAGCAGATTCTTCAGCATTTGCCGCATTTTGTTGGCTCACTTTGTCCATTTCTGCAATCGCTTTGTTTGCCTGTTCAACACCCTCGGCCTGCTCATGAGAGGCTACGGCAATTTCGCCCACTAACGCACCTACCTTGGATGCACGTTGGGTTACTTTTTCAAAAGCGTTGTTGGTCCGGTGAACCAGTTCAGAACCGCCTTTGATTTTCTTGGTGGTTTTTTCGATCAAATCAGCCGTATTTTTTGCGGCTTCTGCTGCCCGCATCGCCAGGCTGCGCACTTCATCAGCCACAACAGCAAATCCTGCGCCGGCCTGTCCTGCTCTGGCTGCCTCCACTGCTGCATTTAAAGCGAGCAGATTTGTCTGAAAAGAAATTTCATCTATGGTTTTTATAATTTTGGATGTTTCTTCACTAGCTGTAGAAATTTCATTCATGGAGGCTATCAGTTCTGCCATAGCTTGATCTGCATGGTTGACTTCCTGATGGACTTCTTTCATGAGCATGTCTGCCTGATTGGCACTGTCCACATTCTGCCTTGTCATGGAAGCGACTTCTTCAAGAGAAGCAGATGTCTCTTCGATAGCCGCTGACTGCTCGGATGATCCTTCAGCCAATTGCTGACTGGCTGAAGAAACCTGGCTGGATGCAGAAGAAACCTGCTCAGAGCTTTGGTTCAGTCCATCTATAACGTCGCTTAACGGTTTGGTAATCATTCGCGTGATGACCCATGCGCATAGAATTCCTATGAGTATGCCAGCCATGATCATAATGACTATATTCTGCTGTGCTCTAATTACTTCTGTACTCGTGGAATTTTTTGCCATATCCGTCAATGTTCTGGATATCCCTGAGATCTTATCCAGTTCCAGACGCGTGTTTTTGACTGCGGATGTCAAGAGCCCTTTAAGATGCTCAACATCTTTGCTGGTAATGAGGTCTTCTCTGTGAATGTCAAACAATCCCTTTTCCGATAGAGCCAAATCTTCTAATTCTTTAAATCCTTCAGTAATAAGGGTGTAGGAATTTTTATTCTCTTTGGTTTGAGTCAATCGTTTTAGCCTTTTCAGGCGGGCTGCAATTTTTTTTTGCGTTTGTTGAAAATCTTCTTCAATTGCAGGTAGCATTTCACTATTATCCTGCGTAATGAAAGCTCGAGACAAATCCTGGAGCGCCATAAGATATTTTTGAAGTGTGAAGACCCCGTTTATAAGTGACTGATCCTGGCCGAATAGCTGGGCAAGGAACTCCTCCATATCAGCCATTCTTGCATCACCGGATTGAATCAATGTTCGTCCCCGATCCTCTTTTTCATTAACAGCCGCAAGCGCACGATTCATAAGTTTATTCAATTCTGTGTCAACCGCTTTATATTTTTTTTCAAAGATATTGAGACTTGCACTTTGAATTGTTGTCTTCTTCAGGTGAGCGGCAATCATTTCATGGGCTGTGAGAAAAAAGGTCTTTTGGGTTTGTTCAATCGCTTCAGGATTGAAATTGATTTTTGCTCTCTCCAATATTGGAGAGAGACGAACCATGCTTTTATCAAATTCTTCACCATATTTTTTTAATAACTCACTCTGTTGCAGTATGGCATTTTCGTCACTTAAGGTTAAGGCAATCATAGATTCAATATTGGCGCTCAGCATAGTGTCACTCATCTGCACAGTTGTCAGAATCATGGGGGATGCGACATCTGAAAATATCGCAACCTTTTTTTGAATTGTGTTGATGAAAAACAGGCCTGCTGCTCCAATAGCCCCTATGATGAAAGCCATAAGCAGAAAAGATAACATCAGTTTGAATGACAACCGCATCTTGCGTATGAACCCATTGAGATTTTTAAAAAGATGCATCGCTTTTCTCCAATCCGGTTTACTGAGGCAGGAGGGCTGAATGCCCCCTCCTGTGCGGAATCTATCAAATTTTAGGTTTAAATACCTGGATGCGGTTATTTGCAGTGTCTGCGACGTAAATCCAATCAGTATCCCTGTCAACAATAACACCGTGAATATTTCCGAACTCCCCGTTCCCGGCCCCTTTTTTGCCCCACATGGTCAGAAACGCTCCATCTTTGTTAAATACCTGGATTCGGTCATTACCGATTTCTCCCACATACAGGTTGTCGTCTTTATCAAAAGATATGCCTGCTGGTGCTTTCAGTTCTCCGGGACCACTGCCGGTCCTGCCAAATGATTTTACGAATTTACCGTCTTTGGTAAATATCTGGATTCGGTCGTTTTTCAGGTCCGCCACATACAAAATGCCCTGACTGTTGAACTTGGCGGCTTCAGGGTTGTTGAGTTTTCCTTCTTCAGTGCCTTGTTCACTGAACAGGAATTTAAAATTTCCCTCAAGATCCCAGACCGAGATCCGGTGGTTGCCTGCCTCAGGCATGTAATAGAGTCCGTTATATATGTCCGTGAATTCAGACTTAATGTTTTCACCGGGTTCTGACCCATAATCACTGAACGATTTTAACCATTTATAGCTGGCGTCGTATATTTTAACAAAACCTGTCGTATAGTCGGCGACAAAAATTCTTCCATCAGGTGCAACGGAAATCCCTTCCGGTTTTTCCAAATGATAATCCTCATCCCCCTTGCCTCCAAATCGGGTGACAAATTTTCCGGTTTTTTTATCAAATACCTGCACATATGCATGGGCAGCATCAGTTGCAAGGAGGTTTCCTTTTGAATCAAAGTCAAAATCTTCTACATACTTGAATTGCCCTTCTCCCGTGCCTTCGGAACCGATGTTCATAACATGTTCAAATTCTTTCGAAAATCCAATAGTGCCTGCACAAACAATTAAACAGCATACAATAAATGAAAAACATGCTCTTGTGAGATACATTTTTCCCTCCTATTATCCATTAAATGATTAAAAAAGTGATAAGTTCTGTTGACGGTCCAATAGTTGGCGTCACACATTCCCAGGTGCGGAATCGACATTATTGTACTAAATAAATTCGTTTTCAGATCTGAAGATACAACTCTTTTGGATTGTTAAATGAAACTCTGCATCTATTAACGGCTAGTTTGAATAAGCGTTTTCGAATAATTGAAACTCAATATGAATATCTGGAAGGTAGTATTGGTGAACTGATTTCAGAAGTCGAAAAACTTAAGTATTATATAAGAGTCATTTAAAAAATCAAGAAAAATTTGATTTCATCCAGAAAGTTCAAGGCAGGATATAGTGTCTACAGGTTCAGGGAGAAAAAGCGTTTGCGGAAAAAAAGGGCAGAGTCGTTTTTAGTTCTGTCCATTTTGGCGATATATAGCGGCGAGTGTCAAGATAGTTGTCACCTAAGTGCTCTGGGTCGAAAATTCGGTGATGTATTTTTCATGCTGCCATTTTTTGCTTGTCATTAAATTTGGCCATTATTTTTTTCATATCCTCTCGGGTGAATTTCCACTCGAAAGGTTTTGCGATATTTTCATATGACCTCTGAAAAGTGAGTATTCTGTTTTCGAGATCTCCAAGGTTTTCAAAGTCGTTGGGT